>Ga0307513_10000072_pt1 | contig 138840 bp, 125 predicted proteins | sample 15_EM_MG_FD_202174 | JGI IMG/M metagenome (GOLD analysis project Ga0307513, IMG submission 202174) | Populus trichocarpa ectomycorrhiza microbial communities from riparian zone in the Pacific Northwest, United States - 15_EM | ecosystem: Host-associated > Plants > Roots > Unclassified...
GTCTGTTCGACGTGTTCTTTGCGCATCACCGCTGCTTGACCATTGACCTCAGGCAGCCGGATAACTTCTAATGAAAACCGTCAACCATGTCTGCGCACACCTGTCCACTATGTGTCCGGTCTATACAAAGCTGGAAGAAACTCAGGCCGAGAAGCTGGAGCCACAGCCGCAGGTGCTGGTGGCGTTGGGGTTCTTGATCACAAACTGGGCACCTTCGAGGTCGTCCTTGTAATCGATTTCCGCGCCGACAAGGTACTGGTAGCTCATCGCGTCGATCAGCAGGGACACGCCATTTTTTGTCATGGTCGTATCGTCTTCGTTGGTGATTTCGTCGAAAGTGAAGCCGTACTGAAAGCCGGAGCACCCACCGCCCTGGACAAACACACGCAGCTTCAGGTCCGGATTGCCTTCTTCGGCAATCAGGTCAGCAACCTTGGCCGCAGCACTGTCGGTAAAGACAAAGGGGGCGGGCATTTCGGTCTGGATGTTTTCAGCTACTGCGCTCATGGGGAACTCCGTTTTTCACGACTTGTCGATTAATACTACAGCAATTCAATCAACCATAGGGCGCGTGCAGGCTTAGAGTCGGCCGTAGCCACTGACCGAGACTTCTTCCCGGTTTTTCTCGACATTGTTGGCGGCCAGCTTCAGGAGGGGCTTGTCGTTGACCTCATGGTTGGTGGGACGTAACTGTCCAAAGATGACGGCGCCCTGGTGCATTTCAAGCGCCTTGTAGGCCACATCGCCCTGGATTTTGGCCTTGGGCTGCAATTCGAGAAGCTCGGCAGCGTGGACCGGCCCCATCACCCGGCCGTTGATGATGACGTGGTCAGCATAGATATGGCCTGTGACGCAAGCCGACTCGCTGATGACAAGAATGCTGGGGCTGCCTTCGTTGGCACGTATGTCACCGATCACTTCGCCATCAATGCGCAGACCATCGGTGAACTTGAGGTTGCCCTCAATACAGCTGCCCTGGGCAATCAGGCTCTTGATCGGGGGCTGCGTCTTTTTACCGAACATAAACATCCTGTGGGTTGGGCGGGAGGATCAGAGCTTGACGGTCTGGACGGAACGGACAGCCGTTCCTTCGACCACTTTGGCGGTCACCGTTTTTACCACGGCCAGGGGGGGCAGGTCGAGCACTCCTTCGATGCGGCGGTATTGCTTGAACTGCAGCGCCTGGGCGCCGCCGGGCAGCCCTGTCGTCCAGGGCTTGCCGGCCAGGGTGCCGTTAAAGGTCAGCTCCAGCCTGCCATTGAACACCGGCGCGTCCCTGGTCGGCTGGATCACCAGTACCTGCCACTTGACCTGCATGTCCGACAGGGCTTCAGCCTGCAGGCCGCGGATGGCGGCGCTTTCCGCACCGCCGGCGGGCAGGAGTTTTTCAAAGAACCCCAGGTCATCGCGGAGCAGCCGGTTTTCCACCTGAAGTTGCCGGAGCTGGGTCATCATTTTTTCCTGGGCAGCCTTTTCAGCGGTCAACAGGCTGCCCGAGATGTTGGCAATCGACTGTGATTTGTCGCGCTCTGCGCGCAGCGCAGCCACTTCTTCACGCAGCCTGGTCAACTCGAGCTTGGCGTCCTTGTCGAGCCCCGCAATACTGACGCCGAGCTCGAAGGTCCACAACGCGATGGCGGCAGAAAAACCCAGCATCATGGCACCCAATGCCCAGCGCAGCGGCCAGGGCAGGGATGTGCGGATGGCCATACGGGGTGAACTGATGGTCAGGCGGCGGCGGAACAGGCGAAATTTCAAGGGCAGGTCCTGCCATTTTTAACTCAGAGGGTGCATTGTGCACGCAGACCAGGCGGTATCGGACACACGACCGTAAAGCGAAAGTAAGGGTTTGCGTCAGGCAGACCCCGAAGCCCGAAGACCCATGAAAAAAGCCGCCAGGCGCAAACCAGGCGGCTTTTCGTGGACAGCAAAAGCGGATTAACGCTTGCTGAACTGCTTGCGGCGGCGTGCCGAACGGAAACCGACCTTTTTACGTTCGACTTCGCGTGCATCACGCGTCACAAACCCGGCTTGGCTCAACACCGGCTTGAGGGTAGCGTCATAGTCAATCAGCGCACGGGTGATACCGTGGCGCACCGCACCGGCCTGGCCGGATTCGCCGCCGCCGTGTACGTTGACCATGATGTCGAAGGTTTCGGCATGGTTGGTCAGATACAGGGGCTGCTTGCAGATCATGATCGAGGTTTCACGACCGAAGAAGGTCTGGATGTCGCGGTCGTTGACCGTGATCTTGCCAGTGCCTTTTTTGATGAACACGCGGGCGACGCTTGATTTGCGACGGCCGGTGCCATTGTTCCATTCACCAATCATCTCAAGGCTCCTTAAATTTCCAGCACTTTAGGCTGTTGGGCGGTATGCGGATGCTCTGCACCACCGTACACCTTGAGTTTTTTGATCATGGCGTAGCCAAGCGGGCCCTTGGGCAGCATGCCCTTGACGGCTTTTTCCAGGGCGCGGCCAGGGAACTTGGTTTGCATGTCGCGGAAATTCGTCGCCGAGATACCGCCGGGGTAACCCGAATGGCGGTAATAGATCTTGTCAGTCGACTTGGCGCCGGTGACACGAAGCTGGGCTGCGTTGATGATGACGATGAAATCGCCGGTGTCGACGTGGGGCGTATAAATGGCCTTGTGTTTGCCGCGCAAACGGAGAGCAACTTCGCTGGCTACTCGTCCGAGGACCTTGTCGGTCGCGTCAATCACAAACCACTCATGCACCACGTCAGCGGGTTTTGCGCTGAAAGTTGTCATGGTTTACTTTTAAAAAGTTGGTTTGAGCAGCCCTTTTCCACGGTCGGTGTTTCTCTGACGGAAACCTCTTAGGTGGGGTTCAAGCTTCGCCGCGGGGCCAGCCAATCGCTGCGAAGCCCACGATTATACAAAATCGGAGGGCTGCGCGGGAATTTCACCAGCCCCGAGCCCCCGGTCGGCCCTTGGACAGGCCATTACCGGCCTTTTTTGGCTACAAACCGTCGGAGCGACGGCTGTTTTGGAGGCGGGCGTTGTTTTCAACACACAGGGCCAGCCCGGCCATCTCCGGTTTCTGGCACTGGCGAAAGATACACATGGGCCGGGTCACAAAGTTGCTGTCTGCACACAGGGCCTGCGGATCGGGCGAGGAGGCACGCTGCACATTCACACGCGCCGGCACTGCGGCAACAGCCACCGGCACCGGAGCCTGCTGCGCAGCCAGGCTGGCCGCATCGGCTTGCGCCGCTGTTTTCTTTGAGGAAACACGTTTGGGCGCAGGGGCAGCCCGCACCTCCGGCGTGGAAGGCAATGAGGCCACATCTGTGCCCGGCCTTTCGGTCGCCGTCGACACCGGCACGGGCACTGCAAGGACCGCCTGGGGCGGATCGGCTGGCGGCGTCTGGTTCACGGCGGGCAACACACTGGCTGTGGAAGGGACCGCCTGTTCTGCAAGCCGGGTTTCCGGTGCCCGGCTACCGCGCCCCAGCACCAGACCCAGCACGAGAGCGGCGACCGCCACCCCCAGCACGCCGGCGCCCAGTCGCCATGACCGGCCAGAAGACCGGGCGACCGGCGCCGTCAACGCCGCTGGTACCGATGCAGGTGAAGGTGCAAATGAAGGCGTGGATGCGGGCACCGGCGGACGCCGAACAGCAGTGTCCCGCCGCCGGGTTGCCACGAAAGGCTGGGTCGGATCGTCACTGGTCTTCGGGGCCGGAGGCTGCGAGGCCGGGGGCTCCACCTTGACCTCGGGCCGCGAGAGGGACAGGCCAGGCGGCGCCCAGATCGGGCCCAGTTCGGCACGCCAGTCAAAGCGGGACATGCCATTGGGCGTCTCCAGCGCCATCGCCTGCACCAGGGCCGCCACGGTTTGCGGCCTCTCCTTGGCGTCAATGGCCAGGGCCTGGCCTATCGCCTGCACAAAGGCCGGCGAATAACCCAGGCCAAACTGCTCCTGCACCGTACGTGCCACGCGGGAAAACGGCGGCAAGCGGTCGCGCACGGCACGGAAAGTGGCCGGCAACGGCGGCTTGTTGCACAGCAGGCCATGCACCACGGCGGCAAGCGCGTACAGGTCGGTCCAGGGGCCCTGGCGCATGTCGGGTGCGCCCGCGTGCTGCTCCAGCGGCGCGTAGCTCAGCTTGAAGGCGTCGGTGAGGTCCTGCGTCTTGCCGCCCATGGCATGGCGTGCCGCGCCCAGGTCCAGCAGCACCGGCGGGCCCGTGTCCTGCAGGAAGATGTTGTCCGGAGAAACGTCCCTGTGCACCGCGCGTCCCTGGTGCAGGGTTTTGAGTGCACCCAGCACCGCCCACAGGACCTTGCGCAGCCAGGCCTCGGTCGGCGGGCTGCGCATCTGGCTGCGTGCCGCCTGCAGTGTGATGCCGCGGTAAAAAGGCATCACCATGTAGGCGGTCTGTTGCGCCTCCCAGTAGCGGAAAACCTTGACCAGTGAGGGATGGTCGAACTGCGCCAGCAAGCGCGCTTCGGCCACAAAGGACTGCAACCCGGCCTGGAAAGCCGCCTGGTCAGCCGGGTCGCGAACGGCCACCGCGCCTTCGGCGCCGCGGCAAGCCAGCGTTGCCGGCATGAATTCCTTGATGGCAACCTGCCGCTGCAGCGAATGATCAAACGCCTGATAGACCATGCCAAAACCACCGATGCCCAGCAAACCCAGCACTTCGAATTCGGCCAGGCGTGTGCCTGCCGGCAGGGCATCCACATGCGTGATCAGCGAAACAGGGGTTGGACTGTGGGAAACGGTCATGAACAGCGGCAAAAGCAACGTTGGCCTGCAATTAGGCATGGTGGCCTGTCCGGCGTCAAGACGCCCGAGCCGCCAGAACAGCGCGTCTGTCGGGATTGTGTTGCTGATTGCAAGCGCCGGTGAAGGCCTGAAAGGCGGCGCCCGTTAACATAGCGGCATGTTCAGTTATCGCCACGCCTTCCATGCCGGCAACCATGCCGACGTGCTCAAGCACACCACGCTGATCGCGTTGATGAAGTATTTGACCCAGAAAGACACGGCGCTGACCGTGATCGACACGCACGCCGGCGCCGGGCTGTATCGCCTGGACGGCGACTACACCGAAACCAGCGGCGAAGCACAGGAAGGCGTGTTTCGCCTGTTTTCCGCATCAAATGTGCCCGCAGCCCCCGTTGCATCTGCGCCAACAGCTAGCAAAAAGGTAGCAACCCCAAAAAGCGCAGGAACTGCTAAAGCAGCAGAAGAGGCCCTGGCGCCCGCGCTGCAGGACTACGTCGACCTGTTGCGCGGACTGAACCCGCAGTTTGCCGAAAGCGGTGACGCGGCGCACCTGAAGATTTACCCCGGCTCGCCCTTTATCGAACAGCAGTTTCTCAGCGGCCGCGACAAGCTCAAGCTGTTCGAGCTGCACCCGACCGATTTCAAATCGCTGACCGGCAACATCGCCCAGCTCGGTGTGGGCCGGCAGGTCACCGTGGCGCGCGAAGACGGCTTCGAGGTATTGAAAACCTTTTTGCCGCCGCCGGCACGCCGCGCCATGGTGCTGTGCGACCCGAGCTATGAAATCAAGACCGACTACGCGCGCGTGGCTGCCTGCATGGCGGATGCTGTCAAACGTTTTGCCACGGGCACCTATGTGGTCTGGTATCCCATCATCCCGCGCCCCGAGGCCCATGACCTGCCGCGCAAGCTCAAAACCCTCGCCACCAAGGCAAGCCGCAGCTGGCTCAATGCCACGCTCACCGTGAAATCCAGCAAACTCACCACCGACGAGGCCGGCGACGTCAAGCGCCCCGGCCTGCCGGCCAGCGGCATGTTTGTGATCAACCCGCCGCACACGCTCAAGGCCGAGCTGCAGGCCGCCCTGCCGCAGATGGTGGCGCGGCTGGGACACGACCGCAACGCCGGCTTCACGCTGGACCACGGCGGCTGAGCAGCAGCTCCCGCGGCAAGTAAAAGGCCCGCACATGCATGTGATCCTGGTTGTTGAAGATGACGACGCGATCCGCAGCAACATCGCCCGCCTGTTGACGCTGGAAGGGTTTGAAGCCGTATCCGCCGCCAATGGCCGCACCGGTCTCGCACATGCCAGGGCCCGCACGCCGGACCTGATCATCTCGGACGTGAACATGCCCGACATGGACGGTTTCGAGCTGTTGGCGGCCGTCCGTTCCGACCCCGCACTGGCCACCACCCCTTTCATGCTGCTGACTGCACTGGACGACCGCGGCAGCATGCGCCGCGGCATGACGACCGGTGCAGACGACTACCTGTCCAAGCCTTTCACGCGTACTGAACTGCTCGATGCCGTCCAGGCGCAACTGCGCAAGAAGAACCTGGTCGATGCGCGCATCGCCTCCGGCATGGCGGCGTTGGAACAGCGCCTGCGCACGGCTTTTGCCAGCCACATCGGCGGCAACCGGCCCGCCGCTTTTTCGGTCGACATCCCGGCGGGCAGCGAGCCCGGCCAGGTGCTCGACGCGACCGTGCTGGTGTCGACGATCCGCAACTTCACTTCGCTGGCCGAAAAACTCGAAGCCAGCGAAATTTCGCAGCTGCTGACCGAATATTTCGAGCGCAGTTGCCAGCCCGCGCTCAAGAACGGCGGACGGCATCTCAAGTTTGTCGGCGATGGCCTGATGGCCGTGTTTGCCAACACACTCAGCGATTCGCCGCTGTCTGCACAGCGCCGCGCAATTTCTGCGGCGCTGGCGATGGCACTTGCGGCACACGAATTCCGGGCCTGGCTGGAGCAGCGGTTTGCCGCACGCGGCCTGCCGCCGTTTGCGGTCGGTATCGGGCTGCATTGCGGCGAGATCACGCTGTGCCGCATGGGGCCGACGGACAGCCAGGCCGTGGTGCCGGTCGGCGACACCGTCAGCCTGGCGGCGCGCCTGGAGGCGGCCACGCGCGAGCGTGGCTGGACCGTACTGGCCAGCCGCGCCGTGTTCACCGGGGCAGGTTCCGGCGTCCAGACAGGAACGCAGGACACACTGGCCGTGCCCGGCAAGCAGCTGACCCTGGACGTGCTGGAGATCACCGGCCTGGTCACCGGCATGGACGACAAGATTCACGGCATGGCCAGCCTGACCGAGCGGGCCGAAGAAATCAGCGCAGCGGTTCGGACCAACTCCGAGATCACGGCCCGGGCTGTCAAAGACGCGCTGCAGTCCAAGCTGGCCGCGCTGAAAGACCAGCGCTTTGAGTCCGATACCGAACCGGTGCGCCTCAAGGGTTACCGTGTGACCAAAAAAATCGGCGCAGGCGGCATGACCGAGGTCTACCTCGCGGAACGCGAAAGCGATGGCCTGCCCATCGTGCTCAAGGTGCTGGATTCGCGCGGCAAGGAAGCCTCGGAGCATCTGGTGCGTTTCATCCAGGAATATGCGCTGCTGAGCCAGATCGAACACCCCCATGTGATCCGCATCCACGACCAGGGTTTCAGCGACGAGCACGCCTACATCGCGATGGAATATTTCGAGTGCGGCGATCTGCGTTCCCTGTTCGGTCCCGGCATGACCCGGGAACGCGCACTGACAGTGGGGCGGCAGCTCGCCCTGGCGCTGGCCGCCATCCACAGCCACGGCATCGTGCACCGCGACATCAAGCCCGAAAACGTCATGCTGCGCAGCGACGGCTCGGTGGCGTTGGCCGATTTCGGCATTGCCAAGTCCATGCTGGAGGCCGAAAGCCTGGGCTTGACCCAGACCCGGCACGGTGATGTGGTGGGCACGCCCTATTACATGAGCCCCGAGCAGGTGAGCGGCAAGGCTGTGACGGTGCGCTCCGACCTGTACAGCCTGGGCGTCATGCTGTTCGAGATGCTGGCCGGCCAGCGCCCTTTCGTCGCGGACTCCCTGGAGTCACTGCTGGCCAAGCACCTGCACGCGGACACGCCAGCCCTGCCCGCGGCGCACGCGGCCCTGCAGCCCATTGTGAACAAGCTGATGGCCAAGAACCCCGACGACCGTTATGCGTCGGCCGACGCCCTGCTGCTGGATCTGGCCCAGGCCGCCTGAAAAAAGGCCTCTGTACCCGGGTCAACAATTAACCGACCGATCGGTCGGTTAATTGCTATACTGCAACTGACCACCGTCCTGCAGGATGGTCGACAGGAGACAAGGTATGTACACACAATCACTCGATGTGCCCGATTCGCCGGCGCCGGCATTGGCTTCGGTTGCCGCCATCCCCGACGCGCTGCAAACCCGCTTCGACGGAAAAATCGACGCCGACCAGAAAATCGAGCCGCAGGACTGGATGCCCGAGGCCTACCGCCGCACTCTGGTGCGCCAGATCAGCCAGCACGCGCACAGTGAAATCATCGGCATGCAACCCGAGGGCAACTGGATCTCGCGCGCACCCTCGCTCAAGCGCAAAGCCATCCTGCTGGCCAAAGTACAGGACGAAGGCGGCCATGGCCTCTACCTTTATTCCGCTGCCGAAACCCTGGGCGTGGGCCGCGACACGTTGCTGGACGCGCTGCACACCGGCAAGGCCAAGTACAGCTCCATCTTCAACTACCCGACCCTGCAGTGGGCGGACGTCGGGGTGATTGGCTGGCTGGTCGACGGCGCGGCCATCATGAACCAGGTGCCCATCTGCCGCTGCTCCTACGGACCCTATGCACGCGCCATGATCCGCATCTGCAAGGAAGAAAGTTTTCACCAGCGGCAGGGCTTTGAAAGCCTGATGGTACAGATGCAGGGCACACCCGAACAACGCGCCATGGTGCAGGACGCGGTGAACCGCTGGTGGTGGCCGGTACTGGCCATGTTCGGCCCGCCCGATGCCGACAGCACCAACGGTGCGCAAGGGATGCGCTGGGGCATCAAGCGCATCTCGAACGACGACCTGCGCCAGAAATTTGTCGACGCCACCGTGCCGCAGGCCGCCATCCTTGGCGTGACCCTGCCCGATCCCGACCTGAAATGGAACGAAGAACGCCAGCAGCACGACTACGGCGCGATTGACTGGGACGATTTCTGGGCCGTGGTCAATGGCAACGGCCCCTGCAACAAGGAGCGACTGGCGAACCGCGTGAAAGCGCATGAGGACGGCCAGTGGGTGCGTGATGCGGCGCAGGCTTATGCGGCCAAACAGAAAGCCGGTCAGATGAAGGAGGCCGCATGAACACCACCCTTCCCGTTCGTCCTGAGCCTGTCGAAGGGCTCACCGAGGCTTCGACAAGCTCAGCCCGAACGGTGGCGCGCAACTGGCCTCTTTGGGAAGTATTCATCAGATCCAAACAGGGGCTGGAGCACAAACACTGCGGTAGCCTGCACGCCGCCGACGCGCAGCAGGCGCTGCAGATGGCACGCGATGTCTATACCCGCCGTCAGGAAGGCGTGAGTATCTGGGTCGTGCCGTCCAACACCATCACCGCCAGCGAACCCGACGACAAGGCCGCGTTTTTTGAACCCATGGCCGACAAGATTTACCGCCACCCGACCTTCTACGAAATCCCCGACGAAGTGGGCCACATGTGAAGACCGTCGAAGCTCCCGTTGAAACGAAAACGGCCCCGCTGGACTACCTGCTGCACCTGGCCGACAGCGCGCTGGTACTCGGCCAGCGCAACGCCGAGTGGTGCGGCAATGGTCCGGTGCTGGAGGAAGACATCGCACTGGCCAACATGAGCCTGGACCTGCTCGGCCAGGCGCGTTTGTTGTACCAGCACGCAGCGAAAATTTATGCCCCCACGCTTGTCGCTTCGCGTACTTCGCTGCCCCCCGAGGGGGCGCTGCGCCTGCGGCCCGGCGAAGCCGGCTCCGCGGCCCCGGCTGGTAAAGAGGCTACAGGGGAATCCGTCACAGAAGACACGCTGGCCTACTTTCGCGACGCGAACGAGTTCCGCAACTACACGCTGCTCGAGCTGCCGCATGCGTCCGACGCTTCGGAGCGCGACTACGCGGTGACCATCGTTCGCAATTTCCTCTACAGCGCGCTGATGCTGCTGCTATGGGAAGCATTGCAGAAGTCGGAAGACATACAGCTGGCAGGCATTGCCGGCAAGGCCTTCAAGGAAGTGCGTTACCACTTTCGCCATTCGCGCGACTGGCTGATTCGCCTGGGCGATGGCACCGCTGAATCCCACGTCAGAACACAGGCAGCCTTGAAGCATTTAATGCCGTACACCCTTGAGTACTGGACACCGTCGGCTATCGAAACAGTAGCGAATTCGGAAGGCCGTGCCATCGATATGACTGCGCTGAAAGGCAGCTGGGACGATCTCGTCAACGATGCGTTGCAGGAAGCCGGGCTGCAGCGTCCTGCACTCCACGCCGGGCTGCCGCAAGGCAAGAATGGCCAGCACAGCGAACACCTCGTGCCGCTGCTGGCCGAGATGCAAAGCCTGGCGCGCGCTCACCCGAACGCTCTATGGTGAATACCCTGCAGCAGGTCTGGGACGTGCTCGAAGCCGTGCCCGACCCGGAGATTCCGGTGGTGTCCATCCGCGAGCTGGGCATCCTGCGCGACGTGCGCCATGTCAGCGATGGCGTGGAAATCATCATCACCCCGACCTACAGCGGTTGCCCGGCCATGGGCCAGATCGAGGACGACATTCGCGCGGTGCTGGCGCAGCACCAGCTCAGCGCGCGCATCACCACTCAGCTGGCGCCCGCCTGGACCACCGAATGGATGACCGCGACCGCCAAGGCCAAGCTGCGCAGCTACGGCATTGCGCCGCCGCATACCACTGCGACCGACAGCGACAAGGTCATCCGCTTCGCATCCAGACGCCAGGCCGAAGATGCGGTGGCTTGCCCCCAATGCGGTTCGGTCAATACCACCGAAACCTCGCACTTCGGCGCCACCGCCTGCAAGGCGCTGTACAAGTGCTTCGACTGCCTGGAACCCTTCGACTACTTCAAAAGTTATTGATGCCCCCACGTTCGCTCACTGCGTGTAGCTCTCTGCCCCCCGAGAGGGCCGCTGCGCCTGCGGCCCGGCGAAGCCGGTTCCGCGGCCCTGGCTGGTAAAGAGCAAATCGGCAACTTCCCCTCACTATGTCGTACTTCCACCGCCTCACCATTTCACGTGTCACGCCCGAAGCCGCTGGCGCCGTGGCCGTCAGCTTCGCGATTCCGCCTGAACTGCGAAGCCTGTATGGATTCACCCCGGGCCAGTTCCTCACGCTCAGGGCCACGATAGACGGCGAGGCGGTTCGCCGCAGTTATTCGATCTGCAGCAGCACCCAGCGCCTGGGCGCTGGGCATGACATCGAGGTCGGCATCAAGCCGGTTGAAGGCGGTGTTTTTTCCAACTGGGCCACGCAGCTGCAAGCCGGCGACACGCTGGAGGTGATGCCACCGGAAGGCCGCTTCACGCCCCGGCTGCAGGGCGGAGTGCACCGCGTCGGCTGGGCGGCCGGCTCGGGCATCACGCCCCTGCTGTCCATCATTGCCAGCACGCTGGCGGGTGAACCGGACGCCACCTTCACGCTGGTGTACTGCAACCAGCGTACCGGCAGCATTTTGTTCAACGAAGCGTTGCAGGACCTGAAAGACCGCTATCCGGCACGCCTTACCCTGATTCACCTGCTCTCGCGCCAAGCCCAGGAAGTCGCGCTGTTCAATGGCCGCCTCGATGCGGCCAAAGTCAGCGAGTTGCTGGCGACCCTGATTCCACCAGCCGGAATCGACGAGACTTTTGTCTGCGGCCCCGAAGCGATGATCGAAAGCTGCGAGCAGGCCTTGCTGGCAGCCGGTGTGCCGCGGGAGCGTATTCATGCAGAGCGTTTCACCACCGCCGGGCAGCCTGCATTCGCTATGAAATCAGGAGCTATTAGCCCAGGAGTGCAAGGGGCTAACGGCCAAAATGGCTTGCAAGTTGGCGCCATACGCCTGTCGGTACAGCTTGACGGCAAGGCGCATGAATTGCGCATGCATGCACATGAACGCGTGCTCGACGTGGCGCTGGCCGCCGGGCTGGACCTGCCCTACAGCTGCAAGGGCGGCGTTTGCTGCACCTGCCGGGCCAAGGTTCTCGAAGGAGAGGTGGCCATGGAGAAGAACTTCACCCTGGAAGACTGGGAAGTGAAAAAAGGTTTTGTGCTGAGTTGCCAGGCGCGGCCGCTGAGTGAGCGCGTGAGCGTCAGCTACGATGACCGTTGATCAAGCCCCCACGGTTGCTCACTGCGTGAGCGCCCTGTCCCCGAGGGGGCCGCTGCGCCTGCGGCCCGGCTAAGCCGGTTCCGCGGCCCTTGCTTGAAGGGGATGTGGCCCCCACGCCAGTCACAGCGTGTACACCCATGCCCCAGAACGAGCTTAGTGGGTTCTGGAATTCCAGACGTGGAGTTCAAAAAACGCGCCGGTCCCGCCAATTTTCATTTGACGGAACACCGAACGGGTAGCCGCTTCGGCCGCTTTTTCCCAGCGGGCAATCGCCTGCAGCTCTTCGGGAGCGCTCACGTCCTGGGGGTTCTCCGCGAGCAGGGAGCGCGCGGCCAGCCATTCGCAATAAGCGCCCCGCACGGCCGACCCGCCACCGAAAGTGCGTTCCAACATTTCCACGAATTTCTCTTCCGCCGCCCGCTTTTCCGCGTCTGACAAACCGGTAGCGGACAGGAGTGATGCGTTGTACTTGGTCTGTGCTCTCATGGCGATGATGGTGCAGTAGAACGGAAAATAGTGCCGATCATACAATCCCGCCCCTTCTGCCGTATCCGGAAGTACCCCCGTCCGGCCGGAGCGCCCGGGGAAGACGGCAAGCGGCCGCCACCGTGGCCCTAGTATTTCAGCGTCGCGCTTTTCCCCCAGAACACGCGGTAGGCAAATACCGTGTAGCCAATGATCATGGGCAGCACCACGAGCGCCCCAGCCAAGATCACACCCATGGAACCGGGTGAAGTCGTGCCCTGCCAGAGATGGATGCGGTCGATCACCAGCCAGGGGAACAGGCTGTAGGCCAGCCCGTAAAAAGCGAGCAGGAAGACACCCACCGTGGCCCCAAAAGGCACCCAGGCCCCGTACTCGTTGCCCTGTGCCAGCCGCACCGGCAGGCGGCGCAGGCTGCGGCCGATGACCAGCAGCAGGATCAGCGTCGCCAGCGGAATCGGCAGCAGCAGCACGATGTAGGGAAAAGCAAACCACTTGTCGAAGATGGACTGGCTGACCAGTGGCGTGGCCAGCGAAATGGCTGCAATGCCGGCCGCGGTGAACCACAGGCTGCTGCGCGCCCACCTGACGGCCTGCAACTGCAGCGCGCCTTCGGTCTTGATGATGAGCCAGCCCGCGCCCAGCAGGCAATACGCGGCCACCAGCGCCAGCCCGATGGCCGCGCTGAAAAGCATGGACCAGATGTCGCCGGCAAAACCGGTGATGAGCGCGCCCAGCATGTAGCCCTGGCTCCAGCTCGCCAGCAGCGAGCCGGCGTAGAAAGCGCGGTTCCAGGCCGGCTTGTGCCGCGCCCGCGCCTTGACGCGGAAGTCGAAGGCCACGCCGCGCAGCGTCAGGCCGACCAGCATCAGCGCCACCGGGAGATAAAGCGCACCCAGGATTTCGCCATGCGCCAGCGGAAACACCGTCAGCAGGATGCCTATGCCCAGCACCAGCCAGGTTTCATTGGCATCCCAGAAGGGCCCGATGCTGGCAATCATGGTGTCCTTGTCGTCCTCGCTGGCGCGGCGCATGAGCACGCCCACCCCCAGGTCGTAGCCGTCCAGGATCACATAGGCCAGCATGGCCAACCCCATCACGCCCATGAAAACAATCGGCATCCAGCCGGCAGGCTGGCTCAGGTCGGGAATGAAGTCATACATTCGGGTGGCCCTCCTTTTCCGGGTAGTTGACGGGGTTGAGCTGCTGCTCCAGCGGCTGCGCTGCTTCGAGCGGCACGTCCGCATGCGGGGTCGGGGCCTTGCGCGCCAGGTAGAACAGCACCGACACATAGGCGGTGATCAGCACGGCATACAGCAGCAGGTAAAGCGTGAGCGTCAGGCCGATCTGCGCCGCCGGCACCTTGGACGCCGCATCGGCAGCGGTGAGCACCCCCGACACCAGCCAAGGCTGGCGCCCGATTTCCGTCACATACCAGCCGGCCACCAGCGCCACCCAGCCGGCAAAGGTCATGCCCACCAGCAGGCGCAAGTGCCACTCCTTCAACTCCCGCGGGGAGGCAAGCTCTTCACCAGCCAGGGCCGCGGGTCCGGCTTCGCCGGCCCGCAGGCGCAGCGCCCCCCCGGGGGGCAGCGTAGTACGCGAAGCGACAAGCGTGGGGGCCCATGGTTTGAGTTGCCAGACACTGAGCCAACTCACCAGCAGCATCAACACCCCTACGCCGACCATAATGCGAAAGGCCCAGAACACCGGCGCCACCGGCGGGTGCTTGCCTTCAAAATCATTGAGGCCCTTGATCTCGCCATTCCAGTCGTGGGTGAGGTAGAACGACGCAAACTTTGGAATGGAAATCTCGAAGTCGTTGCTGCGGCTGCTTGCATTGGGCAGCGCAAACAAAACGGCAGGCGCACCCTTCTGCGTTTCCCAGATGCCTTCCATCGCGGCGATCTTGGCCGGCTGGTGCTTGAGCGTGTTCAGCCCGTGCAGGTCGCCGGCGATGATCTGCAGCGGAATCAGGAAAGCCGCCAGGTAGACGCCGGTGCGCAGCGCGGCCTGCACATCGGCGCCGCGGTCCTGCTTCAGCCAGCGGTAGGCGGACAGCCCGGCCACCAGGAAAGACACCGTCAGGCCGGAAGCCAGCAGCATGTGCGTGAGGCGGTAAGGAAAAGACGGGTTGAAGATCACTTCGAACCAGCTCGTCACATGGGCCTTGCCTTCTATCATTTCAAAACCGGCCGGCGTCTGCATCCACGAGTTCAGCGCCAGGATCCACACTGCCGACAGCGTGGTGCCGGCGGCCACCAGGAAGGTGGCCAGCGTGTGCACGCGCTCACTGACTCGTTCGCGTCCGAAGAGCATCACACCGAGCATGGTGGCTTCGAGGAAAAATGCGGTAAGCACTTCATAGGCCAGCAGCGGCCCGGCGATGTTGCCGACCGTGTTCATGTAGCCCGGCCAGTTGGTGCCGAACTGGAAACTCATGGTGATGCCGCTGACCACGCCGAGCGCAAAAGTCAGCGCAAAAATTTTCACCCAGAACTGGTAGGCGTCCATCCAGTGCTGCTGTTTGGTTTTGACAAACCGCAGCTTGAAGAACAGCAGCACCCAGCCCAGCGAAATGCTGATGGTCGGGAACAGGATGTGAAAGGTGATGTTGGCCGCAAACTGAATGCGCGCCAGCAGGAATGCGTCAAGTCCATCCATCGTCAGCTCCGGTTGTCGTCAAGCGTATCGGCTGGCTGTGCAGCCACTGTGTTGCCTGCCGTGCGCCCTGTCAAACCCGCCTTGACCGAGCCGGCAACCTTGTCTTTTATCTCCAGCAGCTTCTGCACCTTGGCGCCCATCTTCATCAGCTTGACCAGCGTGGTGGGGTCCATCTTCTGCACATCGGCCAGCCAGCCTGTCATGAGCTCGATCAGATCGTGCATCTGCTTCATGCGCGCCTGGGCATGAATGTCGTCCTGGTTGGCGGGCTGCTCCATCAGCGCGTCGCGCAGCATCGACAGGGTGGGATCGATCTCGCGCTTGCGCCGCTCTTCGGCCAGCGTGCGGAAGATCGCCCACACGTCTTCAGGCGCCTGGAAATACTCGCGCCTGTCGTTGGGCAGGTGCTGCAGCCGCACCAGGTTCCAGGACTGCAGCTCCTTGAGCCCCATGCTGACATTCGAGCGCGAAAACGCCAGCGCCTCGCCAATGTCGTCTGCATTGAGGGCACGCGGCGACACGTACAGCAGCGCGTAAATCTGGCCCACGGTCCGGTTGATGCCCCAGCGGCTGCCCATTTCGCCGAAATGCAGGACAAAACGCTGGGTCAGGGGAGCGAGGTTCATGGCAGTAGCTTATTGAATTTTCAGGAATTACTGAAATTATAGGAAATCAATGACGTGGATCAAAGTTAAAGTTTTTTTGCCATGGCGATCCCAGGGGTTTTGCGGTCGGTCCAAAAAGAGGGCCGGTTCAAATGGAGGATGTGCGGTGCGCTCTGCAGCGCCTAAACTCCGGCTGCGGGGTTTGGCGCTTATTTATCTGGGTGAGGATTAGCGGTAAAGATGGAATATTCTTTTAAGAACAAGGACTTCTGCGCGTTTGGCAAGCCCAGAATATCGGGCACGCGCCAGTTTATCGAGCAGATCTTGCTCTATACATTACATTAGCCGTCATCAATATGCGTCGCGTCGCGCTCACACAGAAGAAGCTCCGCGGAATACCTCGCCGGCTTCGCGCCCTAGCCAAGTGGTCATGCACGTTTGAAGGCTCGTTCCCTGAAGACCTGACTTCGGATGATTGGTTTGCGAACTACAGGCTGCCGGTCCACCAAGGCCTCGTTGACGGAAAGTACGCAACCATCGATCAGCGCAGGGCTGCCGCACAAGCCCCTGTGGATGCATGCAGCCACCTCATGGCGGCAAAGCCGAAAGGTGCCATCGAGTTTCGCGTTGTAGCCACCATTTCCCTGCCGAAGATGTTTCCGAGTGAAGTTTGCATCTACTCAGATGAAGCGTACTTCCAGGAGATGGTTCGCATCGGGCAATCACGCCATGCGAGACAAAGAGAATCGAGGGGCGTAGCCTCGCCCGTGAGTGGGGGTTGATTGTTCCGGACGAAATGGGCGAGTTCGGCTTGGCATTCGACAATCTGTCTGCATCCGATCCAGACGACCGCCGAACGGGCGAGTACTGGTTTTATGGCGAGGTCCAGAGGTGAAGACGGCTAACATGTTGATCGCCACGGACGTCCTGTCGGCGGGCTCTGCCCGCCTGCTGTCCGCCGGTCATCTCTGGCGCTAAACATCATGAAAACCGAGCATGACTTCATCTCCCTTGAGTCATTCCTCCGTTCGATTCCCGGAGTGCATTCGTCCTTGGGTCACGGGTTTGAGAACGATGGCCGGTGGTGGGTCAAGTTCTCCATCGACATTGAAAACAAGCTCGCCTGGCATGTGGTTCAAGAACTTGGCCACGTCTTGAACTATCTTTCAGTCGAAGAGCGTCTGCCCACCGTATTCAAACCCGTCTCGCCGCCGCCTTACATGAACGGTGGGCCGGTAGAGTTCCTTTCATGGGTCATCGAGTGCCCAGAGCCCTCTTTCAAGCCGGGCACTGTCGCCCAGTTGCTTGGGGAGCGTCTTCCGCAACCCGTCGACGACATCAGCCAGTGGGGCCATGACGAGTGATGTCCAACCCTATGCACACAAAATAAGTAAATGCTCCAACCCGATACCCCACCCCAAATTCGCCAGGCCATCATCCTGCTCTGGGTCACGCAAGTCCTGGTCGTGATCGATGCCGTTCTCACGATGATTTACCCCGAGCCCGACATGGCCGGTGGCACAGTCTTTCTTGTCGTCCTGTTTGTGATTGTTTTGGGTCTCTATGCCACGCTGATCACCTTTGCATCAAGGCGAAAGAACTGGGCGCGAATCACCTTGTTCGTCTTCGCCGTCATTTCCATTGCCGGATATTTCTTACTGCCTTCCGAAACGCCCGCACCCTGGTGGACGGAGGCCAATATCCTGCTCAGTTCAATGCTGGAAATCGTCGCGCTGTATTGGCTGTTTACCGGGGCCGGCGCACGCTGGTACGCCAACAAGGCGGCAGCGTAGCCACTTCATTTCACATCAGACGCTAAAAAAAATGATGAACGGGTTTTTCCGGCTCAGATTTCAAAACTTCATCCGGTGGTGGCACGCCCCGGCGACGCGGCGTGACCGCACCATTGGGGCAATCATCGGCAGCATGGGCTGCTTCTGGATCGGCATACTCAGCAGACTCGCGCTGGGTCCCTTGCCGGTCTCGCTGTCTACCTTGGGTTGGTGGGCTTTGGGGTCGATCCTCCTCGGGGTCATGCTTGGCATTTGTTTTCCGAAGATCGTTTCCGTGGTCTGCTTTCCGTTTTCGAGCTTTGGAGGAGGCAGTTGACTGTCAAGCGGAGACAACACCTCCCACAGGAAACCACCCAACTTTCTTTTTCGCTCAGGAACCCATGCCCTACCAATGCACACACTGCGGCAACGTACACGACGAACTTCCCCGCTACTTCATGTGGCGCGCGCCGGAAACACCTGAGGGCCGTGTCATTGACGTGGAGGAGGACAGCAAATCCATGTGCCACGCTGCGGACCGCCAGTTTTTTGTGCAATGCGAAATCGAGTTGCCGCTGGCTGAAACCGAGGGCGACCCCCTGGGATGTATCTGCTGGGTCGAGGTGTCGCAGTCAGATTACAAGCGCCTGCTTCATTTCCGGGAGAACGAAGACTCCATGCCCGACTATTTGGACCGGGTAGAGGGAAAACTGGCCAACCCGGTTCAAGGCATCGCCCAGTCGTACGGAACGCCGGTGAGGTTCGAGGTGATCAAAGACGATCCAACGCCCTACATCAAGTGGGTTGCGCCGGGCACGGCTGTCGCCGCGATTCTGGCGTCCGGTGTATCGATGGATTTTTGGCACGATGTGGCTTCGGGGCTGTTGCGACCTTAAAGGCTTGGACCACTCAAATAGCGAATGCGCGTGCACATATCATCAAAGCTGACCCGATAGCATCCAAGAGCAAGCGAGCGGCCATCGTGCCGATGAATCAATCCTCAGGCGTACGGAGGCGCCACACCATGAAAAAACAGATCGAACGCTTTTCCCCACACCAGAACGCCAAGGTTTTTGCGGTGCTCATGGCCGTGAGCTCCCTGGTCTTCCTGGTTCCCTTCATGCTGATTGCGTCTGCTTTCACACCCCAGGGCATGGGCATGCCGGCGCTGGCCGTTCTGGCGTTTCCCGTCATGTACCTGGTGGTCGGTTACCTGTCGGTGGTGATCGGGTGCTGGTTTTACAACCTGCTGTTCCCCTACATCGGGGGCATCGAGTTCCAGGCGCGGGACACCGACGACTGAAGCCGGCACTCACCTGGCCGGCTTGGGCTCCGCCGGCGTCACGCTGTACTTCGGCTTGGCGGTGGTGCCCACACTCAGATAGTTCACCACGCCCATGACGTCATCGACCAGCATAACGGCCTGCTCCATGGCTCTGGCCTGCTCCTGCGTCTGCACGCAGCCCATCAGTGTCACCAGCCGCCGCTCGCCGAGCACCCAGACGCTGGTGTTGTTGAAGCGCCCGTCCTGCTGCAGGTAGCTGACCATGCGGGGAATGATTTCCTTGTCGTAGAGGTAGGAGTTGGGCAGGCGGCAGCGGCCCGAGCGGAAGCAGCTGCCGCCGTGCTGGGCACGCACATGCGCCTCGGCACGCACCTGCTGCTGCGTGAACATCGGGCCTTCGGGCACCGGGCAGCCGGGCATGGCGGCGGTCACTTGCAGGAAAGGATCGTTGAAATGATTCCCGCGCTCCTGTTGCGCATTCACCTGCTCCTGCGCAAGCACAGCGAAGGGCAACACTGCCAACCCGACGAACCACACCATCCAGCCAAGAAGTTTCATGTTTGCCTCCCGTTACGCGCCACGATAGCGGGTTTTTATGGCAACGGCTTGGGCGCACCCACCAGTTCGGCGAGCTGGTCGGCACACTGGCCCCAGCCTTCGTGGAAGCCCATCTTTTCATGCGCCTCGCGGTCGGCAACACTCCAGTGCAGCGCGCGGGCGGTGTACCTGGTTTTTCCGCCTTCGTCTTCAAAAGTCAGCACCACCGTCATGAAGGGTTTTTCCGACGGCGTCCACGCATCGGTGTAGGCGTCGGTGAACACGAGACGCTCGTTTTTCACCACTTCGAGGTAGATGCCGCGGTTGGGAAACTCCTGGCCTTCCGGGCTGCGCATCACAACCAGGCTGGAGCCGCCGGGGCGCACGTCCATCTCGGCACGCGACGTGCTCCAGGGCCGGGGCGCAAACCACTTCACCACCAGCTCGGGCCGGGTCCAGGCCTGAAACAGTTTTTCACGCGGGGCGGCGATCAGGCGGGTCAAGACGAGTTCACGGTCAGAGTTGGGGGTGACCGACTTTGGGTTTGAGGCAGACATGTGATTTTCTTTCAATGGGGTTGGACAAGCGCCTTTCGGGCATCTCATCTGTACGACGAACAGTGCCGGGCTAATTCGACAGGAAATCGACCAATTACGGGTAAATACCTAAATGCCATGCCGGACAGGCGCAGCCGGAGGGGTGCTGCTGGCAAATCGCGCGCTGGCCGCGCATACTGGCGCGCCGACTCCAACAACCTCAAGGATGAGACCCATGCGTTACACCAAGACTGCATTCAGCTTTGCCATGGCCATTGCATTTGTGGCCGGAATTGCGGTATCGCCGCTCGCGCACCACGCGCTGTCCGACGCGCATGCGCAGGCGGCGCCACTGGCTCCCATGATGATCGACCTCATGGCACTCAAACACGGCGACATTCCGGCCACACCCAATCCTGAAATGAATGCGCGGGGACTGGTCAGCACCGACAACGCCACGATCGGCATCCAGTCAGGCAACGTGGCCAAGCACATCCATCCCAAAACCGACGAGATCCAATACATCATCGAGGGAAGCGGCGCCATGTGGCTGGGCGGCGAGCGCAAGGAATTCAAGGCCGGCACGCTGATCATCATTCCCAAAGGTACAGCGCACGGCGGCACGCTGGTGACAAGCGGTCCGGTCAAGGCCATCGCGATCAAGATTCCTCCGCAGGCCAGGGACGACGTGGTTTTTCTCAATTGAGCAAGGCATCAACCGCTGTTCGCTATCTATTTGAGAGCTGCTTAATCAAGTGGGATAAGGGATGGAGGCCGATTTCACACATGAGATCGGCCAGGCGCAATGCCAGACGCACTGGCCGGGCCCTGCCTGTGATGCGGACCTGCATCAGGCCCGATACATCTTCAGCGCTGACTTGGCGCGCGCCTGATGACACGTGCAGGTTTTTTCGCAGGTGATGGTTCAGCCACCGGCGGCATCGATTCGGGCACCAGCAGCAGCACATCCTTGACACCGAGGCCCAGCATGCCCAGGGCCTCGGCCGCGGCGCGGCTCAGGTCGATCACCCGGCCGCGGCTGAAGGGCCCGCGGTCGTTGATGCGCACATCCACCTCTTTGCCGTTGACCAGGCTGCGCACGCGCACCAGCGTACCGAAAGGCAATGTCTTGTGCGCCGCTGTCAGCTCGTGCATGTTGTAGCGTTCGCCGCTGGCGGTGCGCCGCCCGTTGAAGCGCGGGCCGTACCAGGAGGCTTTGCCCTGCTCGAACTCCCTGAGTACTTCACTGGCCGGCAGCAGGGGCGCGGCAACGGGAGAAGGTTCGGGCATGCCGCCTGCCTCAGCGGACGGACTGGCAGCCGGGCGGGCAGTGCCGGGCGCTGGTGGCGTTGTGCAGCCTGACGACAGCACCAGCAGGCTGGTTGCGATCAGGAGCCTTACAGCGCCGGTGGACAAAATCAATCCTTCATCCGGCCGACTGCAAGCGGCGCATGATTTCCACCGTCGCCTGGGCCTGGTTCATGGTGAGACGTCGAAGCGTGGGGCGAGGGGGCCCCGCTTGCGGGGATCGACCAGCGTAGATGGATCAACACCACATTCACCTCTCAAGCCGCTTCAAGATTTCAGTCGTGGCGCCGGCCTGGTTCATGGTGTAGAAATGAATGCCGGGCACGCCTGCGCTGCGCAGCTGGTCGCACAGGTCGGTCACCACGTCCAGGCCGAAACTCTTGATGGAAGCAAGGTCATCGCCAAACCCTTGCAGGCGCAGGCGGATCCAGCGCGGAATTTCTGCGCCGCAGGCATCGGAAAAACGCATCAGCTGCGTGGAGCTGATGATGGGCATGATGCCGGGCACGACAGGCACGTCCAGGCCCATCTTCTTTGCGTCGTCGACGAAGCGGAAGTAGGCATCTGCGTTGAAAAAATACTGGGTGATGGCCGAGTTGGCTCCTGCCCTGACCTTGGCGGCAAACGCCTGCAGGTCGGCATCGGCTGATTTGGCCTGCGGGTGAATTTCGGGATAGGCCGCGACTTCGATGTGAAAGGCATCGCCCGTGAATTCGCGGATGAAAGCCACCAGGTCGCTCGCGTAATGGAACTCACCACCAATGCCGTAGCCGCTGGGCAAATCGCCGCGCAAGGCTATCAGGCGCTTCACGCCCATGGCTTGCAGGGCAGCGAGCTGCTGGCGCACCGTGGCCTTGGTCGCCCCGACGCAGGAGAAATGGCAAGCCGCGTCAACGCCCTCTTTCAGGATTTCACCGACGGTGCCGAAGGTGCCGTCCTGCGTGGAGCCGCCGGCTCCAAAGGTGACGGAGCAGAACTCCGGCTTGTACGCGTACAGCGCCTTGCGCGCCAGGCGCAGCTTGTCGGCGCCTTCGGGCGTCTTGGGCGGGAAAAATTCAAAACTGATGGGAAGATTCATTGCCAATCTCACTTGTTCTCTGGATGTTGAACAGGGGTCATGCGTCTTTGTCACGCCGCTTGCCGCGCGCAGGGCCGTGCTGGCCGGCGTGCGCTTCTTCAGAGTCCTCGTGCGCCTCATGCAGGGCGCGCAACTCGCTGCGCGGCGTGCGCTTGGGCAGGTTGCGCGCGGGCGCCGCCACCAAGGGCTGGTCTTCACCCGCAACGTTGCGTCCTTTTTTTGCGTGCACAAAAAACTCGCGATTACCGTCACCACCTGTTATGGGCGAGTCCAGCCAGCCCAGAACGTCCAGGCCCAGCGCAACACAGGTGTCACGAAGGCGTTTTTCGACAAAATCGAAGTGCGCTGGGTCACGCACGATGCCGCCTTTGCCCACCTGGCCGGGCTGCAGCTCAAACTGCGGTTTGACCAGCATCAGCAAGTGGCCATCGGGCTTAAGCAAGCGCACTACAGCCGGCAACACCAGCGTCAACGAAATAAAGGACAAATCGCCGGTGAGAAAGTCAAACACCGGATTGAAGCCGGAGTCTGCATGGCGATCTCCGTGATCTGCGTGGTCGTCATCGTCACCATCCTGGATGGCGCGGCTGTAGTACGCCGCCAGGTCATCCGCGGTCAAGGAGCGGGCATTGACGCCCTCAATGCAAACAACCCGCGGGTCATCGCGCATGGTGCCGTGCAATTGCCCATGGCCCACGTCCACGCCCACCACCTGGGCAGCGCCATGCTGCAGGAGGCAGTCAGTGAAGCCGCCTGTGGACTGGCCGATGTCCAGGCAACGCAGGCCCGCCACATCAACACCGGTGGTTTTAAGGGCACCTTCGAGCTTCAGGCCGCCACGCGAAATGTATTTGGCTTCGGTGGTATCAGGCACCTGGATCTCGGCACCGTCCGGCACCTCGTCACCGTTCTTGGCCACTTTTTTCCAGGGCGCGCTTTCTTCGGCACGCCACTGCACACCCGAAGCAATCAGGCGCTGGGCCTGGGAGCGGGTGGCGGCATGGCCGTGTTCGACGAGGAATAAGTCAGCGCGCATGGGTATGTTTCCTGGAAACTTCAGGGGCGTAGCGAGCGCCCGTCAGCCAAGGCGCGGGTGGCTGCGAACCGGAACGTACTTCAGGTACGTGAGGATTCGCAGACAGGCCCCGCAACGCAGGATCACGGGCGCGCAGTAGCCCTATCAGTAGCGGTAGGTGTTGGCTTTGTAGGGGCCAGCTTTGCTCACGCCGATGTAAGCAGCCTGCTCATCGCTCAGTTCGCTCAGCATCGCGCCAACCTTCTTCAGGTGCAGGCGCGCGACTTTTTCGTCCAGATGTTTCGGCAGCACGTAGACCTTGCCCACTTCGTAGTCGGCCTGCTTGGTGAACAGTTCGATCTGTGCAATGGTCTGGTTGGCAAAACTGGACGACATCACGAAGCTTGGGTGGCCGGTGCCGCAGCCGAGGTTGACCAGGCGGCCCTTGGCCAGCAGGATGATGCGTTTGCCGTCCGGGAAAATCACGTGGTCGACTTGCGGCTTGATCTCTTCCCAAGTGCATTTTTCGAGCGAAGCAACGTCGATTTCGTTGTCGAAGTGGCCGATGTTGCAGACGATGGCCTGGTCTTTCATCTTGGCCATGTGGTCATAGGTGATGACGTTCTTGTTGCCGGTGGCGGACACAAAAATGTCGGCCTTGTCGGCAGCGTATTCCATGGTCACGACCTTGTAGCCTTCCATCGCGGCCTGCAGGGCGTTGATCGGGTCAATCTCCGTGACCCAGACCTGTGCGGACAGGGCGCGCAGTGCCTGGGCCGAACCCTTGCCCACGTCGCCATAACCGGCGACCAGCGCAACTTTGCCGGCGACCATCACGTCGGTAGCGCGCTTGATGGCGTCGACCAGCGATTCGCGGCAGCCGTACAGGTTGTCGAACTTGGACTTGGTGACCGAGTCGTTGACGTTGATGGCGCGCAAGGCCAGCGTGCCCTTGGCCGACATCTCGTTCAGGCGCAACACGCCGGTGGTGGTTTCTTCGGTCACGCCAATGATGTTTTTCAGGCGGCGGCTGTACCAGGTCGGGTCGATGGCCAACTTGGCCTTGATCGAGTTGAACAGGCAGATTTCTTCTTCGCTGCCGGGCTTGGAGATCAGGCTGGCGTCTTTCTCGGCCTTGGTGCCAAGATGCATCAGCAGCGTTGCGTCGCCGCCGTCGTCCAGGATCATGTTCGGGCCTTCTTCGGGCGTGCCTTTGGCGCCGTTGAATTCGAAGATGCGGTGGGTGTAGTCCCAGTAGTCGGCCAGGGTTTCGCCCTTGATGGCAAACACCGGCGTGCCGGCGGCAGCGATGGCGGCGGCGGCATGGTCTTGCGTGGAGAAAATGTTGCACGAAGCCCAACGCACGTCGGCGCCCAGGGCTTGCAGCGTCTCGATCAGCACGCCGGTCTGGATGGTCATGTGCAGCGAGCCGGTGATGCGCGCGCCCTTCAGCGGCTGCGCCTTCGCGAATTCTTCACGAATGGCCATCAGGCCGGGCATTTCGGTCTGGGCAATGTTCAGTTCCTTGCGGCCCCATGCGGCAAGGGAAATGTCGGCAATGATGCTGTCGGTGGCAGCGGGTTTCAAAACGGCGTTCATGGAGATCTCCAAAAATCAGGGTCAACTGGGCAAAATGGCCACGGCCGCAGGGCACAAGAGGGCGGGGGAGTTTGTTGTCTCACCCGGCTTGAAAGCACATGCGGGTGAGCGTGGTTGCAGATGAATGTCCTGAGCCTAGACCACATGCCGTGGGTTGCAACGCTCCTCAGGAAGCCGCTATTGTAGCCAACCTCGGTCCGCGAGGCAAAGGCCCGCCCTTCTGCTGCGGTACTCGTGAGAAAATTTCACCATGCAAGAACCTACGACCATTTGCCTCTATCTGTTCGCAGAAACCCTCGACAGCTTTGACCAGCGTGCCGCGGCAGCTGCCATGGCAAGGTCAGATTTCGAAGTAAAGCTTTCTCAAAACAGTGAGCGCAACGAACTGGAGGTGCATTGGCAGCCAGACCCCATCGTTCACCCTGAATACCAGGCAGGTGGTGTTCTTGCCAGGCCGCCGGCCGAGACTCATATCCTGCGTTTTGACGCCGGCGATACAGCAAGGAAGATTCGTCAGGATGTATCAGCGTTGCTGGCGCAAGATGACCAGTTGGTTCCCCCCGCCCTGAAGCCCGAGGGTCTTGTGCACCTGATGGAGCTCGATGTAGCCACCAGTCCCCGGCACAAAATGGCGATGATCTATGCCCTGGTTGTCGAGCTGGCCGCCACCGCAGTCCAGACCGGTGATGTCGCCATCTATGACCCGGGCAGTGCAATTTGCCTGACCCCGGCTGTTGCGCGCGAGGCGCTGGATTGGCGCTCGCTCCTGGAGCAACTGGACAACCCGCTCCCCATACAGTCCACCGGGCTTGTCGAAGACCCGGATTTCGCGCCGCCCACCGAAGCGATGCAGGGGACACAAGCGCGTCCCTCGCCCCGGCAGGAAGGCAGCCCTCCCCCCGGACAGCAAGGCCCGAACTGGTCTGGTTGGCTGCTGGCCGGTATCGCCGGCGCGGGACTGATCTCCTGGTATTGGCTGCGCGGCTGAGATCGAACGAACGAATAACGCCCATTAGGACGCTGATGCACCCACTTACCCGCTGGCTCGCCAATGAGCGTGCCCAGATTTTCGGCGTCTTCACCGACATCGACGACACCCTGACCACCGAAGGCGCCATCACGCCGGATGCGCTTCAGGCGCTGAGCGACCTCAAGGCCGCCGGTCTGCACGTGATTCCCATCACCGGCCGGCCGGTCGGCTGGAGCGAGCCTTTTGCGCTGAGCTGGCCGGTCGACGCGATCGTCGCCGAAAATGGCGCCGTGGCGCTTCTTTCAAGCCAGAACGGGCTGAAGCCCTTGTTCGCCGGGCGCCAACAGCTATCAAAACTATATCAACAGGACGAAGCTGTGCGGCTGGCCAACTACGCGCGCATGCAGCAGGTGGCCGGCCGCGTGGTGCGTGAAGTGCCCGGCGCCGTGCTGTCGGAAGACAGCCCCGGCCGGGAAACCGATATCGCCATCGACCACAGCGAGTTCGTGCACCTGCCGCCGGAAAGCATCGCCCACGCCGTGCAGATCATGCAGGGCGAGGGCATGAACGCGACGGTGAGTTCCATCCACATCAACGGCTGGTTTGGCGCGCACAACAAGCTGGAAGGCGCACGCTGGATCGTCCGCGAATTGTTCGGCCGCGACCTGGACACCGAAATGGACCGCTGGGTCTATGTCGGCGACTCGACCAACGACCAGCTGATGTTCGAGGCCTTCCCGCATTCGGTGGGCGTGGCCAACATCCGCCGCTTTGAAGCGGAACTGAGCCACAAGCCGCGCTACATCACCGGGGGGGAGCGCGGCGCAGGTTTTGCCGAGGTGGTAGCCGCCCTGCTGGAAGCACGCCGCCGCTGAGCAATCCGGCAGCTCCGGAGCGGCGTCCGGCCGAAAACTGCAAGCCAAATCGGCATCCTGCCCTTATAGGCCGGACATAGTGAGCTATTGATTCGATAGCGCCTCAACGGTACTCGTCCGCGCCAGCACACCCTGCAGCGCCTTGCCGGTCGCGGTGCCCAGCTTCACCACCTGCTCCGGCGTGGTGGCCGCGACCACCCTGCCGCCGGCGTTGCCGCCGTCGGGCCCGAGATCGATGACCCAGTCGGCTTCGGCGATCACATCCAGGTCGTGCTCGATCACCACCACGCTGTGGCCGCCGTTGACCAGCCGGTGCAGCACGTGGATGAGTTTTTCCACGTCGGCCATGTGCAGGCCCACCGTGGGCTCGTCCAGCACATACAGGGTGTGCGGCGCCTTCTGGCCGCGCCGTGTGATGTCGTCGCGCACCTTGGACAGCTCGGTCACCAGCTTGATGCGCTGCGCCTCGCCGCCCGACAGCGTCGGCGACGGCTGGCCCAGCGTCAGGTAACCCAGGCCCACGTCTTTCAGCAGCTGCAGCGGGTGCGCAATGGCAGGCATCGATGCGAAAAAGTCAACGGCTTCATCCACCTCCATGGTCAACACATCGCCGATGTTTTTGCCGCGCCAGGTGACAGCCTGGGTTTCGGGATTGAAACGCGCGCCGTGGCAGGTTTCGCAGAGCACCTTCACATCGGGCAAGAAGCTCATGCCGATGGTACGCACACCCGCGCCTTCGCAGGTCGGGCAGCGGCCCTCGCCGGTGTTGAAGCTGAAACGTCCCGCACTATAGCCACGCGCCTTGGCTTCCAGCGTGTCGGCAAACAGCTTGCGCACCGTGTCCCAGAAGCCGATGTAAGTGGCGGGGCAGGAGCGCGGCGTCTTGCCGATGGGCGTCTGGTCGACTTCCAGCACGCGGTCCACCACTTCGTAACCTTCGATGCGGTCACAGCCGGTCCAGGCGGGGTGTTTGCCGGCATCGTCGGCATCGCGCCCGGCCTTGGTGGAACGTTGCGCCACACCCGCCTGCACATTGGCCAGCAGCACGTCGCGCGCCAGGGTCGATTTACCCGAGCCGGAAACACCCGTGACCGCGACCAGGCGGTACAGCGGCACGGTGACGGACACATTCTTGAGGTTGTGCAGGTCGGCGCCCACCACGTTCAGCCAGGAAGTGAAAGGCCCGGCGGCTGCCGGCGTCGCGTTGTGCAGCGCACTGGCGCTTGCGGCGGCGGCCTTCAGGGCCTGCGCCTTCAAGGCGGCAGCCTTCTGCTTGCTCACAGGTTTGGCGCCGGCAGCAACGGGCAACACCAGCACGGCGGCAATCGGTGCAGCGCCGGTGCGTGTCTCGCGCCGAAGCTGCAGCGGATGAATCAGCGGATTGGCCAGGTAGCGCCCTGTGAGCGAATCCGGCAGTGTGGCCAGATGCGCGGCCGTTCCCTGCCCCACCAGCTGGCCGCCGCGCTTGCCGGCGCCGGGCCCGATGTCGATGATGTTGTCGGCACGGCGAATCGTGTCTTCATCGTGCTCGACCACCACCAGCGTGTTGCCGCGGTCACTGAGCTTGCCCAGCGCACGCAACAGGATCTGGTTGTCGCGCGGGTGCAGTCCGATGGTCGGCTCGTCGAGCACATAACAGACGCCCTGCAGGTTCGAACCCAGCTGCGCCGCCAACCGGATGCGCTGCGCCTCGCCGCCCGAGAGCGTGGGTGCGCCGCGATCCAGCGTGAGGTAACCCAGGCCGACGTCTTCAAGGAACTCGAGCCGGCTCTTGATTTCGGGAATCAGGTCGCGCGCAATGCCGGCCTCGCGGCCCAGCAGCGCGAGTTTTTCAACCCAGGCGCGCACATCGGTCACAGACAAAGCTGCAATATCGGCAATGCCCACGCCGGCGAATTTCACCGCGCGCGCCTGGGCGTTCAGGCGCGTGCCGTGGCAGGTCGGGCAGGCGGCATCCACCACGTCCTCGGCCTCCGGCTCGGCAAAACTCTGCTCGCGGCCCTTGTTGTCGTCGTCACGCACCGAGTCGTCAAACACCTTGCGCTGTTCCTTGGTCAGCTTGACGCCGGTGCCGACGCAGTCCGGGCACCAGCCGTGTTTGCTGTTGTAACTGAACAGGCGCGGGTCCAGCTCGGGATAAGAGGTGGCACACACCGGGCAGGCGCGCTGCGTGGACGAGGCCTGCAGCTTGCCTATCTGCTTCGTGGACACACCGGCCATCATCGCGCCACGCAGGCCGTTCAGCGGGGCCAGCACGTGCACCACTCCCTTGCCATGCTGCAGCGCCGTGGTCAGCGCCTGGCGCAACGCGGCCTCGTTGTCGGGCGTCACATGAATGTCGGCAATCGGCAGCTCGACCGTGTGCTCCTTGAAGCGGTCGATGCGCGGGAAATTCGTGGTCGGCAAAAATTCGCCGTCGATGCGCAAATGCGTGTAACCGCGCGGCCGCGCCCAGTCGGCCAGCTCGGTGTAGACACCCTTGCGGTTGATCACCAGCGGCGCCAGCAGCCCGATGTGCTGGCCGCGGTAGGCCTTGAGCAGTTGCGCGGCAATGCTTTCCGGGCTTTGCGGCATGACGGCCGCACCGTCTTTGGTGCAGTGCTGGATGCCCAGCTTGACGTAGAGCAGGCGCAGGAAATGCCAGACCTCCGTCGTTGTGCCCACGGTGGATTTGCGCCCACCGCGCGAAAGGCGCTGCTCGATCGCCACCGTTGGCGGAATGCCGTACACCGCATCCACCTCGGGCCGGCCCGCCGGCTGCACGATGCTGCGCGCATAGGCGTTGAGCGATTCGAGGTAACGCCGCTGGCCTTCGTTGAACAGGATGTCGAAGGCCAGGGTCGATTTGCCGGAACCCGACACACCGGTCACCACGTTGAACTTGCCACGCGGAATGTTGACCGACAGGCTTTTGAGGTTGTGCTCCTTGGCGTTGACGATCTGGATCAGGTTGGAGAAGGCCGGCTTGGTGGTCCAGGCCTTGACGCGTGCTTCTTCCACACCGTGCACCTTGCCCATGGCCTGCTCATACTCGCGCAGCGCCAGTGCGGTGTGCGAGCTTGGGTGCTGGCGCACCTCTTCGGGCGTGCCCTGGGCGACCAGCAGGCCGCCTGCCTCGCCGCCTTCCGGGCCCAGGTCGATCAGCCAGTCGGCAGACCGGATCACGTCGAGGTTGTGCTCGATGATGATCAGCGAATGGCCGATATCCAGCAGCTTGCGCAGGGCGCGCATCAGCTTGGCAATGTCGTCGAAGTGCAGGCCGGTAGTCGGTTCGTCGAACAGGAACAGCGTGCCGCGGTTGATGTTTTTCAGTGCCAGCGGCTGCCGGCTGGCACTGGCGGTTTTCGACGCACCGGCCAGGAAGCCGGCGAGCTTGAGGCGCTGCGCCTCGCCACCCGACAGGGTAGGCACCGGTTGGCCCAGCTTCACATATTCCAGGCCGACATCGACGATGGGCTGCAATGCGCGAATGACCTCGCGGTCCTGCGCGAACAGCTGGCTGGCCTCGCTGACCGTCAGGTCCAGCACGTCGGACACATTCATCAGGCGCGGATGCACATCGCCGATGGCCTTGCGCTCGATCGTGACTTCCAGGATCTCCGGCCGGTACCGCTTGCCGTCGCAGTCCGGGCAACGCAGATAAACGTCGCTGAGAAATTGCATCTCCACATGCTCGAAGCCCGAACCGCCGCAGGTCGGGCAACGCCCATCGCCATTGTTGAAGCTGAATTTGGACGCGGTGTAGCTGCGCTGGCGCGCCAGCGGTGCCTGGGCAAACAGCTCGCGCACCGCATCCCACGCACCGACATAACTGGCGGGGTTGGAACGCGCGGTCTTGCCAATCGGTGATTGATCCACAAACACCACGTCGGTCAAATAATCTGCCCCCATCAACCGGTCGTGTTGGCCCGGCGTTTCTGTCGCCTTGCCGAACTGGCGCAGCAAGGCCGGCGCAAGGATGTCCTGCATCAGGGTCGATTTGCCAGAGCCGCTGACACCCGTGACACACACCAGGCGCTGCAACGGAAATTCGACCGTCAGGTTTTTCAGGTTGTGGTCACGCGCGCCTTCAAGAATGAGACGCGGCGTGTTGTCACTCACCGGCCGCTTGAAGCCCATGCCCACCTGCTTGCGCGAGCCGAGGTAGGCACCGGTCAACGTGTCGGCGTGTTTGAGGTCTTCCGGCGTTCCGTCAAAAACAATCTGGCCGCCCTTTTCGCCGGGGCCGGGACCCATGTCGATCATGCGGTCGGCCGCCAGCATGACCGCGGGGTCGTGCTCGACCACCACCAGCGTGTTGCCGGCGTCACGCAGGCGGTGCATGGCCTGGGTGATGCGATTCATGTCGCGCGGGTGCAGTCCGATGGACGGCTCGTCGAGCACAAACAGCGTGTTGACCAGCGAGGTGCCGAGCGCCGTCGTGAGGTTGATGCGCTGCACCTCACCGCCCGACAGCGTGCGGCTTTGCCGGTCCAGCGTCAGGTAGCCGATGCCCACATCACACAGGTATTTGAGGCGGGTATGGATTTCCTCGAACAACGACTTGAGTGCCTTGAACTCGGCATCGGGTGCACTGCCGTCCTGCAGGGCGGCCGGCGCCAGGCCGTTGAAAAACTCGCGCAGGCGATCGATCGGCAGCTGCATCAGGTCATGCAGGCTCAGACCGGGCAGGGCTTCGAGCTGGGCACGGGTCCAGTCCACGCCGACAGGCATGAAGCGTTTAGCCGGTGGCAGCGCGGCATCGGCCGCGTCCTTCGAGCCCAGGCGCCAGAGCAGCGCTTCGAGCTTCAGGCGCGCGCCGCCGCAGGTTTCGCACGGCGTGTAGCTGCGGTACTTGGACAGCAGCACACGGATGTGCATTTTGTAGGCCTTGGTTTCCAGGTAGGCGAAAAAGCGCTTGATGCCATACCACTGCTTCTTCCACTGGCCATTCTTGTAGGCAGGCGTGCCGTGGATCACCCAGTGCTGCTGCTCTGGCGTGAGCTTGTACCAGGGCGTATCGCGCGGAACGCCTGCGGCTTCTGCGTGGCGCATCAGGTCGTCCTGGTTTTCGGCCCAGGCCGGCGTTTGCAGGGTCTTGATTGCGCCGGAGCGCAGGGTCAGCTTGTCGTTGGGAATCACCAGGCCGTAGTCGACCCCGATGACACGGCCAAAGCCGCGGCAGGTTTCGCAGGCGCCCATAGCCGAATTGAATGAAAACAGCGAAGGCGTTGGCTCTCCATAACGCAGGTCGCTGTCGGGGCAATGCAGGCCGGTCGAGAAGCGCCACATCTCCTCAGAACTGTGTGCCCCCACGCTTTTCACTTCGTGTAATACGCTGCCCCCCGAGGGGGCTGGCTCGGCTTGGGGCGGCCCTGCGCTCTCGCCGCCCTGGCCACTCTGCACATAAACATTGAGGCGGCCGCCGCGCTTGAGGGCCATCTCAATCGCTTCCACCACGCGCGCTTTTTCAGCAGCATGGACACGGAAACGATCGGCGACAACATCGAGCAATTTGTGCGGGCCTGCCGGCGTGGCCACATCACGCTCGGCATGCACACGCGTGAAACCGCTGGCCGACAGCCACTGCGTCACTTCATCGGCGCTGGTGTTGCCAGGCAGCTCGACCGGGAAGGTCATGATCACCCTCGGGTCTGTCGCGGCCGTGCGCGCCATCAGCTCGGCATAAATCGATTCCGGCGTGTCATGGCGTACCGCCTGGGCTGTTTTTTTGTCGAACAGCTGCGCGGCGCGTGCGTACAAAAGTTTTAGGTGGTCGTTGAGCTCGGTCATCGTGCCCACCGTCGAACGCGAACTGCGCACAGGATTGGTCTGGTCGATCGCAATCGCCGGCGGAACACCCTCGACCTTGTCCACGGCCGGCTTGTCCATGCGGTCCAGGAACTGCCGGGCATAGGCGGAGAAGGTCTCGACGTAGCGGCGCTGGCCCTCGGCAAACAGGGTGTCGAAAACCAGCGATGATTTGCCCGAGCCACTGGGCCCGGTGACCACCGTCATCTCACCCGTGCGGATATCCAGGTCAAGGTTTTTGAGGTTGTGCTGGCGTGCGCCGCGAATGCGGATGATTCCCTGGGACATCGATTGGGTCTTTCCTGAAGAGGTCAAACATTCTAGGCAAGCGGCAAAGCAGGCGAAGCTGTGGGGTTAAAGGTGTTTTGACCGGATTGGCAGCGCTATGATGGTTTTTCTTCTCGTGGCTTTCCCGCTTTTATGGTTAACTGGGGCCTGTTAACGCCAGTGGTACAAGATGCGTTGCGAGTCAAAAAGGCTCTGGGCAAGGCGCAAAACGCAGGCGGGGTGGCGCGGCGCAGCGTCCGTGCGCGAAGCTGTACAGCGGAGCAGCGCCATAGCGGCCCTTCGCCGGGGCTCTTCGCGGCCCGAACGGCTACGGGCCGCCCCCGACAAGGCTTTGCAACGCCGCGCAGGGCCTTTTTGATCGCAACCCGAAGGGAACGGGGTGAAAACAGCGCCACTCTGCGTTGCACTCCTAGCCCAGACGCCCAGTTTGGGCGTCGTCGCGCGCCTTGATTGACACTGTTTTCACCCCGTTCGCATTTGCACCACTGGCGTTAACAGGCCCTAGACGTCAACCGCACAGCCAAGGATTGAGCATGAAAAAACTGAGTTTCTGGTGCGTCGCCATCACTATGGTTGCGCTGAGCCATGCCAGCCAGGCGCAACTCCTGATCGGGCAAACGGCGGGCTTTACCGGTCCCGTGGGCGCTGGCGTGAAGGAAACCACCGACGGTGCCAAACTTTACATTGACGCGATCAACGCCAAAGGCGGTGTCAACGGCCAGAAGATCGAGCTGATCTCGATGGACGACAAGTTTGATCCCAAGACCGCAGGCGAGAACGCCCGCCAGCTGATCGAGGAAAAAAACGTGCTGGCGCTCTTTCTGACGCGCGGGACACCGCACACCGAAGCCATCCTTCCGCACCTTGAAAAGCACGGCGTGTCACTGGTGGGTCCGTCCACCGGTGCCATGGTGCTGCACCAGCCCGTCAAGAAATATGTGTTCAATGTGCGCGCCACCTACCAGCGCGAAGCTGAAAAAGCCGTCACCCACCTGCACTCCATGGGCATCACGCGCATCGGCATTGTCTACGCCGACGACAGCTTTGGCGCCGATGGCGTGGCGGGCGCGCAGAAGGGCCTGACCGCAGCCAAGCTCCAGCCCGCCGTACTGGAAAAGTTCAACCGCGGCAAACCCGACTTCGGCCCCATCACGCCCAAGGTCGTCCAGTCCAATGCGCAGGCCATCATCATGGTGGCCTCCGGACAGGCAGTAGTGGATGGCACCAAGGCTTTCCGCGCGGCCGGTTCTGCGGCGCAGATCGTCACCCTGTCCAACAACGCATCAACAGGGTTTATCAAAAGCCTGGGTGAGAACGCCCGCGGCGTAATCGTGACCCAGGTCTTCCCCTACGAACGCTCGATTGCCTTTGCCATGGTCAAGGAAGCCCAGGAAATGGCCAAGGCCAAAGGTGCGGGGGACATCAGTCCCGCCATGCTTGAAGGGTTTGCAGCGGCCAAGGTTCTGGTGGAAGGCCTGCGCCGCGCCGGCCCCAAACCAAGCCGCGAAAAAATCCAGACAGCGCTGGAAAGCATACGCAAACTCGACATCGGCGGCCTGGAGGTGAACTTCTCTCCGGAAGACCACACAGGGCTGGATTTCGCCGATCTTTCCATCATCGGCACTGACGGCAAGTTCAGGCGTTAAGTGCCCGCTCCAGCTCGCGGCACTTGTCCGCGCCGACCGCATCCCTGATTTTGGGTAGCAAGGCGCGCAAGGCCTCGACGTCGGCCGCTCCCTCGACAGCCAGGTTCAGCCTGAAACCTCGCAGGCCCAAGGCGCCGGTCAGCTGGGCAGCCACCGGATAGGCCTTCTTGTACCGGTCATTGGCGGTATCGCTGCTTTCCTTCTCCGCCACCACGGCGGCCGCAGTTGCCACCTTGTCGGCCTCATCGCGAACAGCCTGTGGATCGGGTTCGAGCAAACCGAGTTCCACCAGCTGCACCAACTCGTCGGAGGTGACACCCAGGCCTGCGGTGGCCTCCAGCACTTCCTTGAGCGAACGTTTTCCGTCAAACAGGATGAAAGCGGAGCGCTGGCGCGGTGCCAGCAGCGACCGGTCTTTCAGTGCTTTCTGCCCGGCTTCGGTCTTGACGTAACGCATGGCGGGTACCCGCTCTACTTCGCGCTGCTGGCGGCGGGCTCGGGCGCATGCACTGCGTCCGCGCCATGTTTCTCGCCACCCATATCGATGTCCCCACCCTTACTCAGCATGAACAGGGCTAGCCCCGCAAAAATGACAAATCCAACTGCAATTTTCCACATGGGAATTCTCCAAAAAGAACAGGCTCCCGTTCAAAGGGGAGCCTGCGAACTGGCTATGAGTGGACCTGGCGGGCCAGATCCACTTTCATTTCTGTTCAGCTTAATCGTCGGCGTAGATATCGACGTCCTTGGTTTCCTTGATGAACAAGGTGCCAATGACCACAGTCGCGCCGGCAATGATGATCGGATACCACAAGCCGTTGTACATATTACCCGTCTGGGCCACGATGGCGAACGCCGTGGTTGGCAGCAAGCCACCGAACCAGCCGTTGCCGATGTGATACGGCAGGCTCATCGAGGTGTAGCGGATACGGGTCGGGAACATCTCCACCAGCATGGCCGCGATCGGGCCGTACACCATGGTCACCAGCAGCACCAGGTAAGTCAGGATGGCGATCACCATGAACTTGTCCACCTTGGCCGGATCGGCCTTGGTGGGGTAGCCCGCGGTCTTCAGTGCATCAGCCACGCTTTTCTTGAACTCGGCGTCTTTCTTCTTGGCTTCATCCGCAGGCAGGCCTTTGGCTGAATACCCGGTGATCACCGTCTCGCCAATGGCGATCGTGGCAGGAGCACCTGCGGCGGCCGGTGCGTTTTCATAACTCACCGAAGCACCGGCCAGAACTTGCTTGGCAATGTCGCAAGAGCTGGTGAACTTGACGGTACCTGTGGGGTTGAACTGGAACGAACACTCGTTGGCATCGGCAGTCACAACCACCTTGTTCTTCGCCTGTGCAGCGGCCAGGTCAGGGTTGGCCGCTTTTGTCAGCGCAGTAAACACCGGGAAGTAGGTCAGCGCGGCCAGCAGGCAACCGGCCATGATGATGGGCTTGCGGCCAATCTTGTCGGACAGTGCACCGAACACGATGAAGAAAGGCGTACCTATCAGCAGCGACGCGGCCACAAAGATGTTGGCCGTTGCGCCGTCCACTTTCAGCGCCTGTGTCAGGAAGAACAGCGCGTAGAACTGGCCCGAATACCAGACCACAGCCTGGCCGGCGGTCAGGCCGATCAATGCCAGGATGACGATCTTCAGGTTTTTCCACTGGCCGAAAGACTCCGACAGGGGGGCCTTGGAGGTCTTGCCTTCGGCCTTCATCTTGGTGAAGGCAGGCGACTCGTTCATGCTCAGGCGGATATACACCGACACGCCCAGCAGCAGAATCGAGACCAGGAAGGGAATGCGCCAGCCCCACTCGGCAAACGCGGCTTCGCCCATGGCGGTACGCGTACCCAGAATCACCATCAGCGACAGGAACAGGCCCAGCGTCGCGGTGGTTTGAATCCATGAGGTGTAGGCACCGCGCTTGCCATGGGGCGCATGTTCGGCCACATAGACCGCCGCACCACCGTACTCGCCGCCTAGCGCCAGGCCCTGCAGCATGCGCAGCGCAATCAGGATGACCGGAGCGGCCACGCCAATGGCGGCGTAGCTGGGCAACAAGCCGACGATAAAGGTCGACAGACCCATGATCAGGATGGTGATCAGGAATGTGTATTTACGGCCGATCATGTCGCCGAGCCGTCCGAACACCAGCGCACCGAAGGGGCGCACGATGAAGCCGGCGGCAAAGGCGAGCAGGGCAAAAATGAAGGCGGAACCCGCATCCACGCCGCTGAAGAACTGCTTGGCAATGATGGGTGCCAGCGAACCGTAAAGATAAAAGTCGTACCATTCAAAAACAGTACCGAGGGACGAAGCGAAGATAACTTTCTTCTCCTCGCCCGTCATCGGCCTGTTGGCAGCTGCTGTTGACATGATCGGGTCTCCAAAATAATAGGACCCTCGACATGAGGGCTGATGCAATTATTTTGGGAGTCACTGACCCAGCTCTGACGTGAAACCAACAGGAGCTTGCATGAAACTTATCGGTGCCTGACAAGTCAAGGGAAAACCCGCGGTAAATTTTCAGTCCGCGGATAGCGCGCAGCGAAAAGCGGCTTACCTCTGGCGTTGAACACCCGGCAACTGCGCGGCAGCGTCCCATGCGGGGCTGTCGAACCAGGCCTCGCCAAGCAGGAAGGCGCGCAGCATCGGCAGCGCATCCAGGCCCCAGAACACCTTGCCGTCCACCACCAGCGCTGGCACACCAAACACGCCCTGGGCAATGGCCTCGCCGCTGTTCGCCTTCAGCTGTGCCTTGACCTCTGCGCCGTTCGGGTCGCGCTGCGGCGCCAGTTGCGCAGCGAGTGCATCCATGCGCTGTGCATCGACGGCCTCGAGCCCTGTTTGCCAGACATGGCGAAAAATCGTCTCGCAGACATAGCGGTTGGGAGCACCGCTCCTGTCGCATGCCGCCGCCAGGCGCAACAGCGCCAGCGGATTGAACGGGTGGCTGGCGGGCAGCTGCAGGGCAACACCCTGCTGATGCGCCAGCCACAACACCTGGCGGTACGTCCATTCGCGCTTGGGAGCAATTTCCGCAGGCCCCAGCTGGCCATGGTGCTTGAGGAGTCCGGCAAACAACAGTGGCTTATAGGTCACGCTGTAGCTGATGCCCTTCAATGCTTCAGGCAGTTTCTCGAAAGCCAGATAGGCGTATGGCGAGATGAAGTCGAGATAGAAAATGATGTGCTTCATCAAGCGGCCCGCCCCTGCAGTGCTGCCATGCGCTGCTCGATCAGGTTCCAGATTCCGCGTTTGCCCGTGTCACCGGCCTGGCTCCAGGCAGCGATTTCATCACGTGTCCGGAAACATCCCTCGCACAGCCCCGTCTCCGCGCTCATGCGGCACACCGAGATGCAGGGTGATGGAAGATCTGTGGCTTGCGCCCTTATTTCATCGGCACGGGTAGCTACCAAATAGATAGCGCGCGCCAGTGCCACCTCTTCCTGCACCGGGTCCACGGCCACGTTGGCCACAGGCGCACCCGTCAGGGCCACCAGCTCCTGCGGGCCCAGTTTGAAGACGCCATGCGGGTGGCCGGCGGCTGCCCAGATTTCGTCAAAACGAAACAGGCTCTGGTCAATCAGGGTGACAGGCGGCGTGGCATGCGCGATGGGCGACACGCCGCCAATCGAAAAGCCGGTGCGCGCTTTTACAAACTCCGCATCGGCACGCCCCAGCCGCTTGCCATCCGGGCACACGAGTGCCTCTACTTTTCTTTCGTCCACCCGCTGGTCACCGGCAGTGATGACCAGCACCGCGGCGTCATCCGATTTGCGGCGAAAGATGATGCTCTTGGCGATCTGGCCCAGCGCAATGCCAAGGGCATCGGCTGCCTGCTGCGCGGTGCGCGCTGCGTCGTCCAGCATCACCGGCGAATGCGGGTGGCCCTTGGCCTGCAGTTCGGCGGCCACGCGCTGAACACCCTCAGGCAACACCTTGAGTTCTGATCCACACACTTTAAAAGCCCCCACGGTTGCTCGCTTCGCGTAGCGCCCTGCCCCCCTCGGGGGCCGCTGCGCCTGCGGACTGGCAAAGCCAGATCCGCGGCCCCTGCTTGAAGGGGAGGTTGCCTCCACGTTTGCTTGACACAGCGTTCATCAGCCCGCCCTCTTGTTCAGCAGCGCGGTGGCCGCACGCGAATTGGGCTTGCGTCCCAAAAAGTCGCTGATGAACTTGCCCGCGTCTATGAGTTTGTCCAGATCTATGCCGGTATCAATACTCATGCCCTGCAGCATGTAGACAACGTCTTCCGTAGCCACATTGCCGGTCGCGCCTTTGGCATAGGGGCAGCCGCCCAGTCCAGCGCACGATGTGTCGTACTGCCATATGCCCATCTGCAGGCAGGCCAGCGTGTTGCTCAGCGCCTGGCCGTAGGTGTCGTGGAAATGGCCCGACACATCGTTGACGCTGTAGTGCCGCAGCGCAGCCTCCATGGCTCGATGGACTTTGACTGGCGTGCCCACCCCAATGGTGTCGGCCACGCCCACATGGTGAACGCCAATGCCCTTGAGCAGCCGCGCAACCCTCTCCACCCTCTCCGGAGACACTTCACCTTCATAGGGGCAGCCCACCGCACAGGAAATGGCACCGCGCACATAAATGTTAGCGGCGCGCGCCGCCTCGGCCACCGGACGATAGCGCTCAATGCTTTCCTCTATGGAGCAATTGATGTTGCGCTGGCTGAAGGCTTCACTGGCGGATGCAAAAACCACAATCTCGTCGGGCTTTGACAGCAGTGCCGCTTCAAAGCCCTTCATGTTGGGTGTCAGCGCCGAATAGCGCACACCGGGCTTGCGTGTGATGCCGGCCATGACCGCCGCGCCGTCAGCCATCTGTGGCACCCACTTCGGTGAGACAAAACTGGCGACCTCAATCTCGGTCAGGCCCGCGTCCTGCAGGCGATGCACCAGTTCGATCTTGACGGCGGCAGGAACTTGCGCTTTTTCGTTCTGCAGGCCGTCGCGTGGACCGACGTCGACGATTTTCACTTTGGATGGAAGGGTCATATGTTCAGTATCTCTTGTTCAGATCAACCACACCAGCCAGGCTGGAAATCGGCTGTCCGGCTTCCAGGGCGGCAATCTTGCCGGCGATTTGTGCAATGCTTTCATCGCGCAGTGTGCGGGCTGAGGTATGCGGCGTCACGGTGATTTTGGGGTGCTGCCAGAAAGCATGATCCGCCGGTAGCGGCTCCGTGCGAAATACATCGAGCATCGCACCGGCCAGGTGTCCACTGTCGACCAGCGCGAGCAGATCTTCCTCCACCAGATGCCCGCCACGCGCCACGTTGATGACGTAACCGCCCAGCATCAGGCGCGAGAGTGTTTGCCGGTTCATGATGCCTTCCGTCTCAGGCGTCAGCGGCAACAGGCACACGAGAATGCGGGTTCCGGAAAGAAATTCGGCAAAGCCCTCACCCGAAAAGCAGCGCACGCCTTCGACCATCTTCGCGGAGCGGCTCCAGCCGCGCACCGGAAAGTCGAATTGCACCAGTGCCCTGGCGACCCGCTCCCCCAGCACACCCAGCCCCATCACACCCACCGGAAAATCAGCGCGCAGTTGCGGCCTGCGGTAGGACCACTTGCCCTGCTTCACATCGGCTTCATAGGCATCGAACTCGCGGAAGTGCCGAATCACCGCATGGCTCACATACTCGGCCATCTGCACCGACATGCCGGCATCGTCCAGCCGCACCACCGCGGTGTTGGGCGGCAGGCGCAGTTTCAGCAGCGCGTCCACACCCGCGCCGATATTGAACAGCGCCTTCAGCTGCGGCTGCTCGTCCAGGAACTGCTGAGGCGGTGCCCAGACCACGGCGTAGTCGGCCGCCTCGGCGCCCGGTGTCCACTGTTCAACGGCATCGGCCGGAAAGGCGGCGCGCAGTCCGGCGAGCCAGGGCTCCGCCTTGGTATCGGTACAACAAAATGAAATTTTCATGCCCGGATTGTGCCGTGAGCGCGCTTCGTCTCAGGAGGCCATTTTCAGCAGCTCGACCCCTTCAACGACCTGGTCACCGGGCGCGTACAGCAGTTCCTGCACCACACCGTCGGCCGGCGCCGCAATGGTGTGCTCCATCTTCATGGCTTCCATCACGGCCAGCGCCTGGCCTTTGCTGACCTTGTCGCCGGCTTTCACCGCAAAGGACACCACCTTGCCGGGCATGGGTGCCGTCAGGCGGCCGGCTTCGCCATGGCTTTCACCGGCGTGCGCCAGGCGGTCAATCACCGTGATCTGCGTCGCGCCCTGCCGGGCAAACACGTGCACAGTTTCGCCGCGCCGGTAAACATGCGCGTCAAGCCGCCGTTCGCCCAACCGAACATCCACCGCATCGCCGCTGCCCGCAAACACCAGCGCATCCTCCACATCGCCCACCGCCAACCGCAACCCTCCGTCATGCAAATAGGTCAGTCCGGCCTGCGCTGCTTCGCCATGGAACTCAAACTCGAAATGCCGCTCCGCGACGCCGTGCGAACGCCAACCGTCGCGCTTGCTGAAGGGGTCGTCGGTTTCCTGTGCCTTTTCTTCCAGCAGGCTCAAGGCCACGGCTGCGGCTGCAGCCAGCGGCAAGCCAATTTTTTCCTGATTGAACAGCACCGCCTGTTCACGCGGAATCAGTGCCGTGTCCAAGTCGGCGGTTGCAAACGAACGGCTCTGTACCACGTGGCGCAAAAACTGCACATTGGTGCTCAGGCCCACGATGTGGACCTGCGCCAGCGCTTCGTCCATGCGTGCCAGTGCCTGTTCACGCGTGTCGCCATGCACGATCAGCTTGGCGATCATCGAGTCGTAAAACGGCGAAATGACGTCACCCTCGCGCACGCCCGCGTCCACCCGCACCAGGCCACGCTCGAAAGACACGGAAGGCGGCAGGCCGTACACATGCAGGGTACCGGTGGCCGGCAGGAAGTTGTTGTCAGGGCTCTCGGCGCAGATCCGTGCCTCGATGGCATGGCCGTGAATGCGCAGCTGGTCCTGCGCCAGCGGCAGCTTCTCGCCCGAAGCCACACGCAGTTGCCATTCCACCAGGTCCAGGCCGGTGATGGCTTCGGTCACGGGATGCTCGACCTGCAGCCGGGTGTTCATCTCCATGAAGAAGAAGTTCATGCTGCCATCTGCGCGCTGTTCGACGATGAACTCCACCGTTCCCGCACCCACGTAATTGACGGCGCGTGCCGCCGCAACCGCGGCCTCACCCATCTGCCTGCGCATCGCCTCCGTCATGCCGGGCGCAGGCGCTTCTTCCAGCACCTTCTGGTGACGGCGCTGGACCGAGCAATCGCGCTCGAACAGATAGACATAGTTGCCGTGCGTGTCGCCAAACACCTGGATTTCGATATGCCGCGGGCGCTGCGCATACTTTTCGACCAGAACCGCGTCGTCGCCAAAACTGCTGATGGCTTCTCGCTTGCAGGAAGCCAGCGCAGCTTCAAAGTCTCCGGACTTTTCGACGGCCCGCATACCCTTGCCGCCGCCGCCTGCGCTGGCCTTGATCAGCACGGGGTAACCAATACGGTCTGCCTCGCGCTTGAGCAGGGCCGGGTCCTGGTCGCTGCCGTGGTAGCCGGGAACCAGCGGCACGCCGGCTTTTTCCATCAACTGCTTGGACTCGGCCTTCAGGCCCATGGCCTTGATGGCCGATGCCGGCGGGCCGATGAAAACCAAGCCGGCATCGCCGCAGGCCTGGGCAAACTCTTCGTTTTCGCTCAGGAAACCGTAGCCGGGGTGGATAGCCTCCGCACCGGTAGCCCTGGCGGCGGCAATGATCTTTTCCCAGCGCAAATAGCTGTCCCTGGGCGCGCTGCCACCAATATGAACAGATTCATCGCAGGCACTCACATGTTTTGCATCGGCGTCCGCATCTGAGTACACGGCAACGGTTTGAATCGCCATGCGGCGAGCGGTTTCGGCAACCCTGCAGGCGATTTCACCGCGATTGGCAATCAGTATTTTCTTAAACATGGTGGGTTCTCGCGGTGCTCATTGTTTTAAACATGTCGATCGTTCTTTGAAAAAGGTGACTTGAGGGAAAAGGCCGGTGGCGAACCGGCGTCGGGCCTGCCGCTGAAAATGCGTGCCACCCGCACAAACAGCTGCCTGAGAAAACGCCAGCAGGTCCGGATCAGCCAGACGCTGAGCACCAGCACGAGCAGCAGCATCACCACAAACACCAGCGGATGGGCAATGGCCAGCCACAGGCCCAGCGGCACCAGCCCGTCCTCCAGCAGCGAAGCGCCCACATTGCTGAAAGGCTCGGGCGAAGTGTTGATGGCCGCCCGGCTCGTTGCTTTGGCCGCATGGCTGGTAGCGGCCAGCGTGCCCCCCATCAAAGCCGCCACCAGCGCCATCAGCCCGCTGTCGGCCCCGAACACACCCGCAGCCAGCGCGGCACCGGCGGGGATACGGATCATGGTGTGGACCACGTCCCACAGTGAATCAAGCCCCGGAATCTTGTCGGCGAAAAACTCGACGAATACCATGAACCCACTGGCGCCCAGCACCACAGGGTGGGCCAGCAGGTGCAAGCCGGGCGGCAACTGTATCCAGCCCATGAAGCCGGCCAGCCCGGTGAGCAGAACCACAAGATACAGCCGCACACCGCTGGCCCAACCCAGCGCACCGGCGAGGGCAATCAGTTGTGCAGTGTCCATATTCATAGGGCCCCCACGCTCGGCACTGGCGTGTCCTCGCTGCCCCCCGAGGGGGGGCGAGCTTGCTTGGGGCGGCCCTGCGCGGCGCTCATTGCATCCTCTTTACGACTGGCCAGGCAGCCAGCCGGGCTTGCGCTTCTGCAGGAAAGACTGCACACCTTCGCGGCCTTCGGCGCTGACGCGGATGTCGGCAATGCCCTCCACCGTCATCTGTACCAGTTCCGGCGTGATTTCCTGCTCCGCCACATCCTGCACCAGCTTCTTGCACAGGCGAACCGCCTGTGGCCCGGCATTGGTCAAGGCCCTGGCCAGCTCGGCCACTTTGGCATCGAGCCCGGCGGCGGGCACCACCTCGTGCACAAACCCAATGCGCAAGGCCTCCGCCGCACTGAAGCGCTCAGCCGTCAAAAAGTACCGGTGCGCGGCACGGGCACCCATGGCGCGAATCACGTAGGGGCTGATCGTTGCCGGGATCAAGCCCAGCTTCACCTCGCTCAGGCAATAACCCGCCGTATCCACCGACACCGCGATATCGCAGGCGGCTACCAGACCGGTGCCACCGGCATACGCGTCGCCCTGCACTTTCGCAATGGTCGGTTTCGGACAGGCGTAGACCACACGCAGCATCTCGGCCAGCGCGCCGGCGTCGGCCACGTTTTCGTCGCGCGAATAGCTGGCCATCCGTTTCATCCAATTCAGGTCGGCACCAGCACAGAAAGCGCTGCCGCTGGCGGCCAGCACAATGCAGCGCACATCGTCGCGGCCACCCAGTTCCAGGACCGTAGCCGTCAGCTCGGCAATGACTTCGTCGTTGAAGGCATTGCGCACTTCGGGGCGGTTGAGGGTGATGGTGGCCAGAAACGCTTCGCAGCGGACATCCAGATGTTTCATTTATTTGCCTTTGCCTCGAAGGGGAGCCTTGAAACCGTGTTTATCGAGAAATTCAGCAACCCTGGGCTGCCAGACCTCCGGGTAGCGGCTGAACATAAGATGCCCGTCTTCACCGTGCGGCGGGAACTGCACGAAGTCGCCTTTGCCACCGGCAGCGGTATACGCCTCAAACCATTCCCGCGGGTACCGGGGACCGAAGTACATGTCGTTCTCGGTGTAAACCCACAGCATGGGAATGCGTGCAGTCTCGCCATAACCGCGAAACATGCGCTCCAGCAGTTGCGGTGCGCATGGCTGTTGTGGCTGCGTCTTGGGGTTGCCGCCGCCGCCGCCGGCGAAGTTGATGCTGGCCTGCACACCCGGCGGGTTGAGCGAGGCGATGGTGACAGCGGTGGTTCCGCCATAGGACTGGCCCATCACCACGGCCCTGTCCTTTGCGGCATCGGGCCGCTGGCGCACCGCCTCGAGCACCGCCAGCGTCTGCTTCGCTGCCGCTGCATATCCGGGCGGATAGTTCTTTTGATTGCAGGTGCCGCTGTATTCCACGTCGTCCCCGCCACTGACCCCGTAGCCTACGCGCGTGGGTACGGCAACGATGAAGCCACGCTGCACGAAAAATTTTGATGTATCGGTAAAACGCGCCCGCCCCACTTTGGCCCGGCCCTCCGCTTCGGCGGAACGGCCGTGGTTGAGCACCAGCACAGGCGCAGGCCGGGGGTTGGTGTCGTCTGAAAAGACCGTGACCTTGATGACATGCTCAACCGGCTTGCCATAGGCATTGACCACCTGTACCGGCAGGTCGATCTGCTCCTCGAGCAGACGCGCATGCGATGCGGCAGCAGCAGCCAGCAACACCGCACCGGCAGCCAGCCATCGGCAGGTCAGTTGATTCATTTCAATACCTCTTTGCTACTTCTTCGAGCATCACTTCGGTTGCGCCACCGCCAATCGCCAGAACACGTGCATCGCGCCACAGGCGTTCAATCGCCGTCTCGCGGATATAGCCCATGCCGCCGTGGAACTGCTGGCAGGTCTGCACCACTTCGTTGACCAGCTCGCCGGTCAGCGCCTTGAGCATGGAGACGTCCTGCACGATGTCGTGGCCCTGTGTCACACGCCAGGCGCAGTGGTACATGAACTGGCGTGCCGCACGCGTCTTGGCATCCAGCATCGACAAGCGCTGGCGAATCGTCTGCTGGTCCCACAGCGGGCCGCCAAAAGCCTGGCGCTGGCGCACATAGTCCAGCGTGAGCCTGAGCGCCTGCTGGCAATGGCCGACAGCCATGGCGCCCAGAGCGATGCGCTCGGTCTGGAAGTTTTTCATGACCGAATAAAAGCCCTTGCCCTCTTCGCCCAGCAGATTGCCGGCGGGAATGCGTACGTTGTCGAAGATCAGCTCCGCCGTGTCCGAAGACAGCCAGCCGGTTTTTTTGAGCGCGCGGCCGACGGTGAAGCCCGGCGCGTCCTTCTCGACAATGAACATCGAGATGTCGCGTTTGCCGGCACCGGTTTTGGCCGCCACAAAATACAGATCGGCATGTACCCCGTTGGTGATGAACATCTTGGTGCCGTTGATCACCCAGTCATCACCATCGCGCCTGGCCGTGCTGCGTATGCCTGCCACGTCCGAACCCGCGCCTGCCTCGGTGATGCCGACCGCGGTGATCAGCTCACCTGCAATCACTTTTTTCAGGTACTTCTCTTTTTGCGCCGCATTGCCGGCGTGGTGCAGGTGCGGGCTGGCCATGTCGGTGTGAACCAGCACGGTGATGATGAAGCCGGCAAAGGTGGACTGCGACAGCGCTTCGGCAAACACCAGGTTGGTCATGGCATCGCTGTCAGCGCCGCCGTACTTTTCCTCGTACATCAAACCGAACAAGCCGGCCTGGCCCATGCGTTCGAGCACTTCGCGCGGCACAAAGCCCTGCTCTTCCCAGGCAGCGGCATGTGGCTCGACCTCCCTGGCGATGAATCGCGCGATCTGGTCGCGCAGCAACTCGTGCTCGGGAGTGGTGTAGACGGAATCGCTGGACATGGCCTGGCTTTACATGCGGAACACGCCGAACTTCGGCTGGGGGATCGGCGCATTCAGGCTGGTGCGCAGGCCCAGCGCCAGCACACGCCGCGTATCGGCCGGGTCGATCACGCCGTCGTCCCACAAACGCGCGCTGGAGTAATAGGGATGCGACTGGCGCTCGAACTGGTCCAGCATGGGCTGCTTGAAGGCTTTCTCTTCCTCGGCGCTCCACTGCCCGCCCTTGGCCTCGATGGCGTCGCGCCGCACGCTGGCCAGCACAGAAGAAGCCTGCTCGCCGCCCATGACGCAGATGCGCGCGTTCGGCCACATCCACAAAAAGCGCGGGCTGTAGGCACGGCCGCACATGCCGTAGTTGCCGGCGCCAAAGCTGCCGCCGATGATGATGGTGAACTTGGGAACCTGGGCGGTGGCCACGGCCATCACCATCTTGGCGCCGTGACGCGCAATGCCTTCGGCCTCGTACTTGCGGCCGACCATGAAGCCGGTGATGTTCTGCAGGAACACCAGCGGGATCTTGCGCTGGCAGCACAGTTCGATGAAATGCGCGCCCTTCTGCGCCGATTCGCTGAACAGGATGCCGTTGTTGGCAATGATGCCAACCGGCATGCCTTCAATGTGGGCAAAACCGGTAACCAGCGTGGCGCCGAAGCGTGCCTTGAATTCATCGAACTCGCTGCCGTCGACGATGCGGGCAATGATCTCGCGCACGTCATACGGCTTGCGCGTGTCGGTGGGCACCACACCGTAAACCTCATCTGCTGCATATTCAGGAGCACATGGTGCACGGCTGGTAAGGGTTTCAGGCACTTTTCTATTGAAATTTGCGTTCAGGTTGGCCACCGCAGCACGTGCCAGCGCCAGGGCATGCGCGTCGTTTTGTGCCAGGTAGTCGGCCACGCCCGACAGGCGGGTGTGCACATCACCGCCGCCCAGGTCCTCGGCTGTGACAATTTCGCCGGTGGCCGCCTTCACCAGCGGCGGGCCGCCCAGGAAGATGGTGCCCTGCTCCTTGACGATGATGGTCTCGTCGCTCATGGCCGGCACATAGGCGCCGCCTGCCGTGCAACTGCCCATGACCACGGCAATCTGCGCAATGCCCTGCGCGCTCATGTTGGCCTGGTTGTAAAAGATGCGGCCAAAATGGTCGCGGTCGGGAAACACCTCGTCCTGGTTGGGCAGGTTGGCGCCACCGGAGTCCACCAGGTAAACGCAGGGCAGGCAGTTTTGCTGCGCCACTTCCTGCGCGCGCAAATGCTTCTTGACCGTCATCGGGTAGTAGGTGCCGCCCTTGACCGTGGCGTCATTGCACACAATCATGCAGTCCACCCCGTTGACGCGGCCTATGCCGGTGATCAGGCCGGCGCACGGTGCGCTGTCGGTGCCGTCGCGGTCGGGGTACATGGCCAGCGCTGCCAGCGGGGCCAGCTCCAGAAAAGGCGTGCCCGGGTCCAGCAGCATCTGCACCCGCTCGCGCGGCGGCAGCTTGCCGCGCGCCACATGTTTGGCCCGGGCAGCCTCACCGCCGCCGGCAGCGGCCTTGGCCACCTGCACTTTCAGGTCATCCACCAGCGCGCGCATGGCGGCGGCATTGGCCTGAAAGTCGGCAGAACGGGCGTTGAGTTTGGTTTCCAGAACTGGCATGTGTCTCCTCTGTTCGAATCGCGCGGCTTGGGGGCGAACCATCTGTTCGTGCGGGCTGAGCCGAGCCAGGCCACACCTTAACGCCAATGGGACAGCTTAGGCGCAAAACCGGCAAAATGGCCGCCATGCAGGTTGCAAATCGTGCCAGCATCGACGAAACTTGGCCCATGCCCGCCCGCATCTCGCCCGTCACACCTCCCCAGCCTGCGGCAGCCACACCCATGGCCTTTGCACGCGTGATTGCGGCGGCCTATCAGCAGCACGGCCAGAACCCAGCCAGCGCGCTCAGGCTGGCACAGATCACGCCAGGCAGACTGCAGCAAAGCGACGCCCGCATCACCGCCCGCCAGATGGAAGTTCTGTCCGGCACCGCCATGCAGGAGCTGGACGACGAAGCCCTAGGCGCCTTTTCAAGAAAGCTGCCCTGGGGCAGCTACGGCATGCTGGCCCGCGCTTCCCTCAGCGCGCCCACCCTGGGCGTGGCCCTCAAGCGCTGGTGCCGGCACCACGCGCTGCTGGCCGATGACATCTCCCTGAAGCTGGTGACCACCGGCGACAGCGCCGTCATCACCGTCGAGGAGCGTGCCGACCTGGCCCGGCATGGGCAGGCCGCACGCGAATTCTGCCTGGTGCATGTGCTGCGCAACATCCACGGCCTGGCCTGCTGGTACATCGACTCGCGCATTGCGCTTCAGGGTGCGCGTTTTCCGTTTCCCGCACCGGCCCATGCGGACGCCTATGCGCTGATGTTCCCCGGCCCGCTGCGCTTCGACGCCCTTCAGGCTGAAATCCGCTTCGATGCGCGTTACCTGGCCCTGCCGCTGCGCCGTGACGAAAAAGCCTTGCGGCAAATGCTGCAGCGCGCCCTGCCGCTGACGGTGCTGCAGTACCGCCGCGACCGGCTGCTGATTCCGCAGGTGCGGCAGGCGCTGGTAGCCCATCCCGGCCAGACCCACAGCGCCGACGGCGTCGCGGCCCTCCTGAATATCTCTGCGCGCACCCTGCACCGCCAGCTGAAGGAGGAAGGCGCCACGCTGCAGGCGTTGAAAGACGACGTGCGCTGCAACCACGCCAAAGATCTGTTGCATCGCAGCACCAGGCCGGTGAAACAGGTGGCAGCGGCCGTAGGCTTCACCAATGAGAAAAGTTTTACCCGGGCGTTCCGGGCCTGGACGGGAATGAGTCCAGGGGAATTCCGCAAGAATTCGCAGGGATAAAGGGGCCCTCCTGCAAGCTTTTTCTGGAGGCCTTGCTGCACTGCATGTGAGCTGGCTCAAACCCTGCGCCATGGCAGGTTTCTGCCGAGCGCCTGCCCACGCAGGGCTGCAAGCGCCGAAAATAGCGGGGTGACCCAGCTTCCGTTCCACCCGGCTGTTTCCACCTGGCTAGAGGGCCGCTTCGGCCGACCGACCGAGGCGCAGGCCCAGGCCTGGGCCGTCACTTCGCAGCGCCGCCATGCGCTGATCGCCGCGCCCACGGGTTCGGGCAAGACGCTTGCAGCTTTCCTGTCAGCCATTGACGAGCTGGTGCGCGAAGGCCTCGCCAGCGGGCTCACGGATGAAGTCCATGTGCTTTACGTGTCGCCGCTGAAGGCGCTGTCCAACGACATCCGCAAAAACCTGCAGGAGCCATTGGCCGGCATTCGCGAGAGACTCACCGCGATGGGCCTGCCCGACGTCGGCATTCGTGCCGCGGTGCGCACGGGCGACACACCGGCTGCAGAGCGCGACCGCATGCGCCGCACGCCACCGCACATTCTGGTGACCACACCGGAATCCCTTTACATCCTGCTCAGTTCCGACTCGGGCCGCGCGATGCTGAAGTCGGTGAAAAGCGTGATCGTCGACGAACTGCACGCGGTGGCCGGCAGCAAGCGCGGCTCTCACCTGATGCTGTCGCTGGAACGGCTCGAAGCGCTGTGTGAGAAACCTCCGGTGCGCATCGGCCTGTCTGCCACCGTGAAACCGCTGGACGAGATGGCGCACTTCCTCATCGGCCAGCGCGGTGAAAAAGCGGAGATCATCGACGCCGGCCACGTGCGTGACCGTGATCTCGCCATCGAAGTGCCGCGCTCGCCGCTCACCGCGGTGATGCCCACTGAGGTGTGGAGCGAGATGTACGACCGGCTCGCCGAACTGATTCACCAGCATCGCACAACACTGATCTTCGTCAACCAGCGCCGCATCGCGGAAAGGGTGGCGCGCCACCTGGCCGAGCGGCTTGGCGAAGCGCACGTGACCGCGCACCACGGCAGCCTTGCGCGCGAACACCGGTTGCAGGCGGAGCAGCGGCTCAAGCAGGGCGAACTCAAGGCGCTGGTCGCCACCAGTTCCCTTGAACTCGGCATCGACATCGGAGACATCGACCTGGTGTGCCAGCTCGGCTCACCGCGCGCGGTCAACGCTCTCCTGCAGCGCGTCGGCCGCGCGGGCCACGCCATCGGGGCCATTCCGAAGGGGCGGCTGTTTCCGCTGGCACTCGACGACCTGCTGGAATGCACCGCCCTGCTCGACGCCGTGGCCCGCGGCGAACTCGACCGCATTCGCGTACCGGCCAAACCGCTGGACGCGCTGGCGCAGCACATCGTCGCCGAAACCGCCTGCCGCGAATGGCAGCTTGATGCGCTGTACGACTGCCTGCGGCGCGCACAGCCCTATCACGACCTCACGTTGCGTGAGTTCGAGCAAGTGGTACAGATGCTGGCCGACGGCTACACCACCCGCCGCGGCCGGCGCGGCGCCTACCTGCACTACGACGCGGTCAATCGCGTGCTGCGTGCGCGCCGCGGCGCCCGGCTGGCCGCCGTCACCAATGCGGGCGTGATCCCCGACCAGTTCGACTACGACGTAGTGCTGCTGCCGGACGGGCACCGCGTGGGTACGCTCAACGAGGACTTCGCTTTCGAGAGCCTGCCCGGCGACATCTTCCAGCTCGGCAATGCGTCGTACCGCATCGCCAAGGTGGAGACCGGCAAGGTCATGGTGGAAGACGCGAAGGGGCAGCCGCCCTCGATGCCCTTCTGGCTCGGCGAAAGCCTGGGCCGCACCGACGAACTGTGCGAAGCGGTGTCCCGGATCTGCGAGACCGCGGACACCCTCCTCGACGGCGGCGTGGCGGCCTGCGAACACTGGCTGCACAACGATCTGCACCTCCCGGCTGCAGCGGCGCAGCAGCTCGCGCTGTACCTGGCGGCGGCCAAGGCCGCACTCGGCGTGTTGCCGAGTCGGCGGCGCATCGTGTTCGAACGTTTCTTCGACGAGGTGGGCGACACGCACCTGGTGATCCATTCACCCTACGGTTCACGCATCAACCGGGCCTGGGGCCTGGCACTGCGCAAGCGCATGTGCCGCAAGTTCAATTTCGAGCTGCAGGCCAGCGCGCTGGAGGACAGCATCGTGCTGTCGCTGGGCCCGACACACAGCTTTGCGCTGGAGGAAGTGCAGCACTACCTGAAGTCGGCCAGTGCGCGCGACGTGCTGACACAGGCGCTGCTGGACGCACCGATGTTCGGCACCCGCTGGCGCTGGAATGCCACGGCATCGCTGGCGGTGCGCCGCATGAACAGTGGGCGCAAGGTGCCGCCCCAGTTCCAGCGCTCCGACGCCGAAAACCTGCTGACGGTGGTGTTCCCGGACCAGCTGGCATGCGCAGAGAACCTCGTCGGTGAACGCGAAATTCCCGATCATCCATTGGTGGCGCAGACGCTGCACGACTGCCTGCACGACACCATGGACGTCAATGGTTTCGAGCAGTTGCTGGCACGCATTGAGGCCGGCGAGGTGGAAGTCACCACCCGCGACCTGGCGGCCCCCTCGCCACTGTCCTATGCCATCCTCAACGCGCGCCCCTACGCCTTCCTCGACGACGGCGCGGCCGAAGAACGACGCACCAAGACGGTCAGCACCCAGCCCCTGATGGATCTGCAGACCGCGCAGGACATCGGCAAACTCGATCCGCAGGTGATTGCGCAGGTGCGCGAGGATGCCTGGCCTGAGATCCGCGACGCCGACGAGCTGCACGACGCGCTGGTGGTGCACGGCTTTCTCACTGCCCGCGAAGCGCCATTTCCGGAGTTCGCAGAAACACTGGCACAGCAACGCCGCATCAGCCGGTTTCGCACCCCGGCCGGCGCCACATTCATCGTCGCGGCAGAGCGCCTGCACGAGTTTCTGGCAGTTTTCCCGAGCCCAGCGCTGTCCCCCGCCATCGAACCCACGTCCGGCGACCAGCCCGCATCCGACGAAGCCTTGCGCGAGATCGTGCGCAGCCGCCTGGAGCTGCTCGGCCCGGTGACAGCTGATGAACTTGCCGCGTCGATGGGCATGAATGGCGACGCTGTGCTGCCAGCCCTGCTGCAGCTCGAAGTCGAAGGTGCCGTGATGCGTGGTGCCTTCACCGCGGCCGGTGTAGCCGAATGGTGCGACCGCCGCCTGCTCGCGCGCATCCACCGTGGCACACGCGACAAGCGGCGCGCCGAATTCCAGCCGGTGCCGCCGGCGCAGTTCATGCGTTTCCTGTTTCGCTGGCACCAGCTCGACACCAGTGACGGCGACGAGCGCCGTGAAGGAGAGGGTGGGTTGGTGGACGTGCTGCGCCAGCTCGAAGGCCATGCCGCACCGGTGTCGGCCTGGGAAGAGGACCTGCTGACGGCGCGTATCAACGACTACACACCGGCGATGCTGGACAAGCTGTGCGCCGTGGGGCGCATGGCGTGGTGGCGGCCGACCCTCCGACAGGCTCAGGGTGAGCGGGCTGGACAGGCACAGGACGAGCGAGCCCCTCGCAAGACCGGACCGATCCGTGGCACACCGGTGCTACTGTGCGAACGCGACGCCCTGACCCACTGGCAGCAGGCAGCCGGTGCGGCGGTGGCCGACGAAGCGGCCCTCTCCGGGAACGCGGGCCAGGTGCTCGACGCACTGCGCACACATGGGGCCAGTTTCTTTGCCGACCTGCAGCACGACGCCCGGCTACTGGGCACGCAGGTCGAGCAGGCGCTGGCCGAACTGGTGGCGCACGGCCTTGTCACCTGTGATTCGTTCGCCGGGCTGCGCGCTCTGGTGATGCCAGAAGACAAGCGCAACAAGCTGCGGCGCAAGCGTGGCGCGCATGATCCCATGGATGATGCCGGCCGCTGGTCGCTGACACGCCGGGCACGCCCGGCCCCTGATGTGCCGGGCGCGCTGGCGGCACCGCATGTCGAGCACATCGCCCGCGTGCTGCTGCGCCGCTACGGCGTGCTGTTCCGCAAACTGCTCGAACGCGAGGATGGGCTGCCGCCTTGGCGCGAGCTGTACTACGTGCTGCGCCGGCTCGAGGCGCGCGGCGAAGTGCGGGGTGGCCGTTTTGTCAGCGGCTTCTCCGGCGAACAGTTCGCGCTGCCGGACGCTGCTGTGGCCCTGCGCAGGACGGCGAAGGCGCCGGGCCACGAGCGGGTAGCCATCTCCGCAGTCGATCCCCTGAATCTCGCCGGCATCCTGACGCCGGGTGACAAGGTGGCGCGCCTGCCCGGGAATCGGCTGCTGTTCGAAGGCGGCGTGCCCATCGCTGTTCAGAGCGGGGGCGACGTTCACTACCTGAAGGAGCTGGACACCGGAACGCAGTGGGAAGTGAAGAACCTCCTGATCCGGCGGCAGCGGCCCGCAGCAAGCCAGGCCGTGCCGCCGCGGCAACCGGGCTTTGAGCTGGAGGGCGTTCTGGAAGTCCCGCAGGCACCGGGCATGTAGGCGCTTCAGCCGGATGCATACTCTGAGGCTGGCTCCAACAACCGGCTACCAAAACACTCCATGTATTCCTGCATCGGGCCCTGCACGACAAAGGCCCTTGCCGGACTTTGTCGTGCAGATGCCGCGTTTCCGGGCGCAAGTTTTCAAATTTCCTGAAATGCCAGGCCAAACCCGAAGGGCGTGGATATATTCCTTCCATGACAAGAACCAGCCGAAACCAGGGCGGCATGATCAGCCTCATCCTCCGGCGCGGCCGGGAAGAACGCCTCGCCCAGGCCGCGGGCGGGCTCACGTTCACGATGGTGGTGTCCATCGTGCCCTTGCTGGCAGTGAGCTTCGCCCTGTTCGCGCGGACACCGGCCTTGCGTTCGGCCGGCGAAGCCATTCGCGAACATCTGCTGCGCGGCCTGCTACCGGCCGACATCGCCAAGACGGTGCTGAAGCACCTGGCACAGTTCGCGGGCAACGCCAGCGGTCTCACACTGGTGGGCTCCACGGTTCTGCTGGTGTCGGCCCTGACGATGCTCCTGAGCATGGAGAACACGCTCAACCGGATATGGCAAGTGAAGAAACCGCGCACCGTGCTGCGCCGGCTGGCGCTGTATGTTTCCATGCTGCTCACCGGCCCGGTGATCATCGGCGCCAGTTTGTGGGCCGCGTCTTATCTTCTGGCGGCCTCCAGCGGGCTGGTGGGCCCGCGGCCCGCCTGGGTGCCGCATGCCCTGAACCTGGGGCCCGTGGTTCTGAGCGTCGCGGGTTTTGCCTGCCTGTTCCGCTTCGTGCCGCATACCGTCGTGCGCTGGCGCGATGCAATCGCCGGCGGCCTGCTCGCCGGCGTTGCATTCGAGCTGGGCAAACACGGCTTCGCGATCTACCTCGCCAACGTGCCCACCTACCGCACGATTTACGGAGCCTTCGCGCCTCTGCTGGCCTTCCTGGTGTGGGTGTATTACTCGTGGCTCGTCACGCTGGCCGCGGCGCTGGTCAGCGCCAGCTTGCCGCGTGCCGGGGGGCAGCCGGCGCGACGGCTGTCGCGTGCGTAGCCATCACCCGGAACTGGGCCATCGCCATCATGCGAGCGCGCCAGGGCTCTGCTTCGCGCGCAGGACAATCCGTCCCATCACTTCACGGCGTTCGAGCCGCTGCAAGGCATCGGCGAATGACGGCAAGGGCAGGACTTCCGAGACCTGAGGCCGAAGGGTGCCTTGCGCCACCGCAGCGAAAAGTTGCTTGTCAGCAAAGTGGCTTTCCTGCGGCTGCCGCTCCGTCCACGCGCCCCAGTAGCAGCCCACCACGCTGTAGTTCTTCATGAGCGGAAGGTTCATGGCAAGGCTGGGTATGTCGCCGCCGGTGAATCCAATCGGCAGAATGCGGCCGCCCCAGGCCATCACCCGCGACACGGTGCCGAACAGGGCACCACCGACGTTGTCGAAATAAACGTCCACGCCGCGCCCCTCGGTCAGTTCGAGCAAACGGCTGCGTACCGGTTCATACGAGTAATCAAGGGTGTGGGCCGCACCCTGCTCGCGTGCCGCGTCGCCCTTGGCTGCCGAGCTGGTGCCTGCGATCACCGTGGCACCCCACTGGCTCGCCAGGTTGACAGCCGCCATGCCGACACCACCGGCCGCACCGCTGACGAACACAGTTTCCCCCGGTTGCAGTTGCGCGCGGGTCAGCGCGTAATGAGCGGTACCGTAGGCGTATCGCACCGTCGAACCGATCTCAAAACCGACGTTGTCCGGGAGTTGCGTGACGCCCCACTCGGGCGTCACCATGCGCTCGGCCATGCCGCCGTACCAGTGACTGCAGGCCACCCTGTCCCCCACGCGCACCCGCTGGACGCCATCGCCTACAGCCAGCACGATCCCCGCAGCGTCGCTACCGGGAACAAAAGGCAGGTCCGGCTTCAACTGGTAGCGGCCGGCCACGATCAGCGTGTCCATGAAGCTGACTGCAGCCGCATGGACGTCAACCAGCACCTCCCCCGGACCTGGGACGGGATCCGCAAGCTCGCCGAACTCGAGTGCGCCAATGCCGTTGAAGCTGTTGCAGATGACGGCGCGCATGTCAGCCCCATGCCTTCACGCGCACGGTGATCACTTCGGCTGTGGCACATTCCACCGAACCCTGGCGCACACTGCAGGCCACGATTGACTTGCGCTCACCATGCTCGATGACACGTGCCCGCAGTTCCAGCGCATGGGCCACCAAAGCCGGTTTAAGGTAATTCACACGCAAGCTGCCAGTCACCACGGCAAAGGGCGGAGGGCCGCTGTTCAGGTCATGACCCGCCTCCCGGCAATACACTGACATCGATGCCCAAATGGCGTGGCAATCAACCACCGACGCAATCGTGCCACCGTACACATAGCCCGGGAACCCCATGTGCTCGGGCCTGGGTTGCCAGATGCAGACGAACTCGTCACCGTCCCAGCGGCTCTTGATGTGCAAACCTTGTTTATTGAGCGTGCCGCAGCCGAAGCAATGGACCTGCAGGCGGTCCTGTAGGGCGCGACCATCGTCAAAGGGATCGTGGGCCGCATCGAATGCGCGCGGCCGGTGTGTCACTGATTCCATACACAGGTCCTTGTTAGAAAATCTGCAGATCACTGGTCTTTGGTGCCCAGGCGGTCCCCTGCCACCCGCCTGGAAGATTTCTCGCGCGGAAGCAGCATGCCGACCTGCTCGCGATAAGCGCGATAGCGGTCACCGAACAGCCGGAGCAGATCCCGTTCCTCGAACGCGATGCCGATCAGGATGTAGACGCTGAGCCCGGAGGCGAACAGCAACCGACCGGCCGTCATGACCGGCACAGCCCAGAGGCCCAGCAGCAGTCCTGCATACAGCGGGTGCCGCACATAGCGGTAAAGCAGCGGCGTCCTGAACTGGGTTTCCGGCAGGGCACGCCGCGTCAGGCGTGCAAAAACCTGTTGCAGTCCGAACAGCTCGAAATGGTTGATGAGAAAGGTACTCACCAGAGCCAACAACCAACCGAGCCCGAACAGGCTCCACAGGAGAGCCACACCGGCGCTGTGTTCGACCTGCCACACGATCGGCGCTGCGATCGGCACCCAGAACCAGAACATCGCCGCCAGCACGGCAGACGTGGCCACCAGATAGGTGCTGCGCTCCACGACGGGAGGGACGAGGCGCGTCCACCAGCGCTTGAAGCCTTGACGGGCCATCACACTGTGCTGAATGCCGAACATGGCCAACAACAGCAAATCAGTGAACAGGGCAACGCCCATGGGTGCGCTCCCACCAATATCCACCGACTTGGGCACCAGCAGGTTGCCGCTGAAGCCGACGAAATACAGCAGCGAGGCCATACCCGCCACGTAGGCGACCAAGCCATAGAGAAACGAAAACACACCGCGCATGGGCGACCTCCTATTTTGCAAAGATGAAATGACAGAGCGATGTGCGCAACCTTAAGGGCCTGGCGTCCCTTGAACGTCCCTTTGCAAAAGGCCCCCGCCCAGCTATAAACACCCCATGCCGCCGCTCCCTCCATCACCCGTGTTGCAACTCCAGGTCTTCGGTGCGCCTGTGACCCTCGTCCAGGGGCGTGAAACGCCGCTGCCGCTGAAACGCGCGGTCGCGCTGCTCGCCTATCTCGCCTTCAACACCGGGCCCGTGCCGCGGGCGCACCTGGCAACCGTCCTGTGGCCGGATACGGACGAAACGCGGGGGCGCGCCCGACTGCGCAGACTGATCTATACGATTGAAGGCGCGGTCGGCTGCAGGATCTTTTCTTCCGACAATGACTGCCTCGCGCTCATGGCCCGGATGGTCGAAATCGACGCACTCCGGTTCACGCATTTCGCCCGTGAAGCCGTTGCTGCAGCAACGCTTGATGACAACGCTTTGCCGGAAGCCAGCCAGTGGGTGGAGCGGGCACGCCGGCCACTGCTGCAAGGCATTACTTTCGGATCTGACATCTTTGATGACTGGCTCAAGGCAACCTCCCTTGAGCATGAGCGCCTGCTGGCGCGTTTGCTCGAGCGCGTCATCGACGCGCTTGGCCAGCGCAGCGATCTGGCGCCGGCTCTGGACCTTGCCGAAGTCCTGATTGCGCAGGATGTGTACCGTGAACCGGGCTACGTGCTGCTGATGCAGCTGCACGCCCGCCAGGGCCATAGCGCCGGCGTCGAAGCGGCCTACACACGCTGCGCAGACGTCCTGAGGGCGGAGTTCGGCATCCGGCCCGGCCCGCAAACCGAGGCGGCCTACCTGCGGTTGACGGAAGACCTGAAGCGTGTGTCGTCCAACCGGGTGGAGCGGCCCAACGTGCGTTTTGCCGAAAGCCGTTTTGGCTTCGTTGCCTATACCGTTCTGGGAACAGGTGACCAAACCCTGGTGATCGCTCCCGGCTTCGTCTGCCAGATTGAGATCGTGCTGGAATATCCACCTTTCTCCGCACTGATCGAGGCATTGACGGATCGCTTCCAGGTGATCATGTTCGACCGGCGCGGTGTCGGCTTGTCCGAGCGCTTGGGCGCAACCAGCACGCCTTCTGCCATGGCTGCCGATATCGCGGCCATCCTCGAGCATGCGGGCGTGCCCAAGACATGGATTTTCGGATCGTCCGAGGGCGGCATGGGAGCGATGCGCCTGGCCATTGATCATCCGGACCGCGTCCAGGGCCTGTGCCTGTTTGGATCACTGGCCCGGGGCTCCGCCGCCCCCGACTACCCATGGGCCTTGTCCGCAGCTGCGTATGGCGTGTGGCTGCAGCGGCTCATTGCAGCCTGGGGCGGACCGGTCGGCATCGAGACGTTCGCCCCAAGCGAAAAGGACGACCCTGCGCTACGCGCCTGGTGGGCACGCCTCGTGCGGCATGCGGCGTCTCCCGGAGGACTCGAAACCATACTTGCAGGCCTGCGCGATACCGACATGCGCGCCGATCTGGAACGCATTGCCGTACCGACACTTGTCATGCACCGGCGAGGCGACCGGGCAGTCCGTTTTGAAGCGGGCGAACACCTTGCGCGAAACATTCCCGGTGCAGTCTGGCGCCCGCTCGAAGGTGACGATCATTTCTGGTGGTGCGGGGACAGCAAACCCGTCATCCAGGCGATTCTGGATTTCTCCGCACACCAACAGGGCTAGCCGCAACTAAGCCATTGCCCTTTGCACAAGCAGTGTGTCCGTGAACTGCTCGAAGGCGACAATCCGGCCGCCCTGCAGCTGCCAGACATGGGCAACCCGCGCCTGCATCGACTTGCCGGTGGCGCGGTATGTTCCCTGGTAGTCGCCGATGCCCACGATGTTGTCGCCGGCATCGACCAGGCGCTCCAGCTTGAACCCATAGCCCTCCCAGGTTGAGCCCAGCACGGCAAAAACGTTGTCTATGACTTGCTGCGGACCGACCCAGGTACCTGCACACGGGAAACCGGCCATCTCGGTCCAGCGCACCTCGGGCGAAACGTCGGCCATCATGGCGGCGATGTCGAGGCGGGCGGAAGCGGCATAGTGCGCCTTGATGATGTCGAGGTTGGTTTTCATGTTGTCTGATCCGTACTGATGGGAGTGGGAATGACGCATCCATCGGGCGAACAGCCGAAGTCCGTTGCGGCGCCGGACGCCGCCGTCACCGGAACCTGCGTCTTCAGCCATGCCTGCCACTCCTGCGGGCGAGCCAGATACTGGCCGATGTCGATGAGATCCATACGCCCATCGCGTTCGAGCGCGAAGGTCGGAAAGCCCCGTCCTCCCAGGCGGGCCAGCAGGGCCCGGCTCTCGGCCATGTGACGCTGCGTGGCTTCGCCGCTGACACGGTCCAGAGCCTGCTCGAACGCAGCCCGGTCCAGTCCCAGTTCCGTGGCAAGTGCGATGGGCACAGCACGGTCTGCAATGCGCCGGCCCTCCACGTAATGCGCCACCTGGAGCCGCGCCAGCATGTCGAGCCCACGAGCGCCGACGTCATCCGCGGCCAGCACTGCCGCAATCGGCGGTTCGGAATCGAGCACGGCCGATGTGTCGTGCAGGAGCCCATTCGTATAGGCGTCACCGAATGGCTGACCGCTCAGCTGGGCGATGCGCCGGTCATGCTCGACGACATAGGCCCGCAGCTGGGGTGTGACGGGCTGCCGGTTCGGACCTGCCATCATGCCGCCGCCGTGCGCCTGCACCGCCACCAACTCACGGGCGGCGGCGACAAGCGGGGCTGCGCCGTAGCACCACCCGCATAGCGGGTCATGGATGTAATGCAGAGTTGTGGTTGACATGGTTGTTGCCCTGTTTCGTTTCAATCTTTTCGGCGAGCTGTGAGGCGGGCGCACGGACAGTCCGCGCGCCCGGGAAGTTTTACCACTTCATTTCGCCCTTGTTGACTTTGGCACCGATATCCAGCGCAATGCCCAGGCCCGCTTCGGGATAAGCCTGCTTCATCGCACCGATGAGCGCACCGCTGTTGGCGGCCTTGGGCAGCTCCTGCTCATAACGCGCCAGGTAGGCCTGGCTCCAGGCAATCTGCGATATGTCCTGCTTCGCACCGGGGGCACTGTGACCGGGAATCACCACAGCAGGTTGCAGCGCGGCCATGGCGCCCAGTTTCTTCGACCAGTCAGCACGCTCCTGCACGCTTTGCGCGTCAGCCGTCCAGAGGTGCAGGCCGGCGTAAACATTCACGCCGCCGGCAATGGCCTTGATCGACGGAATCCACACATAGCTGCGATGCGGCAGGCTGTCGTCCAGCCCGCGCACTTCAAGCGTCTGGCCTTCCAGCGCAATATTGTTGCCCGCCAGTACTTCCGGCAGCGGCACGTTCTTTGGTGCATTGGCACCCATGCGCGGGCCCCACACCTGCAGCTTGGTGGCCAGGGTCGCCTGAATCTTTTTCAGCGTCGGTGCTGTGGTCACCACCTTCGCGTCAGGGAAATACTGCTTGAGCACCTCTATGCCGAAGTAGTAGTCGGGGTCGGCCTGGCTGATGAAAATGGTCTTGAGTGTCTTCTTGCTGTCCAGCACCATGGCCGCGATGCGCAGGGCATCGGCCCGGGTGAAGCCGGTGTCCAGCAGAACGGCGTCGGTCTGGCCGGCCACCAGCACGGCGTTCACATGGAAGCTGTTGGCGTCGGCGTTGTAGACCTGCAAGGTCAGCGGAGCAGCGGGGGTTTGTGCAGCGGCATCGGTGGCAGCTGCCCCCAGCGTCAGGGCGGCGGGAGCTATCAGACGGGCCAGGGTTTTGAGGGTGGACATGTTCAATCTTTCGGTTGTGGTGAAGATGACTGAACTTTATTAGCTCCATCCCAAGAGATAAACAGTAGACTAGGCATCAATTTGTCTACCAGATCGGCCTAATAGGCTGCACCACACCATGGACCGACTCCGCGCAATGCAGGTGTTTACGGAGGTGGCCGACCGCGGCAGCCTGACGGAAGCGGGCGAGGTGCTCGACATGTCGCGCGCCATGGTGTCGCGCTACCTGGAGAGCCTTGAAACCTGGCTGGGCGCACGCCTGCTGCACCGTACCACCCGGCGCGTGAGCCTGACCGACGCCGGCGCCGAAGCCTTGCCCCGTTGCCGCCAGGTGCTGGACCTGACGAATGACGTTCAGGCCGCGGCCGGTGCGCGCAACACGGTTCCCACCGGCAAGCTGCGCATCACCACCAGCACCTCCTTCGCGCAGGCGCATCTGGCGGCCGCGGTGTCCGACTTCCTGAAGCAGCACCCGCAGACGCAGATCGAGTTGGTCGCGCTGGAACGCACGGTGAATCTGGTCGAAGAGCGCATGGACCTGGCCGTACGCATCGGCAACCAGCTCGACGACACACTGGTGGCGCGGCGCCTGGCCAGCTGCCGTTCAGTGGTGTGTGCCGCCCCGGCCTACCTGGCCGCCCACGGCACGCCCACCACACCGGACCAGCTGCGCACGCACCGCTGCCTGACGCATGCTCACGTGGGCCCGACCGAGTGGCGCTTGCAGCGCGACGGCAAAACCGTGAAGGTTCCAGTGAGCGGGCCGCTGCAGAGCAACGAAGTGGCTGCGATACGCCAGGCCGCGCTGGACGGCCTGGGCATTGCGCTGATGCCAACCTATTTCATCAGCACCGACGTTACCGAGGGCCGTTTGGTACGCCTGCTGCCCGGCTACGAGCCAGAGACGCTGGGCATCCACGCGGTGTACCTGTCACGCCAGCACCCGCCGCTGCTGCTGCGCGTGATGCTTGACTTTCTGGCCAAGCGCTTCAGCGGTGATGTAGCCCCATGGGACCGCCCCCAAAAAAAAGGCAAGCCCACAGGGGTGGCCAGGACAGCCAGGGCCCACACGGCTGCAGGCAATACCGGCAGCGCAGCTCGCGTCAAGCGATGATGGGGCCGGGACACGGCACCGCCTTCTTGCCGCCTGATTAATCCGTCAGCCACGAGCCCGCCTGGCTACCGTCAGCACAACCGCCACCAACCCGGCCACTGTAGCCACCAGCAGGAGTGGGTACAGCAGAAGCAGGTCGATGCGAATGTTGCACTCGCCGGAGCAGAGAATGCGGAGTTTCATCGCGAATTCGTAGAGGCCGTAGAAGAACCAGAGAGCGGCCACCACAAGTACCGTCCGGTTCCTTGTTGCCACGCCACCCAGGGCAAACAGGGCAGCGGGTACCAGGGCCAGCCAGGGTTGACTGATCAGTACCGACATCGAACGCAGAATGTCCATCCATCCCCTCTCACATCTGCCGCGTGCAGCCGAACAAGATCTTGCACAAATTCTTTTACCAGGCCCTAGACTAACCGCTGCTCAAACCGGAAGGAGACACCATGCGCCACCTCTTGCCCACGACCCTCTTCAAACCCCTGCTGTCCGCCGCCCTCGGCCTCGCCCTGCTTTGCGGCGCTGCCACCGGCGCCCTGGCACAGACCAAACCCAAACTCAAGGAAGTGGGCATCGACAAGCCCACCTCGTCCATCTACATCGGAAACAGTTTTTTTTATTACAACAACAGCCTGCACAACCATGTGGGGCAGTTGATCAGGGAAAGCATGCCCGGCCTGCGCCACCGCGCCAGCTCGGCCACCATCAGCGGCTCGGGCTTCAACTGGCACGACGTGGACAGCTACTTCCGTCCCAACGCCGTCGGCTCGTATTCCTTCGGCGCCAACAACACCGTCAGCTTCAACAAGCTCGACCGTTTGTTCGACGTGGCCATCATGATGGACTGCAGCCAGTGCCCGCTGCATCCGCAGCTCAAGGATGTGTTCAGGGAATACGCCAAGAAGCATGCCGACACCGTGCGCAAGCATGGCGCCAAGCCGGTGTTCTTCATGTCGTGGGCCTATCAGGATGTGCCGTCGATGACGGCCGAACTCGCTGAGGCCTACACCCAGGCCGCCAACGACAACAACGCCTTTGTCATTCCCGCAGGCCTGGCCTTCGCGCGGTCCATCGCCCAGAAGCCGGACATCAACCTCTACGTGGCCGACAAGCGCCACCCCAGCGTGGCCGGCAGCTACCTGGCGGCCTGCACGACCTACGCCGCGCTGTTCAAGGCTTCACCGGTGGGCATGAAGTACACCGCCGGCCTGGACCCGGCGGTTGCGCAGCATTTGCAGGCGGTGGCTTGGGAGACGGTGCAGGAGTATTTCAGGCCTTGAGCGGGGCGGCCCACCCGCCATTCTCGCAGCACATAATTTAATGTGCTATTGTCATAATAATATGTGCGTCTACCACTGGAAATTATGACTTACGCGCAGTTCCTGGGCGAGCTTGGCAAGGCAGGTCTAAGTGTGCGTGCGTTTGCAGACCTAATGGGCATGAACCGAAATTCAATATCAAATTACGCCAAAGATGGGGCGGTTCCCCGCCATTTAGCGCTAATTGCTGCGTTGCTGGCAGAGATGAGCGTGAAGGGAATCGCCTTTAAAGAAGTTATTGGCAAAATTGATGTCGCACCGAAAAGAACTCGAGGAGCATCGAAACCAGGCCGCTTCGGTGGGGAAAAGCAAGATCAGCTGGAGTTCAATTCTTGAAAACTACCCCGCTGATCGGAATTGAAGGAATGCAAGCTGCCTTGGGTTGGCCAAGCGTGGCAGACGTAACACAGCCGCAAGGGGCAGGTGCCGCAGTATTCGCATCCTTAGTGCGTCAAAAGATAGGTCGCGCCTTGAGCCGCTACCCTGACGGCCAACAAGCAATAGTAGGCATTTTGGCTGCCGATGCTCAAGCAGTATCCACTGAACCACCGATTGCGATCGTCGTTGATTTTCGAGGGGAGGTGAGCGATGAAACCCTACGCGAGTTGCATCGCCTGTCATGGAATTTCTCACACAGCCCCGTTCTTATTACGATCGAACCGAACCTGCTTCGCGCGTGGAGCTGTTGTGAAGCTCCCGATGAAAGCCGTGAACTCGGTGACTTTCTAGTACATCAGATTAGCTCTTCCGACATCGAAACCGAAGAAACTGTATGGCTTGAAAATCGTGCTGCTCGTTCGCTGCATTGGATAAACCTGGTTTCAGGTGAGTTCTTTGCTCAGAACGCAGAACGATTTGATCGAGATGGAAGAGCAGATCAAACACTCCTGGGGAATTTGAGATACATCCGTTCCAGACTAGCAGAGCTCGGCTTAACAGACGATGACGTCTGCCACGACCTGCTTGCCCGCATCATTTTTGTTCAGTTTCTTTTTGACCGAAAGGACTCCGAAGGAATCCCTGCGCTGACTGAAGCGAAGCTTTTGAAACTCCAGATGGATGGAGTACTGTCTAAAGTCCACAATAGTTTTCACAGTGTTCTTGCGGATTACAAGGACACATATAGCTTATTCGATTGGTTAAACACAAAATTTAATGGCGATCTATTTCCGGGAAAAGGTAATACCGCGACGGCGCGCGCGCAGGGATGGGCAAAAGAGAAACGCGTCGTCGCAAAGGAACATTTAGGGCTGTTAGCGGAATTCGTTCAAGGAGAACTTGATATGTCCGCGGGGCAACGTTGCCTTTGGCCTCAGTATTCTTTTGACGTCATACCGCTGGAATTTATTAGCAGCATATACGAGACATTCGTAACTGAGCGAGCGGCTCAAGACGGCATTTTCTACACCCCTCCACATTTGGTGGATTTTGTTCTTGATCGCGTGCTTCCTTGGGACGGCTCTGATTGGGATCTCAAAATCCTGGATCCAGCATGTGGATCAGGCATATTTTTAGTAAAGGCATTTCAACGCCTGGTGCACCGGTGGAAACAAGCAAATCCTAACCAAACTATCCGTGCAGACACGTTGAGAAGTTTGCTAGAGCGCAACATTTTTGGTGTGGATAAGGATCCACATGCTGTACGTGTTGCTTGTTTTAGTCTTTACCTTGCAATGTGCGATGAAATTGAGCCTAGGCACTATTGGACACAAATAGTATTCCCGCCAATGCGAGAGCAAAGATTGATTTGTTCTGATTTTTTCTCAGAAGCTCATGAAGGCTTTTGCACAGTAGAACACGACGCCAAATACGATTTAGTCATTGGAAATGCGCCTTGGGGAGACGGTCTAGTAACTCAACTGGCCATGGAATGGGCAGCGAACAGTGAACGCAAATGGATGGTCGCAAATAAGGATATTGGCGGCTTATTCTTGGCCAAATCTGCTCAACTACTAAGGACAGGCGGACGAATCGCGATGATTCAGTCTGCCAACTCGCTGCTATTCAACGGTGGGAAGAAAGCAATTACTTTTAGAAATCAAATTCTTGCGACGCATCGCATCGAGGAAATCTATAACCTTTCCGCCCTGCGCTTTAAGGTTTTCAAAAGAAAATCCCACGCTGTCAAGATCTCTATTTCGCCGGCTTGTGTAGTAGTCATGCAAAAGGAAACGCCTTCGCTAACTGATCGCATCTGCTATATCAGTCCGAAGCACCTAAAGCCGCTGGTAGATGAATTCACGATCATCATCGAACCGCAGGATCGCCGCTGGCTTACCGTAAGTGAGGCTCTTACAGATAGCCGCATATGGATTACCTTGATGTGGGGAGGTCCAAGGGATCGTCAACTTCTACAGAAACTGCAGAAATACCCAAGTCTCTCCGACCCTGGCGTCGAACACGACGTCAAAAGCAGGCAAGGCATCATTTACGGAGACAGAACACGTTCCGAGATCAAACTTCGCGAACGAAGACTCTTCGACATGAAAGCGTTTCCGGAAGAGTCACTATTGACTTTGAATTCCCACGAACTACCTCTAGTAGGCGAGATCAAGACACACTCACGCGACTCTACTGACTTCGAAGCTTTTTCCTCGCCTCAATTAATTATTAAGCAAGGGTGGCAAAAATCATCTGGCCGATTTCAGTCTCGGATAGTTACTTTGCCGGGCGAGGAAGGCGTGATTTGCAACAAAAGCTACATCACAGTTCACGCCGATGAACTGTTATTAGAAGCTGCATGCCTCTCATTTAACAGCATGATAGCTGTGTACTTTCTTCAACTTACTAGCGGCAGGATAGCTGCGTATCGTCCCGAAGCCCTAGTTCACGAGTTGCTTGACTTACCTATCCCGCCACTTCAAAAAAGCGTAGTAGCGGAATTGGAGACTTACGCCGATATTGACTCGCATGTTTTCAAGGCATTCGCTCTAAAAGAAGCAGATCAGGCCTTAGTTGAAGACATGTTTCACTACACGCTAGCTGACTTTAGAGGTGACGACAATTCTCCGGGAAAACAGTTAACCTCCCCAACATCCCTAGGTGCCGCTGATCCCCTTCATGCATATTGCCAGTACTTCATTCAAGTATTGAAAGCTGGGTTTGGACAGGACAAAGCTGTTATTGCTACGATTTTTCAGGATAACGCTGATCCGCCTCTTCCATATCGCTTAGTAGCATTCGAGCTTGGCGGAATGAGCAAAAGTCAGATCAGCATAAAAGCTATCAAAACAGCAGATTTGATGCGTGAGCTCGAACGTCTAGACAACTCTCTAGGTAATCCCAGCACAGTCCGTCGGGGTATTTACCACCAGCGCGTAGCTAGGATTTACGAAAGTAGCAGCGGCGTGCCCACTGTTTTTGTAGTTAAACCGGACATGGCTCGATATTGGAGTCGTAGTGCTGGGTTAAATGACGCCGATGAGGTCGCTTTGGATTTATTTCATTGGAAATCTGCCGCTTTTGAATCGGCGACGCAATGAAAGCTAACCCCATTTGGTCATCAGCGATCAATGCTCCCGATCCTTCGTTCTCTGCGCTCGCCTGTGCATGGATGCAGGACCCTACGCATTGGCTGCTTGGATTTATTTGGACAGCCTATGACAACATGTGCCTAACGCTCCCCTTAATCGACACAAGAGATTTGGAGCGAAGCATTACCCAGCTATTAGAGCCTAGGATAGATGACGCCATGACGGGATTTGAGCCGTTCTACATTCAGCATGGGTCTTTCGAGCGAGAGACGATGGCACCGGCACCAGCTCAACCTCCAGCCTATGATCTCGCATTTGTACTTCGAGCTGATGAGAGAGTTATGTGGCCTTTGGAAGCAAAAGTTCTTCAAACGCCGAATTCGCTTGCAGACTACGAGCGTGACGTACGTGAGCAATTTCTGACCTGTCGGTATGCTCCGTTCTCCGGATCCGGTGCAATGCTGGGATATTTGCTATCCGGCTCAAGTGCAGACGCGCTTCAAAACATCGCGCTAAAGTTGGGTTGTCGAGTCGATGCAGTGCCTAGCTTTTCTACTAGGGCCCATGGGATATCAAATCATCGTCGAACGGTTCCAGTAGGAAAAAAATATCCTGCAGATTTTGGATGCCATCACCTTGTGCTCGAGTATTTAGGCATCGTGCGCCATGCTTAACTGGATTAGGTAGCTACCAGCAACCGTCCACTCGCCGACTCCCGATTCCAAGCACTCGGCAAAAGCCTTTCTGCGCGGTGACACCAAAAAACAGGCTGATCGAGATCGGCATGGAGCCGGCCGCCGATGAAACAAAACCGCTGGCGCAGGTAATCTCGGAAAGGGATCCGCATTCATGCCGAACTGGTGAAAGCGGCCGGTCTCGTGCCGCAGTAACAGCAGAGCCCCGCGCCGCTATTCCTATTTCTTGGCCGAGCAGGTGCCAATCGGGTGCACCTCGATTCCCCAGCCGATGTGTTCACCCAGCGTAGCCGCGGGATGCAGCGAGGCGATACGTATGGCCTCTTCCTTGTCGGCCGCTTCGATTACAAAAAAGCCGCCCACCATTTCCTTGGCTTCGGCATACGGTCCGTCGGTCACCACGGGTTTTCCGCCGCGGGGGCGCATGCCGAAGGTGGCTTTGGGGCCCTGGAGCGAGCCGCTCCAGACGAGATTGCCGGTCTGCTGAAGTGCCGCGTCCTTGGCGGGCAACTGTTCAACCAGCGCCTGCATGTCGGCGGGCGCCATGGCGTCCATTTTTTCGGGGTCGTAGTAGGCGAGGCAAAGGTATTGCATGGAAGGTCCTTTCAGTGTTTGTTGAACGTCACACCTGTACGACGAACGACGGGCCGGCGTTTCGACATGCCATTTCAACATTCCCCATAAAAGATTCCGCCAGGAGCCTTTTTTTGCTATCGAAAGTCGATCTTTGCTTTCCACAGCGCTGCGCCGTAGCTTTGATCTGAAAATCCGGGGTTTGATGCTTTGAAATGCTTGAACGCTTCCTCATAAGATTGAGTAGCCTCGGCATACCCGTAATCGGCCATAGCGACATCGCCAGCTCCACGGATTAACGCTGCGCAGCGCTTGCAGCAATTTTCGTATTCCGCCTGATCGAAATCTCCAAAAATCTCCGTTGGCGTAATCGGAGGTAGTTTCGGCGCGTAGGGATGCTTTTCGGCGTTGTAGGCAAGAATCACATACACGGCATCAAGAAAGGCAGATGTCTTGGCATCCTCGACATATCTAGCTCGCTCGTCGATGTTGCGCTGCGCTCCCATTCTTTCCTCCCAAGCTTCGTTAGCCGTTGATTTTCGTCGCGTTGAGGGCTGCTTCTATAGGCAAAAGCCCAGGATTAACAGGCAGCCCCCGACGCTACCTATTTAATAGCTGCTTGCTAATAGCTGCTTGCGCCCGCCAGAAAAGGGCTCCAGGCCTTTTTGATCATATATTTTGGCGGGGAACCCTCACCCCTGCCCTCTCCCGGAGGGAGAGAGAGTAGGAGTGGGGACCACCTGGCGCCAGCGGAGCTGTCAGGACTGCGCGGGAACGCCGGCGGGTGCAGCGCGGCCGGGCGCCTGGCTGTCGGCCTGGCGCTCGCCCAGCGCGATATCGACCATCATCTCGCTGGCCAGGGTGCCAACTTCGCGCCGCAGGGCCTCAATGGACAAGGCCGCAGGCACCAGCAGGTGCGCTTCGACCTTGAAGGTCTGCTTGCCCGACACGCCGCTGCGCACGATGTCGGTATGGATGTTCTCGATGCTGATGCCGCGTTCGGCCAGCATCCTGGTCAGGTTGCTGACGATGCCCACCCTGTCTTCGCCCACCAGCTCCAGCTCCACCACGCGCAGCGAGGTGGGTACGCTGGCGCCGTTGCTTTTGGCCACGACCACCTGCAGGCCGCTGGACTCGAGCCCGCGCAGTGAGGCGGCCAGGGCATCAGCGTTCTCGCGCGGCACCTCGAAGTGGACCATGCCGGCAAATTCTCCGGCCAGCCGGGTCATGCGGCTGGCGGCCCAGTTGGCACCGAAGCGCTGGGCGCGCTCCGCCAGCGAGCTCACGATGCCGTGGCGGTCAGCCCCGACGATGGAAACGACGAGCGAGGCGGTCGTTGGCGACGCCTCTTCGGTCAGCACGACGGCGCGGCGAATCATGGGTGCGCGGGTGGCGAAGGTCGTGTCCTGCTGCATGGCGGGCACGCGGCCTTCCAGGCGGGCGATATGGACCACCTTGCCGAGCAGGGCCAGCCCCATAGGCGCGAGGGCGCGTTCCCACAGCTCGCGGGCGGTTTCGCCTTTTTTCACAAAACACCAGTCCTGCGCGGCGATGGCACCGGCGTCCCAGCCATCGGCCAGGTGGTAGACCGAGCCGCCGGCGATGGCGTCGCCTTCGAGGATGGTCCATTCAACCGCCGCAATGCCGCGGTGCCGTGGCAGCAGCGAGGGGTGGTAGCCGATGCCGCCCAGGCGCGAACGCGCCAGCGCCTCGTCGCTCACCCGCGCGTGGGTGTGCGCGGCGATGATGAGCTCGGTGCCCTCGGCAATGGCTTCGCCCGGCACGATCTTGGGGTTGGCGAGCACATGCACCGCAATGCCTGCCGCGCGCGCGGCAATGGCCAGCCGGTCGTCTTCGGCGGGGGCCACGACGCTGGTGAACTCTATGCCTTCTTCCTTGCGCAGCGCCTCAAAAACCGAGGCAGCGAAAAAACGGGAGCCTACCAATGCGCATTTCATGGGCACATCTCTTCTTCAGATTAAAAGAAAGGGAAAAGGAAATGGCGAAACGAACCGGCTTCAGCCGGCCACCGTTTCAGCCACCGGCGCCTTGAGGCCGATGCGGTCCAGCGCGGCGGCCAGCTGGCCCACCGTGCGGTCGGTGTGGTGCCACTTCTCCAGACCGAACAGGCCGATGCGGAAGGTCTTGAAGTCGGCGCCTTCGTCGCATTGCAGCGGCACGCCGGCAGCGGTCTGCAAACCTTCAGCCATGAATTTCTTGCCGGACTGGATGTCGGGATCGGTGGTGTAGCTGACCACCACGCCCGGGGCCTTGAAGCCTTCGGCCGCCACGCTGGGCAGGCCACGACTTTCGAACAGTTTGCGTACCTTGCTGCCCAGAGCTTCCTGCTCGGCTTTCACTTTCGCGAAACCGTAGGCCTGCGTTTCCTTCATGGCGGCGCGCAGGCGCGTGAGGGCGTCGGTGGGCAAGGTGGCGTGGTAGGCATGGCCGCCTTTTTCATACGTTTCCATGATCTGCAGCCACTTCTTCAAATCGCAGGCAAAGCTGGAGCTGGTGGTGCTTTCGATGGCGGTGCGGGCACGCTCGCTGAGCAAAACCATGGCGCAGCAGGGAGAGCTGCTCCAGCCTTTTTGCGGGGCCGAGATCAGCACATCGACACCGGTGGCCTTCATGTCCACCCACATCGCGCCGGAGGCAATGCAGTCGAGCACAAACAGGCCGCCCACGGCGTGCACGGCTTCGGCCACGGCCAAAAGGTAGTTGTCGGGCAGGATCATGCCGGAGGCGGTTTCCACATGCGGGGCAAACACGACGGCGGGCTTTTCCTTCGCAATCGTAGCCTGCACCTCGGCAATCGGCGCGGGCGCCCAGGGGGCTTGCGCGCCGGCGCTGGTCTGGCGCGCCTTGAGCACGGTGGACGAGGCAGGGATGCTGCCCATGTCGAAGATCTGCGTCCAACGGTAGCTGAACCAGCCGTTGCGGATGACCATGACGTGTTTGCCGGCGGCGAACTGGCGGGCCACGGCTTCCATGCCGTAGGTGCCGCTGCCGGGCACCAGCACCGCGGAGGGGGCGTTGTACACCTCCTTCAGGATGCTGGAGATGTCGGTCATCACGCCCTGGAAGTTTTTGGACATGTGGTTGAGCGCGCGGTCGGTGTAGACCACCGAAAACTCGAGCAGGCCATCGGGGTCAACGTTGGGCAGCAATCCAGGCATAGGGTTTTCTCGGAGTAGTTGGAACAAAGTCGGCTTGGCAGCTTAGCACTGCTTGCCGTTCCCCGGCGCCGGGCGGTTTTGCGGTATGTCTATTTGGCTGCGAGGAGGTTGGCCAGCACCGCCATGTCGGTAAAGATGGCAATGGCGCCGGCCTGCCGCAAGGCTTCGGGCGCGTCGTGCCCGGCTTCGGGCGGGCTGTAGCCGAGCACGGTGGCGCCGGCTGCCACACCGGCGGTCACGCCGGTTACGGTGTCTTCCACCACCGCGCAGCGTTTCGGGTCCACGCCCAGCGCCGCGGCGGCGGCCAGGTACACATCGGGCGCGGGCTTGGAGCGTGGCAGCTCGTGGCCGCTGAAAATGCGGCCCTTGAAATAAGGCATGAGCCCGCACTTTTCAAGCTGCAGCTCCACCTTGAAGCGGTCGGCACCGGAGCCGCAGGCAATGCGGCCGTCGTACAGCTCGTGAATCAGCGCCACCGCCTCCACCGCGCCGAGGATCGGCAGCAGGCCTTCGACCAGCGCCTCGTTGCGCCGGCCACGGAACTCGTCCAGCCATTCCGCTGTCAGCGGGCGCCCGGTGTTGGCTTCGATGATGGCGATTTCGTCCTTGACGGCCTTGCCGATGAACAGGCGCATGCACTCCGCGGAGCTGAGCTTCCAGCCGGCCTCTTCCAGCATGTCGCGCAACACGCCATTGGTGAGGGGCTCGCTGTCCACCAGCACGCCATCACAGTCAAACAACACGGCATCGAATTTCAACAAAGGGGAACCTTTCTTTCTCTGAAATGCTATTGAATCAGTAGCTGATGGCGCCCGGGGGATAAGGGCCGAATGCACATTTGACCATGCATTACAGCGGGTTGCCAGACCACGCTGCATGACGTGCCAGGAAGAAGGGCGCTCCTTGAATCCGCTATCTATTTGGTAGCTTATCACGCACGCAGCACAAGGGCTGAAGGCACTTTTTACTGTATGTCAGAGCTGGTCGCCATCGACGTAGTACCAGCGCCCTGCTTCGTGCACGAAGCGGCTGCGCTCGTGCAGGCGCACGGCCGGGCTGCCGGGGCTTTTCTGGCGCGCGACGAATTCGACTTCGGCGTGGGTGGCGTCCAGCAGGCGATGGCCACGCACTTCCAGCCCCTGCCACTTGACGCCGGGATCGAACTCGATGGAGGCGGGCCGCCGGCTGCTGTGCCAGGTGGCGAGCAGGTAGTCGGCGCGCGCCAGCACAAAGGCGGTGTAGCGCGACCGCATGAGGGACTCGGCGTCGGGCGCCGGCATGGCCGCAAAGTTTTCGATGAAGCGGCCGCAACAGTCCCCCACCGCCAGCGGCTTTCTGGCCGGGCTGGTGCGGCCGCAGGGGCAAGGCGATGGCCGGGGCATCAACCGCAGGTGCTGGCGCGGGCCTTGCGCTCTTCCAGCGTCTCGGTCGGTGCGCCCTGTTTGACCCATTCGGCATAACCGCCGTCGATGTGGGCGACGTTGGCCATGCCCATGTCCTGCAGGGTTTTGGCGGCCAGGGCGCTGCGCCAGCCGGCGCCGCAGAAGAGGATGAACTCTTTGCCTTCATCTGCAAACAGGGACTTGTGGTACGGCGAGTCAGGGTCCACCCAGAACTCGAGCATGCCGCGCGGCGCGTGGTAGCTGCCCACCACGGTGCCGGCCGCCAGCTCGCGAACGTCGCGGATGTCGACGATCTGCACCTGGGGGTTGTTGAGCTTCGCCCTGACGTCTTTCACGCTGTAGGTCTTGACCTGCGCCATGGCTTCGTCAACGAGGGCACGGAATCCTTTGGTGATGGGCATGAGCTTCTCCTTCAGGCCAGCGCGCGTTGAATGATGATTTTTTGTACGTCACTCGTGCCTTCGTAGATCTGGCACACGCGCACATCCCGGTAAATGCGTTCCACCGGGAAGTCGTTCACATAACCGTAACCGCCCAGGGTCTGGATGGCGGCGCTACAGACTTCTTCGGCCATTTCGCTGGCAAAGAGTTTGGCCATGGCGGCTTCCTTCAGGCAGGGCAGGCCGGCGTCGCGCAGGCTGGCGGCGTGCCAGATGAGCTGGCGCGCAGCTTCGATCTTCGTGGCGCAATCGGCCAGACGGAAACCGACGGCCTGGTGGTTGAAGATGGCGGTGCCGAAGCTCTGGCGCTCCTTGGCATAACCGAGCGCAAACTCGAATGCGCTGCGCGCCATGCCCACACTTTGTGCAGCGATGCCGATGCGCCCGCCTTCAAGCGCACCCAAGGCAATTTTGTAGCCTTCGCCTTCGTTACCGATCAGGTTCTCGGCCGGGATGCGGCAGTTGTCGAAGTTGATCTGCGCCGTGTCGCTGGAATGCTGGCCCAGCTTGTCTTCGAGACGCGCGACCACGTAGCCAGGGGCATCGGTGGGCACGATGAAGGCGCTCATGCCTTTTTTGCCGGCGCCCTTGTCGGTGACCGCAATCACAATGGCGGCATGGCCGTTCTTGCCGCTGGTGATGAACTGCTTGACGCCATTGATCACGTAACCGTCACCGTCCTTCACGGCCGTGGTGCGGAGGCCGGAGGCGTCGCTGCCCACATGCGGCTCGGTCAGGCAGAACACGCCGAGCATGTCGCCCTGCGCCAGGGGCGTGAGCCACTGCTTTTTCTGGGCAGCATTGCCGTAGCGAAGCAGGATGGCGTTCACCGGGCAGTTCGTGACGGAAATCGCCGTGCTGGTGCCGCCGTCGCCGGCGGCGATTTCCTCCAGCACCAGCGCCAGGGTGACGTAGTCGAGGTTGGCGCCGCCGAACTCTTCCGGCACACAGATGCCGTAGGCACCCAGCGCGGCCAGGCCCTTGTGCGCTTCTTTCGGAAAATGCCGGTCCCGGTCCCAGGCCGCGGCGTTGGGCCAGAGTTCGGCCTGTGCGAAGTCGCGCACCGCGTCGCGGATCATTTGCTGGTCTTGGGTCAGGAGCATGAGAGGTCCTACCAGGCCAATGGCTGGCCGTCGTGGTTGAGGAAAGTGCCATTGTGTTCCGCGCGCAGGTTGGCCACGGTGGTGCGCATATCCGAAACGCTTTGCGTGACATCCAGATCGGCGCCAACGCCACCCATGTCAGTCTTCACCCAGCCGGGATGCATCGCAACGCAGATGGCTTTGCCCTGCAAGCCAAACGAGATGTCCTTGACGACAGAGTTGACGGCGGATTTGGAGGCGCGGTACAGCCAACTGTTGCCATTGGTGCGCAGCCCGATGGACCCCATGCGGGACGACAGGACCACCAACCGGGCGTCAGGCGCCAGCACGTCCGCCAGCTGCGGCAGCACGCGCATGGGAGCCAGCACGTTGGTGCGCATCACCTGATCAAACACATCGGCAGCCGGCGGTTCGCCCGCATTGCCACCCGCCAAAACGCCGGCGACATACAGCGCGACATCGATTTCTTCGCCATCGAGTTGCCAGGCCAGACCGCTGACGCTGGATACGTCATCCACATCCAGCTTGACCGCCTGCGCGCCCAGCCCCTTGAGGCGCTCCAGCCCGGCTCCGTCGCGCGCGGTGGCGATCACGCGCGCGCCGGCTTCACGGTACTGGCGCACAAACTCCAGGCCGATGCCGCGCGAGGCGCCGATGACGAGGACAGTGCTCATATCAGTAAATTTGCAAGCAAAAGTGACTGTTACCCCTTATACAGTGGGCACAGTCTGCTACTTTATTTATAGCAATTCCACGGCCAACGCCGTGCCTTCGCCGCCGCCAATGCACAAGGTGGCCACGCCTTTTTTCAGGCCGCGGGCTTTCAGCGCATGGATCAGCGTCACGATGATGCGGGCGCCGCTGGCGCCAATCGGGTGGCCCAGCGCGCAGGCGCCACCGTTGACGTTGACGATGTCGTGGCTGATGCCCAGCTCTTTCATGGCAGCCATGGGCACGACGGCAAAGGCCTCGTTGACTTCCCACAGGTCGACGTCTTTCACGCTCCAGCCGATCTTCTTGAGCAGCTTGTTGACCGCACCCACCGGCGCGGTGGTGAACCACTCGGGTGCCTGGGCAAAGGTGGCGTGGCCGACGATGCGGGCAATGGGTGTGGCGCCGAGCTCCCTGGCGGTGGACGCACGCGCCAGCACCAGTGCGGCGGCTCCGTCGTTGATGGACGAGCTGGAGGCGGCGGTGATGGTGCCGTCTTTCTTGAAGGCGGGCTTGAGCGTAGCCACCTTGTCGAGCTTGACTTTGCCCGGGCCTTCGTCGATGGAGATCACGGTGTCGCCGGCGCGGCCCTTGACGGTGACGGGGGTGATTTCGGCCCTGAAGGCGCCGGACTCGGTGGCGGCCTTGGCGCGCTGCACGCTGGCAATCGCAAAGGCGTCCTGCGCCTCGCGCGTGAACTGGTACTTGTCGGCACATTGCTCGCCGAAAGTGCCCATGGCACGCCCGGGTTCGTAGGCATCTTCCAGGCCGTCGAGCATCATGTGGTCAAAAATGCGGTCGTGACCGATACGGATGCCGCTGCGGCCCTTGAGCAGCAGGTGCGGTGCATTGGTCATGCTTTCCATGCCGCCGGTCACCATCACGTCGCGGCTGCCGGCGATGAGCTGGTCGTGCGCGAGCATGGTGGCTTCCATGCCGGAGCCGCACATTTTTGAGAGGGTGACCGCGCCGGTGCTGGCCGGCAGGCCGCCCTTGAAACCCGCCTGGCGGGCGGGCGCCTGGCCCTGGCCCGCCATCAGGCAGTTACCGAACAGCACTTCGTCAACTTTCTCGGGAGCAATGCCCGAGCGTTCGATGGCGGCCTTGATGGCGGCGCCGCCCAGGTCATGGGCAGACAGGGACGAAAAATCGCCCTGGAAGCCACCCATGGGGGTGCGGGCTGCGCCGAGAATGACGATGGGGTCAGCGACGGATGTGGACATGGTTTTCTCCTTCAGGTAAGTTGAACAAGTCAGGCAGGTTGAATGACGGCGCCGCGCTCTTCCTGGGCGACACGCAGGATGTATTGCTGGAAGCCCGGGTCTTCCCCGCGCAGCAACAGCGGCAGGGCATTGAAGAAATTCTCGCGCCGGCACCACTCGCGCATGTAGTCGTCCCAGCTGTTCCAGCGGCGCGCCTCGACCTCGCTCATGCGTTCGTTCCAGGCGACGATGTAGGCACGCTCGAACAGCGAGATGAGCATCTCGTAGATGATCATGGTGCGTTCGTTCTGGTCAGGCGTGGGGTGCTCCAGCGCCGCGCTGGTGCGCAGGTGCAGGTCGGGGTTGGCCAGCACGACTTTCAGGAAATTGTTGTAGGCGTCGGACAGCAGCTGGTAAGCCGCTTCTTCCTCGTTGTTGCGCTCCTTGCGCTGCTCAAGTACAAAGAAAACAATCGCAAACGGCAGGGCCAGCGCGGTCACCACAAAGCTGGCGTATTCCCAGGCGTCTCTCATGATTGTGCTCAGGCTTTCTGCTCCGCGTATTTGCGCACGAAGCGCCGCTCGCGTTCGTAAGGAAAGACGTCGTGCACATGGCCCGCGGCAATACGCTCCTTGTGCTGCTGCCAGAAGGTGGCGTCGAGCAGGTCGGCATGGTGCTTCATGAAAACCTCGCGCACGGCGTCGTTGCCCAGCAAAAACGGTTCGAAGGTTTCCGGGAACACGTCCTTGGGCCCGACGGAGTACCAGACCTCGCCGCTCATTTCCTCTTCCTCATTGCGCGGGGTGGGCACTTTGCGGAAATTGCAGTCGGTGATGTATTCGATCTCGTCGTAGTCATAGAACACCACTTTGCCGTGCCGCGTGATGCCGAAGTTTTTCCACAACATGTCGCCGGGGAAGATGTTGGCAGCCACCAGATCCTTGATGGCGTTGCCGTACTCGACCACCGCGCGTTCGATCTGGCCCCTGGCGAACGGGTCTTCAACGCCGGTGTCGAACGCTTCCTGGAGGTAAATGTTCAGCGGGATCATGCGGCGCTCGATGTACACATGCTTGATGATGACTTCGATGTTGCCGTCGCCGTCGCGGTCGCTGACTTCAAGCTGGCTGGGGGCGAACTTTTCGATCTCGGCGATCAGTTCGTCGTCAAAGCGCTCGCGCGGGAAGGCCACTTCACTGTACTCCTGCGTATCAGCCATGCGGCCGACACGGTCATGCTGCTTGACCAGCAGGTACTTGCCCTTGATCTGCTCGCGCGTGGTGTCTTTCTGCGGCGGGTAGTAGTCCTTGATGACCTTGAACACGTAGGGAAAGGACGGCAGGTCAAACACCAGCATGACCATGCCCTTGATGCCCGGCGCAATGCGGAACTTGTCGGTCGAGTGCCGCAGGTGGTAAAGAAAGTCGCGGTAGAACAGCGTCTTGCCCTGCTTGGCCAGGCCCAGCGCGTTGTAGATTTCGGCGCGCGGCATGCGCGGCATCATGCTGCGCAGAAACTGCACATAGGCCGACGGAATGCCCATGTCCACCATGAAATAGGCACGCGCGAAACTGAAGAGAATCAGCAGGTCGTCTTCGCCGATCAGCACCGAGTCAATCGCCAGCTTGCCCGATTTGGCATGCAGCAGCGGCAGCGCAAAAGGCAGCTCGCTGAAACCGTTGATCAGCTTGCCGACGATGTAGGCGCCCTTGTTCCTGAAAAATATGCTGGAGAGCACCTGGATCTGGAAATTGGCGCGCAGCTTCACTTCACCCAGCCTGTTGTTCAGCTCTTCCACCACATAACCGGCGTCGCGCGCCAGGTCTTCAAACGCGATGTGGAGCTCGAAGTCATTGACCATGCGAACGACGTGTTCGTGCAGCGTGTCGCGCTGGGGGTAGTAGGCGCGGTAGGTCGGCTGCGTGGCCAGCTCGTCGTTTTCGATGTATTCGGTGCTGACGGCCGGCCGGACAAAAATGAAATCGTTGTGGAAATAGCTGCGGTGCAGGATCTTGGTGGTGACCGAGTTGAAAAAGGTTTCGGCCAGCTCGGGCTGGTGGTGGTTCACCAGCAGGCCGATGTAATGCAGCTTGATCTGGTGCCAGACGTCCATGGGCTGCTCACCCGCCTTGAACTCACGCTCCAGGCGCATGGAGGCTTCGCGCACGCGCAGGTCGTAAAACTCGATACGCTCGCGCTGCGCCCTTTGCTGGCCGTGCCAGTCGGCGGTTTCAAACCGGTGTTTGGCGCGTGCCGACTCGGTGCGAAACAGCTGGTAGTGGCGGTTGAAGCCATCCATCATCGCCTTGGCGATTTCGTAGGCGAGCGGAGAGTCGAGGCGCTGGGGAAACATGCAGCGACCGATCAGACCAGTTGCTGCTGCGTGCCGCGACCGACGCGGGCAGTCCAGATGTCCCACACGCGGTCGATGGCCTTGCCGTAGAGCGTGTCAAGCTGTTCGGGGCTGGAGATGCTCATCTGCAGGTCCTGCAGCAGGCCGTCATGCACACCGAACGCCCAACCGTGCACCCTGACTTCCTGGCCGCGTGCCCAGGCGTCCACCATCACGGTGCTGACCGATACATTGACCACCTGTTCGATGACATTGATGTCGCACAGGGCGTTGGCGCGCACTTCTTCGGGCAGGCTGTCGAGCAGCTGCCGGTGGCGATGCCGCACGTCCTGGATGTGGCGTATCCAGTTGTCCGCCAGCCCGATGCGTGCGCCTTCCAGCGCGGCCTGCACACCCGAGCAGCCGTAGTGGCCGACAACCATGATGTCCTGAACCTTGAGCCGCTCGACCGCGAACTGGATGGCCGAGAGCGCGTTGAGATCGGAATGGACCACGATGTTGGCCACGTTGCGATGCACAAACACCTCGCCCGGCTCCAGGCCGGTGATCTGGTTGGCTGGCACCCGGCTGTCGGAGCAGCCTATCCACATGTAACGCGGCGTCTGCTGCTTGATCAGGCCCGTGAAAAAGCCGGGGCGCTCGCGCTCCATCTGCTCGGCCCAGGCACGGTTATGGATGAAGAGGTCGTTGATGGAAGAGGTCATAAGCTCTATTGTGGCCTGTGCGGCGCCCTACATCGTCTCGGCAAACAGCTCGCGCCCGATCAGCATGCGGCGGATTTCGCTGGTGCCGGCGCCAATTTCATAAAGCTTGGCGTCGCGCCACAGGCGGCCCAGCGGGTAGTCGTTGATATAGCCGTTGCCGCCGAAGATCTGCACGCCCTCGCCGGCCATCCAGGTGGCTTTTTCGGCACACCAGAGAATGACCGAGGCGCAGTCCTTGCGCACCTGGCGCACGTGCCCGGTGCCCAGCAGGTCCAGGTTTTTGGCCACGGTATAGGCAAACGAACGCCCGGCCTGCAGCACGGTGTACATGTCGGCAACCTTGCCCTGGATGAGCTGGAACTCACCGATGCTGGTGCCGAACTGCTTGCGGTCGTGGATGTAGGGAATCACGTTGTCCATGACGGACTGCATGATGCCCAGCGGCCCGCCGGTGAGCACCGCACGCTCATAGTCAAGCCCGCTCATGAGCACCTTGGCGCCGCTGTTCAGGCCGCCCAGGATGTTCTGTGCCGGCACTTCGACATTGCTGAACACCAGCTCGCCGGTGTGGGAGCCGCGCATGCCCAGCTTGTTGAGCTTCTGCGCAACGGAAAAGCCCTTCATTCCTTTTTCGACGAGGAAGGCCGTGACGCCGCGCGCGCCGAGCTCGGGTTCGGTTTTGGCATAGACCACCAGGGTGTCGGCATCGGGCCCGTTGGTGATCCACATCTTGCTGCCGTTGAGCAGGTAATAACCGCCCTTGTCTTCGGCTTTGAGCTTCATGGAGATGACATCACTGCCGGCGCCGGGCTCACTCATGGCCAGCGCACCGACGTGTTCACCGCTGATGAGCTTGGGCAGGTATTTTTTGCGCTGCTCTTCGGTGCCGTTGCGCTTGATCTGGTTGACGCACAAATTGCTGTGCGCCCCATAGGACAAGCCCACCGAAGCACTGGCGCGGCTGATTTCTTCCATGGCGATCATGTGCGCCAGGTAGCCCATGTTGGCGCCGCCGTATTCCTCGCTGACGGTGATGCCGAGCACGCCGAGGCTGCCCATTTTTTGCCAGAGGTCCATGGGGAACTGGTCATTGGCGTCAATCTCGGTGGCGCGCGGTGCGATTTCGGCCTGGGCGAATTCGCGCACGGCATCGCGCAGTGCATCAATATCTTCACCGAGCTGGAAGTTGAGTCCGGGCAGGTTGTTCATGAAAGTCTCCTTGGTAGATTCAATTTTTCACGTCGTCACGGCCGATGATGGTCATCAGCGTGGCGCCCATGGTGGCAATCAGTTTCTCGCGGCCATCATCAATGGCATAGGCCCGCCCTTCGGTCACGGTGACGGTGCGCCCGGGTTTGACCACCTGGCCCACCATGCGAAAACGCTGGCCTTTGGCGGGCGCCAGCAGGTTGATCTTGTATTCGATGGTCAGCACGCCTGCGCCCTCCGGCATCAGCGTGAAACCGGCGTAACCGCAGGCCGAATCGAGCGCGGTGGCCACCATGCCTGCATGCAAAAAGCCGTGCTGCTGGCTCAGGCCGGCGGCCCAGGCCATCTCGATCACCACACGACCGGGTTGAATGTCTCCCAGCGATGCGCCCAGGGTGGCCATGGCGCCCTGGCGTGCAAAGCTGTCTTGCACGCGCGCTGCGTAGCCAGGGGTTTTGGGCTCGAATTGGAGGAGGTCCATGGCCAGTTTTTGATTGACGTTTACGTAAACGTCAATTATGGCTTATTTTGCCTTTTTGGCCGTCTTGGCCAGCAATGCCCGGGCTTCTTTCTCGTGCACTTTCACCTCGTCAAGATTGGCCTGCAGGTCTGCCATCTGCTCTTCCAACTGCTTGCGGTGCTGCGCCAGCACGGCCAGGAATTTTGTCAATTGGGGGCCGGTGTCGCGCGGGCTGTCGTAGGTGTCGATGATTTCCTTGGCTTCCGTCAGGCTCAGGCCCAGGCGCTTGGCACGCAGCGTGAGCTTGAGCCGGGTGCGGTCGCGCGCGCTGTACACGCGGTTGCGCCCACCCGGGCCTTCGCGCTGCGGCTGCAGCAGGCCCATGTCTTCGTAAAAACGGATGGCGCGCGTGGTCAGGTCGAACTCTTTGGCCAGATCACTGATGGAATGCGTGGTCGTTGTTGCCATGTGGTGAAACCCTGGTGACAGGGCCCTCGTGTAGCCGCTCGGTAATTCAGGTGTAATGCATGAATCCTGTTTACGTTAACGTAAACGTCAATCCAACCGGTGATCTTACAAGATGAATGCACAGGAAGCCCAGCTGCACTACCCCCTTGGCGATACCCTGCCGCCGTCCGGCGGCGCGCTGGAGGTAGCGCCAGGCGTCAAATGGCTGCGCATGCGCCTGCCTTTTGCGCTGGACCACATCAACCTGTGGCTGCTGCGCGACGCGCTGCCGGGCCCGCAAGGCCCGGTGCAGGGCTGGACGGTGGTGGACTGCTGCATCAGCAAGGATGAATCGAAGGCGCAATGGGAGCAGATATTTGCCGGGGAGCTGGAAGGCCTGCCCATCCTGCGGGTGATCGTGACCCACATGCACCCGGACCATATCGGCCTGGCGAACTGGCTGTGCGAGCGCTGGAACGCACCGCTGTGGATCAGTTCCACCGATTACCACACGGCCCGCCTCAGCACCCGGAACAGCACCGGCTTCGGCGGTGAGAGTGCGGCTGCCTTCTTCGCCTCGCATGGGCTGACCGATCCGGAGTCGCTGGAAAAAATCCGGGCGCGCGCCAACTACTACCCCGGCCTGGTGCCGGCCGTTCCCGGCCGCTTCCACCGCATGCTGGACGGGCAGGCCATTGCCATTGGCGGGCGCAGCTGGACCTGCATCAGCGGCTACGGCCACGCGCCCGAGCACATTGCGCTGCATTGCGACGAAATACACACGCTCATCAGCGGCGACATGATCCTTCCGCGCATCTCGACCAATGTGAGCGTGTATGACACGGAGCCGGAGTCCAACCCGCTCACGCTGTTTTTGCAATCGATCGACAAATTCGCGCCGCTGCACAAGGACACGCTGACCTTGCCCTCGCACGGCAAACCCTTCAAGGGCCTGCACACGCGGATTGCACAGCTGCATGACCACCACCGCGACCGGCTGGCGGAGGTGATGGAAGCCTGCAGTGCCGGCCCCTGCAGCGGCGCAGACATCCTGCCGGTGATGTTCAAGCGCCCGCTGGACCTGCACCAGACCACCTTCGCCATGGGGGAAGCCGTGGCCCACCTGCACACGCTGTGGTTTGAAGGCAAGCTGCAGCGCCAGCTGCACGGGGACGGCATTTACCGTTTCCGCACGGCCTGAGCCGGGGAGTCAGGCTGGGGGAGCGTCAGAGGCAGGTAGTTCTGCGCCCTGCGGAAGGGACATGAAAAAGCTGGCTCCCCCCTTGTCCGCAGAAACCGCCCAGGCCTGCCCGCCATGGATGTGCGCCACACGCCTGACAATGGCCAGGCCGAGCCCGCTGCCAGGAAAATCGGCGGAGGAATGCAGGCGCTGGAAAGCGGTAAACAGCTTGTCCGCATAGGCGGCGTCGAAACCGGCGCCGTTGTCGGAGACCTGCAGCACCACTTCTCCGCTGGCCTTGTCCGTCTTCAGGCCCACCCTGATCCAGCTCTGCTCCTTTCTGGAGGTGAACTTCCAGGCGTTGTCGAGCAGGCAGGCCAGCGCGGTGACCAGCATCTTCTTGTCGCAGACCAGGGGCAGCGAGGGCTCCATCTCGAGCACCAGTTGCCGCGCCGGCTCGCGCCTGCACAGATCGTCCATCAGGCGCTGGCAGATCGGGGCCAGGTCTACCTGCTCCGGAACCATTACCATGTGCGGCAAGTAAGTCAGGGTACGCACGTCATCCATCAGCCGGGCGAGCTGATGGGTGCTCGCCTGGATGCGGGCCAGGTAGTGCCGGCCCTGCGTGTCGAACGTGGCGGCATAACGATCCGCCAGGGTGCTGGCAAAGCCATGAATGACATGCAGGGGAGCTTTCAGGTCATGCAGCATCGCGCTCGTGAACGCATCAAGTTCGCTGCGGTTGCGCTGCAGTTCACCGGTACATTCCCTGATACGCATCTCGAGTTCCTCGTTGATGCGCTGCAAGTGCGCGTCGGCAAGATGGCGCGCACCCACGTCGGTCACGCTGACCAGGACAGCCGGCCGCAGTTGCCATTGCACGCTGCTGCAGGCCAGCTCCACAAGCATGCGCTCGCCACTGGCCTTCTTCTGCGTGCAGAGCCGCATTTCCTGGTGAAAATCGCCCACCGGCAGGGAAGCCAGCAGGGCAGCACCTTCTCCATCGGGAAAAAGTTCCGCCGCAAAAAGTGCCGCAAGCTCGTCCTGCGTCATACCGTACAGGGCAGCGGCCGTCTTGTTGCCTGCCAGGAGATGGGCGGAGCCTATGTCGAACAGCCACATCGCCTGCGGATGCGCATCGAACAGGGCCTGGTTGCAGGACTCGCTGTCCCGCAGCTGGCGGGAAGCCCGATGAGCCGCGCTGACGTCCCTCAGGGTCACCAGCAGGCCATCGGCATGTTTGCGCAGGCAATATTCGACCCACTGGTCCTCAAACGAATAGCGGGCAACAAACCGATGGGTCCCGTTTTCCTGCAACGCCTGCTCGGCTGCACTGCGATGGCTCTCTGCAACATCTTCCGGAATGGCTTCCCAGAAATCAGCACTCCGCATATCGGCCAGCGCGGAATGCGTTAGCGCATGGGCGCCACTGTTGAAGGCCACCACCCGGCCGTCGCCGTCGAGCAGGACGATGCCTTCGGACGTCAGCTCCAGACCGGCCTGCAAGGCCTCCGCGTTGGAGGATGCATGTTCAGCCCCGTAGCCGGCCGCCAGGACTGGCCCTTGCCGCGCTCCTGTCAGCGACTTCAGCCATGTCTTGAGTGCGGAGGTCAACGGAGCCAAGTCCGGCTTTGTTCAGGCGTTGGAGAACGGCCGCTCTAGCGCCACTTGCGATTGGCCACCAGCAGTGCCGTGACGTAGCCATGCAGCCAGTCGAAATTGATCGGCTTTTCAAGGTAGTGCGAGTTCGGCGGCAAACCGCCTCTTTCCGCAATGGCTTCGCTGGGCAAGCCGCTGATGACCAGGATCTGCATGGCCAGCAATTGCTGGTTGCGTTTGAGCGCGCGCAACATTTCCATGCCGTCCACGCCGGGCATGTTCAGGTCGGTGATCAGGAGGTCGGGCCGCATGCTGGCAATGTCCATCAGGGCTTCCAGGGCGGACGGCATGAAGCTGCAATCCACGGCCATGTTCCATTCGTCGAACTGGGCCTTGTAGAGCTCGCAGGTGGCCTCGTCGTCTTCCACCACCAGCACGCTCAGGCGGTTGCGGGGATCGGCGTCCACCTGCGCCCGTTGCGGGCTGTTTTTGAGCAGGTAATTGTTGATGGCACGCAGGGACAGCCGGCGGTGGCCCCCCAGGGTTTTCCACGCATCGATTTCCCCCTTTTCGACCAGCGACTGCACCGTCGCCACCGACAGGCCCAGTAGCTTGGCGGCATAGGTGGTGCCGCAGTAGTCATCGCTGGAAAAATCACTCGCAACGATGGCCGTCTCAAAAGTTTGGGGTTCGCGTGGCATAGGGGGGCTCATTTAAAGTTACACACCCGCAATTTAACCAATTTCATGGATTTAATCAATTAAATTTGCCATCTATCAATTCGAAGACACTTTTACAAGGAGTCACCAATCTTCGGCACTAGCCAGTTATGGCAACACCGGGCAAGGTGAAAAAGAAGGTGGCGCCTTTGCCGGACTCTGCCTGGGCCCAGACTTGCCCGCCGTGACGGCTGATCACGCGGCTCACGGTGGCCAGCCCTATGCCGGTGCCTGGAAACTCGGTCACGGCATGCAGCCGCTGAAAAGTATTGAAGAGCTTGTCGGCATAAGCCATGTCAAAGCCCGCTCCGTTGTCCTGCACAAAGAACACCGGAAGCCCGGCAGCGTCTGTGGTGTGCCCCACCTTGATATCCGCGCGGGCCTGCCGGGAAGAAAACTTCCAGGCATTGCCCAGAAGGTTTTCCATCACGACCCGGATCAGCCGCCCATCGCCCTGTACCTGTAAACCCTCTTCAATGTGAATGCTGGCCACACGCTCGGGATTGCGGCCCCGGCATTCGTCAGCTATTTCGTGCGCAATCGCGCTCAGATCCACGATTTCATGGCGCAATTGCATGCGCGTGACCTGCGCCAGGGACAGCAGGTCTTCGATCAGCCGCCCCATCTGCGCCACACCCGCCTGGATGCGCGCCAGGTAATGCTGAACTTTTTCGTTCGGCTGGCCTGCGTCAAGCTGCTTGGCCAGCAGGCGGCTGAAACCGTCGATCGTATTCAGCGGCGAACGCAGGTCATGCGACACCGAATAGGAGAAGGCCTCGAGCTCCTGGTTGGACAGGCGCAGGGCAGATTCAATGGCCTTGATTTCCGTCACATCAGCATCGATGCCGACCCAGAACAGGACCTCGCCGCTTTTCTCATCCAGCACCGGAGAGCCGCGGTATGCCATGGTGTGGTAGGTGCCGTCCGTGGCCAGCACGCGCCGCATGCCTTCATAGGGCTGCAGGCTCTGGCGCGATGATTCCCAGCTGGCGGACAGGGCGGGCAGGTCATCGGGATGGATGGCGGCCAGCCATCTGGTTCCCATCCACTCATCCGGCGTACCGCCCATCAACTCGTACCACTTGCGGTTCACATACGTCATGTGGCCTTCGGCATCGGCGTTCCAGACTATCTGCGGGGCCTGCTCGGCCAGCGCCCGGAACAAGGCTTCCTGTCGCGCCAGGGCGGAAGTGCGTTCGGCAACTTTTTCTTCCAGCCCCTGGTTGAGTTGCTGGACCTGCTCGAACAGTTCGGCGTTTTCAATCGCAATGGATGCCAGCTGCGCAAGCTCGACGCTCACGTACTGGTCCTGCAGCGTGAAGTCGCCCTCGTATTTGTCGCTCAGCTGCAAAAGGCCTATGTTTTCACCGTTGCGCCCCGTCAGCGGCACCGCCAGCCAGCCGCGCATGGGCGGCTCGGTGCCGGCGTCATTGCCAAAACCGGTCCAGCGCGGATGCGCCTCGAGCTCGGGCTGGGTCAATCGCATCGGGTGGTTGGATTCGACGACCTCGGCATAAAGACCACAGCCATGCGAGAACCGCACGAAATCCCGGCAATTGGCGTATTTGTCGGAATGCGAAACGGCGTTGATCGTGCGTACCTGCTCGCCGCTTGCAGCGGTCAGGCTCACCACCGCCAGATGCACCCTCACGACAGCCCGCGCCTGGTCCACCGTTTCCTGCATCGTGGCTTCAACGGTGCGGTGGCGGGTAATGGCCTGTGTTGCGTCTGCGGCATGCTCCAGCGTCAACAGGTAGTCCTGTACGTCTTTTTCGGCCTTCATCTGGGCAGTCATGTCCAGCGCCACGACAAAACGCGCCTCCTGCCCCTCGTACTGGATCGTGCGGGAAATGGTCTCCACGTGGAATTCGGCGCCATCCTTGCCGCGATGCAGGCGCCGGTTGACATCTTTCCGGGCAACTTTGCCGATCTCGGCCTTCAGGCGGCGGCTTTCCTCTTCGGAGCGGATGTCGAAAATCGACATTCCCATAAACTCGTCGCGCGTGTAGCCATAACGCCGGGTGCAAGCCTCGTTGACCGCAACAAACATCTGGGTCTGCGAATCGATGATCCACATCGGCACAGGCGCCGCCTTGAACAAGACCGCATAACGCTGCTCGCTGTTGATCAGGGCCTGCTCGGCGAGCTTGCGGTGCGTGATATCCCGCTCCACCGAGACCCAATGGGTGAATTGCCCCTTGGCGTTCGCAATCGGGACGATGTCGAGCTCAATCCAGAATTCCCTGGCGTCCTTGGTGTAGTTGATCAGTTCGCCGCGTGCGGGCTGCCAGTTCCTGAGAGCCGCACCTATGCGGTCGAGTTCGGCGCGCTGCGTGTTGGGGCCCTGCAGGAACCGCGGCGACCGGCCCAGCACCTCTTCACGGCGGTAGCCGGTACGGCGCTCAAACGCATCATTGACAAAAACAATACGCGGTCCCGGCTCGCCAATCGGTTCGGCCTCGGTGATCAGCACGATGTCGTTGAGCCGTGCAATGGCCATCTCGAGCAGGCGCAGCTGTTCTTCCGATTCGTGCTTTTCGGTGATGTCCTGCAGTGCTCCCACAACACGCACGATCTTGCCGTCCTCCCACAAGGCACGCCCCTGGGTCTTGACCCAGATGCGCCGGCCTTTGATGGTCACCATGGGCAACTCCAGGTCCCAGGGTATGCCGTGCTCCGCGGCAGCCCGGGCGGCCGCACTGATCGCCGGCTGCGCCTCGGGAGCGTAGAACGTCAGAGCCTCGGCGACGCTGACCGGAACGCCTGGGTCCATCTCGTGGATGCGGTAAACCTGCTCTGACCAGATCACCAGCATGTCGCCAAGAATGACTTCCCATCCACCGATTTTTGCCATCTCGCCAGTGCGGCGCAGCAACTCCGTGGTACGGGAGGCGGCCTGTTCCGCGAGTTTTCGCGCAGTGATGTCCTGCACCACGCCCGCACGCAGGGTCGCTGCGCCCGCGCTGTCGGTCTGGGTCTCGCCATGCTGGTGTATCCACCGGATTTTTCCGTCGGGTGGCACGATACGGTACTCAATATCCAGGGGCTTGCCGTCCCGTGTCGCTACGTCGCGCAAACGCAGGTAATCGGGGCGGTCATCCGGATGGATCATCCTGATCACGTTATCCGCGTCGGGGTCGAAGTCTTCCTTGGCCAGCCCGTAGAGCTCGTACACCTCGTCAGACCACCAGCCCTGGCCGGTCAACAGGTTCCGTTCCCAGTTGCCGATGTGTCCCAGGCGCTGCGCGTTGAGCAGTTTGCGCTGGGCCTCGCGCAGTTCCTCGTAGCTGCGGGTCTGCTCCAGCTGCAGCCGCTCCATCTCGGTAACGTCGGAAAACACCATCAACGCCCCGACAATGCCGCCGGCTTCTTCCATGGGGCGGTAGGTGCAGTTGATCAGCCGGCCTGCGGGCTCACGCTCATTGCGCATCAGTACGGGCAGCGGACCGCCGCTTTCCCCCTGCAGGGCCTTGTAAAGGGGCAACTCATCGAAAGCGTACGGCGTTTCAGTGCCCGGCACAAGAAGGCCTTGCCGCTGCGGCCATTGCGGAGCCAGCACGAGAGACATGTCGTCTATGGCAAACAGCCGCGCCGCGGTTTCATTGATCAGCAGCAACCGCCCGGCGGCATCGACCGCCATCAGCCCTTCCTGCATGCTGTTTATCGTCAGCTCCAGCGTGGCGTAGGCCTGCCGGTTTCGCATCAACTCATTTTGCAGGACTCTTTCGCGATGCTCGAGAGAATCGGCCATCAGGTTGAAGCCGGCCGCTATCCCGGAAAATTCGCTCTGGACATCATTCGGGTTGACCGGGACACGCGCATCCAGATGCCCTTTTTCCAGTCGCCAGGTCGCGTGCAGCAGTTGCCGGGCCGGCGCCACAATGGCGCGGCCTGCAATCATCCAGGCCACCCAGCCACCGAGAAAAGCCACCAGCGCCAGCACTGTCAGTTCCATCCACAACTGGCGCTGGCTGGGCCCCACGATCAGGTCACGGTCCATGCTGACCGAAACGAACACCGCCGCTTCCACATGCGGGTTGCTCGGCATGAAGGCCCACAAGCGTTCCCGGCCTGCGCCATCCCGGCCTTCACGAACGCCCGTGCTCATGGCCTTGACCGCTTCCCGCATCACCTGGCTGCGAACCTTTTCACCCACCCCGATCGGAAGCACGGGTTTGCCCGCGAGCAAGGTGCCCTCACGGTCCTGGATTCCCAGCGCAGCGCCCGGGGGGAGCTGTATCGTGGCAATCGACTCGGCCATTTTGGCGAGTTCGAATGAGGCAAAGACGACCCCCGTGACCTTGTCGTCAGCACCCATCACCGGCTGCGCATAGGTCAGGACGGGCTTGCCGACAAGGCGCCCGACGGCATAGGTGCCTGCCACAAAGCGGCGCTGGGCAATGGCATCGCGGAAATAGGCGCGGTCACCGAGAAATGTTTTTTTCTCGTTGCCAAGGGCGTGGCAACGGGTGTGGCCGTCCAGCTCCAGAAGGCCCACATTGGCATATTCGGGAAGTTGCCGGACCAGGCTTGAAAAATAGCGGTTGCAGTCGAAGTTCCTGCTGCCTTCCTGCAAGCCCGGCAGGGACGCAATCGCCGACAGCACCTGGCGCGCGGAATCAGCCGCCCGCTCCTGGCTGGCGGCGGCCAGCGAAGCAGCAAACTGCAGGTTTGTCTTGCTGCGCTCCAGCTCCTCGTCGGCATTGTGCAGCGCCTTGAAGATCGACATGCCGAACAGCGGAACAATGGCCACCACCACCAGAAGGACGATGCGCGTGCGCAAACTGACGCGGAATCTCATGCGGCTTTCCACCGTTCAGCCTGGAGCCGCTTGTCGGGTCCGATGGAACAGGCAGTCAGGGGGCCGGCAGGGGCAACGTGTGGATGAGTGTGTTCGCGTGGCTGTCGGCAGGCGGGCACGCGCCGCAGTCGCAGGCCGTGCCTGGGTGGGGGAACCGGGTGCGCAAGGCGCTTGCCCGAATCCACAAAAAGGTCAAGAAAGGACAGGTCAGTGTTCATGCGGGCCATGTTGCTGAAGCAGGCAGACAACGGCCAGCGTCAGTGGGACTCACCCGACTGTAATTCATCCTCTGCAAGGCAAACGCTTATTCAGGCAGGAGTTGGTCCCCTTCCATCCCGGCGGCTGGCTTGCCTGCCGTCAAGCCGAGGCGATGGACTCGTTAACCCGTAACCAGTAATCCTGCAGGCGGCTGAGTTTTTCGGTGAAGTCACCGAAGTCGACGGGCTTGCGCACAAAACCATTGGCCCCGCTCTGATAGCAGGCAATGATGTCGGACTGCTCGCTCGAGGAGGTCAGCATGACCACCGGAACCAGCGCAGTCAGCGGGTTGCTGCGCAGGCTGCGCAGCACGTCCAGGCCCGACAGCTTGGGCAGTTTCATGTCCAGCAGCACAAAAGCGGGCTGCTTCTGCGTGTCGCGGCCCGCATGCGCGCCCTGGCCAAACAGGTAGTCAAGCGCTTCCGCACCGTCACGCGCTGTGACAATGGTCGTGTCGGCGCCTCCCTGCTCCTGGAGAGTCAGCACAGTGAGTTCCAGGTGATCGGGGTTGTCTTCAACTACGAGAATGGGTTTGTCATTCATAGAAACCTTTACTTTCAGCGTTTGACGCTGTCACTTTCATCATATTTGTCATATTACAGAAATTTACATGATTGTCCAGCGACATGTGAAAGTTTTCTGACTTTTCTCACGAACACCCGAAAATTCAGGCTTTTCCCTGCTACCACCTGGGAACGGCTTCCTCTTTCAACTGGCTGCGCAGCTCGGCGTAGTCCGGAACAACCGTACGCACAGTGTCCCAAAAGCGCGGGCTGTGGTCCATCACACGAAGATGGCTCAATTCGTGCACCACCACATAGTCAATCACAGACTGCTTGAAATGAATCAGCCGCCAGTTCAGCCGGATGGCCCCATCTGCGCTGGCGCTGCCCCAGCGGGTGCCGGCACTGCTCAGGCTCAGTTTGCGCCACTGTACCCCCAGATGCGGGGCGAAATGATTGAGGCGTTCGGTAAAAAGGCGTTTGGCCTGGCGCATCAGCCAGGCCTGCACGGAGTCGCGTATCTGTTCGGGCGTCGCATCGTGTGCCAGGGCAATGTGCAAGGTCAGCTTCGCAAGCCCCGGCAGGCTGTTGTTGGGCGCGTCGGTGCCGGTGTGAAGCACGGCACCGGGCAAGCCGCTGTTTTTGAGTTCGCCGCCCACAGCGCCAAAGGCATGCCGGGGGTCGATCACCACAATTACCGGTTCGCCGAGAAAAGGCAGGGTCGTCCCGTCTTTCCATTCAATGCGCGCCGATTCCAGCCGGTCGTGCCGGGCCCGGGTTTCCTGCAGCTTCCTGACGATCCAGCCCGACTTTTCCTGCACCGCCTTGTCTATTTCATACAGGGGCACCCATTTGGGCGCGCTGACAACCAGCCCCTCGGCGCCCACCGAAAACCCGATGGTGCGGCGCTTGCCGCGCCGGAACTGGTAGCCCACGACAGTGCCCTCCAGCAAGGCTTCACGCGTGGCAGCAGGGTGACGGTAAGTGGCGGGTGCCAGCGCCTGCTCAAGAGTTTGTGCGGGCTGGTGAGGACCTTGAGCCGCTATGTTTTCAATAGCTACTGAAACAGGGTCGGCAAGGGCTTGTAGCTGATTTGATTCCGGATTTTTGGCATTCCGGGGCGAACCCGCCGCCGAATGAGACGGTTCCGGATCAAAGAGGTCCAGCGTGAACTGAAGAAGCCGTTGCATGCTAACAGTTTAGCGTTGTGGCCGGTCTGCGCAGGCGTTATGCAGCAACACCGGCGGTTTCCGGATAAGCCTCGGGATCGAGCCGGCGCATTTCGGCTTCTATCCACGCTTCCACTTCACGCATCAGCTCGTCGGGCTTGCGGCCCACGCTGCTGATGGGCTTGCCGATGGAAATGTCCACGATGCCCGGCTTCTTGATGAAGGCCTTGCGCGGCCAGCACTTGGCCGAAGTCACGGCCACCGGAATCACCGGCGCGCCGGTTTCGATGGCCAGCCGTGTGCCGCCGCTTTTGTAGACGCCTTTTTGCCCGCGCTCAATGCGTGTGCCTTCGGGAAACATGATGACCCAGACGCCTTGGCTCATCAGGCGGCGGCCCTGCTCCACCACCTTGTTGAAAGCCTGCGCGCGCTGGTTGCGGTCAATGTGGATCATGTCCATGCGCGCCATGGCCCAGCCGAAAAAAGGAACGTAGAGCAGTTCACGCTTGAACACAAAAGCCAGCGGATGCGGCATCAGGGTCACCATGGAAAAAGTCTCCCAGGTGCTTTGGTGCTTGACCAGCAGCACAGCGGCACTGGTCTCGCCCGAAGGCAGGTTCTCCATGCCGGTCACACGATTTTTGATGCCAAGGATCACCGTGCCGCCAGTGACGGCCAGGCGCAGCCAGCCCGCGCACATCCAGTAGATCTGGGTGCTGCTGCCGAACAGCGAGAAAACCAGCACAGCCAGCGCCCACGGAATCACGGTGGCGATCATCCACAACAGGTGCAGGACGGATCGAATCAGTGGCATAGAAAGTCTTTTTTGTCGTTTGTCATGATGTTTTATGGCTTTTGCCCTTTACGCACGGGCGCGAGCAGCTACGTTTTTTATAGCATCACGCGACTGCGCCGCGGCTCAGCAGGTGTTCCACAAACGCCGGCAGGTCGGCATGCAGCCGCGTACCGGGCGGCAGGCCCTCAGGCTGGCCACCGTCCTTGTACTGGGCGGATTTTCCGGTCAGCACCAGGTGTGGCTCACAACCTGCGGCAGCGCCTGCCAGCAGGTCACGCACCGAATCACCGGCTGTCGGCACTCCTTTGAGCGGCACGCCAAAACGCGCGCCTATCTGTTCGAACAAACCGGGCAGCGGCTTGCGACAAGTGCAGCTTTCCTCTGGGCTGTGCGGGCAGTAAAACACCGCATCGACACGCCCGCCCACAGCGCCCAGCATCTTGTGCATTTTTGCGTGCATGGCATTGAGCGATCCGACGTCAAACAGGCCGCGCCCCAGGCCCGACTGGTTGGAGGCAATCACCACATGGCAGCCAGCATGGTTGAGCCGCGCAATGGCTTCGAGCGCGCCCGGCAGCGGCACCCATTCCTCGGGCGACTTGACGAAGTCTTCGCTGTCGCTGTTGATGGTGCCGTCGCGGTCGAGGATGACGAGTTTCATGGGAAAGCTTCCTGGGCACGGCGCTGCGTCCATTGCGTGATGTGCTGAATGGGATACTTCGCGCCGTCGAGCTGAGCGATCCGTTCGACCATGATTTTCAGCTCGATCATGCGGTGTTTGAACAACGCACGCACAAAGTCGGCATCTTTCTCCCGGCCTGCCACGCACTTCGAGACAGCCAGGTCGTGTACCTCTGGACAGATCACCGTGACGTCACCGAAGTAGTAGAGCTTTTCCCGGGTCGGCCAGTCACTGGGCATAACGGCGGTTTCCGGACCGACGCCGTCGGCATGGTAGCCAAAAGTCTGATCAAAGCTGGACATGGCGCCAATGGCTCCATCTATCAAATCCGCTTTTTCAGGATGCAAGGCAGGGTATAGATCCAGCTCACGCGATGTCCGCAGCTCATCCGGCGCATAAGGAAAATGCAGCAGGATCGCTTGGCTACCCACCACCACAAAAGAGCTTTCCTGAGCGATGGCCGCGGCGGCGCGAAGCACGTGTTCAACTTCCGCGTTTTTCATGCGCCCTGCCGAGCCTGCCGCAAAAGCTGAGATCTCTCAGCCTGCGTTATCAGTACAGACATGGGAGAAACATTGCGGAGATCCATGGCGTGATCCGTGTCGGCACATACGACGTGCGTGAGCGTTTCAAGGGGACCTTCAAGCAGCGCCTCCCATTCACTCCAGTAAGCGTCTGACCGCGTCGGCCCGGTTTGGCTGCGCCAGCGCGCCAACTGCATCTTCACCTCACCCACACGCTCCGGCCGCTCGCGCAACCGCTGCACTGCAAGCTGATGCGCTTGTGCCACGAATTGGTCAATCTGTTGCTGGCGATTCATACGCTGATTATGGTGACTTGTCGCTTAACTTGCCAATTTCGACAGGTCGGCCACACGGTTCATGGCGTCGTGCAGGCTTTTAAGCAGGCCCTGCCGGTTCAGGCGCAAGTCCATCTCCTCGGCGTTAACCATCACGCCCTCGAAGAAGGCATCGACTGGCGCGCGCAGTGCGGCGAGCGATTGCAGTGAAGCGGTGTAGTCGCCGGATTCGAACTGGGCATTGGCCTTGGGCACCGCGTCCCGCAGCGCGGCGTACAGGGCGACTTCCGCAGGTTCCTTGAGCAACACCTCGCTGACATGGGCATCGACGTCTTGCACCTTCTTGAGGATGTTGGAGATACGTTTGTTGGCCGCAGCCAGGGCCGGTGCTTCAGGCAGTGCGGCGAAGGCACGCACGGCTGCCAGGCGTTTGGCGACATCGCCCAGGCGTTGGGGTTCGAGCGCCAGCACGGCATCAACCTCCTGCGCGCTGAAGCCCTGCTCGCGCAGGGAACCGGCAAGACGGTCGTAAATAAAGATTGCAAGCTCTTGGCCCGTTGAATTTACTACTCCAAAGTGCTTATTCAACGACTGCAATAGGTTCTCATCCGCGTCTGTCGGCATGAGTTGGATGGGCACAAGCGTTCCTCCGCAGAACTGCTCTACAAACGGACGAGTTGCTACTGCAAGCAAGCGACGAAGTGAAAGTGGCAAATCCCGCTCAACTAACATGCGAATCACACCTAGTGCGTGACGGCGCAGCGCGAATGGGTCTTTGTCGCCGGTGGGAAGGTTGCCGATACCGAACATGCCTACCAATGTTTCCAGCTTGTCGGCCAGCGCCACCACCAGTCCCACGTCACCACGCGGTAGCTCGTCGCCAGCAAAACGTGGCTTGTAATGATCTTCGATGGCGTCGGCAATATCGGAAGGTAAGCCGTCGTTTAGAGCGTAATAGCGGCCCATGGTGCCCTGTAGCTCAGGGAACTCACCGACCATGTCCGTCACCAAATCCGTCTTAGCAAGCTGCGCAGCTCTTTGAGCATGCATTGCCAAGGCCGAATCACCCGCAACCGCCAGCATCATCCCGATTTCTGCAGCGATGCGGCTCACACGAACAATTCGCTCGCCCTGACTACCGAGCTTGTTGTGATAAACGACTTTGTCGAGCCCCGCCACGCGCGAGGCCAGCGTTTTCTTGCGATCCTGGTCAAAAAAGAACTTGGCATCGGCCAGGCGCGGCCGCACCACACGTTCATTGCCCTGGATCACGGCGCTCGCATCGGCCGGACTGATGTTGCTGACGACCAGGAACTTGTTGCTCAGCTTGCCGGACGCTTCCAGCAACGGGAAGTATTTCTGGTTGGCCTTCATCGTGAGGATCAGGCACTCCTGCGGCACGTCGAGAAATTCTTTTTCGAATTCACAGACCAGCACGTTGGGGCGTTCCACCAGCGCAGTCACTTCGTCGAGCAGCGCGTCATCTTCAATCGCCTTGACACCACCGCCAACTTTGGCAGCCGCCGCAGTGAGCTGTTTGGCGATCTCGACCTTGCGCTCGGAAAAGCTTGCAATCACCGCACCGTCTTTTTTCAGCGTGGCCGCATAACTGTCGGCGTCTTTCAACAGGACGGGGTCCACCGCAGCCTCAAAGCGATGACCGTGCGTGATGTTGCCGGCTTTCAGGCCCAACGCCTCGATGGCCACGACATCGCTGCCGTGCAATGCCACCAGCCCATGTGCGGGACGCACAAATTTCACGTCGCTCCAGCCGTCGGCCAGCTGATAGGTCATGACCTTGGGAATCGGCAGTTTGGCGATGGCTTCCAGCAAAGCTTTCTGCAAGCCTTCGACCAATGTGGCGCCCTTGACATTGCTGTCGTAAAACAGTGCCTCGGCCTTGCCGTCGGGTGCGCGCTTGAGGCCGGCAACCGCCGACGCGTCGGCGCCCAGTGCCTGCAGCTTTTTGAGCAAGGCCGGCGTCGCATTGCCCGAGGCGTCCAGGCCCACCGTCACCGGCATGAGTTTTTGCGAAACAGCCTTGTCGGCAGCTTGCGCTGCGACAGCCGTGACATACGCCGCCAACCGCCGAGGGGAAGCAAAGGAAGTGAGCACGGAATCAGCAGCTGTGAGGCCCTGGGCTTTGAGTTGTTCAAACAGCACGCCGGCAAAAGCGTCTCCCAGTTTTTTGAGCGCTTTGGGCGGCAGCTCTTCCACAAACAGTTCAACGAGAAGGTTCTTGCTAGTCATGGCTTGTTCTGGTTCTTCGGCTCAGTGGCGGTGTAGTGCAGCACCGTGGGAAACGGGTCATAAAAATGGTGGAGCAGCTTGCGCCACGCCTGGTAAGGCTCGGACTGGCGGAAACCGACGGTGTGGTCTTCCAGCGTGTTCCAACGCACCAGCAGCATGTAGTGGTGGTCGTTTTCCAGGCAGCGCTGCAACTCATGCCCCTGGTAACCGCCCATGGATGCGATGATGGACTGGGCCAGCGTAAAAGCGGCTTCAAACGCATCGGCTTCGCCGGGTTTGACCTGCAACTGGGCGATTTCCAGAATCATCAGGCGGCCTTCTTCGTCATCTGTTCCACCCACTCGCGCGGTGCCATGGGGAAGCCGAGTCGTTCGCGGCTTTCGTAATAACTTTGCGCCACGGCGCGCGCCAGGTTGCGGATGCGGCCGATGTAGGCTGCGCGTTCGGTCACGCTGATGGCACCACGGGCATCGAGCAGATTGAAGCTGTGCGCCGCTTTGAGCACTTGTTCATAAGCCGGCAGCGCGAGCTGCACCTCGATCAGGTGTTTGGCCTGCTTCTCATGCGCGGTGAAGGCCGTGAACAAAAAGTCGGCGTCGCTGTGCTCGAAGTTGTAGGTCGATTGCTCTACCTCGTTTTGCTTGTAGACGTCGCCGTAACTCAACTTCGAGCCATCAGGCCCTTCGGTCCAGGTCAGGTTGTAGACGTTGTCCACGCCCTGCAGGTACATGGCCAGGCGCTCCAGGCCGTAGGTGATCTCGCCGGTGATGGGTTTGCAGTCAATGCCGCCGACCTGCTGGAAGTAGGTGAACTGCGTGACTTCCATGCCGTTGAGCCAGACCTCCCAACCCAGGCCCCAGGCGCCCAGCGTCGGGTTCTCCCAGTCGTCTTCCACAAAACGGATGTCGTTTTTCTTCAGATCAAACCCCAGCGCCTCGAGCGAGCCGAGGTAGAGCTCCAGGATATTGGCGGGTGCCGGCTTGAGCACGACCTGGTACTGGTAGTAGTGCTGCAGGCGGTTGGGGTTCTCGCCGTAGCGGCCGTCCTTCGGGCGACGGCTTGGCTGCACATAGGCAGCCTTCCAGGGCTCGGGGCCCAGCGCTCTCAAAAACGTAGCGGTGTGTGAAGTGCCGGCGCCGACTTCCATGTCGTAGGGCTGCAAGAGCGCACAGCCCTGGGCGTCCCAGTAGGACTGCAACTTCAAGATGATTTGCTGAAAGGTCAACATAGGTAGGGTGTGCTGCGGTGCATGGCCGCAGGTAAGCGCAGATAAACGCAGGTAAAGGGCCGCACGGGCCTGAACCCGCGAAAACCCTTGATTTTACGGAGCTTTTTCCGGTTTACCCTAGGAGCCTGTCGGGCTTGGGGCGTCGAAAGCGAAAATCGGCCCCAGCGAGGACAGTTTTTGCCGGGTTTGCAGGCCCATAGCCCAGCTATGGGACAAAAAGACGGTGAAAAATGGACCGCTGCGGTCGGTTTGCAGCCGACGGCCCCCCAGTCCGACAGGCTCCTAGTGCACAAGGAAAGTGTCATGACAACCCAACAACTGATCCTGAGCCTGGTGCTGGCCACCATGGTGTTTTCCGTCGCGCTGGAGCTGAAGGTTGACGACTTCAGGCGCGTCGCGCAAACGCCCAAAGCCGTGATTTGCGGGTTGATCCCGCAGTTCATCCTGCTGCCCGTGGGCACCTGGCTGGCCACCCTGGCGCTGGACCTGCCGCCCAATGTCGAAGCCGCCATGATTCTGGTGGCGGCCTGCCCGGGCGGCAGCCTGAGCAATGTCATCACCCACCTCGGGCGTGGCAACGCCGCGCTGTCGGTCAGTGTCTCGGCGGTGGCCAGCCTGATCGCGCTGGTGGCCACGCCGTTCAATTTCAGCTGGATGGTGGCGGCCAACCCGGCCACGGCAAGCTGGCTCAAGAAGCTGGACATCGACCCTTCGGGCATCTGGATCAGCCTGTTTGTGCTGCTGGCCCTGCCGATGGCGCTGGGCCTGCTGGTCTCGCATAAGCTGCCTGCGCTGACCGCACGCATCCAGAAGCCGCTGGGCAATTTTTCGCTGGTGGCGCTGCTGGCCTTCATCGTGATCGGGCTGATCAAGGAACGCCAGTTGCTGACGCTGGGCCTGCTGCCCATGCTGGCCATCGTGATTGCGCACAACGCGAGCGGCCTGTTCTTCGGCTGGGCCACCAGCAAGGCCATGGGCGTGAGCGAACGCGACCGGCGCGCGGTGATGATTGAAGGTGGCATGCAGAACTCGGGCCTGGCCCTGGGCATCATTGCCGTGCAGTTCAACTCGGACCTGGGCATGGTCATCATTGCCAGCCTGTGGGGCATGTGGCATATCGTGAGTGGCCTGTTGCTGGTCTGGTTCTGGAGGAGAAAAGATGCTCGATCTGCTCATTAAAGGCGGCACCGTCGTCGACGGCAGCGGCGCTGCGCCTTTTGTGGCCGACGTCGGCGTGCGGGACGGTCTCATCGTGGACATCGGCCTCATCACCGGGACAGCTAGAGAGACGGTGGACGCCACCGGCGCCTGGGTCACGCCCGGTTTTGTGGACATTCACACCCATTACGACGGCCAAGCCACCTGGGACGAAACTTTCAGCCCCAGCATCCACCACGGCGTGACGACGCTGGTCATGGGCAACTGCGGCGTCGGCTTTGCGCCACTGCGGCCGGGCAGCGAAGACCGGCTAATCAAACTGATGGAAGGCGTGGAAGACATTCCCGGCGTGGCGCTGAAAGAAGGCGTGAACTTTTCGTGGGAAAGTTTTGGCGACTACCTGAACGCGCTCGACGCCATGCCGCACAGCCTGGATTTTCTGGCCATGGTGCCGCACGACCCGCTGCGCATGCTGGTGATGGGCGAACGCGCCGAAGCGCGCGAAGTGGCGAGCGCACAAGACATTGCAGCCATGCGCGGCCACCTGCGTACGGCGCTGGAAGCCGGCGCCGCAGGTTTTTCCACCGGACGCTCGGACAACCACCGTACGGCCGAAGGGCACGACACACCAGCCTCGATTGCCAGCGCTGCCGAGCTGACCGGCATTGCGCAGGCTTTTGCCGGCCTGAAGCACGGCGTGGTGCAGGTGGTCAGCGACTTCGACCTGATGCAGGGCCCGCAGAACTTTGATGCCGAGTTTGACCTGGTGGAGCAGCTTGCAAGCGCCAGCGGCCGCCCGCTGTCCATGAGCTGGCTGCAGCGCGACCCCGGCGGCGAGCAGTACCTGGCCATGCAGGCCCGGGTGGAAGCCGCAGTGGCGCGCGGCCTGCCTCTTTACCTGCAGACGGCGGCGCGCGGCATAGGTGTCATCAACGGGCTGGATGCGAGCTTTCATCCCTTCATGGGGTTTCCGGGCTACAAGGAAATTGCTACACTTTCAGTAGCAGACCGCGCAACAGCGATGCGGGAACCAGCACGAAAAGCCCGCATCCTCGGCGAGAAGTCGGAACGCCTGGCGGGCGACGGCACGCCGATTCCGCCGCTGGTGGACATGCTGCTGGCGCGCATTGAAATGATCGCCGGGCGCATGTTCCCGCTGGACGCCACGCTGAATTACGAACCCAGCGTGATGCAGAGTTTCCTGGTGCGCGCCAAGCAGCGCGGCACCACCGCGCTGGAGGCGCTGTACGACCACTTCAGCGAAGGCGACGGCAGCAACCTGGTGTACTTCCCGATCTTCAACTACAACCAGGGCTCACTGGATGCGGTGCGCCAGATGCTGAGCCACCCGCGCGCCCTGTTCGGGCTGGGTGATGCCGGCGCGCATGTGGGTACGGTGTGCGACGCGAGTTTTTCCACCTTCATGCTCACGCACTGGGTGCAGCACCGCGCGCAAGGCCGGTTGGCACTGGAGCAGGCGGTGGAAATGATGACATCGCGCAATGCACGCTACCTGGGCCTGGCCGACCGCGGGCTGCTGGCGCCCGGGCTGCGTGCCGATATCAACGTCATCGACCCGACCCACCTGAGCGTGGGTGTGCCGAAGCTGGTGCGCGACCTGCCCGGCGGCGGCAAACGCTTTCTGCAAAAAGCACAGGGCTACATCGGCACCTGGGTTGCGGGGCAGTGTGTGGCGCGCGAGGGTGAAGTCACAGCGGCGCGGCCGGGGCGGCTGGTGCGCGCGGGCAAATAGGGCCAATAGAGGCAAAAAAGCAAAAAGGGCCGAAGTCACAAGCAAAAATGTGCCTCCAGCCCTTGTAACATCTGCGCAAGCAGCTATTATTTACATAGCATGCTTGGCGCCTGATGCGGGATCAATATTCCCAGAAAATCCGCTGCAGCTGCTTGCTGTCGAGGTTTTTGGTGAGCGCCACAGCGGCCAGGATGCGGGCCTTCTGCGGGTTCAGGTCGTGCGCAACCACCCAGTCGTACTTGTCATCAGGTTGCTCGGCATTGCGCAGCACAAAACCTTCGGGCACGCGGGATGAGCGAATCACCTGCACGCCTTTGGCGCGCACTTCCTGCAGAGCCGGAACCACGCGGTTGGCCACCGAACCATTACCGGTGCCAGCATGGATCAGGGCTTTGACGCCCGACTTGCCCATGGTGTCCACCAGGGTGCGCGGCACGTTGCCGTAGCCGTACACGATGTCAACCGGCGCGAGCGCCTCGAACTCGTCAATGTTGAACTCGGACTGCGCAGTGTGGCGTTTCACCGGTGCGCGGAACCAATAGTTCTTGCCCTCCACCACCATGCCCAGCGGGCCCCACTGGCTCTTGAAAGCCTCGGTCTTGATGTTGATGGTTTTGGCGACATCGCGGCCGCTCTGGAGTTCGTCGTTCATGGTGACCAGCACGCCCTTGCCTGCTGCGTCCTTGCTGCCTGCCACGCTGACAGCGTTGAACAGGTTCAGTGCGCCGTCGGCAGACAGCGCCGTGCCCGGGCGCATGGAGCCGACCACCACGATGGGCTTGCTGGTGCGGATCACGAGGCTCAGGAAGTAGGCGGTTTCTTCCAGCGTGTCGGTGCCGTGGGTCACGACAATGCCGTCCACGTCGGCCTGCTTCACGAGTGCCGAGACACGTTTGCCCAGCTTCATCAGGGTTTCGTTGTCAAAACTTTCGGAGGCAATCTGCGCCACCTGCTCGCCGCGCACATTGGCCACATTGGCCAGCTCGGGCAGGCCTGCCAGCAGCTTGTCGACCGGCACCTTGGCCGCCGCGTAGGTGGCGCTGTTCAGTGCCGATGCGCCGGCGCCGGCGATGGTGCCGCCGGTGGCCAGGATCACCACGTTGGGTTTGGTTTGCGCGGCGACCGGGGCAGCCACCGTGCCCAGCGCCACGAAGGAAGCCAGCCCGAAGCCGGCGGCCAGTTTTCCAAGTTTCAGTTTGATTTGCATGTTGTCTTCCAGGGATTAATCGTTCTAGATCGCACGCAAAGAACAGGCCATGTCCTGTTTCATTGCCTCACAGTTTTTTGGTACCCGGGCTGCTTGCTCAAAAAGCTGTCTGCCGCCGGCTTGTGGCCGGCACTTTGCTGCCAGAGGGCTCCCGGGTGGCTCATGGTAGTCAGGCCTCATGAGGGTGGCGATGCATAATGCGCCGCAGGGTGTGACTAAAATTCACACCCCTTAGACGTACCGCCCGTTCACCATCCTTCCCATCTGCACGGCCACGCCCGCACAGCTTCGGCGACATGAATCTCAGGCAACTTGAAGTTTTCCAGGCGGTCATGCAAACCGGCAACATGAGCGCGGCTGCCCGCCTGATCTGCATCACCCCTTCGGCGGTGAGCAAAACCATTTCGCACACCGAGCTGCAACTTGGCTACAAGCTGTTCACCCGGGCCAAAGGCACGCTGGCGCCCACGCCCGAGGCCAGGGTTCTGTTTGAAGAGTCGACGCTGATTCACCGCAAGCTCGACGAACTCAAGCGCATTGCGGTCAACCTGCGCCAGGCCGACGGAGGCCAGATCAGGCTGGCGGCCATTCCGTCCATCAGCCATGAATTCCTGCCGCTGGTGCTGGAAAAACACATGGTCCGCCACCCCCGCGTCAGTGTGGAAGTGCGCACCCTGCACCAGGACCAGATGGTGCAGGCCTTGCTGACAAGAAGCGTGGACTTTGCGCTGGGCTTTTACGAGCACCCGCACCCGCTGCTGACCAGCACGATGCAGGTGACCGGACCGCTTTACCTGTGCGTCACGCGCGATATCTGGCAACGCGCCGTACGGGCGCGGCGCCAGAACCCGATGACTTTCCTCTCCAGCATGCCGCTGGTACGGCTGGTGGGCGAAGACCCGATGTGCAAGTCGATTGACGAGCTGGCCCGCAACCTTGGCTTGACGGCGTCTGCCAACCTGCAGGTGCATACCTCGCGGCTCGCGCTGGAGCTGGTCAAACGGGGCATGGGCTGGACGGTGGTCGACTTTCTGACGGCCAGCAATCTGGACACCTCGGCACTCACGGCGGTGCCGCTGCATGACTTTGCACCGATTGCCCTGTACCTGTATTTTGCGAGCAGCACCCCACCCGGCCAGGACGCCCTGCGCATGCTGGACATGCTGCCGGGCTTGTTGCACCAGGTGATGGGTGCGGGCCTGAACGCGGATTAACGCGAACTAAACGCGAATGAGGCCAGCCTAGCGGCGGCGCAGCACAGCAGCCAACGCCACCAGTGCCAGGCCCAGCGCCCACAGCGGCCACAGGCCGTAACGCGACACCCACCAGGCATAAGGCGTGATGCCGTTGCGCCCTTCGACTTCGCCCACCAGCGCGCCGCGCGTGTGGCGCGGCAATTCGTGCGTGACCTTGCCGCGGTAGTCAATGATCACCGTGGCGCCGGTATTGGTGGCACGCAGCATGGGGCGTTCGAACTCGAGCGCGCGCATGCGCGAGATGGCCAGGTGCTGGTCAATGGCAATGGTGTTGCCGAACCAGGCAATGTTGCTGAAGTTGACCAGCACGGTCGGCGCCGTGGCAGCATCGCGGAAGCTGGCGCCCAGTTCTTCACCGAACAGGTCTTCATAGCAGATGTTGGGTGCCAGCCGCTGGCCCTGCCAGTCGAACGAAGCCTGCCTCAATGCACCGCGCTGGAAGCCGCCCAGCGGAATGTTCATGAGGTCGATGAACCAGCGGAAACCCGGCGGCACAAATTCACCGAAAGGCACCAGGTGGTGCTTGTCAAAACGGAAGGGCTGCGCCTGGCCGGGTTTGAGACCCACCACCGAGTTGGCATAACCAGCGCTGTAACTGCCCAGCGGAATGCCGACCAGGGCCGCCTGCTGGCCGGTGGCAAAACGCGCCTGCACGGCACTCCAGTAACCTTCGGGCAATTGCTGCGGCAGCAGGGGAAGCGAGGTTTCGGGCGCAACCACCAGCGGGGTTTTGGCGCCCCGCAGCTGCTCGCCGTACCAGCGCAGCGCTGTCGGCAGGCCGGAGCCGGGCTGGAATTTTTCGTCCTGGGGAATATTGCCCTGCAGCAGTGTGACCTGCAGGCTGCCTGCCGTGGTGGAAGCCGGTTTGTTCGCCAGCTGCGGCCCAACTGCGATGGCCAATACAACAAGCGGAAAAAGCACCAGCTGGCGCCGCGAACGGCCCATGCCAGCCAGCCCGGCGGCGAGGAAGGCCGCCACAAACGTGATGCCATGAATACCTACCCACGGCGCGTAGGCATCCAGCCAGCCGCTCAGATGGGCGTAGCCGGCTTCACCCCACGGGAAACCGGTGAAAAACTCCACCCGGGCCAGCTCGGCCAGTAACCAAAGCGCTGCAAAGACAATAGCGCGTGATGTCCCACCCGCGGGCGCTACCGCTACAAAAACCGCGCAAGCTACGGCGTAGTAGGTCGCCAGGAAAATCGCCAGGCCACCGACCGCCAGCACCGTCAGCGGCGCGGCCAGGCCACCGTACACATGCAACGAAATGAACAGCCACCAGAAGATCCCGCCCAGCCAGGCACTGGCGAACAGCCATCCCAGCAACAAGCCCTGCTTGAAGCGGGCGCAACGGTCGAGTTGCCAGGCCAGCACTGCAAGGGCCAGCAGCTGCAGCCACCAGACCGGCTGGCCCTGCATCAATCCAGAAGGAAAAGGCCATGCAATGCTCAAGGCATGGGCGCAGCCTGCTATTAAAACAAGCGCGTAATCAAGGAAGGAAAGTCCTTTGCGCTGCTTGGGGTGCCCGATATGCTCCAGCAATGCCGGCATGGTGGGCAACTGGGACATCATGCTGTGAATCGAATGTTTGCCCATTGCTGCGTTTTCCCTGGAGTGCCTCAGGCGCTCGCCTTGACTGGCGCCACCTTGAACCAGCGTACCGCACCACCCTTGGTGTGCAGCACGGTGAACTGAAGCCCGGCGAGCGCATAGAGCTCGCCGCGCTTGGGCACATGGCCCATCTCGTGGGCCACCAGGCCGCCTATGGTCTCAAAGTCGGTCTCGGGCAATTCAACACCAAAGGCCTCGTTGACACGCTCGATCGACGTGTCGCCACTGACACGGTAAGTGTGGTCTGTCAGACCGAAGATGTCGCCGTCGTCCTCGGCAATGTCGAACTCGTCCTCGATCTCGCCGACGATCTGCTCGAGCACATCTTCAATCGTGATGAGCCCCGCGACACGGCCGAATTCGTCGATGACGATGGCCAGGTGGTTGCGGTTGCCGCGAAATTCACGCAGCAGGTCGTTCAGCCCCTTGCTCTCGGGCACAAACACCGCCGGCCGCAGCAGTGCGCGGATGTTGAGTTCGGGCGCACGCTGCAGCTTGAGCAGATCCTTGGCCATTAAAATGCCAATGATGTTTTCTTTTTCGTTCTCGTAGACGGGAAAGCGCGAGTGGGCGGTGTCGATCACCAGGTGCAGCAGCTCGTCAAAGGGTGCCTCGATGTTGATGGCATCCATGCGGGGCGCGGCCACCATCACGTCCCCGGCCGTCATGTCGGCCATGCGGATCACGCCTTCGAGCATCTCGCGGCTTTGTGCGCCTATGACCTCGTTGTCCTGCGCTTCAACCAGGGTTTCAATCAGCTCGGCTTTGGAGTCGGGCCCGGGGTGAAGCATCTCGGCAAGCTTCTGGAGAAAGCCGCGTTTGTCTTCGGGCTTGGGCGGTCTACTGGGAGGGGTGTCGGACACGGAGGTGTTCGGTAGTTGGCAAGCTGACAAGGATAACGTATTCAAGTGGCGCGCAGCGCGGCTGCTCAGGCTACATCCAACAGACTCAGGACCAGACGGGAAGCAAGCGCCCGTTGGGAGCTCTCAAGTCAAGCAGGGGCCGCGGGTCCGGCTTTGCCGGCCCGCAGGCGCAGCGGCCCCCTCGGGGGCAGGGAGCTACACGCAGTGAGCGACCGTGGGGGTCAACATCTGACTAGCGCTGCGGCATGTCCTTGACCGAATAACCCAAACTCACGGTGGCATCGGCTGGAATCGGCGGCATGCTTTCGTTCCAGCGCTTCCATTCCTCGCGCATGGCCGCCAGCCGTTCGGGCTCGCAGCCCGCCAGGTTGGCGCGCTCGCGCTCGTCGGCGGGGATGTTGAAGAGGTATTCGTTGCCGTCCACCTGCAGGTACTTCCAATCGCCGTCGCGCAGGGCGCGCTGGCTCCGGTGGTTCATGCGCCAGTGCAGCGGCCGGGGAAAACTGTGGCCGGGTTGCTGCAGCACCGGCAGGAGGGAAACGCCGTCCAGCGGATAGCCTGGAGCGGCCTGCACGCCGGCCGCGTCCAGCATGGTGGCCGACCAGTCCATGGTCATGCAGTGCTGTTCGCTGACCTGGCTGGAGGCGATCTGTGCGGGCCAGTGCGCAATCCATGGCACGCGAATACCGCCTTCGGTGAGGTCCATCTTGCCGCCGACCAGCGGCCAGTTATCGGAAAAGCGTTCGCCGCCGTTGTCGCTGGTGAACACCACCAGCGTGTTGTCGGCCAGTCCGTGCCGACGCAGGGCTTGCATCGCCTGGCCAATGCCTTCATCCATGTGGTGGATCATGCGGCGGTAGCTGTGGATGTTGCCGCCGTGCAGGTGGAACAGGTTGCCCTTGATGTCCTGCGCCAGCGCCTCGTCGTCACGCGTTTCCCAGGGCCAGTGCGGCGCGGTGTAGTGCATGCTCAGGAAGAAGGGCGTGCCGGCTTTGGCGCCGTCTGCCATGCGGGCTATGTAGTCCACCGAGCGCTGCGAGATCAGGTCGGTCAGGTAGCCGTCTTCCCTCTTTTCCTCCTCGCCGAACCACAGGTCGTGGCTGCCGTTCGATGAGCAATGCGTGAAGTAGTCCACCCCGCCGGACATGGGGCCGAAAAACTCTTCATACCCTGAGCGCAGGGGCCCGAAAGACGGCGGGTAGCCGAGATGCCATTTTCCGACCAGCGCCGTGCGGTAACCGCTCTCCTTCAGCAGCGAGGGCAGCGTGGGGTGTTCGGGCGGCAGGCCCAGCGTGGTGTTGCCGCGGCTTTTGCTGTTGATCGGCTCTTCGGCGGCGCCGCGCAGGCGGTATTGGTAGCGCGCCGTCATCAGGGCGAAGCGGGTGGGCGAGCACACCGGGGAGTTGGAATACCCCTGGGTGAACTTCATGCCTCCAGCGGCCAGGCTGTCGAGCACCGGCGACACAGGCGCCCGGCCACCGTAGCAACCCAGGTCGGCATAACCGAGGTCGTCCGCGACGATAAAGACGATGTTGGGGCGTTGCGAGGTGGCCAAAGCTGTATTCACCCGCTCAGGATTCGGGCTTGAAGCCGGAACGCCGGATCACCGGCGTCCACTGCGTGTTGAAGGCCTTGAACGACGCCTCTGTCTGTGCTTGGGTCATGGCCACGGGCACCATTTTGGCGGCCGTGAACTTCGCGCGCGTTTCGGGTTCCGACATGATCTGGAACACCGTCTTGCTGAGCAACTCCACGGTGGCCTTGGGCGTGGTGGACGGCGCGAAAAACGTGTTCCAGCCGATAGCACTGAGCGGCAAGCCCTGCTCCTTGAAGGTGGGCACGGTGGGCGAAAGCGGCGAGCGCTTGGCGCCCGACGTGGCCAGGATGCGCAGCTTGCCGCCTTCATGCTGCGGCAGCAAGGAGTCCAGCGTGTCAAAAGCCAGCGGAATCTGCCCGCCGATCAGGTCGGTGATCAGCGGGGCCGAACCCCGGTAACCCACCACCTCGATGTTCACCTGCGCCATGTAACTGAGCATCAATGCGAAGAAATGCGGCAGGCTGCCGGTGCCGGGCACACCGGCATTGGCCTTGTTCGGGTTGGCGCGAATCCACGCCAGCATGTGCTGCACCTCTTTCACCGGCAAGGCGGCGCCCACCGCCACCCCAAAATCGTAATCAGTGACGGCGGCGACCGGTACGAAGTCCTTTTGCACGTCATATTTGAGGTCTTTATAGATGAGGGGCGACACGCTCATCACTGCAGGGTTACCAAGCAGCAACACCGTCTGGTCTGGCGGAGTATTGACCAGCTGCTGCGCAGCCAGCCGGCCACCCGCACCGACGCGGTTTTCCACAATCACCGTCCTTTTAAGCAACTGCTGCAGGCGGTCGGCCACCAGGCGGGCAGCGCGGTCTGTGCCGCCACCCGGCGGGTAACCCACCACAATGCGTATTGGACCGCTTTGAGCGCTTGCCCAGCGCGGCAAGGCGACGCTGGCGGCCAATGCCCCTGCTGTTGTGTGAACCAGAACTTTCCGGCGGTTGAGGGCAAGCGGTGCGGGCAAAAGGGGCTGTGACATGATGTTCTCCGGTTTGGAGCCGCGATTGTCCTGGCACCCCCATTGATTGCGGAAATCAACCATTCTCGGTATAAACCCGAATGCCCCATGTCCCTCCCGCCGTGCCGCGTCTGATGCAGCCCGAAACGCTCGACGACCTCCTGCTGTACCGGCTGAGCCGCCTGCAGGCGGCCGCCGGTGGTGTCGTGGTGCGCTACTGCGAAGGCCAGTTCGGCATCACCCGGCGCGAGTGGCGCATCCTGGCCATGCTGGCTACACGCGGCCCCATGGGCTCATCCGCGCTGGCAGAGCAGGCACACCTGGATCGTCCACGCACATCGAAGGCCGTGACGGCGCTGGCCGCTAAAAAGCTGGTCAACCGCACCAGCCGCGCGGGGGACGCGCGCCACATCCTGCTGGCCCTCACGCCTGCAGGAGTTGTCCTGTACAACGAGTTGTTTCCGCTGGTCAGTCAGATCAACCGCGAGGTGCTTGCGGCCCTGACACCCCAGGAAACGGCACTCCTTGGTGACATGCTGGAACGCCTGCAGCAGCGCGCCAATGGCTTGGCCGGGCAAGACGGCCTTCCGCTGGCCGACCGGCGCCATGGCAGTAGCGCGCGGCGCTACAAACCCGCTGCAGATTGATTTTTTTGGCCTGTGGCCATCTCCATTCAAGCAAGGGCCGCGGATCTGGCTTTGCCAGTCCGCAGGCGCAGCGGCCCCCTCGGGGGGCAGCGACCCACACGAAGTGGGGGAGCGTGGGGGCTGGCTCTAGATAGGCATGCGGTCGCGCCCGTCCCGCACGCCCTGCCGCACTTCCTGAACCATCGCCAGGATGCCCCAGAACTGCTTGGCCTGCACTTTCAGCCGGTAATCGGTCTGGGCGATCTGCTCTTCGACGATTTCCGTCACGCGTGAATCCAGGTCGGCCGGCGGCAGCTTGAGGTAGGCCTCGCTCTCGGAGCCGTCGCGCTCGATCACCGCGCCGGCCTTGCGGGCGATGTTGAGCATGGCGGTGTTTTCGCTGAGCGCGTGAATGAACATCATGCTCACGCCCTCATTGCGCGCATGCATGACGGCGCGGTCGAACAGGCGTGCGCCGTAGCCGCGCCCGCGTGCGTGCTGGAGCACCGACACACCGAATTCCGCGCAGCTCTTGAGCTCGGGGTCGATCGACAACGCCAGATGCGCCATGGCAATGAGTTCCAGCTTGCGGTTGTAGATGCCGAAGATCTCGTCGCGCTCGAAGTTCAGGCCCGCAACGTAGCGATGGATCTGCTCATCGCTGGCTGAATAGCCGAAACGCAGATAGCGGTCATGCGCGTCCAGTGCCAGCAAGTGTTTTTCAATGCGCTGACCGTGGCCCGGGCCAATGGAGCGGATAGGCACCATCACGGGCGGCTTGTGCTGCACGCGCACCGCAGCCGCCACAGGCGGGCGGAAGAATTCCTTGCCTGCGGAAAGAGATGCCTTGAACAGGGTGCTGGGAGTAAGCATGAACTCAATATAAGGGTTTTCCCTAGAATGTCCAGCCTTGAAGGCCATTCGGGCGGGCAGATCTAACCGGTCACGCCAACTTATAAGGGGGAAAGGCTCCAAGCCCTTTAGCTGTCTACATAAGTAGCTACAAAAATAGTAGCAATATGCCTCGCAATCGCCGTTTGTGTTGGTATTAATCGACACTGAAAGGGAGATTGACCCCTAAATCTGCCTCCGGATTGGGCGCTGGCAGCGCCGCACAGGCAAGCGGGACAACGCTTAAACCGGCACCGCGGTGGTGGTCTTCACGCGGTCCAGCACAAAGCTGGTCTTGCAGTCCTGCACGCTGGGGTGCTTGAGCAGGGTGTCCATGATGAAACGGCTGTAATGGCCCATGTCGGCGACCACCACGCGCAGCAGGTAGTCCATTTCGCCGGTAAGTGCCGCGCACTCCACCACCTCGGGCCAGGTCTGGACGCTGGCACGAAACAGGTCCATGGGGTTTCGTTTGTGGGATTCGGTGTGTTTTTCAAGCCGCACATTGATATAGGCGGTGAGCCCCAGGCCGACCGACTCGGGCTTGACCAGCGCCACATACCGGTCGATCACGCCGCTTTCCTCCAACCGCTTGACCCGGCGCAACACGGCGCTGGGCGACAGGCTGACCTGCTCGGCGATTTGCTCATAAGTGGCCCGCCCATCGGCTTGAAGGCTGCGCAATATGAGCTTGTCCAGCTTGTCCAATGCTTCCATGATCCATATTCTGCAGCTTTAATGCGTGCTCATCAACAGTGACGCCTTAATTTGCATAAAAATTGATCCGCCCCGCGTTTACAGTGGATCTGCCTGTATTTTTGAACCGCATGGAGACACGCATGAACGCAGCCCCCCGCCCCGCCACACCTTCTACCGTGTCGCCGCAAGCCGCAGCCGCCTGGGACAATCCCATGGGCACCGACGGCTTCGAATTTATTGAATACGCCGCGCCCGACCCGGCCGCCATGGGTGCGCTGTTCGAGCGCATGGGCTTCAAGCCGATTGCCAAACACCGCCACAAGAACGTGACGCTGTATCGCCAGGGCGGCATCAACTTCATCATCAACGCCGAGCCCGATTCATTTGCCCAGCGTTTTGCACGCCAGCATGGGCCCAGCGTTTGCGCCATCGCCTTTCGCGTGCAGGACGCCAAAGCCGCTTACGAACGCGCCATTGCATTGGGCGCCTGGGGTTATGCGCACACCGCCGGACCCGGCGAGCTGAACATCCCCGCCATCAAGGGGATCGGCGACTCCATCATTTACTTCATCGACCGGTGGCGCGGCAAGAACGGTGCCAAGGACGGCGACATCGGCAACATCGGTTTCTTCGACGTGGACTTCGAGCCCCTGCCAGGCGCCGAACTGAACCCCGTAGGCCACGGCCTGACTTATATCGACCACCTGACACACAACGTGCACCGCGGCCGCATGGCCGAATGGTCGGGCTTTTATGAGCGCCTGTTCAATTTCCGCGAGGTGCGCTACTTCGACATCGAAGGCCAGGCCACCGGCGTCAAGAGCAAGGCTATGACCAGCCCCTGCGGCAAAATCCGCATCCCCATCAATGAAGAAGGCAACGAAAAAGCCGGCCAGATTCAGGAGTACCTGGACAAATACCAGGGCGAAGGCATCCAGCACATTGCCATGGGCTCCGACGACCTGTATGCCACAGTGGATGCTCTGCAACTCAGCGGCATGAAGCTGCTGAGCACGGGCGACACCTATTACGAGCTGCTCGACAAACGCATTCCCGGCCACGGCGAGAATGTGGCTGCGCTTCAGGCACGCAACATTTTGGTGGACGGCACGCCCGGTGAGCTGTTGCTGCAGATTTTCAGCGAGAACCAGCTGGGCCCGATCTTCTTTGAGTTCATCCAGCGCAAAGGCAACCAGGGTTTTGGCGAAGGCAACTTCAAGGCCCTGTTTGAAAGCATAGAGCTGGACCAAATGCGCCGCGGCGTGCTGGAAAAGGCGTGAAGAACAACATGCCACAGGAGAACGGGAATGCCGGAGCACGCGCCGCGAAGGGCCGCCCCGAGCAAGCGACGGCCCCCTCGGGGGGCAGCGAACCACACGCAGTGGGCAGCGTGGGGGTCACATCCTACGGCGCCAGTGACCGCCCGCCACGCGGCGACTATTCGCGCGCCAGCGCCGACTACACCTGCCCGCAGAACTACGCGGGCTACACGCCAGCCGACCACGACACCTACCGGCGCCTGTATGAGCGCCAGGCCGCATTGCTGCCGGGCCTGGCCTGCGACGAATTCATCGCCGCCTTGCCCTCGCTGGGCGCCAGCGACCACATTCCGCGCTTTGAAGACATCAACAAGCGGCTGTACAAGGCCACAGGCTGGGAAATCGTCACCGTGCCCGGCCTGATTCCCGAGGTGCCCTTCTTCACGCTGCTGGCCAACCGCAAGTTTCCGGTGACCGACTGGATCAGGAGGCCGGAAGAGTTTGACTACATCGTGGAGCCCGATGTTTTTCACGACCTGTTCGGCCATGTGCCATTGCTGTTCAACCCCATCTTTGCCGACCACATGCAGGAGTACGGCAAAGGCGGACTCAAGGCGCATGGGCTGGGCGCCTGCGAGCAACTCAGCCGGCTCTACTGGTACACCATCGAGTTCGGGTTGATCCAGCAAAAAGATGGCCTGCGCGCTTATGGTGCGGGCATCCTGAGTTCATCCGGCGAACTGAGGCATTCGGTGCAAAGCCCCGAACCGCAGCGCCTTCCGCTGGACATCGAACGTGTCATGCGCACCCGCTACAAGATCGACAGCTACCAGCAGACCTACTTTGTCATCCAGAGTTTCCAGGAGCTGTTCGACAAGACCGCGCCGGACTTCACCCCGATTTATGAGCGCCTTCGGGGTCTGCCCGAAATTGCAGCGGATGCAAAGCTTGCTGAAGAGGAACCCTTTAGTACTGAAATCGATGAGGAGTGGAATACTTCCACCGCAAGCCGCCCTTCGTAAAATCTTACGAAGTTTTAGCCCGCGCAATCTGGCCGCGCAGGTATATCCAGGCAACGGGAATCAACGCAGAAAGACCGGCGTAAGCAGCAAAAACAAGCGTCACTTGTGCCTGAAGTGCTAGTCCGTGCAACAAAGGCCCTGTCGCAGCACCAAGAAAAATGGCGCCGACCAGCCATGGGCCAGCGGTTGCAGGATTGTCCTGCACCACCGCTGCCTGCAGCCTCGCGGAAAGCACATTGAGCCCTAGTTCCCATAGCAACAGGCCCAACAGGAAGTTAACGGCACTGTTGGCGGTGGCCATGCCAAGCACACCCAGGGCTACCACCAACCCGGGAAAGAACAGCCCCTCTTTTGCCTTGTTTGAAGGGTGCATCGCGCTAGCCAACAGGACAAGCCCCGCTGCGGTCTTGCAAAAGGCAATGGCATATGCCAGGTGCTCGAGCACCACGCCGCGCTGCTGAACATTTTGTACTGCGTAAGCCCAGAAACCCGGCTGCCCCACGAAAAGCAAAAAAATGACCGCAAGGCCTAGCAATCGGTCTGGCCGTGCTGCCGATTTGGTTGATGTGGTCAATACCTGGGGCGCGACCGGGGCGCGGTAGAGCACAAGACCAACGCCAGTGATTGTCAAAAAGACGATGCTCAACTGCACCATCAGAAACGCATAACCTCCAAAGCCGCCTGTCATCTGCACGGCCACAATGGCAAAGCCGCTGATAAGCAAAGTCACGGCCAGTCGCAGCGAAAAGGCCGAATGCCGGTTGGCCGCGGCAGCGGCTGTGGTAGCCCCCAGAAATTGCAATGCACCGCAAGCTGCGCCCACAACAAACCAGCAAGCAAGCATGGCCTGCGAAGACAAACGAGCGGATACCAGCACGCTTACCAGCAAAATACCCACTGCTGCCATCGCATGTGAACGCTTCAATCGCGCAAACTTCAGCGCAGGCAACCCTAAAGTGGCTACCATCTGCCCCACCATATAGGCACTGGCAATCAATCCCGCCTGTGCAAACGGAAGGCGCGACTCGGCAACCAGCGCTACCACCAGTAGCGGCATGAGGTGCATAGGCAAGGAGGCCGCCGCTGACAGGAGACTTGCGCCAAAAACGGGAAGCGCCACTAGCTACTCTTCGTGCTTGTTGCGCTTGCGTGTTGCCGCGGTGTACTGGCCCGTTTCAGGTGCTTCATTGGGCACTTCCACCCGAATCGTCTTGCGGTAGCCCACCCAGTCTTCGGGCGTCATCGCAGGCACTCCGTTGTCCATGAGGCCCAGGCCGTCACGCTCGGCATGCTTGTGGGCGCGCTCGCCATAGGTGCCGCGCATCAGAGGCTGCACCTGAAACAGCGGCGCCACTTTGGGGATGTTGATGATCACATCGGTTGCCAGCAACTGGATATTGATGAACAGGGGAAATGGCTGAAAACGGTCAGATTCGAGCAGCCCCTCGAAACACGAATATTGGTGGCTGGGACGAATATTGGCGAGCGGCCGAATCAGCACGCTCCAGTCCGGCCGGGTGGCGCACAACAAACCCGACCAGATCTGCACAAAGCCACGCATCGGCAATATCGAAAGATAGGGTGGAGCCAACCCCTTGATGTCTTCCGGCGCATGCTCATCCCAGTAGTCAGAAAAACCGGGCAAGTGGGCTTGAGAAAGCGGCCGCCATTCATCTGTTTCCAGGTCCAGGTAAGAGACATCGGCACCATTCCATTTGAGCGAAATGTCTTCAGGCGGAAAAATGTACCAGCCGAACGACGAGGCTGTTCGCATGGGTTCGCAATGGCGAAAGGCCATGGTGGGCATGGTGCCCAGCGCCGCTTTGTCCGCCCGCATAGGCGCAATGGCAGCCGGATAAACATTGTGAAATGTGACGGTAGGCCCGTCCTCGGAATTGTTGTTATCCGGCTGCATCTGCTTTATTTTCTCCCTCAACTATCCAGAATTTTTATGCGTGTTGCTTAGCAAGGTGTGCTGCAAGCGCGGGCATGATGGTGCCGGCGCCCATCAGAACTACCGACTTCCTGGCCACATGGGCCTTGACGGTTGGAGAAATGATTCCCGCGCCAGCCGCTACGCGTTTCTGAACATGCGCTTTAACTGTCGGGTTGATGGCGCCAGCGCCCATTTGCACAGTCCTTTTTTGCAAGTGTGCTTTCACCGCGGGACTTATCAAACCGTTGCCCATCTGAACGGTCTTCTTCTGCAGATGTGACTTCACGGCTGGGCTGATCAAACCAGTTCCCATCTCCACTTTTTTCTTCGCCAGATGAGCGGCCAGAACCAGAGTGACATATCCGCCCCCCATCAACACCGTTTTCTTTTGCAAATGAGTTTTCACAGTAGGGGATATCCATCCAGACCCCATCTGCACGGTCTTCTTCTGCAGATGTGACTTCACGGCTGGGCTGATCAAACCAGTTCCCATCTCCACTTTTTTCTTCGCCAGATGAGCGGCCAGAACCGGAGTGACATATCCTCCGCCCATCAAGACTACCGGCTTCTTCTGCACATGCGCTTTGACGGCGGGGGAAATAAAGCCCGCACCAAACTGCACTTTTTTCATCAGACTCTCCTGAATAAAGATTAAAAACCACCCGGACGAGTGGCCGAATGCAATCTAACATGTGCTCTTTTTGCCGGACAATATATTGCTCGCGATGCGGCCAAACAGTCGTCAATCAACAACAGCGCAATTGTTGTCTGGTGCGCAGGCACACTTTCGCCCTCGGCTGTCAACTTAATTAGGTGATCACCACACGGCCAACACCCTCAAACGTGCCGTAGCGGTCAGACGAAGCTGCACACCCCCGCGTCCCGATCAAAGTGAAGCCCACATGAAAAGTAATAATTCAGCACTAAAGCAACGGCACGCGCGTCTCAGCGCCACATCTCGATAGTTGTTTCATTCAGACGACCCCTCCTACAAACAGAGGAGGTAAAATTTTGTTACACCGTCTACGATGAGGCTCCCATTGATCGAACTCCCTGCTGCCATGACAAGAAACACGAAAGTGTTATTGGTCATGGATGTCGTCGAGTCGGTCCGGATCATGGAGCAGGACCAGGATGGCTTTGTACGGCGGTGGCAACAACTCGTGGAAGAAGCGGAGCAGAACGTGCTGCCGCTGCATGGCGGCCGCATCGTCAAAAGCCTGGGTGATGGCCTGATGCTGGAGTTTACCAACGCCCAGGGCTGCGTCAAAACGGCCTTTGCGCTGCATCAGTTTGCCCGGCAAGCCAATGCCGGCGTGCCACCCGAATATCAGATGCACCTGCGCATCGGGGGCCACCTCGCCAGCTTCGTGACCGATCAACATGACATCTACGGCACCGATGTCAACCTGACGTCGCGGGTCAGCACCTTGGCTGGACCTGGCGAGACAGTGGTGACGGCAGATCTGCGTGATCAGCTAACGCCCATGATTGATGCCGATGTTGAAGATCTCGGCGAATGCCACCTCAAACACGTCGAAAAGCCAGTGAGAATCTATCGCGCAGGACCTGTCGGGCATGCGCCCGTCATACAACTAGGTAATACGGTCCGATTGGACTTGCGCCCAACAATAGCGGTCGTTCCTTTTGCGATGCGCAGCAGCGAACCTGGACATGAATTGCTTGGTGAGGCGTTGGCGGATGAAGTGATTGCCGCACTGTCCAGAACCTCCGAACTGCATGTGATCTCTCGTCTGTCGACAACTGCTTTTCGAGGGCGTGAACAAGCTCTTGAGGACATACGCACGCATCTAGGCGCAACTTACATTCTGTCAGGTACTTGTCGCAGTGCGGGAACACATTTGGCACTGTTCGTTGAATTGATCGAAGCAAAGACAGGGCACATTCTTTGGGCCGACAGTCTCAAAGGACAAGTACACGGCCTGTTTGCAGCAGACGATGAAATAATTTCCCGGCTAGTTGCAGCTATTAGTTCATCGGTTATGTCGAAACAACTTCAGCAGGCACGCAGCCAGGCGCTGCCGACTCTTGAGGGTTACACGCTCCTCCTCGGTGCAGTGGCGCTCATGCATCGAAATTCCGCATCAGACCTTGAACGTGCGCGCCAGATGCTCGAACATTTGATTGATAGAAGTCGCCGTCATCCCGCTCCATACGCTTGGCTAGCTAAATTGCATGTACTACGGGTACAGCAAGGGTGGTTTGAAGACAGAGAGATGGAAGCTCGGATGGCGTTGGACTGCACGAAGCATGCATTGGACAATGACCCCAATTCGTCATTAGCCCTCACCATTGATGGATTTGTACGCACAAATCTGATGAAGGATCTTGATGGAGCAGCGCGGCGTTACGAAACGGCATTGCATCTCAATCCAAACGAATCGCTTGCATGGTTGCTCGCCGGAACATTGAATGCCTTTCAAGGCAAAGGCGCTGATGCACTTGAGTCCAGCGAGAGAGCGCTTCGGCTTTCTCCGCTCGATCCAATGCGGTATTTCTACGATTCGCTCGCCGCTTCTGCCGCAATTACTGCGGGGAAATACGATCGGGCAATCGAGCTTGCCAAGCGATCTCTTAGAGCTAATCGCTCGCATACTTCCACTTATCGCGCGCTAGCGATTGCGCAATCACTGTCCGGCGAGCTTAACGATGCCCAAGAAACCATCAAAAGGCTTCTAGAGCTTGAGCCTTCATTCACGATAACGAAATTCCTTGAGAGGACGCCCGCAAAAGGCGAACTCGCCGGCAAGGTGGCCGACGCATTGGTTCGCGCCGGTGTGCCTCTTTAAAAACTTGTTAATTTAGGAGTACCAAATGAGTGCATTAGGTGGTTGGGGTGGTTGGGGTGGTTGGGGTGGTTGGGGTGGTTGGGGTGGTTGGGGTGGTTGGGGTGGTTGGGGGCTTTCGGGTGCGGACGCCAACCCTCTGCTGTCAGAGGCACTGACTCAAAATCGTGGAGCGGTAGTGGGACCGTTCCAAGGCGCTACGTTACCGGTTGACCTTCCGTTACCGTTGGACAAACCTGACCGCTTGACCCGTTGGGATGTTGTACCCAGGTTGCAGGCTTGTGAAATCGAACTTCTTTCTGGCCTAGTCTTCACCGTTAAAGGCGAAGCCATCACAGTTAGTTTTGTTGACCTGCAAAGCAAACCCTTCAAAGATCATGCGCTCACGCATTTGGTTCGACCAACAAAGAAGGTATTTAAACAGCAACTCGACTTAGTTGCCAACTATGCGGAGTTACGTGAAAGCCGGGGCAGTGAAGTTCTTGCCGAAGCGATGCCTTCTCAGGTACCTTTTTGGGGAAGCATTATCGGCCTCCAACCTCATCGACATAAATGGACTCAAGAGCTGATTGCTTTAGCGCTATCGATGACCGTAGATATAGAGATGCGGTTGAAGCACGCATTTGCGTGTCCTCGTCCAGCGGAACTCTCGCCACAAATCCAACCAATGCTTCAAACCCCAGGCCACGCTAGCTGGCCGAGCGGGCACTCGACCGAGTCATTTATGGTGGCGACACTAATTCAAGCACTGCTGCAGCATGCAAATGGGACCGGCAAAGCCCTGGAGGAACAGTTGCAACGACTTGCTGCACGCGTCGCCGTCAATCGTACCGTAGCGGGTTTGCATTACCCCGTGGACAGCGCGGTTGGACGTTTACTCGGCACAGCGCTGGCTGATTTTTTCGTTGCTCGCTGCCTCGGCGGCAAAATACATCAGCGTGGTTTCGATGGTCCAAAATTCCATGGCCCCAAAGACAGCGTAGTAGATTTTGACCCGCGTGTATCCATGATCGACAATAAAAGCGGGTACTACCAGTATTCATCGACTGCTTCGACCATCGCAGCGTCACCCCTGCTGGCTTTCATGTGGAAAAAAGCAGCTGCCGAGTGGCAACCCCTCAAATAAGCGCGCCATGACCTGGACCAAACTGCCCAAGGGCGAGTTCACGGGCATTGACTGGGCCAAGCCCAATGCCACCAACGGCTTTGACCCCTACCTGGTATGGGCCGAGGCTGACAACTTCTCTGGCTACGGCGAGAAGCCGCCCAAATGGCTGCCAATTGCCATGGAACTCACCGCCGGTACGACGGTGCAACAGCTCATTGCTGCCGCGTCACCCAAATGGCTGCATGTGCCAGCGGTTTACACCAGCCGCGCTGCGCTCAAGGGTTTGCGGTTTTGCACAGCGCGGGTCAGGCCGGCATTTTTCAAACAGCTGCAGCCGGGCGGCAGCCTGCACGCACTGGTGTTGCGCCTTGAACTGGGATTGCCGGCGGCGGAATATGCCGATGACCCGACAGGAGGCTCGCAAGACAGTCCACTCCCGCATTCGAACGGACCGTCTTACCAGGCCGATTTGAAGGCCGAGCAGTTGCTTTCCGGCAAGGTTTTGGCGTTGATCGACGACAGCCTGGCCCTGGCCCATGCAAACTTCCTTCACCAGGGCAAGGCGCGCACCCGTTACTTCTGGCGGCAAGACGCCCAAGGCAAGGGCCGCGTGCCCGCAGGCCTGGGTTATGGCCACGAGCTGACCGCCGCTGACATCAACGCAGCCATGCAAGCCAACACCTACAACGGCTTGGTGGACGAAAGTGCTGTCTACGTTGCGCTGGGACTTTCCACACTCGGCAAGAAGATGCCCAAGCGCGAACATTTCTTCCACGCCCTGGATACCTCCGTGAGTCACGGCACCCATGTCATGGACTTGGCGGCCGGCCCACGCACGCTGCTGGCCCAGGTCGCCAATTTGCCGCCCACGTTTGACGCACCACCCAGTTGGGCACGAGCAGACGACGACGCCAGCCGCGCGCCGCTGATCGCCGTGCAGCTGGACTACGACACCGTGCGGGACACCTCGGGGGGCTCGATGAACGTGCATGTGCTTGACGGGCTGATGTACGTGCTGTCGCGCTGCACTGACAGCGCCAAGGTGACCGTCAACATCAGTTTCGGCACACTGGCCGGCCCGCATGATGGCACGTCGCTGCTGGAAGCTGCGATGGACCAACTGACCACCCTGATGCACGGACGTCTGCAGATCGCACTGGCCGCCGGCAACAGCTACCAGTTACGCACGCACGCGAACGCAACGCTATCAAAAAATGAGCGCGCCATGCTTCACTGGCGCTCGCTTCCTGATGATTCGACTCAAAGTTTTGTGGAGCTGTGGATCGAGGAAGACCGCGATGGCCTTGCCATAGAAATCACGCCGCCAGGCCGGGCCGCCCTGCCCCTGTTGAAATTTGGTGAATCGCGAATGTGGACCGACGGCGGCAAACAGCCGCTGTGCGCGCTGATCTACCCGAAAACAGTCGCCACCGGACGGCGCGGCACCTGTGCCCTGCTGGCGCTAGCACCCACTTTCAGTTTTGATGAAAAAACCGTGACCGCCCCGAATGGGGTGTGGCAAATCACACTGACCAATACCGGCAAGAAGGCAGTCACGGTAGACGCCTACATAGAGCGGGATGACGTGGTTAGCGGCACCCGTAGCGGAGCACGCCAGTCGCATTTCGAAGACAAGTGGTACGACACCAGCGGCAACCCTGGCTCGTTTGTGGACCACCCTGACAATCCGAGCCTGATCCGCCGCAGCGGCAATTTCAACAGCATTGCCACGGGTGGCAAAACAGTGTCGGTTGGCGGCACCCGCATCACCGGGCCGCGCTGGGCCCACTATTCACCGCAAAGGCCTGACCCCGATGCCGGACGCCCCCAACGACGAGGCGTCGTCAGGACTCCCGACGCGGAAGCTTTCAGTGACGAGAATCCGGCAGCGCTCGGTGTAAATGCGGCGGGAACGCGCAGCACCGCTGTGATGCGTCTCAGAGGCACCAGTGACGCATCGCCGCAGGTCGCGCGGCGAATCCTGAACGCGATGTAGCCTTGAAGGCAACGCAATGTTGCTTGGAGCACTTCAACGCGCGAAAGCTGGCAGGCCCTAGTGTCTTGAGTAAGGCCATCCGTTGGTCTGCCGCTTCGTCTTGCTAACTCCGGGCGGCCTACAAGGACACCCTGCAAATTACCTCTTTTCAGGGATAACGCTTGGCTCTACACTCACAACGCCTTAACACAGCGTTGCATTTTTTACGATTTCAACTTTGACTACAGGAGAGAAATATGGGCTGGTTTATGAAAGAGCACGATATCTACATTGGCAGCATGCTTGACGAATTGAATCTTCGCTTCGCGCCGCCCCAAGGTAAAGATACACACCACGGTGGAATTGAGGAAATGGTGGCACTGCAAAAAGAATTCAAGATTTTCAAGAAGGGGCGTTCTTTCAAAACCAGCGTGATGGCACTCAATCTTGGTGCTCGAAACAACGAAGTCAAGACCCGCTGGTACGACCTGGTGGGTGCGCTCAGCAAGCACGACTCAAATCGTCCCAAGCAGAACGGCGATGTTGCAATCGTCAGCGTCTTGATTAAGAACCTGGCGTCCAAAGCGCCACTTCCCGTGTACTTCACCTCCCACGACATGCGCGGTGACAAACAGAATGCTCAAGTGAAGATCACCGACAAAAGCCGCCCCGTCCATTACCTGGAACAGGACTACCTCACAATCTCATTGCCCATGCAATCGGTACAGGCGGCAACCGCCGTGCGACAAGCCAAAGCTGCAGCAAAACCCGGCAAACCTCGCGCGAAAAAGTAAGGGCTCGTGAGAGATGGCGCAGGAAATGCCGTGACTGCGCCTCCTCTGCAAGGCTCCATGGAGCAATTGCTCTCCAGCGTCGAGCAGTATTACACCCAAAAGCTCATCACCCATGGGGCCACGCCGCTTGGGGTTGACTGGTCTTGCGTGCCAACGCAGGAGATGCGGTTTGTCCAATTGCTCAAGCTTTGCAATTTTTCTTCCCCGCTCACCTTGAATGATGTGGGTTGCGGCTATGGAGCGCTGCTTGCATTTCTGGCCAAGCGCTACCGCGTCAAAACAATCGACTATCTGGGTATGGACCTCTCCCCCGCCATGGTCACCCAGGCGCGGTTGCTCTGGAGCAAACGGGCTCACATTGCTTTTGCTGTGGGGAGCAAGTGCCCCCGCGTCGCAGATTATTCAGTGGCCAGCGGCATTTTCAACGTGAAGTTGAACCAGGCTGATGAATTGTGGGAACAATTCATTATCCAAACCCTGGCCGACATGTCCACATCCAGCAGGCACGGGTTTGCAGTTAATTTTCTGGCGCCACTGCCCCCCGCCATTTCCGGGATCCCCGAGCTTTATCGCGCCCCTGCCGACATCTGGGCCGCGCATTGCGAACGGACCTTCAGGGCAAAGGTCGAGGTGATTGCAGATTACGGCATGCGTGAATACACGCTTCTGATCCGGAAAACCTGAGGCGCAGTTCAGGCTTGGAGTCTTGCAATAGGCAGAGATGCAACCCGCGCATGCTTCAGTGCCGTTTCAAAGATTTGGACACCGGTCAGATCAATCAGTTGCCGGGCCTGTTCAAACAATAACTCCGCATTGGCAGGTTCATTGTCCGCGACAAGCACCGAACCCCAAACAATAAGCGCCCGGCATTCCGCCAGCCGGTTGCTGCGCTGCTTTGAAACCGCAAGCGCTTCGCGGGCAAATACCAATGCCTGCTCGAAATTGCCCAAACGCTGCTCGCACTCCGCAAGGCCGACCAGCATCTCGGCTTCAAAATCAACAGCAACGCGGGTGCTCTCGATCAGCTTGAGTGCCTCGACAAACATCTGTTTTGCGCCTTCATAGTCCTGCCCCGTCAAATGCGATAAACCATTGCAGGATAGAGCGAAGATTTTCGAATAGGGGTTCTGATGCTTCTCGGCTATGTCGGCGACGGCAGCTGCGTGTTTCCGTGCCAGTGCGGCATCGTTTTTGCACCATGCAAGATCCACATACACATGATGTGCGATCTGGCGCATCACAGGATCATCCGGCAAGTCGGCATCCGCCGGCATCTGCTGGAGATAGGTTTGTGCCTCATCAAACCGCCCCATGCGGTTAAGCAGTCGAATACGAATACTGAGTGCCCATTGTTCAATGCTGAAGCCGATGAACTCCCGATCGAACGTGTCTATGCTCTTCAGTCCTTGCAGCGCAAGGTCGTTGGCGGCCAGGCCTTCGCGCAATAAACCGGCCCAGGCGTAGGCATGGCTGAGCGCAAGATTCAAGGTGGCGATCCGCCCGGCGTCCGTCCCCGCTGTCGGCAGAGTCAGCGCCTTCATGATGCTTTCCACATATCCATCAGCCGGTCCGCCGCTGGACTGCAGCATGCGGCCATGGGCGAACAGCAACAACTGAACAAGGCGGATGTCCACCTCGCTGGCTAGTTCCATGGCTTCCTGAATAAGCAATTGAACCTCTTCCAAACCGAGGCCTTCACGCCAACCCAGGTACACAATGCGGCCTCCCGCAAGCGCACGCAAGCTGTCGACCTGGGCGCTTCGCGGTTGGCCTTGGAGCAAGACACGTACTTTGCGCCAATGCTTGATCGCCTGAGCCGAGTCCGTCGAACCGACCCATCGAGCGGCGCGGGCTGCATAGCTCGCCGCATCAAGAGTTCGGCCCGCTGCCTCGTAATGATAGGCAATCAAACCGGCGTATTCGTCAAGCTGTTCGGCGTAATAGGCCTCCATGGCAATCGCAACCGCCGAATGGAGCGAGCCTCGCCGGACCTTCAGTTGCGTGCTGTACGCCACTTCCTGAATCAGCGGATGGCGAAAGGTAAAGCGGCGGCCGCCCATCGCTGGCTGCGGCAGGATGAGCTCCGCATGACACAGCCCGTCCAGTCCCTTCTCGATCACGCTAGCAAGGGGACTGGCCATGTGCTCCAGAACGGCCAGAGGAATTTCCTTGCCGATGATGGCGCACATCTGCAGCAGGGTTTTTTCGGGCTCACCCAAACGGTCAAGGCGGGCACCGATGACGGCTTGAACTGTAGCCGGAAGTGCACGCTCTATTTCATCCATTCCGCCTGCACGTAGCCCAGGATCGTCCGAAAGAAATCCGCCGTACGCCAGGGACCGGACCAGTTCCTCTGCAAAAAACGGATTGCCAGCGCTTCGTTTCACAACCAGCTCGCAAATCTGCTGGAGTTCTTGACGAGGACCAACCAGTGACCTGACCAGATGTTCCGTTTCTTCGACGGTCAATTGCTTCAGCTCTATTTTCTGAAAGTTCTCGGACTGAGTCCATGGCAAGCGATAGGTGAACCGGTAATTGAGCACTACCATGGTCTGAGTGCCGGCGGCAGCCTCGACTAGCGTCGCCACGAACTCCTCACTCGCCTCATCCAGCCAGTGCAGGTCTTCGATCAGGATCACCGAAGTCACACCTGCATCGTGCTTGATCAGCTCTCTCATGATGTTGAGCAACCGGAGATGTCGGGCCTTGGGGCTCAGCATGGACTGAAGGCTGTTGGCTTGGGCCACGCCCAGAAATTCGTACAGCAGCGCCAGATCGGTTTCCGCCAGAGGCCCAAGTTCAGTCATGCGTTCGACTATTCGCCCTCGGGCCACGGAAGCGTCGTCCGATGGAAGAATGCGAAAGAAAAAAGTCCGCAGAAGGCTCAACCCCGGCTGAAGGGGCGTCGCGTGGCCATATGGCTGGGCGCGCACTTCAAAAACGGGAACCTGCCGCGCGCGGCACCATTGGACGAATTCGTGGCACAGCCGGCTCTTGCCGGCACCCGGTTCACCCGAAATCCCCACCACACGAGCCTGCCCCCGCTCGGTGACGCGCAGCGCCTCTTTAAGGAGATCGATTTCCCGGTCCCGGCCCAGGAACAGAGTCAAGCTGGATTGGTGAAAATGCTGTGCCGCCGAGGCCGTCTTCAGCCCAGTCAGGGCATAGATGCCGGATTGCCCCGAGATGCCTTTCAGGATGTGCTCCCCCATGGGTTGCACTTCACACAAGGACCGGACCAGCACATAGCAGCTTTCAGTCAAGCAGATGCCGCCAGGGTCAGCAAGGCCCACGACCCGGCTCGCGAGATGAATGGTGAGCCCGTGGGCCCCCCCACCCTTGCCGTCGGCATGCCGGGGGTCTGACGCCACTTGGCCCGAATGCAGGCCGACCCGGATGCGCAAGCCCTGACCATCGGCCGCGAACGTTTGCTGCATATCAAGTGCAGCTTCACATGCCAGCAGGGCGTGCCCCTCCAGCGCTTTGGGTGCACCGAAAATGGCCATGACACCGTCGCCCAGCGTTCGTACGACTGTGCCGTCAAACTTCTCGACCGACTCGCACATGCGCGCAAGCGCCGGGCCCAGGCGTTCCATGGCCTGCTCCGCATCGAGATCGGCAATCTGCTCTGTGGAACTCACGATGTCGGCAAAAAGGACTGTGGCCTGCTTGAGCTCACCCCACGCGCTGGCGGCAGGTATGGTCGTTGCCGCCGGGACACCCGCGTTTTGCGGGGCGCCACATGCCCCACAGAACCGTGCGGACGGGCCACACTCCTGTCCACAGTGGCGGCACACCAGTGACAAACCTGCCCCACAGTCCTCGCAGAACCGGTTTCCGTCGGGGTTAGCAGCCAAGCACGATACGCAACGCAACGACATCTTTAGGGGAACCCTCAACAACGAGACACGGAACCGGCATGAATCGTTACACGCCCCCCCCAACAAAGCAAGGCAAAACTACCTCGGCTCAAGGCAACACCTTCACCGCTTGCCACGCGGCCATGACAGCCTTGTATTCTTTTGACTTACTGCCAAAACGCAAGCTAGCCACCAGACTGGTCGCCTGCGCAGCGTCGCGGAAGCTGGCCTTGGACTTGAGTTTTGCAAAGGCTTCGTACCAGATCGGGCCGGTTTTTTCCCAGGAGAAGCCCCCCATCTTTCGGGCAGCCAGGTAAAAAGCATGGTTAGGGATGCCGGAGCTGTCATGAACATCCGAGCCATCGCCATACTGGTCCATGCTTTTGAACTGATCGTCTTCATACCATGTCAGTCTGCGGTTGCCGGGGTCTTTCAAGGACCGGATGGCACGCCCATGCTGCGGGGCAAGCATGTGTTCACCGAGCAACCAGCTGGCTTGGGCAACATCCTGACCGGCATGCCACTGCTTGACCATGCTGCCAACAACGTCGGAAAAGGACTCGTTGAGGGCGCCACTTTGTCCCTGAAGCGCGTGTGTCTGCGCCTTGAACTCACGTTCCTTCAGCGGAACCCGAACGACGCCCAGCCCACCCGGGATCATGTGCTGCGTCACACCATGCGTCAGCTCATGGGCGATGATGTCCAGCGCTGCGGTAAATCCGCTTACATTGCTGTCGCCATCGCCGTAAATCATCTGCTCACCGGTCCACATGGCATTGCCGAAGTTTTCGCCAAAATGCACCGCTGATTCGACGCACATGTTGTGGTTATCTATGGAGTTCCGGCCGAAAACCTTCAGATAAAAATCCAGGGTGATGCCCGTGTTGTCGTAAGCCTGATTGGAGGCAAGGTCCTTGATGGGTTTGCCGCCCTCATCTCGCACGAGTTTTCCGGGCAGGTCCATGCCGCCGCCTGCGTCGAAAACGCTGCGCCGGTATTTTGGGGCGGCTTGAAGTGCGCGGTCCGTTGGGGCTGCTACTGTCTTTGCGACCCAGGCGCTGCGTTGGGTGCGAATACGTGCAGCATTTTCAATATGACCATGGAGGGCATGGCGATCCGCCTCTCCGGCCTTGTCGGCAAGCTTACTGAGCAGCTTGGAAGGCACTGCAAAACATGTGCAGCAATACATCGATTTCACTCGCGTCGTCCAGGAAGAGTGATTGGATCTGGCCGGAGCCAATTTTCAACTGCGCAGTGGCTCATTGCCATACCGAACAGCAGCCGAGGCCGAGCCAGCTCACCAGCGGCTGGGCAGCTTCTTGAGCAGTGTGATGCGTCGGATGCCAAGCTCGATATAGCCGCCTTTTTCAAGGTCTTTAAGCAAGCGGCTGACCATCTCGCGCGAAGCTCCAACGCGGTTGGCGATGTCCTGATGGGTAATGGACTCCAGCGTGGTACTGCTCGCGCCCGCTTCGCCGGTTTCCCCCCGGCGCTCTTCGAGCAGGGCGACCAGCCGCCCGTACACATCGAGCAGTGCCATGTTTCGTGCCGTTTCCGTCGCGGCGCGGGCACGCCGTATCACTTGAACGACCAGGTTAATGGCAAATTCAGGTTCTTCCACCAGATGCTCGCTGACATCTGTGCGGCTCAGGACCGCGCAGGTACAGGGCTCCAGCGTCATCACTGAAGCAGACCGTGGCCCGCCGTCCAGAGACATTTCACCGAAATAGTCACCTGCGTCCACCGTTCCATAGGTGATTTCGCGTCCGCTTTCATCCATGGCAAAAACTTTGACGCTGCCCTTGAGCAGCACAAACAGGCTGTCTCCAGACTCGCCTTCATTGATCAGCACTGCATTTTTTCGGTAAGTACGCAGCACGCCTCGGCGGGCCAACGAGCGCAATTCCGGAACCAGGGGGGTGTAAAGGTCTTCGTTGGAGGGTATTGACGTGCTCATGATGAGCCGTAATCTAGCACGCGGCGGGCGCCCGGTGTGGACGGTGTCAGGGGGCAACTGATTTTTTCAGTGAATCTGGGCCAAATGCAGGGGAGCTACCGCCGGCAGGACGGCAACCCGGTTGACAAGCTCCCGCACCCCGCTGGACCCTGTTTTTGCACAAAGGCTGCGCACATGACTGCGCACAGTAGAAACCGCCACCTTCATCTGGACCGCTATTTCCGGCGTGCTCAAGCCCCGGCACAAGATTGCAAGCACCTGCTCTTCCGTCTGGGTCAGTCCATAACTGCGCGCAAAGAACCCGAACATGCCTGACTCACAGACTTCGGCACGCGCAAAAAGCAACGCAATCCGGGTCTCCCAGGCCGCTGCGTCAAGCTTGAGGGGAACAACAGCCAGAGTCAGGCTCAGGCCCGCTGCCGACACATTAATCAGGCTGCGTTTACCAGTTGCGGCCTTGCCAAGCGCGTCCTGAAGCGTTCGACCGTCTGCTGGCGTGACCGCGTGGATTTCCCCTCCGACCTTGGCGAGCACCCGGTGACGATTGAGTTCTGTGCGGGCAGCGCGGTTGGCATGAATGATCTGACCACGCTCACCAACCACAATGACGCCATGGCCCAGTACGTCGATCAAAAGTGACAGGGCATCAGGACCCAGCGCCGAGCGGCCTGCATCCTGGGACAGGGAAGAGTCCACGAATCCGGCGTTCAACAGGGTGTTCATCTTCAAGACTTAGGTGTTACAGGTTGTTAAGCGTATGAAGCTTGCCCCCATCTGGGTAGTAAATATGCGACCTCATTCATGTAAAAAAAGTCACATCAAATAGCGCCCACTCTCAGATAGAAAGTTTCTGATTTGCTGAAAAAGTGTGGGCTAACTGACACCATGAGAAAAGCTGGAAAACGATCCGTCAAAGGCCTCGAGGACCTGCAAGACGCCTCAAGATCAGGTTTGCTCAAGTCCAGGAATTCAGGATTTCGCTGGTTTTAGCCCAATATGTCCGAAGCCTTTCCAGCTGTTGGGGCGCGTCGCCGGGAACAACTCCCGTCTTCGCCACCAGCTCGAGTTCGTTGCAAACGGCGTGCATGGCGACAGCGCCAACGTTGCTGGTTGCACCTACGAGGGCATGTGTTGCCCATGCCAAAGCGCCTGCATCGTTGGCACGAATACTCTCTTCAATGGCTTTCAGGCGCTGAGAGGCGTCGGCAATAAACAGGGCAATCACCTCGTGGGTCATGCTCAGTTTGTCATCATCGAACTCCTTGAACTGGGCCAGCCGTTCGAGATCCATCAGCGCGGGCTCAACCCCAGGTATGGGCCTGCTTCTTAAAGCCGGCGTCGTGATCTGCGATCCCGGATCCGGATCAGGAGCCTGGTCAGATCCGGGGAGCGATGCTGCGAGCCCTCCAGAACTTTCCGATGCCGCTGCTTTCGTCACCATGGGCAGCCACCGTTCCAGGGCTTGTGCGAGTGCGGCAACATGAAGCGGTTTGGTCAGGTAGTCATCCATGCCTGCGGCGGCGCAGCGTGCACGGTCCTCCGGTGAGGCCGCGGCAGTCAGGGCAATAATGGGTGGTGCTTTCTTGCCCATCATGGTCTGAATTTGCTGGGTGGCCTGGAAGCCGTTCATGCGCGGCATATTGATGTCCATCAGCACCGCGCCAAAGCGCCAACCCGCACCGTGAGCACGGGCCACGGCCTGAACCGCTTCCCGGCCGTCAAGAGCCGTCGCCGTGCGGTAACCCAGCTTGGCAAGCATGGCACACGCAACCTTGAGATTGACGGCATTGTCATCCACCACGAGCAAAGTCAGATTCTTTGCGGCTGTTGCACTCTCGTTGGCAGGAGCGTCCTGCGGCAATTTTTGGCTGCCCGGCGTCGACAGGCAACGTGCCAGCGCGTCGAAGAGCTGCCTCTGCCTTGCAGGCTTGAGCAGCCTCGCTTCGAAGAGGTGGGCAGCTTCGTGGCTTGGCGGCATGAAACCGGATGTCAGCAGCACCAACGGCACCTTGGCCATGGCGGGTCTGGCTTTGATCGCCTGCGCCAACGCCACGCCGTCCATCCCAGGCATATGCATGTCTGTGATGACGATATCTGGCAGCGCCCCGCCACTTTGTGCCAGGGCAAGCGCTTGCAGGGCTTGGACGCCCGACTCGGCCTGGCTTACCTGCATTCCCCACATCTGAAGCTGCCGCCTGAGGACGCGAACATTGGTCAGGTGGTCATCCACCACCAACACGCGTTTGCCGTGTAATGCCGCTGCATCGACGGCCGCAGCGGCAGGGGGTAAATCAGCGGCCGGCGCCTGCACGGTGAACCAGAAGTTTGAGCCTTGCCCCGGCGCACTGTCTACCCCGATATCGCCACCCATGAGTTCAACCAGCCGCTTGCAGATGGCCAGGCCCAGGCCCGTACCGCCATATTTGCGGGTGGTGGATGCGTCGACCTGGGTAAACGCCTGGAACAATGCGCCTACACGGTCGGCCGGTATGCCAATGCCCGAATCAGTTACCCGGAATTCAACGCGCACCCGGTCAGGATCGGGGCTCGGCAATGGCCGGACACTCACCGTGACTTCACCCTCCTCGGTAAACTTGACAGCGTTGTTGATCAGGTTGATGAGCACTTGGCGAATGCGGGTGACATCGCCAGATATTGCCGCTGGCAGAACCAGTGACTCATTGCCCGTGACTTCCGGCACGTCGATGATCAGCTCGAGGTTTTTCTCGCGCGCACGTGGCGCTGCAATGTCGCACGCCTCCTCGATGGCGCTGCGCAGGCTCAGCGGTTCGGCCTCCAGGTCCAGCTTGCCGGATTCTATTTTTGAAAAATCCAGAACGTCATTGATGACCGCCAGCAGCTGGTCACTCGACAGCCGGATGGTTTGCAGATAGTCGCTCTGCTCCTCATCCAGCGCGGTTTCGGCCAGCAAAGTACTCATGCCCACGACGCCATTGAGAGGCGTGCGGATCTCATGACTCATGGTCGCCAGGAATGCGGCTTTGGCCCGTGCTGCCTGCAGGGCCTCTTCACGGGAGGCGAGCAATTCGACAGTGCGCTGAGCCACCCGCTCCTCCAGCAACTCATTGGCCTCCTCAATCGCCTGCGTTTTGGCCTGCACCTCCGCGCGGTAACTCCTGAGCTGCTCTGCGCTGTCGTGCATGACCCTCGAAAGCTCCATCACTTCGCGCAAATGGGTTCCGCTGTCTATGCGCGGAACCTCGCCCCTGCCGAGCTTCTGTGCCGCTACGCTCAGGCGCCTGAGCCTGCGTCCGATGCGATTGGCTACATAAAACGCCGCCCCCGCCCCGAGTAAAACCAGCGCGCCGATCAGCATCAGCGACACTTCCCAGGCCCGGGTTATTTCGGCGGTGAAGTCGGCCTCGGGTGCGGCAACCACCAGCGTCCAGCGCAAGCCCAATGATTCGCCGAACGGGCGCTGCACGGTCATCAGCGTGCCGCCCTGCATGGGAAGCCGCTGCAAGCTTGTATTGCTCGCTACTGAATCCTCGCGCTTGCGGGTCCGCTCAAGCTGCAACGCAAGAAAACTAGCACGAATGACCGCGTTGGCACTGTTCTGCGGGCTTCGACGCACCCGCTGTCCCTGCACGTCTTCGAACAAGCTGTCGCCGGCAGAGCCAGCCACCAGCCATCCCGCCTCGTCCACGATGAACGCCGCGCCGCGCGCGCTGAGACGCTGGGTCTGCAGCAGATCAGCCAGACGCTGCAAATACAGGTCTACCCCAAATACGCCAGCGGCACCTCCGTCGTTGTCGTACACAGGCTGAGACAGGGTGACAAACAATTGCGATTTACCGGGCACTGCCTGAACCGGTGAGAAAATGCGCCCCTTGGCGGCAAGAGCGCCTTGGTACCAACCCCGAGTGCGAGGCTCAAAATGAGTCTGCGCAATAGCCAGAGCCCGGCTACGGTCGCCAGGCCGTCGCGCCATGAAGGCCTGCAGGCCCGTATCGCCCGGGCCGCGTTGCAGGACTGTGGCACCCCCACCAGTACTTTCTACCGAGAAGTATTCGCCACGGTTGTTTCCGAAATACAGGCTCGGCACATCGGGTGATTGCCTGCTCAAGGCGAACCCCATCGGCTCGAAAAGGGGGCTTTGGCGGAGCCAGTCACGGGCCTGTTCGGTCTGAATGGCACTCAAGCTCTCGGGAAAGAGGCCATTGAGCGCAGTATGGGCCTGCCCTAAATGGGCTTCTGTACCGGCCTGAATCCGCGCAGCGACATTGAAGAGAATTCCGCCTGCCAGGTCCTGGACAGCTTGGTCGCTGCTCCGCGCCATCAGCCAGGCGACCAGACTTGCAGGCACGAGCGCAAAGACAAGCAAGCTCGCCACCAAAACACGGCGAAGGGAAACTGTCTTTTTTCGGGTCATGAGGCGCGCGACTTGGGCTCCTGTCGTCAGGCCAGCGCAAGGCCCAGCAGTTCGGCAGCATCGAGCGCTGCCGTGCGGCCGGGCAGGGATATCAGTGCCCGTCCTCCTGTGCTCACTGCGCCAGTGACGCCGCGCAGCATGGCAACGCTGGCTGCAATACGCCATCCTGCCTTGTGCGCCTGTTTCTGCAACAGCAAGGTAGCGCTCACCGTATCTCCCACAGGCAGTATCTGCACCGCACCGTGCAAGGGATCTTCGAGCTTGGCCAGCGCCACCGGCCCGCTGTTCAGGGCCACGCTGACATCAAACCGCGGCAGCTTGTGCCCGGGGAAATGGGAATTGAGAAACTGCTGCACGCGTTTTGCGGAATCGATCAGGCCCAAGGCCGCGCGCGCGGCTCGCAGGCCATGGTTGACGGAGGTGGTATCCGTCGTGTCCACAAAAACCACCAGCAAACCCTCACCAACAAACTGCATGTGGCGCGCGCCGAACAGATGCACGGTGTCCCCGGCATTGCTGTAGAACTGTCGGACGACATCACTCAGTTCGGTGCTGGAGAGTTTTTCGGCCAGTCCTGCATAGTTGAGTACATCGACAAACAACACTGTGGCATTTGCGTACCTTTCATCCTGGCCGGACGCATCCGCAGCAGGCCATTTTTCGCTCAGCTCGGAGGCCAGTTTTTTCTCGTACAAACGAGCCAATTGCTGTTTCTGGTCTTCCAGTGCAGCCTGAACTGCTGCCTCCACGGCCATGACCTGGACGGCCGCCTGCATGTGCCGCTTGTTAAGCTGAGCCGCGGCAGCTTCCCGTAGCTCACTCGGCCTGAAAGGTTTTGTGATGTAGTCGTCGGCCCCGCTGGTCATGCCGATGCGCATGTGGGCGCGCTCCTGCAGCGAGGTCAGCAGGACCACAGGCGTGGCCAGAATGGCCGGATCGGCGCGCAAGGCCTGCAGCATCGAAAATCCGTCCATCACGGGCATCTGCACGTCGCTGATCACCAGGTCCGGTTTGTTTTGACGTACCAGTTCGAGCCCGGAAAGGCCATTGTCGGCCGACAGAACGTCATACCCGTCTTTTCTGAGTACCGACGCTACCAGCGTGCGCGTGGCCGCATCGTCTTCCATGACCACTATCAGAGGCATTTTTATCCCAAGTGTTAAGCCAAACGAGAACAGTCCTCAGCTTACACAACTTGTTACCAAACATAAAACCTTGTTACTAGTTTTGAGTATTTTTCCACGGATTACTATCAAGCATCACCAGTACCGCACGCATCACTTGTGGCAAAAATGCCAATTGCACATGGGCCACACCGCGTACCAACCGGTTGTCGGCACCAGGCAGCGTTGCGGTGGAACTCGGAAACACGATGTTGTCGCAATTCGAATACCAGCATGTAAACAAGGAATGGCGATGGGACGGCATCCCCTGATCCAGCGCCCTGCTCCATTGTCCAGACAATTGCATTTGCCGGCCATTGGTAAGGCGACTGAAACGAGCCAACCATGTTCCGCGATGCGGTGTCCCAAGGGTCACCACGTGATGAATACGATCTTCGCCTTTCATGGCCTTGAGCCAAGCTCGCGCTGCCAACCCACCCATGCTGTGGCACACCAACAGCGGTGGCATACCGGTTGCCGCTGTCACCTGCTGGATCGCAGCTTCGATCTGCGGAACGTAGTCATCGATAGAGGAAAAAAGCGGCTCGAGGTTGACAGCCGCATAGGCATGCCCGGTGCCCTGAAGCTGCTTTAACCAAGGCATCCAGAAACCACGGTTGCAAAAGAAACCGTGAATGAACACGACGCCGCGGCGCCCTCGAACTACAAGCGGCGGTGACAGCTGGTCGGGAAACACCCGGGAGCGAAATGGCTGGCGCCAGCAAAACACCCGCGGCGCCGTAAGAGTTTCGCCCAGCCAAGCGGCAATCAGCTCTTGCCATGAAGGTTGCGGCGCCGGATCGCTCCGGTTGACGAACCGCAAAGCTACAAACTCGATGGCGAGAAAGCCGGAGTAGCCGAGGATCAAGACGACAAAACTGGCAAAGGCTAGTATTGGTGAATTGCTCCAGAAGAACGCCAACCACGCGCAGGCAACTGCCAATAGCGAGAGGGTAATGAATTGCTGAAAACGTGCCAGCATGGACAGTGTTCGGTCAGCGCCGGGCGGCTCAGGCCAGCGCCACGTCGCGACCGGTCAGTCTCTTGGCCAAACCCTGCGCCAGGCGGTTGACAGTTCCGTAGATGGACAATTGGGGATTGGCGCCAATACTGGTGGGGAAGATCGATCCATCGTGAATAGACAGATTTTCGAGCTGCCAGTGCACGCCATCGGGTCGGGCCACGCCCAGCGTTTCCCGGCCACCCAGACCACAGCCACCCATCACATGGGCACTCACCACTTTGGTCAGCATCGGCTTCATGGGCAGGGCATTCACGGCGTCACGGGCCTGCGCCCAGCTTGTGTAGGGCTGGGCCATTTCATGCAAGGGCAGCACCTGGCGCGCGCCGGCGGCAAACTGGATTTCCATCATCGACAGCAGGGCCCGGCGCGCCCCGTCCATCACGTAGCCGGTCAACGGATAGTCGAGCACAGCTGAGCCGTCACCGCGCAGCTTGACTTGCCCGCCACGCGACTCGCCGTGAAACCCATCGCGCAACAGAGCTAGCAAGGTGTGGTTGTGCGGGAAGGTCTTGAGCAGCTCTCGCTGGCTCTGCCCCATACCGGGAACTGTGGATGCAAAAATGACCGGGTGCAGTGGTGGCGCCTCCAGCTTGTAACCGATGGGTCCATCGATGGCCTGCGTGTCCAGAAAGTGGTCGCTATAAATGGTTTGCGGCGCACCGTTCCAGGCTTCCACTTTCTGTGCAAACACAGCCGAGCTCATCACCACCGGGTGCAAAAAAGTCCGGGCGCCCAGCAACCCGTGAGGATCGGGAGCACCCGAGCGCAGCAGAACCCCGGGAGAGTTGATGGCGCCGCCCGCCAGAACATAATGTTTTGCTACTATTTTAGTAGCTACCTGCGCCCGACCGGAAAGGGCTGGAGCACCATTTGGCATCACAGCTCGGCAGTGAAGCGCGATCACTTTGCCGTTGGCTAGCTCGAAGCTCTCCACGCGCATTTCGGTCAGCAACTGCGCCCCCAGGTCTAACGCCGCCGGGATGGTGGTCACCAGCATCGATTGCTTGGCGTTGGTGGGACAGCCTAGGCCGCATGAACCGATATTCCAGCAGCCTTTGACATTCCGTGAAATGGCTGCGGCCTGGATACCCAGCTTCGCCGCACCGCGGCGCAGCAAGTCATTGTTCTCGTTGGGTGGCGTGAGCCATGGGAGGATGCTCAGCCGCTTTTCAGCTTGCGCGAAGTAAGGCGCAAGTGCTTCCACGCTGTAGTCCGCCAGTCCAAAGTGGTCCTGCCAGAACTGCAGTGTCGGCCCGGGTGTCCGGAACGAGCTGGTCCAGTTAACGGTGGTGGATCCTCCAACGCAGCGGCCCTGCAGGATGTTGATCGCTTTGTCTTCGGTTTTTCGCGCTGCGCTTTCCTGGTAGAGCTGGGGATAGGCCTCCGACTCCTTCTGATGGAAGTCGGTGCTGCTTTTCAGGGGCCCCTCTTCAATCATCACCACCTTCAAACCTGCTTTGGCAAGCAGCTCGGCGGTGATGCCGGCGCCGGCTCCGCTGCCCACAATGGCAACATCGCAGACTATCTTTTCCGGTACGGGGCCCAAAGCACCACCTAGAACTTTCCAGCCGCGCATCAAACCTTCGCGGATCGGGTCTTGGACTTGACTCATTTTTTCTTTCAGATCCGGATTGGGCCTGGATAGCCAAGTTGCACCCAGGTGGAGGCGTCCGAAAAATAGGCGGCAGCGGTGATGTCATGCAATGCGGCATACGCCTGCTGGCGCACCGCCAGATCGGACAGCCGCATTCCCTGGAGAGCCTGCTGAATCCGGGCTTCAGTCGCCAGCGGCCAGGTCTCGCTCAACCCGGCCAGGATGCGCCGCCCCGGCGCACTCGCCAGCACGGACAACAATTGTGAAAGTTCGGCTTGCGCATGGGGAGGCAGCGCGACGATCAGTTCATCGATGTGATCCAGCAGACCATTCAACGCCACCCGTCGCGGAGCCTCGTCGCGAGGCAGGCTTTGGTCAAGCACGGCACGGCCGACAGCGCTGAAGACTTCCCGGCCTGCAGGACCCAGCCTGCCGTCCTGCAAACCCGCCGACATCAAAGCTGCTGCGCCGCCGGCTACTGCCAGCACGGCTGCCGACACAGCGCCGAGCTTGAGTAAGGTTCTTCGTTGCATCAGTCAAGTTTCTCACGCAGCCGGCCAGTTTCAATAGGGCGTCGCATCTAGATAAACTCAGTGTTTATATGGATCCAGCTGCCAATCGAATTCGCGAAGCCATGCAGTCGGTTTCACTGCTGCGGCAGAGCCGCGTGGTCGACTCTGCACTCCAGGCCGCCTGCCTGGAGATCAAACGCTTTCAGGCGCAGCGCTTCAGAGCAACCTATGCCGATCTTCTCGCCAACCCGCGCTATCAACGGGCAGCGCTTTTTTTCCTGAACGAGTTGTACGGCGACAAGGACTACGCGCAAAGGGACCAGCAGTTCTCCCGAATAGCAAGCACCATAGCCCGCCTCTTCCCCGCAGCAGTGGTCGAAACAGCGGCTGCCCTGGCGGAGGTGCACGCACTCACAGAAGATTTCGATGATCGGATGGCTCAGCAATGGCGGATCGCTACTGAAAGCAGTGTGGCAGCTCGCTACATTCAGTGCTGGCGCGCAGTTGCCGACATGCCAGCGCGAGGCCGGCAGCTACAGGTGGTCTTGCATTTGGGACAGGAGCTTGATCGGCTCACACGCATGCGCGGTTTGCGCAGCCTGCTGCGGATGATGCGGGCGCCGGCAGCGGCCGCAGGGCTCAGCGCCTTGCAGAGTTTTCTTGAGGCAGGTTTTGATGCTTTTGCCGACATGAAGGGCGCCAGGGAGTTTTTGACAGTGGTGGAAGACCGCGAGTCAGCCTGGATGGCTTCACTGTTCAATGATGAAGCTGTCGCCTGCGAGACCCGATTGCTTCAACTTCTTGCCAAGGCACAGCCGCACTAGGACAAGCCCGATACGCTTGCAGCTCCGGTGCTTCCACAATGGTGCATAAGGAGTTTTTTAATGGACAAGTTTTGGCTCAAGAGCTACCCCGAAGGGGTGCCGCACAACATCGATCCCGAGCAATTTCGCTCACTAAATCAGCTGCTTGAAGACTCCTTCAAGAAAAACGCGTCGCGACCTTTTTCGGTCTGCATGGATCAGTGGATGTCTTACGGGCAGCTGGAGGAGTACTCCTCGGCGTTAGGCGCATGGCTGCAGCATCTAGGCTTGGAGCCTGGCGCGCGCGTGGCCATCATGCTGCCCAATGTGCCGCAGTTTGCCGTCACCATGGCCGGAGTCCTGCGCGCCGGCTATACCTGCGTGAACGTTAATCCGCTGTACACCGCTCGCGAACTCGAACATCAGCTCAAGGATTCAGGCGCCACGACCATTGTGATCCTGGAAAATTTTGCAGGCACACTCGAGGAAGTCATCGACAGGACCGCTGTCAAGCATGTTGTGGTCGCATCGATGGGGGATTCGCTGGGCTCCTGGTACGGCCAATGGATCACCTTTGCCGTCCGGCATCTCGCGAAAATGGTGCCGGCATACAAACTGCCGCTTGGCAATGGCCGTACCGTCACGCCTTTCAAACGCGTCATGTCTGATGGCGCCGGCATGGCCCTCAAACCTGCGCAGAGCACCCTGGATTCAATCGCCTTTCTCCAATACACCGGTGGCACCACCGGTTTGTCCAAAGGTGCCGTACTCACACACCGCAACATTGTCTCGGCCATCTTGCAGGCTGAAGCCTGGTTCACACCAGCCCTGCGCCGCCTTGGAGACGTCAGCAAGACCAATGGCATCGCGGCATTGCCGCTGTATCACATCTTCGCGCTGACCCTGTGCTTGCTGGCGATCCGCTGGGGTTCCCACCTGACGCTGATCCCTAACCCCCGCGACTTCGGAAACTTCATCGAAGTGCTCAAGAAACGTCCTTTTCACATGCTGCCTGCCGTCAATACGCTGTTCAATGCATTGCTGCAGCATCCGCGAATCAAGACCGTTGACTTCTCCAGCCTGTGCGTGTCCCAGGCAGGCGGGATGGCGGCCTCGGAGGGAACAGCAAAGCGCTGGCTGGAAGTCACCGGCTGCCCCATGATCGAAGGCTGGGGGATGAGCGAGACCTGTGCGATCGGGACCAACAATCCAGTGCTCAGCACAGAGTTCAGCGGCACGATTGGCCTGCCTTTGCCGGGCATTGATATTGCGATCAAGAACGATGAAGGCCGCTCGCTGCCCGTCGGCGAATCGGGCGAGATCTGCGTCAAAGGTCCGCAGGTGATGACCGGTTATTATCAGCAACCCGTCGAGAACGAGAAAGCCTTTACGGCCGACGGATTCATGCGAACTGGCGACATCGGCATCATGGATGCGCGCGGCTATACAAAAATTGTTGACCGCAAAAAGGACATGATCATCGTCTCCGGGTTCAACGTCTTTCCCAATGAGCTTGAAAATGTTGTCTCCCTGTGCCCTGGGGTTGTTGAATGTGCAGCCATCGGCATCGCGGATGACAAACAGGGAGAAGCCATCAAGATTTTCATTGTAAAAAACGACCCCACACTCACCGAAGAACAGATCGCCGAATATTGCAATCAGAATCTCACCGGCTATAAGCGTCCCAAATATATTGAGTTCCGAGACGATCTGCCAAAAACCAATGTCGGAAAGATTCTGAGGCGCGAGCTGCGGGCGGCAACATGACGAGCGTTAGCAGAGATGGCTGACCTGCTCCTTCCCGACGGTGTTCATGTCTTCGAGCGCGGATGGTTGTCATCAAACAATATCCTGTTTGTCGGAAAAGGAAGTTGCGCACTTGTCGACAGTGGCTATTGCACGCATTCGGCGCAGACGATCGAATTGGTCGTGGCTACGCTGGGTCAGCGGCCGTTGAATTTTCTACTGAACACACATCTACATAGCGATCACTGCGGGGGTAATGCTGCCTTCCAGCATTTTTATCCACAGCTTCAAACCCATATTCCACCTGGACAGGCATCGCTCGTATCAATGTGGGATGTTGATGCTTTGACCTATCTGCCAACCGGGCAGCTTTGTCCCCGTTTCAGATACGATGATTTGCTCTTGCCAGGGACAGAGGTCAGGCTCGCTGACAGGGCTTGGCAAATTCATGCAGCACCCGGCCACGATCCTCACTCGATCATCCTTTTCGAGCCGCAATCCCGAACCCTGATATCTGCCGACGCCTTGTGGCAAAACGGCTTCGGTGTTGTATTTCCGGAGATTGAGGGCGAGCGCGCATTTGATGAAGTAGCAGCTACGCTCGAATTGATTGAGCAGCTGGAGCCGCGTTGGATCATACCCGGCCATGGCCCCGTCTTCCCTTACAGCGCGGAGATATTGGCCCGATCACGGAGCCGGCTCAGCGCTTTTGTGAAAGATCCGGCGCGACACGCGCATCATGCCGCCAAGGTCCTTCTCAAATTCAAGTTGCTGGAGCAACAACAACTGCCCTACTCCGATTTTTCGGACTGGGCAAAGGGCCTCAGGTATTTCCAGCTTATTCGCGAAAGATTTTTTTCGACAACTTCGATCGAAGACTGGATCGCACAGCTTACCGAGGAACTGGTGCATTCTGCTGTCGCCGGCAGGAATGGCGCCATGATCTGCAACGCATGAAGCCACTTGCAGCCGTATCCACTACGGTACCGGCGCAGGTTGATTAAAGCCCTAGCCTTGCTTGCACGTGCGTGCCGTTAGATGGCGCCCGCATCTTTCGGAGGGAGTCTACTGATCAGGATTGATATTTCAGTCGCACAAAAGAAAACGCCCAGTCGACGTCGAGTCGACTGGGCGCATCTTGCTGTAAGAGCCTGACGATGTCCTACTTTCACACGGGAATCCGCACTATCATCGGCGCTAAGTCG
>Ga0307513_10000073_pt1 | contig 137900 bp, 147 predicted proteins | sample 15_EM_MG_FD_202174 | JGI IMG/M metagenome (GOLD analysis project Ga0307513, IMG submission 202174) | Populus trichocarpa ectomycorrhiza microbial communities from riparian zone in the Pacific Northwest, United States - 15_EM | ecosystem: Host-associated > Plants > Roots > Unclassified...
CTGTGGTGACAAGGTAAGAGTCTTCTTGTTGTGACCTTAACCACAACGTTGACTCTTAGTAGCAGTCGGTTGAGGTTCCCACTGAGGAGTCGGGGTTGGAGTATTCCTCAGATTCGTCGTATCATGAAGCGCCTTTGGCTGGAGCGGGTAGGATTCTGATGGTGCCTATGGGTGAGGTGGAAGTGACTGTGAACCAGGTAGGTTCAGGGGGTTAGTCTAGTCCTTTTGTTTCTGGACTAAACATCTGAACCCAGGATGCCAGTTCCGTCGAGGTACCAACAGATGCGCCAATGGAAGAAGAGGAAGAAGAAGGTTCGGGTTCTTCCGCCGAGGAAAGGTCGATGTCGCCGCTTCATCAGGAAGAAGAAATTCTCCCAATCGTGTCTCGAGAGGAATTCGACTTGATGACGCGGGTCCTTGATGAGCAACCTATCCTAGGGTCTTCTGTGAGTGGGCAACGCTGTATCCGCTCAGCTGGGGCTCTTCCTTTGGCAAAGTACCATCCTTATGTTCGTTCGAACTACTTCAAAGGGCAACTCCGCGGTCTTCCCTCATCAGAGGCATTCCGTACCAACTATCTTCGAGCAAGAAGAACTGGACGTTCCGACTATCGCAGGAGTGGAAGAGAGGCGGACGATGAATGCTCAGGAGTTGAGAGCAGTCGTTCTTCACTCGAGCCAGAGGGGCTTGATGATCCGGCAGGTTCTCGAGTCGCTGAGTCAGGTGATGGATCAGATCCAGATCCAACAACTCTTGCTGCTTGCGCGGAGCGGTCTCATGGCGATGGACGAGGTATCGGATGGAGCTGGAGTTTTGGAAGGAGGGACCTTGGCTGAGGAAGTAGCCGAAAGTGTTCTTGCCGAGGACCAGGGAGATGTCCATGACTTCGAGGGGAATCTTGATGATGACTAGTGTACTCGTGTATCGGTTGTGGAGGGCAATTGACCCTAGTATTCCAATATGATGTCTTCGTTGTTTTTGTCTTTGCATCGTGTGTCGTAAGGGAGAAGAGAAATGGAGATTGAAAGGAGAGTGATGATCGAGTTGGTCGTCGGAATATCTTGAATGATTTATGTTTTGTTGATTTATAAAATTTTTAAACGGGGTTTTCTTCATGACAGCAAACGCGCTGACACTCGCCCCCACCCAGCTTTATCCCATTCATCGGCGAAATTACCTCTGGCTGGTTCCACCACTCCCGGACCAACATATATCCACAGGAAGCACAACTTCGAAATGTTGAAGGGTAAGTAATGGGTTGCCGGAAAGATGAGACACAGTAAGAAAGGCGTGACACACAGGGTTTGGATATTTCCTTCGACCTTTCACCTTTCCATCACTCTCCGTCCAGTGTACGACTCTGCACCGACAGCAACCATGTCAGAGAAACGCCGTTCGGGCTGTATCGATGAGACCTCAGTCCCTGACAGCCACGAGAAGGGCCTCTACAGGCATTCCGTGAGCACAATCTCCTCGCATTCTCTACTCTCTTACACCCTTCGTAGGATTCGCTTGTTGAAGAGATACAGGCCCTCGAGCCAGATATCTTGGAGGCTACCGCCCATGCCATGACGATGAGTCCAGAGGAGGTTGAGGAGACGATTGACTATATCCTCAACGAGGTACTTTACCCCCAACCACAACTGCGGACCCCTCACTCACACTTTGGGCTGAATGCAGCATGCGAAAGATCCTGTTCGTAAAGCCCGACATCTATCGGGTCTGTGATCAAATCTCATCGCCCTCCATTTCAGCTCTTCCCTCCTCATGTCATCGGGGCAGCCAAGCGCTTCCGTTTCGACGAGCAGTTGAAGAATGATCCTGTCGAGTACCAGAAAGTCTATGAAGAACTCAAGATCGAGGCCGCCCTCCTAACGATCGTGCGTATTTCCATTCGTCTATCCCAGTCCCGAACCCGACTGATGCCCCACCAGAATTCCCCATATGCCGAGGTCCGTGCCGTGGTTAATAACCACGATGACCCAACGATGCCTGTGAGTACCTTCCGTACTTGGTTCATTGGAATGATCTTCGTCGCAGCCGGGTATGCCAATCGTGACTGCATCTTTCAAACCTTAGCGCACAATTTTGATGATAGACTGCCTTACAGAGCATTTATCAACCAGTTCTTCATCATTCGTCAGCCCGGTATCTCGGTCTCAGCCAATGTTGCTCAGTTGCTCGCCTTCCCTGCAGGCAAACTCTTGGAAGTGATTCTCCCCTCCCGGCAGTTCACCACCTTTGGTCACACGTGGAGTCTCAACCCCGGGAGGTTCAATCTCAAGGAGCACATGGTGATTACCATTATGGCAAATGCCGGATTGGCCGGCGCATCCATTCCATATGTGGGTGTCCTTGTAATTTTTTTGGTGTACCCAGGGCGTGACAAGAGGTTCGTAGATGGTCGCAAATCAGGCCCTGCCACTCTACTTCAACCAGGCGTTCGCTTTCAAATTCGGATACCAGAGTATGTAACCCCAACCCATTTTGTTCTTATCAGGGTCTATAGCTCAATGCTATTTCAGTCCTCGTGTCCCTCTCCACCACCTATATTGGTTACAGTCTGGCCGGTTTAACGCGTCAATTCCTCGTCTACCCATCTCGGGCTGTCTGGCCCGCCAACCTGGCAACCGTTGCCCTAAACCGTGCCTTCCACACTGAGCCAAATAACGTGGCTAACGGCTGGGCAGTCTCCAGGATGAGGTGGTTCGTCTATTGTTTCACCGCCATGTTCATCTATTTCTGGTTCCCCAATTATATCCTCCAAGCAATGTCGTACTTCAATTGGATCACTTGGATTGCTCCGGAGAACGCCAAGCTCGCCGCGGTTTCTGGCAGCGTGACTGGTCTAGGACTGAACCCCCTCCCCACCTTCGATTGGAATCAGCTTGTCGTGAATGCTGATCCCCTCGTTACCCCCTTCTTCGTAAGTGCCATCCTTCCTGGTGTGATTGCACATATACTTACGCAGCTCCTCACAGACTATGATAAACGTAAGGTGTCACTTCTCGAGACCTGATGGGTCAGTCATCACTGATCAGCTGCTCTCCTGCTCCGTTTATAGGTTTCCCTCGGTGCTCTCTTCACTTTTCCCATCATTGCTGCTATTTGGTTCACCGACACCTGGTACACCGGCCACCTCCCTATCAACTCTAACCATATATTTGACAACACCGGCAAGCTCTACAAAGTCTCGAGGGCTGTCAATGACAAGAACCTATTCAACGAGGCCTCTTACAAGGCCTACTCCCCCGTCTAGTATGTCCCCTTCTGTTTTCGATCGGACTTCATTGAAGTTGTGTTCCTAGTTTGTCTGCCGGTATGCTCTTCAACTATGGCGCATACTTTGGAGTTTACACTTCCACCATCGCCCACGCTACTTTGTATCATCGCCATGAAATCGTTTCCGGCTTCAAGGATTTGATCGGACGTAAATCGGCCATTGCCAACTCCAAGGATATCCACACCCGCCTGATGAAGTCGTACGATGAGGTTCCCGAGTGGGTCTACCTCATCGTGTCATGTGTCTCCATCGGCATTGCCGCCGCCAGTATCGCCGCTTACCCCACAAACGCCTCCCCCACTGCTGCGTTGTATGGTGTATTACTCACTGCCATCTTCTGTATTCCATGCGGTATCATCAAGGCCGTCACCAACATAGAAGTAACCCTCAACATCATTGCCGAGTTGTTCGGTGGTCTCTGGTTCCCCGGTAACGCCAATGGCATGAACTTCTTTAAGGTCTTCGGATTCCTCACCACTTCGCACACCCTCCGCTTCGCCCAGGATCTCAAGCTCGCCCATTACACCCACATTCCTCCTTGGGTTACTTTCAATTCTCAGATGTTCGCCTCCCTCGTTTCCAGTTTCGTTGCCACGGGCATCCTCAATTACCAGATGACGAAGATCCCTGACGTTTGCGCATCCAGCCAGAACAGTGTTGTGCAAGTCATTGACTTGTCAATGACTTCCATGACTTAGTCAAATTCGAAGCTGACTTGAATCATTTCTCTAGTCATTTGACTTTCGACGAGCGTGGGAAGCCGACTGGGCCCAGTCCTCCCCGCCAACTCAAGTTGATGTACCCATGTTTATCATTATTGATGGCTGTTTGGTTTTTACAATTGCACGTGACCGAGCTGGCAGTTGATGGTATCCATATATGGTATATCCGAACAGCCCGAGGCAGGAAGTCAACGTTAAGTCATATGATTCAAGTCACGATGACGCGACATTTGCAAGTCAATGACTTCCCTATAGTCAATGACTGGCACAACACTGAGCCAGAAGAACCACTTCACCTGCCCTAATTATAATAGTTCCTTCACCGCCGCCGTCCTCTGGGGCACCCTCGGACCGAAGAGGATGTTCGGTGCTGGTGCCATCTACAATAGTCTCTTGTGGTTCTTCCTCGCTGGCGCCCTCCTCCCAATTCCGTTATACTTTCTCAGCAAGAGGTGGAAGGTTATTCAGTACCTCTATGTTCCCGTCGTCTTGTACGGTGGCACTAATTGGGCTCCGTACAACTTGGCGAACATTTATCCCGCCATTCCTGTCGCTTGGCTGTTCAACTACTACATTAAGAAACGATACCTTGGTTGGTGGTCAAAGTATAACTAGTATGCGGCCCATATTCTTCCATCTGATCTGATCTTCCTAACGGTTCGCTTCTTTTCAGTATCACTTCCTCCGCGTTCTCTTGCGCCATTGCCCTCTCCGCTCTCGTGACATTCTTCGCCTTCCAACAACAAGGTATCGAGATTCGCTGGAGCGGAAACACTCGACCGTTCAGCGGTTGCGACGGAACTGGGTGTCCCCTCCACCCCATCCCCGCAGGGGGTCACTTTGGTCCGGGACCTGGAGAGTTCTGAGACCCCGGTGGTTGTTAGCGTGAGGGCTCTATCAGTTCGTTCCTAACAATTCTTATGTTTTGTTTGTTTCGATCTCGTCGTTTCGTGGGTCCAGTTGGATACCACCGGTCAGTGCCACCTGGTGGTTGTAACATTTTGTTAGGAATGGTGTTTGTCCTGTTCGCGCTTCGGGTGATCAAGCCTGTCACAATAAAAACCCGAGAGCTCGAGAAAGTTGTGTCTAGGTCTGTATTCTTTCGTCGTACGTGAGTGTCTGAAGTAAACATCCGCCCGGATTATTGAAATCTATCTACCATATCAAACGACCGGAAAGCGATAGGTAGTCGCAAGAGATTCCAAGCGAGAACCCAAACGCCACCGATACATCCCGCCCTGAGGAGTTATCCGTGTTAAAGATCCGAGACACGGGGCGGCGGTTCCCGATGAACTTGGTAGAATCCTCGTCGAAATTCTTGGGCTTCTCCAAATGAACAGGGCGGGAACTAAGGTGAGAGGGGATGTTCTGAATATGTTCAGTGATGTTGGTTTTGGATTCGCTGGCAAGATGTTGCGCCGGGGAAGGGGTGTTGCATCCGGCGATATGCGGCCTATGGGTGGCCTTCCTGAAAGGCGCTAAGAACCAATCCTATGAGCATGTGAACGCAACGTACTGGTTAAGCTGATGTATGGCAGCGGTCAAGTGACGAGCCCAGGTCCACTGCATGAACCGAGAGACGGTACACGCGATCCCCCCACAAGCGGTTTTATCGACGTCATTCACCCTCCCATGGCCATTGAGAGATCCACTGGTACCGCGAGGCGAATAATGAGCGCGCAGGGCGAGTTATCCTCTCTATCAACTGTCGTCGGCACGGTGACGAAGATGTATTGGGTATCGAAGTCGCCGGTACAACGTAACCAATGTCCTTGAGGGGAGGGGAAACAAGACCCGCATGATACTAAATTCAGATAGGCGAAGGGTATGTCAGGGCCGAAGACCGATAGTATTCGGGCGGAAAAATGACGGCATGCCATCCCTTACCCACCTTCATTGAACGCGGACGAGAAGGTTTCGTTCCAGGATGTACTCGCCCTCTTTGTGCTCCCGTGAAACATCGTAGGCCCTGTCCTGAAACGGAATCACTTCATCAGCTAACCTTGTCGTCAGCCTCTGGGAGTCGATATACTCACGTATCCCCACCAGAGGGAGACCCAGCACTTGATACAATATGTATCTCACCGTGTGGTCGCCGGTCGTCATCGGGTGATCACAGGGTCCGCCCTCGACGGCGTTCACCCTGTAAACGCATATAGTGAGCTTCCATGACCGCGTTGGGTTCTGGCTCCTGCCAAGTGCTGATGATAGCTCACACCGATGGTGGTCCAGTCGAGAGTGCGCGTTTCAAAATGGGAAAACCCGGGACCCCTCTTCCACGCGCTCTACACAACGCTCGCTATACACTCTCCACGTACATTACCACGCCTTGGTGACCTTTACAACCCATCCTTTCATTTTGACACTGGGACTTGCTGAACGGCCTTGGTCTGGACTCTGAGCTGAGTGACGGAGGTGTGACATGTGACTCTCAGCAACTCGACGGCTCCCACCCTCCGCAGGGGGGGGAATCATTGTCACCGTTCACTCACGGCTTTTTCGATGACACGCTTAAAGCGACAAGCCTCACAAGAACTCTTTCCCACCCATACTCCGAAACCCGCCCGGGAACAATCCTATGTTTTATCTCTGCTCGGCGAAGGTCTCACCACCGCCACCAAATTCACCCTCTCAAACTTCAGCATATTCCACGAAGGTACTCATCGTGTCAGTTTAACCCTCACTTAGTGACGCGATGCGGTTCTGTTGCAGCTCCCACTGAGGATGTGGCACCCCAGCAACTTCACCGGCACAGACCAGCCCGCCCACTGTCGTCCATACCTCGCAATCCAGCGCGTGCAGCTATCCCAAAGGAGTTCCGAGTCAAAGCCATGACCCTCGATTACACTATCATCTCCTTCCCCAACACCTTTATTTACTCACGGGCCTGAGACTGCCCGGTCATCAATTCCCACTCTTCCACCTCTCCGAACACACGCGCCTACAGGTACCCGATCCTCCGGTTCACCTAATAAACTCGCGCTGATCCATATCAACCTAGTCTTTCCCCCCACAATCAGTCAACAGCATTCACAAGAAAGTGTGACATCAGTTGGGGCCCTAGTAGCACCAACGCATCGACAGCGAAGGAACGAGGCCGAGAACTACAGGACAAATGGCCGCCCAGCCTACGACCAAAACCATAACCACATTCGCGTAAAGCGGGTATGTCTATCCCTGCCGTCTCTTTTTCCACATCCACCTCTGAAACCGATCCCTTCAGTACAGCGTGAAGCTATGTTGCAAGGAAACCGCAAGGAAGACGCAAGCTTGACAGAGAGGAGATGCTTAAAGCGCTATTCAAAGATAGGCACCCGAAGCCTGTTTGGTTTTCCGCTTCCACACTGTCCAGCCGAGCATACGACCACCAGGGACTCGTATCTTCCTCCACCGCCAGTCTCAAAACTTGTTCGAGGCTTCCGCTTGTTTCTTGGGCTCTCCCTGCCGACCTCACTTCGGGATTTCCCCACCACGATGCGACGGAGTTAATCCTTCCACCACCACCGCCGACTCCGGCCGCGTCGTCCCCAGAGGTCAATATCCCAAAGGACGAACACCATCAGACCATGCAAATGCAGATCCTCGACTCTGCTCGTTTCGATGGAAGGGCCAGTATGGTATCGTGTACCAGCAGATTGACAGAAAATATAATTGACATTCTCCACTTCTTCGTCCGCCGTGACTGTTTAGACGCACGAACGGTCACCAGGGATTATTCGTTACCGACATTTGTGCAAGGATCATGCGGATGACTGGCTTAATTCATCAAAGGTTCGAGTGGACCCCGACGTACTTCACTACCCTCCTCACCATTCTCTTGAGAAACTCTCGGGCCACTTCCATGCGTGGTGCACGGGAGAGAAGAAAAAAGCGGTTACGTTGTGTCAAAAACTTCCAGCCTTCCTACATCTGTTCCCTTCGCCCCCTGCTCGCAACCGACCATTACTTGACGACCCCGACCACGTGCCAAAAAATATCGAGGTTTCCACCCCAATCCGCTGTGGTTCACGGATACAATACCGGTGCTCGCAGGAAACCCCGGGCAGAGAGAGGATGGCGAGCTGAAGTCACAAGGACCTGGGGAAGCGCCCAGCCATCTGGAGTTCGTGCGATTGACGGCGTCAGTGTCCAACTCAGGCAACTCTCGTGGCCAGTGAGGGAATGACGTGGTTTCTGCGAGGTTGGGGGTACATCGTCCATGGAACTGTCGGATTACGATCCTCAGTAGAGGAAGAGCGCTGCGACTAAGGAGAAGGCCGAGAGATCATCCGACTGATAAGGGAAAAAAACACGGCGCGAACAAACTACCGTAAAAGGTGAAAAGCGATGAAGATGCATGATGCTACATATTCTAACAGTACCGCCAACAGTTGACCAGAAACCTCTCTTCCCATCGCCTCGATCTTCCCACTTGGTCAGGTAGTCATGAATCGTGCAAGTCGCATGAGATGTCGCGAGAGTGGGCTACCGAACTACATGAACGCAAATGGCGAGAGCTGATAAATTGATGATTGAGTTGACTTCGCCTCACTTGGTCCCGAGAACATGACCAGACTGGCGAAAGACTTTATGCGCACATCCCTTGTCCCGTGTCCGGCGCACCCGGAGTGGCAAGTGGAGAAGGGGTATGCAGACGAGGTCTCCGAAGTGGCCTAAAGAACTGGAAGATCTCCAACGAGTCTGTCCTCATGAGACGCGGCAATATTGGCGGAAACGTTTCGCAAGGTACCTTTTCGTCATCAAACCTTCCCTCACCTTCTGAAACTGCCGGTGATTAGGGCATCGCCAGCTATTCCCCGGGCCAAATCTACCACCACTCGTGGTTCAGACTTTATGCCCACGCCCTCCGTGGATCACAAATCTTTCCCGATGTAAAGTTGTGTGATGAATCCCCGGGCTTCGAGCCCCTCGGATTCGTGGATATTTGGAGGGGAAATTATCATGGGGGCCAGGCATCTATCAAGGTAATTCGGACACGGTGGAGGCCCCGGTTGGAGAAAATCAAAAGGGTACGTGGCTCCTTTTTTAATCAGAGCTAAACTTAGAGCGCTTCACACCAGACCCATTGCCGTGAAGTTGAGGGGAGCGAGTACCTTTCCTATCCGAACATACTCCTCATCATTGAGATATCGGAGACACTGTTTCCACTCTGCGTCACGAGTCCAGATCCCAGATGGAAATATCGTGCAGTACATACAAAATACTCACAGTGGCAATCGGCTAATGCTGGTATGGATACGCTGAAATTGATAGGAATACACCGCTGACCATGTTGACAACAGCTTGTAGGGGTCTGCGACGGACTCTCATATCTTCACGGGCTAAATATTGTACATGGTTGCATCGCTCCGGTAGGTGAAACGGAACAGTCGGCGTGCTTACCTGCACGCTGATCCTTTGTACGTCCAGGACAATATTCTGGTTACTCCCGAAGGCAACGTGTGCCTAGGAGACTTTGGGATCACATATAAATTTGCCAATGTCCTTCACCGCATGTTTAAGCTAAGAACTGCCCGCTATATGGGGCCCCAGAGCGATTTGGCAGTGACGGTCGCGTTACCCATGCTTCGAAAGGAAGTGATGTTTACTCCCTCGCGATCACTTCCTTCATGGTATGCTCCTCCTCCCCGCTGGGAAACAGAGTAACTTTGTATAACTAACTACTATCAGGTCCTCACGGGAGTGCTGCCGTATGCTGGGACCCATGACTACCCCACTGCCACTTCTCGCATTCGATCTGGAGAACGACCTCTGCGTCCAAGGAATAGGGATGTAGATCGACAGTTGCAGGACAGTGTGTGGGATGTGATTACAACCTGTTGGAGCGAGGACCCAACGAAACGGTGGGAAGTTTCCGCCGTGCGTGAACTATTTTCGACGTTGGGCTGGCGGGAGGTCCAGAATGCCAATTCAGGTAACGGAAACATTCGGAATACCGCAATCCCTGGTGCTGAATATCGAAACAAGGCGATAGCGACGCAGAAGATTTCTCCCACGCATTGCCTCTCTATTTCGGTTTCTGCGGGATCCGGAACCGGAAATCGAGAGCATTGTTAACGAAATGGATAAGGCAAGCTCTTACTCGTTCCCTACTCTCCCCCGAGGCTAACGCTAACGTGAGCAACAGCGATTGGAAAGTCATGCCATGTCAGATCAAGGCCGACTGAAGCTGTTCAATAAATTTTGCGAAACATGCAGCCGACACCGCATGATCCCGAAGTCCATGTACATCCCAAATTGTTCGGAAGGGTCCATGGAAGTCGCAAGTGGCAGCTACTCCAACGTATCACGGGGTACATACAAAGGGTGTCGGGTGGCCATCAAGGTCGTACGCGTGTATATCACGAGTGACCTCGATCTCATCCTCAGTGTGAGTATTCCGTCTACGCTACCATGGATATATAGATGAACATCTTGCAGAGATTCTGCCGAGAGGGGATAGCCTGGAAGCACCTCCGGCACCCGAACATCTTACCACTGATCGGAATGACAGTGAGCACCCAGTGGTTCGCGATGGTCTCTGCATGGATGGAAAACGGGAATATCAACGAGTTTGTCGGGAAGGATCAACATGTAAACCGCATTGAGCTTGTACGTGTTGCGCTCGACCCCAGCTGGAGCCTAACTGACTCACGGTCCAGCTAGCTGGTGCCGCAAATGGCATGAAGTATGTGCACGACCTCTGCATTGTTCACGGAAATTTGAAGGGGGTATGTGCTCTCTCGAATCGGACGTTTACGCACTTCTCGCTGATCTACGAAGGCTAACATCCTTATCAACGAGAACCGGCGAGCGTGCATCGCCGACTTTGGCCTTACAGCGATCACCGGCGTCGCGACCCACGCGTCTGCCGCGACATCCCAAGTGTCATTGATCTCGAATGACACACTGATGTCATTCACTGAAGGGGGGACATACCGGTGGATGAGCCCTGAACTGTTGGATCCGGAGAGGTTCGGGATGCCGGTATCAGGGGAGAATAGGCCAACGAGGCAGTCCGATTGCTACGCCCTCGGAATGGCCATCTACGAGGTAGGCACTTGTGTGAACCGATTCGTGGTTTTACACAGTTAACCAGCAGTACCCTAGGTTCTATGCGGACACCACCCCTACGTTGAAATTGAGTCGGATATCCTCGTCATCAACGCGATCACTGAGGGGGATCGACCGAAGAAACCGGATGAGGCGAAACGCCTCGGCTTCAACGCTGAACTGTGGAGAACCATCGAGCTTTGCTGGCTAGAAGATCACAACGCACGACCCGGCGGCGTAGAGGATATACTTTCTTACTTAAACAACGCAACGGTATTCTGGTACACGAGTTTTAACTCGCGATGCGAGAGCCGAATGGTATTTGCGCATGTCGACGATCCTATCTTCACTTGTTTTTCCTATACCTATCTCCTTGTTACTTGTCTATTGTACATGATGGGACCGCATATACTCGTCAAGCATAACCAGCACATGGTTCGGGAGGGAGAACTGACCGCAACTGGAGACTTCATGAATGACAGACCCCTATAACGGTCACCCGAGGCAGCATCGACCTTACCTGCAGCGCCTCTAACGACTTGACTATTACCAGATCTTCCCAGCATCCATATTTTTTTTGAGGTTCTGCAAACGTGCCATCGTCTCAGTAATAGTCCAGTTCCGAGTGTGGAATAATCCCCATACAGGACATACCAGAAGTCCAGTGGTACAGGGATTGGGGTGCCATCTGTCTCCTTGGGCCAATGTCGAACGGGCAGGGCGACAGACAGTCGCGTTGTACTCTCCGATCTCCCTCAGCCCGTCTGCGAGCTTGAGAATATTGAAAGAAGTCCTCCTTGGGTATCCCGCAATGCATTCATAGAACCAGCTGTCCTCGAAGCCAGGAGAGAGGAGAGTGAGCAGCGGTCTTGACGCCTGGCCAGCTCGCAGCCTTCGAAAGTCCAAAAAAAAACTCGCCCTCGACGCCCATTGTGAAGGGCGGGTGCGCATACTCGATTGCTGCGATGTGACTGGCGAGACGGTTTGCGGAAAGTGGAGACAGAGATAGATCTCAAGGAGCCAGCGTATTTGGCCTTTCAAACTCTATTGATGGCTTCCGCAGATCAGGATCGTGGTTCACGGATCATGAGACGGAACGAGCTATCGCTTACTTGACGGGCCTGCACACCTCGGCGACAGCGCATTTAACCGGGGCTACGGGGCCAGCAAAGTGAGAGTAGCAGACGCCAACCCAACCGACTCCCCACGTCATCGCGTTGGCGTTCGTCGCGGATAGTGGATCCTTTGTAATGGTCTCCCCCCGAGAGATACCCATCCAGGATCGGCCCCACTATGGTGTATTACCAGATGTTTGTCGGAAGACGAGTTCACACCCCGCGTGGGTGGGGAGAAGGGAGAAGAAAAGACATAGTTGGGGCTTCGTTGATACCTGTTCCATGGTGAGCACCGACCGTGTCGTTCAATGGAACCTTTGGTACGTACAAGTTTCAGGGCTCTTGGTAGAAACCGAGTGGCCACGACCTCAAAGTCCGCAGCTTTCTTCACATCTCTCATGTTGAAGGCACCGCCAGACCCATCTACTGATATTTTGACGTCTTGATCGCCGGGGGCATTGGGTTTCGGCTGGCCGTGATGTTTCGCGGCGCTGCTCTGGCGACGTCAGGGGGTGATATTCAGGCTCGTAGGATGGGATGGAGGGTGGGGGAGGCATTGGTTAGGATGATCGTCGTGCAGTAAGACCGAGCAAGGTGGGGTGGGCGCTTGGGCCCTACGGAGTCGGACCGAGCGCCCAACGGAGTAGAGAGCGATCTGGTTCCAAGTCGTGCATCTCCCTCTGCTGGCACAGCATATGGAGGGGCTGCGGTTCTGAACGCTAAGTACTCAGTCAGCAGTACGTGTACGGTCCTCCCAGCTCGGGGCGTCAATCAAAGCGGCCCCGTTTTCATGCACAACGGACGAGCCGCTTTCCGATTCCGTTAGAACCACCACACGTTCGCGTTAATATGTCAAAGCCCGTTAGTAAGGTAGACGGGTCCGCTGCTGATACGATCGCAGAGGGGCAGATAAATCACATCAACGGGCCTTCCCCATGAAATCGCGCCATATTAGCTGTGAGCCTAGGACTACCCTGAGAGCTAATCGTGTGCGACCCCGGAGGCGGAATGACAGAAAGCATGCTTTGTGTAGATACCACCCTTGAATGTGGCTGCACAATCAACTGTAGTACGGTGTCATTTTTTTAGGCACTGGCTCCAAGTTGCATCCGACTATTCTCGCTGGGGCCCAGAGAAATAGGGAGTTTGGTGCGGCTTTAGATAGAGTGCCCTCTAATGCCACCTACTCACCCACTCCCATTCACCAGAGAGGTAGTGAAGTGAGGGATGACCGTCGGTCAACATGGGCAGAATTCGTGGGGTAGTTTCGATGTATGATTTTGTCGACGATATTGGCACGGGCATTCGACAGTCAAAAAATGTTGAGCGCAGGCCATTTTCCCACATCGACGAACCATCGCTTCGTAAGCGCAATGCCTGATGTTCCTCCAAGGATGATCACGACGTCCGATCTTTTCCAGGCCAAGCCATCCTTCATGAGTGTCGGCAACCAAGCAGACGGAGACTCGTTACGATAAAACTCCGGTCGGGAGCAAATTGTCTCCAATGGAAACCAACTTAGGACGTGATGTGAACGACCTATTTACCGTCCACTGGCTAATCGTCGTTTGAGCCCGATGGGGACGATCTTGGAGGGAGATTGACCAGAAGGTACGGTACATCTTCGTTCCAAAGATATCTACCAAGCAGTGCTGGTTGGAAGGTCGCAGCGTCCGTCCAGGTACCGTGGGGGTTATCCGCCCCAAGCCGAAGTTTACCGCGGGATCCGGGTTACCAATGGGCTGGTCCGGCCCGAACGTCCCGAGGCATCTCTCCCGCCTGCCACGATGACGACGCTTCCGACGAGAGACCCAGGTCGCTCAAGGGAGTCTATACCCCCAGTGTCAAGTATGGATCACCCATCAGTGCATACCAATGACTCTGACTTATACTCTGTCCGCGCTGTAGGGATGAACCTCTCGAATCGGGTGGTGATCTTTTGGAACCGAGGCAAAGCCAAGATCAATCGCCCGCTCCATATCGCACCTCCGATGGCGCGCGCCGTGCACGATTCGACGTGCCGCCTCCCACACGAACTCACGGAGGCGATCATCGCCCACCTCATCGGCGACCTCCACGCTCTCAAGACGTTTTCACTGATCTGCCGTGAATGGTACATCGCCGCGGTTCCACACCTCCACCATACTCTTACACTCAGGGACACGACACCCGACAAAACCCACGATAAGCTCAAGCCGGTATCCAAGCTGCATAAGCTAGGTCTGGCACCTCTCACGAAAGAGGTTCGAGTGATACAACCCCATCGCACGGCAGATCATTGGTTCAAGCCTCAGGCATTCAGCCGCCGCGACTTGCACCACTTTTCCGCTTTCACGAACGTTCAGACACTGACGCTTAAATACGTGGATATCTTCCGCTTCATGCCAGACGTCGGTCGGTATTTTGGATACTTCTCGCCAACCCTGCGATCCATCGTATTGGCCTTGCCACGTTGTACCCCTCGACAACTATCATCTTTCCTATCCCTTTTTTCCAACCTGGACGATATCTATATCTATTACCCCCTCGGCGTGTCCACCGAAGTCGTCCCCGACTCAGAGCCCGTTCTGTTCTCGTCACCGAAGTTGGGAGGACGGCTTGAGCTCTTCGACTTCTTTTGGGACGAGACTTTTACGGACCTCGCCAATTTGTGCGGTGGCCTGCGGTTCCGTGACATAGACCTACACAACGCTGCTGGTTATGTACCCATCCTGCGGGGTGTGTGTGCCGAGACCCTAGAGACGTTGCGATTCTATATGAGAGGTAAGGGGTTCAACGTGGGTTCACCTTCGGATTCGAGCTGATGGTTAATAGCATCCTCATTACTCCCTGAATTCGATCTATCGCGATTCAAAGCCCTCCGATCTTTGCAAATTGGGGCCTGGGCGACAAAGTGGTACCGTTACAAGATGGTCATGGATATAGTCATGGATGTATTCTCGACCATCACATCCCCTGTGTTTTCCGAGCTCGTCATTGTCCTCGAGCGTTATGAGATTGATGGTTTACTCTCGGATGTCGAATTGTTCGAATTGCTCGACGAGACGTTGGGCAGGATGAACGAAGTCCGGCCCTTCACATTGGTGTTTTTGGTCAAAGCCGAGGAGTCGTACTGTAGACAGACGGACGTATTAGAGCGGTTGGAGGATGCTATAATCCTTGCAACTGCGACGGGTCTTTTCAACTTTCTCGACTCCCAGCCCGTCGTCCGCATAACAGGGCTTCCAACCCCAGAGTGGGAGCCCCAGCCTAGGGAGGCCTTGCCTGTGGGTTTCTGCTGAGGGTTGGTACCGGCCCCCTCGATTACTGGCACGAGTTACTCGTTTCAGGATGATCGTAGCTCAGCTGGAAGAGTTTCTATGTAACATAATATGTAGGTTGCGAGGGAGTAATGCCAATGGTAATCCACGTGAAATTATAGAAATGACCATCGTCCATCTTATCGGCGACCTTTACGCTCTCAAGGCGCGTTTTTTGACTCGATATTCGTCAGTTCGCGTTTCTTTAGTCTCGGCCTTTCTGATCCTCACGCGAACCCCTGTCGAAAACCGATATACGTCAAGCACACGTGGCGGTTTACTGGTTCCCGCTCCTACAGGCTTCGCTCGGGATTCCACCTACACGTTTTTGGCCCTTCATGGCATTGTCTTGGACCCTTTGTGGTCCTTGCTGTGCAGGTTCGACAAACCCTAATGGTTTGAGATAGCACGACAAGGTCCGAAGACTCGGTCTCCCTGCTTTTCGCGGTTTTGCGGACCCTTTCAGTGCATCGGTCGTGGGTTCTCCGATATGTTAGAGGCCGCGAGACTAGGCTTATCGGTTTTCAACCGCTGATTTCGGGGGTCGCGTAAGTCAACCCACAATACTGTATACCCAAGCTATTCAGCTACTACTGATAATCTTCTCAACATAAGCATTCGAGTAGCAACATCCCTAGTCAATTAACGATTTTATCTCCCCGAAGTATCTCCATCGATGTGGAACCGAGGTAATTGCGCTACATGCATCATCGTTTTTCATCAAGGACTCGTGGATGTGATCGGACTCTGTGAGTCGCGTTCAACAGCTCGCCATTGAACTCCAAGGACGATCTTCAGGCAGCCCGAGCCGTGATTTTGTGGGATGCGGTTTCGGGGTGGCCTTCTGAAGGACGATGAGAACTAACAGAGAAACAGTACACAGGGTCCCCCACAAGCGACCTTACCGATGCTAGGGCTCACTCTCGCCACCATGCCCGTTTGTTCGAGAGGCTGCCCAACTTTCAAGTCCAATTAAGAGATAGTGGAGTAAAGACTGGCCATCAGTTCACTTGGGGAGGAGTTTGCAAAGAGAAGTCCGGATGTCGAGATTGTCATGGACATTTGAGAGAGGGCGGATGGGTAGTGCGGGTCATTTTCTCACGGCCGCCGGATGAAAGAGTGAAAAACCGCCACTGGCACTGTCCAGCGTGGCCGGGGGTGGCCCAGCGGATTGCTTCAGTTTAGTAAGACCCCCTTGGCTAGATCTCCCATTCTGGGCTTTGTTCTGCTGTGTGGGTGATGGGCCGGGAGTCGAGAAAGCTGAGGAGACCTTTTGCAGTCGCAGAGAACGTGGTATCTCCGAACTTCTGTAACACCCGTGTCCGTATACAGCACGAATCCTCGACCTTGACCAAAAACACCAGTGCGAAGGCCCAGACTTGATCCATCCTGCAATATCTCGAAGAATGCGACGTTTGAGAGTAAACCATTCCTACCGTGATCGAGGACGATGATGAGCTCAGAGAACACAGGAGATGTGATGGTCGAGAATACCTCCGTGACGATCGCGTAACGGTTTGTTGGGTACCACCCCACCCAAGCACCGATTTGTAGAAATCGGAGGACCCTGGATCGCGGTAGATCGAAGAGTAATGAGGACGAATGAATTCCTGTCTGTCATCAGCTCAAATCTGCAGATAGAGCCATGCTGGGCCATTACCTATTGCGGAACGACGCGGTTTGAGGAAAGGAGGCCAAGATCTCAAGGAGCCCGGTGCATTTGGCCTTTCCAATTCCATTGGCGGATTCCGCAGGCATGGGTCTTGGACCCTGAGACGAAACGAGTCGTCGCTGACTTGACGGGCTTGATCACCTCTGCGACAGCGCATTTAACCGGGACCACGGGGCTAGCACAGTCGGAGTAGCAGATACCAACCCAACCGCGACCCCCCACGTCACCGCGTTGGCGTCGTTGTGGATCCTCCGCAATGGCCTCCCCCCGAGAGATACCCATCCGAGATCAGCCCCACCATGGTGTATTACCAGATGTCTGCCAGAGGACGAATTCAAATCTTGTGCGAGTGGGGATAAGAGAGAAGAAAAGACATAGGTGGGTTCGTTGATACCTGCTGCATGATGAGCACCGGCCGCGTCGTTTGGTGGAAATCTTGGTACGTACAAGTTTGGTAGAACCCGAGTGGCTCTCCTTCGTCCGAGGTGCCTACGAGCTCAAAATCCGCAGCTTTTGTCGTATCTCTCGCGTTGAGGGTACCGCCAGACCCATCCACTGATATTCTGACGTCTTGATTGCCGGGGGCGTTGGGTTTCGGCTGGTCGTGATATTCCGCGGCGCTGCTCTGGTAGCGACGTCAGAGGTGATAGTGAGGCTCGTGGGATGGAATTGAGAGTGGGGGAAGCATTGGTTAGGGTGGTCGCCGTGCGGTAAAACTGAGCAAGGTCGGGTGGGCGCTTGGGTCCTCGCGGAGTCGGGCTGAGTGCCCGACGGAGTAGAGAGCGATCTGGCTCCGAGTTGTGCATCTCCCTCTACCGTGACAGCATATGGAGGGGCTGCGGTTATGAACGTTCGGTACTCAGTCAGCAGTGCGCGTACGGTCCTCCCAGCTTAAGGTGCTGATCAAATCGGCCCAATTTTCATGCACAATGGACAACGAGTCGCTTCCCAATTCCGTCAGAATCACCACACGGTCGCGTTGATATGTCAAACGGTCCGTAAGGTAGATGAGTACGCTACTGATATAATCGCAGAGGGGCAGATAAATCGCATCAGCCGATCCTTCCCCATGAAATCGCGCAATACTGGCTGTGAGTCTAAGACTACCCTGATGGAAAGTTAATCATGCGCGGCCCCGGAGGTGGAATAACAGAAATCATGCTTTGTGTAGATACCATCCTTGGACGTGGCGGCACAATCGGGTGTTACGCCGTCATTTTCCAGGCAGCAGCTCCAAGCTGCATATGACTATATTCTCGCTGGGATCCGGTGCGGTTCTAAATAAAGTGCCCTTTTCATTGAACGTGAACCGCTATTAACACCTCTATCTTGCAACCTACGGATCATGTTACGTGGAAGCACTTCCAACTGAGCAGCTACGATCATCCTGATACGAAAAACCCGTGGGGATCGGGGGGAGCGCTGCCAACCCGCAGTAGAAACTCCTAGGCTAGGTCTCCCATTCTGGGGTCCGAAGTCCTGTTGCGCGGATGACGGGCCGGGAGTCGAGAAAATTGAGAAGACCCTTCACAGTCACAGAAAATATATGTACTGATATATATGGGTGCGGGTGAGGATCCGTCCAAATCTGGATGGTAGAGGCTACTTCCGGGGTCCTATCTGAGTCCTGACGACGCATGTCGCCCGGTGCACTGCCTCGCACCCCCTGCAGTCCTACCATCTGATAAGATCGTGGCCGTGGGACCAGCTGGATAAGCACCTTTGGTTTGCACTCTCCCCCCGCGACCACAAGTGATGGACTCGCCCTCCCGTGAGGGTGAAAAACCTCGGCCGCAAGAGCCAACGGTGATCCAGATTAATCCAGAGTGGTGCGCCCACCCCATTGCATTGCTGTCGCTGTTAGCCATAACTGACATCCGACCCAGCCTCCAATCCGCCCTCAAGGAGTTCTTCGACCCCCTGAGGACCAAGGACTCGCGCACCGACTTCTTCACCGTTTACCGTAGGGAATCTGGAGAGTTTGACCGGGATTATGTGAAAAAGTATGACGAGGATCTGAACACATCCCTCATTTTCGTGAGCCATCCGGTTCTTGTCCCCGGTACTGAACACTGACTCTGAATCGTACCCAGGCCGGTCTGTTCTCTGCAGTCAGTTCAGCGTTCATCATCGATGTCCAATCAAAGCTGGAACCAGACCCGAACGACGCGACCGCCGCCTACATGCAGATCCTCATCCACAGCATGAACAACTCCCTCTTCCCCGACGCAGACCCCGGCGCAACCGCCTGGACCGGACCTCCGCCCGAAGTCGTTACCACTCAATCTCTACTTTATGCAAGTCTCGCGACCTCACTCTTCGCCGCGTTCCTGGCGATGTTTGGAAAACAGTGGGTCAATCGATATCTCCGGAACCGCGGGGGTTCTGCTGCGGAGAAGAGCCGGGACAGACAACGGAAGCTGGATGGGTTCGAGAAGTGGCACTTTCGCGTCGTCATCGAGAGCCTCCCGGCGATGCTTCAGCTTGCGTTGCTGTTGCTCGGGTGCGCGCTATCGCGATATCTATGGGCGACCAGCCACACCGTCGCTAGGGTTGTCATCGCCTTCACGCTTTTCGGGGTCGCTTCCTACGTCTCCTTCACCATCGCAGCAACACTCTACTACAATTGCCCATACCAGACACCTCTTTCCACCTTCATCCGAGCCGCCATCCGAGCCACCATCGGATACCTGACACGTAGCGACGCCGCATTCGCTCGTCCGCTGCGATCAGTTATTGCATCCCTTCCTTCCACCAAAAACCTCGGACGAAGTCTTAAGCGCTTTCGTTCCGGGATTCGCAGTGCACTGGAGAGCTTTCGTTGCGTTCCAGCTGTAGCAGAGGAAGCAGAGCACATACAAATCGCTGTCGTCGTGGCATCACCAATCCGGATCTTCGAGGACATTTTGATCGACTGGGAGGTCTCCAAGGCAGATGCACGTTGTATCTCATGGATGCTGGATTCCACGACAGATCCTGATGTAATACTTTCCACCGTCCGGTTCATTGCGGACACGATCTGGTACCCGGAGACCACAGGAGCCCTATCACCCCAGGTTCTTGCGGACCTCTTCTTCGACTGCCTGTTGGATGGACAAGTGATTCCTGGCAAGGAGGAGCACGCAATCTTAACAGGGATGGCATTGGCGTCTGTTCTCAGCATCCAGCTCTGTATAAAACCTGAGAGTTGGGAACTCGGGGACCTCCGTCTACGTGTTGACAGCCGTCAATTGGTAGACCCACAATATTTGAGACCCTCATCCGGGCCAAGGCTTATACTGACCGTCACGGTCCTCAAATTCGTTGCGCAAGCCTGGTACCGTTACCCATCTTTTCATATACCTGAAGATTTACCCATCACGCATAAGCTCTGGCTCAGTAGGGTGATACTCCAGACTTCGTGGCGGTGGCAGATTGAGAATCCTACCGGCACCATCAGGCTCCAACTGGGGGATTTCTTCGAGAGAGTGGTGGCAGATGGGAACCAAACGTCCGTCATCCTCAAAGCAAACAGTTTTCTTGTCATTGCGCTCCATTTGGGGCTCCAGGTTGACATTCGTGATTTGTATGTCCCAAACAATAGGTGTGTGCTCTCTTCCGGCTTTCCCACGGAGTTCACTCATCAAGGAGTAGTGACGCATTGCAGGCAGTGCTCAATTGTTTCCATCAACGGTTACAAAAGTCGATTCAAGAGGGGAAAGTTGACCCAAACAAACTATACCAGTGCATATGCGCATCAATTTATTCCGATCCATTTCGGGTCAAGGTCAATATGGGATTGGGCATTTCGTGGGTCACCGAAATTCTCAACTCCAGGTACAACGAGGATGATCGATATCGAATGGTTGGCCCGGTGGTGGAATCATTAGGGAAATGTCTCTATTCCAGGGAGGATGGGTATGCTCCATATGACTGGATACTCCCTCTCTTGGGTGTCTTGTTGCTGAGCGAGAAGCTCCGTGGGCTGAATCCTGAACCACACCCAGGATTCATAGCTCTCTCCATTCTATCAACCACTCAGCTAGAAGCCGATTTTATTGGAACCGATTTCGCTGAAACTGCTCTCGTAGTCCCCCTTCTCTCATCAACACTTCTACCAACCCACCCTCTACAATCACGGAAATTGGCTCTGGAGGCCTTCTGTGGACTCATGCCTGGGTGGTTTTCCTCACAGATGGAGAACATCATGTCCAAGGACCTCGATAAGTTTCTTCAAGCAGTCGGGGACCCGTTCCAGTCCACTCCAGACCCACCCTTTTTGGATTGGCAGTCCACGACACGACACAACCACGAGCCCCTCAACTCAATGATCATCCTGATTGAGTTTGCATCATTGGACCTGTGGCGGAACCATCTCCGCCGTTCAAACTTCATCTCCTGCGAAGAGGTCCTGTCCACAGAAGAAAAGAAGAGGACTCTTATCGACCGCATGCTTTTTACGGCGATCGACACTTGGCCAGAACTCCTTTGCACACCCGTAAAGATAACCACAGCCATCAGGCGCCTTGAAGAGCTTCAGTGTTCAAACACGGCCGAAGTCGTGATCATGTGGGCCTGGACCACTGGCTTCATAAACACGATGGATCACAATGGTTGGAAGTTGGTTGAGGATTATACGTTCCGGTTCTATCAAACCCACGGAATAGGACGCTTGGCCACCTTGAAATGGCATATCGTCAACAGGACCGGGGAGTGGCATCACCTCTGTGTTCTCGAGAGGCACTATGAAGATTCACTATGCCGTACGGGAAAGATTCCGTTCGCACCAACTCCCGTGAGCCAGGACCGAACTGTTCTTGCTATTTCCCGGGTTTGTCAGTTGAGGAGGTTGTATCACCTATTCGGGCATCACCCCGTGACGTGGAGGGAGGCGGTTGTAACTGAGGGAATGGTTGTAGTTGAGGAGGCAGTCGCGTCCGAGAAGGTAGACGAGGAAATTGACGCGTCACCGGGACGTCTTGTAACACCTGTCTCATTCATTGACTGGGCGTGCGATTACCCATAAGATTGTTGCATTTGCAATGGTTAATTTGCAGTTGTAACCGCGCTTGAATTTGTATTGGTTTGTCAAAATCGAATATCACCCCACATCCCAGAGCTATCCCTACCCCTGAATGCACAGAACTCACGGCGAGAAGTAAATGCGCCCGGGCCCGGAGGAACCGTGGCAGAAACCATGTATGAGCTAAGAAGCTTCTCGTGGCTATCGACGGTCATGGTAATGCCGAGGTGACGAAGAAGAGGATCCTGAAGGACTTCTCAAAGATTTCGATGTTGGCGAGGTTGTCCCTGCTTCCACCGAAGAGCGGGTGGACACCTCAGTCGTTGCCAAAAATGTCGAGATCTCCGAACAGTCGATTCCAGCTTGGCCCGCGGCAGAGGCGACCGTCGCGGTCTCTGTCGATCCTCTCCGGTTGAAGAGACCGTCCCGAAATCCAACACTCTGGCAGATTCTGATATGACAACACAACTGCCACCCTGCATATTGAACGTTTGAACTCTCACCGAAACCGGCGGTCGCCGACCGGTCCCGATCCCGAACTGGCCACACGCTTTGCTGCAATTCCGGGTTCGGTCGCGATCGAACCAAGTCGATGGACCCTCAGATCTAGATCTCACTGGATCCCAGACACCGTTGACGCCCCGCCAATTCGGGCTCCTGGCCAAGCCGAAGTTTACCGTGGGATCCGGGTCATCAATGGGCTGGTCCGGCCCGAACGTCCCGAGGCATCTCGTCCGTTTGCCACGATGACGACGCCTCCGACGAGAGTCCCAGGTCGCTCGAGGGAGTCTATACCCCCAGTGTCAAGTATGGATCACCTATCAGTGCATATAAATGACTCTGACTCATACTCTGTTCGCGCTGTAGGGATGAACCTCCCGAATCGGGTGGTGATCGTTTGGAACCGAGGCAAAGCCAAGATCAATCGCCTGCTCCATATCGCACCTCCGATGGCGCACGCCGTGCACGATTCGACGTGCCGCCTCCCACACGAACTCACGGAGATGATCATCGCCCACCTCATCGGCGACCTCCACGCTCTCAAGACGTTTTCACTGATCTGCCGTGAATGGTACATCGCCACGGTCCCACACCTCCACCATACTCTTACACTCAGGGACACGACGCCCGACAAAACCCACGATAAGCTCAAGCCGGTATCCAAGCTGCATAAGCTAAGTCTGGCACCTCTCACGAAAGAGGTTCGAGTGATACAACCCCATCGCACGGCAGATCATTGGTTCGAGCCTCAGGTGTTCAGCCGCCGCGACTTGCACCACTTTTCCGCTTTCACGAACGTTCAAACACTGACGCTTAAAGACGTGGATATCTTCTGCTTCATGCCAGACGTCGGTCGGTATTTTGGATACTTCTCGCCAACCCTGCGATCCATCGTATTGGCCTTGCCACGTTGTACCCCTCGACAGCTATCATCTTTCCTATCCCTTTTTTCCAACCTGGACGATATCTATATCTATTACCCCCTCCACGGGTCCACCGAAGTCGTCCCCGACTCAGAGCCCATTCTGTTCTCGTCACCCAAATTGGGAGGACGGCTTGAGCTCTTCGACTTCTTTTGGGACGAGACTTTTACGGACCTCGCCAATTTGTGCGGTGGCCTGCGGTTCCGTGACATAGACCTACGCAACGCTGCTGGTTATGGGCTCATCCTGCAGGGGGCATGTACTGGGACCCTAGAGACGTTGCGATTCTATATGCCAACATGTGAGGAGTTCAACGTGGGTTCACCTTCGGATTCGAGCTGATGGTTAATAGCATCCTGTCAGCCCTCATTACTCCCTGAATTCGATCTATCGCGATTCAAAGCCCTCCGATCTTTGCAAATTGGGGCCTGGGCGACAAAGTGGTACCCAACAAGCCGTTATGATATTGCCATGGAGGTATTCTCGACCATCTCATCCCCTGTGTTCTCCGAGCTCGTCATTGTCCTTGAGAGTGATGAGATTGTTGGTTTACACTCGGATGTCGAATTGTTCGAGACATTGCGCAGGATGAACGAAATCCGGCCCTTCACATTGGTGTTTTTGGTCAAAGCAGAGGAGTCGTGCTGTAGACAGGCGGACGTGTTAGAGAGGTTGGAGGATGCTATAATCCTTGCAACTGTGACGGGTCTTCTCAATTTTCTCGATTCCCGGCCCGTCGTCCGCATAACATGGCTTTCAACCCCAGAGTGGGAGCCCGTGCCTATGGAGACCTTGCCTGTGCGTCATTTCCGCTGCGGGTTTGTACCAGCCTCCCCGATTTCTGGCACGAGTTACTCGTTTCAGGATGATCGTAGCTCAGTTGGAAGAGTTTCTATGTAACATAACCTGTAGGTTGCGAGACAGAAATGCCAATAGTAATCCACGTGAAATTATGGAAATGACCATCGCCCATCTCATCGGCGACCTTTACCGTTCTCAAGGCGCGTTTTTGGACTGTATATTCGTCAGTTCACGTTTCTTTGGCCTCCGCGTTTCTGATCCTCACGCGAACCCCTGCCCAAAACCGACATACGCCAAGCACACATGACGGTTTATTGGTTCCCGCCCCTACAGGCGTCACCCGGAATCCCACCTAGGAATTTTTGGACTCCCGCGGCGTTGTCTTTGTCCCTTTGTGGTCCGTGCTGTGCAGGCTCGACGAATCCTAAGTAGTGGTTTGAGACACTACGACTGGGCCGTAAGACTCGGTCTACCGCTTTCTGCGACATCGTGGGTCCTACGTGCATCGGTCGTGGGTTCTTCGATGCGCCAGAGACCGCGAGACTAAGCTTATTGGTTTTCAACCACTGATTACGAGGGTCACATAAGTCGATTTGTAGTGCTGTGCACTCAGGGTATTCGGCTGCTACTAATAATCCTCTCAAACTAAGCAGTCGAGTGACAACAGCCCTGGTCGATTAACGGTTTCATCTCCCCGCAGTATCCCCATCGGAGTGGAACCGATGCAATTGCGCCACACGCATCTTCACTGTTCATCGAGGGCTCGTGCATGTGATCGGACTCTGTTAGTCGCGTTCAACAGCTCGCTATTGAACTCCGAGGACGACCTTCAGGCGATCTAAGCTGTGATTTGGTGGGGCGCGGTTGATGGGTGACCTTCTGAAGGACAATGAGAACCAATCGAGAACCGGTACACGCGGTCCCCCACAAGCGATCTTACCGATACTCAAGTTCGCTCTCCCGCTCCCACTTGCCCGAGAGGCTTCCCAACTTTCGAGTGCAATTGAGAGGTGGTGGAGTAAAGAATGATCATCGGCTCACTTGAGGAATTTGCAAAGAGAAGTCCGGATGTCGAGATTGGTATGGTCATTCGAGGGAGGGCGGATGGGTAAAAAATGTTTAGCGCGGGTCATTTTTCCGCGGTCGCCAGATGAAAGAATGAAAAGCCGCCCACTGGCACTGTCCAGCGTGACCGGGGGCTACCCTGTAGATTCGTTCCAGTTTAGTAAGACCCCCTTGGCCAGACCTCCCACTCTGGGGTTTGTCCTGCTGTCCGGATCATGGGCCGGGAGTCGAGAAAGTTGAGGAGACGCTTTGCAGTCGCAGAGAATGTGGCATCCCCGAACTTCTGTAGCACCCCTGTCCGTATACAGCGCGAATCCTCGATCTTGACCAAAAACACCAGTGTGAAGGCCCGGACTTAATCCATCCTGCGCAATATCTCGAAGAATGCAACGTTTGAGAGTAAACCAATCTCATCATGATCAAGGACGATGATGAGCTCGGAGAACACAGGAGATTTGATAGTCGAGAATACCTCCGTGACGATCGCGTAACGGTTTATCGAGCACCACCCCACCCGAGCACCGATTTGCAGAGATTGGAGGACTCTGAATCGCGATAGATTAAAGAGTAATGAGGATGAATGAATTCCTGTCGGCCATCAGCTCAAATCCGCAGATAAAGCCATGCCGGACCATTACCTATCGCAGCACGACACAGTTTGCGGAAAGCGGAGGCCGAGATCTCAAGGAACCCGATGTATTTGACCTTTCCAAATCTACTGACGGATCCCGCAGGTCAGGGTCGCGGATCGTGGACCGTGAGACGGAATGAGTCGTCGCTCACTTGATAGGCTTGATCACCTCTGCGACGACGCATTTAACCGGGACCACGGGGCTAGCACAGTGAGAGTAGCAGATGCCAACCGACTCCCCACGTCATCGCGTTGGCGTTTGTCACGGACAGTGGATCCTCCGCAATGGACTCCCCCCAAGAGATACCCATCCGAGATCGGCCCCACTATGGTGTACTACCAGATGTCTGCCAGAAGAAAAGACATCGGTGGGTTCATTGATACCTGTTGCACTGTGATGAACACCGGTCGCGTCGTTCGGTGGAAATCTTGGTACGTACAAGTTTGGTAGAAACCCAGTGACTCTCCTTCGTCCCAGTAACCCACGAGCTCAAAGTCCGCAGCTTTCGTCGCATCTCTCGCGTTGAAGGTACCGCCAGACCCATCTGCTGACATTTTGACGTCTTGGTCGCCGCGGTGCTGGGTTTCGGTTGGTCACGATGTTTCGCGGCGCTGCTCTGGCGGCGACGTCAGGGGGTGGTGGTCAGGCTCGTGGGATGGAATGGAGGGTGGGGGGGGGGGGCGTCGGTTGGGGTGATCATCGTGCAGTAAGACTGAGCAAGGTCGGGTGGGCGCTTGGGTCCTAGCGGAGTCGGACCGAACGCCCAACGGAGTAGAGAGCGATCTGGCTCCGAGTTGTGCATCTCCCTCTACCGTGACAGCATATGGAGGGGCCGCGGTTCTGAACGCTAAGTACTCAGTCAGCAGTGCGCGTACGGTCCTCCCAGCTTAGGGCGTTGTTCAAACTGGCCCGATTTTCATGCACAACGGACAACGAGTCGCTTTCCGATTCTGTTAGAACCACCACACGTTCGCATTAATATGTCAAACGTCCCATGGGGTAGATGAATCCACTACTGATATAATCACAGAGGGGCAGATAAATCACATCAGTGGGCCTTCCCCCGTGAAATCGCGCCATATTGGCTGTGAACCTAGGACTACCCTGAAAGCTAATCATGCACGACCCCGGAGGTGGAATGACAGAAAGCATACCTCTTGTAGATACCACCCTTGGACGTGGCGACGCAATCGGCTGTTACGCCGTCATTTTTTAGGCACCGGCTCCAAGTTGCAAACGATTATTCTCGCTGGGGCCCAGAGAAAGATAGTCAGGTGTAGCTTTAGATAAGGCGCCTCTTCATTGAACTGCTATTGACATATCTACCCCACAACCTACGGATTATGTTACGTGGAAGCACTTCCAACTGAGTTACGATCGTTATGATACGAAAAACCCGCTGGGATCGAGGGGTGGGATTTGGGGGAGCGCTGCCAACCCGCAGTAGAAGCTCCTAGGCCAGGTCTCCCATTCTGGGGTTCGAAGTCCTGTTGCGCGGATGACGGGCCGCGAGTCAAGAAAATTGAGAAGACCGTTCGCAGTCGCAAACAATATAGCATCCTCCAACCCCTCTAACACCCCCGTCATTCTACAGTATAATTCCTCAGCCTTGACCAAAAACACCAGCGTGAAGGGCCGGACTTCATTCATCCTGCGCAATGTCTCGAACAATCCGACATCCGAGAGTAAATCAATAGTCTCATCACGTTCGAGGACGATGACGAGCTCAGAAAAGGCAGGGGATGTGATGGTCGAGAATACCTCCATGGCGATCGCATGGCGGCATTTCGGACGCCACCTTGTCGCCCAAGCCCCGATTTGCAAAGATCGGAGGGCTTTGAAACGCGATAGATCTAATTCAGGGAGTAACGAGGACGAACGAACTCCTGCCAATCATCAGCTCGAATCCGCAGACAAACCCACGCTGAACTCCTTACCCGCCACGTAGAATCGCAGTGTCTCTAGGGTCTCGGCACGTGCCTCCAGTAGGATGGGTGTGCACCCTACCCCGTTCCGTAGGTCCACTTCGCGGAATCGTAGGCCGCCGCATAAAGCGATGAGGTCCGTAAATGTTTCGGCCCAAGTAAATCCGAAAAGCTCAAGCCGCCCTCTCAATCTCGGTGAGGAGAACAGAACGAGCTCTGAATCGCGGACAAGTTTAGTGGGCTCGTCGACGGGGGAGTAGATATAGATATCATCCAGGTTGGAAAAGAGGGATAGGAAAGATGACAGCTGTCGAGGGGTACAACGTGGTTGGGCCAATACGATGGATCGCAGGGTTGGCGAGAAGTGTCCGAAATACCGATCGATATCGGGCATGAAGCGGGATATGTCCACGTTTTCGAGTGTCAGTGTCTGAACGTTCGTGAAAGCGGAAAAGTGGCGCAAGTCACGGCGGCTGAATGTCGGAGGCTCGAACCAATAATCTCCCGTGCGATGGGGCTGTATCACTCGAATCTCTTTTACGAGAGGCGCCAGACCTAGCTTATGTAGCTTGGATACCGGCTCGAGGTTATCGTGGGGTTCGTTTGGTATCCTCTTCATGAGTGTAAGAGTATGGTGGAGGTGTGGGACCGCGGCGATGTACCATTCGCGGCAGATCAGTGAAAACGTCTTGAGAGCGTGGAGGTCGCCAATGAGGTGGGCGATGATCATCTCCGTGAGTTCGGGTGGGAAGCGACAGGTCGAATCGTGTACGGCGCGCGTCCTCGGAGGCGCGATATGGAACAGGCGATTGATCTTGGCTTTGCCCAGATTCCAAACGATCACCATCCGATCCGAGAAGTTCATCCCTACAACGCGAACAGAGCATAAGTCAGAGTCATTCATATGCGCTGACAAGGGGTTCATACCGGACGAAGAGGGTATAGACTCACTTGAGCGACCTGGGTCTCTCGTTGGAGGCGTCGTCATCTTGGCAGGTAGGAGAGATGCCTCGGGGCGCCCGGACCGGATCAGTCCATTGATAGCCTGGATCCAGCGATGAACTTGGCCAGGAGGCCGAGTTGGTCGTCACGTTGAAGTCGCATTGTCGATCTCTTGGTCGCGGGGAGGGGAGCGGCCATAGTGGTTGGCAGGGCGTCAATGGTGTCTACCCGAGAGCCTACCGACCTGGTTAAATCACGGCTGGGCCTGGAATCGCAGCCAGAAGTGTTGGCGGTTCAAAATCGGATCCAGTTGGCGGGGGTCCAGCACTCGGCGTGCAAAGTGTCAGCGCTTGAGTAATAAGAAACGGACAGCGGACGTCGGAATAGTTTCTTCTGTTGGAGGGGATCCACAGAGACGGGGACGGTCGCTTCGGACCAAACTGGAATCGACTGTTTGGGGATCTCGACATTCTTGACAGTGGCTGGAGTGTCAACCCGTTACTTGGTAGAAGTGGGACAACCTCATTGACAGAATCCTTTCAGAAGTTCTTCGATGACTGGGATGGAGAAAAGACCTTCTCGACAACCCTACCAACGACTCCCTCTGGGCCCTCGATGACCTCCATTATCTTCCCCCTCACCTCGGCACTACCACGGCCGCCAATCCCGTAAACCACCCCAAAAGTTTATTCGACTTGTGCTCGCGTAGGGAAGTACTTTCGTGAAGTCGCTCAACGAGACGGGCGAAATGGATACGGTCTCTTTGTGGTCGTCAGCGGATGGGGGATGGCGGTCTAGCTTGGTGGGAAAGACGAGGTTGGTCTTGTGTGTGGTGAGGCTATTTCGGGTGCGTTCGACGGAGAAGAGGGCTTTCGCGTGGCCAACATGAATCCGTTCCATTTCGGCGAGGCTTGATGCCACAGAAGGAGTGCCTCTTCGATGGATGGGGAGCCCGGGGATCCAGAGGTGTTGGTGACGCCGATAGACCCAGGCGTTTGTGCTGGTCGAATGGTTCTGGCTGAGGTTGACGTTGAGGGCTGGGTATGGACCGGGAAGAGGGAAGAACGGCGATTCCCGGTAAACCTGGTGGGACCACCGTTGAAATTGAGCTTCTCGGAATCAACAGAGCGGGGTCAAGGCGAGGAGGATATTCTGAATATGTTTGGTGACGTCGGCTTTGGATTCGCCGTCGAGATGTTGCGTTGGGAGGGTTCGCGTCCGGTAACATGCGGCCGATGGGTGACCGGTGACCTTCTGAAGGAAGATGAGAACCAATCCTATGAGCATGAAAATGCAACACACTGGTTGAACTGATGTGCAGTTGCCGCCAAGTGACACGTCCAGGCTCTTAGAATGATACACGCTATCCACCCACAAACGGCTTTACAAATGCCACCTACTCTCCCACTCCCATTCGTCAGAGAGGTAGTGGCCATCGGCTAACGCGGGCAGAATTTGTGGGGCAGTCTAGATGCATGATTTTGGCGACGATATCGGCACGGGGGGAGGGCGGACAGCTAAAAGAATGTTTAGCGCGGGCCATTTTCCCACATCGACAAGCCATCGCTTCGTAAGCGTAATGACTGGAGTCCCCCCGCGGATGATCACGACGTCCGATTTTTTCCAGGCCAAACCATCCTTCGTTAGTGTCGGCAACCAAGCAGACGGAGACTCGTTACGGTCAAACTCGGGTCGGAAGCAAATCGTCTCCAATGGAAACCAACTTAGGACGCGACGCGAACGACCCATTCGCCGTCCACTGACTAATCGTCGTTTGAGTCCGATGGGGACGATCTTGGGGGGGAGATTGACCGGAGAGTACGGTGCATCTTCGTTCTAAGGATCCACAAAAAACTACCAAGCAGTGTTTGTTGGAAGATTGCAGCGTCCATCCAGGTGCGGGGGTTATCCGCCCCCGTCTGGATGGGAAGGAAATCGCCTGCGTATGGACTCGGGCATGCCTGATAAATGTATTCTTTCGTTATGCCATTGGCCGTTATTTGAGCTATTCTCCGCGCCATCGAGATTATGTGGGTCGTTCGCGAGTGGTCCTGCCCAGGACGACACGCGACGTGGGTCTGAATTAGACTTCCGGGGTCCCCAATCCGGGTGATTTTGGCGAAAACACTCAATCGTCGATTTCTAACGGGTGGGCACATTTTCTAATAAAACACTTGCGCACGAGGCTGTAGCCATCGCTGCAGGGAGCAGTTCGTTCCCCTGGACCAACGTAAAACGAGCGGTGGATCTGGGATTGAAGTCTATGTACGCATTACCTAAAACGGACGGGTGGTTTCTCCCTTGTCCCCCACCGCGTCGTGTACATCTCAAGATCCCTCAAAGGTCTTCCCCTGGCTGACAGCGCAATGCTGGATGGTGGTCGAGGTAAGTTCCATGTTATAAGGTCCGGAACATATTTGCCAGGCCCTGGGCTCTGCTACCACGTCTACGTGTTATGGCAAATACTCCACCGGTCCTCCATCACCCAGTCCACCATATCTAACGTCCGACGCAGACCCAACCACACCGCCCCCGCAAACAGGAAGCTTGCGAGATTTGTGGGCAGGCTGTTGCGATCGGTTTAAGAGGTTCTCGGTGCTTTCGACACCCGCAGGCCAGCCTATCAGCGGATGGATGGTTCTTCGGCCGCGCCTCGCCCCACCGACTTCGGGGATCGTGCGTCCTGTCAGCTACGCCGTCAATGTTCAACGATTCCTTCATCTCTCCTAACGGTCCCCAGTCCTGGCCTTGCGTCGTTACTTCCTGCAAGTCCACCTTCCCCGTTACGTCCTCCCTCTTTCAACCTAATACCGCATCCCCTTTGATCGCTCATCTGGTCCTCAGGGCCATCGCCGACTCTAAATTCCTACCGATCATCGTGAATCCTGGATCTATTGATGATCCGGGATCCGTTTCCGTTTCAATTCCCTTTCCGCCACCTTTCCGGACTCTTCAAATTGTGTATATTGGAGTGATGCCACATATTCCTCACGGAGGCCCAGTTTATGAGGGTGGATATTGGTGCAACGAAGTCGTATCGAAAGCTGCATAGTTTGACGGATTCGGACTGGAGGAAGCAGTTTCTGTGACAGGAGGCAAACGCTCAAGAACATTATCTGCGTCCTCAGCAGGAGGTTCGAGGAAGAATCCTCCAATCGATAGTCAGGCTTACTTCGCTTCGCGTCATGTTTATGTATGTTTATTTATTTGGCTTGGCCTTACTGCAATAGATGGGTGCGGGATCCGTCCAAATCTGGGTAGTATTGATGGCACTTCCGGGGTCCTATCTGGGACCTGGCAGTCGCATGTCGCCCGGTGCGCTGCCACGCACCCTCCTGCAGTCCTGCCATGCAGTAAGCTCGTGGCTGTGGGACCAGCTGGATAAACGCCTTTGGTTTGCACCCTCGCCCCACGACCACATATGTCAGACTCATCCTCCTGGGAGGGTGAAAGGCCTCAACCGCAAGAGCCAACGCCGATCCAGATAGATCCGAAGTGGTGCGCCCACCCCGTTGAATCGCTGTCGCCGTTAGCCGTAACTTACATCCGACCCAGCCTCCAATCCGCCCTCAAGGAATTCTTCGACCCTCTAAGGACAAATGACTCACGCACCGACTTCTTCGCCGTGTACCGCAGGGAATCCGCAGATTTTGACCGGGACTACGTGAAAAAGTATGACGAGGACCTGAACACATCCCTCATTTTCGTGAGTTGTCCGGTTCTTGCCCCCCCCCCCCCCGGTACTGAACGCTGACTCGGAATCGTACCCAGGCCGGTCTGTTCTCTGCAGTCAGCTCGGCATTTATCCTCGATGTCCAATCAAAGCTGGAACCGGACCCGAACGACGCGATCGCCGCGTACATGCAGATCCTTATCAACACCATGAACAACTCGCTCTTCCCCGACGCAGACCCCAGCGCAATCGCCTGGACCGGACCTCTGCCCGAAGTCGTTACCGCCCAATCTCTACTTTACGCAAGTCTCGCAACCTCACTCTTCGCCGCGTTCCTGGCGATGCTTGGGAAACAGTGGGTCAATCGATATCTCCGGAACCATGGGGGTTCTGCTGCGGAAAAGAGCCGAGATAGACAACGGAAGCTGGATGGATTCGAGAAGTGGCACTTTCGCCTCGTCATCGAGAGCCTCCCTGCGATGCTTCAGCTTGCGTTACTGTTGCTTGGGTGCGCACTATCGCGATATCTATGGGCGACCAGCCACACCGTCGCTGGGGTTGTCATCGCCTTCACGCTCTTCGGGGTTACTTCCTACGTCGTCTTTACCCTCGCAGCAACACTTTACTACAATTGCCCATACCAGACACCTCTTTCCACCTTCATCCGAGCCGCCATCCGAGCCGCAATCACATACCCGACACGTGGTGACGCCACGTCCACCCACTCGCCGCGACCAGATATTGCATCCCTTCCTTCCACCGAAGATCTTCGACGAAATCCTAAGCGTTTTCGTTCCGGGATTCGCAGTGCACTGGAGAAATTTCACTGCATTCCAGCTATAGCAGAGGAAGCAGAGCACATACCAATCGCCGTCGTCGTGGCGCCACCAACTCGGATCTTCGAGGACATTTTGATCGACTGGGAGGTCGCCAAGGCAGATGCACGTTGTATCTCATGGATGCTGGAGTCCACGACAGATCCCGACGTAATATTTTCCACCGTCCGGTTCATTGTGGACACAATCTGGTACCCGGAGATCGCAGGAGCCATATCACCCCAAGTTCTTGCGGACCTCTTCTTTGACTGCCTGTTGGACGGACAGGTGATTCCTGGCAAGGAGGAGCATGCGGTTTCAACAGGGATGGCATTGGCGTCAGTTCTCAGTATCCAGCTCTGCATAGAACCTGAGAGTCAGGAACTTGTGGGTCTCCGCAAACGCATCAGTGACGAGGATCAATTGGTACACCCACACGATTTGAGACCCTCATCTGGGTCAAGGCTTATACTGACTACCACGGTCCTCAAATTTGTCGCGCAAACCTGGCGCAGCTACCCATATTTTGATATACCCAAAGATTTACCCATCACGTATAAGCTCTGGCTGAGTAGGGTGATACTCCAGACTTCGTGGCAGTGGAGGCAGATTCAGGGTCCCACTGGCTCCATCATCTTCCCAGCGGAGAATTTCTTCAAGAGAGTGGTGGCAGATGGAAACCAAACACCTGTCATTCTCAAAACAAACAGTTTCCTCACCATTGCGCTCTCTTTGGGACTCCAGATTGACATTCACGACCTGTATGTCCCCAACAATAGGTGTGTGCTCCCTTCCAGCTTTCCCATGGAGTTCGCTCATCAAGGAGTAGTGGTGCATTGCAGGTGGCATTCAACTATTTCCATCAACAGTTGCGAAAGTCAATTCAAGAGGGAAAAGTTGATGCGGACGAGCTATATAGGAGCATATGCGCATCACTTTATTCCGATCCATTTCAGGTCAAGGACAATATGGAATTGGGCTTTTTGTGGGTCACCGAAATCCTCAACTCCAGGTACAATGAGGGTGATCGATATCGAATGGTTGGCCCGGTGGTGGAATCATTAGGGAAATCTCTCTACTCCGAGGAGGTTGGGTATGTCCCGTACAACTGGATACTCCCTCTCTTGGGTGTCTTGTTGCTGAGCGAGAAGCCCCATGGGCTGGATCTCAGACCACACCCAGGATTCATAGCTCTCTCCATTCTATCAATCACTCGGCCAGATGCCAATTTCACTGCAACCAATTTCACTGCAACCGCTCTCTCCCTTCTCTCATCAATGCTTCTATCAACTCACCCTCTACAATCGCGGAAATTGGCTCTGATGGTCTTCTGTGGACTCAGGCCCTGGTGGTTTTCCTCAGATATGGAGAACATCATGCCCAAGGGCCTCAATAAGCTTCTTCAAGCAGTTGGGGACCCATTCCAGTTCACTCCCGATCCACCCTTTTTGGACTGGCAGTCCACAACACGACGCAACTACGAGCCCCATAACTCGATGATTATCCTGATTGAGTTTGCATCATCGGACCTGTGGCAGAACCACCTCCACCATTCAAACTTCATCTCATGCGAAGAGGTCATGTCCGCAGAAGAAAAGAAGGAGGCTCTTCTCGGCAACATGCTTTCCACAGCCACCTACACTTGGCCAACATTCCTTCACACACCCACCAAGATCATCGCAGCTATCAGGCGCCTCGAAGAACTGCAGTGTTTGAACATGGCCGAAGTCGTGATCATGTGGGCCTGGACCGCCGGTCTCATAAATTCGATGGATCATGATGGTTGGAAGCTGGTTGGGGAAAATACGTTCCGATTCTATCAAACTCACGGAATAGGACACTTGGCCGCCTTGAAACAGTATATCATCAACGGGACGGACAAGACAGATCACCTCGACCTTCTCGAGGAGCACTACGGAGATTCTCCGTGTCGTACGGGGCGCGCTAAACGACGTATTTCATCCTTCTCGGCTCGCATGGACCGGGACAAGACCGATCTTGCTATTTCTCGGGTTTGTCAGTTGAGGAGGCTGTACCACCTATTCGGGCATGACCCCGCGACGTGGAGGGAAGCGGTTGCAACTGAGGGGATGATTGTAGTTGAGGAGACGGTCGCGTCCGAGGAGGTAGGCGAGGAAATGGACGTGTCGCCAGGACGTCTTGTAACAGCTGTCCCATTCATTGACTGGGCGTGCGATTACCCATAAGGTTTTTGTATTCGCGAGGTTAATTTGCAGTTGTAACCGCGCTCGAATTCGTATTGGTTTGTCAAAATCGAATATCACCCTGCACCCCTGACAGGCTATCCCTGCCCCTGAACGCGCAGAACTCACGGTGAGAAGTAAGTGGGCCCGGAGGAACCAGAGCAGAAACGATGTGTGGGCTAAGAAGCTTCTCGTGGCTCTCGACGGTCATGGTATTGTCGAGGTGACTCAGAAGAGGATCCTGACCATCGAAGGACTTCTCAAAGGTTTTGATGTTGACGAGGTTGTCCCTGCTTCCACCGAGGGGCGGATGAACACCTCAGTCATTGCCCACAATGTCGAGACCTCCGAACAGTCGATTCCAGCTTGGCCCGTGGCAGAGGCCACCGTCGCCGTCTCTCTCGATCCCCTCTAGTTGAAAAGACCATTCTGAAATCCAACACTCTGGCAAATTCTGATATGATAACGTATCTGCCACTCTGCGCATTGAACCCTCGCTGGAGCCGGTCCCGTTCCCGAATTGTCCACACTCTCGGTTGCAATCCCTACCGAAAGCCAACATACGTCAAGCACCCATGAGTCAACGGTTTACTGGTTTCCGCTCCTACAGGCTTCGCCCAGAATTCCACCTACGCGTTTTTTTGGTTCCCCGTGGCATTGTCTTCGTCCCTTTGTGGTCCGTGCTGTGCAGGCTCGACGAATCCTAAGTAGTGGTTTGAGACACTACGACCGGGTCGAGAGACTCAGTCTCTCGCTGTCTGCGACTTTGTGGGACCTATGGGCATCAGTTGTGGGTTCTCCGATGTGTTAGAGACTGCGAGACAAAGCTTATTGGCTTTCAACCGCTGATTGCGAGGGTCGCATAAGTTGATTTGTAGTACTGTACACTCAGGTTATTCGGCTACTACCAATAATCTTAACCTAAGCATTCGAGTATCAACATCCCTAGTTCATCTCCCCGAAGTATCCCTATCGAAGTGGAACCGAGGTAACTGCGCTACATGCATCTTCACTTTTCATTAAGGGCCCGTGCATATGATCGGACGCTGTCAGTCATGTTCAACAGCTCGCTATTGAACTCCGGAGGCAGCCTTCAGGTGGCCCGAGCTGTGATTTGGTGGGATGCAGTTCCAGGGTGACCTGAAGGACGATGAGAACCAACCGAGAAACGGTACACGCGGTCCCCCACAAGCGATCTTACCGATGCTCAAGTCCACTCTCCCACGCCCATTTGCCCGAGAGGCTTCCCAATTTTCAAGCGCAATTGGGAGATAATAAAGAAAGGCTATCAGTCCACTTGGGGAGGTGTTTGCGAAGGGAGGTCTGGAAGTAGGGTCTCCCAGAGTTTGACAACGAAATTGGCATGGACGTTCGAGGGAGGGCGGATGGGTAAAAAATGTGTTTGGCGTGGGTCATTCTCCTGCGGTCGCCAGATAAAAGAAAGAAAAGCCGTCCATTGGCACTGTCCAGTGTGACCGGGGGTGGCCCTGTGGATTTGTTCCGGTTTAGTAAGACCCCCTCGGCCAGATCTCCGATTCTGGGGTTGTTCTACTGTGCGAATAATGGGCCGGGAGTCGAGAAAGTTGAGGAGACCCTTTGCAGTCGCAGAGAACACGGCATCCCCAAACTTCTGTAACTCCCCTGTCCGTATACAGCACGAATCCTCGATCCTGACCAAAAACACCAATGTGAAGGGCCAGACTCGATTCATCCTGCGCAATATCTCGAAAAATGTGACGTCCGAGAGTAAACCAATCTCATCATGGTCGAGGACGATGACGAGCTCGGAGAACACAGGAGATGTGATAGTCGAGAATACCTCCGTGACGATCGCGTAGCGGTCCGCTGGGTACTACCCCACCCAAGCCCCGATTTGCAGAGATCGGAGGACTCTGAATCGCGATAGATCGAAGGGTAATGGGGACGAATGAACTCCTGTTGGCCGTCAGCTCAAATCCGCAGATAAAGCGATGCTGAACCATTACCTATTGTAGGACGACACAGTTTGCAGAAAGCAGAGGCCGAGATCCCAAGGAGCCCGGCGTATTTGATCTTTCCGACTCTATTGATGGATTCCACAGATCAGGGTCCTGGTTCGAGCATCGTGAGGCAGAACGGGTTGTCGCTCGCTCAATGAGTTTGACCACCTTGGCGAGAGGGCATTTAACCGGTACCACGGGGCCAGCACAGTGGGAACAGCAGATGCCAACTCCCCACGTCACCGCGTCGGCGGTCATCGCGGACAGTGGATCCTTCGCAATGGTCTCCCCCCGAGAGATACCCATTCGAGATCAACCTCACTATGACGTATTGCCGGATGTCTGCCGGAGGGTGAGTTCAAATCTTGTGTGGGTGGGGGGAAGGGAGAAGAAAAGACTTGGGTGGGTTCGTTAATACCTGTTGCATGGTGAGCACCGGCCGCGTCGTTCGGTGGAAATCCCGGTACGTACAAGTTTGGTAGAAACCGAGTGACCCTCCTTCATCCCAGTAACCCACGAGCTCAAAGTCCGCAGCTTACGTCGCATCTCTCGCGTTGAAGGTACCGCCAAACCCATCTACTGGTGTTTTGACGTCTTGGTCGCCGGGGGTGTTAGTTTCGGCTGGCCGTGATGTTTCGCGACGCTGCTCTGGCGGCGACGTCAGGGGGTGATAGTGAGGCTCGTGGGATGAAATGGAGGGTGGGGGAGGCGTTGGTTAGGGTGATCATCATGCAGTAAAACTGAGCAAGGTGCGGTGGGCGCTTGGGTTCTAGTGGAGTCGGGCCGAGTGCCCAACGGAGTAGAGAGCGATCTGGCTCCGAGTTGTGCATCTCCCTCTGCCGGCACACCATATGGAGGGGCCGCGGTTCTGAACGTTCGGTACTCAGTCAGCAGTACGCGTACGGTCCTCCCAGCTTGAGGCGTTGATCAAACCTGCCCGATTTTCATGCACAATGGACAACGAGCCGCTTTCCAATTCCGTTAGAATCACTAAACGTTCGCGTTGATATGTCAAACAGTCTGTAGGGTAGACGAGTACGCTACTGATATAATCGCACAGAGGCAGATAAATCACATCGGCCGATCCTTCCCCATGAAATCGCGCAATACTGGCCGTGAGTCTAAGACTACCCTGATAGAAGGTTAATCATGCGCAACCCCGGAGGTGGAATAACAGAAATCATGCTTTGTGTAGATACCACCCTTGGACGTGGCGGCACAATCGGCTGTTACGCCGTCATTACCAGGCAGCAGCTCCAAGCTGCATACGACTATATTCTCGCTGGGATCCGGTGCGGTTCTAAATAAAGTGCCCTCTTCATTGAACGTGAACTGTTATTGACATTTCTATCTCGCAACCCGTGAATTATGTTACGTGGAAGCACTTTTAACTGAGTTACGATCATCCTGATACGAAAAACCCGTGGGGAACGGGGGGTGGGATTTGGGGGAGCGCTGCCAACCCGCAGTAGAAACCCCTAGGCCAGGTCTCCCATTCTGGGGTCCGAAGTCCTGTTGCGCGGACGACGAGCCGTGAGTCGAGAAAATTGAGAAGACGCTCTGCAGTCGCAAACAATATAGCACCCTCCAGCCTCTCTAATACCCCCGTCCTTCTACAGTATAATTCCTCAGCTTTGACCAAAAACACCAGCGTGAAGGGCTGGACTTGATTCATCCTGCGCAATGTTTCAACAATCCGGCATCCGAGAGCAAACCAACAATTTCATCGCGCTCGAGGACGATGACGAGCTCGGAAAACACAGTTTATGGACTGGAGCATACGTAATAATAGTATTCTTTCGTTGTGCCATTGCTCGTTATTTCGAGCTATTCTTTGCGCCATCGAGATTATGTGAGTCGTTCGCGGTGATCCTGCCCAGGGCGACACGCGACGTGGGTCTGAATTAGACTCCCGGGGTCCCCGATCCGGGTGGTTTGGCAGAAACACTCAATCGTCGGTTTCTAACGCGAACGGGTGGGCACGTCTTCTAATAAAACACCTGCGCACGACGCTGTAGCCATCGCTGCAGGGAGCAATTCGTTCCCCTGGACCAACGTAAAACAAGCTGCGGATCTGGGATTAAAGTCTATGTACGCATTACCTAAAACGGACGGGTGGTTTCCCCCTTGTCCCCTACCCCCACCGCGTCGTGTACAACATCTCGAGATCCCTCAAATGTCTTCCCGCGGCTGACAGCGCAATGCTGGATGGTGATGGAGGTGAGTTCCATGTGAAGTAACCGGAACATATTTGCTAGGCTCCGAGCTCTGCTACCATGTCCACACGCTATGGCGAGTCCTCCACCGGTCCTCCATCACCCAGTCCACCGTATCTAACGTCCGATGCAGAGCCAGCCACACCGCCCCCGCAAACAGTAAGGCTACTCAAGGCCAAGCCGGCGAGATTTGTGGGCAGGTTGTTGCGATCGGTTTAAGAGGTTCTCCGTGCTTTCGACACCCACAAGTCAGCGTATGAGCGGATGGGCAATTCTTCGGCCGCACCTCGCCCCACCGACTTTGGGGATTGCACGTCCCGTCAGCTACATCCCCAGTGCCCAACGATTCCTTCATCTCTCCTAATGATCCCCAGTCCTGGCCTTGCGTCATTACATCCTGCAAGTCCATCTTCTCCGTTACGTTCTCCCGCTTTCGGCCCCATATCACGTCCCCTTTGATTGCTCATCTGATCCTCAAGGTCATCGAGCCCTCACCCTAACTCCCTACCGATCACCGTGAATCCTGGATCTATCGATGACCCGGGATCCATATCCGTTTCACCCCCCCTTCCGCCACCTTTCCGGACTCTTCCAACTGTGTCTGTTGGAGTGATGGCACATATCCCTCATGGAGGCCCAGTTTACGAAGGCGGATATTGGTGCAACGAAGTATCAAAAACCACATAGTTTGACGGATTCGGATGACTTGTTGGAAGAAACAGTTTCTGTGACAGGAGACAAATGCTCAAGAGCATTATCTTCGTCCTCAGCTGGAGGTTCGAGGGAGAATCCTCCACTCGAGTAGTCAGGCTTACTTCGCTTAGCATCATGTTTATGTTTATTTATTAGGCCTTACTAATATATGGATATGGGTGAGGGGATCCGCCCAAATCCGGGTGGTAGAGGGTACTTCCGGGGTCCTATCTGGATCCTGAGAGTTGTATGTCGCCCGGCGCGCTGCTGCGTACCCCCTGCAGTCATCCCATCCGATAAGGTCGTAGCCAGAAGCGCCTTTAGTCTGCACCCTTCCTCCACGACCTCAAGCGATGGACTCTCCCTCCCGTGAGGGTGAAAAGCCTCAACCGCAAGAGCCAACGCCGATCCAGATAGATCCAAAGTGGTGCGCCCACCATATCGCATTGCTGTCGCTGTTATCCGTGACTGACATCCGATCCAGCCTCCACTCCGCCCTCAAGGAATTCTTCGACCCCCTGAGAACCAATGACTCGCGCAACGACTTCTTCGCCGTGTACCGCAGGGAATCCGCGGATTTTGACCGGGATTACGTGAAAAAGTATGACGAGGATCTGAACACATCCCTCATTTTCGTCAGTCGTCCAGTTCTTGCCCTCCGATAACGAACACTGACTCTGAATCGTGTCCAGGCCGGTCTGTTCTCTGCAGTCAGTTCAGCGTTCATCCTCGATGTCCAATCGAAGCTAGAACCGGACCCGAACGACACGACCGCCGCCTACATGCAGATCCTTATCCACACCATGAACAACTCCCTCTTCCCCGACGCAGACCCCAACACAGCTACCTGGACCGGACCTCTACCCGAAGTCATTACCGCTCAATCTTTACTTTATGCAAGTCTCGCAACCTCACTCTTTGCTGCGTTCCTGGCGATGTTTGGAAAACAGTGGGTCAACCGATATCTCCGGAACCATGGGGGTTCTGCTGCGGACAAGAGCCGGGACAGACAACGGAAACTGGATGGATTCGAGAAGTGGCACTTTCGCCTCGTCATCGAGAGCCTCCCGGCGATGCTTCAGCTTGCGTTGCTGTTGCTCGGGTGCGCGCTATCGCGATATCTGTGGGCGACCAGCCACACCGTCGCTGGGGTCGTCATCGCCTTCACGCTCTTCGGGGTCACTTCCTATGTCGTCTTTACCCTCGCAGCAGTACTCTACTACAATTGCCCATACCAGACACCTCTTTCCACCTTCATCCGACCCGCCATCCGAGCCGCTATCAGCTACCTGACACGTAGTGACGCCACGTTCGCTCGCTCGCTGCAGCCGGTTATCGCATCCCTTCCTTCCACCGAAAACCTTGGACGAAATCTTAAGCGTTTTTGTTCCGGGATTCGCAGTGCACTGGAGAGCTTTCGCTGCGTTCCAGCTGTAGCAGAGGAAGCAGAGCACATACCAACTGCCGTCGTTGTGGCACCACCAACTCGGATCTTCGAGGTCATTCCGATCGACTGGGAGGTCGCCAAGGCGGATGCACGTTGTATCTCATGGATGCTGGATTCCACGACGGATCCTGATGTAATACTTTCCACCGTCCGGTTCATTGCGGACACAATCTGGTACCCGGAGATCGCAGGAGCCATATCACTCCAAGTTCTCGCGGACCTCTTCCTCGACTGCCTGTTGGAGAGAAGAGTAATTCCTGGCAAGGAGGAGCACGCAATCTCAACAGGGATGGCATTGGCATCTGTTCTCAGCGTCCAGCTCTGCATAGAATCTCGGAGCCAGGAATTTGAGGGTCTCTGTGAACGTATCAGTAATGGCGTTCAATTGGCATCCCAACAAGATTTGGTACCCCCATCCGAGCCAAGGCTTATACCGACCGCCACAGTCCTCAAATCCCTTGTGGAGACCCCGCACTCTTTCCAATGGTGTAATATACTTAAAGATTTACCCACCGCACATAAGATCTGGCTGAGTAGGGTGGTGCTCCAGACTTCATGGCGGCAGAGGCACATTTGTGGTCGCACCGGCTTCATTGACCTCCCACGGCAGGATTTCTTCGAGAGCATGGTGGCAGATGGGAACCAAACACCCAACATTCTCAAAACAAACAGTTTCCTCATCATGGCGCTCTCTTTGGGATCCCAGATTGACATTTATGATTTGTATGCCCCCAACAGTAGGTGTGTGCTCCCATCCAGCTTTCCCATTGAGTTTGCTCATCAAGGAGTAGAGGCTCATTTGAGGCGGCATTCAACCTTTTCAATCAACAGTTACAAAAGTCAATCCAAGAGGGGAAAGTTGACTGGCATGATCTATACTCGAGCATATGCGCATCAATTCATTTCGACCCATTCAATTTTGAGAACGATTGGGATTCGGGCTTTTCATGGATCACCAAAATTCTCAACTCCAGGTACGATGAGTACGATCGATATCTTATGGTTGGCCCAGTGGTGGAATCATTAGGGAAATGTCTCTCCTCCTATGACTCTATACAAGGTGGGGAGGCCTGGATGCCCCCTCTCCTGGGTGTCTTGTCGCTGAGCGAGCAGCCCCATTGGTGGGATCCCAAACCACACCTACCATTCATAGCTCTATCCATTCTATCAACCACTTGGGTGGATGCCGATTTCGCTGCAACCAATTTCGCTGCAACTGCTCTTCCCCCTCTTTCATCAATGCTTCTACCAACCCATCCTCTACAATCACGGAAATTGGCTCTGATGGTCTTCTGTAAACACATGCGCATGTGGCCTCCCTCACATATGGAGAACATCATGCCTGAGGACCTCGATAAGTTTCTTCAAGCAGTTGGGGACCCGTTCCAGTCCACTCCGGATCCACTCTTTTTGGATTGGCAGTCCGCAAAGCGATACAAGTACGAGCCCCTTGACTCAATGATCATCCTGATTGAGTTTGCATTGTCGGACCTGTGGCGGAACCATCTGCGCCGTTCAAACATCATCTCCTGCGAAGAGGTCCTGTCCACAGAAGCAGCGAAGAGGACTCTTCTCGACCACATGCTTTTCACGGCGGCCTGCACATCTGCCAAGATCATTGCCGCCATCAGGCGCCTTGAAGAGCTTCAGTGTCCAAACACAGTTGAAGTCATGATCATGTGGGCCTGGACCGCCGGTCTCATAAACCCGATGGATCACAATGGTTGGAAGTTGGTTGAGGATTATACATTCCGGTTCTATCAAACCCACGGAATAGAACGTTTGGCCACCTTGAAACGGCATATCATCGACAGGACCGACCAGGTGCTCTACATTCTCAAGAAGCACTATGGAGACTCTCCATGTCGTATGGGGTGCGCTAAGAGACATATCTCGTCCACACCAACTCCCACGGACCGGGACGAGACCGATCTTGCTGTTTCTCGGGTTTGTCAGTTGAGGAGGTTGTATCACCTATTCGGGCACGACCCTGCGACATGGAGGGAGGCGGTTGTAACTGAAGGGAAGGCTGTGGCTGAGGAGGTGGTCGCGTCCGAGGAGGTAGACGAGGAAACGAACGTACCGCCAGGATGTCTTGTAACACCTGTCCCATTCATTGACTGGGCATGCGATTACCCATAAGATTGTCGTATTTGCGATGGTTAATTTACAGTTGTAACCGCACCCGAATTCGTATTGGTTTGTCGAAATAAAATATCACCCCGCATCCATGACCTATCCCTACCCCCGAACGCGTAGAGCTCACGGCGAGAAGTAACTGCACCCGGAGGAACTGGGGTAGAGGCCATGTGTGGGCTAAAAATTTTCTCATGGCTCTCGACGGTCATGGTCATCAAATGCCGAGGTGAGGAAGAAGAGGATCTTGACCATCGAAGGACTTCTCAAAGGTTTCGATGTTGACAAGGTTGTCCTCGCTTCCACCGAGGAGCGGGTGGACACCTCAGTCATTGGCAACAATGTCGAGATCTTCGAAAAGTCGATTCCAGCTTGGCTCGTGGCAGAGGCGACCGTTGCCGTCTCTGTCGATCATCCCCTCCAGTTGAAGAGATCATTCCGAAATCCGTCACTCTGGCGGGTTCTGATAACGCAACTACCACTCTGCCCGCTGAACCTCCACCAGAACCGGTGGTCACCGGTCACCGACCGGACCTGATCCCGAACTGTCCAAGCACTCGACTACAATTCCGGGTTCGGTCACGATCGAACTGAGTCGGTGGACCCTCAGATCCAGATCTCAGATCTCAGACACCGTCAAAGCTCACCGCGGGATCTGGGATATAAATGGTCCGGTACGGTCCGGACGCCCCGAGGCACCTCTTCCACCTGCCACGATGACGCCTCTAACAACGAGAGACCAAGGTCGCTCAAGGGAGCCCGTACCCCCAGCGCCAAGTATGGATTTCTTATCAGCGCGCACAAATGACTCTGACTTATGCTCTGTTCGCGTTGTAGGGATGAACCTCTCGAATCGGATGGTGATCGTTTGGAATCGAGGCAAAGCCAAGATCAATCGCCTACTCCATATCACACCACTGAGGATGCGCGCTGTGCGAGATTCGACCTGTCGCTTCCCACCCGAACTCACGGAGATGATCATCGCCCACCTCATCGGCGACCTCCACGCTCTCAAGACGTTTTCACTGATCTGCCGCGAATGGTACATCGCCGCGGTCCCACACCTCCACCATACCCTTACACTCAGAGACACGACACCCGACAAAACCCACGATGAGCTCAAGCCGATATCCGGGCTGCATAAGCTAGGTCTGGCGTCTCTCGCAAAAGAGATTCGAGTGATACAATCCCACCATCGCATGGGAGATTGTTGGTTCGAGCCTCAGACATTCAGCCGCCGCGACTTGCGTCACTTTTCTGCTTTCACGAATGTTCAGACGCTTACACTTCAAAACGTGGACATCTCCCGCTTCATGCCGGACGTTGATCGGTATTTCGGACACTTCACGTCAACCCTGCGATCCATCGTATTGGCCCAACCACGTTGTACCCCTCAGCAGCTATCGTCTTTCCTATCCCTCTTTTCGAACCTCGATGATATCTATATCTATTCCCCCGTCGACAAACCCACTAAAATCGTCTGCGATTCAGAGCTCGTTCTGTTCTCCTCACCGAAATTGAGAGGGCGACTTGAGCTTTTCGACTGTACTTGGGTCGAGACTTTTGCGGACCTCACTACTTTATGTGGCGGTCTGCAGTTCCATGACATAAACCTACGCAGCCCTGCAAGTGATGCGCCCATCCTGCAGGGGGCGTGTGCCGAGACCCTGGAGACATTGCGATTCGATATGTTAGGTAAGGAATTCAACGTGGGATCATCGGATTCGAGCTGATGGCTAACAGGATTCTATTTGTCCTCATTACTCCCTGAATTCGATCTGTCGCGATTCAAAGCCCTCCGATCTCTGCAAATTGGAGCTTGGGCGACAAGTTGGCACCCGACAAATCGTTACGAAATCGTCATGGAGATGTTCTCGACTATCACATCCCCTGTGTTCTCCGAGCTTGTCATTGTCCTCGAGGGTGACGAGATTGCTGGTTTACTCTCGGATGTCGAATTGTTCGAGACATTACGCAAGATGAACGAAGTCCGGCCCTTCACATTGGTGTTTTTGGTCAAAGCTGATGAGCCGTACTGTGGACGGACGGAGGAGATGGAGAGGTTGAAGGATGTTATAACCCTTGCAACTGTGACAGGTCTTCTCAATTTTCTCGACTCCCGGCCCGTCGTCCGTATCACAAGGCTTCCAACCCCGGAATGGGAGGTCGGGCCTAAGAAGGGCTGGCCCGGGGGTTATTTATGCTGCAGATTGGCACCGCTGTCCCCGATTACCACGGGCTCCTCGTCTCAGGATGATCGCAGCTCGGTTGGAAGAGATTCTATGTAGCATAATCTGTAGATTGCGAGGGAGAAGTGCCAATGGTATTCCACCTGAAATTATCGGGACGACCATTGCCCATCTCGTCGGCGACCTGGACATTCTCGAGGCGTGTCCTTTGACCGCATATTCGTCAGTTCACGTTTCTTCGGCCCCCACCTTTCCGACCCTCACACGAACCCCTGCCGAAAGTCGAATTACGTCAAGCACACATGACGGGTTACTGGTTCCTGCTCCTACAGGCCCCGCCCAGAATTCCACCCACGCGTTTTTTTGGTCCACCATGGCGTTGTCTTCGTCCCTTTGTAGCTTTTGATGTGCAGGCTCGGCGGACCCTAGTGGTTTGAGGTAGTACGACCGGGCCCGAAGACTCGGTCTTCCGCTGTTCGCAGTTATGTGGGCCCTTTGCACATCGGTTGCGGGTTCTCCGATGCGTTAGATACTGCGAGACTAAGCTTATTGGTTTTCAGCCATTGATTGCGAAGGTCGCATAAGTCGGTTGAGTACTGTACACTCAGAGTATTCGGTTATTACTGATACTCTCCTCAACCTAAGCATTCGAGTACCATCATCCCTAGTCGATTAATTGTTTCATCTCCTCGTACTAGTATCCCTATCGAAGTGGAACTGAGGCAGCTGCGCTACATGCATCTCCGCTTTTCATCAAGGGCTCGTGGATGTGATCGGACTCTGTGAGTCCCGTCCAACGACTCGCTATCGAACTCCGAGGACGGTCATCAGGTGGCCCGAGCCGTGATTTGGTGGGATTGGATGCAGTTTCAGAGTGACCTTCTGAAAGACAATCAGAACCAACCGAGAAACGGTTCACGCGGTCCCCCCACAAGCGACTTAAGTTTACTCCACCATCTCTCACTTGAAAGTTGGGTAGCCTCTCGGGCAGATGAGGATGGGAGAGTGAAGAGTGGTTATGGGTTCACTTGGGGGGAGTTTGCGAAGAGAGGTCCGGATGTCGAGGTTGTCATGGACATTCGAGGGAGGGCGGATGGATAAATAATGTTTAGCATGGGCCATTTTCCCGCGGTCGCCAGATGGAAGAATGAAAAACCGTCCATTAGCACTGTCCAACGTGGCCGGGGGTGGCCCGTGCGTTTGTTCCAACTTAGTAAGGCCCCCTTGGCCAGATCCCCCACTCTGGAGTTTGTTCTCCCGTGTGGATAATGGGCTGGGAGTCGAGAAAGTTGAAGAGACCTTTTGCAGTCGCAGAGAATATGGCATCCCCAAACTTCTGTAGCAACTCTGTCCGTATACAACACGAATCCTTGATCTTGACCAAAAACACCAATGTGAAGGGCCGGACTTGATTCATCCTGCACAATGTCTCGAAGAATGTGACATTCGAGAGTACAGTAAACTCATCGGGGTGGAGGATGATGACAAGCTCGGAGAACACAGGAGATGTGATGGTCGAGAATACTTCCGTGATGATCGCGTAACGATTTGTTGGGTGCCACCCCACCAGAGCCCCGATTTGCAGAGATCGGAGGACTTTGAATCGCGATAGATCGAATAGAAATGAGGACGAATGAACTCCTGTTGTCCATCAGCTCAAATCCACAGAGGAAAACTCATGTTAGACCGCTTACCTATCGTATAGAATCGCAGTGTCTCTACGGTCTCGGCACACGCACCCAACAGGATGGGTGCGTAACTCGCGAAGTTGCGCAGGTCCGTGTAGCGGAACCGTAGGCCACCGCACAAATTAATGAGGTCCTTCCAAGTCTCATCCCAAGTAAACTCGAAAAGCTCAAGCCGCCCTCGCAATTTCGGTGGCGAGAACGGAACGAGTTCCAGGTCGGGGGTGATTGTGTGGGGAGGGCGGAGAGGGTGATGAATGTTGATATCATCCAGGTTCGAAAAATGGGAGAGGAAGTATGACAGCTGTCGAGGGGTACAACGTGGCTCGACCAACACGATGGATCGTAGAGTGGGCGAGAAGTGTCCGAAATGGCTCTGAATGCCTGGTATGAAGCGGGAGATGTTCACGTTTTGAAGTATCAGTGCCTGAACGTTCGCGGGGGCGGAAAAATGGCGCAAGGAACGGCGGCTGAATGCTGGAGGCACGAACCAGCAATCCGCCACGTAATGCGCTCGCGTCACTCGAATCTCTTTTACGAGAGGCGCCAGACCTAGCCCATGTAGCTTGGATACCGGCTTCAGCTGATTACGAGTTTTGTCGAGTGTCTCTCCCCTGAGAGTAAGGGTGTGGTGGTGTGGGACCGCGAGGAGGTAGCAGAAGCGGCAAGTCAGTGAAAACGCCTTGAGAGCGTGAAGGTCGTCGATGAGGTGGGCCGTGACCATTTCCATGATTTCATATGGGACGCGGCAGGTCCATTCGCGCATATCACGCGTCTTCGATGGCACAATACGGAGTAGGCGATTGATCTTGGTCTTGCCTCGATCCCAAGCGATCACCATGCGATTGGAGAGATTTGTTCCTGCAGTGCGAACGGCGATGAGATGAGAATCATCTGTGTGTCCCAGAGGAGTGAACCATACCCGATGTTGAGGATCCAGGTCCCATTGAGCGGACCACATCCGTGATTGAGAGGCATCAATGTCGTGGCGGGTGTGAGAGGTGTCCCGAGGTGATCGAACCGAAATCTGAACCTGTAGAAAGAACATCCGAGGCGAGTGCTGTCGCCGTATAAAATATATCGCGGCCCACCTGCCGACTTTCCACGCGAATACCTAGTTGATACGTGAGGGAAGCGCTTCACTGGTGTGTCAGGTACTTGGTCTAATGCGCAACGCCGGGGACCCGCTTCCCCGGAGTTCAGCGAGTCTGGGATCTTGGGAGTTGTCGTGATTGAGCGATAGATAGGCGACCCTATCTTCCCTTGCTGTCTTCCCAGTGCATTTCTCTTCAACTTGCGGTACTCGTGTATAAAATTACATAACAGAAACATACATTCATCGAGTGTTGGCAGCACCCAATTCAGCACTCAGGGAAGAGGGTTTTCCGCGTACAAGGTCTTCATGTAAGCCTCGGGATAATGATCACCACGGGCAGCGTTGGCATTGTCTGCAACCTCTCCAATATATCTTGGGTATCCTCCGGTGAGAGTTTGGTCTTCCCAGTGTCAACACACAAATGTGCCGTCATCCTGGTAATCGCCTCGGATACGGTGTGATCTCAGTACTGGACATCCCGCGGGTTGGTGGTACTAGGGAGAGGACGTTATATGCACACATCGGCACGGCTGGGCACGGACGTTCGACCCCGATGTAATTCCCACCATCTCTCCATTCGTCCCCGGTTCTGTGCAATAAGATCTAATAAGATACATCGCACACCACCGTCTGTTCTCTTCCATGACGCCCATAAGGGAGAGCTCAAGTGAGCCATGTCGAGTTTTGGTTCTGCAGTCCGCTTGCGCATTCTTGTTCCTGCGCTAGTTTGTCGTGTTAAGGAAGAACCTATAGTACGTTGCACATCACTACTCTACAAGGTTCGGGGCATCCGTGAAAGAAATCTAATCAGAGCTGGGGCTGATATCATTAGCAATACGGAACCGGTCCTATACGGATGGTAGGAGGGGAGTCGAGAAAATCGAGGTAACCCTCCGCAGTTACCAAGCTCGTAATTGCCGAGTCTAAAGCTTCCGCCAACCTGCATCGCGCCTCCCCCCGCAACCAATCCGGAACCTCAAACAAAAACACCAGTTTAAAGGGCTTGACCTCATTCATCGTCCGCAGCGTCACGAACAACGCGAAGTCCGAAGGCAAATAAATGAGTTCAATGACCTTCAGGACGATGACGAGCTCGGAGAACACGGGGGACGTGATCGTCAAGAATACCCCCCTGAAGTTGGTAAGGCGATCGGCAGCTCTTCTGAGGTAATCTGCCCAACCCGCAACTTGTAGGGATCGGAGGACCTTGAGCCGTGATACGGATGGGAGGGAATGAATGCCTGTTTACCATCAGCTCGAATCCGTACAGAAACCCGCACTGAACTACTTACTGGCCACATCGTCCGTCGCATCTAATCGTAGCGTCTCTAGGGTCTCGGCACAGGCCTCCAGCAGGATGGGTGCGCAATCTGCGACCCTTTTCATATCCATGTAGTTGAATCGTAGGCCACCGCATGAAGCAATGAGGTCCTTCAAGGTTCCGGCCCAGGGAAATTCGTGAAGCGTCAAACGCCCCCGAAATTTTGGCGCGGAAAACGGAACGAGGCCTGTGTCGTGGATGGTTGCACTGGATACGTATGTGCGGATCCGCCGAATATCTACGTTGTCGAGGTTTGAAAAGAGAGAGAGGAAATACGATAGCTGTCGAGGGGTACAACGTGGGTCCCACAACGTGATGGATCGTAGTGTTGGCGAGAATTGTTCAAAATAGCGTTCGATGCCTGGTATGAAGCGGTCGATGTCCAATCCTCGAAACATTAGAGTTTGAACGTTTGCGAAAGCGGAAAAGGAGCGCAAGTCGCGGCGGCTAAATGCCCGAGGGACGAACCATGGATCGGCGATAAGCCACCGTTGATTTACTCGAATTTCTTTCACGAAGGGAGTTAGTCCGAGCCCGTGGAGCTTGGATAGTGGTTTCAGCTTGCCACGGCTTTTTTCAGGAGTCTTCTCCCTGAGGTTGAGGGTATGGTGAAGGTGTGGGACCGCGGCGATGTACCACGAGCGGCAAGTCAACGTGCATGCCTTGAGAGTGCGGAAATCGTGGGTGAGGTGGGCGATGATGATAACCATGATGTCGTATGGGAAGCGACCGGTCGGCTCGTGGACGGTGGGTGTTCCTGAGGTACGGAGCAGGCGACTGATCTTTGATTTGCTTCGATGCCAAACGATCACGATGCGATTCGAGAGACCTGTCCCCACGATGCGAGTGGCGCAGAGGTCAGAGTTGGTTCACGTGCACTGGGGGGGATCGTACTTGGTTCTGAGGATCTGGGCCCTCTTGAGCGGCCTGTACCTCTGGTTGTTGGAAACACCGACATCGTGGTAGGTGTGAGAGGTGCCGGTGACACGAGGTGACCGGGCCGAGTCGGACCAATTAGACGCTACCAAGCAGGCATCCATAGTGAGCGCCGTGGCAATAGAGGATGCAATGCGACATACTTGGCTGGTGTTTGTTTCGATATCCGGTCGATGGATGAGGAAGTCGCGTAAATCCGTCGGGTACGCAGCCCACACATAGGCCGGAACATATTTTGTGGGTGATTGTTGATATTCTTCTGGGCGAAGCCGAGACTCGTCTTGAACGTGGTGGTGAGGTTGAGGCGGGTTGGAATGCAGCCTTGGAGGAGAGGGTGTCGTCCCTGAGGCCTGAGGCCTGAGGAGTTCAGAGGTTGAGCTTGTTCGGCATCGCCCGCCTGCCACTGACCGCGTCACGTTGCGGTGGGACCCTCAGCTCTCGCGCTCTTTAGCGATCCCTTTTTTCAAACCTGGGTGATGTCGACATCCTCTTCCACGAGTGCACGTCCAATACAACAATTTCCGATACAGAGCTTGTTACGTGGATCTGTGCCAGGTTGCGGGTTGTGCATCCGTTCTGTTGAGGACGCGTGTTGAGAAAGTAGAGACGCTGCGACTCCACACGATAGCTGGCTTGTCTCGTAAGCAGTTCAACACAGGATTATCTACAGATTCAGGCCGGTGGCGTCCTCAGTACTCTTCGAACTCGAACTATCGCAGCCCAGGGTCCTCTAATCTCTGCAGGTTGGGCTTTGGGCGGCAGGAGTTCGTCATCGTCTTCGAAGTCAAAGGAGCCGCTCGTTTACCCTCGGATGTCACATTTTCGAGACATTAAGCACGATGGAGGAAATAAAGCCCTTCAAACTTGTGTTTTTGCTCGACGCCCCCCTCCCGGCCAAAGGGGAAGGGACACAGGAGTTGGCGAAAGCTTTAGGCCGGATAAATGTGGGAGGTTTGCTCAATTTTCTCGACCCCCCACGCACCATCCGTCGAGCATGCCATTATTTTATCTACCCCCGACAAATGGGCATAACGACGGGGCATATTCCGACCGGCATCAGCAGGAAGGGCATATATTAAATTGATCCCCGCGGTGATACCTGTGGATGTGAACCTGTGAATACGACGATGAATGACCAACCCACGAACTTGCAAGTCTTGGATTCCTTGAGTCGCAAGTCCTGCCCAGAATCTACACGAAACGGGACGGCGGAGTCGAAGGACACATCAGCATCAGCAAGTCGTGGAAAGTCTGATATGACCTTGCGGCGCTGGTGATCGAACCGATTACCCGGCAAGGCCTTATAACGCATTACATGGGGTTCTTTGCTCCCTCGATGGCCATTATAATGTATTAAATATCCCTACCACTTCTCCATGGAGGCCCTATAATATAGTATTACGAATTACACCACTTCGGCTCAGGGTGTAATCGTTTCCAAACAATTAGCACCATCTGGGTGCCCGATTGCATTGCGTGGCAGCTCAGTCTGACCAGAGTCGGGACCGGAGCCGTTGCGATTCGAAGATCCCATACTTGAGTACAGAACCGTATGCATTGAATCCAGTACAGCGCCAATTATGATATCCCCAGTTCGCGAATATAGTTACTAGTGACGAATGAAGCGGCGGGAAGACCGATTGAGGTCAACTCTGTACGGGTCAAGTCTGAGGATAATATCGGGTGCGCATTGGTTTGGTGGTCCCTCGTTGTGAACACAGAGACCAAAGGAAGAAATAGCATCTCCGACAAGCGTCAGTTCCACCTACGGAAAGGCTGAGTTCAAATACGCATGGCAACGTGATATCGGATAACGGTACCTCATTCCGTGCGAACAACTCGGCAATCCCTTGAGTGCTGTGGGCGGGGCGGCCGTCAACATCAAACCTCAGTGTTGCGGTTGGGGGGTTACAGTCGAGGGAATATGTTCGCAAGCTAGCCAAATCAAGATCTGGGTGCAGTTCCACAGTATAAATACACTAGGAATGCCAGCAACGAGGGGACCCATCCTCGTCCATCCCCATGTCCCCTAACCAGGGTGATGACCCCACGCCAGGCGGCGACTAGGACGATCCCCCTCCATCCAATACTGATCGAGACGGTAGGTAGTCTGGGGCGTTGGAATGGACTTTAGGTTCTTGGGGACGTACGGTGGCGATCGCACTTACCTATCCCTACAGTGTTGCCCGCAAGGTTCGGAGCATAATTAGGAGTGAGTATGGTACCGTACAAGCACGACCACTCCGACCGCTAAACCGTTTGGATGACGGGTGACTGCCGGAGTGGTCGTGCGGGTACAGTATCTATCAGTGAAACATCCATCCATCACATGTTGCTACGTGCGACAGGCAACTGTTCAGCTTCTCTGATTCTATGTCTTCCTTCGCTATCGCCAACACTTCCTCGGATGGGCATTCCCGAGGTCTGCCGCCGCTTAAGCCGCCTCATCTGCGTTGGGCGGAAGTCGTCAACATCACTCGTGATCTCGCGAAAACAACATCGCGTTCGTTTATCCCCACATACCAGTGTTTTTTAGAGTAGCGTGTATATTTGTGCTTGTCTAGCCACTGCTAATATCATCATTTGCGAAACCCCCATACTACGGTGTGCGAACCGAGCGGTTCCCTGGACGTCCCCCATACAATGTTGACAAGCCCTGGCCGGGTTTACTATCCTATATAATTAAAGAAAGAGCACTGTATGGTTTGTCACAAAAGTTGCAAGGCGATATATTTCGTTATATCCCTCGCGGACTATTTCACCGATTGCGAGATACCATAATTATTGCGAAAATGGTAGACCTATCTATTTGATTATAATGCGTTATAAGCCTCCGCGGCAATTGCAACGCTGATGAGTGATTATAGCTCTTTTATCGAGTTACAATCGGCTGTGGGACTTTCCACGATTTGCTGATGAGCCCGCCTGGCACGCTCCATCCAGATGGATGTCGTTTGCGGGGCGCGTTCTCGCCCATGTATAGACCTAGCGCGTGCGACAACAACGACAGCACGCCTTCCTCATGTATTGACTAGATATCTAGGCAACTAGATGGTATTCCGTCCCTCACAAACACAGCGCCCGTACCGGATGTTCGGTCTGCGGGTCCGTCTTGACCGATTCGGCCCGATCGCTCAGAGTCACCTCACACCTGCCACGATGGCGACATCTCCGACAACCAGTAGTGTGGGTCGCTCAAGGGAGCCTGTCTCCTCAGAATCGGGTATGGTCCCCCCACTGGTGCACATAGATGGTTCTGATCGCGTCGTTCGCACCGTAGGGACAAACCTCTCCAATGGTCAACGCAAACACGAGATCAATCGCCTGCTCGGTAGTACACCCCCAGAGATACGTACCGCATACCACTCGACCCACCGCCTGCCATACGAAATCGTTGGAATGATCATCGCCCACCTTACCCGCAACCTCAACGCCCTCAAGGCGTGTTCGCTGACTTGCCGCTCCTGGTATACCGTCGCGGTCCCACACATCCACCACACCCTTACACTCCGCGATAAGAGGCGTGACGAAAGTCGTTGCGGGCTGAAACCGCTATACGCGCTGCATGGATTCGGTCTGGCGCCGCTCATAAAAGAAATCCGGGTGAGCGGAAAATGGCCCGTGTTGGGTGCTTGGTTCGTGCCTCAGGCACTCAGCCCCGATGGCCTGCGCCACTTTTCTGCTTTTGCGAATGTTCAGACTCTGGTGCTTCGCGCAGCGCAAATCGACAAGTTTATACCAGGCATCGAACGCTATTTCGGACACTTCTCGTCCACGCTACGATCCATCGTGTTGGTCTCTCCATCTTGTACCCCTCGACAACTATCGCACTTTTTCTCTCTCTTTTCAAACTTGGACAATATCCATATCACCTTCCCCGAGAGACTGTTCAGTGCGACTGTTCCCGATACGGAGCTTGTTCCGTTCTCTGCACCGAAACTGGGAGGGCGGCTCGAGCTTCGTGGCTTTTATTGGACCGAAACTTGGACAAACCTCATCGCTTCATGCGGTGGCCTACGGTTCCATTACATGGACCTATCTTGGACCAGAGGTTGTGCACCCTTGTTGTTGGGGGCATGCGCTGAGACTCTAGAGACGCTGATATGTTTGATTAGTGAGTAGCTCAACATGGGTTTATCTATGGATTTGGGCTGATGGTGAACAGCCGAAGCTCGCTCGTCCTCAATGCTCCCTGAATTCGATCTATCACAGCTCAAGGTCCTCCGATCTCTACGAGTCAAGGATTGGGCGGCAAAGGTTAGAACAGAAAACCGCCATACCGTGGTCACGGAGGTGTTCTCGACTATTACATCCTCCGTGTTCTCTGAGCTCGTTATCGTCCTTAATGGCGAAGAGATGTCTGGTATATCTTCGGATGTCACATTGTTCGAGACGTTGCGCACGATGAATGAACTCAGACCCTTCAAACTGGTGTTTTCATTCGACGCCCTGTCCCGAAGCGTGCATGACGAGGAAAGACAACGGAGGGTGACGGAAGATTTAGACCTTGTGAACGCGAAAGGTTTACTCGATTTTCTCGACTCCCCATTCATTATCCGCTGAGTGTGTAGTTCTGTTATCTATCCTCAAGAAATGGTTGTAACATGAGACAGGCGTTTGTGCATTTTGCGTAGATTGTGGCTGACATAGACCAGAAGGATAAAAATACTGCTATTGAAAGCGCCCAGGTTGGACATGGTTATGACGGAATTAAACCTCAAGGAATTCAATCTATCGCAGCTCAAGGCCCTCTACAAACCAGGGATTGGGCAGCAAAGCCTTGTGGGAAACCGTCATAACGTCGTTGTGAAGGTGCCCTCGGCCACCCCATCCCCTGCTTTCTCCGAGCTCGTTATCACCCTTGGGGGCAACGAGATATCTGATCCACTCCCGGATGTCACATTGTTCGAGACATTCCGCGTGATGAAGGAAGTCAGACCTTTCGAATTGGTGTTTTCGCCCAACGTTATATCTCCGGCCCAGGAGAAGGGACTGCAGAGGTTGGCGGGAGCCCCAGCCCGGGCGGATGTGGAAGGGTTTACCTGATTTCATCGACCACCCACCCACTACCTTGAGTTATTTGGGCTGCAGGCCCTGGCCGAAGTATGGACGAAGTAAAACGGTGGAGTTGAAGGACAGGTAAGTCACCTGACACGCTCAATCTAGCTGAATATCACTTGCGGGATGCACTCTCCCCGCTTATGTATCAACTTAGCGCGTGCAATGACCGCCTTTCCCGTGTATTTACTAGAAATCGAGGGAAACAACAGTCAGGTAGGCTGTAATGTGTCCTCCGCAACCGCAGCACCTGCACCGGACGTCCGATGCCTTGACCGATTCGGCCCGATCAATTTGAACCACCTCTCACACCTGCCACGATGGCGGCATTCCCAGAAACCAGCGATGTAGGTCGCTCAAGTGGACCTGTTTCCTCACAATCGAGTATGGTTCCCTACTAGTGCACGTAGATTGTTCTGATCTCTGCGCAGCTCGCACTGCAGGGGCAAACCTCTCTAATGATCAAAGCGAAGACAAGATCGATCGCCTACTCGGCAGCACACCTCCAGGGACGTCCACCACGTACGAATCAACATGCAGCCTGCCATATGAAATCGTGGAAATGATCATCGCCCACCTCACTCGCGACCTCGACGCCCTCAAGGCGTGTTCACTGACTTGTCGCTCCTGGTATATTGCCACGGTCCCACATATTCACCACACCCTTACACTCCGCGATAATTCACGTGACGAAAGTCGTTACGAGCTGGATCCGCTATCCGCGCTGCACGGGCTCGGTCTGGTGTCGCTCATAAAAGAAATCCGAGTGAGCGGACGATTCCCTGAGTGGGGTTCTTGGTTTGTACCTCAGGCGTTCAGCCCCGACGACCTGCGCCACTTTTCCGCTTTTGCGAACGTTCAGGCCCTGAAACTTGAATCACTGAAGATCCATGATTTTATTCCGGGTGCTGAGCGCTATTTCGGCCACCTCTCACCAACCCTACGATCCATCAGATTGTGGAGCCCGTGTTGCACTCCTCGACAACTGTCACATTTCCTCTCCCTTTTTTCAAATCTGGACAATGTCAATATTGGCTTCCCCAACAATCCATCCCACGCGAGCACCCCCAACACAGAGCTTGTTCTGTTCTCCGCACCGAGACTGCGAGGGCAGCTGGAGCTTCATGGCTTCGATTGGATCGAGACTTGGACAGACCTGATCACTTCATGCGGTGGCCTGCGGTTCCATTACATGGATCTATGCTGGGTTGGAGGTTGTGTACCATTTCTATTGGGAGCATGCGCCGAGACCCTAGAGACGCTGGGATGTTCGCTTAGTAAGTAGTTCAACATAGGTTTATCTGTGGATGTGGGCTGATGGTGAATAGCTGGAACTTATTCGTCTTCATTGCTTCCTGAATTCGATCTATCGCAGCTCAAGGTCCTCCGATCTCTACGAATCGGGGGTTGGGTGGCAAGGGTTCATGTAGAAAACCGTCATACCATGGCCATGGATGTATTCTCGACCATCACATCCCCTGTGTTCTCCGAGCTCGTTATCGTCGTCAACGGGGATGAGATCTCTAAAATACCCTCGGATTTCACATCTTTCGATGCGTTGCGCATGGTGAAGGAAATCAGACCTTTCAAATTGGTGTTTTCGTCCGAGATCCTGTCACCCTCAGCCTATGTGGAGCAGATACAAAGGAGATTGGTGGAAGTTTTAGATCAGGTGAATGCGGAAGGTTTACTCAATTTTCTTGACTCCCCGTCCACTATCCGCTGAGTGTTCAGTTCTGTCGTTCGCCTTGGGCAGATGGATGTAACAAGAGACAGGCATTTGTGTGTTTTGTGTAGATTATGGCTGACATAGACAAGAGGATAAAAACACTGCTCTTGAAAGCGTCCACGTTGGGCATTGTTATGCCGAAAAAAACCTTAACAAGTTCAATCTATCGCGGCTCAAGGTCCCCCACAAGCCAGGGATTGGGGGGCAAAGTCTCGTGGGGTGCCGTCGTAACGACATTGTGAAGGTGCCCTCGACCGCCCCATCTCCTGTTTTCTCCGAACTCGCTATCGTCCTTGGGGACAACGAGATATTTGATTCACTCCCGGATGTCACGTTGCTTGAGACATTGCACGCGGTGAAGGAAGTTAGACCCTTCAAATTTGTGTTTTCGCCGGACATTCTATCTCCGGCATAGGAGGAGGGACTGCAGAGGCTGTCGGGAGCCCTAGTCCGGGCGAGTATAGAAGGTTTACCTGATTTCATCAACCTGCCACCCGCTGCCTTGGGTTATGTAGGCTGCAGGCCCTGGTCGGAGTACGGACGAAGCAAGCAAAACGGTGGAGTTGAAGGACAGGTCGGCCACCTGGCATGCTCAATCTAGCTGAATATCAGCTGCGGGATGCCTCCCCGCCTACGTATCAACTTCGCGCGTGCAATGACGCGTCCCCTTCGTGTATCTACTAGAAACCGAGGTATTAGGCTGTAATGCGTCTTCCACAACCACAGCGCCTGCGCTGGACGTCCGCCTTGACCGATTCGGCCCGATCAATTCGATCCACCTCTCACACCTGCCACAATGGCGACATCCCCGGAAACCAGTGATGCAGGTCGCTCAAGCGGACTCGTTTCCTCACGATCGAGTATGGTTCTCTACTAGTGCACGTAGATTGTTCTGATCTCTGCGCAGCTCGCACCGCAGGGACAAACCCGTCTAATAATCAAAGCGAAGACAAGATCGATCGCCTACTCGGTAGTGCACCCCCAGAGACACGTATCGCACAAGATTCGACACGCTGCCTGCCATGCGAAATCATTGGAATGATCACCGCCCACCTCACCCACGACCTCGACGTGCTCAAGGCGTGTTCACTGACCTGCCGTTCCTGGTATATCGCCGTGGCCCCACACATTCACCACACCCTTACGCTCAACGATAAGGCGTGTGATGAAAGTTGTTGCGGGCTGAAGCCGCTATCCGCGCTACACGGGCTCGGTCTGGCGCCGCTCATAAAAGAAATCCGAGTGAGCGGGGGATGGTCCGAATGGGGCGCTTGGTTCGTGCCTCAGGCATTCAGCCCCCGTGATTTGCGCTACTTTTCCGCTTTTGCGAACGTTCAGACCCTGAAACTTGAATCACTGAAGATCCATGATTTTATTCCGGGTGCTGAGCGCTATTTCGGCCACCTCTCACCAACCCTACGGTCCATCAGATTGTGGAGCCCGTGTTGTACCCCTCGACAGCTATCACACTTCCTCTCTCTATTCCCAAACCTGGACAACGTCAATATTTACTCCCTCAAGCAGTCATCCAACACAACCACCCCCGACACAGAGCTTGTTCCGTTCTCCACACCGAGACTGCGAGGGCGGCTGGAGCTTTTTGCCTTCGATCGGATCGAGACTTGGAAAGACCTGATCACTTTATGCGGCGGCCTGCGGTTCAACTACATGGATCTACGCGTGGTTGGAGACTGTGCACCCTTCCTGTTGAGAGCATGCGCCAAGACTCTAGAGACGCTGGGATGTTCGGTTCGTAAGTAGTTCCATGTGGGTTCATCTATGGATTTTGGCTGATGGTGAATAATCGGAGCTCGTTCATCTTCATTACTCCCTGGATTCAATCTATCGCAGCTCAAGGTCCTCCGATCTCTACGAGTCAAGAATTGGGTGACAATGAACAATGTGGAAAACCGTCATACCATAGTCGTGGAGGTATTCTCGACCATCACATCTCCCGTGTTCTCCGAGCTCGTTATCGTCCTTATGGACCACGAGATCCCTAATTTACCTTCGGATCCCACATTTTTCGAGATGCTGCGCGAAATGAATGAGCTCAGACCCTTCAAGTTAGTGTTTTCGTTCGATTCCCTGGTATTCCCAGGCCACATGGAGCGGGCACAAAGGAGGTTGGCGGAAGCTTTAGATCAGGTAAATGCAGAAGGTTTACTCAATTTTCTCGATTCCCCGTTCACCATCCGTTGAGTATGTGGTTCCGTTATCTATCCTCGAGAAATAGGTGTAACAAGAGATACCCAACTGTGCGTTTTGCGTAGATTCTGGTTGGCGCAGACCGGAGGGATAGAAATACCACTCTTGACAACACCCATGTTGAGCACAGTGGTGTTCCCCTGTGCTCGAGGATAGTGGCGGCTGGGGGGGGGCGTATGGTCCACTGTTGAACGTTGAGGCCTTCAACGTCAACTCGGCTGTTTTCTTTTTTTTTTTTCATTGTTCATTTAGAACCTGAGTCACGCCTCTTCATCCTCTTCATGGCGGCCTTCTTCCACAACCGCTGTTCCACATCTTTCATATCCCACTCCTGTCACTTCAGGACCACTTCCTTCTCCTTCGTAGGGTGTATATCATTCTCAGTCTGAGTAATCTAAATACCGATGTACGATGGAAACAAGGCCAGGGAATGGCAGTAGATGAAAAAATTAAAAAGTGCTTGTTCGAATGCAAACACCGGGTTGAAGTCCAGAGACACTGAAATACACGACACGTTCGTCGATCCTCAGGCCCCTCTGCAAGCCAGGGATTGGGCAGCAAAGTCTCGTGGGAAACCGGCATAACATCATGGTGAGGGTACCCTCGATCGTCTCATGACCCTTTTCCCCCGAGCTCGTGTTTGTCCCTGGGGTCAACGAGATATCTAATCCGCCCACGAATGTCGCATCGTCCAAGGCATTGCGAATGATGAAGGAAGTTGGACCCTTCAAATTGGTGTTTTCGCCCGACGTCAGATCTCCGGCCCAGGAGGAGGGACAGCAGGGGTTGGCGGGAGCCTTAGTCTGGGCGGATGTCGAAGGTTTAACTGATTTCATAGACCCCTCACCCACTCCCTTGGGTTATTTAGGCTGGACGAAGAAAAATGGTGGGGTTGGGGGATGGCGGGACCTCGGCTACCTGGTACGCTCAATCTAGCTGAATATCAGCTGCGGGATGCCTCCCCGCCTACGTATCAACTTAACGCGTTCAATAATGCATTTTCTTCGCGTATTTACTAGAAATCGAGGTAAATAACAACCAGGTAGGTTGTAATGTGTCCTCCACAACCACAGCGCCTGCGCTGGACGTCCGCCTTGACCGATTCGGCCCGATCAATTTGAACCACCTCTCACACCTGCCACAATGGCGACATCCCCGGAAACCAGCGATGTGGGTCGCTCAAGTGGACCCGTTTCCTCACAATCGAGTATGGTTCTCTACTAGTGCACGTAGATTGTTCTGATCTCTGCGTAGCTCGCACCGCAGGGACAAACCTCTCTAATGATCAAAGCAAAGACAAGATCGATCGCCTGCTCAGCAGCACACCTCCAGGGACGTCCACCACGCGCAAATCGACATGCAGCCTGCCATATGAAATCGTGGAAATGATCATTGCTCACCTCACTCGCGACCTCGACGCGCTCAAGGCGTGTTCACTAACTTGTCGCTCCTGGTGTATCGCCGCGGTCCCACGTATTCACCACACCCTTACACTCCTCGATAATGCGCGTGACGAAAGTCGTTACGGGCTGAATCCGCTATCCGCGCTGCACGGGCTCGGTCTGGCGTCGCTCATAAAAGGAATCCGAGTGAGCGGACGATTCCCTGAGTGGGGTGCTTGGTTTGTACCTCAGGCATTCAGCCCCGATGACCTGCGCCACTTTTCCGCTTTTGCGAACGTTCAAACCCTGAAACTTGAAGCGCCGGAGATCCACAGTTTTGTACCGGGCGTTGAGTGCTATTTCGGCCACCTCTCGCCAACCCTACGCTCCATCGACTTGTGGCGCCCTCACTGCACCCCTCGACAACTATCATATTTCCTCTCTCTGTTTCCAAACCTGGACAATGTCAATATCTACTCCCTCAAGCAGCCATCCAACACAACCACCCCCGACACAGAACTTGTTCCGTTCTCCGCACCGAAACTGCGAGGGCGGCTGGAGCTTTATGACTTTGATTGGGTTGAGACTTGGACAGACCTGATCACTTCATGCGGTGGCCTGCGGTTCCATTACATGGATCTATGCTGGGTTGGAGGTTGTGTGCCCTTTCTATTGGGAGCATGCGCCGAGACTCTAGAGACGCTGGAATGTTCGCTTAGTAAGTAGCTCAATATAGGCTCATCTGTGGATGTGGGCTGATGGTGAATAGCCGGAACTGATTCGTCTTCATTGCTTCCTGAATTCGATCTATCGCAGCTCAAGGTCCTCCAATCTCTACGAATTGGGGATTGGGTAACAAGGGTTGATGTAGAAAACCGTCATACCATGGCCATGGATGTATTCTCGACCATCACATCCCCCATATTCTCCGAACTCGTTGTCGTTGTCGACGGCGATGAAATCTCTGACATAGCCTCCGATTTCACATTTTTCGATGCGTTGCGCATGATGAAGGAAGTCAGACCTTTCAAGTTGGTGTTTTCGTCCGAGTTCCTGCCATCCCTAGTCTATGTAGAGCAGGCACAAAGGAGATTGGTGGAAGCTTTAGATCGGGTGAATGCGGAAGGTTTACTCGATTTTCTCGACTCCCCATCCACTATCCGTTAAGTATGTAGTACTGTTATCTATCCTCGGGAAATGGACGTAACAAGAGATACATATTTGTGCGCTTTGCATAGATTCTGGTTGACATAGACCAGAAGGATATAATTACCACTCTTGACAACATCCGTGCTCCCCTGTGCTCGAGGATGGCGGCGGCTGGAGGGGGGCGTATAGTCCACTGTTGAGGCCTCGACGTCAACTCTGCTGTTTCTTTTTTTCTTCCCCTCCCTCATCCAGGACCTGTGTCGCGCCTCTTCATCCTCTTCACAGCGGCCTTCTTTTACAACCGCTGTTCCACATCTTTTATATCCCACTCCCGCCGCTTCAGGACCGCTTCCATCTCCTTCGCAGGGTGTATATCATTCCCAGTCTGAGGAATCTAAATACCGATGCATGGTGGAAACAAGGCCAAGGAATGGCGATAGATGAAGAAATTAAAAAGTGCTTGTCCGAACGCAAACACCGGGTTGAAGTTCAGAGACACTGAGATACAAAACACTTTCGTCGATCCTCAGCACCGAAGATTCAGCTTCTCCCCAATCTTGGTCATCTCTCCGTACGCATGTTGTTCCGTATCCCTGTCCCTCTGCAACTCGGCGTCTTTCTGATGATTCCCTGCGGCCCATTTGGCGTCTCGTTCGCATCCACGGCAAGCGAGCGGTCGTTCCTGGTAGCATTTCCAGGTCTGTGCGTGACCGTTTGTGCAGCTCATTGTCATGGCGTGTTCGCAGAGTATTTTTGAGTGATCATCGAGCTGGTGACACTTCGATTGACAAGAGTGGATTCCGCAATTTAACCTTGCTCCACTAGGTGAGATTAAATCAGGGTTAAGTGGTCGGTTGCTGTGAATGTGTGAAAGGAAAAACCTACCAAGGTTCTAGGCATCCGCCATTCGGACAATCCGCATCAAACTGCTGAGGATCCTTCACCACAGCAATTCTGTCTGGGTGTCTGAAACACCTAACAGGCAACCCCTCGTAAATATGCCCATTCGCCCGCAGCATCTTGAACAACATAGTCCACAACCCTCCGCCTTTCCTCGATCTGGTGAAGGTGTCCTCGTTCCCGATCATGATCAATCCGTTTCGAGCTCGGGAGAGTAGGACGTTGAGACGTTCCGGAGAGCACATGAACCCGATGTTGTGGTCCGAGTTACTGCGAGTAAGGGTTGCAATCACAATGTCGCTCTCTTCTCCTTGGTAGTTATCTAAGAGTGAAAGAGAAAGATTTCGTATCATCCCTCTGCACGCAGAAGCAACAGAAGAGTAACACACCAATAGTCGCCAACCTCAGCGGATTCTTCGCAGTCTTCGCAGCAGCAGCAGCAGCAGCAGCAGCAGCAGCAGCAGCAGGCATCATCCCGACCTTACCAAGGTCAAACGAGTCTAAGTCATTGAGAACAGGATCGTTCTCTGACTTCAATACGGCCTGGAGGTTATAGAGTTGTCCCAGATACGGCGTCAAGACGACCAATTTCTCTGACCCATACCCATTCTGCGCCAAATACCGCACTATCTTCAGGACCATCTCCGCCTCGTGGGTGTTCCGCTTGGATGTCTTCGAACCGAGGTCCCTCCTATCTGCGAGACGGATATCTTCGTCCTCCGGGTGGTCGTGATTGATGAACACGATGTTGTCACGAAGGCCGCGAATGTCCGGACGGGATTTGGTGGAAGGAGCGTCGACGAGATCCGGGTACGTTAACCCACGAACGAGGGCCGAAATCTCCGGTCGCATCCGGTGTTGTGCCCTCAGGGTTTCATGAGGGAAGCCTTTCATGACCAATCGCTCAAAGAGCGAAACGTTAAGGTTGTGACCACCGCCCTTCTCAAACGTAAGAGCGTAGCTGTTAACCTTAGGCCGAAGTTGCCTGTAATGATCATCAGTATACTCGCACCCGAAATACGGAAAAAAGAGGAGAGAGAAAAAAGACTGACATGTGGTCACCAATCAAAACCAACTGGTCCGTATTCGGACCCAGCGCGGTCAAAACATGACTCTCCAAAATCTCTCCAGCCTCCTCCACAAGGACAACCGTCGGGGAGGCAGCACGGATCCGATCACCATACTTGGCAGCTCCAGTCGTCGTGCAAGCAATGATCCTCTTCTCGTTCAGAATCGCCTCGGTCTTCTTCCCATATATCCGGTCAATCGACGCCAAGCAGTTGTTATACGCCTCTCCATTATCGTACATGCGACCGACCTGGGAAGGGTCCTGCCACGTCTTCAGCTTTTCCTGACGTTCTTCGTATGTCATCGACCAGATCTTGAACGCTTTCACGGTGTTTTCGTGGTAGCTGAGGTATCCAGCGTCGCGTCCCTCAATCCACCGTTCAAGGAGGTAGAAGTCGTCAATAGGTTTCCAGTTCCCTCCGGTCAGGTTTCGGCCATTGTGGACCTTCGGGATTGTGAATGCCTCGAAGTATTCGTGATCCTCCAGCTCGAGGTGTTTGAGTAACAGTGGGTCTCCGACGTGCGTCGGCTTGTATACGTTGAATGTTTTCTCGAGCTGCTTGCAGTGTTGCTCCCGAAGTTTCTTGGTCTCAGCAATAGCCATGAAGTCCGTCCGGGTCATCTTGTAATTCGTCTTCTGTTTCTCGAGCTGGAGAGGTTCAGTGGTCGTGGCGGCCTTCCCACCCAAGCGAACGATACTTGATAGGGGAACGCCAACCTTCATGAGATCCCCGAGGAATTGGTCAAGCGCGTGATTCGTGTAACAACAGACGAGAATCCTGCTGTTTGTTCGATCATGGAGAACCTTGGCCAATAGCGCTCCAATGAAGGATTTGCCGGTTCCTGTTCATCCAAACACTCAGCAACACAAAGTATTCGAGCCTGAATGAATAAACTCACCAGGCGGACCTTGGATCAAAGAAACCTTCTGGGTGAGCCCTGTCACAAGGGAAGCAACCTGTTTCTCATCGAGCTTCACGGAAAAAGATGTCCCAAGGTACGGCTGAAGTTCGCAACCAGGGTCCAACTCGAGGGCAGTAACGATATCGGGTTTACCGAAACTGGGAGGTCTAATGGGATTACCCTTGTTCCAGAAGAGCAGCTCCTCCGCGAGTGGTACGAACTTGATGTCTTGGATCGCCTTGAGGACGGGTTCGTAAGCAAAGAGCGCGGTATTGATTTGAACCATCCTCACGTTGCTCGCGGTCTTGAGCCGGGTCAGAACACCGACGGTGCTAGCTTCTCCTTCCAACTGGACGGTAAAAATAGGAGGTTGTTTGGAGAGGAGGTCTTCGTCTCTGTAGATGGAAGCGAACCCGATGACTTCGCTGCCGACAAGGATACAGACCAATGTCCCATGTTTTGCGAACCACCGATGATTCTGTAACGCGGTCCTCCGGTTCTTGAAGATGACGCCTTTAAAAATCCACAAGTCGCGCGTGCATCCCAGTTGGATCCCCCACTTTACTCGGTAGCCCGGAGTTCCGCAGTACACGCCCAGCAACTTCAAACCGTCAACTGCAAACCCTGCCCGGTGATCCTTCTTCCCCCGCACGACCTCCAATTCTTCCCTTATTTCGTACACCATATCCTCGCGGAGGAGGCGAAATTGGTTGTCCAGATAGGTCCCAACTCGAGTGTCACTGGTCGTAGAATCTTCTACCGAACCACCAGTGAGGTAGAATGGCTGTTCTCCCGAAGTTATCTCGTCGGCGGTGGGAAGAATGACGATTTTCCTGAAGTCCTCGAAGTCGTTGTCGTGTCTTCCTCCAGGTCTGCAACCTCCGGTGACAGATGCGCCAACACTATGGGAAGAAATGATGTGTCTTATCTCGTGTACGATGGATCGAATGTCGCTGTTCTGGGAAGCGGCCAAGGGATTGATGATGGCCGTGTCCTGCGCGACTGGGCGATATGGGTTGGCTTCATCCCCAGGCAGGGAAACGAGTTGGAGCAACAGCCATGCGAAGCAAAACGTAGCTTGCTCTTTTAACTTCCCCCCCTTGAACGCAAGGATGAATGCGTCCCAGAAAATCGAGGGATTAGCGACCTTGGCGACGATTTGCTGTAGATGTCGGCCTCCATCGAGATCCTTCAACTCCGGATGTTGGAAGTAGGTCAGGAGTTTGGTGCCGGATCCGTTCATGAAGGTGGGGGAAATATCCATTTCTATCGCGGCTTGGATTGTCCGAAGACCGTCTTTGGAATTAGCGAGTTCGCGAACGCAACCAATAGCGTCCGATTGGGTGCACAAGGCCTCGATGAAAAGTGGCGATGTGTGTGGCGCGATGGCCCTCCGACCGTGGATGAAATCCTCAAAGTACTGGAGTTGCTTCGCGCACGCGTCCATCCTGATACCGATGCCCGGTGCCGCGATGTGTGTACCGCAGGTGTAGATGGTAGGCGAGGGTAAAGGTCGTTTGAGAAGTGTGGCTGGCCGTGATGCTCCGTGTGGCTGCGTCGCGGAAGTTTGGCGATCTGCCAACCTTAAAAGTCAATCAATTCAAAGATTCATCAGATGTGTGGCGTAACCAACGTACTCGATCTGTCGTGAACCTTTAGTAAGGCGTTTCAAGGAGCGCTTTAGATGGGGGATTCGAACTAGTTCACGATTGCACGCTCGCTCAGAAATTGCGGCGAAACCTCGGGTGACACATGGCACCGAGCCGACCAGCCTCACCGCAAAGCCGTAACACGATCCGTGAATGGGTCCCGCCGGTACCATCGACATGATCCACCCATTCTCCTCACCTAATCAACGGAATTCGGAAGGTGAGGGTCACTGGGGCCGTTGGGAGTCCTACCAGACATGTCCTAGAGATCGTTTCGAACTTGAGCATGATGCGTGATGAGCCAACTTTGGTCTTGGACGTGGTGGCAAAATCAAGGATTAGTTCGGCATCACCCGGCGACCAAGCTAGCCTACTCAACTCCGCCATTTCGTCCCGTGGAGATTTCGTCCGAGCCAACGCGTCTGGTGTCTTCACCCGCTCCCGACTTCAAACTCACTCGCAGCCTGACCGCTCCTTGGGCCGTCACGCGTCAGTACCCAATGACCGCGTTGACTCGGTAAAATTCGGTCCTCCCCTCCAGCCTCAGCCCACGCTCCCCCTCCCCACCGACCTCGCTTCGGAACTCGCCCAGTATGATGTTACAGAATCCACTTCTACTCCTTCCACTGCCACTGCCAACCCGTTCCCGTCTTTTCCGAGGCCGATATTTATCATCAAACCATGTGAAGGTAGACCCCGCAGGACAAAAAATAGAAACCATCATCCCTCATCCCTTTATTCCGCGTCATTTACTCGTGGTCCCCGTTGGATCCGTACCTTCCGAAACGTCCAAGGCGGCCGCCCGCGTGTTCCGAAGACACTTCATGTTCTTGATGGGAGAAAGCCGTGATTCTCTGTTAGGCATTCATTACTGGCGTTCATCCAAGGGTCATGGAGATGGGGGGCTTACATGCTAGTTCAAAAGTTTGTTGGTTCCGACGTTCTTTCCCACCCTTGACAAAAAATACTCACTCCGTCATACAGTGTGCAAGAGAGAGAGAAGAAAATGTGGCCGCACCGCGCCTGAGAACTGCATCCCCCCCGTCTCGTTCGTTGTCTGTTCGCAACAGACTCCATCGCCCCGCAGTCGCGAACTTGCATCCAGGTGCCTGCCTGTCATCCAAAAGTTTATCGGTTCGCAGACGCGATTAACAGCATCCGGCTTCGGTATTCACATAAGAGAAATTTGGCGGAAACAAGACTACGAGTCAAGACTTTGGGAGTGTGGTGTCCGCCATCTGGCCAATGAGGATGATCACGATTGGCGGTGTTGACGATAAGCCCGTTTGGGAAACTCTACAGTGAGGGAACGGCGTCGTTCCCACGAGGCTAGGACATACTCTCCCTGTAACTTCAACGTTGGACCAGGGGTCTTCCTTTCTGCCACCGCACCCCGCTTGTTCGGCAGTCATGTCCAACGCAGTCCCTCACGAGAGTAAGGCTCCAAACTACATGAACTCGGATGGTGGAAGCTGACAGGTAGATGATTTAGTTGACTTCGCCAAGCTTGGTCCCGAGAACCTGATCAGGTTAGGGGAAGACTTTGTACGCGCATCGCTCGTCCACAATCCGATGTACATAAGGGATATGGTGGAAAAGGAATATGTGAACCTGATCTCAGGAGTGATCTCAAGGGCTGGAAGGTCTTCGACGAGTCTACGAGATGCGGTGGTATTGGCACGGACGTTTCGCGAGGTATCCTTTCCTCATTTAACATTCTCTCGCCCGCTGAAGCCTCTGGTGGTTAGACCATGCACTTCCTCCTCGATGGTTCACCCGTATGGTACCCGTGGTTCAGGCTTTACGCCCACGCTGTTCTATGTGGGTCGCAAGCCTTTCCCAATATAGAACCGTGTGATGAATCACCGGACTATGAGCCTCTTGGATTCGTGGACATTTTGAGGAAAAATTATCATGGGAATCCGGTGTGCATCAAGGTGATTCGGACGCAGAGTACAACCTACTTGGAAAAAATCAAAAAGGTATGCGACTCTTTCATTAAACCAGAATTAATCTCACTGCATTCCACATTAGACCCTTTGCCACCGAGTCGGAGGGTGCAAGAGCCTTTCCCATCCGAATGTACTCCCCGTCATTCAGGTTTCGGAGACGCTGTTCCCACTTTGCATCATGAGTCCATGGATGCCAGATGGGAACATCACGAACTACACTCAGCGAAATCCGTATTCCAATCGGTTAATGCTGGTGCGCATCCATCGAGGTTAAGGAGGGTAGCCCACTGACTGCTCCCGGAATAGCTTGCAGAAGTCTGCGACGGCCTCTCGTATCTTCACAGGCTGGGCATCTTTCACGGCTGTATCGCTCCGGTAAGTATAAAAAAATAGATGGTACACCCGCCTACACATTGACGCTCAATATGTCCAGGGCAACGTTTTGATGACTCGGGGTGGTCGGCCATGTCTCAGTGACTTTGGGATCGCGGGCGCGTTCATCGATCACCCGTTCCACAAATTTAAGCTAGAAACTGTCCGTTATGTGGCCCCGGAATGGATTCACCGGGATGCCGACCCCCCTGGTAAGGAGGGCGACGTTTACTCCCTCGCAATGACTTCCTTCACGGTATGTTTCTGCCCCGTTGTGATTCAGAGCAACACCCAGAACAACCCCCATACGCTATTATCAGGTACTCACGGGGGTGTTGCCATATGATGGCATTCACAACTACGATACTGTCGTTTCCCGCATTCGATCCGGTAAACGACCTCCTCGTCCGATGAACCCGGATGCGACTCGATGGTTGCAAGACAGGGTTTGGGACATGATCGTAACCTGCTGGAGCAAGGAACCATATCAGCGACGGGAAGTCCTCGTTATGCGCGAGCTATTTTCGACATTGGGTCTTGAGGAGGTCCAGAACGTTAAATCAGGTAATTAGAACACCTGAAACCCCCGAAACCGTACAATGACTAAAAGTCCCAGATATCGAAACAGGGCGACAGCGACGCGGAAGCTTCCTCTCACAAGTTACCTCTCTCTTCCGATTTCCACGAAATTCACAACAGGCGATTGAGAGTCTTGTCAACGAAATGGATGGGGTAGGCTGTCCCACATTCCTCACTCTTCTCCAAGATCAACACGAGTTGTAGTATCTAGAAAGCCACCCAATGTCGGATTGGGAACGACTGAAGTTGTTCGATAAGTTCCGCAATATATGCAGCAAACACCGCATAGTGCCGAAGTCCATGCACATCCCAGATTGTTCGGGGGAATCCGTAGAAGTTCAAAACGGGAGCTACGCCAACCTTTTGCAGGGTACGCACGAAGGACGTCGGGTAGCTATCAAGGTTGTGCGTGTATGCATCACGAGCGACTTGGATATCATCTTCGACGTGAGTCTTCTACCTGGACCGTCGCACCTGTGTGCATTAATCCATTGCAGAGATTCTGTGAAGAGGGAGTTGCTTGGAAGCATCTCCGCCATCCGAACGTCTTACCATTACTTGGAGTGACGATAGGTGAACGTAAGTTGATGATGGTTTCCGAGTGGATGGGGAATGGAAACATCAACGAGTTTATCGAAAAGAATCGAGGTGTAAATCGCACTGCGCTTGTGCGTGTTGAGCTCGGTTCCAACGGGATTCTGGCTGATTGTCTTTCTAGTTGGTTGGTGTCGCGAATGGGCTGAAGTATATGCATGACCTCCGCATAGTTCACGGGGGTCTGAAGGGGGTAAACATCCTTATCAACAAGGACCAGCAAGCTTGCATCGCCGACTTCGGCCTTACGACTATCACTGGCGTCGCGGCTCATGCCCCCACAAAGGCTTCTCGGACATCTTCGGTCTCAGTGGGCACTCTTATGTCATTTACCGCGGGGGGGACCTACCGGTGGATGAGCCCCGAACTATTGGACCCAGAATGGTTCGGGATGTTGGAATCGGAAGGCAACAGACCGACAAGACAGTCTGATTGTTATGCCCTTGGGATGGTCATCTATGAAGTAGGTGTTCACGTAAATGAACTCTGTCACGAACGGCTAACCAATGATGCTCAGGTACTATGCGGACACCAGCCATTCTTTGAGATTCAATCGGATGTGCTGGTTATGAACGCGATAGTGGGGGGAGACCGTCCGAAGAAACCGGAGCGAGCGATGCATCTCGGATTCAGCGACGAACTGTGGAGAGTTGTTGAACGATGTTGGCTAGAAGACCGCGGTGCACGGCCAGACGTAGAGGAGATCCTTCGCTGTTTGAACGGCAGTTCTTTGTCCTGGTCTTTGAGAGACCTCGGACAGGGGATACGACTGACGATCCAGACTTAATTTGCTGTTTTCCTCGCATACATCTTGTCAAATCCGTTTCTAAAGTACACGATGGGACTAGATGTATTTATCGGTTACTGTCAGTATCTGACTCGGGGCTCAAGAGGGATGTCCGTGAACAACGAGCTCATGCGCACCGAGATAACAATCGCACGGGGCATTCTAAGGTTTCGATCCCCCAAGAGTTCGTATTCTACTTGAGGATGGTGGGACCGATAGCGAAAAAATTGACGACGTAGAAGATCAAGGTATGTCGGGCGGGCCCCCTCGACGGCAGTGTGGGGACAACAATGCCACTCGTATGGCGCATTGTCCATTTCAGGCGGCTGTCGATACCACGTGGCCACGTACAGCGAGGGCCCTGTGGTGTACTTCGTCTTACTTCGTTCGAAGCACGTTCTTCCTGCAACCACAACAGTGGACCGCGGGTCTCCCGTTCTGTTGTCGTTACCCTCAAGTACAGGGGAGTACTATCGTGTCCGACGCAGACGCCGTCAAGAGCGGTATCTCTACCCTCCTAGTCCACGCTAGCCATAATCTACGCAAAACGCACGAATGCGCATCTCTCGTTACGTTCATTTATCAAGGGTAACACAACTGAACTACATACTCAACAGGTGGTAGGTGGGAAGTCGAGAAAATCGAATAAACCTTTCGCATTCACCAGGTCTAGAGCTTCCACCAGCCTCTGTTGCCCCTTCTCATGGTCTTGAGATGGGGCGTCGAGTAAGAAGAACAATTTGAAAAATCTGACTTCCCTCATCGCGTGCAACGTCTCGAAAAATGTAACATCTAGGGGCAAATCAGAGATCTCGCAGTCTCTAAGAACGATAACGAGGTCGGAGAAAACAGGGGATGCAATGGTCAGGAATACCTCCGTGATGACACTGTGGCGGGCCTCTATACAGAATTTCGCCGCCCAATCCCTGACTTGTAGAGATCGGAGGGCCTTGAGCTGCGATAGATCGTATTCAGGGAGTAACGAGCACGAAAGAACTCCGACTGTTCACCATCAGCGCGCATTCGTAGATGAGCTCATGTTGAATTACTTACGAACAGAGCATCGTAGTGTCTCCAGAGTCCCAGCACACGCTCCCAGTAGGATGGGTACGCAGTCTCCGACCCTACGGAGATCCATGTAATGGAACCGTAGGCCACACGAATTAATCAGCTCAGTACAAGTCTCGACCCAAGGGAAGTCGTGGAGTTCCAGCCGCCCTTGAAATTTTGGCGTGGAGAGCGGAAAAAGCTCCGTATCAGGGGTGGTTATTTTGGATCTTTGCTGGGGGAAGCTGATCCCGACATCGTCCAGGTTTGAGAAGAGAGAGAGGAAATGTGATAGTTGTCGAGGGGTACAACGTGGAATGACCAACACGATGGATCGTATGGTTGGCGAGAAGTGTCCGAAATACCGTTCGACAGCTGGTATAAATTCGGAGATTTCCACTACGCGAAGCACCAGAGTCCGAACGTTCGCGAAAGCGGCAAAGTGGCGTAGGTCATCGGGACTGAATGCCTGAGGCACGAACCACGGCTCCTTATGAAGAGACTGTTGTTTCACTTGAATTTTCTTTATGAACGACGCCAGACCAAATCCATGCAGCGCGGATAGCGGCTTCAGCCCGTGGCGACTTTCGTCATACCCGTCATCTCCGAGTGTAAGGGTGTGGTGAATGTGTGGGACCGTGGCGATATACCAGGACCGACAAGCCAGTGAACACGCCTTGAGAACACCAAGGTCGTGGGTAAGATAGGCGATGATCATTTCCACGATTTCGTACGGCAGGGCGTGAGTCGAGTGGTATACGGTATGTGTGTCTGGAGGTGCAAGATGATTGGTCTCATCTTCGCCTTGATCATTAGGGAGGTCCGTCCCTACGGTCGCTACAAACGGCGCAGAGGTTAGAACCATCTACGTGCACCCGTAGGAAACCATACTTGATTCTGAAGAGACGGCTCCCATGGAGCAGCCTACACCATTGGTTGTAAGGGATGTCGCCATCGTGGCAGGTGTGAGACGTGGCTCGACCTGATCGGGCCGGATCAGTCAACACGGTGGACCCACACGGCACCGGGCGTCCGGTGCTGGTCCTGGATCCGGGTTGTGGAGGACATGTTACGGTCTACCTGGTCGTTACTTACCTAGACATTTAGTCAATACGTGAAAAGGCGTATCGGTGCATGTGCTAAGTTCATCCATGGGAGGTGTATCCCGCAAATTGTCCTCGGCTGGACGGAGCGCGCCAGGTGGCCCTCGGAGCCATCCTCCAACTCCACCGTATCGCCTAACCCATATTTGGGCCAGGGCCTGCAGCTCAGGTGACGCTAGGTTGTGGGTGGGAGATCGATGAAATCGGGTAAACCTTCCAGACTAAAGCACCCACCAACCTCCGCCGTGCCTCCTCCTGGACCGGAGACAAAGCGCCGAGTGAAAACACCAAATTTGGCGGTCTGGCTTCCTTCGTCGCGCGCAAGGTCTCGAAAAATGTGACGTCCGAGGGTAAATCAGATATCCCGTCGCCCTCAATGATCATAACGAGCTTGGAGAAAACAGGGGATGTGACTGACAAGAATACCCCCATGGCGACGTTATGTTTGTCCCCCGTTCCCTGAATTGTAGACACCAGGGGCCTAGAACTGCGATGTATTCAGGGACTACTGTACCAAGGATCGCTATACTATGAAACAGAATACGCCCCCCCTCCGCTTTGCATTTGTTTGTTCGGGTGTCAACTATTCCGTTCCCGCATTAGCTCACATCACGATCCGAGGTTCAGGTGATCTCGAGTTAGCCTGAACCTACTTTCGTTGTCACTCGATCGGTGATTAAGTTTCAGATCTTCTCCATCGGCCCCTCGGACTACATTTAGTATAAAGTCAAGGACCTACTCAACCGATCCTCAGCCCACCCACACTCCCGCTGCGCCCCAAATTCGTAACCCAAACCAAATAATTTTTTTCATTAGAGACGAATGGCGGCCTTCTCGATTAGCAGCTTGGCTAACCTCACGGGGAATGGGCGTGATGACTGGTGACCGTCCGCAAGGCCACAACCGTGTAGACGTAGATAAATCAATGTTCAAGGACTTTTATTATGGCATCCGGATAAGCTGGCGCGGTGGGTTTTTCCCTGAGGTTCATGTTAACCTCACGTCGTACCACAGAACATATAACGTACGACTGGCGGATTCGCGCCGGCCAGAATACTCGTCAGAGCGAAGCGAGGCAAAACTTGTGTACGGTGCGCCAAAGCGGTGGGAACGGAAAGAGTCCGTATGGGGCACAATTGTTTTGTGCGCCCACAAGTATGATCAACCCGACGGAATGAAGAATGGACAAATGGGGCTCCACGAAACACCTGACCCCAGTGATGACTGGTGACTCTTCACTACAAAGGAAAATACGCTAGAACGTGATAAATCCATCCTTGTAATAGGCTGCACGTTCCTTCCGGTGGGCTCTTCTGCTGGGGTAGGTGCCACAAGAGCCAAGAAGTCGTGAACTGAACTTCTAAGGACCAGAGAAACGTGTGGAAGCTCCGGGGGGTTCGATAGGTCTTGCCAACGCCCACAATTGATTACATAACATCGGTACCGCATGGGTGGTACGTACATCGGGTTCCATAAGTCAGCAAGACCCACAAGATCCAGGGGACTCACCAGTGACAGTCGTAACGGCATACCCGACATTCAAATCGACAACATTCTGATGGTATAGTAGACATGTAAGTTTAAGGTAGAAGCAGTGCGTTACTAAGTAGTACAACGCAGGAATAGTTTGACCCCATTCCCTCAGCCCCACCACAACAACGATATAAACCAGCCCGCAGCGCCAGCGAGGCCTCTGTATGGTGACACACAGGCGCCAATCAGGCGCCGAGCCAACCTGATGAGAAGGGGAGGCGCCCTCTGGATAACTTCGGCGTTCTGAATCTGGGAGACTTTATAGCTGGAGGGACGGGACGAGCCCGAGTCAAAAGCCCGTCTGAACTCAACGAGGGGGAGCTTACCTCTTGCGAGCGACGAGGAAATACACCCGCAACCGTAACTTGTGTTCGGGTTCCTCGAGGGTCTGTTTTAACTTCGCCACGGACTCCTCCGTCAAGCCAGGAACGACTTCGACCAACATAGTTGAAGCTTTTAACAACGTTTGCTTCATCGTGTTTCCCAACGCGCCCACCTCCACAGCTGCAAATCAAATTTCAATGGAGGATCAATGGCCGAGGTGAGAATATACAGGAATTACACCCAAGTACTTACGACCATCCCAACCAGGGCTGAACGGAACAACCAAAATCCTCACCGTCATGTCGACGAACATCCCCAGTTTCGAGACGCAGGGCTGAAGTTCGCTCCCAATATCCCAAGTTTCACCTTTCGAACCAACCCAGTCGTAGACTCGATCGTAGAAGAATGTAACCGCCTCGGGGGTCTCTTGGTGTTCAGAGTACGTTCGAGAGTCGATCTCTTCGAGAATGAGATGTCCTCCGGGTTTGATCAAAGCGCATATCCGAGCTAGTGCATCCCGGAAGTGGGGTATCTGTATTCAATGAAACAGTGAGGAGACCGACTCTCGTACAGGCATATCGCAGGGAAGGGGACTCCCGACTCACATGCATCAAGACGAATCTGGCATGAACCACATCAAAAGATTCGTGCTCAAATGGCAAAGGCTGACAAACGTCCATTTGCAGAAACTTCAGGTTCCTCGGAAGCACTCTATAAAGAAGTTCGTTCCACCGGATCAGACAATGTGGAGCGAATGCGATGGGTACCAAGAGAGGCAGTACCCACCGTTCCGGAAGGGGTGAGATATCAATCGCGATAACCCCAGCATCAGGGTAAACTTTTGCGGCATGTATTGCCCAAGCCCCACTTCCTGCCCTGGTCGGATGTTCCTCTAAGGAGACACAGGCAACAGGGCACGTCGAGAACGACCTACCCAACTTCCAATATTCTCTTCGGGTTTCCCAATTTGGCGAACGTTAATTGTCCGCCAAGGAACCCCGTAACGCCCTCGTGCATCGCGTCGAGTCTACAAACCCGTTCCGTTCAGGGTGACCGCTCTCACATCAGGGAAAAGCCACAAGAACGCACCTCTCTTGCTCGTTGGAGTTCTTTTCAGCGGACTATAATGCACGTGGATGTGTACCAGAACACGGAAGGTAGACCAGACGGCGACTCACCGGAAGTATATACGAATCATCACCCTGAGAGGAGTCGGTCTTAGAAGCAGCCGAGAGACCCATTTCTGCGCGCCGGTATTAACTGGGAGCGATACAGAAAACCGGGTAGTGACGACCCACAAAGGCGGAGTCAGATCGTAGGGAGCAGTGAATGAAGAGAACGAACACCATAAAAGCGGAACGGTTATATACTGGTCAAAACAGACGCCCCTGATGAGGCTCGCCTCACCCACAGATCACCCTATAAGACGAAAACCCCATTCAGGTTAGCGGAGGCTTTTCGCAATCGGATAACGCCAGCGGTAATCGCTTGGTCCTGCAGGGTCTAGCCTTGGGGCCGATCCCCATATCGAACTGCTTACAAAGCGACCATCGCAGTGTCTCTAGATTCCCGACACATGCTCCCAACAAGACGGGCGCACAACCTTCAACCCAGTATAGGTCCACACAACGGAACCGTAGGCCCCTGCAACAAGTGATTAGACCCGTCCAAGTCTCGACCCACTCAAACTCACGAAGCTTCAGCCGTCCTCGCAGTTTCTGTGCGGAGTAAGGAACAAGCTTTGTGTTGGACAGTTGCTTGGGGAAGCTAATATCGACATCGTCCGGGTTTGAAAAGAGAGAGGAACTACGATGGCTGTCGATGAGTACAGCGCGGGCCCCACAACGTGATGGATCGCAGGGTCGGGGGGTGCCAGAAATAGCGCTTAACGTCTGGTATGTTTCGACTCGATGCCAAACCGCCATGAGGCGATTCGAGGGGTCTGTCCCTATGGTGCGAGTGGTGCGGGGGTCAGAGCCATTTGTGGTCATCAATAGGCCAACCACACCTGATACTGAGGAGATAGGCCCTCTTGAGCGACCTACACTCCCGGTTGTTGGAGACACCGACCTCGCGGTGCAAGAGGGGTGACAGCCCTGGAAGTGATCGGATCGACTTATATGTATCAGGGGCCAATCTGGATCCGCAGGCGGGAGATCCAATGCGAACTCAGTGGTGACAAAGAATGCATACGTCATAGTCAACACATGAGAAGGACGCGCCAATACATTGGGCATTTCGCACAAAACAAACAGAACTTCGCCAGGTTCAGGAGCCGGAAGTAAGTCGGGTCCACCTCTGCCTCTATCCAGGACGAGCCGTTGGATGGACTACGAGCTTCAAGTTCCAGTTCTCGCATCCAGGTCACACAATTTGTTTGACTGTCGGTTAATTCCAGGAGTTGAGCAGAAATGGGACGTCTCCTATAGTCATGCCTGTGAGTGGGTGCGAGTGGGGGAGAGAACAGTACGCAACGTTACGAGATGTTACACGTCCACAGGGTGCATTTACGGTGACATTAGACCACGAAAATATCCTCGAGTCCAGTGCGTCCGAGGTCTGGTTCTCGATTTCAGACCAATCCATTAATGGACAGGTATCCGAGTTGTCCAATAACTTGCAGAATAATCTGGAGGGGATCGTGGGGATGCATCTTGCTACGTCGGCGATAAAAGCTGGTGGGGGAGGAATTTGAGCGTTTGAGGTAGACGCGAGCTTGACTCTCGCCCATCCAGCGGAGATCAAGGTTAGTCCACAAAGAGGGCCGTTATGTGGAGGCCTCCTCCCGGGCCCGGGATGCGTGGGTGAGGGTGATCACGTTTTGATCTCTGCTACCCACATCTCGAAAGTCTGGAATGAAACAGGATTTCGGGAGGGATTCAACTAATTGGTGCGACCGTGTTTCTCCAGTCGCAATCCACGCGTGTATTCCGTCCGCTCGTTCGACCTCGGGCGTATCTAAGGTCGACGCGACCCAGCAGATTCGAATTCAGCCTTCCGAACGCGGCGTATCTCAGCACTTTAAACCTACCTGTTGAAAGAAGTCATGCCTTGGTTGCCGATAAGTGGTGAGATATAGAAGAGGGACGACCGGCGGTGAATGAGAATATGGTCGTTTGAGAATCAGACCCCCGAACTTGGAGGTCCTCCAGGTCCTCCGCGCGGCAGTTTCAAACTCCGCGTAACACCCGACGACCGAGCCGAATTCAACTCTACCCTTCCGTCCCGTGCGGATCGTGTCCGGCCAACGTCAAATTCTAACGCGTCTGGTGTCCTCACCCGCCCTCGACCCCAAACTCATTCGCGGTGGGTGACTTGTTCCCCTCCCCAAACCACCAGTGATAATGACCGCGTTGGCTCGGTATAACCCAGTCCTCCCCTCCCCGCCGGCCTCGCATTGGAACCCGCCCAGCACAATGTCATAGAACCCATTTCCGCTCCGAGCTTTCACAGCCACTGCCGACGCGTTCTCGTTCCCGAGGTCGATATCCTAGAGGACAAAACTCACCATCACATCTTCACGGACTGGGTCTTTTCCACAGTTGTATTACTCCGGTAAGTAACACAGAGTTTATGGTACACCTGCCTGGATATTGATGTTCAGCGCGTCCAGGACAACACCTCGATCCTTTGGGATGGTCGGGCATGCCTCGGGGACTTAAGGATCGCAGGCACATTCATCAACCACCCATTCCACAGGCCCAGGTCGGAGACTGCCCATTACGCGACCCCGAAATGAGTTCACCGGGATGCCAATCCCTTGAAAAGGAGAGTGACCCATGTGGTGACTTCCTTCATGGTATGTTCCTGCCTCGTTGCAATTCAGAATAGCATTTAATGCATCCCCCCTACAAGGTGTTCACGAGGGGGACATTGCCATACGGTAACGTTCACGGTCATGATACTGTAGTTTCTCGCATTCAACCCGGTGGTTGCGGGACAGGGTTTGGGATATGATCATGACTTACTGGAGAGCACCGCGACGCGTGCGCGAGCTATCTTCAACATTTGGTCTGTGCCGTTCTCCGACCGAACTGCAGCCCGCATCTTCCCTCCACAAACCTCACAAGTCGCTTGCGATTCTCCTTCGTTCCTCCACCCCGCCACCGGCCTCGCCCCGGAACCCGCCCAATACGACACAATGCAACTTCCACTCCCTTCGCCGCCGCCACCACCACCACCACCGATGAAGACTCGCTCCCAGAACAACCACGGCTGACGCGTTCTTGTTCCTGGGGATTGGGGTCTAAAGGACGGGCTGACTATTCGGGCTGTGGAGTAGGGACCCCATGAATCTCCCATCTTCCTTTACCTCGTATGCCACATCGGCCATTTCAGATGACCATCAACCTCATATTATAGCGAGGGTGCAGTGTATTCCGTTCGGAGCCCATTCCTTCGACAACTTCAACTTTAACGGTGGACCATGATCCTCCCTTTCTGTTACCATTATCCTCGGGTACAAGGGAGCACTGCCGTGTCCAATGCAGATGTCATCATAAGTGGGATTTCTACCCTTTTGGTCCACGTCACCCATAATCTACACAAAACACACAAATGCGCATCTCTCGTTACATCTGTTTCCCAGGGGTAACATAACTAAACTACACGTTCAACAGACGGTGGGTGGGAAGTCAAGAAAATCGAGCGAACCCCTCGCATTCACCAGGTCCAAAACTTCCACCAGCCTCCGTCGTCCCCCCTCATGGTCTTGAGATAGGGGGTCGAACAAAAAAACCAATTTGAAGGATCTGACTTCCTTCATCGTGCGCAGTGCCTTGAACAATGTGACATCCGAGGGTAAACGAGGGATCTCGTAGTCCGTAAGGACGATAACGAGCTCGGAGAAAACAGGGGATGTGATGGTCAAGAATACCTCCATGACGACGTTATGACGGCTTTTAATATAAGTCTTTCCCGCCCAATCCCCGACTTGTAGCGATTGGAGGACCTTGAGTTGCGATAGATCGAATTCGGGGAGTAATGAGGGCGAAGGAACTCCGACTGTTTACCGTCAGCTCGAGCTCATAGATGAACACATATTAAGCTACTTACGAACCGAGCATCGCAATGTCTCCAGAGTCTCGGCGCATGCTCCCAACAGGACGGGTGCACAACCTTCAACACAGTGTAGGTCCATATAACGGAACCGCAGGCCACCGCATGAGGCGATCAGGTCCGTCCAAGTTTCGACCCAGTCGAAGTTACGAAGCTCCAGCCGCCCTTGTAATTTCGGTGTAGAGAATGGAACAAGGTCTGTATCGGGAGTGGTTGTGTTGGGCAGTTGCTCGTGGAAGGCGATATCAATGTTGTCCAGGTTCGAAAAAAGAGAAAGGAAATGTGACAGTTGTCGAGGGGTACAACGTGGAAGGACCAACACGATGGATCGGATGGTTGAGGAGAGGTGCCCGAAATACTGTTCAGCACCTGGTATAAACTCGGAGATTTCTAGTATGTGAAACACCAGAGTCCGGACGTTCGCGAAAGCAGAAAAGTGGCGCAAGTCATCGGGGCCGAATGCCCAAGGCACGAACCACGGTTCATTGAGAACAGATCCCTGCTTCACCTGAATTCTCTTTATGAGCGACGCCAGACCAAACCCATGTAACACGGATAGTGGCTTCAGCCCCTGGCGACTTTCATCATGCCCGTCATCTCCGAGTGTAAGGGTGTGGTGAATGTGTGGGACCGCGGCGATATACCAGGACCGACATGCTAGTGAACACGCCTTGAGAACGTCGAGGTCGTGGGTGAGGTAGGCGACGATCATTTCCACGATTTCGCACGGCAGACGGTGGGTCGAGCGGTATGCGATGCGCGACTCTGGAGGTGCACTACCAGGTAGGTGATTGGTCTCGTCTTGGCCTTGATCATTGGAGAGGCTCCTCCCCACGGTCACTGCAAACGGCGTAGAAGTTAGAGTCGTCTACGTGCACTCGTAGGAAACCATACTCGATTCTGAAGAGACTCCGCCCCCCATGGAGAAGCCTATGCCACTGGTTGTCGGAGATGTCGCCATCGTGGCAGGTGTGAGACGTGGCTCAACCTGACCGGACCGGATTAGTCAAGCGCATCGGGCCGCAGGGCATCCGGTGTCACGGTGGACGCTGGGTTGTGGAGGGTACACGACAATCTCCCTGGCTGTTATTTACCCAGATTTCCAGTAAATACGTGAAAGGCGTATCGATGCATGTGCTAAGTTCATACATGGGCGGGGGCGCATCCCGCAAACGATCTTCAGCTGGACGGAGCGTGTCAGGCGGCCGAGCTGTCCTTCAACTCCACCGTATCGCCTAATCCATATTGCGGCCAGGGCTTGCAGCTCAGGTGATCCAGGGTGATGGGTGGGGGGTCAATGAAATCGAGTAAACCTTCTACATCTGCCCAGACCAAAGCTCCCACCAACCTCCGCCGTGCCTCCTCCTCCCGGGCCGGAGATAGAGCATCGAGCAAAAAAACCAATTTGAAGGGTCTGACTTCCTTCATCGTGCGCAATGTCTCGAAAAATGTGACGTCCGAGGGTAAGTCAGCTATCTCGTCGCCCCCAAGGATGATAGCGAGCTCGGAGAAAACGGGGGATGAGATGGTCGAGAATACCTTCATGACGATGTCATGACGGTTTCTCACACAAGACCTTCCCGCCCAATCCCTAACTTGTAGAGACCGGAGGACCTTGAGCCGCGATAGATCGTAATCAGGGAGTAGTGAGGACCAACGAACCCCGTCTGTTCTTCATCAGCCCGAATTCGTGGACAAACCCATATTGAACTACTTACAAAGCGACCATCGCAGGGTTTCTAACGTCCCCGCACATGCTCTCAACAAGACCGGTGCACAACCTTCAACCCGGTGCAGGTCCACGTAATGGAACCGTAGGCCACCACATGAAGCGATCAGGTCTGTCCAAGTTTCGACCCACTCAAAGTCACGAAGCACCAGCCGCCCTCGTAGTTTCGGCGCGGAGAACGGAATAAGCTCTGCGTCGGAAATGGTTGTATCAGTTGGTTTGTTAGGGATCCCGATATTGACATCGTCCAGATTGGAAAGAAGAGAGAGGAAGTACGATAGTTGTCGAGGAGTGCAACATGGGTTCCACAACCTGATGGATCGTAGGGTCGGTGAGAGGTGTCCAAAATAGCGTTCAATGTCCGGTATGAATTGGTGGACCTCCGGCGCTTCAAGGTTTAGAATTTGAATGTTCGCAAAAGCGGAGAAGTAGAACAAGTCATGGTGGCTGAATGCTTGAGGCACGAACCAAGTACCACTCCCGGGCCATCGTCCGCTCACTCGGATTTCTGCCACGACTGGCGCCAGACCAAGCCGGCCCAGCCTGGATAGCGGCTTCAGCCCGCAACGATTTTCATCGCGTGCGTCATTGCGAAGTGTAAGGACGCGGTGAAGCTGCGGGGCCGCAGCGGTGTACCAGGAGTAACAAGTCAACGAGCACGCCTTGAGAGCGCCGAGGTCGTGGGCGAGGTGAGCGATGATCATCTCCATGATATCGTATGGGAAGCGAAGGGTCGATTCATGCGCGGGGAGTATTTCTGGGGCCGCATTACGAAGTAGGCGAACAATCCTGGCTTTGACTCGTTGCCAAACCATCACGAAACGATTCGAGGGGTCTGTCCCTATGGTGTAAGCGGGGCGGAGGTCAGAACCATTTACGGTGATCAATATTTTAGCCATACTTGATACTGAGAGGACAGGCCCTGCTGAGCGACCTACACCCCCGGTTGCCGGAGACATCGACGTCGTTGTGCAAGAGGGGTTACAATCCTGTTCGGAACCGATCGAACCGCGACTTAGTCAGGGGCAAATCTGGATCCGCAGGACGAACATCCAAGGTGAACGCAGCTGGTCGCCGTAGAGGATATATGCACCCGTAATCCTTCCCGCTACTGTTTACATGAACGTCGAGTCAATGCGTGAGGAAGGCGCGTTAATGTATCGGGCACTCCATACAAAACAAACAGAACCTCGCCAGGTTCAGGGGTCCCGGTCAGAAGTAAGTTGGGTCCATTCCTGCCTCTACCCTGGACGAGTCGCCAGACGGACACACAAACTGCAAGCTCCAGTTCTCATATTTGGGCTACGCAGTCTACCCAACCGTCAGTCGATTCCCAGAGTCATTAATCGAAACGGGGTGTCCCCTATGGTTACGCACGTGAGATTGAGAATGGCTCACAATATTACAGGATGCTACACATTCACGAGGTGCATTAACAAATGTATTAGGTCATAAAAACATCCCTGAGTTCAATGTTTCTGAGGTCCAATCCCCGACCTCAGACCAATCGCTCTTCTCCCCATCGGCATCGAGCACAAGAACTTCGTCGTCGATGTGAGGAAATGACCCGTGCTAAACAATCCCTGGTTGTCCGCCCTCTCTTACATGCCCACGCCAATATCGTCGCCAAAGTCATGCATCGAAACTACTCCACAAATTCTGCCCCACGTTAACCGACGGTCATTCCTTACTCCACTACCTCTCTGTCGAATGGGAGTGGGATAGTAGGTAGCACTTGTAAAGCCATTTGTGGATGGATCGCGTCAAGGGGTGCGCAGCAGCGCACCGGGTGACACGCGACTATCAGGACAAGTGCCAGATAACAGAGCCATGGGGGAACAACCTCAACTTCTCCACGGTATGGGCGGATTCAACAGTCAAATCACGCGGGTACACTACATGTACATCTGGAGAGCATACAACATAGGAAGCAAAATAGCATTAACAATGAGGCGGCTGACCACTCCGAACCACCGTACAACCAAGAGCCAGAAAGTCCCACCGCTCTGATGATCCAGCGTCAAAATTGGAGAACCAACATTACATAAACACGAACCCGCTCACCAGAAAGACACCGCCAGAGTCCTCCCTTGCTAGATCTTCTTCACTACCAGTCATCATCGACTGCATTGATCCGAGGACCGTGTTCCACGTGCCTGACATGTTTCGTGAGCTCCAACACGTCCTGCGGGTCAGGTTCATCCCCCCTATGAACAACCCTAACGCTCTTAAGTTTCTTCCCTCTCGACGCCCTCGCTTCTGCCATTCCTATGGCATCCTCCATGTCAAATGCCTCTCCGTCGTTACGGAGAACGATAACGAGCTCCTCCAAGTCGGGACAGACCAGAACCTCCGATGGGCTCATGCTGGGGTGCAGGGCGTGAATGAAGACGTATGGGTAATCGCATTCGCAAAGCACGAGAACACGCAGGTCTTTCATGGGAAGAAGCGCTCGACGAACGAGATCTCCGGACGGAGACTCGCCCTTCTCGATTCTAAACCGTTCGGTCCTCGAGGTGTCAAGCTGGGTGAGAGATTTAAGCAACAAACTGGACTTGTTGACTCGGGAACCTGTGAAGGTCAAGCTGACTCGCCCATTCGGTCCGCTGAATGTCATGCGTGGACGTGATTTGTCGATGTAGAGTTTGATTGCAGTGAAGTTGGAGAAGTTCCTAAGGTTATCGAGAGATCTTGGGAGGTCACTGACCAGGGAGCTGAGGAAGTCCGCCTCCAGCATCAACTCCGCACCAACCGGGATCAACAGGTGGTCGAGCAAGACGGAAGGCGGTCTACGATCAATAATTCTCATCACCTCCAAACACGAAAGTGACACCAACCGCCCATTTTGAGCCCCAGATGTTGGGATTGCAAGTTCGAGTTCAACTTCGCGGAGGTGGGGAGCACTTTCAAAGAAGTCAAGAAGTTGACTGGTGGAGATCCCACCCGGCGGTGTGTACCGCAGCGTGAACATCGTGAGGTTGGCCATATTCCTCCAAGGTAGTTCGGTGTGGACGGAAACCAGATCCAACTTGCGCAATGAGGAGAGATCCCCAGCGAAAAGTGTGGATGTGAGTACGGGGTACCGACGTGGTGTGGGTTGAGAACCAATAAATATCGTCAGATCCTCAAGCAGAGGGGCAGGGCGAGACAGGTGAGCGGTGATGTTTTGTATATTTTCGGGCGTTCCCCCGATAAATAGATATCCAAGTCGTCCGATGACACGTGGAATGATCCGAAAGAAGGGATCAGAGGGAGGTGCGAGATCGCCTCTGTGTAGTGACAAGCTGAGGGGGAAGGACTTTGAGCGTTCGAGGTAGACACGAGTTTTGTCTCCGTTCATGCCATCGGGGTCAAGACGGGTCCACAAGGAGGGTCGCGATGTGAACACCCCCCTCCAAACCCCACATACGTGGGTGAGCGCAATTATGTCTTCATCTCTCTCGTCCGTATCCCAAAAGTCCGGAATGAGACCGAGGATTTCTGGAGGGATCCGGTTAATTGGTGCGACCGCGTTTCTCCAGGACCGGATGAGACGGAGGACTTCGAAAGCGTCTTGCTCAAGAACGTCGAACTAGAATACAGGACGCATAAGTGGTAGTCCGCGCGTCCATTTCATCTGTTTGTCCAACCTCAGCATTGTCCAGGGTCGTTGCGATCCTGCAAGCTAGGATTTCAGTTGTCTGACGCGACGTATGACACCGTTCCAAACGTACTTCGCAAAATGAGCCGCATCTTGTAGGATTTCCTTGGTTGCACGTAAGTGTTGAGGGACGGAAGAGCCGTGACTCGAGGTGGTGATGGTGGTGGTAGTGGTGATGGACATGACAGTTGGGAACCAGCGATCGTCCGTTCAGCAAGTTTAGGTCTCGTACACTCACCCACAAGCCTTTTGCCACAAAATACAAGGCGACGCTGTGTATTTGGCGCCGTGATTGCGGACTAAGACCCGCGTTATCGTGTCTGGTTTTGGATTCATACAGCAAGGACGAAACCACGGTAGTGAAATGGCTCACTCCACGTAGAGTTGGGCTACGCCTTCGCGATGTGCTTCGTTCCAGAAGACGTGTCAACAAGTGTTGTGCAACAGTTCTAGGGGTAGTACAGAGGGCACAGAACAACACTCCAACTCAAAATCCGTACGCGACACCACCGTACCATCCCCACTATTACGCCCGAGTGGGTTTTGATTCTGCTTTCGGTTTTTCTCACCACCCCACGTTGAACCCCCGCAAGAGCTCGGGATGTCTTGGCGGAGACGCGAAGAGGTCGGGGGTCTGGGGTTGCTGGCCACATCAGCAGACTTGGGTCATTGCACAGACCCTCTGGGCTCTTCGAGATCTACGACTCAAGTTTTGCCCCTCCCGTTGTCCCCAACCTTAGGCTAGACAGTCGAACTTGAGGTCATGGACCGTGCACAGAAAACAAGACCCGGGAAGAGGGAGGGAGGGAAATCTTCTACAAATTCGGCGGAGTCCCCGTTGAAATTCAGAAGGCTAGTGGCAAGGGAGGGGACTTCCTTGATAGGCTACGTGATGTCGTTGTCGCATTCGCTGGTAAGATGCCACCGGGGACGGGATCGTATTTCACGACACGCGACTTATGGGTGACCTTCTGAAGGATCAAAACCGGTCCTACGGGTAGGGTGCGCACACTACGTACCGGTTGAGTACCCCCAAGCTGACACAAAAACTCATTCACGGCGACCTGACGCTCGTGAGCAGCCGAACGAGCCCACACCTGTCGCATGCGGAGGATCTCAGCACAACGAGCTGCAACAAATTCTCCCATCCGTAGTCGCTGTTCGAGTTCAGTTGCCGAAGACACCAGATATCGTTGATGAGCGGCTTCAGATTGTTGCTGTCGGCGTAATGCTACCTCTTTCCCGACTTGGCGACGACGATATTGGCGATAGCGACTAGGGCCTGCCGATACTCGTGTTCCTCAAGGCCTTCTGCAGCAGGTCAATAGAAGGAGCGTTGCCGGGAAACGGGATATGGGGAGAGTGTGAATCAAGGTATATTGAAACGGAGACAGTTGTGGTCGTGGTTCGGGTACGCGTATGTGAGATGGGTAGGGCGGACTGGGAGGGCGAACCACGGTGTCGGTTGTGTGGGGAAAAGACGGTGATGAGGGGTCCGCAGACTGAGTGTGGGATTTTATAGGAACCAGAACGTAGAAACGAGGTGGGGTACAAGGGATGGCGATGCTTTGAAATGGCCGTGGTGTAAGCAACGGGGCCTTCTGGCCGCCCGATCAGGTAATCAAAAACCGTGACCGCGGGCTCAACAGACACGAAGAGTCCCGTCGTTTTCCACGAAAATATACGCCTGAGCCTCAAACGGTAGATGACACTAGACCCACGGGGAAAACTGCCCCAACTTTTCCACGGCACCGGGGCAGGGTTCAAACAGTAAAAGCACACGAGTGTGTTACATCTACATCCGGAGAGCACACAATACAGGACGCAAAAGAACATAACAGTGAGACGGTTAGCTACTCGCCACGCGTCATCGTCCAACCAAGAGTCAAAAAGGCCCACCGCTCTGATGATCCAACGTCAAAATTTGAGAACCAACAACAGGTCAAGGCACATACGAACCCACTCACCGGAGAGACATACCCAAATCCTCCCCTAGCAGACTTCCCTTGCTGCACCAACGTGAGGACCATATTCCACATACCCAACATGTTTCCCAAGCTCCAACACGTCATCTGGATCAAACTCATATTGTCCAACAGCGATTCCAAGAGTCTTGAGTTTCTTCCCTCTCGACGCCCTCGCTTCTGCCATTCCTATGACGTCCATTGTGTCAAGTGCCTCCCCATTTACATGGGGGGCAAGAACGAGTTCCTCCAATTGGGGACAGACAATAGCTGTTGACGAACTTGTGCTGGGGTTCAGGGCACGGATGAAGGTGTTGGAGTTATTGCGTTCGCAAAGTACGAGAAAGCGCAGGTCTTTCATTGGAAGGAGTATCCGGTCAACAAGGTCCCTGGACAAGGTGTTTCTGTCCTCAATCCTGAGCCGTTCGGTCTTCGAGGTGTCAAACTGGGTGAGCGATTCCAATACCAAACCAGTCGTGTTGACTTCGGAAGTTCTGGGAGTCACGATGACTTGACCATTCGGTCCACTAAACGCCATGAGCGGGTAATATGTACTGGTGCACAGTTCGATTGTGGTATAGTTGGAGAGGTTTCTGAGGTTATCAAGAGACCTTGGGAGGAGGTCCCCAATCAACGAGTTACGCAATTCTCCCTCCAGTATCAACTTCGCACCGACAGGGATCAACAAGTGGTCAAGCAAGACGGGAGGCGGTCCACTATAGCTGATTTTCATCTTCTTTAAATGGGTCAGCGACACTAACCGCCTGTTTTGAGCGCCCGGGGTTGGGGTTGTGGAATGGAGTTCGACTTCGCGGAGGTGGGGAGCACTTTCAAAGAAGTCGAGAAGTTGACTGGCGGAGATCTCACCCCGTGGCGTGTGCCGCAGTGTAAAGGTCATGAGATTGACCATGTTCCTCCAAGGTAACTCGGTGCGAACGAACTCCAGATACAGCTTGCGCAGCGAAGAGAGATTCCCATCGAAAAGTGTGGACGCGAGCACGGGGCATTGATGTTGATGTGACCAGGCCCCACATATCGACAGATCCTCGAGAAGAGGAGCAGGGCGAGACAGGTGAAAATCAATGGATCGTATATTTCCAGGTGTCACCCGGATGACTAGATATCCGAGTCGTCCAATAACTTGCGGGACGATCTGTGAGAAGAGATCGGAAGGAGACGTGAGATCTCCTTCCTCCAGTAACAACCCGACGGGGGAAGATTTTGAACGCTCGAGGTAGACGCGAACTTCGACTTCGTTCATAATGTCAAGATCAAGACGGGTCCACAGAGAGGGCCGTGATGTGAACACCTCCCTCCAAGTTCGGCATACGTGGGTGAGCGTTATTACGTCTTTATCTCTATTGTCCAGATCCCAAAAGTCCGGAATGAGGGAGAGGATTTCGGGAGGGATTTGGCTGATTGGTGCGGCGATGTTTCTCCACGACCGAACGAGAAGGAGGATCTCGAGAACGTTTCGCTCGAGACTCTCAAACTAGAATGCAACGTGTATCAGTAGCAATCCATGTGTGCATTTCGTTCGTTCATTCGCCTGACCTCGACCATATCAGGGGTGGCCACGATCCTGCAAATTCGAATTTCACTTCTCCAACGAGACGTATTTTGCTGTTCTGAACATACCCAGTGGAGAAAGCCACATCTTGTAGAATCTTCTTGGTCGCGTGTAAGTGCTGAGATATAAAAGAGGCCTGGCTAGCGGTAGAGGAGGACATGGCTGTTGAGAATAAGGAGGAACCAGGTCCACCAAGCCCGATGATCATCCCCTCAACAACTTGAAACTCCGCACGCAACCTTGCGCGCCCCTGTGTTGAGTTTTTTGGGAGAAACAGTGTGACTAATGTCGCATTCCATTGCTTGCAACCCCACGGTCGAACGTTGAAGGATGGGAAGACAAGGTTCCGTGGTAGCAGAGGGGCTTTGAGTTTAGGGGGTGGGCCGACGGTGATGATGATGATGATGCTCAAGTTTTCTGCTGCACGTCCCCACCACACGATACAGAATACGACGAACGATTTGGCACCCGCAATACCTACACAAGACGTATCACGACGGACCCGCGAAGAGCGAAATCGAGAGAACAAACGCCATAAACTAAAATTAGTCCGCCTTGCAGTTACACAACCCGTTCTCGCCAGATTCGTTCCGCAACGGAATGCGGTGTTCCTCCAGAGGTGAATGCCGACAACGCTGAATCATTGTAAAACACCCAACAAGGCGAACACTGTCTTTGAAGAGCATAAATCGTGGACTACGTGGCTACCGTCTACCTAAACATCCGGTATCTCTATGCAACACAGGGGTCAGAGTCCAAGTATTCAAAGCACGCGAGCTCGAGTATTACATTTGAAGAGCGCACATCGCATGGGATGCGGAGAGCACGACAGCAGGGCGGTCGTTTACTCCATGCCCATCACCATATCGTCAAGAGTCAGAAAGGCCCCCTGCTCTAAGGATTCAATATCAATGATTGAGAACGCTGTTCCACGGCAAGAGCGCGAACCTACTCACAGATACATCACCAAAACCCTCCCGTAAAATCTTCCCCATCACCAGTCATCGACTGTATCAACCCGAGGATCGTATTCCACGTGCTCAACGTGTTTCCTGAGCTCCAATACGTCCTCCGGGTCAGAATCAATCCACTTATAGACGATCTTAATAATCTTGAGTTTCTTCCCTCTCGACGCCCTCGCTTCTGCCATTTCTATGAGATTCTTCATGTAAAATACCTCCGTCTGGTCACCACGGAGGACGAGAGCGAGCTCCTCCAACTTAGGACAGACCATAACTTCCGATGAACTCGTGCCAGGATGCAAGGCGTAGATGAAGATGTGTAGGTTGTGGCATTCGCTGAGCCTGAGGGCGCGCAGGCCGTTCATGGGAAGGAGCGCTCGGTAAAGAGGATCTCTGGACGGAGGGTCGGCACCCTGGATTCTGAACCGTTCGGTTTCTGAGGTGTCAAGTTGGGCGAGCGATTCGAGCATCAAGCAAGTTTTGTCGACTTGGCAAGCTTTAGGACATATAAAAGCCCTCCCATTTGGTCCACTGAAGATCATGGACTGGAGCGCCGGCCAAATGGATAATTTGATTGTGGTGAAGTTGGAGAGGTTCCTGAGGTTATCGAGGGACCTGGGGAGGAGATCCCCAATTAGAGGGCCAAGTACGTCCACCTTTATTGTCAAATCCGCGCCGAACGGGATCAACAGGTGGTCAAGCAAGGCGGAAGGCAATCCACCATCCTCGATTTCCATCTTCTTGAGACACATCAGCGACACCAACCGCCCGCCTTGAGTACTAGAGGCCAGGGTTACGGAGTGGAGGTAGACTTGATGGAGGTGAGGAGCACTTTCAAAGAAGTCGAGAAGATGTGTGACGGATATCACGCCCGGTGGCATGCGATCCAACGTGAACGACGTGAGATTGGCCATGTTCCTCCAAGGTAACTTGGTGTAAACGGAATCCAGATGCAATCTACGCAGCGAGGAGAGATCTCCATCGAAAAGTTCGGATATGGACACGGGGTGGTGTGACTGGTATTGACAATTGCCACATACTGACAGATCCTCAAGGAGAGGAGCGGGGGGAGTTAGGTGAGCGGTAATTTGATGTAGATTTTCCGGCAGAACCTCAATGGACAGGTGCTTGAGTCGTCCGACAGAGTTGGGGATGACATGGAAGAAGAGATCGGAGGGATACATGGAGTCGTATCCGTACAATGACAAGCTGATGGGGGAGGACTTTGAGCGTTCGAGGTAGGTGCGAACTTTGTTTTCGGTCATCCTGTGGAAATCAAAATAAGTCCACAAAGAGGGTCGTGATGTGAACACCCCCCTCCAAGCCCGGCATACGTGGGTTAGCGCAATCACGTCTTCGTCTCTCCGGCCCGCTTCACAAAAGTCTGGAATGAGAGAGAGGATTTCGGGAGGGATCCGGTTAATTGGTGCGACCGTGTTTCTCCAGGACCGGATGAGACGGAGGACTTCAAAAGCGTCTCGCTCGAGAGTATCGAACTAGAATAAGGACGCATCAGTGGTAGTTCGCGCGTCCATATCATCTGCTTGTCCAACCTCAGCATTGTCCAGGGTCGTCGCGATCCTGTAAACTCGAATTTCAGTTGTCTGACGCGACGTATGACACCGCTTCGAACGTACTTCGCGAAATAAGCTGCGTCTTGTAGTATTTTCCTGATTGCGCATAAGTGTTGAGAGATAGAAGAACCCTGATTCGAGGTGGCGGCGGTGGTGGTGGTGGACATAATTGTTGCAGGAACCGCCGATCATCCGTTTGGCGGATTCAGGCGCGGTCTCGCGTACCTGGCCACCTTCAGCTCTGTGGGCATTTGGTCACACAAGATCTCAGGTGACGCCGTGTATGAGACACCGTGGTTGCGAATTAAGACTCACGATGTCATGCCTGGCTCTGAATTCATCTAACAAGGATCGCCGCCGCCATCATAGGTCCGTAATCGGCTGTGAGTAGTACAGGTTGTCCATCATAAAGAGAAAGATCCAGGGTGGACTGGAATAGGTCACCGACTGCTTGAGGGTGGGAGGAGGGAGCAGGTCCCGAGCGGGAACTTTTCACCGCACCACAAAAACAAAAAAAACGCATTGCGGTGGATCGTATACCCGCCATAAACGTGGTAAGTGTCCGCTGATACTTCCAACAGAGGAGAACGAGCTGGATGTGTTTCCAACGCGAATAACTACGGGAAACGGAACGGGGATGCCAATCCCGATTAAGCAGAAACGATGAGCGAGAACCTCTCCCCGATGCCTCCTCCCCAACAACACGTCCAACTCCCCCCAAAGCTCACTCGACAGCCTTGACGATCTCCTCCCGCCTCTCCCTCACTTCTTCATCATCGTAGCCATCGATCCCGTCAAGCCTTCCATCCAGCTCGCGCTCATACTTGCACCCCGAGGATTAGTTCCGTGAGGCCGCTCAGCGGGAAAGACCAAATGAATACGGTCTCGTCGTGGTCGCAAACGGATGGAGTACACTGGCCGAGCTCGGCGAGAAGGACAAAACGGCCTGGAGTTTGGTGAGGTTGTTTCGGATTCGTCCAACGGAGAGGAAGTCGCGCGGTCAACCTGAGTCCGTCCCGTGTCAGTACGATTTAATACCAAGTATGAGGCCTTGAGGAGTCGGACATCTGTCTTAGGGATATTCCACTACTCAGATGCTGGACGACGGGGGGCGCATGGGGAAGATAACTCTCGACTTCTGCCCAACAGCGGGGCCAGGGTTCAGACGCGATTAAACATGCGAGAACAATGCATTTGAAGAACACACGACATGGGATAGGATGTGAACATCATGGCTGTGAGACGGGTGCCTGCTATACATTCATCACCATACGCCGAGAACTAGATCTGCTGTTATGATAATCCAATGTCAAAAATTTAGAACCGACGCTACACCAAGACAAAACGCAAACCTACTCACCAGACGCGTGTTACCGAAATCTTCCCCCCCTTTATCTTCCTCATCGCCATTCATCGTCGGTTAGATCATCCAGAGGACCATATTCCACATGCCCAACGTGTTTCTTGAGTTCCGAAATGTCCTCTGGGTCAGAATTATCCCATGGATTGACGATCTTAACAGTTTTGAGTTTCTTCCCTTCCAATGCCCTCGCTTCCGCCATCTTTATAACACTCTTTACATCAAATACCTCCTGGCATAAACGGCAGAGCACGATAATGAGCTCCTCCAATCTGGGACAGACCACATCTGTCGATGAACTCGTGGTGAATTGCAAGGCGTGGATGAGCACATGCGGGTGGTGGCATTCGTGAAGCATGAGGGCATGTAGGCTCCTCATGGGAAGGAGAATTTGGTACAGAGATTTCCCCGACGGACGTTTGCCCATCCTGATTCTGAGCCGTCTGGTCTCCGAACTGGTGAGCTGGGTGAGAGATTCAAGTACCAAGCTGATTTGGGAACCTGCGGGAGTTATGCTGATTTGTCCATTTGGTCCATCAAATGCCATATACGGATCTGGATTGCCAATGGATAGTTTAACTGTTGTGAAGTTAGAGAAGTTCCTGAGATTGTCGAGCGACCTGGGGAGGAGGTCCACAATCGGGGAGCCGGGCAAGTTTGCCCCAATCCTCAACTGCGCGCCGACCGGGATCACCAGGTGGTCGAGTAGGGCGGGAGGCGGTCCACAATGGTGGATTCGCATCTTCTTTAGACAAACAAGCGACACCAACCGCTTCTTCTGGACACCAGAGGTTGGGACTGCGTAGGATAGGTCAATTTCGCGGAGGCGGGGAGCACTTTCAAAGAAATCGAGGAGTTGTGGGACAGAGATCGTGCCCCGCGGCGTGCAAGTCAGCGTGAATGACATGAGATTGGCCATGTTCCTCCAAGGTAGTTCGGTGCGAATAGAATCCAGATACAGCTCGCGCAATGAAGAGAGATCCCCGTTGAAGAGTGTGGACGTGAGGATGGGGAGCTGATATAATGTGGGATCGTAAGAAAATACCATCAGACTCTCGAGAAGAGGGGCGGGGCGAGATAGGTGAGAGGTGATTTCCTGTAGACTTTCCGACGCGCCATCGATGGACAGGGATTTGAGTCGCCCAATAACTTGTGAGATGATCTGTAAGAAGAGATCTTCGGGATCCATTTTCTCATCTCTGCACAATGACAAGTTGACAGGGGAGGACTTTGAACGTTCGAGGTAGACGCGAGTTTTATCTTCGCTCATGTTGTCAATATCAAGATGGGTCCACAAAGAGGGCCGTGACGTGAACAGCTCCCTCCAAGTCTGGCATACGTGGGTGAGCGCGATCACGCCTCCGTCTCTGTGCTCCGCATCCCAAAAGTCCGGAATTAGAGAGAGGATTTCGGGAGGGATCCGGTTGATTGGTGCGACCACGTTTCTCCAGGACCGGATGAGGTGGATGACTGTAAAAGCGTCTTCCTCGAGTGCACTGAACTAGAATACGGCGCACATCAGCGCCATCCCACATGTCCCTTTCGTTCATTTGTCAAACCTCGGCATTGTTCAGGGTCCTCGCGATCCTGCAAACTCTAATTTCAGTCCCCTGACGCAACGTATGACACTGCTCCAAACGCACTTCCCGAAATAAGTCGCGTCTTGTAGCATTCCCTTGGTTGTGCATAAGTATTGAGAGATAGAAAAACCGTCGTTCGAGTTAGCGGTGGTGGTGGACATGATCGTTGGGAACCAAGTGGCAGCGATCGTCCGTTCGGAAAGTTCGGCCATCCCACGCTTGGCCACCCCCTATCACCCCTGCGGACATTTGATCACACAAAATCCCACCACAGCGGCAAGGCTCCAGCGATATTCACCCCTAACGTCGCAACCCGATACCGAAGCGAAGTAGACTCCCCGGTTCCATAGACACCTATGAGCTAGAAGTCGTTTATACCTTTGAGTGCCTGGCGTGCTACTACATCCAGGTGTAGGGGTCCGAACCCGACCGGTCGGAAGCAACAGGAGAAATCCTTGATGCGCATACCGGTGGGCACGACAGTGTGGTGCCGTATTTGTTGTATACACTCAGGCCGAGGGCTTAGGCATCGTCTGCGAGAGGAGATGGATATCCGAACATCCGATGCAAACGCTGTGGCGGTAGAGGGTACATCATACACCATGGACTTCCTAGCTACTTTCAACTTGAATATCCGGTCCTATTACACAACAATGGGACCGAGTCTAAGCGTTCAAAACACGCGATGGTACTAGTACACATGGAGGACACACAATATTACACAGGATATGAACAACATAATGGCAGGTACCTACTATACATTCCTCAGTGTAAAACGGTGGCGGCGAGACCCGCTACTCTGATGAGCCAAGTCAAAGATTAAGGATGTTCACCCACAGCACGATTGGAGGCCTTCACCTCCTAAAGTTTCCTATCACCAGTCATCGTCGACTGCACCGACCCAGGGACCGTATTCCACGTGCCCGACATGTTTCCTGAGGAGCTCCAACACGCCATCCGGATCGGGTTCATCCCTCCCATCAACGATCCTAACAGTCTCGAGTTTCTTCCCTCTTGACGCCCTCGCTTTTGCCATCCTCACGATAACCTTCATGTCAAATACCTCGCCATCACAGAGGACGAGAACGAGTTCCTTCAGTTTGGGACAGACCACAACATCCGGCGAACTTGCGCTGGGGTGCAGGGCGCGGATGAAGATGTGGGTACGATTGCATTCGTAGAGCATGAGGATTCGTAGTTCTTCCAGGGGAAGGAACGCTCGGTGGACAATGTCCCTGGATAGGGGGTTACAGTAATCGATTCTGAGCCGCTCGGTCTTTGAGGTGTCAAGCTGGACGAGCGATTCCAACAACAAACTGGTCTCGTTGACTTGAAAACCACGGGGAGTCACGCTGAGTCGCCCATTCGGCCCGCTGAATGACATGAATAGATGTAATTCATTATTGTGTAGCTTGGATGTGGTGAAGTTTGAGAGGTTCCGGAGGTTATCGAGAGACCTTGGGAGGAGGTCCCCGACCAGGGAGTTGGGCAAGTCTACCTCCAGTATTAACTCCGCACCAACCGGGATCAACAGGTGGTCGAGCAAGACGGAAGACGGTCCGGGATCGCCAATTGCCATCCTCTTTAGACACTTCAGTGATACCAACCGCCCGCCCTGAGCGCCTGAGGTCGGGATTGCGAAGTGGAGGTCGACTTCGCAGAGATGCGGAGCGCTTTCAAGGAAGTCAAGAAATCGTGTGACGGAGATCTTGCCCAGCGGGGTATAACGCAGCGTGAGGGTCGTGAGATTAACCATGTTCCTCCAAGGTAACTCGGTGTCAATGGATGCTAGATACAACTTGCGCAACGAAGAGAGGTCTCCATTGAAAAGTGCGGACGTAGGCACAGGGGATCGGTGTGGCGTGGATGCGGAACCAGCGGCTATCGACAGATCCTCTAGAAGAGGTGCGGGGCGAGACAGGTGAGCGGTGACATTTTGCATGTATTCGGGAGTTCCTTCGATGAATAGACGCCCCAGTCGTCCAATAACTTTGGGGATGATCTGGAAGATGGGATCGTGGAGATACATCTTGCAATGTCTATAGAATGACACGCTGACGGGGGAGGACTTTGAGCGTTCGAGGTAGACGCGAGTCTTGTTCCCGTCCATGTCGTTGGGATCAAGACAGGTCCACAAAGAGGGCCGTGATGTGAACACCTCCCTCCAAACCCGGCATACGTGAGTGAGCGCGATCACGTCTTCATCTCTGCGCTCCGCATCCCAAAAGTCCGGAATGATAGAGAGGATTTCGGGAGGGATCCGGTTGATTGGTGCGACAGTGTTTCTCCAGGACCGAATGAGGCGGAGGATCTCGAAGGCATCTTGCTCGAGACCATCGAACTAGAAGAAAAGGTGCATTAGTAGCAATCCACATGTGTATTTAGTTGGTTCGTTTAACCTCGGACGTATCTAAGGCTGCCGCAACCCTGCAAACCCGAATTTCAGCCCTCCGAACGCAGCGTATCTCAGCGCTTCAAACGTACCTCGTGAAACAAGTCACATCTTGTAGGATTTTCCTGATTTCGTATAGGCGTTGAGAGATGGAAGAAGAGAGAGAGAGGAGCCCTGACTCGAGGTTGTAGTGGTGGTAGTGGACATGGTCTCCGGTTCTCAGCGATCGTCCGTTCGGCGAATTCAGGCCTTGCACGCTCACCCTCTTTCGCCCCCACAGGCTTTTGGTCACATAAGATCTAAGGTGTCATGTGTCGCTTTGAATCCATCCAACGGGGTTACACCCGTGATGGAAAAGGCTCACTCCACGTAGTATTGTGCTACGTGTTTGCGATGGACTTCGTTCCGGAAGGTCCTTCTACAAGTGTGGTGTAACCATTCTAAGGGTAGTACAGGGGGCAGAGCGACGCTCCTCCAACTCAGAATCCATGTGACACCGTATCGTTCATCCTCTCTATCCCGCCCGAGTGGGCTTCGATTCTTCCCTCAGTTTTTCCCACCACCCACGTTCACCCCCCACAAGAGTTCAAAATATTTGGGGGTGTGGCGGAGAGGTGAGGAGATCGAGGGTCTGGAGTTGCTGGCCACGTCGGCGGGTTCGGGTGTTTGTGCAGACTCTTTGAGTTTTTCGAGATCTATGATCTGAGCCTTGCCTTTCCTGTTGCTACCAGCCCCGGGCTGGACAGTCGAACTTGAGACCGTGGGCTGTGCGTGGAAAAAAGACCTGGGATGAACGATTCATGGATGACTTCCTGAAGGACCAAAACCGGTTATGGGGTAGGGCGCGAACGCGACGTACCGGTCAAACGCCCTTGAGCCAACACAAAAGCTCCTTCACGGCGATCTGACGCTCGGAAGCAGCCAAACGAGCCCGGGCATATTTCGTGTGGAGGATCTCTGGCTTCTCCGGCAACCGAACTCAAACAGCGACCACAGGAATACTACTTACTTGCCGCTCGTAATGTTGATATCGCTGACGAGCGGCTTCAGCTTGTTGCTGTCGACGTAATACCACCACTTTCCCGACTTCGTGACGACGGCGATTTACTCGTGTCTCTTAAACTCTTCCACGGAGAGTCAGTCGAAGGAACGTTGCCAGGAAGAGGGGTATGAGGATGGTGTGAATCGAGGCACGTTGGGATGAAGGTAGTCGTGGTCGGGATCCGGATACACATATGGCCGAGGTGTGAAATATGGGTGGGAGAATGAAGAGCATGTTCAAGGAGGTTGTGTCGACTACGTTGGGGAAAGCTGACGAAGGAGTCCGCAGAGCGGGTGTGAACTTTGTGGGAACCAGAACACAACATTTTAAGGAGGAGAGAGAGATCCAAGGGACGGCGATGCTTCGAGATGGGGTGGCACATAAGCAACGGAACCTTCCTCCCGATCGGGTAGTCGCGCTTTGACTGTCCGCTCAGCAACTTGAAACTCCGCACGCAACCTCCCATCGCCGTGCGTGTTTGGGGAGAAACAGTGCAATTACTATCGCATTCCACTGCTTGCAACCCCACAGTTGAAGACAAGGTCCCGGAGCAGCAGCGAGAACAAATGAGGGGTTTTGCGTTTTGGAGATGGTTCAGCCCTTTCCGCCGCACGGCCCCATCACACGATACAGAATGTGGCGAACAATTTAGTACCCATGACATCTACACAAGACATATCATAATGGACTCGCGAAGAGCCAAAAGTGGAAAAAATTGGGTGAAAACACCACAGACCAAGATTGATCTGCATTGGGTTACGCATCGCATTCTCGCCAGGTTCGTCCCGCAACAGAACACGGTGTTCCATCGGGGGTGACCAAAGGAGGCAGCCGACGCGCACCGCGAATAGCTCTGAAGGATATACCCCTGCTCACGCCACAACGGATAGACCAAAGCCAACAGCGCAGACTCCTCATACGAGACCACAACGACCCAGAAGTACTCGCGATAGATCCTGACACATCAATGGCTCCAAACCTACGGGAGTGACACGTGAAGCAGGGACACCCCACAGTCCAACAACAACTTTCATGATTGAAGACCTTGGGCCCATTTGCAGAACAGGATCCTCACCATAACCCCCGCCCCGGGAGCCGGTTTGGGTACAAGGGTCTTCGGACGTGAACAGTTCGGGCTGGTCAACTTCTGGGTTTTGCTGGCGTGTCGTCATGAGGTGAGGATTACCACCTGGCACTCGCGGACAACAACACGGGACCGCCATACTCGCAGACCTTCCCGCTCGTGAATGAAGCGGGATGTATCCCAGCCTTTGCGTGACGAGCATTCGCGGTATTCGGCCTGTGGTGGGTGGGGGGAGAGAAGGAGACGGTGCCGGTGCTTTATATGCGCGTGACCGGGGACTGCCGGGATCCGGCGGGATTTCGGAATGCTGCCCGTCCATCCGGCCTGTTGTACTGGCATTCAGAAATGAACGGCAGCTTCCATCCATTTCAGCCCTGAGAGATCCGTGCCTAGGACCGCCTGATGTGAAGACATATGCAGATGCCACCCTTCCCGCTGATTATTCTTCAACGCACTTCCCAGGGGTATAAATCCCCCCTCGACTGACCGTTCTTTTGCATCCCCAACGCACCATGCACACGTCTCTTGCATCCTCTGCTTCATCGATAACCCTCCGGGATAACGGCTCAGCGGAACGCAACCATGGCTCAAGATGCGCCGGCGAGTGTGTTCCCGTCCCTAACGTGTCCACCGCTCTGCTGTCCGGCGCAGACCAAAACGTCGAGAGTCAGCTGTCCAAGCCCGTCAAGATGACCCCGATTCCCAAACTTCCACTAGCGGCTCTCTGTCTCCTTCGCCTGCTTGAACCCATCGGCTTCACCCAGTTGTTTCCCTACATCAACGAGATGCTGGTCAACTTGAACATAGTTGATGACCCCTCCAAGGTCGGCTTCGTTAGCGGATTGGTTGTGAGTAACGAACTGTCCTGAAAAGAATTTGACCCAATACCCACTATCATATCCGATCATCTGCAGGAGAGTGTGTTCGCGGTCTTCCAATTGATATCAATTTACCACTGGGCCAAGCTGTCAGACGTTGTTGGCAGACGCCCAATCGTCCTTCTTGGCGCTCTCGGAATGGGTATCATGACACTGCTCTTCGGGTTTTCCCGCAGCTTAACCTACATGCTCATTACAAGAAGTTTACATGGTTTCTTTGCCGGTTAGTAACGTGTCTTTGTCTCTCGATATCACTGAACAATACTGTAACCATGAACAGGGAACATCGCGGTCGTTCAGAGCGCCCTTGGAGAAATTTCCGATCCGACGAACCAAGCTGTCATCTTGCCGATTTTCGCATTCTGCTGGCCACTTGGTGCCATTATCGGCCCCATGATCGGAGGGACATTCAGTAACCCTGCCGACAAGTTCCCGTTCCTCGATGTTCCCTTCCTGCGTCGATATTCATATGCTATGCCCTGTATGGTTTCTGCTGCAGTTTTCGCATTTTGCGCCACTTTGGCCTATTTCCTGATGGAGGAGGTCCGGCATCCTTTGTCTTCCGGTGACGCGTTGTACTCACGAATGCGTCAAAACAGACTCTCCCATCAAAGAAGGCGCAGACATCAGAGCAACCCAAGAAGGCAAAGTCCTACGGATCCATACCCGTTGCCTCGGCTGGCGCTTCGCTGACTCCCCGACAACTGTTCACCATTCCGTTGCTGCAATCGTTGATCATCTCTGCCTTTGCTCTCTCTTTCCTCACTGCTGCCTTCGATACTGTCTTTGTTTTGTTCGCCTACACTCCTATTGAAGTCGGCGGACTAGCCTTTAGTGTACGTACTGGATCTTCGAAAATTTCCGGATGGTCTTCTTACCACAATTTATTCGAAGGCTTCCCAGATTGGTTACTCTCTATCCATCGCTGGCTTCCTCGCATGCTTGGTCCAACTGTTCGTCACCCCCATCCTTCTCCGGAGGTTTGATTGTGCGAAAATGTACCATGCCTGCATGTCCTTGTGGTTTTTCCCATTCGTCATCCTTCCGTTCTTGAACCTCGTCTTGAGGAATGGGAGGGACGAGTCTGGTGAAGTCTTACCATATGCGCGTGTAATCGTCTGGTCTGGAATCTCCTTGGTCATGTTCATTTATCAGTTGACGTGTCTCATTTATTCGTGAGTCACTCCTCAAACTTCTGACCTCTTTCTTACCGCACTCACAGTTTCAGTATGATTCTTGCGAAAGAGGGTGCCCCTAACCCGTCTTCTTTGGGAGCCACAAACGGTCTAGTTCAGATGGCCATGTCCCTCGCAAGAGCGTTAAGTCCCGCCTTTTCTAACTCCACCTTCGCTGCTTCTATAGAGAGCAACATCCTTGGTGGTTATCTCTGGGTAGTGGTTCTCGTCGGAATCGCTTGTTTGGGCTTCCTCGCCTCAAGGGAGATCGTGAAGGCAAGGGATGGAGAGAAGCATTAGAAGATCAGCGAAGCAAGGTGGAAGCAAGTCGACACTACTCTGTGACCAAAACCTCCTCACGCATACCTGTTCGGCCCGTGTTTATCACCATTACCCGAGACGATTTACGATACCATCTTGTTTACCTTGCCTCCACCGGACGAGGTGTCTCCTTTTTATTCCTCGTTTATCCCGTTCGGTTCACGCTCTGCGTTCCGGCTCCGTCAATAATTTCTCGATCTGTTGCCGTCTCCTGTCTGGTCTGCATGTAGTCTCGTTTTCGTACTTATCACTCCACTTTTCTTGGTTCCCCCTAGTCCGCGTATGGTTTAGATGGGTTTAAAATGTTGTAACACAGCGTCCCCTCTTCCTTTCTATGTCCCGGTCTTTATTAATGACCGGGTAATGGTACGGCCGGATTCATGGACGACTCAGACCCAGAATCCCTCCTATGAAACGCAGTAATTAGAGCCTTCCCTGCTGTCTGATCGACAGCTCCAAGCTTCAGAATTCCATAGTCCGTCCCGGGCGGCCATCAGCAAATTCGTTGGCCCGTCCGGTCATCCGCGACGATATGATGTGTGTCGCTGTGACTCGGCCACCACTTAACTCTTTGATAACGGCGAGATTGGAGGGACCGGAGGACCATATGAGCGTCAGGATCACCTTATCACCGCGCCGGCGGCACTGCCTCTGGAGCGATAACACCCCCGAGTAGACGGAAACGCGAACACTCCCCCCCTCGCTCTTGAGCGTGGTAGCAGCACTGTCTCGGGAGCGACCAGCATATCCTTCCAAAGGCTTCGGCGACCGAGCGGACGGACGCTTACTGTGGGAATGACGGCCTACCACGGAAGCGGCAAAGTCCATTGGTGCAAAGAAAGATAATACCTCGACAATGAAGCGCTTCCAAGAAATTCCATGCGATGGATCCCCCCTGCGAATAAAAGGGAGACGATCCTTCGGCTTGTGTAGATTGCCTATGGGTTACCTGCGTGCAGTACCGGTCGAATTTCCATCCACGATCGGACGGCCACAAAGCCACAACGGTGACGAGTGAACGTTGCGTCGAACCCTCGAATCACACTTAACCCCGGTGACCCCCACCATAGTATCACAATTTACTTATGTCATCCGCATCGCCCGAGCACCTTCCTGGTTAGGAACCTCTGTCGCCGCTTAGAAGCTTCGAGCTTCGACGTTGGCTACCCGATCGGAACCCCGAGTCAAGGTGATGTCATACCCGGCAATACCCGACGGCACACGACCAAGCAGCTGGGGGATCTTGCGGATGTAGCTCGAGCTCATGGTGGCAACCGTCAATCCGAATGTCTAGCCCTGTCACATAGCACCAGGTCCAGAGTCAAAACGTTAAAAGCACGCGAGAGTATTACACAGGGCATGATCAGTATGGCGGTGGGGCAGGTATCTCCTACACATCCGTCGGCGACCGGGAGTCAGCGTTACCCGCTACACCAGTGATCCAATATAAACGATTAAGAACATCGCTCCACGACACGAACGCAAACCCACTCACCGGAGAGACATCACCAAAATCCTCCCCTCCTCAATCTTCCTCATCACCATCCATCGATTCATCGTAAATTGCACGAACCTGATGATTGTATTCGACGCGCCCAACGTGTTTCCTTAGCTCCAACACGCAATTCGGATCGGGTTCATCCCTTCCATCAATGATCCTAACGGTCTCGAGTTTCTTCCCTCTCGACGCCCTCGCTTCTGCCATTCCCACAACACCCTTCATGTCAAATACCTCTCCGTCGTCATAGAGGACGAGAACGAGCTCCTGTAATTTGGGACAGACTACGACATCCGGCAAATTCGCACTGGGGTGCAAGGCGCGGATGAAGACGTGTAGGCTATAGCATTCGTAGAGCGTGAGGGCACGTAGGTCGCTCATGGGAAGGAGTGCTCGGTAAACAAGTTCTCCGGACAGAGATATCTTGTCCTCGATTCTGAACCGCTCGGTCTTCGAGGTGTCGAGCTGGGCGAGAGATTCAAGTATCAAGCTGATCCGGGAATCTGTGCCAAGAATCATGCTGACTTGTCCATTTGGTCCGTCGAATGTCATAAAATCTCGAGATGGTCCATCGATAGATAGTTTAATCGCTGTGAAGTTGGGAAAGTTCTTGAGATTATCGAGAGACCTGGGGAGGAGGTCCCCGATCAGGGAGCTGAGTAATTTTGCCTCGATCCTCAACTGCGCACCAACCGGGATAACCAGGTGATCGAGCAAGACGGAAGACGATCTACAATAGGCGATGGCCATCCTCTTCAGACACGCCAATGACACCAATCGCCCCATTTGGACACCAGAGGATAATGTCACGGAGTAGAGGTCTACCTCGTGAAGGCGAGGAGCACCTTCAAAGAAGTCAAGAAGTTGCGTGATAGTGACCCCTTGTGGCGACAGGCGATACATCGTGAACGATGTGAGATTGACCATGTTTCTCCAAGGTAGTTCGGAGAGAGCGTTATCCAGACGCAGCTTGTGCAACGAAGAGAGATCCCCATCGAAAAATGTGGATGTGAGCACAGGGGATCGAGGTGGCATGAATTGGGAACTAGAAGATATCGACAGATCCTCGAGGAGAGGAGCAGGACGAGATATGTGAGCGGTAATGTCTTGTACATTTTCAGGCTCTCCATCAATAGATAGGGATTTGAGTCGTCCAATAACTTGTGGAATGACCCGGAAGAGGGGATCGTGGGAAAACATATCTTCGGCTCTGCGCACTGACAAGCCAATAGGGTAGGACCTTGAGCGTTCGAGGTAGACACAAGCTTTGTCCCCGCCCATGTCGTCGAGATCAAGATACGTCCACAAAGAGGGTTGCGCTGTGAATAGCTCCCTCCAGGTCCGACATACGTGAGTGAGCGCGATCACGTTTCTATTCCTCCGACCCCAATCCCAAAAATCCGGAATGAGAGCGAGGATTTCAGAAGGGATCCGGTTGATCGGCGCGACCGAGTTTCTCCAGGACCGGATGAGGTGGAGGACCTCGAAAGCATCTCTCTCGAGGGCCTCGAACTAGAACGGAACATGCATCAGTGACAATTCATGTGTGCATCTCGTTCTTTCGGTTGACCTCGGGCATATTAGGGGTCGACGCGATCCTGCAAAGTTGGATTTCAGCCCTTCGAACGCGACATCTCAGCGCTCCAAACCCACCCCGTGAGAGAAGTCACATCTTGTAGAATTTTCTTGGTTGCATGCAAGTGCTGAGAGATAGAGGAGACTTGACTGGCGGTGAGTGAGGACATGGCTGTTGGGAATCAGCTCCACTGAACCCGGCGATCTCCGACTTGCTAACGACTTCAAACTCCGCACATAACCTCGCCCCTGGAGCCCAGGGCTTGCGGTTATCATTGTGTTCTGTGGGAGAAGCGACATCACTGACACCGCTTTCTATTCGACTCGCGGACAACCCCGAGAAAGGGGTAGGTTGGAGCGCGTGAGCCCCACATAGACAATGACCAGTGGTGGCGTACGGCCACAGAGTTTGTAGTCGGGTTGGTCTCGTCCACGTTATAGAGAGAACGTGAGGATGAGCATGAGCATGAATGCCGGAGCGACCGTCGCTCAAGGCAGACCTGTCCCTCGACTGTGCCGTTGGAATTTCATCCGGGACTTATAACCCGAGGAACTTACAGTGTCAGCAGTGCCACGTTTCCCTACAGAACCCCCGCCCGTAGCTTCCCTCCACCAACGTCACAACCCGTTCGTCACTCTTCCCTGTTTCTCCGGTCTTCCCTGCTACTGGTCCCACTCAGGGGCCCGCGCCCAGTACAACGCAATGCAACAGCGGGACCAGCTTCCACTCCCTCCGCAACCATCGGCACCGCCGACGCGTTTTTGTTGTTCCTGAGGACTGGGCTGATCATTCGGGCCGCGAAGCAGGCCCCAACCCTATCTGCTTTACGGGAGGGGGGGGGATCGGGTACGTATGGTACTATTTGTGTATCAATCCCGCATGTTAGCGAATAAATAGATTTGCGAGGGGTCGTCCAGGTTTGGCCTCGGCTTGAGAGTCGTGTCACAGGCCGTGAAGTTTCTGTGGGAGGACAGGGTGTCGGCAGACGACCGGTTTTCGGTATGCTGGCGGCAGCGAGGCCCCGTCGGTCCCTCGGCTTTTTTTTTACCTCGTATAACACATCGGCCATTTCATAAACGGCATGTAGCTGCAGCGAGGGAGCAGGGTACTTCATTTGCAGCGCATTCTCCCTACAGCCTCAACGGTGGACCGAAAACCTCCCTTTCTATTGCCGATATCCTCGGGTACAGGGAAGTACTACTGTGTCCGATATGGATGCTGTCAAGAACGGTATATCTACTGTTACGTTCGTTTCTCGAGGATAACATAATAGAACTACGCACTCAACGGATGATGGGTGGGAAGTCAAGAAAATCAAGCAAGCCATTCGCTTTCGCCAGGTCTAAAGCCCCCACCAACTTCCGTTGTCGCTTCTCCCCAACTTGATGTAGGTCGTCGAGCAAAAAAACCAATTTGAAGGGTCGAACCTGCTTCATTGCGCGCAATTTCTCGAACAATGTGACGTCCAAGGGTAAGCCGGGTATCTCTTTGTCCCTAAGGACGATAACGAGCTCGGAGAAAACAAGGGATGTGATGGTTGAGAATATCTCCATGACGATGTTGTGACGGTTTTCTACATCAGGTTTTGCTGCCCAATCCTTGACTTGTAGCGATCGGAGGACCTTGAGTTGCGATAGATCAAATTCGGGGAGCAATGAGGGCGAAACAGCTCCGACTGTTCACCATCAGCTCGAACTCGTAGATGAACATATATTGAATTACTTACGAACCGAGCATCGCAGCGTCTCCAGAGTCTCGGCACATGCTCCCAACAGGACGGGCGCACAGCCTTCAACCCGGTGCAGGTGCATATAATGGAACCGTAGGCCACCGCATAAAGTGATCAGGTCCGTCCAAGTTTCGACCCAATCGAAGACATAAAGCTCCAGCCGTCCTTGCAATTTCGGTGCGGAGAACGGAACAAGCTCGGTATCGGGAATGGTTTGGTTGGATGGTTGCTTGGGGGAGCTGACCCTGATATCGTCCAGGTTTGGAAAGAGAGAGAGGAAATGTGATAGTTGTCGAGGGGTACAGCGTGGATCGGCCAACGCGATGGATCGTAGGTTTGATGAGAGGTGTCCGAAATACTGTTCAACATCCGGTATAAACTCGGATATTTCCGCTATGCGGATCACCAGAGTCCGGACGTTCGTGAAAGCAGAAAAGTGGTGCAGATCATTGGGTCCAAATGCCTGAGGCGTGAACCACGGATCCTTCTCAGTACCCCGTTGTGTCACTCGAATCTTTTTAATGAACGGCGCAAGACCAAGGCCGTGCACTCTGGATAGTGGCTTCAACATACGGCGACCTTTAGGACGCGCCTTATCGCGGAGTGTAAGGGAGCAGTAGAGATGTGGGGCCACGATGGTATGCCAGGAGCGGCAAGTCCGCGAACACTCCTTGAGAACCTCGAGGTCGCAGATGAAGCAGCTGATGATCATTTTTACGATCTCATTCGACAGGCGACAGGTCGAGTTGTGCGTAGTACGTGTCCCCGGAGGTGCGCTACCGAGCGGGCCATTGGTCTTGTCTTTGCCTCGGTCGTTAGAGAGGTTTGCCGCTACGGTGCGAACGGAGTAGAGGTTAGAACCATCTCCGTGCACCAGTGGAGAAACGTACTCGATTCTAACGAGATTGGCCCCCTTGAGCGGTCTACACCACCAGTTATTGGAGGTGTCGCCATCGTGGCAGGTGAGACGTGGCTCAAGGCGATCGGTCAGTTGCGGTATATAAATACAGATTAAAGAAATAAAAAAGAAATAAAAATAAAAAGGTCAACCCGGCGGACACGTGCATTGGGTCGTCAGGCTTCCAGTGTGGGCGTTGGGTTGTGGATATAACACTACAATCCGCTACTTACTTGGATGCCTAATCAATATAGTTACACGAGGAAGACGCGTCGATACATATGCTAAGTTCATCATGGGTGGGAACACACCCCGCAAACGATATTCAGCTGGACGGAGCGTGCAAGGTGGCTGACCTGTCCTTCAGCTTCACCGTTTCGCCTCGTCCGTATTTTGGCCCGTGCTTGTAGCTCAAAGTAACGAGAGACGATGGGCGGGGGTCGATGAAATCCAGTAAACCTTCTGATGCCGTTTGCCCAGACTGGGGCCCAACCTCCGCCGCATCTGGGCACGTCGAAACTCGCGTTCCTCAAGGTCTTCTATAGAGGGTCGGTTGAAGGGATGTTGCCGGGAAGCGGAGCATGGGGAGAGCGCGAATCGAAGTGCACTGGAATGAATATAGTGGCGGTCATGATTCGGATACACGTATGGCTGAAAAGTAATATAGGGTAGGGCAGAGCAGAAGAATGAACATGTTCAAGGAGATTGTATCGGGAAGGGGTGGTGATGAAGGGGTCAGCGGACCGAGTATGCGCTTTCCTAAGAATCAGAACGCGATGTGCCGGAGAAACGAGGTGGGGTCCAAAAGATGGCGTTGTTTCGAGATTGTCGTACTAAGCAGCGGAACATCATTCCACCCGATCAGACAATCATTATCACCACTAGCGCTCAAGCGCTCAGCTCCGCAGAACACCCCAGGATGACGGGCACGAATGCACATGCACAGGCTCCTCGCATACGAACCCCACCCATGAGACTGAACCTGGAAGACACAAGCAGTTCTGGAGCCGCGAACATTATCCTTCCAATGGCCGGCCCGACGACACTAGGTCGCAAAGACTGTTCGTCATGAACGCCTCATCAAATGTTAGTTAACCGAAGCCCCACGGGGAAAACAACTTCTCCTTTTCTATGCAACCGAGGCAAAGTCAAAACAGGCAAAAAACGCAAGTGTATTACACGCACAATTGGAGAATATACAGTATAATGTATACAGCACAAGGAGCAAGAGAGCATAACAGTGAGACGGCTAGCTGCTCGTCATCGCCCAACCGACAGTCAGAATGGCCCGCTGTTTTGATGATCCATTTAATGTCGAAATTTAAGAACCAGTGCAACTTCAAGTCACATGCGAACCCACTCACCAGAGAGGCGTCACCCAAATCCTCCTCATCACCAGTCATCGTCGACTGCACCGACCCAGGGACCGTATTCCACGTGCCCGACGTGTTTCCTGAGCTCCAACACGCCATCCGGGTCGGGTTCATCCCTCCCATCAACGATCCTAACGGTCTCGAGTTTCTTCCCTCTTGATGCCCTCGCTTCTGCCATTCCCACGACACCCTTCATTTTGAATACCTCCCCGTCGTCACAGAGGATGAGAATGAGTTCCTCCAGTTTGGGACAGACCACAACATCCGGCGAACTTGCGCTGGGGTGCAGGGCGCGGATGAAGATGTGGGTACGATTGCATTTGTGAAGCATGAGGACCCGTAGTTCTTTGAGAGGAAGGAGCGCTCGGTAAAAAACATCTCCGGATGGGGGGCTTCCGTTCTCGACCCTGAGTCGTTCGGTCTTCGAGGTGTCAAACTGGGCAAGCGATTCCAACGCCAAACGGGTCGTATTAAGTTGGAGGGCTGCGGGTGTCATGCTGACTAGCCCATTCGGTCCACTGAATGACATGCACGGATACGATTCATCGATGCATAGCTTAACTGTGGTGAAGTTGGAGAAGTTCCTGAGGTTATCGAGAGACCTTGGGAGGAGGTCCTCGGCCAAGGAGGTGAACAAGTCCACATTCAGTATTAGCTCCGCGCCAACCGGGATCAACAGGTGGTCGAGCAAGACGGAAGACGGTTGACTATCGATAATTAACATCCTCTTTAAACATGTCGGCGACACTAACCGCCCACTCTGAGCGTCTGAGTATGGGGTTGCGAGGCAGAGGTCGACTTCGCAGAGATGGGGAGCACTTTCAAGGAAGTCAAGAAATTGTGTGACGGAGATCTTGCCCGGCGGGGTGCAATGCAGCGTGAACGACGTGAGATTAACCATGTTCCTCCAAGGTAACTCGGTGTTAATGGATTTTAGATACAACTTGCGCAACGAAGAGAGATCCCCATCGAAAAGTGTAGACGTGAGCACGGGGTGCCCATGTTGCGTGGATGCGGATATCGACAGATCCTCGAGAAGAGGCGCAGGGTGAGATAGCCGAGCAGTGATGTCCTGTAGATTTTCGGACGTTCCATTGATGGATAGGCAGATGAGTTGTCCAATAACTTCCGGGATGATCTGGAAGAAGGGATCGTGGGGATACACCTTGCTCTGTCTCCGCAACGACAAGCTGATGGGGGAGGACTTTGAGCGTTCGAGGTAGACGCGAGTTTTATCTTTGTTCGTGCCGTCGAGATCGAGATAGGTCCACAAAAAGGGCCGTGATGTGAACACCTCCCTCCAAACCTGACATACGTGGGTTAGCGCAATTACGTCTTCATCTCGATTGTCCGGGTCCCAAAAGTCCGGAATGAGAGAGAGGATTTCGGGAGGGATCCGGTTGATTGGTGCGACGGTGTTTCTCCAGGACCGAATGAGACGGAGGATCTCCAAAACATCTTGTTCGAGACTATCGAACTAGAACGGAACGTGTATCAGTGGCAATCCGTGTGTGCATATCGTTCGTTCGCTTGACCTCAGAGGTATCTAAGGTCGACGTGGCACTACAAACTCGAATTTCAGCCCTCCGGACGCGACGTATCTCAGCACTTCAGACCCACCTCGTGAAAAAAGCCGCGTCTTGTAGAGCTTCTTTGGCTGCACGTAGGTGCTGAGATATGGAAGAGGCACGGCTAATGGTGAGTGAAGACATGGCCGTTTGGAATCAGGTCCGCAAACCAGATCCTCCGCTCGGTGACTTCAAACTCCGCACTGGGCCCCCGCGGGAACGTCCTCCGTTCACACACATCGTTCCGTGCATGTTGTCCCACTCCACACCGGCATCCTTGGCCCACGTTTCGTCGTATATGTCTCTGCCTATCCCGTGTTACATCCGTTCTACGCGTGTGCCTCATAGATTATCGACGTCGGCCAGACTGGGAAGCCGAGGAAACAAATGACACCCCATTGAAGCAATGGATCATCGATTCACCTACTCTGACTGATACTGATTTCGTAAGGAAGGATGTTGTACTCTCACCCCCTGCTCAAACGAGTATCGCCAGGGATGACAAGATAACGGGGACAATTGCAGAACGGAAGGTGTCCAGCGAGACACCGACACGACGGCTCCCAACAACCACCCAACCACCAGTCACTGATCCCCATATCCAAAGGAACAGAATGCGGCCCGGGTGGATAGAGGGAGGGAGTTCGTTTAAGGGATTAAATGGGGTGAGTGGGAAACTCTAACGAGTTTCCTACGGTTAGCTTACCATCGTACCGTTCCCGCCGGTTGTGCCGCAGTCATCGGGAATGCTACTCTGTTCGTAATCCAAGAGACGCAGGTAGTAGCCCACCACGTTCCCACCGCTGGCCCTCATCGTAGAAAAAGCAAACGTTCGAATGCCGTGCCTGCAAAAACAAGACTACGATCTCTCAATTCCACATTCCTTATGCCGCCAAGTTTCTGTTCCAGGTTCGAAAGCCGTACGGTAATTTGCAGAGGACCAATACTGACCGGTTGATATCCATGAACTGCATAGTACGAACATCGCAGCTCCGCTGTTTACAGTATCTACAGGCCGCATTAGAGGCAGCCTAGCGAACAGCAAAGAAGAAATAGAAAAGTGTAAAAACGATCACGACCTCTACGCGACACACGGGCCAGGGTCCAAGCATCCAAAACATGTGAGATAGGGTATTACATTCGAAGAGTGCACGTCGCATAGGATGCGAAGAGCACGACAATGGGATGGATGTTTACTGCATGTCCATCATCGTACAACCAAGAATCAGAAAAGCCCGTTGCTCTGATGATCCAATATCAAAGTTTGAGAAAGTTGTTCCACGACAAGAGCGCAAACCTGCTCACCAGAGACATCACCAAAACCCTCCCCCGCTAAGTCTTCATCATCACCAGTCATAGTCGATTGTATCAACCTGAGGACTGTATTCCACGTGCCCAACGTGTTTCCCGAACTCCAACATGTCCTCCGGATTGGGTATATTCCAGCTATCGGCGATCCTAACAGTCTTGAGTTTCTTCCCTCTCGACGCCCTCGCTTCTGCCATTTCTGTAATCCACTTGATGTCGATTCCCTCGCGCCTGTCACGGAGGATGAGCACGAGCTCCTCCAATTTGGGACAGACCGCGACTTCCGGTGAGCTCGTGCCGGGGTGCAAGGCGTGGATAAAGGTGCGTGGGCTGTAGCACCTGTACAGTATGAGAACGCGTAGTTCTCTCAGGGGAAGCAGCGCCTGGTGAACGACATCCCTGGACAGAGGGTTTCCGTTCCCGATTCTAAACTGTTCGGTCCTCGAGGTGTCAAGCTGGGCGAGAGATTCAAACGCCAAACGGGTTTCGTTGCCTTGAGGAATTGTGGGGATCGCGGCGACTCGCCCGTTTGGTCCACTAAATGTCATGTATACACACGATCCATCGATGGTTAGTTTGATTGCGGAGAATCTGGATAGGTTCCTGAGGTTATCGAGAGATCTTGGGAGGAAGTCCCCGACCAGGGAGTTGAGTAAGTCTGCCTCCAGTACCAACCCCGCACCGACTGGGATCAACAGGTGGTCAAGCAAGACGGAAGGCGGTCCGCTACCGTTGATTTCCATCCACTTGAGACACGTCAGTGACACCAACCGTCCACTTTGAGCGCCGGGGGTTGGGGTTGGGATTGCAAAGTAGAGGTCAACGTCGCGGAGGTGAGGAGCGCCTTCAAAGAAGTCAAGAAGTTGTATGACGGTGATCCCGCCCGGCGGCGTGTTGCTCAACGTGAACGATGTGAGGTTGACCATATTCCTCCAAGGTAATTCGGTGTGGACGCAATCCAGAGACAAATTGCGCAACGAGGAAAGATCTCCATTGAAGAGTGCGGACGTGAGCACGGGGTACTGGTCTGGTGTCTGCACGCAATCGCCGCATAATATCACATCCTCAAGAAGAGGAGCGGGGCAGGTTAGGTGGGCGGTGATGTCTTGTAGATTTTCCGGCACTCCATCGATGGTCAATGATTTGAGCCGTCCGACGGTGTGGGGGATGATCTGAAAGAAGGGGTCACGAGGATACATCTCGCTGCGTCTTTGCAGTGACAAGTTGATGGGGGAGGACTTTGAGCGTTCGAGGTAGACGCGGACTTGTTCTTCGTTCATACTGTCAAGATTAAGATGGGTCCATAATGAAGGTCGTGATGTGAACACCTCCCTCCAAGCCCGGCATACGTGGGTTAGCGCAATTGTATCATCATATTTATCGCTTGTATTCCAAAAGTCCGGAATGAGAACGAGGATTTCTGGAGGGACCTGACTGATTGGTGCGACGGCGTTTCTCCAGGACCGAATAAGACGGAGGACTTCGAACGCGTCTCGCTCGAGAACATCGAGCTAGAATACAGCATACGTCAGTAGCAGTCCACTTGTCCATTGTGTTCGTTTGTCCAACCTTAGCATCGCCCTGTGTCGCCGCGATCCTGCAAACTCGAATTTCAGTTGTCTGACGCGACGTATGGCACGTCCCAGACGTACTTCGTGAAATAAGCTGCATCTTGTAGGATTTCCTTGATCTCGCGTAAGTATTGAGAGATAGAAGACTCCTGGCTCGAGGTAGTGGTAGCGGCGGCGGCGGACATGGTCGTTGGGGACTACCGATCGATCGTCCGTTTCAAAGCGGACTCTTCATGGGCGCGATCTCACGCACCTGTTCACCCTCTTGGAGGCCTTTTGTCGCACGAGACCCAAGGTGACATTGTATATGTGGCACCGTGGTCGCGAATTGAGACCCGAGCGGGTCTACGGGTGTTATGTAACCACTCCAGGGGTAGTACAGCAGGTACAGAACGACATTCCTTCAACCCAATGCCCGTACGTGATACCACCGTATCATCCATCCCCGCTGGTTTTCTCACACTCTATTCTCAACGTAGATTTAGGCGTAGGGGAGGAAACAAATACCCTTTCATTTCAACACCATAATCGTATCCCCTGGTTGAGATTGTTCTTATGAGCCAAGGCGTGTATTGACACTCTTGTGCCTTCTGACGTGGTTAATCTTACTCCAACTTAAGACCCTTATTCCTACGATGACGATGCGTATGCTGACACCGGATACGGGACGGGGGACGAAGAATATGACGGCGACTACGAACAGATAACCCAAGAGGATTGCTGGACGGACATCTCAAGTTTCTTCGATGTAAAGGGTCTCGTCCGTCAACAGCTCGACTCCTTTGACGAATTCGTCCAAAATACGATGCAAGAACTCGTGGATGAAAACTCAGACCTTACTCTTGACGCCGCAGACCAACATACTGGACATACTGGCGATATTTCGCGACGATACGAGCTCAAGTTTGGCCAGATCTACCTCTCTCGTCCTACGACCACCGAGTCAGATGGCTCTGTTGTTCCAGTTTTTCCCCAGGAGGCCCGGTTACGAAATTTGACCTATTCCGCCAAACTCTACATCGAAATGACGAAACGCGTTCTCGTTGGACATGTAGACCCAAACAGTGGTACTGGCGAGATGCTTTGGGAACGAGAGTCCGTGCCGATCGCCGGCGATAGCGAGAGAGTTCCGATAGGAAAGGTTAGTATGGATGTATACTAGAGGAAACGTGCGGTTCCACCAAAGAGCACTACAGGTCCCCATCATGTTACGATCCAGCTTCTGCATCCTCAGCGGCCTCCACGACCAGGACTTATATGATCTAAATGAGTGCCCGTACGATCTGGGAGGATACTTCATCATCAACGGTTCAGAAAAGGTCCTCATCGCCCAAGAGTGCATGGCTACGAACCACGTCTACGTTTTCGCCAAGCCACAGCCCTCACCGGTTAGCTTTTTGGCAGAGATTCGAAGTGCTGTGGAGAAAGGAGGGAAGACCATCAGCCAGTTCCAAGTGAAGCTCTACCACCGTGGGCAGGGGCGTTCGGTGAGCACCAATGTTTGCCTCAACTTGACCGAATACCTAACGCAAAGTAGTTGGGAAAGGTCATGAAAGCCACCATCCCGTACATCAAGGTCGATATCTCTATCTGGGTCGTCTTCCGCGCGTTGGGTGTCGTTTCAGACCGCGATATCCTGGAACACATATGCTACGATATGCAAGACATCCAGATGCTGGAGATGCTTAAGCCTTATATCGATGACGGTTTCGTTATTCAAGACCGGGAGGCAAGCTTCATTTTACCTCCTTCCCTCTTCTCCCTTATCCGGTCTCGTTAGGTCGCTTTAGACTTTATTGGCAATCGTGGTACGACCACGGGTCTCAACCGCGAACACCATCTCCGATACGCACAGGAAATCCTGCAAAAGGAGATGCTGCCGCACGTTTCCATGGCCGAAGGGTCAGAATCCAAGAAGGCCTACTTCTTCGGCTACATGATACATCGTCTGTTGCCTGCCGCGATGGAGCGTCGAGAGCTTGATGACCGTGACCATTTCGGAAAGAAGCGTCTGGATCTCGCTGGACCTTTACTCGCCAACCTCTTCAGAATGTTGTTCCGGAAGCTCACGAAGGATGTATACCGCTATCTGCAGAAGGTAAGCCCTTCGGTATCAAGGTTGCACACACCTGACTTCCATTCCAGTGCGTTGAAACTCATAAAGGATTCAACCTTGCTTCTGCGGTCAGACGGGAGACTATCACCAATGGTCTCAAATACTCTCTGGCCACCGGTAACTGGGGTGACCAGCAGAAGTCCATGTCTTCAAAGGCTGGCGTCTCACAGGTGCTAAACCGATATACCTACGCTTCCACGCTCTCACATCTGCGACGCTGTAACACCCCACTCGGACGTGGGGGTAAAATCCCCACACCACGTCAGCTTCATAACACGCATTGGGGGATGGTCTGTCCTGCGGAGACACCGGAGGGACAGGCTTGCGGTCTGGTCAAGAACTTGGCACTCATGTCCTGCATCTCTGTCGGTTCTTTATCTGCTCCCGTCATCGAGTTCTTGGAGGAATGGGATTTGGAATCGTTGGAAGAGAATGCTCGCTCCACAACTCCCGCGACAAAGGTTCCCGTCAACGGCATGTGGATGGGTGTTCATCGGGACCCTGCTAGCCTGGTGAAGACGATCAAGAAGTTGCGTAGGAAGGACGATATCAACCCTGAGGTGTCTGTGGTGCGGGATATCGGGGAGCGGGAGTTGCGGTTGTACACTGATGCAGGACGAGTGTGTCGACCGTTGTTCATCGTCGAGAACCAACGACTCGTTTTGCGGAAGAAGCACGTCGAGTGGCTTGTACGAACCGAGGACGACCGCGGAAAGTCTTTTAAGTGGGATGACCTCATCAGAACCGGTATCATCGAGCTGCTGGATGCAGAGGAGGAAGAGACTGTTATGATTTGCATGACCCCTGATGAACTCGAGAGGTCAAGGTTGGCGGCCCTTGGCGTGACCCAGGAACATGAGGCCGACTTTGATCCCTCAGCTCGGCTGCGTCCCCCCACCACCGCTCACACTTGGACCCACTGCGAGATTCATCCCAGCATGATTCTTGGCGTCTGTGCAAGTATTATTCCCTTCCCCGACCACAATCAGGTGCGCAGGTCCACTATTTTAGACGGGGCCGTGTTTAATGACGGTTTATAGTCTCCCCGTAACACCTACCAGTCTGCCATGGGTAAACAAGCCGTGGGAATCTATCTCACCAACTTCTTGGTCCGCATGGATACGATGGCAAATATCCTCTACTACCCCCAGAAACCCCTCGCCACCACCCGATTCATGGAATACCTCCGATTCCGTGAACTTCCTGCTGGTCAAAATGCCATCGTCGCCATCATGTGCTATAGTGGCTATAATCAAGAAGATTCCGTCATCATGAACCAGAGCTCCATTGATCGCGGTCTCTTCAGAAGTATCTACTACAGGAGTTATATGGACCTCGAGAAGAAGAGCGGCATTCAGCAGTTGGAGGAATTCGGGAAGCCATCAAAGGACACGGCCCTGGGGATGAAGCATGGAGCGTATGACAAGCTGGAGGACGACGGGCCAACCGCCCCTGGTACTAGCGTGGTTGGTGAGGACATCATCATCGGTAAAACCGTTCCCATTCCTCCGGACAGTGAGGAACTTGGTCAACGTACTCCAATGCACACCCGTCGTGACATCTCGACTCCTCTGAAGAGTACGGAGAGCGGTATCGTGGATCAGGTGTTGATCACAACCAACTCTGAAGGACACAAGTTCGTCAAGGTTCGGGTCCGATCCACCCGTGTTCCCCAGATCGGCGACAAATTCGCTTCTCGTCACGGGCAGAAGGGAACTATCGGTATCACGTATCACCAAGAGGATATGCCTTTCACGGCGGAAGGTATAACACCTGATCTCATCATCAACCCGCACGCAATCCCCTCTCGTATGACAATTGGTCACTTGGTCGAGTGCCTGTTGTCAAAAGTCGCCACGCTCATCGGGAACGAAGGGGACGCCACACCGTTCACAGATCTTACCCTCGAAGCCGTCTCGGCGTACCTCCGTGACAAGGGCTACCAATCGCGTGGGCTGGAGGTCATGTACCATGGTCACACCCAGGAAACTCCAGGCGCAGATCTACCTCGGACCTACCTATTATCAGCGGTTGAAACACATGGTGGACGATAAGATTCACTCTCGTGCTCGTGGACCCGTGCAGATTTTGACGAGGCAGCCCTTAGAGGGTAGGAGTCGGGGTGGTGGTTTACGGTTTGGAGAGATGGAGCGGGATTGTATGATTTCGCACGGAGTTGCTGCTTTCTTGAAGGAACGTTTGTTCGAGGCTAGCGATGCCTACAGGTTACATGTTTGCGATATGTGCGTGAATTCCTTGAGCCCCCCGTTGGTTTGATCTGACCATCCCACTCCAGTTGCGATCTGGCAGCTATCGCTAACCTTGTACGTTGCTTCACTTAACCACCATCACGTTCTCACCGCTGGCCCTTGTCGTAGAAAAAACAAACGTTCGAGTGCCGTACCTGCAAAAACAAGACTGCGATCTCTCAGCTCCGCATTCCTTATGCCGCCAAGCTTCTATTCCAGGTTCGAAAGCTGTACGCTAATTTGCGGAGGACTAGGTACTGATTGATCAATGTCCAGGAATTGCAGAGTATGAACATCGCTGCTCGGCTGTTTACAGTATCTACAGGCCGCATTAGAGGCTAGCGAATAGCGAGGAGGAAAGAGAAGAGCGTAAAAACGACCGCGGCTTCTGTGATACATGGTCCAGAGTCCAAGCATTCAAAGCACGTGAGCTATGGTATTACATTTGAAGAGCACAACAATGAGATGGATGTTTACTGTATTTCCGTCCTCGTATGGCCAAGAATGAGAAAAACCCGTTCCTCTGATGATCCAATATCAAAGAATGAGAAAGTTACTCCAGGCGGGAGCGTGAACCTACTCACCAGACATCACCAAAACCCTCCCATGCCAAACCATCGTCATCACCAGTCATCGTTGCTTTCACCAGCATAAGGACCGTATTCCACGTGCCCGACATGTTTCCCAAGTTCCAACATGTCCTCCGGATTGGGTGTATTCCAGCTATCGGTGATCCTAACGGCCTTGAGTTTCTTCCCTCTCGACGCCCTCGCTTCTGCCATTTCTGTAATCCACTTGATGTCGATTCCCTCCTCGCGGCCATCACGGAGGATGAGGACGAGCTCCTCCAATTTGGGACAGACCATGACTTCCTGTGAGCTCGTGCCGGGGCGCAAGGCGTGGATAAAGATGCACAGGTTATAGCACCCGCATAGGATGAGAACGCGTAGTTCTCTCAGGGGGAGCAGCGCCTGGTGAACGACATCCCTTGACAGAATATTTCCGTTCCCGATTCTAAATCGTTCGGTCCTCGAGGTGTCAAGCTGGGCGATAGATCCAAACACCAAACGGGTCTCATGGCCTTGGGGAACAGTGGGGACCACGGTGACTCGCCCATTCGGTCCATTGAAAGTCATGTATGGACATGATATATTGACAATTAGTTTGAGTGCGGTGAAATTGGAGAGGTTCCTGAGGTTATCGAGAGACCTTGGGAAGAAGTCCCCGACCAGGGAGCTGAGTAAGTCTGCCTCCAGCACCAACTCCGCACCGACCGGGATCAACAGATGGTCAAGAAAGACGGAAGGCGGTCCACTATCGTCGATTTCCATCCGTTTGAGACACGCCAGTGACACCGACCGGGCATTTTGGACAACAGGGGTTGGGGTTGTCGAGTAGATGCCGATCTCACTGAGGTGAGGAGCGCTTTCAAGGAAGTCAAGGAATTGTGTGATGGAGATCACGCCCGGCGGGATGCGGTCCAGCGTGAACGATGTGAGGTTGGCCATGCCCCTCCAGGGTAACCCGGTGCAAACGGCCTCCAAGTACAAGTCACGCAACGAGGAGAGATCTCCATTGAAGAGTACAGGGGAGAGCCTGGGGTAACCTACCACATGTTCACAGCTGCCCGATATCGACATATACTCAAGAAGAGGAGCAGGGTGAGACAGGCGAGTGGCGATTTGCTGTAGGTTGTTCGGTGTTCCCTCGATAGACAAGGATTTGAGCCGCCCGACAACGAGGGGGGTGATTTGGAAGAAGGGATCGTGGGAGAATTCATCGCAGCGTCTGTACAGTGACAGGCTGATGGGGGAAGACTTTGAGCGTTCGAGGTAGATTCGAGCTTTGTCCTCGTCCTCGGCCATGGAGTAGAGCTCAAGATTAGTCCACAAGGAGGGCCGTGATGTGAACACCTCCCTCCAAGCCCGGCATACGTGGGTCAGCGCAACTAAGTCTTCGTCTCTCTCGCCCCCATCCCAAAAGTCCGGAATGAGGCTGAGGATCTCGGGAGGGATTTTGTTGATTGGTGCGACGGTGTTTCTCCAGGACCGAATGAGGCGGAGGATCTCGAAAACATCTTGCTCGAGGGCATCGAACTAAGAATACAACACCTGTCAGTCGTAATTCGCATGCCCACTTCGTTTGTCTAACCTCGGCCGTATCCAGACTCGACGCGATCCTGCAAACTCAAATTTCAGCCCTCTGAACGCAATGTGCCCAAGCGCTTCAAACGTACTTTGCGAAACAAGTCGTATCTTGTAGAATTTTCTTGGTTGCGCGTAGGTGCTGAGATAGAGGAGAGGTCTGACTGGCAGTGGGGGACATGGCCGTTGATAATCAGACCCCCGAACCTGGTGGTCCTCTGCTTGGCAGCTCCAAACTCCGCGCGACACGCGTAACACCCGACGACCGGGCCGAACTCAACTCCGCCGGACTCTGCCGTTTCGTCCCGCGTGGGTTTCACCCAAGTTGGTGTCCTCCCCTGCCCTCGATCTTAAATCCGTCCGCAATTTGACCCTCCTCTTATCCGCCAATGATGACGACCGCGCTCCAGTCCCCGCTTCCGCCTCCCTGCTAGCCACGCTTCGGAGCTCGTCTAATATGGTGTCACATAATCGATTAATCTACCGTAACGGCGCGGGGCACCAATGCCCAACTCCGCCCACTTCGAGGTCTGGACATTTTCAGGATAGTTTGGCCCCACTACATGTTATCCAAGCATCTCGGGGCTACAGCAAGTCACGAGTAACATCCATGTCCATCCGTTCTTTGTGTGTAGATGATGGAGGTGGGGGTTGTTGTACACGGCATCCAACGGCTAACAAACCTACCGCGAACGGGCTAATGAAGTCAAGTCGGGCAGACATTGTGTTTATAGCAGTAAAACTTTAATTAGAGCCGATAGTGCGTACAGGTGCGCGCTACAGAGACAAGAGGAATAAAACGAGGGCGGATTTGGGGACGTTACGCGTTTTCAAACTGGAGTTCATCGTCGTTACTACCCATGATAACAACTCATCTGGGTGGGGGCTCGGCTGAAGCGAGTCCGTTGAGAGAACGGGAACGCTTCCCAGCATTGGAAAGGTCCACCCCGCCGTCCATATCGTCATTGAATATGATAGCCCGAAAGGGGTTGAGTGTGAACACATACTACGTGTTTGGTGGTACGCGATTTATGGGTGACCTTCTGGTGGATCAAAACCGATTCCACAGGTAAGATGCGAACGCGACGTACCGGTCGAGCACTCCTGAACTGACACAGAAACTCATTCGTGACTATCTGACGCTTGGGAGCGACCAAACGAGCCCAGGTCCGTTAGGTACGGAGGAACTAGGCACGACGGGCGGCGGGTGGTTCTTCCTGTTGCCGCTGTTCTGGTTCTGTCACAAAAAAAGCCAGATATCGCCGATGAGTAGCTTTAACTTGTTGGTATCGACGTAACACCGCCTCTTTCTCAACTTGGCGATGATGGTAATTCGAGGCGATCGCTGGGGCCCATTGATACTCGCATCGTCTTCCGCGGAGGATCAGTTGAAGGAATGTTGCCGGGTAGCAGAGTATGGGGAGAGTGTGAACTGAGGTACATTGAAATAAAAGTACTCGTGGCCGCGATATACTGACGCATTCGACTCAGAAGGTTTGCACGAGGGCCGAAATGCTAACCACTATATCCTACCCCCCACCCCAGCACCTTCCACAACTGCTATTCTATGTATCTCCGTGCACTGGCCTCCAGCTCCTTCGAAACGAAGATGCCCGGATTGAGCCCATCACCAGGATGAAGAGAGTTGTTATATGAGAGCTGGAATGACTTGCAAGCGCGAACATCTGAGGGGCAGCCACCCCGAGTATGATAAGCCCAGACCCACGGACGCTCCCCCCGCGAACCGCATTCCTGAGACCGAACCTGGAAGGCACACGCAGTTCTGGAACCATGAACGTTATCCTTTCAATATGGTCGGGTCAACAACGCCGTTACCACAAGTTCAAGGCACCCCGGAAGAGTCACGTCATTTGTCATGGAGGCCGATTCCTCAAATGTTAGACAACAGAAGACTCATGGAAGCGATAACTCTGACTGTTTAGATTCTCCTCACGTGCTGCAGAGGAGTTGAAGTACGCAAGTGTCCTACATGTACATCTGGAGAGCGTACAACATAAGAAAAAAAGCATAACGGTGAGACGGCCAGTTGCTCGTCTTTGTTCAACCAACAGACAGTAAGGTCTGCCGCTCTGGTGACCCAACCTCGAAATTTGAGAACCAACACGGCTTCAAAACACACACGAACTCACTCACCAGAGGGACATCACCAAAACCCTCTCCTGCTAAATCCTCTTCATCACCATTCACCACCGAGCTCACCGGCCTGAGGTCCGTATTCCACATGTCCAACATACTTCCTGAGCTCCGACATGTCCTCCGGGTAGGATTTACTTCGCCAATCGGCAATCACGAGAGTCTTGAGTTTCCTCCCTCTCGATGCCCTCACCTCTGCCATTCTCACAACGCCCTTCATGTCAAATACCTCGCCACCACCACAGTGGACGAGAACAAGTTCCTCCAGTTTGGGACAGATCACAACAACTGGTGAACCCGAGCTGGGGTGCAAGGCGCGGAAGAAAATGTGGGTACTATCGCATCTGTAAAGCATGAGGACTCGTAACTCTTTCAGGGGAAGGAGCGCTCGGAAAATGACATCTCTGGATAGAGGATTACCGTAATCGATCCTGAGCCGCTCAGTCTTCGAGGTATCAAGCTGGGCGAGCAATTCCAACACCGAACTGGTCCTGTCGACTGGGGAAGCTGTGGGGGTCACGCTGACTCGCCCATTCGGCCCACTGAATGACATGCGTGGAAGTAATCCATCGATGGCTAGTTTGATTGTGGTGAAGTTGGAGAGGTTCCTGAGGTTATCGAGAGACCTTGGGAAGAAGTCCCCAACCAGGGAGTCGAGTAAGTCTGCATCCAGTACCAACTCCGCGCCGACCGGGATCAACAGGTGGTCAAGAAAGATGGAAGGCGGTCCGCTATCGTCGATTTCCATCCGCTTGAGACACGTCAGCGACACCAACCGCCCCTTTTGGGCACCAGGGGTTGGGGTTACCGAGTAGAGGCCGATTTCACTGAGGTGAGGAGCGCTTTCAAAAAAGTCCAGAAGTTGTATGACGGGGATCCTGCCCGGCGGCGTGTTGGTCAACGTGAACGATGTGAGGTTGACCATGTTCCTCCAAGGTAAGTTGGTGCGGACGGAATCCAGATGCAACTTGCGCAGCGAAGAGAGATCCCCATTGAACAGCGTGGATGCGAGCTTGGTGTGCCAATGTTGAGAACTATTCAAGATTGACAGATCCTCAAGGAGAGGAGCGGGGCGAGACAGGTGAGCGGTGATGGCCTGTATATGTTCGGCTTTTCCTTCGATGAATAGGTATCTGAGCCGACCAATAACTTGCGGGATGATCCGAGGGTCAAGGGAGTATGCCTCCCTACTTCTTGTGCCGTGCCTGTGCAATGCCAAGCTGATGGGAGAGGACTTCGAGCGGTCGAGGTAGACGCGAGTTTTATCCTTACTCATGAGGTAAGGTTTGAGATAGGTCCACAAAGACGGCCGCGACGTGAACACCTCCCTCCAAGTCCGGCATACGTGGGTCAGCGCGATTACATCTTCATCTCTACCGTCTGCATCCCAAAAGTCCGGAACGAGAGAGAGGATTTCGGGAGGGATTTTGCTGATTGGTACGACGGCGTTTCTCCAGGAGCGAATGAGATGGAGGATCTCCAAAACGTCTTGCTCGATATCATCGAACTGGAACATACGCGTCAGTAACAATCTATGTATGCATCTCATTCGTTCGTCTGACCTCGAACGTGTCTAAGGTCGACGCGACCCTGCAAACTCGAACTTCAGCCCTCCGAACGCGACGTATCTGGGCGCTTTAAGCCCACCTCGCGAAAAAAGTCGCATCTTGTAGAACTTTCTTGGTTGCACGTAGGTGCTGAGATATGAAAGAGGTACGACTTGCGGTGCGAGAGGACATGGCCGTTGAGAGTCAGGTCCACGAAACCCAGTGGCCCGGTGATCGTTCGCTTGGTAACTTCAAACTCCGCGCATAACCTCACCTGGTGCTGATAGCGTTGGGGGCACTTCGCTGCCAAGCTACCAAAATGACACGACCCTGGCGTACTGTTGGGCTGGCATGCAAGGAGGGGATGACATAAGGCAGCGGGATCGATTAAGCGCCTGCTCCGTCATGTCGGACTAAGTCCGAGCTTCTGCAAATTGGAGCCCTGCATTTCACGGTTCACATTCATCCACCACGCTGTGCCACACCAGAAGTCGGGCGGCCAGAAATCCGATGAATTCGCCGCCATGCAGGGCGAATACCGTGACCAAAGAGCACAAATCATGGACTGCATAGCCACCGTCTACCTAAATATCCGGTACATTGCAAGCACGACAGTGGGATGAGTACCGACTACACTCCCGTCATCATATCATCAGGAGTTAGAGAGACCCGCTGCTGTGGGATCCAATATCAGAGATCGAAAACACTGTTCTACGGCAAGAGGGCGGACTTACTCACCATACAGACACCACAAAAACCCTCCCCTACCAAATCTTCCTCATCACCAGTCATCGAATGCACACACCCGAGGATCGTACTCTACATGCCCAACGTGTTTCCTGAGTTCCAATACGTCCTCAGGGTCAGACTTGTTCCGCTTATGGATGATCCTAACAGTTTTGAGTTTCTTCCCCTTCAACGCTCTCGCTTCTGCCATCCTCGTGAGGCCCTTCAGATAAAGTACATCCGTATGACCATCGCGGAGGACGAGAATGAGTTCCTCCAACTTGGGACAGACCACTACTTCCGATGAACTCGTGCTGGGGTCCAAGGCGCGGACGAAGATGTGTGGGCTATAGCATTCATAGAGGCTGAGGGCACGTAGGCCTCTCATGGGGAGGAGTGCTTGGTGAAGTGGACCTCTGGACGAAGGGTTGCCGTTCTGAATTCTAAGCCGCTTGGTCTCCGAGGTGTCAAGTTGGGTGAAAGACTCGAGCATCAAGCAAATCTTGTCGACTTGGCAATGCTTGAAGTATATATAGACCCCCCCATTTGGCCCGCTGAACATCATAAATGGGTCCATTCCCCAAGCGGATAATTTGATTGTGGTGGGGTTGGAGAAGTTCCTGAGGTTATCGAGGGCCCTGGGGAGGATATCCCCGATCAGGGTGCCAAGTACGTCCGCCTTTATTGTCAACTCCGCGCCGACCGGGATCAACAAGTGGTCAAGCAAGACAGAGGGCAATCCACAGTCGTCGATTTGGATCTTCTTTAGACACGTCAACGACACCAACCGCCCACCCTGAGCGCCAGAGGATAGGGTTACGGAACAGAGGTAGACTTCACGGAGGTGAGGAGCGCTTCCAAAAAAGTCGAGAAGTTGTGCGACGGAGATCTCGCCCGCCGGCGTGCGACGTAGCGCGAACGACGTGAGATTGACCATGTTTCTCCAAGGTAACTCTGTGCGAACGGTATCAAGACGCAAACTACGCAGCGAAGAGAGATCTCCATTGAAGAGTCCGGAAGTGAGCACGGGGTGAAGTGAGAGGCGTCGACGGCCACCGGATATTGACAGATGCTCAAGGAGAGGAGTGGGGGGAGTTAGGTGAACAGTGATATCTTGCAGATGTTCCGTTTCTACATCGATGGACAGGGACTTGAGCCGTCCGACAGCGTTGGGGAAGATCTGGAAGAAGGGATCGGTGGGCAACATGGGATTGTCTCTGTATAGTGACAAGCTTATGGGGGAAAACTTTGAGCGTTCGAGGTAGGCGCGGATTTTGTTCTCGCTCATACTGTTGAGATCGAGATGGGTCCACAAAGAGGTCCGTGAAATGAACAACTCCCTCCAAGCCTGGCACACGTGGGTCAACACAATCAAGCTTTTATCCCTCATGCCCATATCCCAAAAGTCCGGAATGAGAGCGAGGACTTCTTGAGGGATTCGATTGACTGGTGTAGCCGTGTTTCTCCAGTACCGAACGAGGCGGAGGATTTCAAAAGCGTCCCGCTCGAGAACACCAAACTAGAATACAGCACGCATCAGTAGCAGTCAACGTGCACATTGCGTTCGTTCGTCCAACCTCGGCATCGTTCAGGGTCGTCGCGATCCTACAAACTTGAATTTCAGTCCTCTGACGCGACGTGTGACACCGCTCCGAACACACTTCGTGAAATAAGTCGCATCTTGTAGGAGTTCCTTGATTGCGCGTAAGTGTTGAAAGATAGGAGACCCCTGTCTCGAGGTGGTGGTGGTGGACATGATCGTTTGGGGCCAGCGATCGTCCACCTCACACGCCCAGGCGCCTTCTTTCACCCCTGCGAGCCATTTATCACACAAGACCCAAGGCAACGCTGTATATATGGCACTGCGGTCACGAATTAAGCTCAAGATCCACGGTGTCATGTACAGGCCTAGTTTTGAATCCATCCAACGAGGATGATAGAACCGTAATGGAAGGGGCCCACCTGTTCCGCTGATGTTGCGCCTCCGTGATGCACTTCGTTCCGGAAGATTTGTGACCATACCCCCAACCCAGAATCTGTATGTGATACCACCGCATTGTTCGCCCCCGCTGTTCGGGCTGAGTGGGTTTTGAATATATATATTTTCCAGCTTCCCACACCCCGTGTTCGAGAGCCCAGGTATGTCGGACATACAAAGCCATATACTGTAGATTGCTCAAAACATATGGCTCATCAATTGAATTCCGACCACTCCAGGGACAATGGTGTGGTATTTGCGGCTTGTAGTGTTGTAAGTCAGGACGAGCCAAAAAAAAAACCCCCCCGAGTTCTTATGTCTGTCCCATGATGGGGTGCGGGAATCTGCTGATCTAGGCCATCTCGTTCGTCTGAGCACTCGGGACTTGGAGGGAGGTGAGGAGGGAGGAAGACCAAAGCATACTCACGCTATGAAGAGTCGTTTTGTCGCAGGATAAAACCAGTATATGGCAAAACCCACCACGGCGCGATTCTCTCCCACCGTTTCGACATCGCAGAGGCTGGGATATCGATCGGCTTTGATCGAACGTGGTAACGCGAATCGGCTTGGGGAGTATCGTCGTACAGGTATCAAGATATACGCAGAGCCCTCAACCAAAAGAGAGGGTTCACATAACGTAGAGATGTTCTCTACCAAGTTGTCCGCATCGGCTAAAAAACTGAATGCCAGTAAAGAATGAACCTTACGGGCTTCGTAATTGGGGGAGACACCTCGGAAACTACTCCAACATGGCGTGCTCAACTTCTGCAGCATCCTCGTCGCTATCCTCTTCATGCGCCTGGGTGTTGTCGAGAATATGGCCAACAACATTCGAGACCTCGTTGAAAGCTTTCAAGATCCCCATGTTCTCAGAGCGGATTGCCAATAGGTCGGCCCGCAGAGCGACGACCTCGGCATGTAAGCTATAAGACTTCGCAGTGTTCCGCTCGACCTTCTCCATGAGCTGGTAAATCATTTGAGCGAGGTCGAAGGCCGATGGATCTTCGGTAACCGTCAGCGAGCACCTAGCGGCACGTTCGGAGATCGGGATCAGCGGTGTAGCACGATGCAGATGGGCAACGTACTTTGTTCGCTGCCGTTGGGCTGACCGTCCGGGCAACCTTCTCTTTTTGGGCACAATTCCCTTTCCCTTTTGATCCATGCGGATTTGTGGAGCGGGAGGTACGGCATCAGAGTCCTCTTTGTCCATTGAACTGGTATTGGTGGCCAACTCCTAGCAGGTCAAGCGTCAATGGTGAGCAAAAAACACTACGTTGACAGTCACCTCCGGTTGTGGGGCCTTTATAGGATACTGGGGACCCCCCTCTTCAGGTTCCACATCCCGCCGTTCGGGCTCCGCGACCGTCTCTCCAGGTCCCTCGAGATCCCTGATCACCGGACCATCGGAGTGACCCATCTCTATGTCCACTCCTGCCACTACTCCGACCTGCTCCACTCCGACCGGTTCTTTACGCCCCACCGACGGTGTCTTCTTTCGCCGCTTGGGAATCGCCTTCGCTCTGACGTCCACAGCCTCGACACCCGCCGCCACCTGCTGGTTTTGCTCCAGGGCGGCCTGTGCTTCAATTGCGGCTTCCTCTTTTTCCCGCAGTTTTCTCTGCTCGATTTTAGCCTCCTGTTGAGCTTTCAGATTGAGGAGTAGAGCCTGTATTTTGACCTGATCACCTTGCACCGACTTCAGGATTTCAACATCACCGGGGTCCGGGTTCGGTGGGGCTGTGTTCGGGAACCTGACGGACTTTTTCTTCGCGTTGGTGGGTCGGTTTGTCGTCGATGAGCTGGCGCGAGGAGGCATGACGATAGTAGAGGGGCGGTTCAACGTCAAGTGAAAGTTTCGGCGGTCAATTCAAGTGCTGAAGGCGGCTCGTTTTCCCAAACGTGATTGTAACACTGTCACACATGTCACACACGCCTCACCGCCAGGTGGTAACATAAGGTAGAACGAGATCATCATTCGAGCCTCGGTTTGCGTTCACCAGCGTGAATATTGTATCGAATAAAATCCTACGGATAATCGCATGCCCAGTCCACGAGCGACATAGGTATTACAGAAGCTCCCAACGATACGTTCACCGTCTCGTCTCCCTCTTCCAAAGTAACCCCCTCCTTCCACGTCGTAGGGTCATAGCTAAATAGATGGTAAATTTTCTTCAACTGGCAAACTTGAGAGAGACGAAGATCGGTATAGTGCTCGGATTGCGATGCATCCGTGGTCGGTACCGGCTGCAAGACACTCCTAACCCGACACGGAGTGCCTCCGCAGCGTGCCTTGAGAAACGCGAGGTGTTCGTCCTCCATGGTCGTGTCGATGATATGTCGTTTCAAGGCGGTCAGGCGCCCCAACCCGTGGGTTTGATAGAACCGGAGTGTATCGCGCCCAACCAACCCCCAAGCATCGTGATCCACCGGGTTTATGACACCAGCGGTCCAGGCCCACGTAATTACGACTTCAGCGATGTTTAAACACTGAAGCCCCTCTAGACACCGGATGGCCGCGATGATCTTCGTGGGGGTGGAAAGAAATTCCGGTAATGGACGGGTCGCGGTGTGAAACATGCATCTGAGAGCTGCCCTCCTGCCTTCTTCCGTAGACATGACCCCTTCGCAAGAGGTGAAATTCGAGAGGCGGAGGTGATCTCGCCACAAGTCCGATGACGCAAACTCGATCAGGAGCACCGCCGCCATCATGGGCTCGTAGTCGGCTGTAAACACAGGTTGTCCATCATATAGAGAAGGATCCAGGGTAAACTGGAATGGGTCACCGACTGCTTGAAGAAGATCATCGAGGTCCTTGCCTGGGATAGTTTCCATCCGCGAGGAGAACCATCCGGACATGAATCTATGAAAGACCCTTAGAGCCGAGCTGCGCGATCGAAATGGGTCGAGGTGAATTGATGCGGATAGGACCAGAGTTAGATAGTGTTGGTCGATGCTCCCCTTTCCAATGGATGCTTGCAACTGGTAATGGAAGAGGTTGATTGCTGTCCGCAGCGCATCACTACCACTCGATGAGCGAAGTTGATAAAAAGAATAGGAAAATCACGCACTCGTTGTTGGGAGTAAACAAGGCGCGAACATCCGCTGCTTGGTATCCCAGGGAGATGGCCATGATGAGGAAACAGTTTATTTTGAGAGTTGGGAGAATATGATCGCCGTTTTCCATCAATCCTTTGCAGAATAAATCTATCGCTTCAAGGTTGAACACCGCGGGAGGGTCCTGAATCCGTCTCCAGCGCCAAATGGTCTGGAGGATCACCCTGGTCAAGCAGAGTTTTTGCGAAGTGGGCAAATAACCGGATACATTGGAGAAAATCCCCAATTTCCGGAATCTTCCATCCCATACACGCTCTGGGGTCTCCAAAACGATTCTGAGAACTGCCACGCCCGGCAGGAGCGTTGGCTCAGATTCGGACACCCAGTTAGCGTAAGGGTGAATGCTGTCACCGAGCCTCTGGAGGTCCTCTCTCTCTGGTTCCGTGCAGAGTTGGATGCTAAGAACCGATGCTAGCGCCATCCCGATCACACTTGCGTGCTCCAGCTTTCCAGGAATTACTCGCCCATCCAACAGGCACTCGAGGAAAAGGGTCGCAAGGGTACGGGGTGAGAGGGCGTTTGCTATCTCCGGGTACAAGATCATGTCCGCAGCCAACCGGGATGCGCAAAAAATCACGTCACTATCGGTGGTAGAATCGAGAATCCAAGAGATACAGCGTGTATCTGCTTTACAGACCTCCCAGTCGATGTAGATCTCCCCCAAGAACCAGATCGGTGATTCCACGATAGCGAGTGGTATGGGTACTGTGTCTGGTGAACCTGGGACGCAACCCAGCTCCTGTAGCGCACCGCGAACTCCGGAACGAAGATACCTCAGCGTTTGTCTGAGCTTCTTTGTAAAACCAGAGCAGACGCTGGCGAGGGATGCCATACAAGGCCGCAGTGAGCGGGCAAAGGTGGAGCTACCATTAGCTAGGTATCCGATGGCTATTCGTATGAGGATGGAAGGTGGGGTCTGGTAGGGGCAGTTATAGTGGAGTGTCGCGGCGAAGGTGAAGAAGACGTATGACGTGGCTCCAAAGAGCGTGAAGGCAATGATGACCCCGGCGACGGTGCGACTGATAGACCAGAGATATAGCGATAGGGCGGACCCGAGCAAGAACAAGGCCAGCTGGAGCATCACCGGAAGGCCCTCGATCGCGATGTAGAAGTGCCACTTCTCAAGTCCGTCCAACTTCCGCTGCCTATCTCGACTTTTGTCGGCAGCAGAACCTCCACGGTTCCGGAGATAACGGCTGACCCATTGTTTCCCGAGCATCGCGAGAAATGCGGCGAAGAGTGAGGTCACGAGACTTGCATAAAGCAATGACTGGACGATGACAATCTCTCGAGGAGGGCCGGTCCAGGTGGCGGAGCTGGGTTGCACATCGGGGAAGAGCGAGTTGTTCATGGTGTGGATGAGGATTTGCATGTAAACAGCGGTCATCTCGTTTGGATCCGGTTCAAGCTTTGGTTGGACGCTGGAGACGAACGTCGCACTGACCGCAGAGAACAGACCGGCCTGCGCATCTCTGGGTTCAGTTTTCAGTGACAAGACGAAAACCAGACGACTCACGAAGATAAGGGCCGTGTTCAGGTCTCCGTCGTATTTGCCCGCATAGTCCCGGTCAAAATCTCCAGATTCCCTACGGTACACGGTGAAGAAGTCGGCGCGCGAGTCATTAGTCCTGAGCGGGTCGAAAAATTCTTTGAGGGTGGAGTGTAGACTGCGTTGCAAAGTAACCGTCGGTGCTCTAGTCGTCACCAAAGAGGTCGGCGTACCATTTTGGATCGAGCTGGATGGTAACAGGCTCTTGGTTTCCCTCTTGGAGTTGAGAAGGAAGTCGTGCCATCTCCGGCGACGGTTGTTGTACCGAAAGGGCGCAACTTGTAGCGCCCGCTTTGCCCTCAACCCAATAGACGCTCTCCATTCGTCGCAGGCTGCGCGCCATTTCACTCTCTATCCTCCACCACCCCCAAGTTTCCCTATGTCACGCAAACCTCAGCTAAAATGGCGAATATACAAGGAGTAAGCCTCCGAATCTGCACTCTGCACGTCAGATCACTGATGCTGAGGTTCCCTTCCACAGGGAAATGTACTTCCATAGTTGTGGCGATGCCCTATGGTAGCACGTTTTGCCAATCGATGCGGATGATATATGAAGATCTCGAACCCATAACCTTTAGGGAACCCGCCCCCACACAAAACTATACACGCATTAACGTCGGAGACGTAGGTTTCATTCGGCGTGGGCAATTCAATCTGTTGTTCTCCGCTGGTTCCCCGTTGGGAGAACGGAAGCTAGGAGACGACGTCCCCCTTACATTTGAAGAATTGGATGTCGGGACTCCAGTATCCGGCGAGCCGCGACGACCTGGCTGCCTCCATACGCCAGCTGTTCAACATATCGGCGCCCGTCTTGAAACTGCGGGGTTTACTTCTCTGTACGTCTTCTTTAGATCACTCTTCACGGTTTTTATATAGATAAAAAACATTGTACACAGGCCCCTAGAACATGGCGAAAATTTCTCGTTCGAGCTCACTGGGGATCGCGGCGCAGCGCTGGTGACGAGGCACGGAACTTACTCAATGGATACTCCGTTGGAGTCCACGTTTGAAGAGTATACTCAATCTCACTACAAGTCCTGGGCTGAGTTCGCTCGTAACAAAGGGTACGGGAAAGACATCAAGCCTGTCCTCGTATCCGGCATCGACATGACCAGGGACTTCGCGATGGTGGCATATTCGAACGAAGGTGCTTTCCTGAAATCCAGCTCTACTATCGCCATTCCAATGTTCGTATTCACCCCCCCTCCTTTTCGGGGGACTTGGCGTACTAGACTCTCACCCTATACTAACGACGGACCACAACAATTCACTCCCCCTCCACGCGAACGAGCCATAGATTTTCCCTCCTCACAACCGGTAGACGTGGGAGGCATTCCCGGTGGATTCAATCAATGTGTCTTCGTTCGCTACTACACTATGCGCTCGAGAAAATGGATGCCGATGTTTCCCGAGGTAATTCGGGCCAGTGCGGGACCAGATGATCTTGGATCAGGGGAAAACAGAGGAGACACCTCTCCAGAGTTGACAGTGCAGTATAGTGCTGAATCTATGGTAGACAACGTTGGGGACCTCGGAGGCCAGTGGAGTCCCTCCACGGACAGCTCAGACTCTGAACCAGATACTGTCGTTCGAAACACACCATCCGTACGGTGCTTACCATGCCTTCTCATCTCCTCTCTGAATTTTACATCCAGGACTCGGAACACGATACCTGGGATGCCATCGCAGATTACGTATTCCAGGTAATCCCTTTACTCGTGTTATCGCCAGGTCACTGAACCTCAACGGAAGAATTCCAATGCCGCATCCGTATTGTTGCACCATCGAGATCTGGCGGAGATTCGCGTGGTAGGTCATCTCCAGATGACGGACTTTGGAGTCTCACCTTTGGGTAGGTCGGGGGTTTGAGCGACATCCCATCTCTATTGGCCACGAAGAGGCCGCGTATTGAGGTGACGGAAAGTGGAGGTCAGCTCCCACTACAAACGGATCCTCAGGGTCTCACTCTTTACAGTGGGCAGAATCATTTGGAGAGAAAACAGACTATTGAAAGAGTCGGCCACTGCACCCCCCCATTTGGCGACCAAGCAAGGCATGCCCTGCTTTTCTGTCATCGCATATATTCAACTCTAAGCACCCCCACCTCTAGACAACCCGCCCGCGGATATCAAGGACCACGAGATGCTACTGCCTGAGTTCCGCGGATCACATGACTTGCGTTTGTGGCCACCCACGTGGCACACTTACGAAGCCCCATCCGCTGGTGGCCAGCAAGCATTCCGCCCCACGGATCCCGTTTCCTCCCTTCCTGTCACCACGGCCGAGCGGCCGAAAAGAAAGCGGGGGAAAATCCCCAAGCCTGCGACCGATTATCTCGAAGATTGGCTGCATCGCCACTCTGACCATCCATACCCCAACGAAGACGAGAAGATGCAGCTGTGTCAAGCGACCGGACTCAGCATGAGCCAGGTGTCCAATTGGATGATCAATGCATGTCATTTCCTGCCTTGTTTTGTTCCTAACAGTCGATCTTACCTTGCTCCCCCCTCAGGCCCGGCGTCGGATTCTTGCACCTGCCCAGCGTGCGCAAGCGAATGCAGTCGGCTCACCTAACCACTTCCGAACGCAATCAGCCTCAAACCCACTCTTGTCGGACCCTTCTCTAAATCTGCATCATCGCAATCACCAAAGCCCCCAACAGCATCTCCACCCGTCTTCCTATCGTCGGGCCTCTTTCCCAGCCTCCATGACAGATCTCCAAATCTACTATCCCATGACATTACAATCAATACCCACTCCCGCTGCCTCCCTTCAGATGTCGCACTCGCTTCCATCCCATCAGGATTCCTCGGCGTCCCAAAGTAGACTTTCTATTTCGTCTGACATCTCGAACCCTTCCCCCAGCCTTCTCACCAACTACGGGCTCTCGAAAAACTACATGAACAGCCAGGGAGGCCACGGCCATCGAGGAAGCAATGGGGATATGTACTCTCTCAGCAACACCTCCGACTCGAGAGGCTACGCCACATATGCCAACGACACCAACGAGGCTGATGGAAACACAGACCTTACGGGAACATCGACCACGAGGACCCCGGAAAATAAGGGAGGAGGTTCGTCGGGCGGATCCGGCGAAACGTTCGGACAGGGAAATTGGGGGTTCACGGGAAAGGTTCGGACGCGGACAGACCTGTCCTGAAGAGCTGAAAATTTGTTCGGATGGAGGGGAAAAACCGATTTTTTTGTCAAACCTTTCTACGTTCAATTTAATTGTACATACACCCGCCATTTCTACACGAGAATGATATGAGACAGGCGGAACGGTCGAGCACTAGGCCAGAGAAAAGTTTTATGCGTATCTCACATCTTCCCTCCCCTCATCAGCAAACCTCACAGTTGCTTTTCCACTTTTTCGAACTTTTCTCCAGCTTATTTTTCCCGCATCACTTTTCAACTTATGTATACTTACTACTTTTTCCCTACTTTTTCAAGCTCATGATTCGCATTTCACTACAGTACAGTTTCGTAAGCATGGTAGTCTATGTAGTTATTGACATAGAAGCCCCTGAATGAATCAAGTGTCAATGTATAGTTTAGTGTGCGAGGCAATGGGTTTGTGTCAAAGATGGGGAGGAGGTGGGCGGCACGGAAAATGCTATCGACGTGAATTACAGACACATTGGGGGCGCCGCCAAAGTAGTCAGGCGTCACAACCCACATTCCATTGTCAGGGTCTGGTTGATCACCAAACACCGAAAACCAATGAATGAGAGCACACTGGTGGTGCTCTCCATCAAACGTGAACGAAAAGAAGAGGAGAACACGAGCGATCAAGAGGCCGCTCATGTTGGACTCCGAGTTTTCGCCATTCGAAATGAACACGCAGTCATAGCGTGGGCCACGAATTTCACCCCTATTCCAGGAGGGTGTTGCTCGAATCGTTTTGTGGAACATCCCTACGGTCGTGGATGGGTTGGATGGCGCACAGAAGATGGCGCGTGCGGAGTGGAAGACCTTGAGGTGTTCGGCACGAGAGGGGTTGATCTGGTGGGGTGTAGTGAACGGTTCGTCGGCGTTGGGGTCGACGTCAGGATGGGCTCGCTGTAAAAGATATTTCCGAACCAGGTCTGGGAGGTTCGGATGGCCAATTCTTTGACCAAGGCCATGGAGGCTGTGTGGGTAATTTCGGGCTGTTCCAAAGGTTAGGAGGGGTAGGAGAGAATGTAGTTGTAAACACACCGTGGGTCTGGGCAAGGAAGACTTCGTTGTGAATTGCGCCATCGTGTGCGGCCCCTGACTGATCATCGTCATCGTCCGACGGGACTGGGTGCGGGAGTCGTGGTTGCCAAGTTGGGAAGTTGAGCATGCCCTGCGAGGTAAAATGAACACGGGCGGCGGTCAATTTCTCCATCCGTTGATTGATCAGCATTATTTGATCAATTGGGTTGTAACGACTGGACCGACGCCACAGACGTTTGACAGCGGTGATGTGTTTGGACTCTGTGATAGACGAACATAACCCATTAGGTGCACCAAAGTTTTCAATGTGTTGTCGGTAGTGAACCATTGCATGCTGACGGGGTAACGAGAAGCCGAAAGGGGTGGGATCTCGAACGCCAAGTTTCTGGAAGATGACACGGTATTCGTGGAAGCGCTCAAGAGCGTTTTCGAGCCGGCTAAGTGTTGACCGGGTGAAGACGCTCATGCGAGCAATATAGCAGAAGTCCATGTAGGCACGGAAGCACCGTACCACATCACGGGGAACAAAACCCTCGATTGCGGACATCCACACCTGAGAGCAAAAAAGGTCTGAGCAATAGTTAGATGGGAATAATGACTATGAAACCTTCATGAGTGCCTTCGAGTCATTTCCAGTCCATTGCTGGAAATTCCGACCTTGTTTGAAACGGCGAAGACCAGGGAATGGTGGGGCCAATGAGATGCTTCTCAGGAATTAGCAAGATAGATGTGGCGAAAACTGTTGATGGCGCACTCACCGTCGATCAATTTCATCCAAAATGGAATCAGCCTTTGCCTTGCCATGTTTGTGTTCAAGGTACTCGCACACCCACTCAACAAGGTGATCCTTGAATACCCCCTTGATGAGCTGGTGAAGCAAATCTGGAGTAATGAGCTCGTAGATATCAGCGTTGGGAAAATTATCAGTGAACGGCTGGACAGCGATGAGTTTGAATCCAGAACAGCAGATCAGGACGGGACCCACAGTAACATCATTGACAACACCGTACGTCTCCCACAATACTTTTGGATTGAATGCAGCCTTACATGCACTTGTGTGTTCGGCTGAGCGTAACACCGGATCCAACTTGTCCAGGTTGTTAGCTGGTGATGTGCAACTTATTGTGGATGAGCCAGATGTTTCTGATAATTCAAGTGGGAAGCCTACCGAGTACACCACCCGCTGACCACAGCGGCAATCAAAACCTGCTCAGGGTAATCCGCAATGTATGGCCCAACTGTATAGATAGCGCGGCGGTAGTGACCGTCTGGACACTTTACCGTGTCTGGTTTTGTCATGAAGGGTCTCAGTGGCTGGAGAATTGTTTTCAACGATTCATGCATTAATTGGCGACGAAAGGTCCGGAACATTGCGCTGCTTCTGTCCTTTCGGCTACCTGAGAACCGTGTCAGCCAACATGGTTGATCAGAATAACCATGGTACGTGCTCTTCGGGATTGCTAAAAAACCAACCCCGTTTTAAAAAATTATAAAACAAGAAAAACACAAGTCATTCACGAGCTCTCTACGACCAACTTGATTTGACACACTCCTTTCCATCTCATTTCCCTTTCTCACGACACACGATGCAAGACAAATACAAGATGATATTCATTTGATGACTGCGAACAGTCAAGATACGATCACATGGCTCTTGGGCCCCACTACAAGAAATCGATCTAATGGTCATTGTTACCCTCGAAGTCGTGCACCTCTCCCTGGTCCTCAGCTAACAGATCCTCTGCCATCTCCTCCCCCACGGACAAAGGCTGCCCAGCCAATTCCCCCTCGTGGATAGACCTCTCGTTCGATAGGAATAAGGCAAGCTGATGAACCTGGACTGCGTCCATCACCTGATTCAACGAGTCGAGGATCAACCTGATCTGCAGACCCCGATTCCCCATGTCCATGAGAGTTGCCCTCATCTCCAGAGGACTCATCGGCATCTGAACCTCGGCTTGAAGAAGATCGGAAGTCCCGACCACAGGCAGCAAGGTACCTTCTTCGAAGATCCTCGGTTGCTGGTAGACCACGGCACTAGAGGTAAGCACTTTTTACTGAGTAAATACTGATAACATCGGGTTTCTCACCCCCAAAATTATCATGACAACCCAACAATACTCAATCCATACTCACCCCACAGCCCGGCCATCCCTCGTACCACTGTTCTGGCATTTGATGGATTGATGTGAGCCCACGGTTGCGTGCAGCGCCGCCGCCGTCGGGATGGATGTTGCAACCGTGGGAATTGAGCCTCAGGAGCATCAATCCCGACCCCCCCAGTTGATCCCTAGCCGTATCTCCCGCGTTTCCCTCTCCGTCGGCTATCCTGCCCGCCAGGGACCCCCGCCGTCGCTCCCGTAGCTTTTCTGGGGTCCGCGAGATGCTGCAACCGTGGGAATCCATCCCGTTTGGTTTTCCGCCCGGTTTTCCGCCCTTCCCGCCCTCCGATCAATATTCACCCACTCGCTCGTTTCCCCCCTCCCTCCTTCCCTATTCACTCCCTACACTGGGGGCAAGGGGTGATGTACTGACAAGGCACATTGCAAGTACATTGCAAGTTCTGGGGCTAAAGAACTAATCATGTACCAAACTGGCACATGTTTAGCATATTCAAAATACACCAGACAGA
>Ga0307513_10000074_pt1 | contig 137737 bp, 123 predicted proteins | sample 15_EM_MG_FD_202174 | JGI IMG/M metagenome (GOLD analysis project Ga0307513, IMG submission 202174) | Populus trichocarpa ectomycorrhiza microbial communities from riparian zone in the Pacific Northwest, United States - 15_EM | ecosystem: Host-associated > Plants > Roots > Unclassified...
ACCCCCCCCCCCCCCCCCCACCCCCCCCCCACCCCCCCCCCCCCCCCCCCCCCCCCCCCCCCCCCCCCCCCCCCCCTTAGTTGGTCTACCATATCATATTACCTCAGAAACAACACTCACTCTAGATCGCTAACTTGTTCTCTTTGCTTGGTAAAATGCACAATGTATATATAAATGATCCCTGGTGTTTGCTTCTACCATTTTAGCTCCGGCCTGGCGCCATCTGCTCCATCCCGTCATAGCTAATATCGCAGGCTGGGCGAAGTATGGTACATGTTGGTTTTTCAAAAGTGGGGGGAGGAGCAAGGAGGTTTATCCTGCGCAGTACCGTACTCCCCACAAAATGCACCTCTGCCGGGCTCCATGTGCAGTATCATGTGAACAGTACCTTCCCGGAACCGGGAGCTTCGAACCTCCCCTAGTGGTGGGTCAACTGGGAAACGTATTAAGCCTAAGGCCAGGCATCATACTGGGAAAGAGTGCCATGCATGAGGCTATGTCGTAATGGATGGGGAATGGGGGAAATGTTTTCTATTGTCCATGGTATAATACGCAGGTCCCAACTCCTCCTTCACATCTGGGTTTCCGGGCTGTCAGTTTGCCTTAGATCGTCTTGTCTTGTGTGGTGCCGGCCCTACAGTGCCGTACGGTATTAGCTTCTACCAGTGGTTTAACTGAGTATCAAGATACGGTACGTTATTCAATATGAGTAGACCAAATTCATACAAAACATCCAAAGCCATACAACTCAGGGAAAAGAAAGATAGAATAGCGTAATCAGATAGCCACCGGGTAGTAACATCAGGCGGGGAGCAAGCAAGTAGTATGATAGGAGAAGACCGGGTAAGAGAAACAAATTTAAAGATTTCTAAAAATACAGGATACGTACGGTAGGCGTATCGACGTCAACGTTGGTGTTTGCCCTAAGAGGGTGACAGACGGAGGGAGGGGGGGTCTAGATACCGATATATATACAGAACCCTCAGGGGAAGAAAAACTGAACTGAACTGAACTGAACTGAACCGAGCCTGAAAATTGGAAATAGTATTCAATAGCGCAAAGGGAAAAAAGGACAGCAGCCACCATATTTTTTTGTTTAGAAAAAAACAAGAAACCCCCACCAACCCCGTCGACATAAAAAGAACTGGAGAATTGGAGAGAAAGGAAAAGAGCAAAGTGCTTATTGCACTGTTCGGCAAGAAGCGAGAAATAAGGTTCGTGGGCAAACTGCGAAGGAGGAGAAAGTGGGCGGACAGGCCGATTTGCCAAAAGGGAAACAGGAATCTGGGAAGGAGCAAACCCGGACAAGATTGTTGAGAGTGCACAAGGCAAGAAATACGGATATAGTAAGAAAACACCCCGCCGAAAAAAACAAACCAGAGAGGACAAAAGGAAAAAGAAGAAGCCGAACCAGAGTCATAAGGAAATGGCAAAATGAAACGAAAACAAATATCGCAAAAAAACCGAGAAAGGCCCGGGGGAATCGATGACTTGCTGTTACAAGCCTCAATGACTCTTTCTCCCCGGCCCATCCGCGCCTCTCACATCTTTTATCTCCCTACCAATAGATAACACCATCCATCAAAATTAAAAAGAAAAGACTTGCACAATAACCAGCCCACCTCATATCAGACACCTCGCAAACCGTTGCGCCAGCCCTCCTGTTCCCCCACCCCAAAAACCAAAGAGACCCCAAAGACCACTCCCTTCACCCGAGCAAGCATAACTGAATTATATGATATTGGCGATGGAAATCCGGGATGATGCTGTCGGCGCTGGAGCCGATCGACTAGAACCCCCCACTCCCGCATTCCAAGGTACTGGTGCAAGCTGGTGCTGCTGATGCGGCAGTGGTTGCGGTTGCTGGTGCTGGTGCTGCTGGCGTTGTTGCTGAGCATGCTCCCTTGCAACCCTATCGTGGGCCAGTTTCCGAAGCATCGTCTCCAATTGCGACCATCCACCCCAATCTGCCGCTTCCTCCCTTGAAAGGCTCGCAGAAGGTTCCGGATGTCCATTCGTAAGAGAATAGTCTTTCCCATTGGCCAGAGGGGTCTCGTGATCCGGAGAGCCATGGTTCAATGCCTGCCCAGTCTCACTTCCAGTCCATACCCACGAGGATTCCGTGCTTCCCTGAACATCCCCGGAGACCAATGCCATCATCCCTTCATCATGTTCCAAATTAACCCCTGCATCGAGCCTCTCCATCAATAACCGGAGGAAACCGTAAAGATTCCTTCCACAGGCAATATTTACATCCCTTATTTCGCCGATCGCATTGCTAACCTGTACGCATACCAGAGCTTCGTTATAAAATCCACGGAAACATAAGAACAACGAGCAACGCCAGATGTGAGTACAAATCATTGTAGATGCGCACGTTGCTATCATGTTCTGCCACTCTCCACCATAGCCGTATTGCATGACACGAGATAGGAAATGAACTGTGTCTTTGGCAGCCGAGACGCAATAATCGAGGGCCGCCACACGAGCCTCAAAGGGACATAATGTGGATAAATTATGTCGATGAAGCACTAGCCGGCAGTTCTGAAGGTGGAATATGGGTGACAAATGTCGGGGCTCAAGAGGATTAGGATTGTCAATGTGGCAATTAGCAGGGAATGCCGACAAGCACGATGTGAAGTGGGTATCAAAACAAGCCAGATTTTGTGGAGATATGACAGGTGCTTGAAGGTTTTTCAGCAATGGCCCGATAAGACGAACCACGTGAATAGTTGTTAGGAGGAAATTCGCAGGCTGTTGTGATGACCCGTTAGGCACCAACAAACCCTCATCGTAGATGAAATGGTCATCAAGGGCACAAGGTAAAGAGATATCACAATCCTGGTCCTCGATCTGCAGGACTCGCCCGAGCTCGACTGACAAAAGTCTGCAAAAGAAACATTAGCGTCCGGTAATTACAATTTGAACCTCCGCGCATCCCCACGATGCTCAACTTACCGATCCCACACATACATTCCCCACCAAACCCGACGACGCATCTCTCCTTCAACAACCGGCCATGGTCCACTCTCCCGGTGCAACCCTATGTCTTGTGCAATTCTGACGCTCGAGCCCAACCAAGTCCAAGCAGCGGATTTACAATTTAATTCCGTGAGGAAAATACTTGTGAGTAACGCCGATTGAGCATGGTCTATCGTAAATTCGTCGTTAAATAAATCCGTCAATTGCCGAGAATATCCAATAAATGACCTTCCATTGTCGGGATAACTCGCTTTTATCTGTGGATCCACAGTATACAACAGACCACAAGCAAAGACGGCAAAGAGCACCGATCCCCAACAGGGCGGAACTCCCGACAAATCACCTTGCTTCCGCACCTCCTCGTAACGTTGCACAAACTGCGGCCAATGAAGAATAGGGATGACAGAATGTATCGTCTGATAATATTGGGCCAGGATAGCATCCGCGACTGATTGTGGAGGAAGCTCTGGAAGCTGTGGAGAAAAATTGGATTGAAACCCAACTTGTCTATAGGGCGGTGGAGATTTGAAAACACCTCGGCTATAATTACGGAGGTGCGCCCGGACACCAGCCAAACCCTGGGTAACTGGTGGTCGAGGTCGCCTCTGCGGATTCGAGTTTAAGTCAGGAACCGTTATAGGTATATCTGGAGCACTGCTATCTGTGGCTCCATTCTCCAACATGTGCTCCTTTGTTTGTTGCCCATTCTGGAGCTTTCGAATCTGTTCCTTTGCCACGAGTAGCTGTTTTTCAAGATCCTGCACCTGCCTTCACCAACAGCCGTTAGCGTCCTACGCCCAAGCACCAACGCCTAAGAAAATTATACTCACTTTATCGATGACATGCGACGGTTGGTCTCCTTTGTAAATTGGCATTTGACGTTCCTGGAAGCGCATTCAGAACAGCTCGCAACGTCTGTAGCATCGCACTATTTTCCCAAAAAAGTAAAGAGTAAGCTTATTGTCTAATAGAAAGTTCGACTCAGAGGATTGTGATGAGAAATCCAAGAGATTTTAAGCAAGAAGCAAGAAAAAGTAAGATAGACCTTGACTTTGCGCTCTCTGCACGCATCGCAAGAGGGATCTTTCCGCCGCTGTCGATAAGCCCTCTTCTGTGTCCCGGTCATCACTTGACCCGGATGCATTGGCGCTCCAGCAGACGGTGAAGGAATCTGCCCGTCGCGAGAGGGACCAGGAGAAACAGAGTTCGAATTGTATGGTTGGAAAGAAGCGTGATTGGAATTATTGATGCTCATGTGTTGACTCTGACCGCTCGCGGTGCCTGAAAGTGAAGTGGATGAAGGAGTATTCATACTCGGGTCATAGGAATGCATTCCATTCGGCGGAGGAAGTGTACCTTGAAAAGGCGGGTGTCGAATTGAATTTGTTCTATCTTCCATGATCCTATCTCCGCAGTTTCCGCAGCCCAGGAGGCTAAGGCAATGCTTGTAGCCGTTAGACGATATGGTCGTTCAGGGACGCTGTCACGAGAGATGAAGATGCAGTCGAGCAGAGAGACAGAGGGGAAACGTTGAAATTGTATATCTTTTTTTCAACAGCAGGGGCGAAATTGCATGCATTCAGCTGACTCCGAACCTTGTAAAGAAGCCGAATTTCGAGTATCTCAGTCCTCGTCAGGCTTGGGCAGCGTAATGGCAGCTGTAGAGCAACAGAGGCGTCACGACAGCTCTGGATTACCAGCTCAGGGGGCCGGTGAAATGCGCAATTCGGTGAGGCAGTTCACACAATGAAAGATGGAAGAAGATGGGTGGAAGGAGATTTTAGTAAAAAGGTGAAGGGGGAGGGTGGATCTCTTTTTCTTTTTCTTTTTTCTTCTTCCTCTTCTTGGGAGGGCCTTCTCTCAGAGGGCTGCACGAGACGATTTCTCTTTTTTTTGCCCGCGGTCTCCCACTCTTTTTTCTTACTGTTCCTTTCTATCCTTTTTCTTTTCCGGTCTTTTTTTAATTACTTCCCTTTTCCACGTTTTTCTCTTCCCTTTTCTTTTTCCCTTTTTTCCCTTTTGCACAGCTCTTTGCAACGGGTGTGCTTGGGTGGTGGTCTTGAAACGAGCAAGCCGAGAGGCGTTGGAAGCTGTGGAGAGGGAGCGAAGGAGGAACAAGAGCAACAGCGAACGGGGAGAGAGAAGAATGATCAAGCAAACCAGATAAAAGCGGAACCGACCACTTGCGGCGGCGGCGGCGATGACAATGACACAACCGGAGGCAGTGGCAGGCAGAGAAAGGCAGAGAGGCAGGACAAAAAAGAAAGGCACTTGACAGCTGGTAGGCAACTAACTTTCTTGTAGGTTGGTAACGGAGAGCTGGGCTTTGGAAAATGAAGCAAGAAAAGGGCCCGGATTCACAGGATATTTCCCGACCTCCCGTTCCCCACCCAGGGTGAGGAAAAGTGCAACAGTGCAGCAGGTGAAGGAGAGCGAGGAAAAAAAGAAGGTTCCTCTTATGAGCAGGTAACACCGCAGAACAGAGAGGACAGTTTGGCTGATGAGATAGTACAGCAGACTTCCTTGCCTCTCGTTTTCTTATTACAACTTCCTCTCTCCATTTCCCGTTCACTCGCGCTCACTCACTTCTTCAACTCCCTACTTACTCACCCGCCCAGTCACTCACCAACCCAACCGCAAATAGCAAACTCCCGGGCCTTGTGGCTAGAGTCTCATCGGCACCCCACCTACCGTGACCAAGATCTCCACGGCACTCCGACGCCTTCCTTCTCTTCCTCTTGCAAACTCGCTCGGATCACCCAGACCAGAATCTTGCTCCCTGGCTTCCGGCTCTTCTCCTTCACTTATCCCCACCAGCCCTTACACACCCCTACCGACCATAACCCTCATGAGGAAAAGGGCGAAGAAACAGAAAAAAAAGAAAAAGAAAAAGAAAAAAAAGTTGTCCCAGTAAGCAGCCAGCATTCGCCCAAACAAACACCGCCACTCCACCTACGATTCCACCCTTTGCGGTACCCAAGATTAAAAAAAAAAAGTAAACGGGCTGAACCATCATACGTGATGTGCTCCCGGTATTAATTGCGAGACTAGTACAACGTGTTGTGAATGATGTGTGAAGAAAGAGGAGGACAATCAACGAATCTTTACTAGGCCTGGTGAGCTGGGACAAATGGGACGAATGTGAACTATGGAGGGGAAACCGTCGTGCTGTAAGACACAACGGGGCGGACGCAAAGGAAGAAAGACAACTGTGATGGATCCCCAGTTACCGGCTACCGAGAGTAAAGAACATAGCCCTAGAAAGCACATCAGCGATCATACTCCCCTGCCATGCTAGGCATGCACATAATATAATATTATGCGCAGTGCTGTTATTAATGGGTTCCTACGCATACCCCCTACGATTATCTGTCCGTATGTCTGAACAGTCTGATTGGTACTCGAGTACTAGTACTGTCTGCCCACTTACCGAAGGCGTGAACATAGTAGTACCCTGCCCCACGGTAATTTATACTACATAGTGTCACCCGTCCGCAACCGTACGCACAATACGATGGCGATTTAGTGCTGATATACTCGAGGAATAACTTGTGAGATGGACAAATGCATACTATATACAAGTTAATGCCGGCAGCACAAGATGAGGAAGAGAGGGAGAGAAAAAAAAGAGAGAAAGGGATATTAATCACGTAAGCAAGGAATCAAGCGACCGACCCAGCTACGGGTATGATCCAGGCATGAATCGGTAACTTACGGGATCCAAAACCCTTGCGGCCGAGTTGAAGTTGGAAGGTGGCAGTTCCCATACAAAATGTCCAGCTTCAACTCGGCCGTGCTATGTCTGGTCCGGTAGTGGCTTAGGTAGTGGCTTAGACAGAGCGTGGCTTCTCAAAAAAAAAAGCTATGATACCGTATTCCCGAGGAAGGGAGGGGTGTCTGTTTGCAATGGGGAAGTGACATGCGCCAGGCACGGGCAAGACATTTAGAACCGTTTCCGTGGCTGACTAGCAAGAAAGAAAAAAAGAAAAAAATGCAAGAACAAGAAAAAAACAGCAACGATGGGCAGCCACAACAAATGGGTGAATAAAAAATAAAATAATCTAGAGTAACTTAGAGTGCGGATGAGCTTCCGTATCCCAAGCATCTATCTCTTCCTCCCTCCCTCTCTCCCTCCGGCTGCGGCAGAAAAAAACCAAATCTGCACCCCGGCTACATGCAAAAAAAAAGAAAAGAAAAGAAAAAATACAATACGCCAGTAAATGGAAAGGAGAAGAGGTAGAAGGGGAAAGGGGGGGGAGAAGAGGCTGAATATGGGAGTTGTAAGAATAACGATGTAACGGTGTAACTTCTAAATGCTTGATACCGTCGTTCCTTGAATGGTCCTTCATCACAAGCCTTCTTTCTTCAGCGCACGATATGGAATGGCAGGCAAGCAGGAACTTCGCTAGAGAAGATATATATACCACATAGACTATATTGCGGTCGTACAGTCCACTCGGCGGTAATAATATAGGCCCATGTTCTTCCTCCTCGCTCCGGTAGCCGGCATGATACGATGCTGTGTGGATGGCTCCTTCCGACTCGTCTCCCTTCTTCCCTCCTTACTTGCTATTATAGGCTTCTTTCATTATAATATTATGACAGCATTTGCTGCTCTACCCTATAGCATCCACTCGAACTGTCATCCCCAAACATTCTAACGAAAGTTTATCAAAGCCTTCCTTTCCCTCCGCAGGACTAGTAAAGTCAGACGAAATCTTATGATAAGCATGAGGTGCCCCGGTGCCAAATTAGCGTTATAAATACAGTGCAGTGCGCAAGCAACAGGTAAGTAAGTGGCATCCGGACAACAGGGATTAGAAGAAAAAATATATGGCTAATTATCTGTGCGTAATTGAGAATCCATACTACATTGGTACCAGTGCTCGAAATGTTCGGCCTATTACTTGTGGAGTGACACGGTACGGGGCACCGTAAGCTAAGCACCGGTAATACTTGTAAATCTAAATTTTCTGTCGAAATTTTGATCGGCCAGATTATCCGGGGAGGATGTCGCCGTCCGGCACTTCGCCCGAATGAAACTCGATGCTTATGTTCTTAGCCATGCTTGTCCGCTGGGTTAGTTGCTTGAGGATGCTTGTGTATGGGCTCGTGCGCTCCAGCAATCTGAAAATTTGATATCTGGATCCGGTTGGAAGGATGTGCTCCTTGGCACCAGTTATTCGGACCACCGGTGGCCAAGAAATAACATTGCCAATCTATCTAGGAACAAGGTATTCCTTGTGACGGGTACCCATCTCACTTAACCGACTTATTGGATCATGCAACGGATCGTTCAAGGTCTCGAATAGTGGGGGGGGGGACAGATCATCCTAAGCCTTGGCTAAGCATGAACATGAGATTCAAGGTCGAGAAAATTGTGTACTCAATTCACCAAATTTTTTTTTGCACAACATAGCCGAAAGCTGTGCACCATCGTACATATAATTTAATACCGGCACTCTGGACTTCCTGGTGGCTGGAGGGAGGTGAGGTGTGGAATGGAGGAGATATTGGGAGGGATTAGCAACAAGGCAAATAAGATATGCCGGAATCTGACTCGCTGGCATCTGTTTTCAGGTTTGCAGTTTGCACATGGGATACCGAGGGCAGGGCGCAGCCGCCCCAGAAACGGTATTTTCGGTAAATTCCGCCAGTGGGTACGCTCCCGCATGCCTGCTCTGCCGTGCTCCGAAGATACAGTAAGAAAAAAAAAAAGCACCGACTACCCAGTGATCGTATGCCATCACGACAAAATCCGATTATGGTATTCTCTCTTGTGCATGTTGACCGGCGAGGGGGGTACATACACACACGCTCTGGCCGACGCCTTGGTTCAATTAATATATCATAATATTATGCCGCCTAGCTCCCCCCCCCCCATGTGGTGAGGCAAAAAGGAAATCGGGGATTACGATACTCGAACTCGACTGCTTGCAATCGGAACCAACGCACCGAACGCCATCACTTCCGTGCTCCCCCCTTCTCTCAAGAGTGGCCTACTAGTAGATGGAAGCCATCACGATCGAGAGTAGTCTTGTGGGCCCAGAAGAAAAATCTCCGAGGACAAGGTGTAAGCAGTCTGCTTCTTCTGCAAGATCCCACACGGCTCGTTTGAATCTCTTTCGATTACCGTATGTATATTTCTTCCGCAGCCTGAGCCGGTGAAGTTGGAATTGGGACACGGAATGATCCGGGTGTTTGAAAGTGTGGTTGCACTGCCGAGACCCATGTTGGTTGTCAAGGCGCCGATTTTTTCTGGGGTTAGGCCAAACATCCGTCTCAGAACGAGCTGGCGGGGAATGATTCCCATTGGCTGTTTAGCAAAAGGGAGAGGGTCAATGGTATTTAACACGCGTTAAAAAACTCATTCCGGGAACCTTCCCTTATCGTTTTTTTGTTGAGTTCTACTCGTCGTTGTCGGCTTGAGACGTTACTGTACCGCTATGTTTTTTTGCTTTGCTTTTTCTTAGAGTTTTCCTCCCTATCTTACCTTTAAACTTCTCTCTTTGGGTTTTTTTTCCTTTCCTTTTCCCCCTTTCTCCTGCTTCGATGACTTGTTGTGTTCGAGTGCAGTAGAGTTAAGTGCACCAACCCGGCAATGCATGGAGGGATGAAGGGAGCCCTACTGGACACGACATATAATACGGATTCCAATTGATTGCCACAATGCTGCGCAGTACCCTACCGGTACAATCCTCGAGGTAGGTACGAGTCCCGTTCGAGTCCCGGTACCCCAGTTGCCTACTCAAATGCTCGTGCAGCATCTTCACGGGTTTCCCTTCTCGTCCCTTTGCTTCTTCTTCTTCACAAGCTTGGGGGCCATCCATCCATCCGCCTTTCCCAACATCCCGTAATATCTGCACGAGATAATCAGACTGATATCTTCCAAATCCTTCCCGATCCCTCCTACCCTCCCTTCCACTCGTTCGTCTCCCGGTCCAGCCCTGCTTGCACCGTGACTTCCACGTTGGCTTTGCGTGAGACCAGATGCATTACAATAGCCCATCGGTCTTGGTCGAGTCTTCTGCACCCCATCAATTGTAACAGCCAGCCAGCACATACCGTGAATAATTGGCAGAACAAAGTACCAGGAGGGCGAGGGCACACCTGGGCCGCCATCGGGCGTTTTTCCAGATTGCGACTGAGTTTTTTTTGTTTCAGGTGGACCTTATTTTATTTTTCTTGTGCAACCCAACCCAAGGCAAAGAGTGCCGGTTGCAGCCGAAACAACCGGCTCCGGAGCGAACGATCCCATTGTCTCACACGCAGTGACAATCAACTCCCATTTCCTTCTTTATCCTGAACCCCCGCTACCCCGTTACACCCATTACCGTGATTCCCACTCGGTCACGGGGTGACTCTGAGAAGGACTTCGACGGATGAACCATTTAGAGACGCCACACTATGGCTTTATTAATTTTCTTGTATCATAACATCGAGTTTGTCCCTCAGGAAAAGTATCATAGAGCATACCAGTGTGGTGCCCTGTCCCAGGCACTTTTACAATCCGACTACTGGTGGCTTTTTTTTCAGGTCTTCTCTGGTCATTTTCCTTTTTTCTTCTCTCTGTCTTGGCGCGCATTGTGCATTGTATGTTGTGTGCCTTCAGAATAAAAGAAATCCGACCACCTCGTTTTAGCCAGGTCAAAATATCGTACTGGTATCTAATATCGCACTTGTGCACGCAATCCGATCTGTATGGCCGGCGGGGAGACAAGACAGGAGAACTTTCTTCGTCAGCCATATTTGGGGGGTAATATGCCTTCAAACAAGGCCTCAATATAGATTGGATAGCTTTGTGAGTGGGGAGATATACATATCTCAAATCTGGAGAATGCCGTATGAGGACCGATATCTGCAGCCGGTATGGGCATTTGGGGTCAATCCCGGCACTTGGGTACCAGCACGGCAGAGATGCCGTATGTGCTCGAGTACCATCCAAGGGACCTTTGAGGAGCCTTAACCTACCTACTACTCCTGTCATATGATAGTCACAACGTTTTTCTCCCAACAAACAAACGAACACTTGCCTTAACGACCTTTGCGAAATGGGAAACACCTTGAACAAAGTCCTTGCTGCTCATAGTGTTATCTAGATAAGTTCGGGTTAGGCCATCAGATGCATCCGATACGAACCTTCTTCGGTCGTGAGGTCTTAGGTGTTGTCACTCTCCGCGGTGACGGACGGAATTTTAACCCGATCTTGGCAACTATTTCCTACCCAGGTAATTAATGCGCTTACCGACATTTGAACAAGCTTGCTGATCCTCTGGATAGTTTATTGGGGGCAGGACTTGGTCGTGTCTGACGTCGCTGTGTTTCCCGAGGAGCTAGCGCGAAAGTACTGTGTCATAACATCTCCGGACGGCCCGAGCAATTGCCTTGCTCCGATATGAGAACTATGCGCCCTGAGAAAGATTACTCTGCGGCCGACGTATCGTGCGTGCGTGCGTGCCCGCCTGCCAACGAAGAGCCGTATTTGTGCGGTTGTCGTATCGTTACTCGAGTAAAGTGCTCTTTGCGCAGACTAGCAAGGCTCTGGGGGCAACGAGTGCCATAAATCCCTAGGGTCGTGTGTGATCATGGGAGTTGAATGGAGAGAGAAAGGAGAAAAAAGAAAAGAGTTCTGTCGAGATCACGCCCATTGGCTTGTCGACTCGAGACACAGTTTTGTACTCGGAGGGGTCATTAAAATAGGAAAACATAACCCTTGTCTTCGTAGGGGTTTGAATGGGGTCCGTAGAAATGGTTTTCCGGTTTTTACTGATCCCCCCGAGTAAATTGGTTGAGAGCAGTACCGGGTTTTCAGGCATCTTTTTGTCCTAATTTGAGGAAAATATTGAGTCTCCTATGGTACCCTAGGAGAAACCTGGTATATCAGCCCGGGTCCAGCAGGACTGGGGGTTTTGAGCGGGCCACTGGGATTGGTGAGTTGGTGGTGAGATAATACCGAAATGTTGATTGGAGTGCACCATTAACCTTTTTTTAATTTTTTTAGTGGCCTCAGCCAGTCGGTCGGATAGCAGAATTGTTGTTCGGGTCAAGCCGGTTTTCCTGAGCTCCCTAGGGAAACCCTTGCGATATAAAAAGCCTTGCTTGGTTCTGATTAACCTATAGGATCTCCCCCTCGGCACGTCCCTCGTAACCGGGGATGAGGCAAGAAGATGTGAGGAAGTCCTGGGATTGTGAAATATGATATCTCGGGACTGGGGGTAGGGAGTTGATATCATAATATGTACAGTATCGGTATAAATGCCTAGTTGTCGTCGATGCTTTCTGGGTTTCAGGCGCATTCACCCAGTGAGGATGTTTGCTGCTTTTTTTCCTCCCCCTTTCGCATCTAAGATATGATGAGAGTGCATGGAAACGGCCCGTGGAATTTCACTATTGGGTCACTTAATGTGGTGGTCAGATTCCTGTGGGTATCTATAATTCTGGGATCTGGCTTTCGTGTTGGATCGAGTGATAATTGTCGGATGGTGGCAGTGAGTTGGTAGTCTATTTTCGCTCTCGTGAGCGTAGGGATGGATTCTTGGAGCTGGTACCGTGCGCTTTGGTTTATGCTGAGATCGAAATATTGAACACTGTCCTAGTGAAGGACAATCCGATATATATGACGTGGAGCAAGCCAGACAGGAGCCAAACTTAAATGCAATTATCCTGTCCTCCCAGATAGCGGGTGCAACCGGCTTAAGTTCCGCTTTCAAACCCTGCCAGAACATCACTCGATAGGATCTACAACCCTTACGAGTTACATGTACGGACTGCGGGTTTGGGGAACGGGGCTAGCTTAGTGTGGGGTCTTCTCACGGTAAAACAGTATCGATATGAGAAGGGCGCCATCTATGCTCGCGTTGGGCTGCAGAGATCGGTGGGTCGAGTGATACTTTGCGATGGGTGGATTCGAGTGTGTCCTCAGATGGCTCTTTGGGAGACATTTTCGGATCCATTTTTTTTGATCCCCGTGGGCGAGTGCAACTTCCTCCAGAGGGGCATTAGGGCACTATAGGCTGCCTAGCATATATATAACTGATAGCTACCAAATCTTGTATGGTCGAGTGTATGAGGCGTGCACTGCTGCCCATGGGTTCGAAGAGAGGGGATTTCGCAGAATTAATCGTTTCTTGTGGCCCTTGACCTGAGCGATGGCTGTATTATCGCACCCCGCTATCCTGGGCGGCCACAACCCAAAGAATCTTTCCTGTACAACGGATGGTCCGGGACAATAGGTTAGGCTTTGGTATAAAGAAATTTAGAACTCCTGGCTTATATACGATGGCGGGGTATTCGGATTATCCACATCCGGGATAGCGGGGTGTGACTGTGCCTATTTTTTATATCAGGTTTCCAAGAGAGAAAAAAAGGCAGACTATTTCTCGCTCTGAATACTCGGATATTATGGGTGGTAGAGTTCTAATGTGGGTGTTGTGTAGTGTCACCATTTATCGCTCGCACTCTATGGCGATGGTTACCATGGCGCGACCTTGGTTGCATTCGCCATCGTCACTTGATGCACCGAACTCGAGTACACCCTTTTGTTCTTGAAATATAGGGAGTATCTTTTCTAACCTCATAATCCCAGAAGCGGGGCACCCAGCAGTAGGAAATACCATGACCTCGCTCGAGAATACACAACGGTTTCAACTTAACAAGCAAACAAGCAACAACCCCAGCCCCCCGAGCATTCAAGGCTGCTCCCAGATGTTTTCATCTCTCCATCAGAACCTCGCCCCGACTCCCGTACTATGCACTGACCCTACCAGTTACGATATCATCATTAGGCGCTTTTGTTCGGACATAGATCCCCTGGCATATTTCATTCTCGGGAACAAGAAAGACTGCTAAGGATTCATTGGTACACATGATGGCGACACAAAATAGCTTAGATCCGAGTGAATACAATGCTTTTCTTGCGGATATTGCTCACGAAAATCACAATCAATTGCGGGGGGAGGCAGGTGTCGCATGCCTTTCCAAGACCGCAGGCCTCCACAAGAGGGCAATTTCTCCATTTGTCGATACTCAGGGGAAAGCAGCTCGTTGGGTATTCTCCATTGCGGCTGTGGGTCCCTAGGGACATATTTAGACACACGGGATCTTCCACAAGAGGAGCTGAAGGCCAAGAGGAGCCAGACTACGGCAGGCAAATAAGACCCTTGAAATTCAGGGTGAAGCTGTTGTGGCGATCGGTTGATATCCACAATCGGTCAGTGTACCCTTGGATAGCTCTCACTTTGTCAATCCCAGCGCCCCCAGTGCAGACTTTTTCTGGGAGCAAGGGTTCCAAGATAACTAAAACGCTCTCCCGGCATTGTATGTGATTTGAGTTTTTCGCGAAAGCCATGTATATCTCAATGGGTAGCCAATTTCGTTTTATTGGTTGCCGTTGATCTGTTCTTGAGCGCGATTCAGAGATATGGCATAGAAGTAACCCGATGGAGAGCACGGGGTTTGGAAACGATCATGCTTTATCTACAAGTCTAAGTGAGAGGATGTCCTCGCAGTTGGTTGAGATGGGGTAAACTCGTACAAACCTACTATTCGGGATACAGCTATCGAACACGACTTGACTAGGGTACGTGAACGGCAAGGTGGGTCCGCTTAATGTTGGGTTGCCCCTCTTACTGAATATTGTATCGGGGACTGGCCTGCTAAATTCGCGGGGATCGGGAAGCGGCTGGCTTCGAGCCTACGCGGATTAGTTCCTTGGTAGAGGTTGGGCGACATCGGGCGTGGTCTCAGCGGCAGTATGCCACTGCTTTGCATTTCTGGTGATGTGAATGCCTGATAGCAAAATATTCCTTGTGAGAGTCTATTCCGACTTACAAATTCCTTAAGCTTGTTTGCTGCTGCTTGTATCGACTCCTCTGCTGTTATCTTGCAGAGCAAGGGCAGCGATAGAGTCAAGAAGGAGCTCGGGTCAGGGATCGCAACTGAGGTCCGGCATAAATTGCCTGGGTTTATAGTTCTATCCTCTGTTGAATAATCAGGGCCTTTCCGCTGCGTGGTGTTGGCTATGCTTGTTGTAGGAGCGTGTACTGTAGGCTGTATGAATTCCTACATGTTGATGCTTTCCCTGCCTATATGCAGGTTCACCGTCCCCGTTTGTTTCCTTAGATAGTGTGTGGCTTCTTCTCCCCTCTCTGAGATTACTCCTTTCTGCCTTTTCTCCAAATCAATGAACGAAGCATCTCAATCGTAATAGTTACTCTAGCATGCTGCAGGTAAGAAGCATTCGAAAGTGAGGCTCGTTGATTTTTATGGAAGCTTAGATACGCACAGACCCTTTGCCATATCTTTTGTGGATCCCTGTTTTCCGGTACTTCTTGCCTGCTGCGAGTATGTCCAACGGCTAAGATTGTGCAACCTTAGTGACCGAGGGAATGCGGCTCAGGCAAGCTGTATTGACGAGCTCCTTGGGGCCAGTTTAAAAATTCGTTAGCTGTGTATGATACTCTAGTATCGTACGCTGCTGGTACCTGCTAATCTAATCTAATCCACGCTCTCTTGTGTCTATGCTTTCTTGTCTCCAAATAAAAAGCGATAAGGGTCGTCTGTTTTTCTCTTTTTCTTAATCTTATACTGGCTGGGTGTGTGCTTAAGTTATTTTACTAGATAGATGTGGTACTAGGGGTTAAGAGGTATGACAACTTGTATTATTTCAACTTCTACACTCGAGTGCGGGGGATTATATGATACAGCTTTGCGGGGGCTAGCATTGCGCGAAGGGCACATTCTGCGGGGCGTCTAGTTTGGGGAACCCGACTTTGGGAGTCACTTTATGGCCTTGGGTTCCGGTTTGGGATACTTTGGTGCATCGTCAACTGCTCAGTCGAGTGATATTTGAAGATTCGCAGCTCTTGGGAACATTCTCGAAATTCCGGAGTTCGAGAAATGTATGATGGCGTTGTGCTAGGGCGGCCTGCAAGTGAATTTTTTGCCCATTCCGTTCCACTGTTTCCCTTGCATGAGGGTCGTACTCGTGTGAAGCAGTCCTATTTTAGGGTCTGTCTGCGTGAACTCGGGGCTGTAAACGGGAAGGTCACGTGATATCAGCTTATCGAATCCAGTGCCAAGGGGTAGGTCAACAACAACCACGAGAGCCCCCTCTCATTACCCCCTCCCAAACAACTCCAATCACTATCTTTTTCCGTAATTCGCTCCTTTCGTGCTTTTAGTGCTATATACCCTGCGTTGAATAAGCTTCTTGCTATCCCCTCCTTTTAGTTTGAGATCCGGTCTTTGGTTGATGACCTATACCCGGCGGTCTCGGATAGCTATACAACATTTTTTTCTTACACAACACCACAACAAGTCGAAATGGGTTCGGATGGGGATGGAGTAAACGATTTTTTACAGCGGATCCGTGAATTGGGTGATAAACGAGATCGTGAGGATGAGGAACGTGCTCGGAGGCTCGAGCAAGAGATCATAGCTGGGCGAGAGGCGAGACGGGCTCGCAGAGATGGTAAGGCTCATCCCCTTGGATGGACGTTGGATTCCGGAGTATTTTTTTATGGTCATCCCCCGTTTCGAGGGACTGACTTATGGTCATTATAGAACGCGCAAGATCTTTATCGCCCCAGAAGGACTCGCCGCTGGGCACGCCAACGAGTATACAGTCGTTTTTGCCAGATTCACCTAGATCGGATATCACGGGCGATGTCTGCACCCCCGGGAAACGTGAGGACAGTGTGAGCGAGGCGATGGAAAAGTTAATAGGGGGTGCTGGAGAAGATGATGAATCAGCGGTGAGGGAACAAGGAAGGCGGCCGACTGGTCCTCTCTCGTGGCAGCGGAGGCCTAAATCTAACACGGTATCATCGTCGTCGTATCGACCGCCGGCTGATCGGCAAGCGCAGCAACCTGACAGCAGTGACGAGGAGATCGGGAAGCGACGTTCACAGATTGCATTGAATTTAAGCTCCAAGGATCCATCATGGTTCAGGCAGACGGCGGACCGAGGCACTACGTCAGGCGCTTTGCGGAAGGCGCAAGACGAGAGAATGAGTGTTGCTGAGAGGATGGCGCTGCCGGGGATGTCTGCTGGTTTAACGGTTGGGGGGGATGCGGAGCTTGAGCCAATAAAACAATCCCTTTCCGCTCGCTCCTCGAATGAGACATTGAGATCAGCCAATTTCCCTTCATCAGGTTATCGTGGTCGTAGCGAGTCTATGCGTTCGACAGATCGTATTCCATCTTCGACTTCGACTTCCAGCTTGCCATCACATTCTAGAGATGCCTCTTTATCAAGCTCAACCTTGATTCGTTTTGATCCTCCGGGGAGAGAGTCACTCTCGTCTACCGATGGGATTAACCGGCCAATTGCTATGAGCCCAAGCCAAGGGCGGATATCACCGGAACGTAGGGAGAGAACTCCTAGTCCTACAAAAGGCCTGGGGAGCTTTGTTCAGAGCGCGATGTTAAAGAGGGAGGGCTCTATAAATAAGAGATGGAGCAATACACAACAGCTTGGGAGCTTATCAAGGAACAATAGCACTGCGAGTACGGGATCCACTGCTAGGCCATCCTTCCCTCGAGCACGCGGCTCGGCTGCTGCTGATAACTCAAGAGAGCCTTCACCGATATTTGACGATATATCTGGAAGTGGTGTAAAGAAGGAGTCACTAGAAGGGGAGGGCTCTACTCCTGAAGGTCTATTATTAAGATTCCCCTTAACTGGTGAGGGTGGTTTGGACCCGCCTTCAAAACGTTCGGAGGAGAATACACCTCCCTCTTCGCCTTCAAAAACCGTTGATCAGAAGAGATGGAGCCCGACAAAATCCTCATGGTTGGAAAGTGCATTGAAGAAAGGTGCAGAGAACCCACAATTTTCACCACCCCCGATGAAACCGTTGGTAAAGCCTTTTGAGAAGCCGCCATTGAGGCCGTTTGAGAAAAAGCCTCTAGAAACTGCCAGCACACCAGTTCGCCCTCCTACAAATCCTAAACCTCCCAATCTCTCACCAAAGCCTTTGGAAAACTCTCCTGACCTCACATCACCCAAGGTTGATGTACCTTCGGATATCGGAGGCGTTGCTTCAACAAAGCCACCTGTTGCAGATAAGCCTAGCGTTTTCACTAAGTCGCTGAAGCCGCCAATCAATACTACTGCACCAATTCTTGAGAGGCCGCCCGTCAAACCTAAAGAACCTCTTAACCTACGTGCTGGACTGAAGTCCCGGCCTGTGGCTGGGGGTAATGAAAAGGGCGAAGAGCTGCCTTTTTTGAACGCGATGTCAAGGTTACGTTCTGTAAGGACTCAGAATTATGCTGCGCCTAATGAGCTGAAGGAGCGCATTCTTGCGGGCAAAGCCAATTTGCAAGCAACGGGTGGCCCTCAGAAAAACAAAGGGCCAGACCCTGTGAAAGAAACACTACTTTCAGCTAAAGGGTCTCTTAGACACTCTAATAGCTCTCGCGTTGTGCCTCCAGTGCCTCCAGCTGAGACAAAACCTAAATTACCAGATCTCACCAAACAGGTGCTTCCATCAGTGAAACTCGGGCCTGAAGTGAAGGGGTCAACCTTTTCCAACAGGTTCAATCCGAACCTTGCCACTTTACTACAGCAGGGCCCTCCCGGAATGTCTTCCGGTAGGAGGCCGGAAACCGTTCAAAGTGAGGGCAGAAGTGAGGCTGCAAATAATACTGAGGCTCAGGGGAGTGGGAAAGCTCTCACACATGTAGGTTTATTTCTGGAGTATCTTCTACGCCACCCCTGTGGATGGTTTGTTAATTATTAGCCTAGATGACTAAAGATAGAGCTCGAGGTCCGAGGAGACGAGCACCGACTACAAAGGATGGAGCAGGTGCAAGGCCAGTGACGGCTCAAATCACAGTACAGCCCCCACCTCTTAGCTTTCCTGCTTACTATCTCTTGTGCCGAATTTCACTCACTTTTGGCGCTATTATAGGCGGAATCATCACCATGACTAATTCGAGTATTGCCTATTAAAGGAACAAGCTCACCCATAGAGAGCCGACCTAGCCGATCAACGAACTTGGCCTTCTCCTAGTTGAAGATAGACCACCATTTGTACCCTTTAGAGTTGGGAGGTGGAACAAAACTAGTGCTTGAAAATAGGTTGAGGGATGTTATTAGTTCATCGTTGGTCGGCAATTGTATAGTACCCCATGACAACACAGAAAAATAGCCGCCAGAACGCTATAAAAAAACAAAAAAAACAATTCTGATATTACACTTTCGATGCCAACCCTCTCATTAATTATTATGTAAATATATCTACGGGTATCTAAGAACCTAAAGATTCAAAGTCTGGACTTTATTTCGTAAATTTACCTGGGCCTTGCCTAGTGTACGTAATTCTACGTAGAAGGGCTCTAATTTTCAGAGCGACCCATACCGGAAACCTGTGCAGGTTCAGTTCAGCACTTGGCCTAATAATTGGAGAAGGTGCTGTTCCAAGGTGTTCGCACACAACCGCCCAATCCGCATGAAAAAGACCCAATGTTTTAAAGCGGGTTGCTAGCAAAGTGAGCGAATCTCCTTACTTGCAGGTTTTTTCTTTCTTCTTCTTGTCGTAAAAATCCAATGGCAAAATCCCTTGTGCCATTCAGTGGGCAAGAATTAAAAAAACAAAACAGAAATAAGTATAAAAATAAAGGTGGCATTTTTCGGTGAACGGGCCTGTCCGGAAAGTAATGATACACCTGCAAGCTGAGCATGTGATGCAACCACATCCACTTTGGATTGACTGCTGTGGTCCCATGATGTGCTGGGAGAGAAAGGGAATATTGGGACTTGGAAATTCGCATACTGTATGAAGATATAGATGTTGGATAGGAAATGTTTTTAATAGGTATTGGTATCTTGGGGGTTGCTGCTTGGGGGAGTGGTTAGAGGGGCTAAGGAAGGAGGTGAAGATGTGTACTGTGCTTTAGGGATTAATGGTTCAAGTAAGATTACTGAGGTTAGGGAATGAGTAGTAGAGTGTGTTGTTGTTGCAGAGCCTTGTTTGGTGTTATGGGATATTACTATAAAGTAAATATTGATTTTAGCAAGATTACTATTAATAAGAGAATATTTGGGGTTAAGTTTTAATTTTGAATACTTGGGGAAAAGAGGGTTTTTGAAGGGGTAAACAGAAGGGAGGGGGAAAGGAGTTTGTAAGAAGGAGAAGGAGAGAAGAGAGTAAATGAAATCAAGTTGTTTTTATTAATTAGATTGCTATTATTATAATAGTATATAACTGAAATGCTGCTGGTAGAGAGGGTACTAGTAGAGTTAAATCTGTAAAAAGTTGAAAGAAAAAGGGTTTAGGCCAAATTTTAAGCTAGAATATATTAGCATTAGGTAAAATGCTGAAGCTATGAAGGGGGGAAGAGCAAAGCAGGTTCCTGTGGGGGGAGCTGAAGAAGGGGGGGAAAGAATCAGAAAAAAGATAAACTTGGACTTAATGGCCAACTGATGTTAAACTGAGATCTACTGCCCTTCCCTGATTCCTTTGATAGAAAGTCTTGATAAATCTCCTGACAATGTCTAGCTGGCTACAGGTAATATGACATAGTGTAGTGATGAATAAAGCCAGGAAATACAGTGAGACAACTTGAGTATGCCAGTGCCTTCTAGAGGTTGCCTTAAACACACAACTTTCAAGGTCTCAATTAAATTCAAGATACAAGAATGCTTCTCAGAGAAAAAAGAAACCTCTTAAGAAAGCAATTCCTCAAGCTAGAGAAGACACTACAGTGCTGCTAAACTATTATACTTTAGCTAGCAGAGCAGAAGCCGTATCCAATCCCCCAAGAGACACTGCATGTACTGATAAATAGGATACAGGACAGAATTCAGCCTATATCGGATGAAAATGCAGGTCATGCAAAATGGCAGTAAGATTTTATATCAAAGCACATTATATCCACTTTCATCCAGATCCCCAACTCAATTTCTAATCTTTTGCATTTTCGCGGTGGATATCTCGTCAACGGCCGCGACTGTGTGATCGTTGCACAAAGGCTATCATTTACTCGCCAGACACGCACGACCGAACCGGTTTGACGATCGCCCGCCACTTCACTGTGCAACCCCTGCTGCTCATCCAAATCCAAATAGCTGCATGTGCGATAGCAAACTCCCGTTCCCTATCCGAGAAGATTAGTATTCGAACGATAACTTTAAATCTTTCGAGTCTGATGCAGGAGTTGGGGGAGCTTCTTTAAAAGCGATTTTTGTTATTTCGATAAATGCAAAAATGAGTGGTAGATCGTAATGATGATGTAGTGATGCCAACTAGCAGTAGTCTACAGTTGTACTCGTACATCTTCCTCTCCTCCTCCCACTTTTCTCGTAGTCTGTGATATAGCCCTCTATTATAGTAAAACTTTGCATTGGATGAAAGTAATTCAAGTTGGGGATCTCGAATTCTGCCACCCGTATTCTCTTTCTTTCTTTCTCGTAGTCTATTCATCCCCTCCCGTCTCCGGTGGTTTACATTTTTATTTTTTTATTTTTTTATTTTGGGGGTGGTGGTGGGGGGCGGATTGGCCATCGAAGTTTTAGCTGTGGAGGTGGAAGTGGGAAGGGAGCCTGTGGCGCAAATTTACCAGTATGATACCAGTTATCGTGACCTCGTAAATCCCCATAATTTTAATGAGAGAAATTCAGGGGGGCGGGTCTCCCTCTTTCAAGCCTATTTTCGACCCCTTGTAGCTCGCTCGCTCGCTAGCTATTATGATCGAGTATTGTGCAGTACAAGTGCTCGGGTATGGTCAAAAAGGTCTGAAAAAAAGATCCGTAGGGTCAGGCGGCGGGTGAGAGACAGGTTGCATTGGTGGAAAAATTCTTGTTCGGGGGGGTGGGGATGCGCCAGAAATCAGATTGAAGGAGTAGGTATCTAGTACTTGACCATGTGTCATACTAGTAGATGGTGAAATTGCTAGTATGCGGTTCAATCTATTCATTTATGTGAGGCTCTTGAAAGAGCTGCCGGTGTTCTAGAAGCCCTGGTTTCTTCTCCTCCTTCAGTCTCAATTCGGCCTTATACAGTCTTAGTAAAAATCCGCAGATACATGAGCAGTCACTCAGCTCAATTGCTTAGGTTAATGGCATCATGTAACCCCCCCCCCCCTTTGCTGATCAATCGGCGCCTCTACTCGAGTAACCCTTGTCTCGCCACTCGGGGTCTTCCGCCCTCTTTGATTATATCCTACCGGTAGTACTTGTACCTGATAAATCGAGATCAAGGTGAGGAATAACTAGGGGGTGACTAGTGACTGGGCACACTGCGTGACACATTTTTCTTCCATCTCATCCTGGTCCCACCCGTACTTGAAACTGGACGCTTTGTATGGGAATTTCTGCGTATAGTGCCTTAGGTGTCTGGCTTCAACTTGGGGGGGGGGGGGCACGATGAAAATAGGTGGGTGCCGAATAAGGGTGCCGGTATTTGGTAGGCAAAAAAATGGGTTCTTCAGAGTAAGGTATGGAAAGGTTGTGGTATCATACTTGCATCTGGCAATAGGTATCTGATAATACGGACACAGCCAGGCAACCACTTAATCAGCGAAAAACGCCCTGTCTCGTTTTTAGATACTTTATGCCAGACAAAAGTACTTGTTATTGATCCCTGTGGGTTCATGTCGTGCCCCCGTTGGAGACTGTGCTTGATGATATTGGTTCATTGATTGGTTTACTTGCACTAATCCACTACTTAGCGTCCCCTCTCGCCCGCTACAGCTCCGTTCTCAATATTCAAAGCAACAATGACAATAATAGTAATGGAGGAACAGCCCGATCGTCCCCCCCCGAGGGGAGCGCATCCCACAAGGCGTACCCCGTAGGTAAAGATAAGGTATGCAAAGTAATAGACAAATACTCAAGGGATCGTGGTAACGTGATGCAGTATGGATCAAGAAACGGGGAAATTCCGTAAACGATGTGCCATGTGCCCGGATAAGCTAAAAGGAATAGAGGGGAGAGAAAAAAGCAATGGGCGGGATATAAAGAGAAAGGCGAAGCGAAGAAAAACTGAAGTGGAGTTTGCGGTATCAAACATGGGACTCAATGCTCAATCCCTACACTTTAAATCTGAACAATGCCGGGGTGGATAGGATTAAGTCTTCTTGGCCCGCTCCCTAATCTGTGTGGCCTCGGTGTCCTCTTCGTCCTTCAGTATATTCTTTTTCAGCCAGTCATTCACGAACACGCCATGTGGATCAACAGCGTTCCTGAGCTCCACCCAGTCCTTCATCTTGGGGTACATGTCCCAGAATTCCTCTTTGGACGTGGAGATAAAATTTTTGGCCCAATGAGGCCTCCCACCTAGGTCTTTCATCAACCATTCAAAGGCATTGTAGTACCGCTCCCACTCGGGTGGGTTCTTAAGGAATGGCCGGTACAGCGTGGCATTAAGATAGAGAGTCGGGCCCGTCTGACAACTCTGATCGAGCCAAGGCTTTTCGGCCTGTACGGTGGTGTTGGCAACCCGGACCTCGATTGGCGCGTGCACGTATACCCCTTTCGGGGTGAACGGGATGCCGCTTTTGTTGTCCTTATCTCCATCCAGCCATGTCTGTAGGCGTTGGATTGCTTCCGGCCCTTTTTCTAAAGGAATTGCCCACTATTGGAGTTTCAAAGGAGTCAGATATGTGCTTACATAAAAGGTTGGGGCATTTGCTGGGATTGGGGAGATTAGAGGGGCGGTAAAGGCCTCATATGAGTTAAAGAAATTTCTAGAAATATCTGGTAGAGCGGTTGGGGTTGAATAGCAGCACTAACTCTCGGCTATTGCCCTCGTCCTTGCTCCCTTGCTTTAGGCGGGCTTTCGTTGAAGAAGATTGAAATTGGAGCATTGAGAAAGGAGGCAAGAAAATCTTGTATTCACCTCATTAACAAGCTGAGAGAATAAACAGTCCATTGTAAGTGCCTCATGGCTTTTCTGGACAGCCGACCCAGTCGGCCCCTCCTCCCATCTATACTGCATAGAAAAAACATATCTCTCTACAATAGGAGTCAACCGCGGGAACCAAGTGGAGAAGTAGAGGGCAAGTTCGTATGAAAACCGCCCTAACCCCCCGCCGTACCAGCTATGCGGCCGCTCACACAAAGGTTCCTCTGTTTTATTTGCCGACCAAACGATCGACCGCCCCGAGTAGGGAAACCACCACACCCGTATAAATTCTGATTTGGTCCACAATTCCTTTTTCCAGGTATCCAAGATTTGAGGGGTCTCTACTACTTCTTGTTTCCAAGCCAAGTTGAAAGCTGGCACAGCTTGGAAAACTATATGTGTAATAATTCCCAATCCACCAAGTGAAACTAGCGCAGCATGGTACAGATCGCCGTTTTCTGTCGCGCTGCACCTTAGGGATTCGCCACTCGAGAGCATTATCGTAAGGCCAACAACGGCTTGTGATAGGGTGCCATGACTCAGGCTTGAGCCGTGGGTATTAGTGGCAATGGCTCCAGCAATGGATTGTGCTGTAATGCTACCAAGATTTGGCATAGCCCACCCTCGCTTTTCAAGCTCGTCCACAAGCCGATAGAGCCTAATCCCAGCCTCGATCTCGAGTTGTAGCTCTCCACGATTTTCGGAAACGACTGAGCTAAACCCGTCCAGATTCACCATCCAGGATGATGTGCAAGTGAGATCACTTGGCGAGTGACCCGAGCCCACCACAACGATCGTCTTTCCGCATTGCCGAGCAAGATTAACAATTAAACGAATCTCCTTCTCTGACTGGGGTCGCAAGAACAATTCTGGATTTGAAAAATGTGTTTTTGCCCACGTGTGGTGCCTGTGGTTGACCGAGGCTCTGAATGGAACATGAGTACCAGTGTCGGCGTCCCAAGAAAGTGCTGAAATTGCATCGCTGGCATATTTTCGGAATCCCTTATGTGCTTCAGGGTCCATGCCGGGAGGACGAGAGGTTGTGGGACGGGGTTAGGTAACTCTGAGGTGGGGTAATCTGTGGCAAGGCTGGGGGTAAGGACGTGGGGCAATTCAAGGGATTCAAATGAAACGTGAGGGCGTACAATAGCTACGATAGATTTTAAGAAGGAAGAGTACGCTAGATATAAGGCAGATATTGGGAGGAGGAGGGGTGGCGAGGAAGGGAGTAGCGGGCGATGTAAGCGGGCAGGCAGGATAGGTGAAAATATGTAATTACGAAACACTATAATGAACAGTAAGAGGGAAGTAGGGAGGAAGATGGATGCAGAAGAAGATATGAAGGAGAAAGGAGGGAAAATATGACGAGGAGGGTGCCATTTTGAATAACAGATTTCTGTGTTCCCAGCTATACTCCCCCCCTCTTTTAGCTATCATACGGTAAGGGAAGAGCGTCACATCTGACAGGGTGAAGCAAGTACAGTACCGGCACCGTACTGTGCAATGTGAGGCTTGCCACCAGAACATCAGCGTCTTGGGGCGTGGGCGGCGTGAGACTCGGATCAGGCCAATTGTCTTCAAGGATGGTGGTGGGAGAGCAGTCACTGGGCTAAGCTTAGAGCGTAATAGTGGCTAGGTTGGGAGAGGGAAAGGGACTCCGGGATAAACAATCCAAGTTCCTTGCATCGTGATGCGGGCGGCCGCCACTTGGGCTCAGAAGGAGAGGAAGGGGAGGGGGGGGAGGGGAATGCAGGAGCAGCAAATGGGAAAGCGAAAAAAGGCGGAGAAAAATGAAGTCACGGTTAGCGATGCAGTGGTAACATCGGCTCTAAACTCTAGAGGGTCCGACAGGGGTTGGAGAGCGTAGGATCGGGTACCGGTAGGCGTTTTCTCCTTTATGGCCGAGAACAGTTAGAATTGGCAGTAAAATTTAACTAGCTAATTGATACAGCACTTGAAGCTATGCTATTAATTTTTAAAGATTAAAGGAGGTCATCCTTTCGGGGAAGGATTTTCATGGTATGGTTTTGGCGACAGCCTCCTTTGAGCCACTTCCATACGGGGGCCACATTACTGGACTATGATAATACTGGTACAGTATTATTTACAAGCAATGATGGGAAGCCTGGAATCATACAGAGTCAATTTTTACTGTGCGGGGCTGGTATCTGATCTATACATGTGCTCACTTTTCTTTCCAAATACCAATGCTTGTGCTCTCGCAACTGCACTTAGAAAGCCATCACAGTGCATCATTTGGCAGCACAGGGCCACCTCTATTCCATATTGGTAAATTGTTAAGGCAGCTGAAATTAACTTATATCTGGTATAAAGTATCTGGGGATAAGACATGGTTTTTTTCGCTGGTTGGGTGTCAACTACTCGAGCACCCAGATCAACCGCCGTATTTACGGTATTTCACAACTATGATACCTTCTCCAATTCAACCCCCACCAGAGTAACATCCCACTAACAAGGTTTCCACTGCGATCCCAAAATCGATCCCCGATCGATAGCAAACGGCAACTAACAGCTCGCTAAAATTGCATTGTTTTCGTGCCACAGCGAGGAAGTGTTCTAACAAAACGAGAAAGAAAAGAAAAAAGTCATGACGACATAGGCTAGTGTTAGGCGTTTTGCGCATGTCTCGGAAAAGTGTGGAAAAACATATTGGCTAAAGAGGAGGTGAAGACTTTTCAAGCGGCGGCAACCTGCCTTTTTTTAGGGGTACGAGAGTTATCAAGTTAGGATGTGCCTGTACTTTGGCTATTTGGCTTCTCCCAGGCGGGGCAGATAGATGTGACCAGTTCAGCCCGCAGAGAGGGAGAGGTACCCGGCACACAACAGCGTGCGATGAGCGAAAGAAATATATCTCACTCTCTGCCATACCTACTTGGGGCTTGTGCGATTGTAGCCAATAAGGGGGGGGTGGATCTTGGATGAGAAAAAGAGCTTTCCGGGATGGACCCCGCAATAATGGTTGATCGTGAAACTGGTTAAAACGAGAAAAATCCTCTAAGCACATGATTTGAGAGAGGCTGAGAGGCAGAAGGGGCAAGGGGGGAAGCATGGAAAGAAAGAGTAAAATATCAACCACACTGCCCACCATGATGTTTCCAAGAGCCGCCGTCTGGTAACTCGCCACCCCTCCTGTCGGAAGAAGCATTGTTGGGTGGCATTACTATCCCCCTGGTGCTCTAAAAAAGCCCTCGCATACCATAACTCAAGGGCTTTGCTCTAACTACCGTGCCTAGAAACCGTGTGTTCAGTTAGCGTATCAAAGATATCCTATCATCTACTCCATAAGTATTTGGCTAAACACGTGAACTTGTGGTATTGTGATAAGCTAAGGTGTGGTAGCGCAGAGCACCTCGTCGTACTATATTTCTATGTACCGTAGTACTCTTCTGGCACTTTTCCCTGCCTTGAACCTTCTTTCGCCTCTGCTGAACAGGTGTTGAACATTAGAGGACTAATTAATAAGAACTGTGAGCCTATTCTATTCTCTTTTCTTAAAGCTGAGCCTGTCACAAAGCCTAGGCATCTAGCTACCCATCCTGATCACAAAGCCCAATAATATAATCTACTCAGTGTATTTGGAAGTTTCCATTAAAGGTCAGGAGGAAATATATCCAAGCCAGGGCACACCGTACCCGCCAGGGCACACCATACCCACACGGGCGCGGTGTCCCCGACATTGCCTCCAAGCAATCCCGCCCTCGTGCGCCGAGGTTTGAGCCGCAGCCGATCAACCCGTGAGTGGGGTCACTGTGTTGTATATTAGGTTTTAAGTGCATTACTGCAGGGATTACCTGAGTGTGTTAACAGCAATCGCCATCAGAGCGGATTGATTATGTTCGCTTCCTGGCTCGTCCTTGAAGCGAACATACCGGCACTTTGTCACTATGTATCGGACTTTGAGAAAAAAAAGGAAAGAAGGGGAAAAGCAAGGAAGGGGTTTTTTTTCCGCACTGGGGGGAAATCTCTGGCGTTAAACATGTAGGTCTTAGGTTTTGCTACAAACGGAAAGCTAAACTTTCAGCTGAATACTGTACCAGTACCAGTTCCCCGTGTATCCCGGAATTTTAAGCTATTGCCGAAAGGTGTCCCTAGTTGCGGAGCACTAGATTTGAATTTCGCTCGGGAGAATAAGATAGGGCTTTAGGCATCTATACTTCGAAGCATTTGCACATTTCAGTGGTCTTGTCTAATGTCTCGAGGGCTGCCATGCTGCGCCCTGACCTGCTGTGCTCTTTTGCAGGTGACTTCATCTCGGCGATCCGGCTAGGTGTCACATAAAGTTCGCGGCTCTTATGACCAGAAAAATAGATAAATGAAAAACCGTAAATTTCCGAAATGAGCAGAACGGGTGCATACTAGAGAGTGCTTGACCTCGTTAATCTTGACTTTTTAGAATTGTGGAGTTCGGCCGATCCCGTTTTACTCATTCTCGCCTTCCGGTCAGATTTCTCCTCAGTGCTATTGGCTAATATCGCGCTCTAGGAATGAATGACCACAAATGCGCAAGTGCCATACGCCAATCGCTTTCCCCCTAGTCCTAAGTAATCTGCGATTATAAGAGGATCACCAAGAATCACTCGTGCCTAAAAACTGGTGCTCCGGGTTCCCCGCCCCCTCATTTTGATACCTACCTGCGGAAACTCTCAGCTGGTTGACTTGGGGGAAGCTGCCCATTTTCTGACTATCGTGAGTAAGGACAGCGATATCGTGATAGGTTTAGCTCACCGGGATCGCACTCGCTAATCTAAGCAGTGATAGCAAAGCGCTTCCCAGCTCTGAGGGCACAGGTATGGTTTACCTGAAGAACTAAATAGACTTCTTCACTGATCTTCCATCCCCCGTTATTGATTGGCTTACTCGGCCCACGAAAATAAAGCGGTGTGAAATCAAGAGACATAAAGGTGCACAGCCACGATTATGACATGGTACTCGAGCAGATCATAGACTGACTTGACTTCACCTCACGTTCCGGAGTCGGGATTAGAACAGAAGTTTTTTATGTAGAACTTCTCAAACCTATAGTGCAGAGAGGCCAACACTCCTCATTTTTCTTGAGTGTTTAGCGAAAAGCAGCGACGCAAGCTTCACACCGATAAAAGCACTTTCTGAGTAATGCTGTAACTTTAGGACATAACCGAGTGGTCCGTTTTTCACGCCACATATTATCGATATATATGGGACTTTTCAAGGGTCAGGTGATGAGGCTCCTTTTTACCCACCAGAGAAGCCTACTTTCTGGTTGCACTGGTTCCGCTCTTTTGGCTAGCTTCTTTGCCGGTACCCAAGAACTCAACGACCCCTGTAACCAATGCCAACCTTTCGGAGCAATTTGGTAAGGTGGACAGATCACTACCCTTCTTCTTCTTCTTCTTCTTTTTCCCTTAATACCAGGGACAAAAGGGGCGGATTGCTTGATGGCTTTCCTTGTTGATAGATCCTGACCCAGACTCTAATTCTCTGCTTTCTCGGCGCCCGTCCGGACCGCTTTCGGACGTTTTACAGCCGCTTCCTGCGTGAGCCACTTGGGAAATGATGAACAAATGCCCTTCCTACAAACCTATTATCTCTCGCATGACAGGGGGGGCATAGGCGCCACCTCTATACTTGGCAACTTTTACCTCTCGTTTTCCTCCAAGCCAAGTGGTTCCCCAGAAGTGTTCAACGTCCTCTTGCTCTTCTACTAAGGGGCGGGAATAGCTAATAATTAGTTGCAACTTAACCTTTATTGCAGGAGCCTTACCTATTGGGTGTATACTGATACTTTATGTTCCATTTATAATATAATTCTTACTTCCCCCACCCTCCTTTTGTCTGCGTTCACTATTTCCGCATTTCCGCCTAACTCCAACACTCTCCAGTGAGAGATTGCTCTAGCTATCAGATCGCTGCGGCCCGGTGATTGGGTAACCAGAGAGGGCTGCTACCATTGCAGCAGCAGTAATAGTAACGTTCTTCCTTTGGGTCTACTTATATATCATGTACTACCTAGAGTAAGAAGCATCAGTACACATCCAACTGCAGTAGTAAATAATATTGCTCCGTTCTCAGAATCCTCAGGGTTGCCCGTGGCACAGATCACCTTGCCTAAATTCTGTACTGCACCTCTCAGAGGCTCTTGGGATATATTAATTCGCCTTGACTAGCTAATAGGATCATGAAACAGCGGTATCGTTAAATTAATAAAAGTGTCGTGGTCCTACTACTGGAAATTCGCACTCTTGGTATTGTCCCGATTCCAAGGATAACCTATCGGCCCTAGCATGAGTTGTTCCGAAGGCTTACTTCACGAACCAAGCCGGCACGGAGCCATTTGTAATGGCATAACCCCAAACTTCGGCATTGGTGACTAACACCCCTCTTTCCACTTTCCAACGTTGAGTTGGTACGTACCCAACCAAACTCAGCCCTCCAGAGCAACCAAACCGCATCACCTTCTAGGACCCGGAGACGAAATACTCATCTCATTTGCCATCACTAAGGGATCTCTCCAAATGCCCGAACACACACCCACCCCTTTCACACCCATAGAACCATACCCACTTCGCACCCTCGGCTGGGATGTTTGGCTTCCACTCCAAATGTCGATCAGGGCAGAGGGAGCCCCATTCGCCTGATTTTGATAACCAACACTGCGGGCTAGCAAACTCGACGAGGAGCCCCCCCCCCCCTCCCCACCTCCTCTTCCCTATAACATAACTGGAGCCGAGAGGCTGAGAAGGGCCGGAGGAAGGCAGCAGCGGTAAGTGCCCGGAGCTTTGGTATTCCAGGCCCAAAGCGTGCCTCGTGGGTGCCATCCCCAGCAATGAGAATTATGAGACAATCCACCTGAGCCTTCTCGCTAAGTCTATCCCCCGGACTACCGGTCCCAAGAGGAGTATTTCACACAGTTTGGACATAGGAGAGTCATGGTATTTAATCACCATCCCCCGAATTGGACCCCATCCTGTTATAATCACCTGCTCTAGGAAGACAAGATATCGACTATATTCTTCTATATATTCTCTCTTTAAACTAAGTGTGCAAGACACAATCTAATAACTTCTTATATCAAGCCTACGCTCATTCCCCCATTTCCTTTCTCCATCCCCCCTCCAACTAATTTTACAAGAGATATATCGATGTCTTCGTCATATAAACCAATAGTCGCTATTGCCGGTCTCAATGGAGTTCTGGGCCAGTTGACTCTTGCAGCTCTTCTTTCTCATCAATTCATCAACTATTTTCAGTTGCCTATAAGAGTTTTGACAAGAAATCCGTCTAATATTGAGGATGTCTACCCTGCAGAGATGGTATGGCGGAGCTCTCTCTAGAAAATTTTGGCACACTGCCGACCCTGCATGCCTTCCTTTCATGGGAATGGGATGTGGTGATTGAATTGACCACAAATAATACGAGATAAAGCTAACCCCAGATGTGATTTTATCCGAGAATACAGGCTCAATATCTCTATGCGGACTATGATGACCCAGAGGCACTTGATGCGGCACTGGAAAACGTTGATGTTGTGATAAACCTACTTGGAGGTAAGTCTCTTTCTTCCTTCCATTTTTCTTCTCTTCCTCTCTTCCTTCTCCCAGCCGCCATTTTAATCATTCTGCCCACTTCTCTCACCTTCTGGTCGTTTACTTTGCCACGCTAGCGCATTTTGCTTTGCATTTATATTTTTATTCAGGCGATGGTGAACGTCAATGCGTTCTTACAGTGAAAGCTGACATGTGCTGTTTGAAGTGTACCCGGGATCCTGGGACCGACTTGGCGAAGCCGCTTACCGAATTGGGGCCAAACTATACATTCCCTCCGAGTTGTAAGTATCAGCCTAACCAACGAAAGAGCGAGACCACCCTGCAACATCATCTACATGCATTGTCACTTCATTCTGAAGGGGTTTAAAAAAATGTAACTGACAATAACGCCATTAATGAAGTGGCCCGGACCACAGATACTTCAATTACCATTCGCCATTTGCAGAGAAGCAAGTCCACACAGACCGTGCAAGAGATAATGGCATCAAATCCGTACAAATATTTTGCGGGATCTTCATGGAGCACGCTATCCCCTCTGGGAGACATTTGGGGATCGATCTGCCAAGCCGAAGTGTCACAGCCGTTGTCCCAGCTGGCATGCCAGAACCTAGAGTCTCCTTCACTTCTGTGAGGGATGTCGCCATGGCCATCGCATCTGTCGCTTCTCGAAGGCCGAGTGATCTCCCCGACGCAATTCGAATCGCCGGTGATACTTGGACGTTAAGGCAACTGGGGGAGTATTACGAGAGCCTCATCGGTGCTCAGGTGCATGTCACAACACAAGATTATTCAGCCTTCAGCCAATCAGTGCTTCACGGTAGCCCCCAGAACATCGCCCGTCACTACCAACTCGCTGCTGGAGCGGGTCTATTGGATTACAGCACTAATTTTAATGATAATGAGTGGGCCAACGCTGGAATGTGGCAATGGAGGTCCATCCAGCATCTACTTGCCGGTATTTAGTCTAGTCTAGTCTTTTAGTTTATCTAATTTTTCATTACTTTTTCTTCCCTCTCCCCTTTATTCTCTTTTTATCACTTTTGTTTTTCCTATTCTCCTTATCTCGTTTCGGCTTCTTGCTGCTTTTTTTTTCCTGTTTCATTTCGTTTTTCAACTTCATTATATCCATATTCCGGCCACCGATGAACAAAGCCCCTTTCAAAAAAACGGAAAAAGTCTCGTAACTAAACTTGCACGTCAGCACACCAGCCTCCGTCAAGTGCTACTCAACAAAGGACAATTCCTGAAGCCCACACGGCGAGGAGGACAGAAGCTGAGCGACGGGCACCGGCAGCACCCCGTCGGAGATCACAAAGGATCCGGGAGCTGCGACTGGGGGCAGGTGGGAGGGGTGATGGTACAGTGTCGACGCAGGAGCGGAGGGCGTCATTAAGAAGTGCGAACCGGCAAGGAGGAGATAGGAACCTGCCTGGGGCGCGAGGGGCCAGGGGTCAATGATCCGATGGACGCACAGATAATAAGGGCCATATCCGAATGAGTCCACGCGAAGATAACCCGGAGAAAAAAAGGGCGATTATAAAGTCTAGAGTTTGGGGGAATTTTATTCATTTCATTATAGCTAGGGTTTCTTTTCTTTCTTTTTCTTTCTTTCTTTCTTTCTTTCTTTCTTTCTTTCTTTCTTTCTTTTGATTGTTACCTTTATTTCTCCCCCTTTCCTATTTTCCATATTTTCTCTTCTAAAGTGCACAGGCTGGCCTAATAATTAATTAGAGCGTTTTTGTATCTTTCTTACATTGTGGTCTGTTTAATTTATCTCCCAATCTAGAGCTATATGCTACTTTACTCATCGTATTATATATATTTGTGTGGGGCCCATGCTTAAATGAGTCAATGATCGCCTTGCCCCAACAAGCTTTCGTCAAGCTCCGTACATACAATTCTAAGAGAATCTAAGGGAAGCCAGTGGAGAAGGCCATGTTTTACTACGAAGGCAGGCTCACATTTACCCTGGCTTCCACAGCGCTATCCTCATAACAGTTAAGGGTTATGCAATAATTTTGACCCACAGTACGGTTCGTATCAAAAGCTAGATATCCCTTACTAGTTTTCTCAAGGCTTATAGGAATTTACAGACGGGGCGAAAGCCGAGTGAACTGTCAATTAGCCACTCGAGAAACTACCCCCCTCCGGGGGGAGAAAGTGCAAATAGTTGTTTGAATCATGATTTGCGAGGCTTCCCTCGCGAAAAGGCCTCCACATCACGCCTAGTAGGTGCCATAAGCAACTGGGAAAAGAACAGAGGGAGGGGCGATGTCTCAATTTGGAAAACTTCTCCGATTTTTATTAGGTTAGGCTTTTTTCTGTCACGATTGTTACTCCAGTAAAAGTATCGGGAGAAAAATGAGTAAAGAAGAAAAAGGTAATGGAATGTGATTTACAATCTTGGAGTCATTAGGAAACACTACCGACACCCGTCTCTCTTCTAAAGGGGGAAAGAAGGGGAGTGCTGAAAAGGTGTGAGGGTGGAGGCAGTAGTTGCCATGGGAAATTGACCAGTACCAGTGGTGCCCTATGTTAAGTGAGTACTGCAGGTATGATACTGTATGACTAGTAGAGGTATCATACTGGTGGTGGTCGGAACATCTGCCAACTTGAACCAGCCCTATCCCATCGGGGTATTCAAGGTTAAGAAGTTGGAAAAGACTTAGCCTACTTCTCTATTTCCTATAAGCTCGGCCCACAGAAGCGGCTAACTTGTCATTAATTCACTCTTCCATACAACACACTTCCTTTCACATCTGCATGGTTGATGAGAAGTCCGTTGTGGCTACAAAACTATGTTTCGCAGAACCTATCAGCTTGCAACTACAGATGAAGAGGGGGAAAAATTTGAAAATATAAAAAAATAGTGAAATGTTAAAGACACACTTTGAAGGCAATTGTCCAGTTTCCCTGCTAAAGGTCACTTAGCTTTGAACTTTTGTCAATGGGTATAGGGGACCCCCTTTCCCTTATCCTCTCCTGACCTGAGAGATCTAACCTATGATATCTGAACCTCCATACTTTACTTAAGGTGCCTTGGTGCGTTCAAATATTGCGTAAAACATGAGGATACTGTCGGTTAACGCCATAAAGTAACACAATGCAACTTGCGGTATTTACTCGTTACCGAAAAACCATCCCCTTAACCCCGAATACCATACTCCCATGGTTCCCCCGTCATAGACACAACCTCAAGTAACGGGTAACCTACTACTCGAGTAGTAGTTGTTACCGAGATATCTAATATTGGTAAGCGTCGGGAGCCGTTAGAGCCTCAGTTAGAGCCTCATGTCGATCCCCGCGCCCCCACCACGAGGTTGACAAGATGCGGCTGAATTTAAGCTATTACATGCAGTATCGTATCACGGGTAAGGGCTGGACAAGACATATCATAGCCAAAAACTTCCATCCCACCTTTTCCACTCCACTCATTCCACACCATCTTTTCCCTGCTCATTCTGGACCTCACCCTCTTGCCCACTCTTTTGATCCATCCTTCCCCTCTTATGGACATGATACAATAGGGTGAGGCAGGTTTTTTCTTTTATCAAATTCTGTAGTTAACCCCACTTGGCGATAGCCGCCCAATTTTACCTACTTACCACAAACCAGCAAGCAGGCAAACAAATAAGCCAGATCTCCTCAATTTCGCTCTATCTTTCTCGATCCATCTATTGTGGGACAAAAACGGTCGGTGCCTTGCTCTGAAGCTTCCTAACCACACACCCCGCCACCAATCCTATCATATCATCCTCGGCTCTCTGTCTTTCCCTCTCCACCGGTACCTCTTCCCCCCAACCATGATAAGGCCTCGTCTCTGCACACCTCCATTCCTGCCCCTCACTCTTGCAGTATGATACTATGCGATAAATGAGTTACTCGTTCAGCTGAACAGGCACAACCAGCACCACCCAAACAATAGACAACTCTAAAAAACGGAAGGAGAAAATAATACAATCAAAAGAATCAAGAATCAAAAACAAACCAATATGCTCGCAATATTACGGAAATCACGGCTGAAGGATCAGGAGATGCGTGTGTTAATGCTGGGACTTGACAATGCCGGGAAAACTACTATCGTCAAACACGTCATGGGCGAGGACGTGAGGACTGTGAGTCCCACATTGGGCTTCATTATCAAGACAATCGATTACAAAGGGTACGTGCAGGGTGGTATGTGGTTCGTTAAACATTTATCCTCTTCCTACCTTTTATTGCCCTGAATTGCGCAGGCGCACATACGTACATACTCCTTAGCTGGTAGAAGCGGAGGATGAGAATTGAGGGGATCATAAGGAGGGAAGGCAGCACCTCTACAAAAGTTACACAACTCGCTAATCTACTTTTGCGGCTCGATAGTTTTAAGCTGAACATATGTAAGTAAACGAGAGGGAAAAATGTTCAAGCATGTGAACAGTCTTCATTCCTTCCACCCTCCTTTTTCTTTCGCTTCTGCCCCCTGCCGCCGAACACCCGGCTGACGAGAAGGTGTTGATGATGATGATGATGATGATGGAATAGGGGACGTGGGTGGCCAAAAAACACTCCGCAGTTACTGGAGAAACTACTTTGAAAAGACTGACTCTCTCATCTGGGTCGTTGACGCAACCGACCGATTCAGACTCGACGATTGCAGGACGGAACTTCATGGACTTCTCCAGGAGGAGGCTAGTCCCCTCTCCTCTTTATCCTATGCAAGTTTTACTAATAGGAAGCGGTGCAAACAATAGAGGCTCCTCGGCGCCTCACTTCTGGTGTTCGCCAACAAAACCGATATAAGCGGCTGTATGACGGAAGCCGAAATCACCCAAGTACGCACTCCATTGTCCTTCTCACCTCCGCCTCGCCCTTCCAGCCTCCCTCTTTCATGCTCAACACATTGATCCTAATTCGCCTCGGTACATCATAGGGACTCAACCTCAAAGATATAAAAACGCATAAATGGGCTATCTTCTCCTGTAGCGCAATCACCGGGAAAAACATCTCGGAAGGCCTTGATTGGGTCGTCGGCGATGCGCAGGAAAGATTATTCCTGTATAATGGGTTGGGCGGTGGCTCCGCTGCTGCTAATACTGCCAAGGGCCAGTTGAACTAGTCTGGCTCGCCAGTTTTTGAACACAAGAGAATGGTGGCTGTGGCTGTGTTATGTCTTGGGTGCCACAATGGGGGCGGTGGTGGTGGTGGTGGTTCCCTCTCACACATCTGGCCTAGAGTATTATACCACAAATTCAAATTCACTATTTATGCTTAGGCTTACGAACTGCTGTATCACACCACATATAGCGTGAATGCAAACGAGCACCATCAATATAGGAAATTCACACTCACAATATACCTTATCGTAGGCGCCCGCATTGCCCTTCCTTAACCGCCCTACATACATTCTGACCATAACTGCATCGGTAAAAAACCATAAGGTAAATGAACCTAAGTCGGAGCGAAAAAATTAACCACAAGCAATATTATAAAAAGCAGTGTGAAGGGGGAAAAATACACCGCAGTACAGTATCTCACGGCACCCTATGTTTCTAGCCCCACCGGTGTGAGTAGGTGAGCGCCAGAACTACTATAAGCCACCATGCTATGGTACAAGCGCAGGACGAAACTGCACTGCACTTGCATAGTACAGCACTATAGCACACTGGCAGAAACTCCAGCGAAATCTAGGCTGCGAGCCCCATATCACGAAAACCCCCAGGGCTAAATTATCACACTGTATTCACATTCGCCAGACTCTCCACCTACGGCACACTATTGGTACGACACTGCACAGTGGGTGCTCATGTTAGTTTCTTTTTCATTCCCTTTTTCATTTTTTTTGGCGGGGGGGGTTAAGTCCATAGTGGAGTTGACCTACCCGCAGATAAGTTACCTCAAGATCCACAGCACAGCAAGCACCCCAAACTCGACCCGCGAACCCCTGTGGAACGGAAGAAAGCCCTGGCAACAGACCCCAGATTTAAAACCCAAAATAAAAATAAACGATATCCATACGATGCTAAATATCAAAACCACCCAGCAATCTAACAATGTGAACGGTGGTTGGGGCTGGAATGCCCGAATTAGATGCACTCGTTTAAAATAAAAAAGAAATAAAAACAGAAAAACTCTGCCAGTTATGGGAAAATTCACTTTTATAATACATTCTTTAACTTGGCGGGAAAGGAGGAAAAATAGTTTTCCTAATTGGCTCCGCTCTCTTCCTCCATTCCTTCCCCATTATTTCCATGTTATAAACCCCTAGATCCGTATCGCAGCTACAATACTAAATATATAATATTATATATATGATACACAGTAACTCCGACAGAAGAACGTTTCGTGTGGGACAAAGTTTCCCTTTCAGCAGCGGTTACGCTATGACGCTGTGGAGCACGGTACGGTTACCGGGGAGGTATAATATTGCGCAATTGTGGCCCATGCGGTCGGGCGGGCGGGAGGAACCCGCCCCATGGGCCAGGGAGGGGTCCCATATTCACCAAGACTTTTTTTTCTTTTTTCTTTCCGTCGGATGGTTTTATGAATTGGTGAAGAAAATATACTGTGTGTTCCATGCTTGTTCCCATTGGGAATGTCCTGCCCCGTCGCACGATATAATATAATAAGAATTCCTCAAACACATATGATATTATATGAGTACGTAGTAAGTTTCGGGCTGGCGGAACGCGATGTTGTACACCAGATCTAAGCCAACAAGAGACAAGCCCTACCGGTGGTATCCCAAGGCACAGATCGATATACAGAGATGGGCCGATCAAACAAAGATTCCGATGGGCAGTGCGATCTTGCAGATCCGCACCTTGCACCTCTCACTCCGCCCCCCCCCCCCCCCTTGTCCCACCCCACCCTCAGGTTGACCACTTAAGTTATAGGCGGGGTGAAGGTCTAGAGGTATTGTATTCGGCATAGAGTAGGGAATGGGAGGCGAAGGGCTGGTTGGAAAGTTTTCCCCCCCCTTCGTTTCACGAAAAAATATGAGCTTTTTTTTTCCTGTCAGGTTTGAGGTTCCTCAACCCCCCATGACCCCCTTTTCCCCCCCCACTGGAGGGTCCAATTTTGGATTACAGGTTGTGTTTGTCATATCGTACTTTTGTATATAGTTATGATTGGTGATTTTGATGAAACCTCTGCCGTCTGTTTTGTTGTTGAATGGGAGGGGGGTGGTTCAGGTTTCTTCCGCTATTAGGCTCCCGAGTCGTGCTTGTCGGTACCTTCTAGTATTCGCGATTAAGTATAAGAGACTTACCAGGGGGGGGGGGGGGGGTGCTTAGGGGGCAGGGGGAGGTTCGGTATGATATTGTTGTATACATGCACGTATTATAGTATATAGGGGAAGAGTGTGAAGAGGTAGGGGAGGGGCTTAGCATGTGAGATAGTTCATACATCCTTTATGATACTATACATAAAAATAAAATAAAATAATATTCACGATGGTGTATTCTAATAACATGTAATAGCATATTTCAGCCTATGATAATATTATCATACTCGCATAGAACCCACGTACGAAAAGTCAACCTACCGGCCGCCCGGCAAACGCATTCGGCCTGCTTCTCCCACCTCTTCTACTTCACTCCACTCCACTATCAACTACCCCTGGAATAAAGGCTAGGCTAGGATATATTATATCGCACTAGGCTACCATCACCTACAGTATCAACAACACAGAAGAAGGAACGATTCCAAAAGCCAACGCCTTTCAAGTTTAGAATGTAAATCAGGGGGGTCAAATAGGAAAGAAAACACAAGTCGTTAAGGGGAAGGAGGGGAAAACATTAGGTATCAAGCAAGTAAGGTACATGAACTATCCTATCCTATGCTATGCTATCGTAGTCGGGGGGCAAGGAAGAGGAAGAGAAGAAAGAAAAGAAAAGTAAGAAAGGGTTACAAAAAACACATGGCAGAAGTTGGACGGGAATAAAAATGTAAAAAGAAGGGGGCAGCAGCTAGCTTTTAGGAAAGGAGAAAAGAAACAGGGAAACTCCAATAATTAATCCGCAAATACTTCACCAGTTCTACCAGACTTGCTTACTCGCACCCCGACAAGCGCCCGGATCACGCCCTGCTTGCATATTCGACTAGAGTTGTATATAACCTTGCTAAAGCCCGACGAGTAAGGAGCCATCTCACCATTATTTAGTCTTATATGCATGATAGCTTCGGGAGGGTAGGTATGATCGTCACTCAAACGCTTACTTTCCCTCCCGGTAGCCCACAGGGAATTGGGTTTCTGGCACCGCCGCCGAGTCTGCGTCCCTTCCTCCTCCAGTAGTAGTAGCAGAAGGATGGACAATATACAAATTCTGCTGGTAAGAAATAGGCTGCCGCCTGGCGCTCTTTGGGGGTGGCGGTGAGACCGCAGGTATCTGGGAAGCAGAGCTTGTCATCGAGTAGCGATGACTTGGGCCTTCACTGCCTCCCACGAGCATTTCTTCTATCGGGGACCCTGCGTAGAAGGTTGGGAGTTCGACCAGGGAGCCGCTGAGCTGGTTGTCGGCAAGCTCAAAAGGCAAATCGATGCCGCGCTTCTCATCCCCGCCGTCGCCAGTCATCGAGCGGGATGTTTCCTCAATCGTTGGAGGTTGATCCGCCTCGTGGTTCTCGTTCCGGTCAGTGTCGCGGATACCAAATTGTGCTATTGTTCGCCTATGCAAAAGGGAAAGATCAGTTGAGGCCCCATCAACGCTATACCAGCCAAAAGGGACATGGGGGGATACATCTTCCGCGTAACCCATGAAGCGAGAATCTTCCCACGCTGTTTCTCGCCAAGCCGAGATCTCGGGAAATCCCCCTTGCCCACAAAGGCAACGATATCGACAACAAGTTGATGCTCGTTCAGGATGGCATTGACGATCACTGGTACCATCGATGCCAGATACGACTTGACCCGAACCTCAACCAAGACCACAACCAACCCACCGGCTTGGAAGACCGCACTGCTAGATATCAGACACGTTTCATCCCTGTAGCAAAAGGGCTGGGAACCCTTACCTTCCTCCGGAAACTATGTTTCTGTGACACCGTTCCACAGAATCCTCAATATCCATAGGGAAGTGACTTAACCCATTGACCTCGAATGTTTCACCAATGCTACCAAGCACAAACAATACCTGCATTTCCACTTGGGCCCCCCCCGGGCCTATTGGCCTCGAAACAGTGTGCAAGAACCCGAGATCGCCGGTTCTAACATAGGTTATCCGCAGATCTCCATCCATTGTCTTGCCATTGAATCGATCCACATCAAAAGCGTCTTTCGAGCCATAAAAGGATTTGACACAAGCTTCCGACTCCACCCAGATCTCCCCATACTCTCCCGTCCTACAAAGCATGCATGTTTCTGGGTTCACAACCGCCACCTGGGTCGACACAGGAACCATACCCGAATCCTGGACAAGGAGAGCATTTGGGTAGGTTTCCGGATCAACAGGGTATACCAAGCCACGCCGGAGTGCCTTCGTGTCAAGCCACAATTCTATTGGCTCGGTATTCGTATAGGAGCGGGAGGCGATCATAGGATTCAGCACGTGGCTATAGATAGTGTTGATAGCTGTCTTATCTAACCCCGTGGTAGCAAAATGCAGCCGGACTCTCTGGACTTGTGGAGCGTCAGCTCCTATTTTGCACGATCCATGCTTCGGGTTCTTACTTACATATGTCTGGCCTTGGCCGCCCCTCGCAGGTAATCATCATGTTTTTTAACTCAAGCATTGTAAATCCTTTGGAAAGCATAGTCGATATCGCATGGTCTAGCATAGTCGATATCGCATGGTCTAGCATTTGTGGAGTAGCATATGTATCCTTGATCTTATACCTCGACAGTGCCAAGAATAGGCTTAGTGGGTTCTGTGCAAAATCCACCGGAGATACCAAGTATGTCGGAGCACCTATTTAAAAAGTGGATTGTTTAGAATAAGACCCCCAATAAAGGGTAACAAACTGGTGGCAGGTAACATACCAACAAATACTCCCATCAACAGGGAAACTACGAACCCCACGCCGCTAGTACTCCTAACACACCCCACCACTGGTCGACTAGAGGTCATTTGACAAGTCTCTTTCATGACTTTGCATATTCCCATGATGGTATCATGTCCAAGGCCAACTGCGACCCTTCTTTGGTCCGGGGTCCAGTAGGTCCATACAAGTGCAACGGATTCAGATCGAACCCAATCCGGATTCATAGCGAGCCCCAAATCTCTGCAGCCACTATTACTCCTCGGAGGTTTTGCTGTGTTGTGAATAGGAGGCATATGGATGTTCAATACTGCGGCACTTTGCTTCAAATGCGTCGATAGCGGTTTCCCCTTCAATAGATGATCGACTTCCGCATTTACCAGAATCGCTTTAACATCAAAATCTGCAATCATGTGAAGAAGTGCCGGAATATCCTCATTCAATCGATTTTGATCCAGGGGCGCTAGTGGAACAGCGACAACTCCCAAGCAAAAGCAGGCATGCACAGCAAACACAAAATCCTCTGAATGTGTATACATCAAGACCACGTGATCGCCAGCCTTGACTTTCCACTTGTTCTTGATCTGACTGGCTACGGCGGCAATCTTAGTGTCCAGCTTCTTCCAAGTAACGTTCTTGCCCTCTCTGCACCTAGTATCAATGGTGCAATAAGAAAGTTCTTCGGCCTGTCGAGCAACACGCCATTGCAATAGATCCACAATTGACGAAAAGTTGTTCAGCGGCGTTGAGGTCCTGTCGTCGATAACAACCTCTCGATAATCCACACCAGAGTATTGCTTCTCTTGCATAAGCAAAATGTCCTGTCTATACTGGGTAGCAAGGTGACTCCATATGCCTCCATTCGGGTCTATGCCAATAGGTAGGTTCAGAACCGCTCTATGAACCCCAAACTTCACATGAACGCAAGGTAGGGTTCCAGAATGGAATTCATTGCGGCAAAGCATGTTCCCAATTTCTCTCCGACCATTCTTGAAGACTCGGGGAAGCGTATTTGGCGCTGTAATCATAACGCAATAAACTCGAAGGTGATGTTCACTTAGGAGCACGTCCATACATCTCTCCGAAAGTTGGTCAAGAAGTGCAATATCGAGCTGTCGTGCAACACCCCCCGCACTTGTTGGTGCAGTCGAAGCAGCTTGTGACTCTAAAAGTATAATTGGTAGATGTTCCTCATTGACATAAACATCAAACGCCGAACTTGAGAGATAGAGTTAGTCTACAAAAGGTGCGAGAAAGGAAGGTTTCGCCGAAAGTGGAAGAGGAGACAAACCAGTCATAAATTCTTGGAATATTCTTCATGACACTAAAAACCAAATGCTGAACGAAGAAGCACCTAAACTCCTCCCTCCCTTCCGCTCCTTCCTCTACCCATTCTACTTTTTGGCGCAACCGATCCTCGTAGAGACCCAGAACGAAGATCTTTCCTTCGATCACGCACCCTAGCAAACCTGTTCTTAGGAACTCCAGCTCGAGGCTAACCGGATGTGGATTGCCCTCCTCAAACCTGTAGGGTCGGGCATGGAATATGTTCTCGGTCTGCTTGGTAAGTGCCCAGAAACCTCCGGACAGCGACGGCGAATCAACCCATATCTCACCTATGACATTCGGAGCACAGAGTAACAAAGTCTCGGGATCCACGACGGCAAGTGTAGCATCCGGTATAGGATATCCAAACGCTCCGACCCTCACTGCACCTGGATCTCCCGCCTTCTTCTGGGCCTCCTCCCCAACAGCTAAGACCACGACATCGTTGGTCTTCAAGGCTTCCCTGTCTAGCAGAACCTCCATGAGCTCGGTCACCTTTTTGCCTGCCTTCTTTGTTATACCACCGCTCAGCAGCGATGAGTACCCGTTGACCCCAACACCTACTCCTTGGCCTGGACCGTCATCTGGCTCGTCTGGCTCACTATCCTCGTGCTCCTCCGGCTGGTGCACAGGACACCCCATCCGCTCCTCACCGCCGAGCCAGTCTCTCATACTGATCACCATTCCGCCGTGTTCAGGAAGGCAGAGCATGGGTGCCACAGCATCCCTCGCTCTTGTATTCCCCAAAGGCCTAAGCCAGCGGTCGGCAAGAATCTCGTGGAATTCCGGGTCGACGGTCAGTGCATCAATCAACATAAACCTAACTGTGGAAAAGTCCACAGTGAGCCTCTTCTGGAAGTTCCTAGTCACCATGGGCTCCTTCTGGTAATTGTAAGCTACCAACTTCAGCGCTGGATAATCTGCTAAGCACAACGTTGCTTTGTATCTTGTTATAATGTTCGCATAAAGGCCGGGCGTTGTTGCGGTAGCCTGTGAGAGCCACACCGTTGTTTGCCCTCCATATACAGCTAGCAGTGCCCCAAATATCATACCTATCCCCTGTCTTGGATCCAAATAACTGACCAGAATGTCACCCGCTGGTCTCCCCGATATCGGGCGGCTCGCCCTATCCCGTAATCTGGAATGAAACGTATCTTTGCTATCATTATTAGGGACAGTAGATATAATAGCACTTAAACAGGCCATTTGGTGCATAATCGTCCGATGGCTCATGACCACGCCCCGTAACTCCCCTTCGGGAGATCTAGCAAAATCTATATATGCCAGGTCTGGTACAGAGAGAGCAGGCATCTCCTGATTCTTTCCTGGCCGCAATGATCCGAACTCATTGGTTTTCCACCATTCTACCCCTCGAGGCCATGAAAGCTTCTGCGTTGTAAGGTCCCGTTGAAATACTTTCAGGTTGTTGTCGGTAGTTAGAGCTAAATGTGATTGAGTGGTTGTTAAGACATAATTGAGCTTCTGGTAATCCTCGAGGTTATTTATAGGTACCGCTACTACTCCAGCAATAAAGCACCCAAACAATGCCACAGCGAATTCAATAACTTCTACATCTCGGTATACAAGCGCAACTCTATCTCCACGATAGAGGTTCGACTTGTCTCTAATAACTTGCGCAACCTTCTCAGCACGAGATGCAAGCTTTTCCCAGGAGCAAGCTGCCATTTCCTTGCCCCTGGAATCCAGAACTATATATGCAGGCTGTTTCGGGACGGACCCGGCTCGATGCCGTAATACTGAAGCAAGATTGTCAAACTCAGACATAGGGGTATTGGAATTATGAGGATCGTAAACCGCAAATGGCACATCCCGAGGCTCCAATGGCAGCATATGGTTCACAGCACCAGGAGGTGGCAGATCATTTGAGCCAAGCATTGGTGGAGGAATAGCTGCAGATGGTGAGAAGGGAATTCCCTGGTCTCCGGGATATCGGTGCATCATGTTGTTGTGGTCGTAACCTGCGGCGGTAAAATCTGAAAAATACCCTCCCAGCGTGTTCTCTCGGGACTCCCGCGCAGGTGAAGATGGGCCCCCATATCCAGAATTCACGGGATATTCCATAGGGCTAGCAATGTGAGGAGGATGCTGGCGATTGTAGTCGTACTGGGGCTGCTGGTAAGCGACCGGTGGAGGTATAGATGCAGCACCGGAAGCAGTGCTAGGGCTCCTAACATGCACAGATGTGGCCATCGAATCCCGCGGATTCAATGACTGTTGGCTCACGGAACCGTTGCGCACATGGAGTTGGCCTGGAGCATAGCTCGTCCTGACACCACCTCCAACCGCGTCAATTCCACCCCACTCTTGTGTAGACCCAACCATCGTCGACTCACGACTCATACCTCCGTATTGCGTAACCGTCGCCGGTGTCATCGTCCCGGACTCCAAGTGTGTAGAAAACGACCTAGGCGAGTGCACAGAGTCTCTACTGGAATCCTGTCTATTGAACTGCAACGCCGGATCATTCCTAATCTGATAGGCCTGCTGGCCCGGAGGGCCCATATCCGGCGTGTCAGAACCTACACTGTATTGAGATAATAAAAGAGTGCGACGCTTCTGATAGCCCTTTTCCGTAATATCACCTTCCTCCAACTCTGAGTCCAGAGCCGAAAGTCTAGCCCGAAGCTCAGGATCGTCCATAATTAAGGTTCAAGATCCAGAAACAGTTTGTTGTGGAATGTTGCTGTCGTTCCGCGATGACAAAGGTGCAGGAGCTATAGGAATGAAAGGTGGTAAGTGCACGTACAATCCCAAAGTGCGATGGTAGCCGAAGCGGGGCTCAACAAACACGAAATATGGACAAAAACAACGAACGAAATAGTATTGTATTAGTATGCCAGGTTTGAGGGTAAGTTAGGGCTAGATGTTTCGATGGACCAGCGAGACGCTCCAGTTTATTAGGGTGGCCAAAAAAGAAAATGGTGGGATGAAATAAAGCTGAAAGTGTTGCTTTCTAGATAGATCGTGAAGGAGTGGTGATTCTTTTTAAAGAAAAAAGGGAAAGATGCGAAGTGGGGGAGTGTGTGGGTGTTGCAGGTCAGAAGAGATGGAGGACCTCCCCTGTGTGTTCGTTGGTAGGCTGAACTCGATGAACATTATTACCGTATTGATGAATATCATGGGCTCAGAATCTGTTTGGAGAACGCCACACAGCTCAGGAAAGTTGTCCTACCATATTATGATATTTATTTCCCTTTTTTTGGCCCCCGTTCGGCCTCAACAATGAAAATTCGTTGGTGAGATCAAAATTGGATAAAAAGGCCCAATTTCCTGTTTGTTTATTCTTTTCCCCCGATTCCTTCATTCATCCCCTATCCGCCTTTTACTACAGTATGATCATTAGTCCCCTCTTCCCCTCTGTCATCTTACAGTCCCCTCTTCCCTTCTGTCATCTTACAGTCCCCTCCTTCATCCTCCTCTTCTCCCTACCCAGCAGATCTTGGAAAGCTAGAATCGGCTGTTGGATGGCGTTGATCCTTTGCCACGGCCACCACATCTCATATCCTTTCCGCCAGCCAAGCCAGATGTGTCTGCCATAATCCCCTACCGGTATCTTGAGTGCCTTAGCATGAATTAGCCCATTCCCGGCCTCTGATTCAACACTCGAGCTAGATTACCGGTATTTCTTGCTTAACCGTACCCGTATGCAAGAGGAATCTAACCACGCACTGAGGTAATACTCCTCAGCTTTAGTCTAAATAGCGAGATTCTGCTCCATCGCGCACGTTGTGCCGCCAGAGAGGCAGCGATCAGAATGAATGATAAGTCGACTACAGAAATCCGTCCATCGTGCGAACTAAAAGCTCAGTTAACCCCGTGTAAAGATATTGATTAAACAACTAGGAACGACTAGCCCACCGAAGCAGTTTTCAAACCTTCCTATGCCAGGCCAACGGCTTCATTTTTCCCCGTTCTAATTCCTTGTACAGGTCTGGGCTAATACCGTAGCCCCTATCCTTACTCATCCTCTCTCTAGTTTTCTAACTATGTGAAATCCCTCAGCAGAGCCCGAGAGAAGCATACACCAACGCCTCCCCTAGCACAGATTTCCAGAGATAATGTGCGCGATGGAGTAGAATCTATCTCGCCATTATCTCCATCCCATCTCCCAATGCTTTCGGTAGCCCCGTCCGGCCAAGACGGATCCGTCCAGGACCAAAAATACCAGCTTGGCAGAGCAAACACGCTGGAAATTAATCAAAAAACAATATTCATAGAAGTAAAGGCATTTAAATCTTGCCTAGTTCTACAGAGAGCCTAAATCAATCATGTAAGGTTCTAAAGTTGGGTCAGTTGTTAATTTATTAACAATTACTGTACTCGAGTACTGTAAAAAAAGAGAAAAGCTCAGGCAATTTTTGGTTCTCAAAGGGGCTAATTTCCCATTCCTGGCATCATCCAATCTTAAACGGCTCCCAGTCCTGGTGGAAACCAGGAGAACAGAGGACAATATGGTATACAGTAGGACCAGCAAGCGGAAAAAAACAAGTTACTTCTTCTCACTGAGCTCCTTCGTTAACTGATCGTTACCAATCTCTAGACGGAGCTGGATATGAGAACCCTGAGATGCTCCTTCATCCTTCCCCCGATCTCACCAACCTTTTTTTCTAGCCTAATATCTCCTGCTTAGACCTGGTTCCTAATTTTTGCTTCTATAAGACAGTCCGGCCAGAAGTTTGCCCCGAACTAGTAGACTATACATGTATGATATATTATAGAGTAGAAATATTTGGTGAAACTTACTGGGGCAAACATAGTTGCTAACCCCACCTCCGTATCGACTTTGTTTCCTTGTTCCCAGAAGCTAAGGGGGTGTTTGGCACGGCGACGCTTGAGTGAGTTTACCGCTCAAACGGCGTTTTCAAAACCGCAGTTCAAGTGGCTTCCCAAGCTCCAGTTTGAGTGGTATGTATTGCCAAACACCTCACATAAGTTGCGAAAGTTTGGGTGAGCAGAAGAGAGAATTAGTAATCAGTGGAAGAAGTTAATTCCCAACAATTCTAGTTAAAATGATGATAGTGAGCAAAACCTGTATTAAAAATAGGATTTATTAACTCAAATTTAACCTACAAAACATTATTCCCAAACTGCAGTTTTCAAACTTTGGAAATCACTGTTTGGAAACAGAGCACTGTGATCTCTCCTTCTCTCTACAGGCGTTCTTTGGGTGGGAAATAGGAACTTCTGAAGCAAGGTAAATCCTCTTCTCTTATCACGATTTCACACCGAAGAAAAAGCGAGATCAGAATCAATGAAAACAGTGATGAAAATTAGATAGGAAGGGGGGTTGTCGATGGTTGCGTTCTCTCACTCCGTTTTCCCCTTCTTAAACCCTCGTGCTATGGAACTAAGCTAAAGGAATGCCGGTACCAAACATTCACGATGTTTCCTGTGCTCCTGCGTAGTTTCTGCCATGTCCATTCACGTGACTGACAGCACGGCCAAACGCACCAACCCACTCGTACTGCAGTTTGAGTAAACTCCCCTCTCAAAAGTACTGTCCCATCATACCCAGTTTTACAGCCAAAGTCGGTGTATTCAGTAACTGAAATAACAATAAAATAAAGTTATGAAAATTTATACAAAATTGTTCTATGCAGATATTTATAAGGAGAATCTGTTTCTGATTTTTATTTATTTTATTTATTCATTTCACAAGGTTTTGTATCCCTTTCTATGCAATGGTTAAAATAGAATGCCAAGCCCACATACAAATTTGGGGGCTTGGCACTAATTTTGGTGGAGATTCACCTTTCATCACACTTCGCCTAGGTAAATCCAGGTGAAACTTATGCAAATATGGAGTGTTTATGATTTTTATTATAGGAGAAAGTAATTCTTGTAAGCAGGAATTTATGTAAATTTTCTGTATCACTTTAAGATATTTCATTACATAGAAATGGGCTAGCAAATTACTCAAGTTTAGGCACTTTTTGGTAGGGTTTTGGGAAGTGGGACAGTACTTTTGAGAGGTCATTGTACTGTACTGTGCTCAACGCCGCTGTGCCAAGCACCCCCAAAGCCATTAGGGAATTAACTAAAATACGTATAATAGGTTTCCAATCGCTAATCTCACTTCCTCTAGCAGGTTAAATTGTTGAGAGGTAGTGAACGGGGTTCGTCCTCCACGGCGGTGTTGACTGCCACTGTTGGCTCTGTGGTACTTGCAGCTGAGTCGACAGAAGTCGGCTAAAGGAAGAAGATGAGAATAAAACCCGCGGAAAAACATGATCTTTACTGATGGGAATCCAAGTGATGATCCTATTCTGCGCTATATTGCAGCATTTCAAGCCGTATGACTTGTAGTAGGGCCCAGGACGAACGAATGTCTGGAGGTGTCTTTTTTTTCGTAGCAGATATTTCTAATATTTGTTATCAAGTTTCGTGTCACATATGCAGGCAGGACACTTATTTCAGTGGTAAGTTACCGAATAGCTTGAACAGGTTTCCTCGTTGAACCATTTCTTGTGAAGTCGTTTAGAGAAAGAAGAAGAAAGAACAGTCTCAGTGATCCCCTTTTTATATTCCATGCTCTAAAGCGGATGACGTTAGTGAACACGTTACCTACTATTACGACACACGGTGCCATACGAGCTTTTGTTGAATGCCGTACAGTCTAATCTCATCCAATCTACTATCTCCATTGCATGTGTTACTCTCCGTACTCTGAGACAAAAATGGAGTTCGCACTTTTAAAAGCAGTGAAATGCGCGAACAAATGAGAGGTAGCAGCGTCCCTTTGTGGTGTAGCTGATAGCCTTGCTACTGCTCTCCGTAGAAGCGGGGGTCTTTAAAATAAGCTTTCAGGGTCCCAAATAATACCAGAATACCTATTTACAGACCCAAGTCAGGGTGCCCGGGGTGCGGTAGGTACCAGCTGCCAGTTGCACTCGGTACTAATACAGCTTTGCTGACACCGGGGGTTCTTATGATATGCCTTGTCCGCGCGGTTGGAGATGATGACTGCGGATTCCGTCTTGGGACTGAGACTGCCGGTAGAGCACGGTGCTAGGATGCTATGGCGGGTAACGAAAAGGGTCGTGGCTGGGATGATGTTGGAACAAAATACCCAAGCCATAGACAATGTCTAGAATGAATTGTCGAATACTCAAGTATTTGAATAGCATGGCTCAAGAGGCTCTCCTCTTAATTCTATGATTTGAAAAATAAATTGAGACCGTTGGTTCTTGAGGGGCAGCAATTTACAAAAGTGCAAAGTTAAACACCACTTACAGTACTTGCAATGATGGCTCCCCCGCCTGTGATCACTAAGGAAATTGGATTGCCCATCCGGGCCGATTTCAGGTACGCAGCCTCAGGGAGAAGGAGGACACACGGTGCTGTACCGAATGGCGCTTCACCCGGATGTCCCTGGTTGTTTGCTTCTCGCTTGTCAGGACTCCGCCACTCCTTCGCCTCGCCTCCCGCTGCTTTGGGGAACAAACTCTCACCAACCGCCCTGAACAATACCGCTCGGTGGGCACCGATACCGGTATTCCAAAAGGAGAGAAAACAAATATCTACAAGAACCTCCGGAAGAAAAGGCTTCAATGTATGATAGCTGCTAATACGCGAAGGGGTTTGGCCTTGGCCTTCCTCCTCAGTGAGCCCGTCCAATCACCACCACCTCTCCCCTCGCTCCAGTTTTCTTTCCCGCCGACCTTTCACAGTTAGCCCTCTCTTCACCCTGAAACTCAGCACTTATCACCCACCGCCCCCTCCCCCATCTTCTCTTCTCCGCATTCTCTTCATTCTTGCTTGCGCTGCGTTTGCTTGTCCGCTTACCTGCTGGTGGCTGGCTCGCCCTTCCCTGCTGTAGATTGTTTCTTTTTCCGTCCTCGCTGCTTTTAACTAATATCGCCCATTTCATCCCCTCCCATCGCTATCTCCGCCTTTCTTTTCTTTCCTCTCGTGTCCTTCCTCACCTGATTTGGGCACCCATCCCACCACCACTCAACTTGTTCCTTAGGTCTCCACCCCCCTCCGATCGCCCCACCTGCAATTCACTGGGGACACCTGCCACTGCCAGCTGTTGCGACCGTTGACTTTCATTTTTTGCCCCTTCTTTCCTTTTCGACCTCCGATCTTAGTGAAATGGGCGTCGTAACAAATCAGCGACCCCGTCTAAAATCACGTTCCATCGATTACTCTAGCCTCTACCCATCAACACCACCAAATAATATTTATCGCTCTCGGAGTCAAACCCCCTTCGACCCGTCCTCTTCTAATAGATTTTCCAACATGGCCGCGTTATCGGATCCCAAAACTGCGTCTGCGGCTGGCCAAGGCCTGCTCATCGGTTTGCTTTCGGCCTTCGGATCGGCAGGTTTGGTAGGAATAGTCATCATTATCATCTATTTTTTTCGGAATACATCACGAGGGAGGATATGGTTGGATAGGATAGGGAGGCCTGGAGAGTATGACGATGAACAGGCGCTGGCGAGGGAGGAGGCGGAAGCTTTGGAACAGATGGACGAGATTTCGAGGCAGGAGTACTTGAGAGCGAAGGGTAGGCTTTCTGATATCTCTGGGCAGCGTGAACGCGATCAGGATATATATATATTTCGGCAAACAGGCTCTAGTTTACTGACGATTCTCTCTCGGTAATGTGCAGCATTCATCGAAGCGAACCCTCCTGATTCTGTTCCAACCGACATATCCCTATCGCAGTTCTTGGCGATTCAAGAGAAAGGTGTTTCGGCGTGGGAATTTGAAGCCGAGCTTGAGATTGCCAACTGCTTTGTGGAAGCGCGGACAGAGATTGAATTTTATGACTCGGTTTGTTCGGTCCAAAGTAACCTTCCGGTGCCAAAACAGAATGAAGTCTACTACTGGGAAGCGAAACTTTACGAAAAGCCGGAGAATACTTTGCTAAGTATTGGCATGTCTACCAAACCTTATCCTATGTTCCGGTTACCAGGTAAGTTCATATTTTATAACTCCCATCGCCAGATATGCAGTCGACATATAGGGGGAGGTGGGTTTTAATCGTGTGATAGGTTGGCATAAGCACTCAATCGCGTACACCTCCTCTGGTCAACGTCGGCACAATCAGCCATTCCACGGCACACCATACGCTCCCCCGTATCACCAAGGCGATGTTATTGGTGTTGGTTACCGTCCAAGAACTGGAACAATATTTTTCACCCGGAACGGAAAAAAGCTCGAAGATGTTGCCCACGGATTGAAGTCTCTCAACTTGTTTCCAACTGTCGGCGCCAATGGCCCTTGCACTGTTCACGTGAATTTTGGTCAATTGGGCTTTGTGTTCATCGAAGCAAACGTGAAGAAGTGGGGACTTGCACCAACCACCGGAAGCTTGGCGCCTCCACCACCTTACGGAAGCGAGCAGGGAAGTATCTTGTTGGAAACCGGACAGAGAGGGCAGAGCCCCAGCGGGTATTTTGAATCACAGGCCCCGCCTCAGCATGGACGGGGGCGCAGCGGAAGTACTTTACGGACCGGGCTTGCGAATTCTGGCAGAGCAGGCTCATCTGCAGTTAGTCCCACATCGCCGGGACCGGAAAGAAGCCCGACGGATATCTCGTTAGCCAATATCAACGTTTCCCCAGCAGCTCATACCGCAGGAGGAAACATTGTTCGGCAAAACAGCCCCCCACCCGAGTATACCAGCCAATCGTCAATGGGAAGTAGCAGTAGTGAGGATGATGATGACGGCGATGAAGGAAACAGAAGAAGATCGGAAAGGGGTGTGGAAAGGGAACGGCTTCTTCGACGAAGTCCTACGCCCGCGTATAGGGATGTGGTGTCAGACTTTCCTCCTTGGGCAGCTGGTGGGAGAAGCAGGAGCGGTAGTGCTCCGGCTGGCCCTAGTGGAAGTGGAAGGAGGTTCTAAAGAGATGAAGATAAAGGGAAAGGGGAAAGGGGAAAAATAGGCGCTTATCACGAAATCTGGATGAAGATCGGGAGAAACCTTAGTCTCATTACCCAAAAGCACGGGGGCTTTTTTAAAAACTTTTTGTTTGGTTCCTTTGTCTTTATACTCTAGGTGCTGGCTTGATGTTCATGAAAAATAATTTTTACTTTGACCTTTTCTTTACTCTCTCGGGGATTTCATATTTTCCTTTTTTGCTTGGGACCGGTTTTTCTAAAGCGTATTTTGTGTGTGGCTGGAGATATTTGGTATATTCATATTGGGTAGGCTGTTGTTAGCGGGCGAACGGATGGGGGAGGGGTGTGTACTCGGTGAGTGGGCGGGAAAATCCATCATCATGTCCATTTGTCTCTTTTATTATCATCGTTGTCATCATTGCTTATTTTCTTCTTCCCCTCCCCCCTTTTTCTTGTTTATGGGACACTTTTTGCTGCAGGATTTCGGGGTTGGGGAGTAAGATATTTTTTCTTGTCCGTCACTTGGTTTATTTTTCTTCTCCTTTCCTTTCTCCTCCCCCCTCCAGCTTTAAGTTAAATATCCCATATATCTATCATAATGCTAGCGGTGAGGGATGGAATTGAGGTGGTGTCGAGGGGGGGGGGACACGATTGGGATATGGTAATTGCAAGTATCTACCTGTCTACTCAAAATTATTCACTCATCCTCCGTGCTGTAGCCTCGGTCGTTTGCCGTCGTACTGTGGATGCAGTATGGTACTAGCACATAGGTCTGACCCATCCTGTCCCCGGTGTTTCCTTTTGTTTTTTTTGCCTGTCTATTTGTCTCATGTCAATGCATCATACCTTCCAACGGGGGTGGGGAGGGGGTTTGTTTATATCACATCACTCGCATTGCATCATAGCGCTGTGGCTACTTGCTCTGCTCTGTTCACTTTCTTCCAAAGTTTTGTACAATACAGTCTAATTTTGCTGTAAAAATTTTTATTTCATTACCGGACTTAATTTTCCCCCCCCCCCCCCCCTGTCAATAGTAGCAGGCAAGCCAGCAAGCAAGAAGAGGGTGAGATCCTTCTAGAAGGTGATGCTGGTATAGCATGGCTAGGCTAAACTACCGCTATCATACCTTAGGCCGCAGGTAATACGAAGCACGTTCAGACAGACAGCGCAAGTGTGGAGGCAGACGGGCAGACAGGCAAGCTTACGCCTGGTCCTTCTGACCGGACCGTGGCCGGATATCCCGATGCTTAAGTTAAACTCCCACCACCGTATGGGACGGACTAGTCATGATATCGTAATTTATCGTCGCGTGCCCAAAACAACACCCCCCTTCTCATAGCAGACGCACGATCTCATACTAGGTACACATGAATTACAGTGACGGGGACTGGGGGGGAACCTGGGGTTCCTGCCATGCATGTTAGTATGTAGCGCAATGCGCAGTATCATATCATACTCGAATAAGTTTTGAGTCCCTCGAGCGGATCGTATCAGCCTAGTGAGTGCAGCATTATACTGTAACGCAACTTATCACGTATCAAGCATTGAGGTGATTGCAGAATATAATATAGACCTATGAGACCCCAGGTACCTGTCGCGGTCACGACCGGGGGGACTCATCGTCCACGACCCTTGGCTAGTATTGAATAAGTAAGGTGGGAAGAGTAAGCCCGTTAGTCCCGGTATAAATAAATAAATACATACTTATATATCCTGCGCATAAGAAAGTTTGAGAAGCTTAATCTATTTGCTGTAGTTATGCCTGACTGGCTGGCTGACATTTGGTGCCTGTAGCGTATATCTGCGCATCACAGTATGAGTGCGGTACGGTATAGTTCTGATATTCATGGCCTGGGATAATGAGTACCGTATTATTGTTGTAGTACGTACAGTGTGTATGGTGTGTATGACGACAAGGATGAAAAAACACAAAAAGAAAAAAGGGAGGTTCCTAGGTGTTCTAGAAGGATGGATGGAAGGATGGAAAGAGGGGGGGTGGGGGGGTTGGAAAATGATATGATGGGTCTGCATGTGTTGCGAAGACTACTCGTACTGTCCGCTACGGTAGGTAGGTAGGCTCAGGCTACCGGTGCAGGTTTGGTACTCGAGAACTGGATCGTGCGCGGGGTGGGACGGGTATCGAATGTGCTAGGGAAGGGAACGGGGGGTTGTGTGATTGGTGAGTAAGGTTTCGGGTTGGTTGGTTGGTTGTTTGGGGGTGTGGTGGTTAGGTGGTTAGGTGATTGGTGAGGTCTGGGTGGAGAAGGGGGGGGGGGTCGGAGGGTGCGTATGGTGCCGGGGTTTGTGGGAAGTGTAGTGAAGTGAAGCTATGTGTGATAAGGGTGCCTGTGAGGGGAACGCCGCGCTCCAATGCCGCCTGTCTGTCCAGTTCCTGTACTCGGAGAAGTGCAAGTAGTGTGCGCTACCGGCGCTCTCCTCAAGCACTCAATCACCTCAAGTGCGAGTAGAGTACGATGCCCCATATAATGTAACATGCCATACTCCAAGATGAAGCTCTACCTTCATCCCTCCGTAGAACCAAACCCCCTCCACAAGGCCTATCTAGGGCATTGCACCGTTGGAGGATAGTGGGCGGGAAAATGGTTGATTAGTTATCACTCGCGGAAAACCACCGTTTGCGTCTTTCCTCCTCTCTCCCCCACATGCGATGTTTCCTTTTTCTTGCACTTCAACTGAGGGATTTAAACGAATTGTCCGATGGGCTAAATACGATTAGACTTTTTTTTGTTCTGATTTATCTTGTTCTAATTTGTTAGATCTGGCCTGCTTGTGCTGCACAATGCAGGATGTTGACATAACCCTACCTGAATTGTCGGTCCGTACATCGATAGTGTGTTGTATGTGGTTGAAAACGGAAAAAAAGAAAACGAGAAAAAAGTAAAGAAAAGAAAAAAGTAAAGAAGAAGAGAAAAGAAGAAGAGAAAAGAAAAAAAGAAAAAAAGGGGAACTTGCTCACGATGGGACTACTGTACCGTATTGCTACCGCTAGCCCCGGCAGTTGTGTACGATTTCATAGGCCGGGCTTTTTTTGTGGTGGTCGATGCTCGCTCTGGTTGTGGGTTAGTTTCTAATACTGACCGTGATCTCGGAAGAAGGAAGAAAAGGGAGCCTGATGCGAACCGCGATAAGAACTGTGACGTTGGGAGTTGCCTTGGGATGGATGAATGGAAGATTCCGGCCGGGAATAGGTACGATACCCGTACCGTAGGTACAGTAATTGTATGATGGGTAGGGTACGGTACTTGTGGATCGCCTGCAGAGAGGGCACGGGGAGCGGAAAAGGATTTATCATAGGGAAGAGAAAAAAAGATGGGATGCAAAGGCAGGGGTGAGGGGCTGCTCTGATATTATTTTTATTTTACCGGGAGAAGCAACGGCGGCAGGAGGTTTAAGTTGGTTTTAGCTGCGTTACACACGCCAAGCTCCAACTCCCCATAACCCATGCAATGGGAGCCTTCTGGAAGGATGCCTTTCAAGGACTAGTCTGATACATGGTCTATCTGCGATCGGAATGTCAAAGTTGACTGGGGGCGATGCGTGTGAGATACAGTTTGTCACGTATTTCCGGGATTTCCACCTAACTAAGCGGCTTTTCTCTTCCTTCTTGACAACTGAAATTGAAATTACCGACACTGCATTTCCGCTTTGCTTGAAAAAATAAGATAAAAAATGAGGTGCCTGTGCTGGTTCCTCCACCTCCCAGATAATAATATTGTTGTATTATTGTGATGGGAGGGGTTTCCTTTCTCCTACCCCTCTGTAGGGATGGAGGAGGAGAGAGGAGAAGGGATGAGATACAAGTACAGCACTTTGCGGGTACTGTAGGTTCCTCCACCACCGAGAGAGAGATCTTCGCCCGTAAATGGATTGGAATGGGAGGCTGTTCCTTTAGCACCGGGTCGAATGGACACTTTGTACCCCGATTACCTGCCATGGATCTTCGGTTTCGCAGCGGAGAGAAAATGAATGGGTCATGTATGGTATGGCGCGATACGGCACCTCTCACAAGCGCATTATCCTTGTTCCCCTCAGGGAATCTGAGCCTTCACCGGTCGTAGAGACATGCCTGTTCTAATGGAACCGCCTCCTCAGTTCAGTGTAGCTCGCCCCTGATGGGTAGAAAAGGCATCACGCTGGTTCACACCATACAAGGACGGAGCTTTCTGCGGTGGCGGCTTATCGACGGCTACGGTGGAGCAAGTGAATGATCGATTGTATGATATCTTGGATAAAAAGGCGGGGGTGATGCGTGATGCGTGATCGTGACGATGATGGTGATAGTGGCAATGGTGGTGTATTTTAATTTTGGCGAGGCGATGGAGAGACAAGGGGGAGGGTAGAGGGTTACCATGCCGTAACTACTTTACATATCACACAATCTTTTTCTGTTTCTCTCATGCATCCGCAGAGTTCGTGTTTGGGCACTGGATCTTGCGTGATGCTAGTGAATGGGTTGTGCTAGCGACGTCGCCCCCAACTTCGCGCACTGCCTGTACGCGCTCAAAACGTTCCCTGGGCCAGTCCGGTTTCACTATCGGGGGAGGGGGCGAAAAGGTTCGGTATCTATATAGGTCCTCCCCCTCGTTACTCTACTCGTGTGCCCTCTCCCTATTGCACGGTAGTTCCTCGATCTGGCCGCGAGTTCTTACTGCTCTCCCTTCTCCTGCTACCGTACTATTGCTACTAGCTTTAATTAGTTACTAGACTCCTCTTCAGGTCTTGGAGTGCCTTCCTCATTATTATTATTAACTACCACCACCGCTGCCCCCTCCTCCTTCTCCTCCTATACCTATACATCACTCTAGCCTTCCCTTAAATTACATCTCATCTTCCCCTTCTCTCTCTCCTTTTCTCTTTATTCTTTGTGGCCATCGTCATCGCTTGGTTGACGAGATCAAAGGGCGAAAGAGCCTCCTTTCGCCGTTGCTGAGCTAGTCAGCCCACCCGCCGCCCACCCACCCCCCGATTCAATCACATTTGTCTCTTTAATCTTTTCTGGGCTCGACTCGATTTTATCACAGTCAGCTGCGGTACCACTTCGAACTCGCATTCAATAATCCAAACCAATCCGGTAGATGGTTGCCGACTCTACTTCTGCCTCACCTGGGACTCGCTTTGCTGCAGAAGTACAATCACCTCTCCCGCACCGCAATAGAATAAAGGAGAGGGGAGGAAAAATTGGCAGGAACTCACCGCAGCACGGACTCGGGACTGAGAAAACCACCACTCCCTTCCTCTACCGCCACCACCACCACCACCACCACCGTCGTCGTCGTCTTTGAACAGGTTCTCAGATCACAGACTACACATTACGCTCCCGCTCTCCAAGTCTTAACGGCCTTCGCACAAGTGCCAAAAAGTTCTTGGGATTCACACTCTTTTTTTTTCGCCCTTTCGTGATCCCACCTGTGACCGACCGCGTGTGCTTTTCCCAAGCTCCGTGCCCTCCGTGGACCTCTTTGTTCTCTGCCTGTCACCTCCCATTCTTTTATAGCGCCTCTCGCCTCTCGCCTCTAACGCCTTATAGTGCTTGTTCTGGTTTCTCTTTGCTTCTTCTGCTTTTCCTGCTCCGGAACAAAATCCTATCACAAACCTCCGTCCCGGAAAACCAGGTTATTCTCACTGCAGAAGAAAGTCACAAATTTCGGGTTTCTGCAGCGCGAAGCACACCAAGAGTTCACACATATCACCCATCTATTTTTCCCCCTCGATCTGACATTTTGCGGCAGTGCCCAAAAGGGGAAAGACAAAACAGAACCAGGGCAGAATCATAATTTAGAAAAGATCAGCAAATCATTTTTTTTATAAAAAAAATTCCCATACCCAATACAGATAGCCAACGATTATCTGGTGACTATCTCGACATAAATTTGTTTTTTTCTTTCTAGAAACGATTCTTAGCCATACAAGCTGGCGGTGTCAAGTACCGACGACGGTTCTCCCGCTTTCCAGGTCATCGTGCTAGTGAGTAATCTTCAGAATCTTGTCCTTCACCCTGTATAGATCTGTAAGTCTTTTCATCCAACATCAATTCTGACTGTGGCCGCTGCCGGGTATCTGCAGGGATCTGCGGGAGGTCCAAGCGAGGGAAACGTCTCTGGATACCTTATCCGATCTATAGCGACAGCTTGGGCGAAGGGCTCAGTGCTCGCTGTGGATGCGGGGACCCATATGGCTGGGATCATACGGATCCTTGAAGAGCATTCCTCCCGGTCATCTTTTACAAAGGAGTCCGTTGCGTCAGCCTCCGAGAATGCTTCTGGAAATGGGCCGATAGCGAAGAAGTCATCCCCCTTTTTGGGGGCGAACCTCCCATATGATACACCTCGTGGTAATGCGGCATATGTTACTCGAGAACTTGTCTCCACATACTTGATAACTCATCCGCATTTGGACCATCTTTCCGGATTTGTTATCAACACGGCCTGCTTTACCCAAACCGAGTGCCCGAAGCGTTTAGCTGCCCTTCCCTCGACTATAGAGGCTATCAAAACTCATATATTCAACGATATCATTTGGCCGAATTTATCGGATGAGGAGAGCGGCGTTGGCTTGGTCACTTACCAACGCTTACCGGAGGCTGCTTTGGAGTATGTGGAAGTTTGCAATGGTTTGAGTGTGCAGGCGTGGCCGGTTTCTCATGGGCATTGCATGAGAAGTCACCATCATCGGGGGAGTCAGACTTATCAGGGGAAGGATGGTATGACAATGAATAGAAGCCCAGGCGGTTCTCGAAAGAGGATGTGTGTATATGATTCGGCGGTGTACTTCATTCGAGATGACGCGACAGCGAAGGAGGTGATGATGTGGGGAGACGTCGAACCCGGTCTGTTTCCTTCCCCACTTGTGGAATTGTGGCGCTCTGTTTGCTTTGCGGCTCCCGCTGGCCTGTTCTACTTTCTAATCTTTGCTTCATGCGACAGATTCGATATCGTTATCGCCAAGGAACCACCCTGCTTGGAGTCATGCAGCTGCAAAGTTCAATAGAGGAGCACTAAACACGATTTTCATCGAGTGCAGCTACGATTGTAATCAGCCCGATGAAGCCCTATATGGACATCTATCTCCACCACACCTGATGGATGAAATGAGGTCATTGGCGAGGATGGTTGTTAGCTTGAGGAAAGCAGATGATATGGAAAAGCGGGGGAGGCTGAAGCGGAAGCGGATGAGTTATGGCTATCACAATGATGACCCGGAGATCATGGCGCGGAGGCTTGAAAACCCGAATGCCCCACCCAGGGTCCTGGAGGAATCACAACAGTGCCACGGACCTAGCGCTCAAGAAGATGAAGTAAATGGGGTCCATGGGAACATCCGCTGGAATAAGAATCGCTTAGAGGTTGATTCCAGGCACAGCTTCGATAACTTTTCGCCAGAAATTTCGCCCAGGGCTGTGGGTCCCAAGGGTGTTGACTTTTTCGACACGATAAATTTGGCTGTAGGCCAACGCACGCCCGAGGAACGGGTTCCCCAAGGGGGTACGGGGAATGAAACATCTGATCTAGGGCCTGCTCCGCTTAAAGGGTTACACCTGGTTATCACGCACGTCAAGGATACCCTATTAGACGATGTCAATGTCCCTGAGGATATTCTCCGGAGCATACAAGGGCTTGAGGCCGTTCAACAACTTGGTGTCACCTTTTCTTTGAGCGAGCAGGGTGGATCTTTGTATTTTTAAGTCCGCAGAGCAGGGAGCTGTCTCTGTTTTTTCGTGGAGGGTGGGTCTTGTCAGGCTGCATTGGTTTGGGTTGTGCATTCTTGGTGTTTGTTGGTTGGAGTTGCATTTTCACGGGTTCCGGCCTAAGCGTGGCCTCTCATTTCTACCCTAGGTCAGCGGGCTGTTTGCACCGGATGGCCTTTACCCCTCTTTTTTCTACTGGTCTCAAATGGCGTTACTTTACGGTGTGGCTTTTTTTCCCCTTCCCCTTTCTAAAAGGTTTGCGGAAGATACAGGGTTTCCTCATTTTTTTCTTTTTTGAAATCCCCGTTCCCCCCCCTTCTTGGGCTATGCTTTTGTGGGCCATTTCTTGTCGAAACTTCTGCTTTTATCGGACTCTAATTGGGGCAACCGACTAAAATACCTTTTCTTCATTTTTTCACCATCTTCATATTTTTCCTCCCTATACTTTGGTTTTTAAGCCTCTGTCCGAATGAGGGTTGTTATATGTGTGCGTTTAGCTTCCTCTATGCCTATTCCTAATAGTGAGAGGGGGGTTGTAAGATAGATGTATAAAATTGCAATATCTCTGGAGTCATTAAGGATCACTCGATAGTGTTCTATTCGTTTTTGTTACACCTTTCTTTGCATAACAAAGACTATGACCGGGATGTTGCCATTTGGCCCTGCGAGAGCAGATTTCTTGGGCCCACGGGTCGTCTTTCTTTCCCAGATTGTTGTTCCTTTTTCATGCATCCGTCTTGAGCGCGAGGTGTCGCGCTAACTCCACCCAGTTCTGACCGGTGGGCGGGTGAGAATACATACATACTGAGAACGTACGAGTAGCTCTACCGGGAGGAGCTGTTCATAAACAGTCACTCGCCGTCCTCGGCCTTGGAGGACACCGTGCCGTGTAGATCTCGTCGAGTTAAGCCTTCGGGCACAGTACCGTACTCTCCCGCGATACCCATCGCCATAATATCAAATGGGCGATCGCGCGAGTAACGTCGTCATTACACGGGTCTCTGATAGTAACTGAGTACAGTACCGGCACCGGTGCTTACATTAACCCTGATCACAAGGCTATTCCATTCCACCTTTGTCCAAATTATTCCCAAGTTTTAGTTTACTAAACTGGTTTGGATAGATCTCTTGGCGCTAAATTTGCCTAACTGTGCGAGGGTAAGAAGTCATTGACCGGAATAGACGGCTGCTGGATCTTGTGCCAAAGGGACGCGCTAAGGTTGCGTTGTCAGCCCCTAACGCGTCTTCCCCGAGCTTCCACATTCCCGCCACCACCACCAACACACTACACAAACACACATAAACGAACGATGTTTGGCGGGAAGAGGTTTGTGCCTCCGCTTTTGAAGAAGCCGGCACCGACGGTGACAGCTGGCACAGATGGTCAGCCCGTGGCGAAGCGTGCGAAAATTGAGCCTCTCGGTGGTGGGAGGTCGTTGAAACTTGGGGGGCCGATTAAGCGGAAGCCGCTACTGCTTGTTAGGAATCCGGACCCGGGACTTGCGACGACGGCAGGGGAGGAGAAGGGAGAGGCGGATATAGCGGAGGAGGCTTATTTTGGTGTGCTGTGGAGGAAACCGACGACGAAGAAGCACAAGACATTTGACGGCGATGGGGTTTTGGTGATTAGTGGGGGGTATGCTGTGCTTCAGGATACTAGTGGGAAGGAGTATGTTGTCTATCTATATATCCATTTTGCTTGGTATGGGATAGGCTGATGGTAGTGATGGCAGCCTCGGGAGGACGATGTTTAAGCGAACCCTCGAAGTTGGATCGACTACGTTCATCGCCGGGAAGGAGATTGAAGTCGATTCGGTGCTTTCGAGGGAGGAGTACCTTGCTGGGAGACCATTTTTGAAGAACGCTGTTCCACCCCCACCCCCACCGCCTCCTTTGTCGACCACAGCGTCAATGGCATCGCGGAAGGAGACGTTCACGGCCGTAGCGCCAGGACATTTCTTCGGCAGCAAGTTCAAGACCCCACTCCTCAATTCTACTATTATGGAAAAGACCCACTCGAAAGTGCCGACGCCTAGACATGATCCTGAAGCGGAAGGTGCTCTCGTCATGCCCCGTCCCAGCGAGAAGAGTGTACCGGCCGGAAAAGTCGTTGTGGACGTGGTTGTCGACCCGTTTATTTCGCGTAGCCTACGGCCGCACCAGAGGGAGGGTGTGACGTTTTTGTATGAGGCCGTGATGGGACTTAAGCCTATCGATGGGCAGGGGGCGATTCTGGCAGACGAGATGGGGCTGGGGAAGACTTTGCAGACTATGTTGGTTCCATGTCAATCTGGGAAGTTGAGGTTCTGCGATGATGGGCGTGCTGACATGGTGTTTCCAGTGCTCTTTTGTGGACTTTGTTGAGTGAGTGGAGTTCATGATGTCTAGAGGTTGGAGTGCTGATTGGTGTAGAACAAAACCCGGTATATGGCGATAAACCGGTAGTTAAAAGAGCTCTTATTGTATGCCCTGTGACATTGATCAACAATTGGAGTAAAGAGTTCCGGAAGTGGTTGGGCAGAGAGCGGATCGGCGTGCTTGTGGCCGATTCGAAAGCGAACATTAGGGACTTTACTCATGGCAAGAGTTATTCTATTATGGTCATTGGTTACGAGAAGGTTTGTCGATTTGGGCTGTGTTTTTCTGGCACCGTTACTAAGTCCTCCGGATTCTAGTTACAAAAAGTCCAGCAGGAGTTAAAAGCTGCCGACGTTGACATTGTCATTGCCGACGAGGGGCACAGGCTTAAAACCGAGAAGAATAAGTCTGCGCAGGCTATCCGGGGACTGAGGACCAAGAGGAGGGTCATTCTTAGTGGTACGCCGCTGCAAAATGATCTTCATGAGTATTTTATCATGGTGTTAGTCGTGCCCCGATGTTGGATATCTTGAATGATCACTAATTTTTGGGATTTATTTATCAGGGACTTTGTCAATCCTGGACTGCTTGAGAGTTACTCGACTTTCAAAAAGGAGTTTGAAAACCCGATTGTTCGAAGCCGGCAACCTGGTGCTTCGAAGAAAGATGTTGAGAAGGGGAAGGCGCGGAATGAAGAGGTAGTTATTCTAACAGTCTTGGCTCCACGGACTGTCATTAACGAGGGAAATAGCTTGCCCGCTTGACAAAGTTGTTTGTGCTCCGTAGAACTGCGGAGATATTGTCAGAGTATCTCCCACCTAAAAGCAAGTAATTTGTGGTTTAATCTAAAGGTGTAATTACTAATGAATGAATAGCGGAGTATGTGGTCTTTTGTAGGCCATCGCCAAGGCAACTTAAGGTTTACAAGAGTATTCTGGAGTCTTCTGCTTTTAGCACATGCTTGGGGTCTCCTGATGCATCTCTTCTGCTTATCACTGTTCTCAAGAAGCTTTGTAATTCGCCAGGGCTGTTGGCTGATAAGCCAGGGAAAGAAACTGTAAGAAAAACCCGATATCCTGCGTAGCAGAGAATTAACAGAAGTATACCCTAGAATGAGAACGTCAAAGGGCTTTTAGCAGGTGTCAATCCCAAGCTACTAGAATCCAAGAGCGACTCGCATAGTGGGAAGTTTAGGGTTCTTGAACGCCTGCTCCTGGCTTTAAAGAATACCACCGATGAGAAGATTGTGCTGGTGTCGAATTATACTTCTACACTCGACTTGTTGCAGAATCTGCTCCGCTCTAGAGGCCTTAGCTATTTGAGGCTTGACGGTGCCACGCCGACCAATAAGAGACAGGAGCTTGTTGACCGATTTAACCGGACTAATAGTACTGCTGCTTGTAAGGCTTTGTCTTGGATTATTGTATGGAATAGGGGCTAATATGGAGTATAGTTGCGTTCCTGCTATCTGCGAAGAGTGGCGGTACGGGTCTTAACTTGATTGGAGCTTCTAGACTTGTCCTATTTGATTTGGACTGGAATCCAGCTACGGATGCCCAGGCGATGGCGAGAATTCATAGAGATGGTCAGAAGAGGGAGGTTAAGATTTATAGAATGCTTACGTGAGTTGCTCCCTGCGATTCTCTAGTGCTTAGTGTGCTAATTTTGTTTCGGAAAAAGCACTGGATGCTTTGACGAAAAGATATATCAAAGACAGCTCACAAAGATTGGCCTGGCGGACTCAGTCATGGACCAGAAGGCTACCGCAAGTAGTTTTACTCAAGAGGAGTTAAGGGACCTATTCTCCCTCGAACCAGAGACCAACTGCCTCACGCATGACCTACTATGTTGTGAATGCGAAGGCAAGGGTTATGTTGCTGGGGCTGCAGAAACCAAGTCACCGTTTTTCGAGCACGGTGAGGATGAGAAAGAAGATAGTGATCAAGAGGACGAGCCAAAGTATCCTGGGTTGATGAAAGCCAGTGAAGTCAACTTTGAAAAAGTCGAAGAGGACCGTAAGAAGGCTATGCAAAAGGGTAGAGGCGTTGGTGTAGACAAGAACCAGCTCAGTTCTCTGATGGAATACTCGCACATTTTGACCACTCGTCTTCTGGGCAGCGGAAAGAGAGATGAGGGAGACGATGACGAGGAGGAATACGATGAAGTTAATATCGAAGATGAAGTATTGGCGAAGGTCATTAGGAATGGGGCGGCGAAGGAGGTTAGCTTTGTTTTTCAAAAAACCTAGACATACATGGGTCTCTTCATCATTCACCAGCACAGTGTCTAGGCGTTGCGGGTATATAATATTTGATTATCATAGAAAATCGGCGTCAGTTATAAGTATGATACTTTAAACTTTTTTTTTTCAACCCAAAGAGTAACCTATAACACAATCTCCTCAGTTCTGCCCTGATCTCCCCAACGAAATTGTTGAAAGCGTGTTTCTTTGTTCACAAAATTACTCATAAGCATCAGCTTCCCATCTTCACCAGCTATCGCCAACCAACCAACAACCTTCACTTCTAAAAATAAAACCGGAGAGTTATTCTGCTGCTACCCGCGTTGACGGGAATCACGATGCCGTCGAGTGTGTACTTCAAAGGTCTCAGTTATCCCCATCCTGCCACCTCTTATGAAGTCGAAGGCGTATTCCGTAATCCCCTCGCTGCCTCTACAAGAAAACCTCTGTATCCATAGCTAACGAGAGTCCTGGGAGCTCAAAAAGATCCCCGGTCAGTCGATGGCACCAACACCCACTTGCCATTCCCCTTCATTTCCCTCGATGCATTTCCTCCGGGGTATGATCGGAGGAGGGCATATTTGGCGAAGGAACATCCTGGGGAAGTTGAGTTAAGGAGGAAGAAGGACGCTACTGCTACTGCTAGTCGGAGCCTAGCAAGTATATTCGCATTCTCGGCGGCGCTGGTGAGGGAGTCCAAGAGGGTGATGGTGGACGACCTTAGGGATGTGCCTTCTGATATAATTGCCCGGAGGGCCAACGATGCTATGTGGAAGGGGGGCGCATCGATTACTGCAAATGCTCTCGGGGATCCTTCGGGGGAGCGGAGGGAGGGGTTATTTGAAATGGGTGGATCCGAGTCCAGATCCGAAAAGGACCACGAGTCGGAAGGAGAGAGGATAACCCACCTCGCTTTTCACCGCGCTGCGAGCGTAATAGCGCTTGCCACGTCGTTTTCTAGGGTTCACTTCTTCGACATGAAGACTAACACGTTCCTCCCTCACTACCTCTGCACATGTAACACTACGGATCCGAAGTCCCCAGAGTTTGCGCAGATAACTGGGCTGGCGTTCGGCGGTGGGGGCACAAATTCCCTCGCGGTGGGGTTGGACTCTGGATACTTCGACCTCTGGTACATTGACCTGTCAAATGCCGTCGCTACCCCGAGCTCTTATAGTGGCGGGATTTATTCTTTGTTTTCTACGCCGTATAATTTCCAGGAGTCGCCGACGCAGTTCAGACAGCCGGGGATGTTTCGTCCGCATGAAACCTTCAAGGCTAAAGCTTCGCCGGAGACCCAGAGGCTACTAGGAAGTCCGGACAAAGTTCATGCAAAGTCGCAGAGGATTGGACTTTTGCGGCAGGGGTTTGGAAGGATGAGGGGTCTTGTTGGTGGGGTTACTGCTCTTTCCTTCTCCCCGAGGGGGGAGTATGTGCTTGTAGGGACATCCCTGGGTGGTGTTTGGGTGTATAGTGTTACTTGGGGGACCACGGAGAGATTGTATCAGGCTGCGGGAACGAGCGTTAGCTGTGCTTCCTGGGAAATGGAACCGGGAGGGGAGGTGGATGCTGGTGGGAAGACCGTGATCGTGGTAGGTATGAAGAGTGGGTTGGTGGTGTACTTGCACTTTGCCGCCTCTGATAGTTACTCTGAGATCACCTCTCAGCCGATAGAATTCTATCCAGCACAACTCATGACCACCCTTCACCGGAAACAGCGCCCCCGCGGCATCAAGAACTTGATTCTAGTTCCTTCTTACAAGCCAGTCCCCCACCACGGCCTCCCAAAAGACCCATGCCTACAATACCCAACCCTCATCATATCCTTCTCGGGGGCCCCAGGAATCTACATCTTCCGTCTGAAACGAAATTCGGTGCTCAGGGCTGTCAGTCCACCCAGCACCCCGACGAAAGCGAAAAACTCCTCAATGCCGAAGCGTCTGCAGCCCCAACAGCAACAGCAACCACCCTTGATCCCGACCGTTCTCGGGAATATCAAGTCATTTGGCAATACTTTCTTACGTGAGCCCCTCGGCTTAGACCCGTACATACCCGTTTACAGCACGTGCATCAACACCGACCACGTCGTCTTTACAAAGGCGACCGCACCCCCGCAACTCAAAGGTAGCGCCTACGGCGGTGTTGTGGAGAACATGGCACTAGACCCGACCGGGAAGAGACTAATCGTTACCTTCTCACGTGGGGAGGTTGAGGAGTCTGTTGTTTGGTTTGATACTGGAGCTCTGATGACACCGGCTGGTGGTGTCAAGGCTGTTGAGGTGCTGAGGCACAGGAGGAGGAGGAGGGGTAAGGATGGTGAGGGGGGAATGATTTATGGAGATGTTGGGTTTGCTGGAAGTTTTAGGGGCGGCGCCTGCGCTGGCTTGGTTGAGGGAAGTGGAAGCGGGGTTAGTTTGTTTCCGGCTTGGGTCAGGGAAGGGGGTGGATAGGAGGAGGAGGAGGAGGAGGTCGTGGTCGTGGCTTGTATTAGATAGGTTAGATACATTGTGTTTGGTGCACCTGATGGGTGTAGATCCGTAAACATAAAGCGTCTGTCAAGGATGGAGGAGGCCCCCCTCATCCTGTGCATGCTTTATTTGTCACATTGTTGGTTTGGAGAAAAGGCGGAGTGTCGAGTATCAGAATGGATGGAGCAGCCGAGTGACCATCTGTGATTTCGTTGTTGGGGGGTGTTGGTGCTGACTCGATGGTATTGTGTATGAAATAATCTGCTATACTTTATGGCATTTTGGGAGTCGAGTTCGGGCTCGGCGTGAAGATGAGGTATCATTACGAATGGCGGCTTTGGGCTTTGCAGAATGCCATTTGGAGACCGATGATGCGGAAGTCTGGAGCACCAGTTGGCATTCTATGACATAACAACGAGCGACGTGGGCCTATTACGGCAGGTGAGAAGGAAAAGGAGGAAAGAAGAAAAAACATAATAATAATATTATCATCCCACAAATCGTCCATTAATATGATACTAGACCAACCAACGCCTACGAGCAGACCTAGAGAGAGAGAGAGAGAGAAGGGGAAAAAACTACACCCCAAAGTTCCTCCCAGCCTTCAACATCTCCACACACCTGTCAACTTCCGCCCTAGCCTCCTCCGTTGCCAAATATGCCTCGGTCAAATGCCTCATCTCCTCCATCCTATCCCACCTCTCGATCCCCACATTCGCCAATTTCCCGGGGACATTGAGCCTAACATAATTCTCGCGGAAGCGGGCGTACTTCCCCTCGCGCATGACCTCCAAGTGTCTGGCCTGGGTGTTCGTCGCCAGCTGGAGCAGCGTCCAGCCCAAGTGCCCGAAGCCGCCGGTGGCCCACATGGCGAGGCGTGTCCAGAAGCCGTGATCGCCGGTAGCCTTGGCCAGGTATCCGGTCCCGATGGACAGCACGCAGCGCGGGGACTCGACGCGGTGCACGAGGAACACCTCGTCCTTGACTTCGGCTATGGGGTTGTTGTTCTTCATGCCGCCGTCGAAGAAGTCGGTTGGCACGGGTGAGGGGGGGGTGACGAGTTCAATGGGGGGGAAGAATAGAGGTGCTGCCGAGGTTGCGCGTCCGGCGGCCCAGATCGGGCAGGTTTCTGATAGCGAGGTGGTTGGCTGGGGGTATGTTCTTAGGAGCGTGGTTGTCAGGTCTTGGACTTTTACGGCGCAGACGAAACTGTTGGACCCCCCCCCCCCCCCCATCCTCCTCCTTCTCGTTAGTAGTTTCCTCTCTCCCCCCTACTCCAAGGTGGGGTGGGGACGCACGCGTTGGAGGTGTTCACGTTGGGGATAACGTTCGGGTCTGCCATCGGGGCATCCGAGAATTTCACTCCCTGTGACTCCAGGAGGGATCTCTCCTGCGGGCTTATCATCAGTTCTACCACGCTCTCGATGCTCCGCTTCAACTTCTCCTCCGAGAACCAGGGCTTTTTGAAGTAGGCGTCCCATATGGGCTTCCCGGGGGGTTGCCATGGGCGCTTGAAGATGTCGCCGGACATTTTCTGATATTTGATTATGCAGGCATCGACGTCCATTCTCTGCTTTTTGTATTGGCATTAGATAGAAATGATAGGAGGGGGGAGGGAGGGGAAGGCAACTGACTAGTCGGCCGAGCATTATTGCTATTAGACTTTTGGGTTTTTTAATTATGTTAGTATTATAATAATATTATGTGCTCGCAGTCTGATAGCGATTTGCGGTCATTGGGTGAACGAACCCTCCGGTGCTTGTACCGGCCACTAGGTCGAAGTAATCGCACGGCTTCGGTATCTCCGGGAGGTTGTTCACTCGTTTGATTTCCAGCATGATTGCCCGGAGGATGAGCAGGCTGGAGTATCCGCGGACTCCTCCGCCGTCTATAGTACAAACATCCCCGCACCCTATTAGCACCTAGTATACAAAGAAGCGATAATGGCTAGTAAGATGGGTAAGGGGGAAAAAAAACCTACCGAGCGAAAGAACGGTAAGTCCAATGGTAGGCGCAGACATGTTTTCCTTCTTCCTTTAGCTTTCAAAAGCGTTCTTGACTTATAGAGCGCCATCCGAATAGAGAACTGGATATATCTTGGAAAACCGGAGAGGTATTTATATCGTGTAATACTCCCTATTGGCCATCCCCCATCCAAGTCCTCAGTATAATTATCCTTAAGAAAAAGAGAAACATAGTATAAGAGCCCGTTGCACAAAACGAATCATCTGCACTTTTTTTTCCTCCGACTGTCGTCATCAGGTACAGTACGACAAGAGTGTTTCATTTCGGTCCACGACGCCACGAGTTAGTAGTATGGTAGGAGGTATGGTAATAAGGGTTGCTGTTTTAGATTATTATTTTTCTTTTCTCCTCTTTCCTCGCGTTTTCTTCGCTCGTGGTGTTCATCGAAGCGGCTTTTTTAAAGAAGGACTGCTATCATAGACCGCTAGGATTTAGCGTTTCTTGTTTAGATCTAGGTAGTAAAGTTATGCGATAGCGGCTCTTTGGAACCTTGAATATTACGAGCGCCGAACTTTATTTTCTGCATGCTCCTGCACTCCATGACAGATGGGGGGAATACTCCGTGGTTGTAGTGAGAGTAGTAGAAATGATCTGTCATAGTTTTTTCTTGCCAGCTGATCATGATCCCATGGCGCTTCTTCTGAGGCTCGAGAAGAGTGCGGTACAGTACAAAGTGGAATGAGGATGTGAATCAGGCCTAGTCTAGTCTAGTCTGTCTAGCTGGGAATAAAGGTATTATGGGTATTATGATGCAAGAATGTGTATGTGTGTGTTTGTGAAAGAGCGATGTCCTTCTCGGGGAAAACCGCACCAGCCCCCCGGGGGTGCTGGGGTCTTTAAATCTCTCGAGTGAGAATGCGTGAGGAGATGGGTGGCGTAATCATAGCGTAGGTAGGCTGGAATCTGGTGCTATGAGTGGCTCGCTTGACGGCTGTACTGGCTGGAACAAAAAATTGTCCTAAAGAACCCTCGCGAGTCGATAGATGGCTATATCGATCAGCCTAGCTGTGTTCATTCTGTGAGAGGTTTCGCAATATAAGCGAACGCCCCCGTATGTATAGCACCATCGACCTAGAGATTGCGGGGCCTTATATGCAGGTGCTCGATGACTGGAAAGGAACGCATATTGTAAGATACGGGGAACTGACATCTCGCTCCTACTTTTCTTTGCTTAGCAATGCATCTGGCATATTGTAGTAGTGCCTTGGCACAAATTTGTGTCTTATTGTGGTCGACCAATACAGACTGAGCTAATAGAATTAATGAGAGGTTGGTTTTAAGTATGATATCATAGTTCGGCGCAGGGCTTTCTCTCCGAAGACCCTATTGGGGCCCGTTCCTTATTAGATTTTAGTAGTGGTAAGGGTTAATCTCAGGGACTCAGTATCATAGGATACCGAAGCTGCTTCTGGCCCGGTTTGTTAGCCGGGTAACGCTTGAAGAGCCAAAAATCCCAACCTGGTGACTAACCAGCCAACTGCACAGAGGCTCACTTTGCGCAGCAACCCGTTGCCATAGCAACTCCCTCGGTCTAGCTGTGGTACCCCCGATTACATGTTCCAGGGGAAAAGACCCGGCTTAAACTGCGAGTAAGTTAAGTTAGTGTGCTAGCAGCAGGGCCCTCGGTGGCGCGTGCTAGCCTACCGGTAGAGGGATAGCCAGATAAAGCTTTAACACCCCCCCTTCTATGCCCTGATCATCCTCCCCCTCTTCCTCCTGGCAAAGTTAAGATAACACTTCCATCAATCACAATGTCGCAAATCCAAGACTACCCCTCCCTCTTCTCCCTTGCCGGCAAGACTGCTGTGGTAACCGGCGGATCCAGAGGGTTAGGATTACACGCAGCAACTGGGTACTATAATCTCACCGTCCCGCCTGACAATTCCGAGTATCCGGTCTTAGCTGACACGCGAATAGTCTGATACTAGCTGGGTGCACCAAACTAGTAATAACCTCGCGCAAAGCCTCCGCCTGCGCCGAGGCCGTGAAGTCGCTGCAATCCCTCTCGACGGGAGCGACCATCCTCTCCCTCCCCGCCGACCTCTCCAAGCCCTCCGAGGTCGAACGCTTCGTGAAGGAACTCACCGCCGCGACCGATGGCAAGGTTGACATCCTCATAGCCAATGCCGGCGCAACCTGGGGCGAGGCCTTCGACACCCACCCCGATGCTGCCTTCGATAAGGTAATGAATCTGAACGTTCGCAGCGTATTCAACCTTATCCGGCTGTGCACGCCGCTGTTGGAGAAGGCGGCGAGGGAGAGTGGCGATAAGGCAAGGGTTGTCACGGTAGGGAGTGTTGCGGGTTTGCATATTGGCGTAATTGGCGAACATGGGACGTATGGGTATGCTGCTTCGAAGGCTGCGGTTTTGGTTTGTGCCCTCGCCTATATGGGCTTTGTACTGTGCAGGGAGGGAGGGAGTTCTTCGGGCTGATGGTGGGATATAGCACTTGACCAAGCACCTGGCGGCCGAACTCGGCCCCCGCGGTATCCTGCTCAATGCGATTGCACCCGGGTTTTTCGCGAGTAAGATGGCCAGCGGGCTTATTGCCCTTGCGGGAGGTGTGGAGAGTATGGCCAGGGAGACTCCCGACGGACGTCTTGGGAAGCCGGAGGATATTGTGGGCTCCATTGTCTTCTTGTGCTCCCGGGCTAGTGAGCATATCAATGGGGCGGTGCTCCCGATTGATGGCGGCAAGCATGTTATCCCTTCTGGGGTGAAGCTTTGAAGTTAGATTTTTGGAGGGTTGGGGTGTTATAAAAGGAGAGGGGGATCACGGGGGTCTGTTTTTATTTATGTTTATTGCAGGGGGGATAACTTATATCAATGATTGCTCTTGGGGCAGGCAGCCCAATCTACCAGTGAAGTGGTCAAGTGTCCTGTGTTTATGTTAATAAAGCAGAACCACTATGACCTTTGTGACATGCTTGCCACGAAGCATATGAAATATCACACATCGACATACGGGACTGCAGACTAGTGGAGAAAATGGAAATACCAGTGGAGAAGGAAGCCCTGTTTGCCCCCAAGAAACAAGAAAAAGTAGAAGAATGCAACTGGTGCAATGCGCAGGTGTATGCATACGAAAACCACATCATGAGTAGGTGCCAGGGACTTTGCAAAAGAGCGAAGAGAAAAAAAAGGGAGGAAAAAGGCATTACGTGCGCAATACTTCAGCTTACCGATGTGAAAGTTCCCACCGTCTCAGCAAACGGCAACCAGGGAAGTGACCAACAAAATTTGCTACCGTATGCGATTCACAGGCGTCAAGTCACATTTCCGTCGAACCCGGGTGCACATTTCCAGAACCCGATCCCTATCACTCGTAATAATAACGAAAGGGGTAATGGCGGTGGGGTGGTAGGCAGGTAGGTAGGTGTGATCTGATTCATTGTGCAACTGCGTCCGGAGATTGCTATGTAACTTAATCTTGACGGTGCTTGTTGGGCTGATATAATAAGCATGCCAGGCCTTCATATCCTATATACCTCCGCCATCGGCATTGCTCGTTCTCCCGGATTGGGCAATGCTAGGGGAAAGATAGCTGCGAGGGATGGATAGATAGGGACTGATGGAAAAAACAACCTATGAGAAGCATTGAAAGATATTCACGAATCAACGAGGGCGAAAGAAGGATCATTGCTTTCTTTTTTTGCCTAGTCTCTTCCCCTGCCGATTACAAACCTCGCCACTTGGTATTATATGATATATAATATAGCGTTATACGGACAGCATCACTCAATACAACTGCACAGAACCCAATTCTATAATCTCTCTTTCCGGTTTCCAATGGATTGGGGATTTCCACGCCATACCTCCCCTCTCTTCCGCAATGGGTCTTCCAATCTAGCAATGACTCGTTTTGAAAGGGGGGGGGGGGGGAATTGGAAACTTCTGGGCTCTTGCTGGTTGGGTGGGGATTGGTCGGCTTTTGGGCATCTTGGCTACTGTGCTAGCGAGACATTTCACATAGTGTTACATACGATGGGAGGAAAAGACCCTCATCGTAGTAGTAGGTAGAGTTAGGGGGAACTTATCCTTTTTTTCTATGAGGTCTAAGTACAGTCCCAATTGTCAAACATTGAGTGTATAATTGGAGTAGATGTATCAAGGGAAGGGGAATTGTAACTACTGGCACCTGGCATCTCGCGATAAAATCCTTTCGTGTAAAATAATCACAGCCATACTTTTGTTAGTGGAGAGAAGAAAAGGTGGGTTTTAGTGAGAGCGGGAGAGGAGTTGGAGGGGTACAGCTGAAAGATTTTCTCGACGGCACCGGCACATCTGTATAGTGTATAGCAATGACAGGAGGGAGAGTGCTGTGATGAAATTTTCACGACTTGTGATAATCTCTTTCAAGGCATTGCGGGCTACTTTTAAGTCCGGCATCACGAGTCACAAATAAATACCAGTAAAACAAGACGACTACTCTCACAACCGTTCCATGCAGGCGCTCTATTCCCACCAAGTAACCTAGCTCCCGAATCCCACAACCGAGTGATTACCCATGACATAATTAACAAGCTCAGACAAAATTCACATCACACGTCGTACAAACAAAACATTGCTCGACACTATTGTTCCCCCCATCTTCCGCCCGGTCTCCCGCCGCCCGGCACTGTTGACTCCTAGAGCTCATCGCTCATCTCAATACTGACTATCCGTCCGTCCCTCCATATCCCACACGCCGTTCAAAACACAAAAAGGGAAAATCTAAAAAGGGAAGGAAAAAGAGTCCGCACGCCTTCCACATGTATCCCCTATAGCAAAAGTTAGGAAATAGGAAAAAATGTTCCATATAGAGGGATTCGTGAAAGGGAGAAATGAAGAGAAATGGAAGGTATAATAAGAACTAGCGATGGATATATGCTGTGTTTTCTTAAACGGAAGATAAAAGGGAAGGGAGAAAACAAGAAAAAAGAAAAGGGAAGAAGGAAAAAGGAAAAAGGAAAATAAGGGGGGTCTCTGTGGCAAGATGCATATTTTGCTTTCAATTCAATCGAATCCCCAAACGCGCGAAAGAAATGCTGGAAAAGGTGAATCGAGAGGGTGGGCGAAAAGGAAAAGGGGGGAAAGGTGAGTGAATCTGGGAAAAAATGCTGTGAGATCTAAGAATCGATTTATCCTTCTACAGCCAACTTCTGGACGCCTGATGTAGTGTCCTCCAACTCCTGGTCTCCGGGGTTGACATCTTCCGAGGTGGTGGATTCGGTTGTGAGGGCATCCCTGGCAGGCGTTATAACTACGTCTAGCGGGGCAGCATGTAATGCGGGTTTTTCTGACTCAGGCCCCTTGCCGCCTGATTCTATTCGAGCTTTCCGTTTGGAGATAGCGCTCATAACCCATTCTGCGACATCTCTATCACCCTTAATTGTAGGTGGAGATCCCGAGAATTGCATCTCTTCATCCCCCTCCTCTGAAATGGTGGCCGGTTGGGTAAATTCTGACAACCAGGGATGTCGGAGGAGCATGGCATATGTGGGCCGTAGATTTGGGATCTTATTTAGACAACCTCGTACAAAGTCACGAGCTTCCGCCGAAAACCCTTTCTCTGGCAGATCTGGAGGTTCGCCATCGACGATAGCCTGTTTGTGGGTATTTGTTAGCACGGGAATCCCGCCAATAAAGATAGGGAGCCTTACACTAAGCTGACTGAAGATATTATTATATGTTTCTGGTGGGTAAGGATAACATCCCATCGCACATTCTAGGAGACTCAACCCCAAACTCCAAATATCGCTCTGTACACTATATGTGCCTGGCGCTGGGCCATCCACAGCAGCATGGACACCCCCACTCGCAATTCTCTCAGGCGCCATATAACTTTGGCATCCAATGTTCGTCTTGGCGATGCTAGCGACAAGATTTCCTGAGACACCAAAATCGCAAAGTTTGATTTCACCTCTAGTGTTGACGAGAATATTGGTTGGCTTCACATCTCGATGTATGATGTTGTGGTCGTCTTTTAAGGTCTTAAGCCCCATGACTGTAGCGTAAGTGAGCTTCCGCAACACATTCTCGGGCACACCATCTTTGTAAAGCTTATCAATGGAGCCCCCGTCCATGTACTCCATACAGATGTATACAGCACCCTCCTGGAAGAAGGCACCATAGAAATCTATGATAAATGGTGAAAGACAGCGATGGAGAACATCCAGCTCCATAATGATTTGTGCAAACTTATTTTCGTCAAGCTCAAGCCGGATCTCCTTCATAGCCATCTCAACTCCCGTTCCAAGAGGAGCTGGAGATTCCTCGCCGCCATCGGTGATGGGACTAGCTGATGACGCAGAAATAGGTGAGTTGAGACTGCCTGGCATTGAGACTGCTCCGTTCCGTGACACTGTAGGGCACCTGTGTACAACCTTGTGCACCGTTCCATAATTGCCCTTCCCAAGCTCCTCCAGCTGGTCCAGCTCCTCCAATGAGATACTAAAGCTACTGCCCGAAGAAAAATCCACACCTTTGCTATGCAAAACAGCCTTTCCCGCAAACTTCAGACTTCCGGTCTTAGCATCAACATATTCTGAATATTTGTCGAACAGCGAGCCTTGAACATCGTCTGTGGGGGCGGTTCCGCTGCCACCATTAGTAACTGGATTGCCCCCACTCAGAGGCCCTGGTGAAACTGCTCCAGGAACTGGCGGGAGACCTCCCGGAAAGCCCTGCTTCCTCCGCCTCTCCATTAGAGACATCTTTGGTGGCCCCATATGCCCGGCTATAGCAGGAGCAGATGTCCAATTCTGCGGAGCGGCTGGTCGACCACCAGGTTTCCCAGTCACCCCACCAACAGGGCTAAATGGAGCGCCGGTGGGGCTCATAGCAGATCCAACTACTGGAGAAACCCCTGTCTGGAGTGGTGGTGTGGCTCCGCTCTTCGCCGCTGGTGGGGCACCTCGTCTTGAAGCCTGGAACGCTTGTAATCTCGCCTGTACATCTTTCGGTAATCCCCCGGTACCGCTTCCCACGGATTGCATGGATGCGAAAGGAACTTGCGAAGGGCCAGGCCTTCGAGCGGCATTCAGTGGGCCGAGTGGATTTGGGCTTTGTGTGGTCGTTTGGGAATCTGATATTGAACGAAAAGAGGGAAGGGTTCGGTGGGGTTGGGATGGTGGTGAAGTTGTCGTGAATATTGATGCCGAGTCACCAAAAGGATCGGGGGAAGAGGGGGTTTCAGGATCTTCTTCCAATGGAGATGACATGGTTGGGCTAAAATCTGGCGATGAGAAATGGGGGAGAAGGAAGGGTATTTTGCTAATGCCTGCCACGACCGTAGTGGTGTACTCGTTAGTGCCGAGCCTTCTTTCCTTAAAGCGGGATATCGTTGTAATCTTGGCACAAGAGCCACAACCAAGCTTCAAGCACAAGAAATAAGGAGCGGGGGGGGTGAATACCGAGGAGTGAAAAACAGACAACCAAAGAGAGGACGGGGGATAATAAGGAGAGGATGGAAGAAGGGCGAAGAGGGGGAGAAGGGGAACGAGAAGTCAGAAAAAGATGAGGCGAGGTGAGGACAGGCAGGTGCTGAGGGGATGGGGAAGCGCGCAACGGATATCGTATCGGAGGATGGAGGGGGTAGAAAACGGGGGATGCGAACTGGTGTCGAAGTGCTTAGTGGATGAGGTTATGGCAGTGCAGGAGCGGGCAGGCCGGCGGGTTTAGGCGCAGCCCAGGCAGCAGGAGCCAGCAGAAGCAGTATGTAGGAACAGCAGCAGCACCACCGGAAACCAGCGCAGATTCTCTAATACACTTTCCTTGCCTGTCTTGCTTGCGTCTTGATCTCTCTCTTTTTTCTTTCTCCCCTTCTCTTTGGCTGAGAATCCAATCCCTGTGCGTGGGCCTGACGTATGTTTTTCCCCGATCAGCGTTTGAACATTCCTACCACACTCGAGTGCAAGCAAATAGATCAACCGAACCTGTCTCCCTCTCACTTTTCCTTTTTTTTCTCTCTTTCCTTTTTCCCTTTTTTTTAAATTCACTTTCTTCACTGCACTCACACTTCTCTCCTTTCCTCCTCTTCTCCTCGTCACAAGCAACAATTGTCGATCCCGAGGTCAATAGATAAACCGCTACTGTGGAATAGCGAGAGAGCTGTTCCTGTGATAGGCTTCTGGAATCTTGAAGCGGTTGGGGTGGAGGGAACGGAGGTGTTATCCGTCCTATGTGAAATACTGCAAGGAGGAAGTTTGGAAGAAAAAAAGCGATGGAACGATACTAGTAGCCTAATACTAGCCTTTCTAAGAGGGTGCTTCTATCAGCGAGTGGGATGCCGCGAGAATAGATAAAGTGAGGAAACTAGACTCCGGTAGACCTAATCTTTTTTGAGGGATTGAGTGTATGGGTTGTGCTTTTCTTCTCTCTTTTATCCCAAGAGAGAAATGGATGAAATAGAGACCCTTGGGGGGAAAGCGATGGGGCCCCTTTAAGAATTAAGGGGAGCTCTTCTTACCGGCAGTGGAGGGCAGGATGAAAGGCTTCACAAGTGCTAGGCTAGGTACAGTAGAAAGCCTTAAGCATAAGCATAGAATAATGTCGTATCACCCTCTTTCTCCACAGTCAACCGAGTGAGCAAGGAAGTGTGAGGCTCACTCGCCCAAGGGACAAACGTCCATCACGGGTTTGGTTTGGACTGCGGCTTACGCAGAGGGGGCGAATCCAAAACACAGGATCGATAACCCCACCACAGCATTAGGATCCTTCCATTATATCACCGAAAGGAAAGGGAAGCAGCGACAAGTCAATGCTCTACCGACAAAACGGAAGGGGAAAGGAAGTAAAAGGCCCCCTTGTATCCTGCCTCCTTGCGTACCGTAGTAAAGAGTAACAAATAAGAGATAAGAGAAGGAATCAAGCTAATAGACTACTGAGTCGTGAACCTACCGTACCGATAGGATAACAATCAACGTCCACCTTAGAAAGTATGTAGTCTACTGTACCGGTACTCGAGCATTCCATTCAATCGCCCTTCCTCCAAAGTAATATGCGGAACTACGTATGCCAATGCCTTTCACCCACAAGCTTCATACAAGTAGAGGGGAGATTTCGTTAAATCCACACCAAGTTAGCCTACCAGGCTCGGTGGCCGGACGAAGGGATTTGTCCAAAATTACTCGTACTTGTGCAAGCAAATTCCCTGCGTGACGCCAACAGCCAGTGAAAAGGGAATCCCCATCTGATAGGTGATGGCAATTTAGCTGCTTCACGGAAACCTCATTTATCCCAAGAAGCACCCGAGCCAACCGTCCCCTTGTATCATGGTTCGCCCAATAAGAGGGAGGGCTCAAAAGAAATCGAGATAAAAACCTGCTTTCAAATGCAGCTTATGTCAAGGTGACCAGGGTCCATAAAAATTGCCGAGAAGGGCCACAACGCATCTTCCCAATGCTCGAGAAATCAAGGTTTATCACCTGGGCTCCCTTTTTTTAGAGTTGGAATTAGCACCCACCGGACACTGCACTCTTCTCAAGCGACAAATATGCAGGGGAAAGTACCGAAGAAAGAAAAAAAAAACAACGCTGATGCAACTTTCCTATTGAGAGAAACCGGTATGTACGAGTACCTTTCCATTAGGCCCGTTCAATAGTCCGGGAAGGAAGAAAGGATGACAGTGTAATTTTTAGAAATTTGGTGCAGCTGTAGACGCCACTGGAGGTGCCACCAAGCTTCCATTGTCACCGCACTGGGCCTCGGGAAGCCGACTCGAGCACAATAACCTTCTACACCTGTGAGCCCAAATACTCGTACAGTACTCCGCTCCCAAGCGTTCAAGCCCATCTCGACGTGTCATTTTCACCACGTGCCGGGTGTGGATCTCGGGGGCTTTGACGGCTCCTCCCTTCACTTCCTGTCCTTGATTTTTATCCCCTCTAGGGTCCTGTACGATGAATTGTAGACCCCATGCCATCCCTCTCTTGGCCACCCAATTGGACACCCACGGATGGCCCCATTTCCCCTACCACTGAACATTCTTGCGTCAGAAGTGTACTCGTGCCCATTGTGTTTGATACGCTTTTGCCCAAGTTACTGTAGACCAATCTGCCTTTTCACCGCCGGTATCTTCTACCCCGCTACAGCTTACCGCCCAGTCCCTCGTGATGGGTTCAATAAGTATCTATCGTGGGTAGAATTCGCCCTGGCAATGATGTAGTACAGAACGAGCCCTACTGCAATGCTCACAAGGATGCTCCCGGAACCCAATTCACAACTCACACAACTCACTACTACCACACAGCCTCACTCGTTCTTGTGTTGCTTGAGGAGAGCGAGTTTCATTGTAGATCTCTTCCGAAGCCTTGGGTTCGGCATGTCGGTCCTAGCCTCGAATTCTAGAACAACTCATTGATCAACAACTTACTTCCCAATTGATAGCGCAGATCAGAAAAGTTCTCTATCATAACACCTGTAGCCTTTTCCTCCCTCCGGGGTAAAGGCCGAAGGAGCCAAGTTGGGAAACTCTCCTTTTTTTCTAATAGGAAACTGAGGCTGTTGCTGGTGCACTCGCCAGTAATGATATTAATATATGATGCTCTAGGGTAATGCAGAGCACCGTTGCTAGGAAACAAGGTGGTAAGCCTTAATTGGAATGTCAGTTGAAGCCCTAGGTAGCACCATTAGTCTCGCTTAGGATTGTCCTTGAGGAGAAGTTCTGTTGCAGATCGCTGCTCCGGCAATATGATACTTCTAGGCTCAACCTCCAACCAGGGAGATGAGGGATGTTGAATGACACCAGAACTGCGCATAGCACAGCAATGTGAACCAGTATGTCGGGCAGTATGGGATGTAGGGCACAGCTAAATCGAGCTTAGACTATTGTACACGTTGATCATACTTTACCCCAACTTCCATGTGCACCCAATGATGATGGGTTGTTTGTTTATTCTCAAACATGTGGATCGGGGGGGGGGAATTGTAGGGCCCGGGCTTGCAGAATGATTGAGGCGAATCGTATAGGGGGGGTAACAGTGACTCCAGGGTTGATCTGCTTGATCATTGGTACTCAAGTTTCGTCAAATTGCGTGTATCGCATGTTAAAGGAAGTTTTTTTGCCTCTGCCAACAGTTTGCCCACAAAAAATCTGTCCACACGCACTCGAGTACGCACAATCCTACCGGCGTTCCTACCGGTATTACAAGCCGAGATCTTCTAGAAAGCCTCACATGAACTGAAGGTATTATCGATCTTTTACTGGTGGATAGCCCATACTGGAAAGAGATATCGACACCGAGAGTTCGGGGCAGATTCGTCAATGCCCCATCTCCCTATCTTACACGCACCGAGGGTGCTGTAGTTACGAGGCCACCTACACGTTCCGCCGCTGTCTTTCCAGCTCTTAACTTTTCACATCATCCTTCTATAGCCCTGGGTGAGGCACCATAATAGCTCAATGGAAAGAAACAATTTTCACAAAACCCCTTGCGCTCCGCTAAGATAATCATCAAGGTGAGCCCCCGCTGGAATGCCGCCAGTATGGGAGATTTTCAAGTGTTTTCCCTTTATAACGAGAGCAACACCCAATAGATCATCATTTTCAATAGGGCCCGATGCGCCCATGCTGAATCGCGATAGCTCAAGTCCACCTAAAAACTGGACCCGTCGTGCTGCAGAATGATACTATCTCCGGCGGCTATTCGTGAGAATCGGACACAATTGCGAGCATGGCTGTGGGATTCAAGCTTCATGCCCGGCCCTTCAGAGAATACCGAAAACTTGGTAGTCCACCGGTATATTTCTCCCTGCTTTGACTCCTTTGATGGAGGAAACTATTTTAACATCCTTAAAGTTATCAGGTCGGCTGCCGATCCGTTTGCTGACCGCATTCCGCTACGGCAATCCAAACAGGGGCAATTGTGCTGGATATATCGATCGCTGTCATGAGCATACTGCAGACATCCAATTTGAATTTGGACCTCCAGCCCCTTCCCGCTAATAAAACCTTAATATGATAGGCCTGTTCATTCATTCCGATTACTATACTTGGAAACAAGTTCCAGGATCCACCTGCATCTTAGCAGAATGAAATATCGGTATTTTCGAGATGGTCACATCCCGCAGCTTTTCTGCAGGGTCCCGTTTCACAAACATGAAACGTCTTGGTTGTGGAATAACAGGTTTTGACACCGGGACATATTTCGGAATTTCAGACCGGCGGGGTTTTCATATAGGATATGCACTCGGCGTGTCCGAAATGCTATATTTTTTTAGTCCAATACAAGCACAGTGCTCCCGTCATCCTGAATTTGTGCTGAAGCTTGTTACGCACGGGCCCGCTTACGGTAAGTCCCAGTCGCTTATCGATAGCTTGGTTCCGATGCGATAAGACATGCCCCTCACACGTGACCCTCGTCACTACATTAGATCCATCCCCACCGAATTCCGCAAAACATGGAAGACCCCTCTTTGAGGAGGGGAGAAAAAAAATTGAACGCTGGATTAGCGGGCGCAGAGAATGCTTTTCTACTCGAGTAATTTACTGTTTCACACGTAGCACAGTCGCCACTAGGCTCTCTACGAATTTGTGGTTGGTCTTACCGGCACTGCTGTACCTTGCTACAGCTTTCCACATCCTTTGCGTTTGACCGTGCATGGGACTCCTAGCTCAAGGGACGGAGCACTGGCAGAAGGGTGGAAAGGTGCAAAAAGAGAACGCCACACGGTTTTCGTTGCCGGCAAGTTCCGCTCTAGGGGGTGTGGACATAGCTTAGGTAATAGTTCACGAACGATCGCATGTGATGCAACTGCAATTTCTTGAGTCGAAGCTCATCCCTCCCCAACTCAACGCCTATATTTGCGCTTGCTGCTGTACCGATATTAACAAGACGAATGCTATGTCACTTCCAAATTACACGTCAACTTGTCAAATTCACTGCAGCACCTGCACGCACTCTATTGACCACCAAAAACTAGACTCCCGCCACTTGAGCTGCTGCAGAAAAATAGTCTGTGGCGACTGCATAGCTGTTTTTCCTCCTCCCCTCCCTTAGCCTTTCTCCCCTTCAGCTCAAAATATAGTGCCTTACTATTACCCCTAGAAAAATCCTCGATTCGGAATCTGCTGCCCGTTCTGCCAATCACCTTGCTCCAGACAGGATTGCGATGGAGGAGGTGAATCGGAGAAAGGGACTCCATTCCGACCACTACCTCCCCCATACACTCCGACCATCCCAAGCCCCCCTCCGCCATCATACTCCATAAGCAATGGAGTGATCCACTGCATCCGCGCGACGGATACGCTCCCAACAATAGCTCTCCAATACAACCTCCCCCTTCCACTGTTACGCTCACACAACCGCATATTCTCCGACCACCTCCTGTACGGCCGCCGAAGCGTAGATATTCCCTCGCCGCCATACATTGGGCCCTCACTGTCTCCGGCGCCAGAAGACATAGAAGGGGAGGGTCGCAAGGTCGCCACCAAGAGATTTCAGTTGAAGACTAAGTGTCTCGATACGGATGTTGCCCACGTATACCTCCAGGAAGCTCAGTGGGACGAGGAACTCGCTACGAAGAATTGGGAGATGGACGAGAAGTGGGTTAAAGATAACCCTATGCTCGAGAGAAGTATGGGAAAGGGTAAGGGTAGGGAGGTTGTGTCGGGAAGGAAGGGTGGCGGGAACAACTGGGGCCTGAGAGGGTTTGGGTACTGACTGGCGTGACACTGCAGGGTTACGGTAGATTGAACTGTGTGCTATGAAGTCCAGAATTTCCTTCTCTGGAACGGGGGGCAAGAAACACAGCAAAAACACAGCCCCTTTCCCCCCTTCCGAGACAGAAAAAACAAAACAAAGATTTCTTGACCCCAATGAGAGAGGAAAGTCCAACGACATAGCACACGCTTCAATTATTCAAGTTTTTACGGTAGATGAGTTGGGCCTAAAGTGTTTCCTTCTTCCCTTAAGTCCTGAGTTGGGCTCACATGGCTTTGACGTATTGGGCTTTATGATTATGGGTTATGTTTTTTTTTCTTTCTATCTTTCCTATACCTCTACAATGCTTCAACTTTATCCGTCATTCATACTTTCTTGTCAGAGGAATAGGATACAGCAGGCGCTAAAGGTAATCCGCCCTTTCGCTGCGGGAATACAATCCGGCAAAGTGGTCTTCCATTCCATCCATAACAACGTAATTATTAAATTATACTAGCACTCGAGTACATGACCGGCCCACTCCATTCCCCCCCCCCCCCTCCCCTCCCTCAACGAAACACATGAGACAACCCGAGTTTTGGAAAACCTGACTCCTGTCATAACCCGGCTATCATACTCACCCACTCACCCACTCACCCACCCACTCACTACCACACTCTAACACACCCCGCAGGGCACCGTGAGCCCCGCCAAGAGCCTCCTCGGTAACCCGCCCACAACCCAATGACCGAATCCTCCGGGAATGTTCCACCGATCCAGCGGGCCAATCCGGACAACCCCAAGGCTAGGTGCCCGGAGCAGTGGTTCAACATCGGTACGACAACAAGTGAGTCCCGGCATAGCGCGAGTATAGTACTCTACGAGATATATGTGTAGGTTTGTGTGTGTGTGGGGAGTATTAATACTATACTTATACTGCGCAACGGAAATATTATATGACACGGCGAGTGACAAGTTATGCACTAATACACAGCAAAAGAAAGATTAAAAATTAAAATTAAAATCTAATAAATCTAATATGGTTTAGAGTGAGTCTGATGTTAGCCTAAAGGGTTGGCTGGATGGTTTGTCCAGCGATGGGGCTTTGTTTGTTCTGTCGCGAATTCGAGGGAGATTGTGATGTGGGGGTAAAAGCAAAAAGAATCACAATAAAATCATATACTCGTGGGCCATTACGGCGGTGGGTGGGTCTTGGCGGTTTGCAGGTTTGTGCGGGGGGTCCGATCATTAAGGGAGGGTGACTTGGTGTATTGGGAGAAGGGAGGTATGATAATTGTAATATTCTGCTTGAGTATAGTATGATAAGGTACAGTAGGTGGCTAAAGGTCGGTTTGCTAGGGTTTGGCCTCTCATAACTCATTCGGGTGATCTGAAGAGTGGGCCATGGCGGTTAAGTTAGGCTAGGATAGAACGGTCCAGCATAGGTATTCCGGGAACCCCTTGGGGGGAGCTACCGTAGGACAATGCCGGGCCTCCCCCCCGCCACAGTTAGACGAGCCAAGTCCGACATCAGCACTCAGAGTATTCCCGCCCGAACGGCGTGATACGGAAATGCACAACTCGCAAGGCGTCCCAACTGGCCCTCTAACTAACCACCGCCGTCCCCTTAACCCTCCCCTTCTCCCCCGCCTCCATCCTAGCACTCCTACTCCCAAACTGCACAGCCCTCTTCTTCTCCCCCGCCACCTCCTTCATCCCCAGCACCGCCGCCAAAAGCCTAAGCACCCTCTTCCCCTCCACAATCTCCTCCTCACTGCTCCCACATTTCCCGATGACCCCGGTGCTCAGGCACCACGCTACCACATCCTCGTCCAGAAAGGGATACCGCGCCTCGCGTCCCCAGTGCGCTAGTACGCGGTCATCCCGGCCCAGGTTGCGCTTTCCAAGCCTGCCGACGTCGAGCTGGAGTTCCTCTAGCAAGCCTGCGTAAGAGCGGAAGCGGAAGGCGGTGCCGTGACGTGCGTACCCGCCTAGGAGCTCGTCGGCGCCGAGGCCGGAGAGGAGGATGCGTGCTGGGGTGGAGTAGAGCTGGTTGCCTGTGAAGGAGAAGCCTATGCCTCGGGAGGCGAAGTAGAAGGCTACGCCGATTGACAGGTCCATTTCTGTGTTGTGCGGGTGGATGAGGTTTATTACGGATTGACGGTGGGAGAGGAGGTCCGGGTAGGGGACGTTGATTTGGACGAAGTTCCAGAGTCGGCCGGGGCAGACCCTTTGTAGCTCGGCGTAGGTGGCTAGGCCGGTTATTCGGTCGGGGCAGATGGAGTATGGATCTATGGTGCCTTCCTGTGGGGAGTCTTCGGCTGGGGGCGCTGCTCCTTGGAGCTGAGTCCGGACTTTGGCTTTGCTAGCTTTGTTCGCTTTACTTCGGGCTTCGACGAAGCGCTTGTTTTCGAATGCTACATTTAAGAGATCGACGGCCTCATCTAGTGGCAGGCATTCGTGCACGAGCCGAGCTATGACTGAGCAGTCAAGGCCCCCAGAGAAAAGTATCGCAAGTCGAACCTTTTTTCCGGGACCCGGAGGCTCGGGAATGTCTCCGACTCTTATCCGGACGCTCCTCAGCAGAAGCTCCTTGAGTTTTCCAACCTCCGGAGAATCTGTATTTAGGCATCTACTTGGTTCGATAGTCTGGTTTAGCTTAGGAAAAGGCAATTCCTAGATTTCTCCATCAGCCCCAGCACTACCATAAACCGAAGGAGTATAAACCATTGAAACCTGACTCCCATCCCTATCCTCCCGGTGCAAAAATGGCACAACCCCCTCCTCCCCACTTTGCAAATCAAAATACCTCAACCCCTCAGCCTCCACCTCCTTCCACCCCTCATGTCCATCCCCAACACTAGCAATCGTAACCCCGTCCCCCCAGCTGCCCTCCCGCAACTCAAGCAGACTTCGCCGTCCTAGACAGTCCCTCCCAAACCAAACCCTACCCCTAACGGCGTCGAAAAACACGCACGCCCAAGGCCCCGCAATCCCCGCAAAGCCCTCCTGCGGCGTCTCCACCGAGAGTAATAGTTTAAGCACCTCCTCCGCATCGTTAGCACCGGCAGGCACCAAAGCGGAATTTATCCGCCATGCCTCGCCGTTCCAGCACAATACCGAGCCAGTGGCTAGATCGACAAGTGGCTGTGGAGTGAGCTTTCCTCGGAGAGAGAGGACGGAGGAGGTAAATGTCAGGGTGTAATTTGCAAAGGTGGTTACATGTGTGCTTGTAGTGTCCGGACCTCGGCGGGAGATGAGGTTTGGAAGGGAGGTGGAATTAGGGTGCAGAGGGCATGACGTTGCGGGTGTAATCGAGAAGAGGATCCCGCACATTGTTTTGGTGCGGTGGTGGTGGTTGTGGTTGTGGGGCGATCTAGAATGGGGGATGGGGGTGGTTACCCGGATTTTTAGGTACGTTGAAGGTGGGTTGGACCCCGGATACCTCTGAGGGCGGATTGGGCTCGTTGTTGGACGCCCGAGGGGTCAATACTGTTTGTTATTCAATAGAAACTTACTAAAAGTATTGGATAAGTATATTCTGCTTTGGATTTAGTCTCCATGGATACCTCGTAGGATCACACTTTCTCACTCGATATATTTAGCGATAGAAAATAGCGCACCAGCCTGCCGACAACCCATGGTTTCTATAAATGATAGCGAGGTTTCTCTTCTAGTTCATATAGCTAAAGGTGGGAAACCATCCTAGACCGACTTCTGTTTTAGTCTGAGCGTAGCACAAGTTGGTCTGCCGGGGGTGTTTGCGTAACGTGCCGGTGGTGTCAATAGCATCACCCCCTGGTTTTCAGTGTCGTATTCATTGCGATTTCGTGAATAAGGCTGTCTAGTTCTTCAAACAAGGGTTATGCCCCTAGTCTCGCCTCCACACTCGCCCTGATGCAGCATGCTGACTCCATCTTATTCGCGAGTCATTACTCTTCCCATTTGAGGGGTTGGCGGTCAGACTTTGTGTATCATGAACACTCCGGACGCGATTGTCTAGAAGATGATATTGTAAGACTTAATAAGGCAATGAAACAACTCTTGGGGGATGGTTAACTATTCCGGAGGTTACAGGAAGGATTTTTACTATGATACCTTATGGTTTAATTATGGAAGCTGGCCAAGTCGGGATGTGCTGCATGATATTGTTTGTTATAGAGCTTGATTACAGGTCTTGGGGGACGTGAGTTAACGCGACTCCCCGGAGGGGCCAAGAGTGACTCCCCTAATAGGTTGGCGCCAATTAAGTCGAAAAAATTGGTTCTCTCTATCACATGGCCAACGGTCACTGGATGGGCTATATATTTCTTAGGTTTAAAGCCCCGTGTGGGATAGTTTGGTCTAGGGGGGTTCCTGTTTCTATCGAGTGGAGGTCAAATGGTAATGTTGGAAAGAGCCTAAAGATACTTAGCATTAAGCTATCGTCGGGATAAACTAGCCCTTGATCCATCCTAACTAAGCAATCAAGACACCCGTAGGCCCCTTGCTGCGTGGTAAATTAGTGGCTACCCAAGAGCTGGGTTGGGTCGTCGCTCCAAGGAGCGATCGTGGTGCGAAGTGAAGAATGCGAGCGCCATCTGCCCGCTTCTTCTGTTAGTTGTTGGTGCCCTGCTATATTTTCGTGCGATTCAGGCGGGCGCGACCTTTCCGAGACCGTGACGCAACCTCGCACTCTGGAGGCGCCTCAAGAATGTTAAAACGTTAAAATATTGTCAGTAAGTAAGGTTCGAAAACGTTCTTAGTCTATCGGGGGGTTGGTGAGTCAGGATGAACGTCTGAACTCAAGTATTCAACACTGGCGAGACTCTAGCAGGATATTCAGCATGCTCTCGGAGGTGGGGTCGATGTTTGTTTACCGCATTCCTCCCGGAATTAGGAATAAGGAGAGCCTCCTCTGCGGTTTCGACTTGGCCTTCTGGTGGTTATCGTTGAATCGGCGATCTAAACCTGGGCAATGATCTATAACGCAGAAACGTAACGAATGAAGCTAGTGGCATAGAGCACACCTTCCAAGGTTTGAAACAAGTCACCTGAAGAGTGACAACCTATGACACAGCGTATTCTGGGCTTGGTCCCCAGTGAGCATGACCAAGAAGGTTCATGTGGGTAGCCACCTATTCTAACATGTGAAGTGTTCGCAGCCCGTGCCATCGCTACTGTAGGCCGCTCCAGTACAGGTGCTCTAGGAGGTTTTTGTTGTGATTGGTAGACGGTAGGTTGTAGCTTTCTGGGATCGGTGCGATGATGCGATACCGACAACCGCTATTTCAATCAATACACCAGTACGAGTATTCAGAAGAAGGGGGACCCCTCGATATGAGGTAATGCAAGGAGCCCTCAACCGAACGGGCCCCAAGAGTTGGACGGCGATCAGATAGTGGAGCCTCTAAAGTGGGCGCTCGCCCGCGACCGTAAGGCTCAACCTTTTTGGGGCGCGGTCCGTAAAATACCGTACTATCCTATCCAACCCGTGCTCGAAAACCGGGCAACGGTTTCAGAGAGGCCGGTGATGCCTCTATTTCCTTGGCTCTCACGGGAAACAATAGTAGGTGTAGAGACATTTTTAAACTCGCATCCCTTTTTGTGCGAGGGACCGCCGCGCTGGTACCGGTATATAATCTACCGGGACGGCACTTGAGATGCAGGATAGGATGCTGCAGCCTTCCCCAGGCGTGGTTTACCCGCCCTTGGCCCTACCGGTACCGTATTGCGATGATCTGCGAGGGGACGTATCCGGCTAGGCCCAGACATGCTGAAGAGCGCTCTCCGAATGGGAATAATTTATTAAACAACCCCGCGTGACGTTAGCTCTTCTTTGCAGCCTTCCAGCATTTCGAACTCTGATACTGTAGACTCTGCAGCGTTGAGGTTGGGCATGTTGAGAGTCCCACTCCCGTACCATATCTTACCGAGCCGTACAGATAGGCTACCGTTAGGTATTGCCAAGATAAGATATGATGCTGAGAGCTGCCTGCAATCAGCATCCCCAGATTGCAAGTAGTAGGGGTATTCGAAGTTGAAGAGAAGAAGCCAGCAAAAGCAAGGCCTGGATTTGCACCGTTAAACCTAGAATAATTAGAAAGATATAGAAAGGACAATACGAACAGCACAACTCGCACTTCAACAGGATGAAGGAAAATATGCCACGCAATACATCCCCTTGCTTCTCCAAAGCCGGTCCTGCTTCCCAGGCCGCATAAAATACTGAAGAGGGATTCCAAACGACCTTCACCGTGCGCGAGTCATCTTTCTGGCTTGTTGTTGGCTCCCGCTTAGTTTACACTGTCTGCCAGTACGAGTACAGTGCTCTGACCTGGTATATACCATACCGACCTCTTGACCTTGGAAACAACCCGACAAAAAAGGCTAGTATGATGTGCCGGGAGCGGAGTAACAGCGAGTTAACCACTTTAGTGTGGGCCAACCTTATCGTAGCCAAAACCCCAAAGCAAGCCAAGAAGTTCGGACTTTTTTAACTTTGGACAGTGGAGAGTCCTGGTTGAAGGAAATGCCTATGTCTCAGAGCCCCATCACAAAATTTGCTGATCCTTATCTTGCGCCAACCAGGGGATCACCCCGCTCCCCGTGGGTGGGTGAGACTGACCCATGGAATGCAGGCGGCAGCAGACAACCACCATTCTCATCACAGCAGACCTGAGCTACGGTATCCCGGTACCCCCCCGAGGCATATGATACAAACTTCGAAAATGAAAATGTTAGTGATGTGGGTCTGACGCCATTTACCAACTTGATGTCGAAAAAAAATATGCACATAGCCTATTGTGATCTCCAGTTCGCCAAACAGGTGTTCTCTCCCAGCAGGGCTTCACCATTTGTTCGTGAATTAAGCGTCAAGACCAAGCCTATTTTCGCAGGTCTGTTCCTAAATTCAGAGTGGGGGGAAAATTGGGATCAAGGCTTGAGTTAATGTCACGCTATTGGTGCAAGTGGTCTGATTCATGGTGGTGACGGCGGCTTTTGAGGCCAGGTGGACTCCAGGGACGGTCCTGCCAAGAAGTCTGCCAGAGTTGGGGACTGTCAGATTTGGGGACTGCAGAGCACTCCCGAACAGACCACAGTCACACCTCGTTATACTGCAAGGAACGCCAAGAGTTCAGGATTTTCCGTTCGTTATTTCGAGGTTTTGGAAGAAATTCCATTATGACCAAGTGCGACTCTGTCATGCATGCCGCCTAATCTACAATGGCTTAACAAAACAAATTTATGTGTGACATTGGCTCTGGCTCCTCCAGTCATGTTTCATCCCACCCGATGCCCTATCGCCTACGAGTATACCGGTACTCGTACTCGAGTATTGTACGAGTAGCCCTGCAACGGAGGCGTTATGCAGTGTCGCTATTCTGTGTAAATAACTCTGCCATCAGAACTCCCTCCGCTCGGGAAGCTGCACTTGTTCTTTAAAGGTGCCGTTAATTGGTTCCTGCACAATTATGGTCAAGATACTGATCCCGACCGATGTGTATCATGCACAATTTGTCTTGAGTCGTTATCTACAAATCACTTCTTCCGACGCGTCGTCGTCACTCAAAAGAAGAAAAACAGGCTCGAATGGGCTGAAAAAGGGCTCAGCCCAGAACTTCCGTGGCATGTTCAATGCCCGTCGCAATCATTGACGTCCCTAGCCCATAGTAATTTTTGCCCGAGCGTGACGGAGCCTGTACCTTAAAGCCCCCTTACCATCCCCCTTCTAGAGCCTTCGGAGCCCTCTGTCACAGCCCTTCACCGTAGCGCTCGTTTGGAGTGTACGGTATCCCCTTATACTATTACCGGTACCGTATACCTACCGCCTAGAGCTAACTTCGCCCTACGCCACGCTCAGCCCAATGTCTTTCTTAACCTCCCCGACTTCGTTTCGAAACAATGAATTTCTCTCTTCACATCAGCAACCTCCCTACCTCATGACATACTCTACCTCCTTTTCGAACGGTTCAATACCGCTCGATTTCTCCACAATGGCCAAAGGCCAAGTGCCCCATTCATCGCATCCGGCACTGGGGCATCTGATTTTACTCGTCTTCGAAGCTGTGCTCGAAGTCGTTTGCGTGGCTCTTCCGGGTTACATTATCGCGCGATACGGCATGTTCGACGCGGAGATGCAAAAATTTGTTGCAAATCTCAATGTTTTGTTGTTTACGCCCTGTCTGAGTGAGTTTGCCCGCCTTTCCAGGGAGTCTATGTGAGAGCTTGGCTAACACGAGATCCCGGGGCTAGTTTTCACGAAGCTTGCGAGTCAGCTCACTTTGGCGAAAATCGCTGAACTGGCTGTCATTCCTGTCATTTTCGTGGTCATGACTCTAATATCCTACTGCTGCGCCCTTGCCGTCGCGAAGCTCCTTGGACTCAAGAAGAGGGCGAGAAATTTTGTTATTGCCATGGTATGTTTGCCCATCTTACGTGGAGCTTGTTGGTAGCTTGGTCCACCTCGCTTCTAGCACAACTAACACTTGTGTTAGGGCGTTTTCGGGAACTCTAACTCACTTCCTATATCCCTCGTTATCTCGCTATCCATGACCATCTCTGGTTTGCATTGGGACAAGATTCCGGGCGACAACGACGAGGAGGTTGCTGCGCGTGGTATTCTTTACCTGCTCATCTTCCAGCAGCTCGGCCAACTCGTTCGCTGGTCATGGGGCTACCATGTTTTGCTCGCGCCTCCTCCGAAGGACCAACCTAACGGAAACGGCCAAGCGACGGGATATCGTGATGATCCTTCGGATGAGGACGATAGTGATATTGAGGCTCAGGTGAATACCTTCGTCTCGTCCCAGTTCGAGAACAGTTGCGATGGCCTCCACAAGCAAGCCTCGGAAAATGATGCCCTTCTAGCCTTTAACAAAAACGGTCATCATGTGAAAGTAACAAACAGTGCTGGAGGCTCCGGTAGCTTAACACCCGGGTCCGCTTATACCAGCACTGCTGTCTCCGCCCAATCCACAAGACCCTCGTCCCCAAGCGGCAGCGCAATTCTCCCACTTCCGGCTCAAGGCAATTCTGGGACACAAGATCTCGCTCGCCTTCCTGGTGCCACCCGACCAGATTCACCCGTCAAAGTCCCACGTTGGTTCTTATGCCGGGGCTCTTCTAGCTCTGCACGAGTTTGTAAGGGTATCAAGGCGGGAACTAACAGATTCTTTAAGGGATTGTGGTCGTTCATGAATCCCCCACTGTGGGCTATGTTTGTTGCCGTGGTTATTGCATCGATACCTCAGCTTCAGAGGGCTTTTTTCACCCCCGGGACCTTTATCCAGAACTCAATAACCCGCGCTGTCAGTCAAACGGGTAACGTAGCGGTTCCCTTGATACTGGTTGTCCTGGGTGCCAATCTCGCTGGAAACACTCATCCAAAGGCGAATTCTTCTGACGGTCGACACGAAACCAAGATATTGATTGCGGCGCTGGTCTCTAGAATGGTGTTGCCGTTCATCTTGGTGGCCCCTCTGCTGGCTGTCGCAGCTAAATACCTCAATGTTTCAATCCTGGATGACCCAATCTTTGTCATTGTGTGCTTCTTATTGGCGGGCGCACCCAGTGCCCTACAGCTTGCGCAGATTTGTCAGCTCAACGGAGTCTACGAATCAGTTATGGCGAAGATCCTGTTCTGGAGCTACGTGGTTGTCATTTTGCCTAGCACTTTGATACAGGTCATTACCGCCATTGAGGTAGTTGAATGGGCTATGTAGGCCTCTATTCAGACCGCAGGAGGGGCGCTAGGGCGCTATCGTCCTCTCGTCATACTAAAAAATATAAAAAAAAGCGACTCAGTCATCATGAGCTTTATTTGTGTCCATCCATTTCTTGCTTCTATTTCACCATACCATTGCCACCCTCTGAGCCACATTGTCGTGATCTAGGGATACGTTGGAGGTCTGCCCAACTTGGCTCTTTTTGTATTTCTTATATTCTGGGTTGAACTGTATACAGGGTTTGGGCGGGGAGCTTTGCTTTTCATGTCTTTCATTTTTCCTTTTCTTCGACGAGGTTCCCGTCCCTCGTTTGTCAAAAATGCGGATTAGCATTTTCCGAGGGCGATTATGCGGGTGTCTGTAGGTTAGATTGTACAAAAGAATAATATTGCCGGCCATCGTCGATAATTGTGGACACAACTGCTGTTGGTGGATTTCTGAAATCTGATGGGTGAGCGGAACAGCACTGTGCTTGCATCTGGGTAGAGACGATTAAACACATTATCTCATCAAGATGTCCCAAACCATAATTAAAAATTCCTCACGGTGCAAATTGGCCTTATAGAGATTAGTTGAAACTCCCAGAAAACCTTCAGAATCTCCAAAAATGATGCATTGGAGAAAGGTAGACACCAATGCGACCGGTTTCTAGGTTTCTAATTTCAACTAATCAGTTACGGTACCCCGTGTTTTCTCTCCGCAAAGTTTATCCGTTGGCCAACGCAAATCCCTGTTTTTGCCACCGTGAGTTTTCCGATTCCTTCATCCCCACCCGAGCACGATCGCGATATGAGAGTGATCGGAATTACAAGATCTAATGACAAACACCCCGCATCCGTTTATTCCTCCCTAGGATAAGGATTCCTAACCGGGCTGTTGGCACTTGTAACATCTCATATCGCCCGGGATTTAGGCTGGTTCGCCTCCGATGCAGTTTGTCGATTCGATGGTTTGTCTCATGCTCGAATCAGGATTCTCAGTGAAGCTAAGGGGGGGCAGCAAGGAAACTGCGTGACTTTGAAACCCCCGGATTGATAAGACAGGTTACCATCACAGTGGTCTGAGAAGTGTCCAAGGCACTAGGGACCTTTCCTTTTTTCCCCCTCAATCCTGATATCGCTCCTCAAACTTATCGCTTTCAGGGGTCTTTGATTTTCCCTCTAAACTCTACCCCCTCGGCCCCTCGCTTCTCCCTTCTTCTTTGCTTTATCCTTCCTGTTGTCTCCTTTGCTCTATCCTTCGTCTGGTCGAAGGGGCCACCTAGGATATTGGAATATTATTGCGGGAAACCGCCGTATACGAGTACTGGCTGTACGGTAATACGTCTTGTGACCTGAATCGATCCCCAACGCTATATATATAACCTCTTGTGTATGAGTCTGGCCAGAATTCCTTCAACTCCACTGCCGGAAACTGTCGACAAGGGTATTTCTGAAATCCCTCCCTTCCTAAACTATTGTCTAGGCTGACAATTATCGCGGCAGCCTCCATCCTCAAAGAGGAGAGTCCACCTGCCAGTACCCGTCCCTCCAGCCACAGAGCCCCAAAAGCAGCTATCCCACAAGTTTGCCCCGTAAAATCGGTAATAGCCGTCTCGTCGGTCGTCTGCCCACCATTCCTTGTTCGAATCCCCCACGTTCTACGGATCCCCGGGATACCCTCCTGCAAAAACCACAACCACTCGAAGAGGGTATGAGTGGTCGAGAAAACCACGGTGGCTGGGGTTGTGCACCTGGTCGCGAACACATGCCTTCAACCGGGAGCGTATCCAACCCTGAACAGAGTGTCAAACTGGCTGAGCGGGTAAAGGCATGGCTTCACAACGAGAAACAACGACAAGAAGACCGCCGCGAGAGAAAGAGGTCTGCTAAGAGAGCTGTCCACCAAGCGTTACACATGAACTGCCCACTAGGTGAATTATCGGACAGTGGTGATATTCCCGCTTCCTCAGACTCCAGCAGTGACGAAGAGGCCCAGAATTCATTAAACCAGCTAGAGGCTATCCTTGCAACGACCCAGGCTTCTTTACCATCTGCGCCTACTCACCGTCGCGGTGCCCCAAGCAGGAGAGGCTCCTCAGGAAGGTCTCGGGCGAGATCGCTAATGGGTAATGTATCGGATACCGATTATACTTCCGATGGGGAATTTGTGGTCCCCGCTTGTGAGGTGTACCTAAAAACTATTGAGCAAGTCGGAATTGACGAATTCAAACGTCAAGTTTTGACGTTGGCGCATACACTTAAGTGTAAGGGTTGGAGAAAGGTGCCATTGGATAGGTTTGAGGACATATCTATTGAGAGGATTAGTGGAGCCTTGACCAATACCGTGAGTTTATCCCTTGTTAGACCGATTGTCTGGTTATCCACTTGTAGGTTTTCCCCCCGAGCAAAAAACAGAAGCGTTATTCCGGTGATATGCGTACAGTATGCATGTTACCTGCAATGAAAGCTCCTGTGGTAAAAACCTAGTACACACAACTCTATACCCTTGCTACGTTCGATATATGGTCCTGTAATTGGTTTACCTAAAATCATGAGCACCACCCCTGAGTGGTGGCGGGAGTTGGAAGCGGGCAAGTGGATATAAAAAAACGAATCCCAAATATGAGATATCTCAAAAGAAAGAAAGACCCCGCAAGGGTCTTGGGATTTTTACTAACCGGGGGTCCCCTCTGGGGTCAAGGTATACACGGTCTCCCCCCCGCAAGATATTTCTGCCTCCTCTAATCCTACGCCTCCTCCCGCCAATGATTCGCAAGCCAGCATAACCTCTGCTCGCTCGGCCAAGCCCTTAGCGTACGTGTTCCCTCCAGAGCTCCTTCACCAAAGTCCACATTTAGATCATAATTGCAGTGTCTCCTAACATAATGTTCCTAGAAAATTGCTTCTTCGTATTTACGGACCTCAAGTTTCTCATCTTATCGATCGTGAGGCCGAGTTGAGTATTCTTCGCCGCTTGTCCCGCAAGAGGATTGGTCCTCGTCTCTTGGGTACATTCGAAAATGGAAGATTTGAGGAATTCTTTAATGCAACAACTCTTACAAAAGATGATATCAGAGTCCCGGAGACCTCTAGACATATCGCAAAGAGGCTGAAGGAGCTACATGAAGGTATTGAGCTTGAAGACAGGGAGAGGAAGATGGGCCCTGTCAGTTGGTGTAATTGGTACAAGTGGGCTCCTAGAGTAAAGCAGATCATAGCACGCCTGGACGCTACTGAGGATTTGGGCAAGAAGGGCTACATATGCGGATGTCCATGGGAAAGGTTTGAGGCAGCTGTTGAGAGGTACAAGGAATGGGTATATGGTAGGTACGGGGGTGAAGAAAACGTGAAGGGGCAAATGGTCTTTGCCCACAACGACGTATGCGGATATTCCTTTAATCTCCCAGGTTCGGAAGCTAAAGGCGACGGTGTTAGACTCAATACGGGAATATCATGAGATTGCAGGCTAGCGGAAAGAGCCCACTTTTGATTCCGAGCAATGAGCATAGGCAGCTCGTTGTTATCGACTTCGAATATGCCAGTGCAAATACCCCTGGATTTGAGCTTGCGAACCACTTTGTACGTATTGCCTTCTGACTTTCAAAATAACATAACTTTATGGTTTCTGATTTTTGGCCAAGTGCGAGTGGATGGTCAACTATCACGACCCTGTCTCCCCTCACTTCATGCACCACACCAAATTCCCCACCTCACAGGAGCAGCGCAACTTCCTCCGAGCCTACGTAGAACACAGCCTCACGCCCTCGTTCACCGCCAAGAGCGTTTCAACGACGGGAGCAAGCTCCGAACCTTCCACCCCTCCCCCCTCACACCTCCCATGGGAGGCTAGATCCTCCTCTTCGATGCCCTCCTTCATACTCGACGCCCGCACTCCCGGCGCTAGCTACAAGGAAGAAGAAGCCAACCGAGAGCGCGGAATCGCCGAAGAAGTTGATAGGTTAGAGGGCGATGCGAAAGCCTGGCGTGCCGCGAGCCATGCCATGTGGTGCGCCTGGGGCATCGTGCAGGCCAAGATCCCCGGATCAGATATCGAGGCTATGATCAACGGGGAGCAACACGGCATTGGCAGGCCCATGTCTAAAGAGGCGAAGGCGGCGGCTACGGTCGCTTCGGGCGACGGGAGGCTCGGTGATGAGGAGGGGGGTGAGGCCGAGGATGAGTTTGATTACCTGGGCTACGCTCAGCAGCGGGCATTGCTATTTTGGGGTGATATGCTCGCCCTCGGGGTCATGACACCAGAGGAGGTTGGTGAAGAGGTTGTAGAGAAGGCGAAGGTCATTGCTTGGTGATGACTCGCTATGCGGTAGGGCTGCCCGCTCTGAAGATGCTGTAATTTTACTGGAGTTTCGTGACTTTTCTTGTTCTTTCTCTCTCCGGTTTTCCTTAAATTGATGGGCTATGTTGTGTCACGATAGGATGTTACCGGAGAAGTGGATGTTCTAAATACTTTAGCCTTGCTTCTCTTCTCCCCGCATTATTTATACGGCGGTATTTGTGGAAAGGCCCAAAGTGAGAAGGCAACGGTTGGGGGCGGCAGCGGAGGCCGTGCTGTGAAAATGGAGCTACTGCTTCCATTCCTGAAGTAATAAGTTATCGAGATGCCCATTCGCCTAATAAGAACAAGGTGTAACTTCCCCACTCTCATTCATAGAAAGGGTTCGCAGATCGCAAAAGTGCATCTCCGACCTTCTCTCGACTTTGAGAACAAGCTCAACCCGAAATATTACAGATAACATCTTACATAATAATAATATTATACCTTTCCCCAATGATAAAGGTTTCAGCCCCAACCCATCATCACGGTAATTACTCGGATACAAGAGGAATGTGCTATAATATATACGACGGGGCAATCCACCCCCCGTAGTAAGGCGCTGCACATTTTTTATTTTCCTCTTCATTATTTATTATTCGTCTCAGCCGGGTGCTGGATTTCTCCTTGACCATCCTAAGGGGTGGGAATTCCGGCAGCCTGGTAGTTCAATGCGGGTACAATGCATCACAGCGCTACGGCCAGTCCCCCGACAAAACCCATCATAGGTAGCTATTTCTACCTAAAAAATGAGGTTTTCCGGGGCCCCCAGAACTGGTCTACTGGCCGGGAAAAGCAAACCAATTCTTGCCAGAATAGCAGTTCCCAGTATTTAAAAAACTGCCATGTTTCAATATCAGAGTATATATACCAGTATAATATTATATAGTGCAATATTGGAAGAACTGTGTCTATGTCTATACATATGAAATCGGCGATTGCATCCCATTCCATGAGAGCCCTATGCAAATTCGAGGATAGGACATAACATCACACCAATCCATAAAAAAACACCCGCTGGTAGAACTAAATGGAATTGGTTGTGGAGGAAATGTGGATTGGATTCGGGGTTTACTTATAGTTGCTACTATCATACATTACAGAGCAATCCCCCCCCCTTCCCCCGCCGGTAATCACTGATCAATAGAGGAGTAGAATGGCAGGGAGGGAGAGAAAGGGTTTATTATCAGATAATTAATCGGGGGGTGGGGGGGGGGGGTATTACGATTGGAAGTATAGATATAGGTGTGAGAACAATTGGTCGAGTGATTGTTTGTGAACAGAAGGAGGGGGGGGGGGGAAGGGGCTTGGAGGTGGTATATATATTTCTAGGTTATTATATCATGGGTGGACTGGCAGGGTTTGGCGGGTGTAGTGCTGGGCTGTCGGGATTTTCCTTGCTTTGGTTTGCTTTTACTAGATTATGATGATGATATGGTACGTGTGCAATACCGGTACTGTCGTATCCCTGACTACTGTGCTAGACACTACTCTCTCTTTAAAGGATGGGTGCGCTTGTTCTTGTGGTCGCGGGGCACTGGGCACTGCGGAATACTCGGATGCCTAGGGTGAGGGTACTGTAGCAAGGTGTTTCTAATACTCTATAGCGCCCCGGCGCATCCAAGAGAACAGATGTCCTAACGGCGGAGCTTGGCACCTTCAAACTTTAAGGTAGGATTGCTATTCTACGTTGTATTGGTACTGAGTGGCATAGTAATTCACAGTAAACAGGATGAGCACAAGCTTAACCGGACTTAGCCTAGTAGTCTAGGATCAAAGTAATAATCACTTGATTAACGGCAGCACCCGTCATATGGGTACCCCCTCCCCTCTTGCTCTCTCTCCGAGCAGAATAAAATACTGTATAATGTGCACTCTTCGTAGAGAGAAAAAAGGAAAAGAAGTAAAGCCCCCACCCCCAGTCAGAGCAAACAAAAGGAGAAGATGAAAAAGTAAGTCGAAAACGCCGAAGAAGAGTAAGATTGTAGTACATTGCAGAGATTTCCCGGCCGGTTTAGGATGGAGGCCTGGGTCTCCATATATGCACACGACCAGGAGGAGGCGGATGAGGAAAAGGAAACATGAAAGGGAGAACAGAAGCAATGAGAAATACTGTACAAGTAAGCAGGCAAACGCGAGCAACCTTTCAAATGAAGAGATCCAAGTTTGAAAGGCAGAGAGCTGAAAGGAAAGAAAGAAAGCAATTGTCAATGGATCAATCCGCGCTTTCCCATTCCCTAATTCCCATCCCAACCCCCTCCTCCGCCACGATTCAGTCCCGCAACCTTCGCAAACTTGAGTGCCATACTCAATCACTTCCACCAACTAAAAACCCCGCCTCTTCAAACTCTTCCCCCCTTTCACTCATAACGATGTCCCCTTCTACCTCCTTCCTACCAATCGCAGCATGGAACCTCCTACTCAGGGACTTTGGCACGGCGATTTCCTCCCTAACAACCTCGACTGGGGCATTCTCCTTCTCATCCTTCCCTTCTGCCTCCTCCGCAAATTCGCGCTTCTTACTGGGGCTTCCGGGGGTGATGGTGACCAAAGACTTTGGTGGCTTCGCGAAGATGTTGCCATTACCGTTAGATTTGGTAACAGCAAAGGTATTGAATTTGTAGGTGCCGGACTTGTACCCTTCAGGAACGCTCTTGCGGACTCGCATGCCGACAGTTAAGAGTGAGGACTTGATGGGAGTCGGAACTTCGGGTACGGCAGCGGTAGCGGTAGCAGTGCTAGAGCGGGAGGAAGGGGTGAAGAATGAGGTAATGGTGGATTGGGAGGTGAGGTTTTGACGTTTGCGGGGGGTGGATGGGGTGGACATTTTGTCAAGTTATAGATGATTTTTGTATAAGAGTATAGATAGTTTATTTTTGGCGGAGGATGTGAGGTGTAGAAAACGGTCGACTCGACTACGGTAGGTTGTGATGGTGGTGGTGGGAGGAAGGAAGGAAGGAAGTGAAAGGAGGCAGGGGACTGGTAAATGACTGGTGTGGGTGGAATTAAGCATTCTAAGGGTTGTTTACTCAGCCAAGCCAAACACTGAGCTCTGACATGATACGCGCCCAAATGCCGTTGTCTGGGGAACCTACCTACTCGAGTTCCGTAGGCTACAGTGTATCATGATTGGGTCGAAGAAGTTGGCTAGTTACCCGGCCCGGTTACCGCTTTCTGGTCTTTTCAGATTGAACACCTATCGAACTAGAAAGTTACTATAATCTTGGCGGAAGGGTTTTGGCGCAAGCTGGCCTTTTTGCTTCCCTGAGCCTCACCATAAATCCAAGTGAACCTCCCCCGACCTTTTTTCTTAAAACACGCCCCCCGCCTTCTCTTTTTCTTAGAGAAACCAATTCTCTCTCTCTCCTCTCCTTCCCCTTCTTCTCCTACATTACGCGCCCCACATTGATTGTTCACCCCATACTATAAGTAACAGGAGACCGTAAAGTCCACTCTCGGAGAGGCACAGGAAGAATAACGATACCAACGATTCATATATCCCATTCGTGGGAGTCCTTGTGACAACCATGCGCCCAATATCTGCACCACCGGTGGCCCTAACAGGTCTACTCCTACTCTCTATCTCCTCTTTAGCATCTGCCTCAGCCGCCGTACTGGGAATAGACTTCGGCCAGGAATTCATCAAGGCCGCGCTCGTCAAGCCCGGAATCCCCCTCGAGATAGTCTTGACGAAGGATACTAAGCGCAAGGAGGCCGCGGCTGTGGGCTTCAAGCCAGCTGGCAATGGCAAGGAGGGGGAATTCGCATACCCTGAGCGACTGTACGGCGCCGACGCCGTCAACCTCGCAGCTAGGTTCCCGCACGACGTTTATCCGGGTTTGAAGAAGGTTATGGGTCAGCATGTCGAGGATGACTCGGTCGCGGCGTATTCAACAAGAAATCCCGCGGTCTCGGTTGTCCCGAATGTTCTCCGGTCTACGGTTGCGTTCCAGAGTTCGTCGGCGCCACCGGCGGGTTATGGTAAGGGGAGTTTCACGGTTGAGGAACTTTTGGCTATGCAGTTCAAGTCGATTGTGCATAATGCGGAAGCTTTGGCGGGAGCGAACACGAGGATTAGGGATGTGATGTTTACGGTTCCGGCATTTTTGAAGGCTGAGGAGAGGAGCTCTCTTAAGCTTGCCGCTGAACTTGCCGGGTTGAAGGTTATGAGCTTTGTTTCGGATGGACTGGCCGTTGGGATCAATTACGCTACTACTCGTACTTTCAATGAGAGCTCGCCTGAGTATCACATTGTTTATGACATGGGCGCGGGGTCAACTACGGCTACTGTGCTGAGGTTCCAAGGCAGGAGTATAAAGGATGTTGGGAGGTTCAATAAGACAATCCAAGAGGTCACAGTCCTTGGCGTTGGTTATGACACTGAGCTTGGTGGAGATCTCTTTAACCAGAAGATTTTCGAAATCCTTCTAGACGATTTCGTCAATAACCCTAAGGCAAAAGGGCTCCTTGAGGAGGACCCGAACCTCAAGAACACTATTCGTACCAATGGCCGTGCTGCATCTAAGCTCTGGAAGGAGGCCACGAGAGTCCGACAGATCCTCTCCGCTAACACTGACACCATTGCTTCTATTGAGTCATTGTACAAGGATATTGATTTCCGCTCCAGTAAAATCACTCGTGCTGTCTTTGAAGAGCTTCTCGCCCAGTATGAAGCTCGCATCACCAAGCCAATCATTGATGCAATTAGCAACGCTAATGTCGCCTTGAGTGAAGTCAATACCTTGATCGTCCACGGAGGTGCTGTCAGAACGCCATTTGTCGGAAAGAAGATTGAAGATATCATGGGAGGTGCTGAGAAGATCTCTAAACAAGTCAATCCTGATGAGTCGGCTGTTCTTGGAGCTACCTTCAAGGGTGCTGCTGAGAGTCGTGCTTTCAAGGTCAAGGAGATCCGAACCCAGGACATTGGTACTTTCGGCGTCTCTATCAAGTACAAAAAGGACGCAGAGGCAAAGAAAGGTATGTGATCGTGGGTGATCCTTGTGAGGAAGATGAATTAATACCTCTTATAGAAACCATCCAACAAATCTTCCCTTTCTACTCCAAGATTGGCAACGAGAAAGTCATTCCTTTCTCTCGTAACTCGGAGCTCACTTTTAGTACTTTCTACAATCTCCCTCCCGGGATCGGCGCCTCCGACCGGAAACCTGAACAGGAATTGCTCGAGACCATCCAGACATCCAACCTTACCGACTCTATCAAGAAGCTTCAGGAGGACTTTGGATGTGCGGAGAAGGATATTATTACCAAATTCGGCATTGTGCTCAACCCTAGAGACTCTCTTCCGAAGGTCATCAGATTTTGGGTCGAATGCGAGGTTGAGATTGCTCCCGAAGCCCCAAAGAAGGATGCTGGTGGTGCTTTTGAGGACGTCAAGGGCTTTTTCGGATATGGAAAAAAGGATGGCGAGCAGAAAGTTTTGAAAGATGAAGATTCGCCGTCGCCGCCGCCGCCGTCGTCGTCATCATCACCATCATCTACCCCCACCAAGTCGTCAACAACTTCATCAGTAACCTCGAAGTCGACTAAGGCGGCGGATTCAGAGCCCAAGGCCGCCAGGAGAATTGAGAAGATTCCTGTCAAGTATACCATTACCAAGGACGGATTCCCCAATATTCCCGAAAAAGACAAAATGGCTTTGATCCTAAAGTGACCACCCCCCTGACCTAATGATGTTAGTTGTTTACTAACATGCACCTAGGATCCGCGCATTTGACAAGCACGACAAAGAGCGTAAGAATCTTGAGGAAGCTCGTAACAACCTTGAAGCATATACCTACCGTGCTAAAGGTTATTTGAGTGACGATGCATTCATCGCCGTCTCTACCGAAGAGCAACGTGAGAAATTAGATGCCATGATTAGTGAGGCCAGTGATTGGCTTTATGGTGATGGATATACCGCCGGCCTTAAAGAAGTCCACCAAAAAATCAAGCAGCTTAAGGCTCTTGAAGCCCCCATTTCCAAAAGAAGGGCGGAGAAGGACAGCCTACCAGAGGCTCTCAAAGATCTTAACAGCATCCTTGCCTCCATGAAGGGTTTCATCGAGCGTGAGGAATCTCTTGCCGAGGCACAATCCGACGACTACTACTCATTCGACTTGGGGCCCCTGAAGAAAGCCTACGAGAAGGAGAGAGCCTGGGTTGAGGAAAAGAGTGCTGCCCAGGAGAAGCTCCAGCCCCATGAAGACCTCATAATAACCTCTGAGGAGGTTGCTACTAAGGCTAAGGAACTTACCACGGAGCTCATCACCTCGATTCACACAAAGAAGGAGCTTGATGACATGAGGGAGAGAAGCCTGAAGAAGGCAGCAGCAGCAGCGGAGAAGGAGGCGAAGGAGGCCGAGGCAAAAGCGAAGGCTGATGCTGAGGCTGCTGCAAAAGAGGAGGGTGAGGCAGCGGACGAGACCAGAGCGGAGGATGAGGCCAAGCCCGAGTCTGAGGAAAAGACCGAGAAGGTTGGGGAGAGGATTATGGAAGAGCAGAAGGTTGAGGAGCGCAAACGTGACGAACTGTAGATGAAATTAGAATTAAACGATGTCTCCTTTCTTGTATGTTTATGCTTTACTGTTTCATATCTCCTGCGGAAACCCTTGAATAAATATATCACTCTTGGTTTTAGAGCGTGCTCCCTTCACGGGGTCAGGGCCTCATTTCGTGCCTTTCTGAAAGCAGATAATCCAAAGGGAGAAAAATAGTAAGGGGCCGAGCTGCAGCTCTGGTGAATGATCTTAATGGCAGGTTTTGGTGGTGACTAGTGCACAATAGGTGGGCCTGTCGGGGTAGAGAGGATTCTATCAGGACTTGAATAAAGTAGAAGAACCAGAGACCGGCCTACAGGCTCGCAGATACATTGAATCGGTTCTTTAAAGATCTCCCATCGTACCACGAGGCGCACAGTGGTAGATATTAGTAGGACGGGTAAGCGCATATTCCGATACCGTGTTCGGGAAGGGAAAGTCCTAATACCTGCCGGGTATCTCTAAGCCAAGTCTTGCATATGGTTCGAAAAACCAGCTAATACCCCTATCTATCACACTTCCGGGGCGTACGAGTTACATTATGTACATTGAAACTAGATATATGTTTGATCACTCGGGCCACTAGTGCTATGTAGATAGCTGGGCAAATCCCTCCTATCCAGCCCGCTAGAACCCGGGATATTCACCCCCCCGGACTACTCCTTCTATCCCCACCCGTTAAATATTGACTTACCTCTGCAAAGGTTACCTTCCAGGAATTGCTGACCAGAGCATTGAATATCCGCACCATTCTCTCTTTCGATCACTCAATTTCCCTCTTCCAACCCTCTCGATCTCCTGTTTAGGGCACTTTTTTTTTTTTGTCAATTTGATCTCTAACTCCCCTACTTCGACTCTGCTCCATAATAATATGATACATTAACTGTCGGGGCCACTCATGCCTTGGCCGTACCGGCATAGAGATAACACACTCATACGAGCCAATCGCGGTCCTTTAAAGAGACAAATGTATGGACTTATCTGTCCATAGGTTTATGCAAACCGAATTACTATACATTCGTAAACAGTAAAATTTCTTCAAAAATATATATCCCGCACATCCCAAAATTTCATTACTTACGAACTGAAAGTAGGACCTGTCCAAAACGCCCCAACGTCTATTGTTTGCGATCATAAGGCCAACATTGCTACCCACTAGCTCAGTCGGGAGCTAGAACCTTGTCAGATTTTTATATAGTCTCAAATAAACTAATATCATACCAGTGGCTGCTACCTTCTTGTCAAATGAATTACTGGGAACCCCAACTGAGGAGTGAGGGGTCGAGATTCTACTACCGGTGTGCGTTCTAAACCGACATAGGTTGATTTATTCCGTTGCCGGGGAAACGCAGACAAGAGGCCCTGCATTGGCATATTGTACGATGACAAATACCTATAATTGTGGGGGAGTGGTGGAAATATCACGAGTACCCTGGTCTTGGGGTCCCAGCCGGGGTTAGAAGTCTAAGCGACGTTCGCGTGGCCTTCGAGAACCCGCCTAAAGAAACGGCGACTATGATTCAGAGAGGGGGAGGATTGCAGTGGATGTTACACCTACAGTGCGACGCTATGGCAAGTCTCCCAGCCCACAAGCCCAAAGGGTCCTGCCTCCCGGCGGCCCCTCTGCGGGGCACAATGTTCCTCGTTCCCAGGCACCGGGTGATGTGCCCTGTATGCCGAGCGGTAACAAGAGGGAACCCGTCAAAGGGTAGGCCAATCCTGCGGACCAACCATCTCACAAGGTCTACGGGACGTTTGGAGGTGGTGGGGATGGGGTGTGGAGACTAGGCTAGAAGTGGCACTGGTCTTCAAGTGGAAATATGGTGGGAGGACCCTATTGGGAAGGTGCTAGAGAGGAGTGCCCCGAGAGATTATATGTGGAATTTCTCGCTACGGGCCGGGGGGAATACGATGGGTGTGAATGAAAAGTCCTCGACCAGCTCGAGGGTGAAGGAGGGCGAGGAAGTCGAGTAATGGTTCTGTTCTGTTTAGATTAGTTTTGCTTATGATTTGGCTGGTTTAGCGTTGGATTCCGAGGCGGTGTAGACAGTGGTTGTGATTTGATATTAGCCATTAGATGTTGGGTAAGTACACAACCAGGATAAATATATGAAATCAGCCCACAGCTCAAGGAGATCATGGGTAGCTATAAGCCGCTAAACTAGTAATCTTTCCTAAATTCTCCCCTCTCCGTGTTATCACCGTTTTGGGGACGTCGCTCAGCCCGAAGGCCGGCGCCCTTTAAACACTATCACAGATCCAACAGCAATAGACCTTATTGCTAGCTCAGAACTCTTTGCGGTCTTAGGCTGCAAACACTATCTAACAGCGAGCCAGTTGCGTATCATACAAACCCTGCATGATCGGTATGGTACCCGAAGGTAGACGCTACGGGCTTGTGATGGCCTGTAATAATTCCGGAAATCTCACCTTCTGGACTCAAACACAAATAAAGGCAACATTACACTAGGGGTCAGGTTCAGCCAAGTCTGGTTGGACGTTGTATGGTATCGCACTTGAAATGGTGAGTAGAGTGTGACGCGAGCATCACATGTCAAACAGACCCTACTGTAGGTATGTGCCGGTTGTTCCTCATGACTGCACTGCTCTCGAAATCCCTTGTTGGTGGCTGCAATAAGTGGGCATGTTACGAGTGATATTGTATGAATATAATACTAAGTTAAACAGGCTGGACGGCACCGTACTCTAGCAGTGATGGGGGGGGGGGGGGTATTTTAGGGCTCCAATGATAAGCCTCAGAGGGGTAAGGATTCCACGGCAAATCTGGGAGAGGGGATGTTCTGTTCAGCTAGCACATTCTGCTTATGGTATGCTGTTGACTTCTAGGAGCTCGTAGAGTACTGTGCTGGTACAGTGGGGCACATACCTCCTGCAGGCACACTACCACCAACTGCGTCGGCAAATTTTGTGACGTGAGCAACAGGTCTCCTTCCTGCATTTATAAATTCCTTTGCACCACGGCAAATCACGAAGGAGAAGTATCCCCCCCTCTACAACTGACCCGAGTAATCTCTCACAGTACTAACTTAGATGACAATAGGACAAAAAGTAGACGACAAGGTCTAGCGAATTTTTCCCCTTTTTTCCGTTGTTGTTCGACACTCGGTGATCTTCCCAAGATGTATGCAACCGACTCTTCCTCTCTCTCTCTCTCTCAATCTTTTAATCTTTTAATAGAGGTTTATATGAGAACCCGTTGCTTTGCAAAGGTTGACATCGCACAGCCTCCCTCGTATGCAACCCTCCCTAATATATAATATAGAAAATACGAAACGCACTACCACCACAATCATCACTGCCATCATCAATTCTAAAAAGCATATTCACTCGTTCATTTCACTTCATCCATCTGTGAGATCACAGCTCACAAGACGTCCGCCGTACTGCAATGTATGTACTCTACTGTATTGTACCTAATGCATCCAGCGCAGATCCCGTGACTCGCACGGTACTGTACGTCTCCGAGAGTGATGGCTAGAGAAGAAAAAATGGGCTCCTCCTTTCCCTTTGGCTACTTTGGAACAATACGAAACTTGTTTTTCCTCTCTCCCACCCTAGGATTGCTGAATTACTTGGCTAGCTAATTTCTAGGTTCTCTCCGTCTCCATGTACAGTACTTGCTAATGCATAAATCAGACCATAATGGCTGTGGCTATGGTTCTGCGGAAATACGCGTTGGGGAAAGGAAACACAGCATGCGAGCGCGCACGATGGAAGGTAAGTTAGGTTATGCGGTGCGGTGCGTACAGTGTGCACAGCGTTGGATGGAAAGTTATGCTGTGTTAGGGATGGGTAATGTGGGTTGGTTGGCTAGATATGATAATTGGTTGGTTGGGTGGGTGAGTGAATGTGAGGCCCGGGATCGGTGATTAGCGAGTGAGAGAATGTGAATGTATTTCTTCCGGAAAGGTTTGTATGGAGAGGCTGGGGGGGGTCAAGGCATGATTGTCAGTTTTGTTTGGTATTTGTTTGCTTGCTTCGTAATATCTGCCTTTTTAGTCAACAATATCATTTTTTAATTTGCCCTCGATTTCCCCTCCCCTCCCCCCTTCCCACTCTCGCAGCTGTTTCCACCTCGTTAGTCCTACCGAGGCGGAGTTTGCCATGCGGCGGAGAAGGATATGCATTTCGTCGGGAGGATAACTGGTTTTTCTCGAAGAAGCAACCTCCCGAAATAATGTGGGACACACAGACACACGAACGCAAGAGCGCTTTCGCGGGTAGTACAAAGCAACGAAGTTATTATTTCCGGCAGGCCACATCTCCTCCTCTCCCTCTCGCTCCCTCTCTGCTTTCAGAGAAGCGGAGAACCCGCGCCGCTTTTGACGAAAGTCACATCGGACAGATAATACAATAGAAACAATAAAAAGCGGATAGCGAAAGCAAAAGTCTATCGATTGGTCGAGGGAGAGGGAGATGTTTGTCCTCCATGATAGAAGCGGCGGCGGACCTCCTCATCTCGCTCGGGGCTGCTGTACTTGAGTACTGTACGTACCGTACCGCAACTGAAATCAGAGATTTTGCATCATGATTCGGTGCATCTGTGTGGGTCGGGCGGGTGAACCGAGTAGGATCTGCTGCAAACGGATCTGTGATTTGCTGCGGGGGATCATGTAGGCATTATATGGCAGAATGCTGTGTGCCTTCGTGTCTGACTATGGACCATTTTCGAGGCCGGTTTTCGGTTCAATATCGCGGGGCCATGTGCCATAGAATCTTGGCTGTGGATTGGGGATTGTACTCGAGTACAATAATAGACTAGTGTCAGGATTGGACAGTACGAGTACAAAAAACTATACGGTACCGTAGACGTGGCTGGGTTGGTGCCCTCTTTCTTATTGTACTCGAGTAGATATCATAGTCTGACTTCTTGAAATCACCCCCCATGGAGTCCATGAACTTGAGCACGATAACGTGTTTTCCTGGAATAATAATACAGGCTATGTGAGCCATGACGATTTCACGACGCACGAGAGCACGTTAGGTGAAACCTGTTTGTATGGACCAAGTTGTTACTGGGTGGGGTACTAGATACATAATGTATTGGTCCATTTTTGCAGCTACCACAAGGACCCTATTTACTGGCAGCCCGTCTGTCACTGGCCTTACATGTTTGTCTCGAGGCAAGCGCTGTGTCGTGGCTCTTAGTTAATGCTGGAGCAAGAGTCGGTGTGCATGATCCTACCGCACGGATGGGGACAGCGCTAAGCCACACATGGGGCAGCGGTTGCCGGCCGTGCAAAGGGTTCTGGCGTCTACAATAGGGTGCCAGAGTCGCAGAGATAGCTTACCCTAACCCCTAGCCCACACCTTTTCTCGAATGTGCGCCATGCTACACAAGCGGGGGCTGACTGACAAGAAGGAAGGAGGGTGGAGAGGAGGAGAGTCTTAGAAAGAGGGAGAGAGAGAGAGGCAGAGAAGGGGAGAAGGGGAGAAGGGGAGAGGGGAGAGGGGAGAGTCAGAGGACGAGCCCTCCCCGCCTTTAGCTTTGTGCCCACCACTTTCTCTCTCCTTCTTCCCTTTCTTATTCTTATTGAGTCTCCTCTCTCGCTACTCCCACCTTTATTGAAGAGCCTATATCATCCAGTAACCTGTGAACCAATACCGCACCATATCATTCGGGTATTAAGAGAGACAGTGGAGAGTGTGTACCGCACGCGTGCCCTATCTTTTTTTCTCCATCCTATGGTCTTTCTCTCCTGCAAATAATTGTCTATCCACACGCCGGTCAGCCTCTTACAGTCGTCTTACTTTAAATAATCCGGCATTTTCCATGTACGTACAATTCAAACATCAGTGCATACATATTTTTCTCCCCCTTCCCCAATTATCCCTTAGGTTGCTGCTAGTTCGCCTTCGCTTCGATCTGATTGGCTATGCTCACAACACTTACTTCAGTTCTACAGTAGCAAATCACCATTTTCTTTCTTTCTTTTCTTCTTTTCTTCCTCTCTCCCTTGCAGCTCCGTAGGTAAAACCTCTCTATCCCTTGGGTTGCTAGACGAGGGGGAAATAATAATGATTAATTGTTTGATTAATTGACTAATTTTTCATTTTTTTTCAGCTGTAAAGAGGATCCAAAGAGAAGGTAATAGAAAAAATAGGGAAACAATCTGAAAGTTTTCGCCGCATGTAAGTTTTCATTCTGTTTTGCTGCCTATCTATTGCAAGGCACATTTCTTTTCCTTTCCCCCGTTTCTCTTGTCGTCCTCCGTTCAATCCGTCCACCCATCCAACCCCCCGCCCTCCACGCTTGCCTTACCCCTCCACGCTCTGCTCGCCGCCTCCCCCACATCTTTTTCTCCCCTTTTTATCCTGTTTCCCACCTCGGTTGCCCGCCAACTTCTCATCGATTTCTTGCTGCTGTGTGGTCTGTAGCGATCCTCACCCGTCGCTTCCACTGAACGCAGGGGGGTTTTACCTGACCTTGTTTTGTTTTTTTTCTTTTCCCCTCTCTATCCCTTTCACTATTTTCCCACGGAAGAGCAGCCTGACATTTGGAAGGTTTGTGCACCCCAAAAGTCCTCTCGGCCTTCAAATTTTGAGCCGCCTCACAAATTTTATTCCCTGGCGCCAAAACCTTCCTTCAATCATTCCCCCAGCATCTTCCCTTTACAAAGTTTCAACGGGGTCAATTATCTGACTAGAAGGAAAATAAATAGCCCTCCTCCCCTCTTGTCATCCTAGGCCCCCATCGTCATCGTCATCCCTTGGCCCTACTCACACAGGCTGCCGTGTTAAGCTGCAGCACCACCACCACCACCACCACCACCACTGCCAACACTTACCCTCGCTAGATCATACCCATCGTCAACACTCTACAACTTCAGCTTCGCTAACCGTTTGAGAGTGTTATTCACCCGAACCAAAGTCATCGAATAATGGCGTGGCAACCAGAAGAAGCACCTATACGGGAGTTAGCGGGCTATCTCAAGGATAGTTTGAACAGATACAATCAAGCTGCCCAGCGGCATGCTAGCGAGGTTTGTAGCCCTTTTTTCAATTTCTATTTATTTTCCATCGATATGCATGTGATATGCATTCTCTATTCTCCCTGCAGCCCGGCTAATAATTGATAACAGATGCTACAACAAGCCAGTCAATCCCCGGATATCAATAACTACCTGTGTTACATCCTCGTTCACCCCAGCCCGCCCCCAGATATGGCGGTCGCCGAGTATCATGTTGTCCGCTGCTCGGCTGGTGTCCTTCTGAAGAATAACATCTTGAGTTCGGGGAGGGGACTAGCACCGGCATTCATTGACTATATAAAATCGGAGCTCCTACTAGGATTGAGGGACCCTCATCACCAGATACGGAATTACACAGGCAATGTTATTACTGAGTTGTTACGCATTGGGGGGGTCATGTCCTGGACAGACATGCTAGCCCAGTTGATTTCCCTTGTGGAAAATACTGATGGAAATACCACTCCGGAAACACAAGAGGGGGCCATGGGGGCATTGTTGAAGGTTTGCCAGGATAGCAAGGACGAACTTGACGAGGAGTACGATGGCTATAGGCCCCTTAATATACTCATCCCTAAGTTTTTACTATTTACACAGCACCCTGTTCCGAAAGTGCGTATGCAGGCCTTAGAGATTGTCAACATATACCTACCCATGAAAACTCAGTCGATTCTTGTCCACATCGATACCCTCATAGAGAGTTTGTTTCGCCTCGGGAACGACGCTGATACTGGAGTACGGAGAGAAGTCTGCCGAGCCCTAGTACATCTGGTTGACATTCGGGCGGACAAGATAGCGCCTCATATGCAAGGAATCGTGGACTACATGCTCACCCAGCAGAAGAACACGGAAGAGCAGGACTTGGCCCTAGATGCTGCAGAATTCTGGCTCACCGTTGGAGAACACGAGCATCTTAGGGTTGGACTAGGGCCGTATCTGCCGGAAATCGTTCCTGTCTTGCTAGCATCCATGGTTTACTCTGAGGAGGACAGAGCCAGATTAGGGGGTGGTGGAGACGATGCAGATGTTGAGGACCGAGCGGAGGATATAAGACCAAACTTTGCGAAGAGTAAGCAAAGACTACCGAATGGCGAGAGTGTAGAGGTTTTCGACCAACGGAAAAAGTCAAACGGAAAGACCCTAGGGGAGGAGACCTTGGATGAGCTGAGTGACGGAGAAATCGACGAAGAGTACGATTCTGAAGACGATGCCTACGCTGGGATGGATGACCCCGAAGATCGTTGGAATTTAAGGAAGTGCTCGGCGGCGGCCCTGGATGTCTTGGCAACCGTGTTCCATCAATCGGTCTTCGAGACCATCTTGCCTTATCTGAAGGAGAACATTCGACATCCGGAGTGGCCCTACCGGGAGGCGGCCGTCCTAGCACTCGGCGCAGTAGCTGATGGTTGCCTTGATGGTGTCGTCCCGCATCTCCCCGATCTTATCCCTTACCTCATCTCTTTACTCGATGACCCTGAGCCGCTCGTGCGCCAAATCACGTGCTGGACTCTCGGTCGCTATTCCCGCTGGGCCTCTCATCTCGAAAACCCGGCCGACAAACAAAAGTATTTCGAGCCCATGATGGGGGGAATCCTGAATAAAATGTTGGACCGCAATAAGAGAGTTCAGGAGGCGGGTGCCAGTGCCTTTGCCAACCTAGAAGAGCAAAGCAAAGATTTGTTGAAACCCTACATTGAGCCAATCGTTCGGCAATTTGTGGTAGCAATGGGAAGATATAAGGATCGGAACATGTTCATTCTTTACGACTGTATCCAGACCCTTGCGGAGCATGTCGGAAGTATTTTAGCGGAGAAACCATTGGTTGATATCCTGATGCCCGCTCTTATTAACAGATGGAAGTTGGTCAAGGACGATTCGAGAGAGCTGTTCCCTCTCCTTGAGTGTTTATCCTATGTTGCTACAGCCCTCGGAAGGGAATTCGCACCATTCGCAGGCCCCATATTCCTCAGATGCATCACCATAATCCATCAGAATCTAGAATTGCAGATGGCCTATAATAACGATCATGCATTAGATCAGCCTGACAAGGATTTCTTGGTCACAAGTTTAGATCTCCTCAGCGCAGTGATTCAAGCGTTGGATTCTGCAAGCGCAGAGCTAGTCTCTGGGACAACACCTCCCTTCTTTCAACTCTTGACTGTTTGCATGGCGGTAGGTCTTGACTATCCGCCATTCTCGAGAAAAAGTTAGCTGACAGACCACAGGATCCTAGCAACGACGTGAAGCAATCATCCTATGCCTTGCTTGGGGATTGCGCTATCTATGTCTTCGAGCAATTGCACCCATTCTTACCCAACATCATGGATCTTTTGATTCAACAACTGGGGATTCAGACCCTATCCGACGCCGAAAGCGACACAGGGTATAGCGTGGTTAATAACGCTTGTTGGAGTTGCGGAGAAATTGCTTTGAAGCAAGGTAGATTCGCCAGCCATAGATCCCAAGTCTTGTGAGCTAACTTTCAAGATTCAGGGTCCGGAATGGCACCTTATGTCGAAAAACTATATAATAGGCTAGTCGACATTATACAAACACCTGAAATCCCCTCATCTGTAACCGAGAATGCCGCTGTGGCCCTTGGCCGTATTGGGATAGGCTCTTGCGACGAGCTCGCTCCCCATCTTGAATCGTTTGCATATCCATTCCTAGATGCTCTCCAGAAGGTGGCGGAAACAGATGAGAAAGACACCGCCTTGAAGGGGTTCTGTATGGTTGTCGGCCGAAATCCCGAGGCTATGGAAAGCTGCCTGGTGCCTTTCTTTCGAGCCATTGCCCGTTATAAGCATGCAAGCCCTGAACTATCTTCATTGTTCCGACAGGTAAGATGCCTTTGTCCTTGTTCGCCATCCCAATGCTTTTGAGTCCTCCTAACTGTGAATCTTCTAGACTCTCATTGGATACAAATCGTTCATTACGGATTTTGATTTGTTCATGAGGAATATTCCGGCACCGGATCGCGAAGCTTTAAAGTCTAAATACGCCATCTGATAAGCAAACTGGAACAATCTGAAATTGTAGGGTTTCGTCGTTTGAAGCTCTCGTCTCATTGTGTTTCCCCGCTTTTATCTTGTTGAAAACAAATGGGAAGACGAAAGGTGATAGTTGCAGTTATTTTTTTGAACTTACGACTATTAGTTGCTCTTCTTGTTATGTTCCTCTCTTGATCATTCGCTTAGCTAGTTTTTCTTGTTATATAATAGAACGGCCGTGACAAGAGGTGGAAAAGTTTTCAAATCAAAGACAAAAGGGATCTTTTCTTCAGTTTTTTTGTTTCCTACGGGTGTTTCTCACGGTTTACGAAATGGACGGCGCGTTTTACAGATTTTCATTCATCCTTTCCAAAGAAACTTCTGGCGTATTTCTTCTTCCTGCATGGAGCACTAAAGGACTAAGCATGGTGACAAATATGGTATAGTGCAGAGTATGTTGTTGCGATAGTTTTCCACTGTTTCTCCATCATTGCCCTTTTTCCCTTTTCTTTCCGCAGAGTTTTTCCTATTACCTCTATTCTAGTACCTTGAATATGAAATCATTGGATGTGCAGAAAGATAAGTTAGACCTGGGATGCCATACCTGAATTGAAAGCTTTACACGGATCCAGAAGGCTTTCCCTTATCGCAGCGCAGTAGGGCTCCCTCACTAGGCCCGCACCGTATGCCGGAATTCATAAAGGAGCTGATGACTAAAGAGCAAATACAGGGCTATATATCATATCATATCTGGTATGGTAATTATGATAATATTATGATAATAATTATTATATCTATACGGCTTTTTTTTATAGAAAGGACGCAGAAGCCAAAAGCCACCAATATTGGAGATTTTTGACCCGGCAGAATTCGGAGAGTTTTATTGGAGAAAAAAAGTGTTCAACGGTATCATAGGAATAACTCTTTAGGCCCTATTTGGTACCCCACAATATATATAAAAAAATGCCATTTCTCCTAAACCTTATTTTTCGCCAGAACTTAAGCCCCCTTAACCAATTCGTATAAAAAGGACCATGTTATCTAGATAGTAGCAGCCATTCCGACTCCCGTAATGAAATAGAAAAATCTGGTGAGGGGGCATGTATGATACTAGTAGGTTGAGCTACAATCAAAAAGGTGCAATATTGCAATATTTGATTCGCAAAAAGATGCCATTTTTCCCCCCGCATGCCAAACGGAGCTTTGGATTTTTCTGCCTAACCGAAATGGAGCAGTGATCAGCACTGTCTTTGCAGCCCGGTGGGACTGTACTAGTACTGTACCTGCCAAGACCAGGGTTTTTGTATCATATGGGAGAGATATCGCAGTCCAGCACATTGCAACACCGCTGACCAAGTTCATGTGCTCACAGCTCTGCACGAACTCGTTTCAAGATGTCTGTGGAAATATAATGGCTCGGGGGTGGCCACGATTTTTGTGTGTTTTTTTATTGATATCAGTAGGCTTCCAAAAGTCACGAGCGACGGCAACGGCAACGGCTGACCACACAACTTTCACATCGCAATACAGCGCAACAACAAAACAAGAGTTTACAAAACCAAGAATATGTAGAGATACAAGAAGGCCTCTAGTCTTCTACCAACAGGTAGGGTAGGGCCACCTCCTCCTCACTTAAGACAATTAGCTACACACCTTGGCATACTATCAATGAAGCCATAAATTCTCTCCCACGGCAATGCCCCCCATACCTTCTGTGCTAGTCCAATCAGCTCCTTCTCACTACGGGGTATTCTCCTCCTCCTCTCCCAGACTGCTTTCCTGTAGTTGGTTTTGAATAAAAGCCAAACATTCCCGATTGGGTTGAAATCAGGTGAGTATAATAGCAAGGCCAGTCCATCCTTTCTATACCAAGGTGCTTGCGATAGTATTTATCTGTATAAATAGAAGTATGATAGCTGGCACCATCATCTATAGTTTGAACGCTAGCTTCGGCCCCACCGACTTATGGGGTGGTAGAAGATGTGGAATGAGAATTTCATGGACATACTGCTGTGAATCGAGGTTGCGATAGTTTGTTGCTGCGAAGCGCCAAGCTTCTCGTGACTTTTAGAAGCCTACCGTACCGCCCGGCGTTTCCGATTGATTTTGCATGACGGAGTATCGTACCTGGGACTTCTCGGGAAAGCCGTTGGGTTTCCCAATTTTGAGAGAATAAATAAACGGCATCACCGAAAGTCTCCGACACTATCCGTAAAAGTGCCTTTTATGCGTCAGGGGATTCAAAACATAGCGGACTAGGCAGCCATTGCCACCCCGGGCTCACGTAGCACGGGGCCTGCTCATACAGCTTAGAGCCTAAAATTTCGGGTCGCATGTGGATAAGTCCCCATCTTAAATGCAAACTTGGCGAGAGTTTCTATCATCACTTTGTTACCTTAAAACGAGGGATGATGATGATGGAGGTTCCAAAAATGGTGTGCCACAGCGTTGGGTTATTAGGACGCTTGCTATCGGTACCGTAGTGTCGCTTAGACTTGGCGAATATCTAGGTAAGCCTTGGAGCTGGCCAGGCACACTGAAAGGAAAACCAACCAGGATAGCTTAGGAAATTTTGGACCCAGGCCAGGGATTACGAGCTGCAAGTAGAGTCGGTACGGTACTAGTATATACGAAGCTTACTATTGCTACAAATATTCTGTTACGGGCTGGTTAGGGTTTGTAGCTGGTTATCCCCTATCAGGTACATCCTTAATCGCTTTTCTGTAACGGTGTTACGTTGCATCATCCATCCGACGGTCCTGGGAAGTTTATTACGCCCGGAGACGCCGGAGGGTGGGTGAGACGGCTTGCCGAAACTAAGTTTCCCCAGACCGCCCCCCCCGATGCCTCGTCCTGGGAAGCGCAAGTTGGGATAAACTCTTAGTTAGGACCAGGTTAGTCAAGAGCAGGCATACCGTTGGCGCGATGGTACATGTGTCGAAAGAGATCGATGTTACCTTAAAGAAAAGGGCCATTCCCTATTTTTCCGACGTCGGACCCTGTTTCTTCTGGCAACCTCCGACGAACCACATGGCTATGGTGCGGAGAAATTTAGGGTGTCACCCCCAGCATCGGTGTCTCCGCTGTTGAGTTTGCCGCCACGGACTTCAGGATAGCCCGCCAAAACTTTACTTCGCAAGGCGACCTCGACCGTTTCCCGACAGGGCTGAAGGCTTCGCAGGAGCCATAAGGCTTAGACCTTAATTTCGCGCCCATGTTTCATCTGATGAAAGATGGATGTTGCTAGAGTGAGTGAGTGACTAGTCGTGTTAGTTCTTTTGAAGACTCTCTTTAGAACTCAATGTCGACGGTGTATTTGGAAAGGAATATAGAGTTATATAATAGCGTTTCGTGAACAATTTGGGATGAGCCATTGGTGAGAAAGATCGTCGGCTAAACCATGCCAAGGGCTCAAGGGATGGAAGTCATTTCCAATGACGTTTTCCTAGGCTTACGAGACAGCTATTGTGTGACCGAACCCATCAAGAATACCGCCATCGAACCGTCTGGGCAGACCGGCTCATGTACCTTTTGCGCAACTTTGGACATGATAGCAATACGCGAGCAGGAACAAACGTCGTATCCCATGAGTTCATAGATATTCTAACTCGCTCGGCGACCCGACTGACCCCAAGGCTGAGCGGGAGGCATCTGAACTCTCAGGAGAGAGGTCCAACGGTCGCCGGATGCAGTAACGGTAACCAAGCATTACCCTACATCGAGATGATTAACTTGCTTCGCCAGGGCATGTATGAATGCCAACTTAAGAAAAGAAATGAGTGTAAAAAGCAAAGAAAGAAAGGACACACTTTTTTAAGCTCACATTCGCTCCTGGTCACTCGTCACGATTTCCAGCCCGTCCAACCCAAGTGTACTTTTCCTTACTATCGCTATAGTGTTTCTTTGGGACCTTCCAAGTCCCCCCTTTAGCCTCCCTCTAGTGAGAGAAAAATCGATAGTAAAAAAAAAAAGGTTACACAGGGCTGTGTGTACGAGTACACTACATGTGGAACCTTCACAGGCCCAAAGAGTCTTTTAGGTTGGTGCAACAAGAAACCCTGAGCCTAGTGTTCTTTGCACAATTACTATTACCGGTGCGCGTCGTAGGGGAGAAGTATTTTGATCCTGTTCTGTCTCTCTCTCTCTCCACCCTATAGACAAGAGGGATTCACGTAGCGCTTCAAATACGGCCTCAGGCGCCATTTGCTTTTGGAGTTCGAGGCAAGACCATCCACTCAAAGGATTCATCTGCACTCTCTCTCTTCCATATTTTCTGTCGAACTCCGGGCTCCGGAACAGCGTTATCCAATCGTTTTTGGTAATAACCAGTCGCTTTTCACTTGCTCAACCTTAGATCGGGATTTTATTGTCCGTTGACTCTGAGTCACAACTAGTACCAGTGTCATTCACGGACACCGACCTCTACTTGCAGCTCTAGTGAGTGGTTGCTGGTTATGCTTAATTTGTCTGGCACCTAGAAATATCTTCCAGAAGCCTTCTTTTATGTGGGTCCGGCTCTTCTGGAAATCAGATCAAATAGTGTTGCAGGAACTGAATCCCTATCTGTCCATCTCTATTATTCGTCCGCTGCTCTCATTCCTTTTTTTCCCTTTACCTTGCACTACAACGATCAGGCTGCGCCTCTACGACCTTCAACTCAAAAACCCCTAAATACTGTAAACTCTACTAAAACAATATTGACAACGGATCTCAAATACCTACCCCGAGCACCACCGTGGTTTCCTTGGGCCGATAAATACATTCCTTCTTACTGCCACAGTTTTTGTGGCTTGACGCTAGTCCGGGCTCTTGCTATAATTATATCCAAAAGTTCTCCATCGTCCTTCAACCTCTATACAAAGATGCCTGGGCCAGGGGGGTCACGGAAAAGCCATACCAAGTCGAGGAAAGGGTGTAAGACTTGCAAGAGGAGACATATTCGATGCGATGAAAACTTTCCTCAATGGTATGTTAATGGGAGACGTTGAGTTTGGGTTATGTTGCCCTACTTTCGTCGAATCCTCTTAGTCCATATTTCCCACAACCAGCTGTTCTACCCCGCTGACGACTATTGCTTGGGTAAAGTCGTAACTGCACCAAGCACAACGTACGATGCGATTATATGGATGCCCCTCACGATGTGGCGCCCCCTCTGGTGACGGGGGATCCAGATCTTGGTACCTCTCCTCAAGATCAGCTTGAACTCGATCGGTGGGTTAGAAGTGGGGAATACCCGTTCCCGAATCTAGGTATTGGGAATCAACTGTTGCCCTCACGATACACACCGACCGACCTTCGGTTGATACACCACATCTCATCTGTTGCGACACAGATGCAGAGTGCTGAACCAGACAAGTATTCAATCTGGACGAAGCGGGTACCAATGTTTGCCACCCTTATATCCTCATCATAGTTTCTTTATTCTGTTCATAACGCTTACCCTTTGGCTGGGAGGTTTCTAAGAATTGCCGCGAACAATGACTATGTCATGCACTCACTTTTGGCCTTATCTGCTTCCCATCTTTCCTGGTTAACAACATGTTCAGCAACAATGCACCTTGCCTACCAGCATCGGGGGTCAGCCCTGAAGGGATTACAGGAGGCCATCGGGGCATTCTCCAAAGAAAATTCTGATGCCGTGCTTGCAGCGTCAATTCTTCTCTCATGGCAGGCGACTGATTGGTGAGTTCTATCTATCTGACCACGGGGGCACTTGGAGCAGCTGACTGACATGTTTCAGGCGGATGTGGGCAAGTCTGATGCAGGGGACTTCGACTGTGATAAGTGCTATGCAGGAGTGGAAGCATGATAGCGAATTCGGCGAGTTTATGGAGGAGAAGAGGATATTTTCACGAACTCCTTTTCAACCTCAGATTGAAGACCCGGAACGCGACAAGCAAGTTTTGGAACACGTCTACGAAGCTTTGAAACGCCTGGAACCTTACGTGAGCGGCAAGGTTGAGGAGACGAGAGGGTTGAATGACTTGATGAACTTCATCCAGAATTTACAGAGATATGTGCCCATTCACTCGGCCGAGGAACAGTTCGAGTTTATTCACCCACTCCGCGCTTGGCTCTTTTTCCTCCCAATAGACTTCCTCAAGCGTGTCAAGAGGGACCCCAGTGTTATGATTCTTTTGGCTCACTTTTACGGTGTTGCCCTGGCTGTTGAACCCCTCTTCCCTGCTGTGGGCGCAGCATACTTCGGAACAATGTCAGTTGGGCCGGTTGAGGAGATCCATCGAAACCTACTGCGACAGCGGGACCGCATGGATGCCGGCGAACTTCAGTGGCCCATCAGTCTCATGGAATTCCCACTTAATATGGTCCACGAATTTAGACAAAGGATGGGGTGGAGAAGGGTTTGGGATACGGAAGATAGCGAGGGGGGCGATGTCGATATGGAAGGTGGTGGTGGTGGTGGTCAAAGTCCTAGGGTCTTACATGCACCCATTTGCACCAATTTAGATGGCTTTGATGTCAGTGCCTTTGCAGGTTTCGGCATGTTGCATAGTCCAACTTCAGCACCGCATTCAGGCACATCTACATCGGGTGGGAGAGAGAGTTGGAATGTCTGACACTCCATGAGCCGGTCCAGTTGAGGCCACCAGATCTTGGTTGGGAATGCTACGAGATCAGAACAGCCCGAGGTTCTCAGTAGAGTATGGGTGATGGGCTAGTAGAGTGTTGGGGTTTTCAGAGGGGGGGGTTTTTTTTGGAGCTCCATCGTTATTGGAAGTCGGGGTAGCACCACGCGCGGATGAGATACTAGGGTTATATTTTTATCAACTGTTCTCACACTGGGGGGGACTCTAGAGTGCAGACATTCCTCACGGCGGATACAGGGTGTTTTTATTTTACGAGCGGGGGTTAGCCTCACTTTAGAAGTTGTCCCTTTTTTCTTTCTTCAGGTGCTTCTTGTCCTTCTCCTTCTCCCTCTCCCCCTCCCCCTCTCCCTCTCCCTCTCCCCCTCTCTTCCTCCTCCTTTTTCTTTTCTTCTTCTTCTTTTCTTCTTCTTCTTCTTCTCTTCTCTCTTTTGGATTTCTTCACTGAATATGAATATCCTTTTGTCTGGTTGCACGTTAATTGCTCAAACATCAATGGCTTGATGCATTCATATCGGCGTGTGTGAAACATTGGCACGACCCAGCCAGTTTCCAAAAACCCAAGAGGCTCAGCTTTAGCCGATCAATTCCATAAACGCAGGCGATCTACCACCGATGATCTTCTGGTGGCTCTTGCTACAGTAGTTTAGAAGCCCGAGTGTGCCGGCCAAGTTTTTCCCACCGGCGGGGTTCGGTGGGTGCGCGGGCATTAGGCTCCCTCTACCGGCCACCCCCTACCCCAATCTGCATGTACCATAAGTACTCATACAAGTACTCGATACAGGTAGAACGGCGCTATTGCACTCCTCAGTTTGGCGACCAAGGAGAGAGACACTACCTTGGTATATTTCGTCTATTCTTGATGATGCAACCTCCAATTGGGAGCGTCATCAGTTCGCTACGGCATGTACGAATATTATTCTGTGCGCTATTCATTGGAAGTCAGACGTGTCTTAAAATGGCCTGTGATACTTTACTATCATTCGTTCCCTCACCCACTCTCTCTCGCTCACTCGCCCGGCTTGTCAATAAAGTGACGCTATAGGCTCAAAAGTTGCAGGACCTGGAAATAGATGAACGGATGTGGGTGGTTTTCTGGCCATCAGTCAAATTACCGGTAATCAATCAATCAATCGACCCAAGGCTCCTCCGCTCAGCTAAAAAGTTGAGGCCGACTTCCCTGTAAAAAAAAAAAACGAGGATCGACATGACCTTGGATCTATTATAGATGCCTGCTTCCCTGAAAATGGTAACTGCATCATAAGTTACTGTATTGATTGTACAACCTTGGGGGCGACTGAGGTTAACTTTGCATTCCTGGTCACCATCACAAGCACTACCTCGCCCGAACCGCCAGTAACCTACCGTACCGCAACAAGCTCGTACCCGTGCCTCGGATACCGTATCATACTTATCACGATAAGTGTGGACCCTAGCAACTGCGCGCTAAAGTATTATTATTACTGGCGACTATTAGAGTCCGTGGGTGAACAACCCTAGCTGTATCGCCCAGTACGAGTACCTATCATAACTTAAACTTACGTATGATACACCTATGCACACTTATTATTATTATTATTATTATTATGACAGTCTTTTGTATTCTATTTTTTTCATTTTTTTTTTCCTCTTTACCCTTTCCTTTTCTCTTTTAGCAACAGCCAGACAAGCACCTGGACTTATTATAAATAATAAAAGAAGCAGATGTTACATGCATACACACTTGCTTACATACATACGATAGCTAACTTAAGTCTCACACTTACATATTTTTTTTCTCTCTCCCTCTGCTGCTCTTTTCTAAATTTGCATGTTTTATTTTTACAGGTGGAAGAAGAACAAGAGCTGCCTTAGTTGGACCTGAATCCCGTGTCTCATAGGTCAAGGGTCACATTTCTTTTTCTTTTCTTTTTTTCTTCCCCCCTCTCTCTCTCTCCTCGTTTTTATGATACTGGAATAGTTGTTCGGATTAGTTGCATGCTCCGAACTTATCATGGCTTGTTTCGTTTGCCCGTTAACCCGAGGTGAAAAGGTCAAAGGAAAAAAAAAAAGGGAAAGAACTTATTATCCCAGTCGAAGGGATTTCTGTTTGTTTTTTTTGCTTTTTCATTGGTTGTGACACGATGCGGGCATGGAAGAGAAAGAAAAAAAAGATCTCCCAGCTCAACCTAGGCGCTGGGTTGGGTTGGGAGCGGACATGGTCTATCACTCGGAGGGGATGTTTGGAGCTTGAATTGGCGTTTCGAGCCGTGGGAATGCCGGTAGCGATAAAGTGTATGTAGGGGGGGAGAGGGGGGAGGGGATGGTGAGCGTTGGGATTGAACCCGAGTGAGGGCTAACTTCTGCTCGTATTGTAATAAGTGCAAACTGAATAGTGCTAGGTGTGCCGGCAGGTGAACTTCTACTGTTTCGTATATGCTCCCCCTGCCTTATCTCCTCATCTTCAACCTTGCGTTCTACCGGTTTTTTTCGTTCCTGTGTTTGAAGCCGTTGTCCCGCACGTGACCCTACCCGAGGAGCATAAATGTTGCAAAGACGACCACGCCGCTGACAAAGCCGCAGAGCCTCCCTTTTCCACTTGCGGCATGTCAGGGTCGAGGGGTGGTGGTGTCTTTGCCAGGGCCGTTTATTCATTCAAACAAACATCCTGCATTTTTTTACTATCCATCCATCAACCAACTCGAGGCTCTATCTCGGTTTCAAAGGGTTTTCTTTCTTACACTCATCGGGATTTTTTTTTAGCCACAACCTCACGGTGTAACTGAAATTACTTGGACCTTTATCTCTCACTGCAATATGTCTGGCGGTTGGAACACTATCGAATCCGATGCGGTATGGTCTACTTCAGTGGGAGTTCTGTTTTGTTTTTTGGCTAATAGCTCTTTTCTTCCTTCCCTCCCTTCCTTTTGCTCATAGGGAGTTTTCACCTACCTTGTTGACAACCTTGGTGTCAAGAATGTCCAGTTCGAAGAGATGATTGCGCTGGATGCGGATTATCTTAAGCAACAGTGGTTCGTTTACTTTTCCATTTTATTCTGTTTTATTTTGCTTTGTTGTTGGAGGAGGAGGAGAAGGAGGGGAAAGGGAAGGTGATTGATCGTTTCTCAGTCCCGTCTATGGCGTCATCTTCCTATTCAAGTACCTTGTCGGCCAGAAGGGTACCGACGAAGCGGTGGATGGTCAGTACGATTTCGCCGCTTCGGAGAATATATTTTTCGCGAACCAGACTATTCAGAACGCTTGCGCTACTCAAGCTATCTTGTCGGTGCTACTCAATCGTGAAGATCTTGATCTGGGCGATCAATTGAGGGAGTTTAAGGAGTTTACTCAGGCGTTTCCTGCAGAGGTCGGTTCATGTTCAAATCCGTTGGTTGATGAGGCCGTTGTGCTGACAGGTGTATAGCTTCGTGGTGAAGCTTTGTCAAATTCTGGTTGGTCGGGATCCTTGGTATGTTGGGTTTGTGCGATAGCATTAACTGGTTTCTAGAGTTGATCCGTGGCGTTCATAACTCTTTCGCTCGTTCTAGTCCCTTTATCGACGAGGGCACCCGTGCCGCTACTGAGGATGATGATTTGTACCATTTCATCGCTTACACTCCCATCAACGGTATTCTATACGAGATTGACGGTCTACAGCCCTCCCCTATATCTCATGGGAGGTGCACGGAGGAGGAATTCCCGGAAAAGGTCATCCCCGTCTTGCAACGTAGGATAGAGAGGTACCCTACCACCGAGATCCGGTTCAATCTGCTAGCGATGGTACAGGACCTGAGGATCAGAGCTACCGAGATCGGTGATGTTGAAATGGTTGCTAGAGAGGACGAGAAAAGGAAGATGTGGATATGGGAGAATGAGCTTCGCAGGCATAACTTTGTGGGGTTTGCTCATGAGATCTTGAAGAGGGCCGTTGCGAGTAAACTTAGGGACGGCAAATACGATGAGTGGATAGGTGAGGCGAAACAGAAGGCTCAAGACCGAATGGACGAAAGGAGGAAGGCTAGAGGCGAGAAGGAGGATATTGCTTCTCCTTAGCAGATCATTCCTGTTGTTTACCTGCCAATTTCATGTCCGGGGATCCCGTGGCTGTCACTCTATAAAATTGATCCTAAAAATTAGGGCTGTGAGGAAAAATCCATGATAGTAAGTGGTTGTCATCATTGAAACCTTGTCTGGCGATTGCTAGATATGGGGAGGTTGGGGCTTGCCATTGTGTAACCTGCCACTCACGCCCCACCCCTTATGACCTTGTACCAGCAGTTTTCAGAGTTCAGATGAGATCGTGGGGTAGGATTATATACCTTGGGGCCCCAGTGCTATCACATAAGGCGGGTACCGGCACTAATAGCTAGCCCACAGGTCACACGCAATACCAGCTTGGTCCCTATACCAGAATCGTGGGCTTCGGAGTTTGTGTAACTATTTTATGATGGCTTCCAGGGCTACCTTACCCCTCATGACGATACCTTCCTCCGGAACATATGATGCCTCCCTACATGGGTGGACTGCATGATCGTGGGTCAACCTGTGTAAGTTCTCCTTTCCTGCCCAACCTGCAGCTCGGCCTTATCGAGTGATTATTTATGAAGAATACGGTACCCAATCTATGACCTGCGGTACTGTATCTTGTCTCGCATAATGCGAAGAGCTGGACCCATGTACCGTTACTCGGAAACGGGAAGCTGAAGGCACATTCCGTGTGTGCAGTCTCATAAACTCGAGATTTATGCAGCATACTGCCCATATCCGGGTAGTGAATCCTGCCGCCCTTGGGCTAGTAGCAGTGGATTCGCTGAGATGGTGGGTGATTCCGCTCGGGCCCATCCGTCTTCGTCAGAGAAGAGGAGAGCAAACGGGGTAGCAGCGTAAGGGGTGTCATGTAGGTAGGTAGGAATGTGTTAGGGGGCATAGAATATGCTATGTCATTAGCTGTGATTCAATGGTTCACTACATGTCCTCGGATGACTGGTCGGTAGGGCGGATTAAAAAAGAGGGATTTAAGCAATGTGAGGTCATGGTCACACGAGCCCGAACGGTAATACCGTAATCTATGATAAGGGCGGGAGAATGGAAAGAAGCAGGGGAGGAGAAAAAAAAAAGTGATCTTATGACCGATTTATTGATCGAGATTGAGTTGCAGGAGAAGTACTCGAGTACTCGTAAATAGGGATTTGACGAGCATTGTGGAGGAAAAGAAAAAATAATTACTCGAGTGCTGGTACTAAGGAGGTTTCCGAGTTGGCTGGTGGCTTGCATCCCGCCAGGGGCAAGCGGACGCCAAGAGAAGGTCTTGATTTCGCACTTTTTCACAAGTTTTTAGCTTGGCTTTTTTTCTGTTCATTGCAACCTTCTGATTTTTTAAGCCTCAGCGAACCCTGAACTGCCACGAGCCTCAGGAAGTCCTAAACTACCATTGTATCATATGATACAATTGCACAAACCTAGCCTACCCACCGCGCAAGAGGTAGAGTAGCTTATGCCACATCGCCCGCAGGGCTCTACATATCTTTACACAATCTCCCTCCTCTTCCCGCTTTGCGTTCTCTACTTTTATTCTCCTGTGGATTTTCCTGCAAACAAAGAAACTAGATCTGTTACAATGCTTGAGACAATTTATATTACTAGACATGGCGTGAGTCTTTGGTTATGATTCTTTTTTCTTCTGCTTCCTGGAATTTTCCGGTTATGTTTGGCTCTCATTTTTCTGATCGACGGGAGTAGTTTCGTAGCAATTGGGTTACCGACAAACAGGGGAATTACTCCGCTGTGGTTACTTCTCCTACCGGCGTTCCCTCTGATCCCCCACTCGCGGCCCACGGAACTGAACAGGCAAGAGAGCTCATGGCACACCTTGTCAAGCTTGATCCTAAAATCGACAGAATCTATAGCAGTCCTTTTTACCGCTGTCTGGAGACCATCAATCCTGCTGCAGAAGCTCTGGATCTAAAGATTCTTGTTGATAACGGTATAGGGTGAGCTCTTGGCCCCTCCATATTTACTACTATCTACTGCACCTGCTCTGCGTTTCGTGTTAGCTAAGCGTTGCCTGCTTGAAAAAGGGAATGGTTTGGTGTTGGTCGCCCTGGTAAGCTACCCTCTCTCTCTCTTGCTTGTTTGTTTGCCTTGCGTGTGGGGCTTTCCTCCCTCCACCTTCTTTGTGAGCTGATGGGTTTTGTTATGATTTTCTTCTTCTTTTGCAGATCACCCGTCCCCCGCTAGCCCCGAGCTGTTGAAGACTTTCTTCCCACGTGTTAGCCTCAGCCACGTCCCCACCATCATCCCGTCAACTAAGGGCGAGACCATCGCTCAAGTTCACGATAGGACTGCGTATGCTCTTGCCAGAATTATCGCGGACATCGATCGTGGTTGGGCTGAGGAGGAGAAGGGACCTAAGGCTATTATCATCTGCAGTCATGCTGCGACCAATATTGCTGCTGGGAGGGCTCTTACTGGTCGGTTCTCTGTGATTCCGCAGATTTTGTGGATGGGGTTTACTAGATTGAGTGAATAGGTGATGAGAATTTTGACGTGAAGACTGGGACTTGTTCTCTCAGCACTTATCGCCGCCGCAAGGTTCCTACTAATCCGGTCATCGTCCCACTTCCGTCGGACGAGTTTCCCGTGCCTGATACAGCCTGGCGTGGTGGCAACGGTGTTGGAGGTGGATGGGATAACGTCGTCAACGGGGATTGCACTTTCCTCAAGAACGGAGAGGAGAGGAATTGGTGGTTTTCTCATGACGAGGCTTGGGACTCGGCCGTTGTCAAGCCGAGGCCCGGCAAGGCTTCTGAAGGTGGGCCTGGATCCGTTCCTCGGGCGAGGCAAATGGAGGCGAAGATATAATTCTAGAGGGACCGGTAGGCGGGCAGGGCAGTATGTACCTGACTGGGGGGTGGACTTTGTTAGGTATTAGGTTAGTAGTGGGTACGGGTGGCCATCCTCATGTGTGTTCGGGTTGTGTAGTAGGGTCGAGTGATCTAGTAGCAGGGCTTGGCAGTCATGTATTTCTCTATATAAGCCTCGGTCGTAGTTAGGAATACATTAAGTCATTCTTCCGCCTCAACCGGTTCCAATAGATTTGAATGGCCATAGTGCTGTAGGTGTATTTTCTGGGGGTTACTGGGTGCTAGACCAGTACCATGATATGCTCATACGAAAAGAACGTCTCTCAGGTTTTGTCCTGCGTAGAGAAAAGTGATATGGGGGAGTAGGTGTAGACATACAGAACCGAGAGCCATTGATTTCATGCCCAGCCTGGTATATGATTGGGATGCACGAATAGGCTAGATTCGGGGCTAAGGTTAAACGCCCCGGAGACCCCCCGCCAGCTTAACCCCGCACAGGATGATCGGCGACTGATTACTTAACATTGCAAGTATGCGATGTCGTTATCAACCGGATGCCCGGCCCACCTTCCTCGCCATTACCTAACCCGCTTAACCATCTATGATACCTTCATCAATGTTTGCCTGTAGCGTGACGAGTCGTCTACCCCAAATAAACGCCCTGGGAGTGCTGATAAGCCGTGTTTTATTTGTTTATTATAGGCTACCGTACCGTCCAGTACGACAGCGCAGGTCCCAAGATAGAGACAAATGTCCCCCCCCTGGGAAAAGGTGCCAGTCAGAAGCAAGAAAGCCTGTACCTCGTGCTTAATATAGTATACTTGTACTTGTCTGTCTGTCCATCTCTCCGTCTGTGCCATGATGTAACATATGTCACATACCGCCGCCGGCGAATTTCCATCCGGCGGGAGTCTCGGCTCGTGGCCGTTTGGCGATAAGATGGACGCTAAATAAACAAAAAATATATACTAAAAATAGAGGGTCGGGGGGTTCGAGCGAGTGTGTACCGTTATTGCACGGATTCTTACTATGATATAATAAGTAGTAATAAAGCTTCTTGGGGGGAAAAAAAAACAAAGGGGACAAACGCCTTGTCTTTCTTGGCAGGTACCAAAGCGTAGCAGGGGGGGAAGAAGAAAGGAGGGGTCCATCACCATTCGGTCCATCCGTCCATCCCCGTTGAGTGGGAAGGAAAGTTGTGTATCTTGGGAGGGAGGAGCCTTAGAGGGGGTTTCTATTTTTGTGATTTTTTTTCTTTTTCTTTTCTTTTCTTCTCTTCTCCTCCCATGGGCCTTGTTGAGTTTTTGGTGGGTGGGGTGGGGTCTTGGTTTTTGCTAAAATTGATTTGTCTCTGCTGGGGGTTTGAGGCGAGTGATGGGGCGTGAAGAGAAGAAGAAGAAGGACGTGGGGAGGGAAGGATTGGGGGGCGGGTTGGGGGGGTGGTAGTAACTTAGTGGTTTGTGGTCTGTCTTTTTCTTTTCTTTCAGTTAGTTAGGTTCGGTGAGTGCGAAGAGGAAGTGCGCTCGGATCATATATAGCGAGGGTTAATATTATATTAGTAGGTAATGAGCCTGGGATAACTTGTAGACTATTGAACCGGGGATTATCGGGTGTGTGGAGGTGCTAGGGATATCCCCTATGATAAAAGAAAGAGAAAAAAAGAAAAGAAAAGAAAAGAAAGGATTTTGCTTTCTTTTGAACTACACTATTATAATAATATGGTCTTGCTTTTGGTGAACTGGAATGGACTGGTATGTTATGTGAGGCTTTCCGAAATCTCCGGTGCGAAGAAGGTTAAGGTTTTGAGAATTTTGGAGGGGATGGGATACCGGTATTTGGCCTGTCATCGGTTCTAGAAACCTGGCTCCTTGTAGGGATGTCCTTGCCTACTGTAGGCTGGTATACTGGGGGTGGGTTTTTAAGGTGTTGGGGGTTTGGTGGAACGTGGTACTCTGGGCTTTTTCCCTCTGTGTTGTGCTGGGGGGGGTTCTCGTGCGGACTTTGTCGGGGTTATGGATTTAGTTGATTCGTTACTGTACTGTGCTATAACCACAACTTATTATCCTTCTTTCAAGCCTTTTCTCAATGCTTTCTTCGTTCTGCAAGTTGCGAGTATGCACGATGTGCATATAGTCACTAGTAGTGAATTAAGGTATGAGAAGGGGATTGTACCGGTATAGTACTGCAATGGCTAGTAATATTGCTTAATGCCGGGGTTAGACGCTCTTTCCGAGATATAATAGCTAGCTAATCTCCCTGCTTTTTTGTGTGCGGGTCTTATGAGTGGGAATAAGCTGTGCTAAAGTGCGTAGGGGGAGTTCTTTTTATTTTCATTTTCCGGTGATGCTTCGTTACTTATGAGCGGGATGAGTTACAGTATGATGGGTGCCGGTATTATAGAAGGATGGAGGGAAGGAGGAAGAGAGGAATCTGATTAGGTGGGCTGATTACCTAGCGCATCCACCTGATAATCCCATCATATTTTTTATCTTTCGTTGTACTCTTAGAGTGCCTGTATAATATGAATCGCGATCATCAAGCTTGTAGCATTCTCCATACATTAGGGGCTGTGCCGGTATTGGATTTACTTGAAGAACTCTACACATCGGCCGCCGCTGGAGGCGGTTGACTGTAGTGGCTGGGGGGGAATTATGAACCCGGCCATCCCGAGGCCGTTGGCTAGTTGGGTTAACCTCCTGGTGGAGTGAGCAATCTGCTCTCGTCACAAGTCCTCCTCCTAGAGCACTCTCGAGTCCACTATAACAATTCATGTTCTGTGATAACCCACTCTTAATTGACCTTCTGACCTGTCAGCCCTTCATCAATTTATTCATCCATATAAATCTGGTAGATAACCAAACACTTAGTACACCCCCCTCACTGACCCGTAAAAAAACAAAACAATACCACACTCACTGCTGTACTAGTACAGCCGATTTTGGGCACTGTACCGTTTGTGGGTTTTCTTTTTATTGCAAAACTTGGCAAATATCGTTATTTCCCAGTAATCCTTGTATCTTGTAAGTTAGAGTGAGATCTGGTCTAGTGCCGTTGGCCGCCTTTCTAAGAAGTGCTCTGTGGGCTACTGGGCAGATAGCTGCACCCAGGTGGGCAATTTTAAAGTGAGGAAGGCTAAGTGGAATCCCTAGCCTTTACACTGAGACTTTGATTGTCCTAGTCTTGAGGGTTACTAGAGGATTATGGGAGCTTTGTGATTAGCGGTATTGTGGATGACTCCCTTACTTTTATAACTTAGCCCAAAAGTATCGGATAAGTCCACAGGCTCTTCTTGGGCTATTGGAGTTCGTGAGGTCTGAAGATGTGGTCGTACACGAGCACTTCCTAGAGTTTGTGGTGGTGGTGGTGGTGGTGGTGGTGGCAAAGCAGTAATGAGGCTGAGGGTGGGTAAGAAGGTTGAAGGAGACAGAGGGGGCGGGCGTGAGAAAGAAGGGTGAGAGGTAGAAGCAGACAGGTGTCTCGGAGGATTCACGCGTCTATGGGGACTTAGGGTCTACTAGGTAGGTGCAAGGGAGTAGCGACGAGGAACCATACCTGCTGGGGAGATGGACCTGACTATGATCTCGCCAGCGCATTTTTTTAACGGCCAAAGCTATTGGTCCTGCCACGAGCAATGACCTAGAAGGGGAAGGGAGGTGATAGGCGAACGATATGGATTGTTAACTAGTACAGGAGGGAGAGGTTAAGCGAGTTCAATTTGAGAGATACCGGTATTGGAATACGCTACTAGTATTAATTCTCCATTCGATACTCATAACCTCTCACTCGATACTGCCCGGTACTAGTGGTCTGAAGTATTACTTCAATGTGATGGTAGGGGCGGATATGTTTGGCCGATCGCTAGTCCACTTGGAACATGAGGATCTAGGAAATGATGGGAGCTATATTGATGTATGTTCATGCTGCAGATTGTTATAAGTAGGACAGTCGCGGGGGCGCCTATAGACACTCAAGCAAGAGAGCAACTCAATCTCTAGTTCTTTCATTAGTAGGTCCCATCACTTTACCCTTCGGCTCCGGCCTCTTCTGTGTGATCCCCGACACCGGTAGGGATTGCGCGAGAGGGAAGTATGCTAGGTAAGCGGTAAAACAGTTGGTCTTCACCACCCAAGGATAGGGGGGGGTATAGTTTGTAATGGAGTTAGTTCTGTGACGTAGCCCCATGCCCTCTTAGTCGAACTATGGTTCTACCCATGATAAGTGGTGACCACCGGGCACTCAGTGTCGAAACGCCCTCTTAGTTGGAGAGGTAGCCAAAACTGCGAAATCAGCACAGAAGAATGGATGGGTTTTCCCTTTGGCTATATTATACTGTACGGGTATTACTGAATGATTGAGGAAATTCTCCGTTTTCGCAGCTTAGGATTCTATGGATGATGGATGATAGAGAGTTCAGAGCCCCAAGCGTCCAGTCCGTCCGTCTTTTGCTTCGGGGGGGATGGACGCCCGTCCTATAGCCAGTCCTAATATCTGCTTGGGACGGGAGGCATATCCCTATAAGTGTCACACTCCGAAATACCTGCAGGCGACGGCCATCATTATGGAAGACGGACGCCGTGCCCTGGCATCCTTGCCCGCCCCGCTGTGTTGAGAACACTGAATAGAGCCAGTGGTTCCCTTGAACTCCTCGGGGACTGAGGAGAGGCGGTGTCTTTTAACCCGATATCCCAAAGCACTTGCGGCGGAATCGTTCTTATCATACCGTTAAATCCTTTAGTCCTTTAGGGCACAGTTTCTATCTAAAACCGCTATGCCACCAAACCAAAACCCAAATCACACAATTAGCATAATACAAATCATAGACAGCCAGTAACAAGCAAACCAAATATCACAGCATTTTTCAGCCCCCAAGAGTGGAGCAGTTTACGAGAGCACACAAAACTTTCCCATTCCTAAGGAAGCAATTGTAATACTCCTGTCAAGGGAAGGAAGATCCCCTTAACTGGAAATTTTACACTATTAACGGAAATGATTCCAGAAAAAAAAACATTCATCGCTTTGACTCCATCAGTAAACCTGGAGATTTCCGGCTCAGGGCCAAAATCCCGCACCCTTGGACGAACCTTCCTCCATGCCACCAGCTCTAATACGGGCACTGATGAAATACATGATCAGCGATCTCTTTTCTTAAGCCGGTGTATGTCCCTCATCCCTGCTTTAACCTTCTTGCTTAGCAAGATGCCTGCCGGTAGTGGAATGGACTGGCCTGGTATATATATTGGCACATCAAGCTTTATGAATGAATAGTCGAAAAACTTACACATCACCTAACTTAAATTGTCACAGCATGGTCGGTCCTTCATGATGCCGATACAGGCCGGAAATCTCTTCCCGCAACTCACACCAGGTTCCTCGAAGACAGGGCGCCTGATATTTGATATTCATCTAGACGGCTGGGCACAGTGCCCGTTTAGCGCAGCGCAGTGCGGTTTTGCGGCAGGTTGCTGCATTTACCGTAATATACCCCATCTCTCTAACGATCTTGTATTTGTCAAAACCAGACGCCCCTCGACGGCTTGCTAACCGTACAGCAAATAACCGGCTCTTGAACATCCTAGCCACTTCCGGCGCAAGGTCTTGCGTAATATCACTCGGGGAACAAATATTTCCCAGGTTGGTTCGCGGATTCCAACTTGTTCTTTTGACTTTGGGCTTAAGGACAGAGGCTGATGTGAAAATGTTTACTGATAATGTTATAGGAGCAGATGCGTCCACTGGGGAATAGAGATTGCAAGCATTTATCGGCGGTAGCTAACGACAGAATCCCTTCTTGTGTAGAGGAGCAGACACGGTCGGAAGATCGGTGGTGGTGGAAGGAAGGTGGATTTGGCTATGAACGGCACAGGATTTGGAGGGGGGTTCTTGATTGCAGACGGATGGTCGAGTGCCTTCGACCGGCACATCAATAAACACACAACAGAATAGTGATATAATACGGTATTCATAACTTAATAACATCGTTCGGGGTGTTAAGTCCGACTTTCAAGTCAGGGGTCAAGAGTCGTCGTTTGGCGCCAAGAACAAGATGGAGTTTGGTACGATCCGAGTGAGTGCCTATGAAAGCTGGTTGGATATATCATATTTTATCATGAACTAATCGCTCCGGGTCACCACGGCCGGCTAACATGATACCACATATACAGGAAGAAAGCCGCAAGACGCACTGTCCACAGCGGTATTTTTTTACAAGCCACCCAAAACGAGTACTTGTCACAACAATGCCATGATGTTGGCATCACACCGGCTCCGTAATACAGGTATATAATATTATATCCAAAAAACCAAAATTAAAGGACTATCAACCCTCCTTACCGAAAAGCCCACGCTCAAGACTTAATCTCCGCCATACCATACCAAGCAATAACCACCAGTCCTAAAATCCCGGAAATACAACTAAATACCAGTGCTATTATCCCTCTCGCCGTAAATCTGCTAACCATTAGTGCCCCACTCAAAATACAAGGAACCAACACAAGAGGAGCAAACGCACCCAGACGGCAACCTCCCCGGTGACAGATTCTCCCCCCGTAGATCTAAGAAGTCCGTGTTCCCCGCCGCATTCCCTTCGGTTGGCAAGCCAGCGCCTTTACACTGGCTTATATGATCCTCTGGTATTTTCATGCTCTTTTGCATTTCCAGTGGAGCTTCGACCATGGTTGCAGAGAGGCCGCTGACCATATGCCATTCTAGGTGGCAGTGGAAGAGCCAGATCCGTGTGGGATGTTAGCTAGAGCGAGGGAAAGTGGGGAGGAGGGGGGCATATCTGGATTGTCAGCGCGGAAGCGAAGGGCTAGGTTTCCGTTTGGTCGCACGAGGACAACATCCCTACGCATTGGAATTTTGGGGGGGTTAGGGGGGGATGTGAAGTTGTAAGGTCCTGAGTCGTCTGGGCTACGGTGGACGAGTTGGAAGTTATGGCCGTCTAGAACTGTTAGTGACAATCGGGTTCTAGGCGGAGAGAATGAATGGGGCGGCTACGAAGATGGAAGGGATGTTTCCCCGGGTCCAAATTGTTTAGGATGATCTCAATGACTTGATTATGTTTCAAGATGAATGAGTGAGTGTCACGGCCATATATCACGGGATTTGTGGCGTGCTCGCCCGCAGAAAGTGCGGTGTAGAGTGTCGGTACTTTTGGCGCTACGTAGGTTATTTCGTTGAAGAAGGCGCTAGGTGTATTAGTACATGATTTATTGATAGGACGGCAAGAAGAGATGTACTAGTTCGCTCCGTCGTTGAGATTGTCCATTACTATATCCAGGTTGAAAGAATAGTCTGGGTTTTCCAGGAGGACCTCTCCGTCTTCGGGTTCTAGTAGGAAGTCGTCGAAAGGGTCGAATTCTGGGATTTCTTTTGCCGGTGGGTTCTTGTTCGAGTCGGAGTATACTAGGTGACCGGTCACATTCGGATCCAAGCCCTTTGGGACTTGATCGAAGAGATCCTATCATTGCCCCCATTAACTCCATACTCTTAAATACCTTGGAAGCACCATACCTGATCCATACTCCCCACGAACGGGAAATTCTCCCCCGTGCTATTTCTCATAGTTATCAACACTGAAACTCTCTGGGCGGCCGTCAAATATAGCATCCCGGCCTCCATCGGCTTTGTATAAACCCCATCAACCTCCACAACTCTCATAGTGTGGCCCTCAAACCAAACATATTGCGCAGCAAATGCCCCAATATTGATCATCCGAAAAAGGTACGTCTTTCCAGGCTCTACCTTAACCTTGGTATCCTGAGCTTCGTTTATGAGTGCGCACTGCGGGACTGGCTCTGCTCCCGTGGGGTTTGCTACGGAGAGGAAGCGGGATATGAGTTTCGGCATTTGCTCGTGATACCAGTCAGAAAATGTCAGCACTACTTCGGAGTCGTAGAGTGATTTTTGGGGTGAATCGTTGTCATGCACTATGAGTGCTCCACGAAGGCCGTCGGGATATTGGCCTTTCACATGAGAGTGGTACCAGTAAGTTCCCGGTTGGCTCACCTATTTCCAATGGAACTTTTAGCCCAAGTTTGAGAATGGGGAAAGGGGGAGGTGAACACTGACCACAAAATCATACTTAAAACTTTGTCCCGGCGCAACAGGACATTGGGTCACCTCGACCGGCCCATCCATATAACTCGTGCCATTCTGGAAAATGCCATGGAAATGGAGACTGGTATTTTGGTCTCCTAGCCCATTGTACATATTAACTACCAATCTGTCACCTTTATTCACTTCAATGGTAGGTATTGGCCATTTCCCGTTGATCCCTATGGTCCGCCTTGGGAAGAGGCCATCAGGATTCACTGTAGTCCATGTTATATTGAAGTCATATGTCACGGTGGCCGCGAGAACTGCGGTGACCGGTAACAATAATAATGTCAGGGGGAGTGATGAGAGCATTGAGAACGCTTGTCTTGTGTTAGGGTGGTTGGGGAGACGTGCTTCTTAATACCAAGGCTAAACACTGGCCATGCAAGCCCTTGTGAGACGGCAGGAGCAGGTGATAATAGCCGGGACACAGCACTTGTACGCTGGAGTCAGCAGCGCGCTACGGGGCTCGCTACTGCGAGAAAAAAAGATGGCGTGACAGGAATTGTTCTTGCAGACGAGCGAGGAAAAGGGCTCAAGTCGGCACGGTGGCGGTGGGCAAAACAGGCCCTGCGGGGATTCAAGCACGAGCAACGCAAATATTGGTAATTGAGTGGTGTGCCCCCAATATTCCCATCACTTTCCCCCTCCGTATGAGCCCGCTCCGCCATATAAGCTCGTCCAATTCACACTAAGAATGCAACACTGTATGCCTGTTAGGGGAGGCCGCTCAATAATTCCACCAACTCCTCAGCTACTTGGAACCCTCCTGGTGTGATAAAAGTGATTTTTTTCTGCATTCGGTTGCGTTAGAAAATAATGGCCAAAGAGTTGGAAAAGAAGCAAATCCAGTGACATTTGTATTGGGCTAGGGTGGGAGGGGGTGGGCGCATTATCTGATGATACAGTGGTCGTTAGTGTATGGTTATCGCGGATCAAGCCCTTGATCAGAAGAGGGGGGAGGTGCATGAGGCAGGGGAGAGAGGGCGTGTGGGGGGAGAGGGGAAGAGGGAGAACCATTAGCGAGGCCCGCCAGAAAAATCGGTGAAAAGAGGGAACCACAAGCCACTCGGACAGACGCCGTGGTTAATTTCCTACGGGGATATCACCCACTGACCTCCTCACTCGGCATTTTATCAAGTTCGCCATGTTTGTTCCAGGAAAGTTTCCTATTCAGGTTTAGCCGTCCAGATGAGTAGTCCGAGTTGCTTGTGGCCTCGTCTACTTCTTTAGGAGTTCTGCTGAAGGATTTTACAGTTGGAAATCTTGGTAGATTAAGAACAGACGCTGTGGACCAGACCATAATATATTATCGTTCATCCTAGCCCAATCCTTGCCCCCTGTGACAGCATAATATACACGATGGAGCAGAGTCTCATTGTTTCGAGGGATGTCCTGAGCCGATTGATTTTAATCTATTGATTGTGAGTTATCTAAAACAAATCAGTAGGAAGATAAGAGGGGGTTATCAGATGACCCTGTATCCGATCCTGAATGAATAGACAACTTGGACCGCAGTGCCACTACCATACCTTGCTCTTTTGCTGGGAAAGCCATATTACAGCAATATGAGCGATTTTCTCGCTATGGGGGGGCCTCTTGGATCCGCCCACCCCGGTGCCCCAAGGCCCCCCCTTTGAATAGCGAGACCCCTGAACAACACCTGTTCCAAATATAAAGCTATTAAATGATAGACTAAAGTAGAGAATAAGACAATAGGTGCCAATTAATAAAAAATAGGTTTTGGCTGAGCTGTGGGGGTTCGAAAAAAGGCAGTTAACGGGACAGTGCTGCACCCAATTGCTTATGATTGGTGGGCCAGTTAATATGCCGAAGGAGCTTAGGTGAGAGGGGCCTTTTGGGGGAGGTTGGTCCCTTCTCACTCGAGCACGAGATACAGGGTATTTTTGGGCATTGCAATAGAAAAAAAGAGTACTTCTGTCTGCCGGTACCATATGTACCCTACCGTACCAGCTAGAGCTCTGTGTCGGCCGTCCTCGCTCTTTCCTCCCCATCACATCAATTTTCCCTCCTTCCCGCTCACGCAACCTCCTCTGTATCACGCTTCCCATTCTTCGCGCAGTGCGAGGTCGCGGGTACTCGGATGCCAGGACCAGTCCTTGAGCATTCCCAATGAATGGTAGGTAATTTCTAATATGCAGTTAAGCCTATTGATTCTAAAATGTTTTTTTTTGTTTGGTAGAAGGGGTATCCACCGAGGTTTGACCAATACGACGGTGTTTACAGATTAAATCCCCCACCGAGTCTCTACTAAAAACGCCTCGGTTTCAGACGCACATTATCATCCTATCATATGAGAGCCCTCCCATCTTCTTTTTTTTTTCGGCTTTCGATTCAATTGATAAGATAAATGTCCAACAATCAAATCAATCTTGTGTGATCATATCAGATCAGTTCATCAGACAACAAGACTTACTCATTAAAGTAGCCGGATCAATCCTGCCCCCCCACAACATTTTTCTTTCTTTTTCCCGCGCAAGGGAGGAATGAAGCTTGACCGCGCTCTCGATCCTCGCGAGGATTCGGGCGTCTCGGCACTTCCTGACTACTAATAACATACAAGTGAGGGGTGATTAATTTTGGGGCTGGGGTCAATGGTATCACTTTTCTCCCTCTTGCATTTGGCTCTTGATTTTACGGGGAGTAGGGGGGGGGGGGGGGGGGGGGGGCCCCAACCA